>Ga0082212_10000003_pt1 | contig 525711 bp, 468 predicted proteins | sample TergutNt197P3_FD_71548 | JGI IMG/M metagenome (GOLD analysis project Ga0082212, IMG submission 71548) | Neocapritermes taracua P3 segment gut microbial communities from Petit-Saut dam, French Guiana - Nt197 P3 | ecosystem: Host-associated > Arthropoda: Insects > Digestive system > Gut ... | reverse complement strand
CTAGGTTGGCAGGGCTGGGTAGCTGAAGGTACAACAACAGGTACCACAGGCAGGGGTTATCGCATGGAGGCGCTTTGCCTACAAGTGGCAAACGCTGACTATTCAGGTTCAATTGAATATCGTGCTCACGTTTCAGGTATTGGCTGGCAGGGATGGAAATCAAGCGGAGCCACCGCAGGAACCACAGGGCAATCCCGTCAGATGGAAGCTCTACAGATGCGCCTCACGGGTGAGCTTGCCAAAAAATATGACCTGTACTATCGCGTCCATTGTGCAAACTTCGGGTGGCTCGGCTGGGCGAAAAACTCTGAAGTAGCTGGCATCACAGGCTTTTCTTGTCGTATGGAAGCTGCTCAGGTGCGCTTAGTTGCCAAGGGCAGCAAGGCTCCTGGTTCTACGACTAATCCTTCGGTTGAGTTGACCTATACCTCCCAAGGACACGTTGCTTCAAAAGGCTGGCTTGCTCAAGGCTCAGGGCGGCGCGTAGTGGGAAGCACCGGGCAGGGTTTGCGTATGGAAGCCTTCAAGCTTTCTGTTAAAAGCAATATCTCAGGCGGTATTGAATACCGCGCCCATGTGCAAAATGTCGGCTGGCAAGGCTGGAAGCGTGATGGGGCACTTGCGGGCACCGAGGGTCAATCCAAGCGCGTTGAGGCGGTGGGCATTCGCCTGACAGGAGACCTATCAAAATACTTCGATGTGTATTACCGTGCCCATGTTTCCAATATCGGATGGATGGGCTGGGCTAAAAACGGCGCAAATGCGGGCACGGCCGAATCTTCCCTTGCGCTTGAAGCTTTTGAAATCACGATTGTTGCTAAAGGCGCACCTGCTCCAGGGAGCACCTCAGGGGCGTTTACGACGAAGCCTTTCCGCATACGAAACCTTAACCCCGCTAAACCGATGATAGCGTTGACCTTTGATGATGGCCCAGGGTCGAACACTACCCGCTTGTTGAATATTCTTGACAAACATGGCGCTCGTGCGACGTTTTTCGTGGTAGGAACTAACGTGAGTCAGTATCCGGGAGTTTTGCGTGATGCCTATAATCGCGGGCATGAAATTGCGGGGCATTCTATGAACCATCAAGACTATACCTCGTTAGGTGCAGGAGCAATTCAAAACGACATAACCCGCATCAATCAGGCTATTAAGAATGCCACGGGCGGTGCACCCCCAGCGTTTTATCGGGCACCTTACGGCGCAATAAATCAAAATGTAACCAGCGCATCTGCGGGAGTGGGGTATTCCTTAATTCAGTGGAATATCGACCCTCAAGATTGGTTGCACCGAGATTCCAACGCGGTTTACAACAATGTGATGGGTGCTGCCAGACCAGGTGCCATTGTGGTATTGCATGACGTTCATCCCACTACGGTCACGGCAATGGAACGGGTGGTTCCTGATTTGATGCTCAGGGGCTATCAGGTCGTAACGGTGTCGGAATTGTTGTACTATTCGAAAACTTCCTTGGTTCCTGGGCGGGTCTATAACTCAGGATAGGATCTGCTCCTGCCTTTGCGATTTGGGATAACGGGATACTTTGTAGGGGCGAACTGTGTTCGCCAGTTGCTTTTGCGAATCGCGCAGCGATGAAGCAATTCAGTCGTTGATGTGCAGGTTGAAATTCTCACGTCGTTGCTCGGATTGCTACCCAACGTTCTCCATAGGATGCTCAAAGAAATTGAATAAAGAGCGGAACGGTTCTGTGTATAGCAAGATACTTTATGCAAATGATACTCTCTAGATGGCAAAACCGAGCACTTTTGTTTACGTCATATACCCTTTCAACTAAAATACCCCAGATATGTAAACGGTCAAGGTAAGTAGAGGGTACCCATGACTATAATCCCGCAAGGGGGAACGAGGTGGTAGGCGTGAGCCGTGCAAAAAGCCGTGCAAAAATATGTCCAAAGAATTTTTTAATGAGCAAGGTTTCAAGAGTTTTGTTAAGTTTTACCTTAGCTTTGCTCCTAGTTCCTGTACTTCCCTTGAGTGCTTTTGCCGATGAACTATCGGAGGGCAATTCTTCTCTTAACCCAGAAAACAACTCTTCCAATCAAGAAGCAGAACTCCTAGAAAACGAAGAAGACAATATCGCTTTGTCTGAACTGAATGATGCAGCTGAACCTGAAGCAGGGCTCAACGAAGAAGAGTTCACCGAAGAAGAGCAGCCAGAAGAGGACATCAGTCTGCTGGCCACCACTTCTGTCTCAAATGCCACGGCACTTCGCAATGCGGTCAAAAATGCACCGAACAACACTGCGCATACTATCAAGCTGACTGCAAATATCAGTTTAGGCACAACAACACTGGATATTCCTAAAGGCAAGAATATCACGCTTGTCAGTGGACACACGGGCTCGACGCCTTATACTCTCACAAATACTAGTGTAGACAAGACACTTCTTTATATTGCGCCGGGAGCCAATCTCACGCTTGACGGTGTGACAATTACGGGAAGCAAAGGCTCTTGGGCCTCCGCGGAAAGTGCGGTGAACAATGCAGGTACTCTTACGCTGAAAAGCGGCAAGATTGCTGGCTCTGGTAAAAACGGGGTGATAAACTACGGAAGTTTCACTATGTTGGGAGGAACCATTTCGGGCAACAGCTTATTCGGGGTATCAAGTGTTTCTGGCACCTTTAATATGTCGGGTGGCACCATTTCAGATAACGCGGGAACTGGTGTGCGAAATGATGAGAAGGCTACCTTTACCATGTCGGGCGGAAGTAAAATTTCAAATAACAAGTCGGGTGGGGTGTTCAATTATGGTGTTTTCAATATGAAAAATGGCACCATATCGGGGAATACTTCTAGCGGTAATGGCGGTGGCGTGAACAACCTCGGCAAGTTCAACATGTCTGGGGGTACCATATCGGGAAACAACGTTTCGCGTTACGGCAGTGATGCGTTCGGCGGTGGTGTATATTGCGGTTACAATAATACTTCTTTTACCATGTCTGGCGGTACCATATCGGGCAATACAGCTGATCTCGGCGGCGGAGCATACTGCGACAGATCCAGCTACGATAGCTTTTCCTCAGCCTTCACGATGACGGGTGGCACCATATCGGGGAACACTGCCAAAAAAGATGGCGGCGGCGTGTGGATTGGTGATTACAAAAAGCTGACAGTGGGGAAAAACGCCACCTTCTCAAAGAACAAGGCACAGGCAGCGTATAGCCGTGCTTCTAAGGATGACGCGACTTACAAGGCACAAATTGCTTGCACCAAATGGACAAGCCCTTTCACTCAAGGCTACAACAATTATGATATTGCTTACACAAGTGGTACAAAAGTTGTTGCCCCAAAGATTACCACCACCTCTCTTGCAGATGGCGCTATAGGTAAAGCCTACAGCAAAAAATTGGCAGCAACAAGCGGAGTTGCGGTTACGTGGACTATCTCTTCAGGAAGTTTGCCCAAGGGATTAAAACTTGCAAGTGATGGTACTATTTCGGGCACCCCTACCGCGGTGGGGACTTCAACCTTTACGGTTAAGGCGACCAATATGGCAGGAAGCGCCACCAAACAACTTTCTATCAAAGTGGTCACTGTTCCTCTGAAACCAACTATTACGACTACCTCGCTTGCGGGCGGCACGGTGGGCAAGGCTTATAGTCAAAAGTTGGCAGCAACGGGGGATGCCACTATCAAATGGAGCCTTTCTTCAGGCAGCCTACCCAAGGGGCTCAAGCTTGCAGAAAACGGCACGATTTCAGGAACACCGACAGCTGCGGGTACGGTTACCTTTACGGTGAAGGCTACCAACAGTGTTGGGAGTGCTACCAAGCAACTCTCTATTAAAATTGCCGCCGCAACAAAACCAACTATTACCACAACCTCGCTTGCGGGAGGTAGTATGGGTAAGGCTTACAGCCAGAAGCTGACAGCTTCAGGGGACACTCCCATTACCTGGGAAGTGTCTGCGGGTGCCTTGCCGAAGGGATTGAAGCTTGCCAGCAACGGTACTATTTCAGGAACACCTACGGTTGCGGGTACTGCTACCTTTACGGTGAAAGCTACTAATGCGGGTGGGAATGCCACCAAGCAACTCTCTATCAAGATTGCTGCCGTAGCAAAACCTGCTATTACCACTACCTCACTTGCGGGTGGCACCATCGCTAAGGCTTACAGTCAGAAGCTTGCCGCAACAGGGGAGACCCCTATTACGTGGGAAGTGTCTGCAGGAAGTCTACCAAAGGGACTGAAGCTTGCCAGCAACGGTACTATTTCGGGTACGCCTACGGCTGCAGGTACGTCAACCTTTACGGTTAAGGCAACGAATGCGGGCGGAAGCGTTACTAAGGAACTTTCCATCAAGATTGCTCGAGGAACGGTGTCAGTGGCGTGTTCCACCCATGTACAAAGTGTTGGCTGGCAAGCAGCGGCAAAAGATGGTGCAATTTCGGGTACTAGTGGGCGGTCTCTTCGTTTGGAGGGACTCAAAGTCAACCTCACCAACACAACCGGCTATGCGGGAGGAATCAGCTATTCAACTCACATCCAAAGCATTGGTTGGCAAAAAGCAGCCGAGGTTACAACCACCGGCACCTCAGCAACGCAGGCTAAAGGGACGCTTTCCGGTACTGAGGGGCGAGCGCTTCGCCTAGAAGCTATGACCATGACCTTAACGGGAGACTTGGCTAAGCACTACGATATCTATTACCGTGTTCATGCCCAAAACGTTGGCTGGATGGGATGGGCTAAAAACGGAGAGCCGGCAGGAACGGCAGGACACGGTTTTCGCCTTGAAGCCTTACAAGTAGTACTTGTTGCCAAAAACGCCGCTGCTCCCGCTAACACGTATAAGAACGCTACGACGCCAGCCGGTACCCCTCGCATGATTGACCCGAAACCTGCAGCCGGTACAACGCTGGGTTACTCGGCAACGGTACATATTCAAAGTGTAGGAGACAAGAGTTATTCTTCTGCTACGAATTCGACCATTCTTGGCACTTCTGGCAAAGGACTTCGCTTAGAGGCCATGACCTTAAAACTTAAGAACGCCCCTTATTCAGGTTCGATTAAGTATGAAACCCACATCCAAAGTATTGGCTGGCAAGCTGCCAAGACCAATGGGGCGCTATCGGGTACTTCAGGACAAGGGCTTCGCTTAGAGGCCTTGCGCATATCGCTCACCGGAGACATGGGTAAAAACTACGACATTTACTACCGTACCCACATCCAAAACATCGGCTGGACAGGTTGGGCTAAAAACGGTCAGAGTTGCGGTAGTGCAGGATATGGCTACCGCATGGAAGCCATGCAGATAGTCATTGTTCCTAAGGGCAGCGTTGCTCCAGGAATCAATAGTAGTTACTTTTACCAGAAGTAGTAGTAGTTCTCTTCTCGTGGGTGTCTGCACATCTCGTGGGTGTCTGCCGCAAGGTGGGCACCCACGCTTTATGTAGCCAGCAGGGGCGAAAATGCGCAATGACCTGCGACAACCTGCAACTCAACGACTAGGTTGCCGCGTCGTTCGCTGCGCTCACTCCTCGCAATGACGACGAGGGTCGTATGTCTCCGTATAATGACGGAAAACTCGCACAACGACGGAAAATCGAGCCTTTTTGTTTACACCACGCCACTTTTCAACTAAGATGTCTACAAATACGAGACGGTTGCAGGTAAGCGAGGCATGCCCGCAACCATGATCCCGCAAGGGGGAAACGAGGTGGTAGGCGTGAAGCGTGCAAGCATATTTCAGGGGGGGGGGCTCACTGAGAAGCTTTTAAAGGTTTTGGTAAGTTTTACCCTCGCACTACTCCTTGTTCCGCTACTCCCTTTAAGCGTTTTTGCCGACGAACTATCTGGCGACAACCCATCTGAAGGCAATCCTTCTCTTAATTCCGAAAATACTGATATAGAAGCAGAGATAAAGCTTCTTGAAGGCACTAATGACGATATTCTCTTGTCTGAGGCAGAGCCCGCCATCAGCCTTGCTGCAGCAAACCCCGAAAGTGATTTTGTGTTTTCGGTATCTGATGGCTCAAGCGGCTATGGAGCGTATGTCTATGGGCTCACGGATTGGGGTCTGAAAAATGTTGTTGTTCCCGCAACGCTCGGCGGGAAAAGTGTTGTTGATATTTCTCTTTACGCCCCAACCTTTAACACGCATGAACTGGAAGGACTTGACGTAAGCAGATGTGTTGCCCTAAAGAAGCTTGCTTGTCCTGGTTACCAACTCACCATTCTTGATGTAAGCAAAAACGTAAACCTAGAGGAGCTTTATTGCGGCGACAACCAACTCAAATCTCTTGACGTGAGCAAAAATGTAAAACTAAGGGGTCTTGGGTGCCAATTCAACCAGCTTGCCACTCTTGATGTAAGCAAAAACGTAAACCTAGAGGAGCTTCCTTGCGACGGCAACCAACTCAAATCTCTTGACGTGAGCAAAAATGTAAAACTAAGGGCTCTTGGGTGCCAATTCAACCAGCTTGCCACTCTTGACGTGAGCAAAAACGTAAACCTAGCGTATCTTTTTTGCGACGACAACCAACTCAAATCTCTTGACGTGAGCAAAAACGTAAACCTAGCGTATCTTAATTGCTCATCCAACCAACTCACCATTCTTGATGTAAGCAAAAACGTAAACCTAGAGGAGCTTTATTGCGACGACAACCAACTCAAATCTCTTGATGTAAGCAAAAACGTAAACCTAGCGTATCTTAATTGCTCATCCAACCAACTCACCATTCTTGATGTAAGCAAAAACGTAAACCTAGCGTATCTTAATTGCGGCGACAACCTCATTACCGATACGAGTAAGCTAACGGCTTGGCTTGCTCAATACGGTCATTATGGGATAGTATTGCCGCAAAAGACTTCATCTGCGCCCGTAGCTCCTGCTATTACGACTACCTCTCTTGCAGGGGGTACGGTTGGTGTGAGTTACAGTCAAAAGTTAGCAGCATCAGGCACCACGCCCATCACGTGGACGGTCTCAACGGGGGCTCTGCCCAAGGGACTTGAGCTTAAGCCTGATGGCACTATCTCAGGAAAACCCACTACTGCGGGAACGGTTACTTTTACGGTGAAAGCGGCGAACTCGGCAGGGAGTGTTACTAAACAACTCTCCATCAAGATTGTTGCTGCTCCAGTAAAACCAGCTATTACGACTAGCTCTCTGGCAGATGCTACGGTTGGGAAGTCTTACAGTCAAAAGTTAGCGGCAACGGGGGATGCAACTATCACATGGACACTTTCTTCGGGAGCTCTGCCCAAGGGTTTGACCCTTGCCAGCAACGGAACCATTTCGGGTACTCCGACTGCGGCAGGTACGGCAACCTTTACCGTCAAGGCAGCAAATTCAGCGGGCAGCGTTACCAAGCAGCTTTCTATCAAGGTGGTTGCTGCGAGCACCACCACGGCAACAAAGCCCGCTATTACGACAACCTCTCTTGCAGGGGGCACGATTGCTAAAGCGTATAGTCAGAAGTTAGCTGCGACAGGAACCGCTCCCATTACCTGGACACTTTCAAGTGGGTCGCTGCCTAAGGGACTCAAGCTGGCAACTGATGGCACCATTTCAGGAACGCCTACGGCTGCAGGTACTTCAACCTTTACGGTAAAAGCAACGAATGCGGGCGGAAGCGTTACTAAGGAACTTTCCATCAAAATTGCTCGAGGTACGGTATCAGTTGCCTATTCCACCCATGTACAAAGTGTTGGCTGGCAAGCAGCGGCTAAAGATGGCGCAGTTTCGGGTACTAGTGGGCGGTCTCTTCGTTTGGAGGGACTCAAAGTCAACCTCACCAACACAACTGGCTATGCGGGAGGCATTAGTTATTCAACCCACATACAAAGTATTGGTTGGCAAAAGGCAGCTGCGGTTACGACCACCGGTACCTCAGCCACTCAAGCAAAAGGAACGCTTTCCGGTACGGAAGGGCGGGCGCTTCGCTTAGAAGCTATGACCATGACCTTAACGGGAGACTTGGCTAAGCACTACGATATCTATTACCGTGTTCATGCCCAAAACGTCGGCTGGATGGGATGGGCGAAAAACGGTGAGCCGGCAGGAACGGCAGGACACGGTTTTCGCCTTGAAGCCTTACAAGTAGTATTAGTTGCTAAAAACGCCGCTGCTCCAGCAAACGCCTATAAAAACGTTACCACGGCTGCGGGTACTCCTCGCATGATTGACCCCAAACCTGCCGCTGGTACAACTCTTGGGTATTCGGCAACGGTACATATTCAAAGTGTGGGAGATAAGAGTTATTCTTCTGCTACGAATTCGACCATTTTAGGTACTTCGGGCAAAGGACTTCGCTTAGAAGCCATGACCCTGAAACTCAAGAACGCCCCTTATTCGGGCTCTATCAAATACGAAACTCACATCCAAAGTATTGGTTGGCAAGCAGCAAAGACCGATGGGGGTAAATCGGGAACCAGTGGGCGAGGGCTTCGCTTGGAAGCATTGCGGATATCGCTCACCGGAGACATGGGAAAAAACTGCGATATCTACTATCGTACCCACATCCAAAACAAAGGCTGGACAGGTTGGGCGAAAAATGGTCAGTCTTGCGGTAGTGCAGGGTATGGGTATCGCATGGAAGCTATGCAGATAGTCATTGTCTACAAAGGAGAAGTAGCACCCGGACTTAACAGCAACTATTTCTACCAGAAGAAGAAGTAAAAGCTGTCGGCGTGGGTGCCTGCTGACAAGGCGGGCCCCCACGATTGCGTGCGGCTAAGATTGCGGGTCAAGCCCGCAATGACCGAAATGCGTAATGACCTGCGACAACCTGCAACTCAACGACTAGGTTGCCGCGTCATTCGCTGCGCTCACTCCTCGCAATGACGACGGGGTGGTGTTTCCCCGCGATGTTGCGGGCGGTGGTACGCGTCCTTGTCTGCGGCAAAGGGAGAGCCTGAACCCGCCGCCTGAATGGTTTCGACCACGTGTTGGTTGGTGCGGCGCTTATTCCCCGCAGTGGCGGGAATGCGAAATGATGGCGGGGGCGGCGTTTGTTGCGGGTGTCGCAAGGATGAAAACGTTCACGATGACGAAGGCTTGTCTTGGTGAGAATTATGTTAGAATACGAAAACTAATGGAAGGGTTTTGCGTGATTGAAAAGGGCAGGTCGGTGGCTTATGTTTTCAAAATTGGGTAGGGTGGTTTTCAGTTTAGTTTTGTGTCTTTCGCTGATACCTTTGGTAGGGGTGACTGCTTGGGCGGATGAAGATGGAAAGATTGCGGACCAAGTCCGCAATGACGATGTCGTTGGCAATGAAGGGGAAGAGATTGCGGATCAAGTCCGCAATGACGAGGATGCTCGCGGTGACGAGGTCGTTGGCGATGAAGGCGAGGACGCCCGCAATGACGAAAGTAATGAAGACGCTCTCGGTGACGAAAGTGACGAAGCAGCCAACTCAGACGCTATTGAGGTAAGCCCGACGGCAGCGGGGTATTCAGTCGAATATCGAGCACATGTTGCTAAGGAAGGTTGGAAGAGTTGGGTTGCCGACGGCAAACTTGCAGGCACTACGGGTAAATCCCGTTCTATAGAGGCTCTCGAAATCAAACTCAAAGGTTCAGGCCTTAAAGGTTCGGTAGAATATCGCACCCACGTTCAAAGCAAAGGCTGGGAACCAAGCTATACCAACAACGGCAAAACAAGCGGGACTACGGGCAGGGGTCTGCGCACCGAAGCGATAAACATTCGCCTCACCGGGGAAGTGGAACAAGCCTACGACATCTATTACCGCGTACACGTTCAAGGCTTTGGCTGGCTTGGCTGGGCGAAAAACGGTGAGCGTGCTGGAAGTTCAGGGTATAGCTATCGCATGGAAGCTCTAGAGATACGTCTTGTTGAAAAAGGGAAAGCAGAACCGACCTCAACCGTTGCCACGGCTTTCAAGAAGCCGGATCAATCCCTCATAGCGCGTTCTCACGTGCAAAATGTGGGTTGGCAAGGCTGGGTAACCGAGGGCAAGACTACGGGCACTATCGGTAGGGGGTATCGTATGGAGGCGCTGTGCCTCCAAGTTGCCAATACTGACTATTCTGGCTCTATTGAATATCGTGCCCACGTTTCTAGTGTCGGCTGGCAAGGCTGGAAAGCAAACGGTGGCATAGCAGGAACCACGGGACAAGCCCGCCAGGTAGAAGCTGTGCAGGTGCGCCTGACCGGTGAACTTGCAGAAATCTATGATGTTTATTATCGCGCACATTCTGCAAACACAGGATGGCTTGGATGGGCGAAAAACGGCGAGGTAGCCGGCATCACGGGTGTTTCTTGTCGCATGGAAGCCATGCAGGTACGCTTAGTTGATAAGGGCGGCAAGGCTCCCGGTTCCACCGATAATCACACCCTAGAGTTAGCCTATACTTCACAAGGTCATTCTTCCGGAAAAGGCTGGCTTTCTCAGGGCAGCGGACGGCGCGTAGTGGGAACCACGGGGCAAGGTCGCGCTCTTGAAGCCTTTAAGCTCAGTGTTTCGGGCAGCCTTTCCGGTGGCATTGAATACAACGCATTCGTCAAAGGCATTGGCTGGCAAGGCTGGAAGCATGATGGGGCGATTGTAGGCACCGAAGGGCAAAGCAGGCGCATAGAAGCTATCCGCATCCGTCTTACGGGCGATTTAGCGAACTATTTTGAGGTGTGCTACCGTGCGCATTCGACGAATTGGGGTTGGCTTGGTTGGGCAAGAAGTGGAGCAAATGCAGGCACCTATACCGTGGGATATGCGCTCGAAGCCTTCGAGATAGCGGTTGTTGTTAAAGGAGCGCCTGCACCTGGGTCAACGAGTCATGCGTATACCAACAAATCACCCATTCCGCCTACTCATGCGGCAATGAACAACAGAGTTGCCAACATTTCGAGTCCGACAAATTGGCTGATAGCCATTGATAGCAGCAATTGTTTGGTTGGCGTTTACTATGGGTCGAAGGGCAACTGGACGAATAAATACATGTGGCTGTGTTCTCCTGGGGCAAGAGCGACCCCCACGGTAAAAGGGCTTTACTCAATTGGGAGCAGGGGATATGTGTTCGGATCAGGCTTTTCTTGTTATTATTGGACGCAGTTTTATGGCGATTACCTGTTCCATTCGGTGCTTTACTATCCTGGTACGCGAACCATCATGGAAGGCGTAATGGGGGTTCCGGCATCGCATGGTTGCGTGCGTCTTGATATCAACAATGCGAAATGGATATATGACAACATACCCTCGCGAACAACGGTTGTGTCGTATTAGGAACGAGGTTTGGCATAGTGAGTGCGGGCGAAACTACACTGACATAAGATAGGCGAAACCGCGCTAACAAGGACTTGAGGAAGGGAACATTATGAAAATGCGGCTGGGTAGGGCGGTTGTCAATTTCGTTCTGTGTTTTTCGTTGATGCCTTTGACAGGAGTGGCTGCTTGGGCGGATGAAGGTGGTGCGGTTGCGGGACAAGCCCGTGATGACGAGGGTGTTCGCAATGACGAGGATGCTCGCGGTGACGAGGTCGTTGGTGATGAAGGGGAAAAGATTGCGGATCAAGTCCGCAATGACGATGACGCCCGCAATGACGAGGGTCTTCACAATGACGAAAGTGACGAAGGTGCTCTCGAGATAAGCCCGACGGCTGCAGGTTATTCAGTCGAGTATCGAGCACATGTTGCTAAGGAAGGTTGGAAGAACTGGACACAAGACGGCAAATCTGCAGGTACTACGGGTAAATCTCGTTCCATAGAGGCTCTCGAAATCAAACTTAAGGGTGATGGGCTTAAAGGCTCGGTAGAATATCGCACTCATGTTCAAGCCAAAGGCTGGCTTGACTACACCAAAGATGGCAAAACAAGCGGCACTACTGGCAAGGCGCTACGCACCGAAGCGATTAACATTCGCCTTACCGGGGAAGCGAAAGAAGCTTACGATATCTATTATCGCGTTCATGTTCAAGGCTTTGGCTGGCTGGGCTGGGCGAAAAACGATGAGCCTGCAGGAAGTGCGGGATATGGCTATCGCATGGAAGCCATAGAAATACGTCTTATTGAAAAGGGTAAAGCAGCGCCGACCTCTGCCGTTGATGTTGCCTTCAAGAAAGCCCCCCAAGCCTTGGTTGCGCGTTCTCACATACAAAACGTAGGCTGGCAAGGCTGGGTAGCGGATGGCAAGACCACCGGCACCACAGGTAGAGGCTATCGCATGGAGGCACTGTGCCTACAAGTAGCCAACGCTGATTATTCCGGTTCAATTGAATACCGGGCTCACGTTTCAGGTATTGGTTGGCAAGGCTGGAAATCAAATGGCATTGTTGCCGGTACTACCGGACAATCCCGTCAGATGGAAGCGGTGCAGGTGCGCCTCACGGGTGAACTTGCAGAAATCTACGATGTTTACTATCGCGTACATTCCGCAAGCATAGGATGGCTTGGCTGGGCAAAGAATTCTGAGGTAGCCGGCATCACCGGCTTTTCTTGCCGCATGGAAGCCATGCAGGTACGCTTAGTTGCCAAGGGCGGCAAGGCTCCCGGCTCCACCGACAATCCTTCGGTGGAATTAAGCTACACTTCCCAAGGACATGTTGCCTCAAAAGGCTGGCTTTCTCAAGGCAGTGGGCGGCGGGTGGTGGGAACCACGGGGCAAGGTCGTGCTCTGGAAGCTTTCAAGCTCAGTGTATTAAGCAACATTTCGGGTGGCATCGAATACAACGCATTCGTAAAAGGCACCGGCTGGCAAGGCTGGAAGAAAAATGGAGCACTTGCTGGCACCGAGGGTCAGGGCAAGCGCACAGAAGCTATCCGTATTCGCCTTACGGGCGACCTTTCGAACTACTTCGATGTGTATTATCGCGCCCATGTTGCAGGTCTTGGCTGGATGGGCTGGGCTCGCAATGGCGCAAATGCGGGCACGGGGAAACTCGGGCGTGCCCTTGAAGCGTTTGAAATCGTGATTGTTGCTAAAAGTGCTGCCGCTCCTGGGTCAATGGCGCGCGCCTATACAGAATTTACCACGGGTGATGCGTGGCTAGACGACCAGCTTGCCCGCATTGTTGCTGCACGCGGCAACGACCTTCGTTCGTGTTTTAACTACGTTGTGGGCTTCCCCTATAGGAGCGGCTCGTTGTATCCGACGGGGAACTGGGCGGTGCCTTTCGCCAAGGACATGCTCCAAAACAAAAGCGGCAACTGCTATCGCTTCGCGGCGCTCTTTTGTTGTCTGGCGCAGCAGTTGGGCTATGATGCGAAGGTGGTGTCGGGCTGGGTTCCCAGCGCTTCGGGCGGGCGTGCTCCGCATGGATGGGTTGAGATTCGCATGAATGGGCAAACCTACGTGTGTGACCCCGATTTGGCGCACGAGATTCCAGGGCGAAATTGGTATATGTTCACGTATGGAAGCGCTCCCACCAACTACGGCAGATGGTAGGGAAGCGAAAAACGAAAACGGGAACGGAAGGCTAAAGGTGAAAGACAGGAATCGGAAGGCGAAAGACTAAGCTTTGATATTTAGTTCGTTGACGTTTCTCTGTGTGTTTTTGCCCGTAGTATTTCTGGGCTATCTCGCCATTTCTTCAACGAGGGCAAAAAATGTGCTGCTCATCGTTGCGAGTTTGTTGTTCTATGCCTATGGCGAACCCCTCTATATTGCTTTGATGCTGGTTTCGTCAGTCATGAATTATGCGTTCGGAAGGGTCATCGGGGCGCAAACGCAGGCTCAGGTGCAAGGCAAGGCGCAGGCGCAGGCGCAGGTGCAAGACAACCCACCAAGCAAGGCGAAACTCGCGCTTGTCGGAGCCATCGCTGCCAACCTCGCTTTTCTGGCGGTGTTCAAATATGCAGGTCTGTTTGTCGAGACTGCCGATACTTTATTGGGACTTTCGCTCACCATCCCCTTGATTGCCCTGCCCATTGGGATTTCCTTTTACACCTTCCAGGCAATGAGTTACGTGATTGACATTTATCGCGGCGAAGTTCAGGCGTCGAAGAATTATTTCAAGGTGCTGCTTTATATCAGCTTCTTCCCGCAGCTTATGGCAGGCCCTATCATCAAGTACCACGACGTGGACAAACAGCTCGATGCGCGCGTGGTGAGTGTTGGGGGTATCGCTTGCGGGCTTCGCCGTTTTTCGATTGGCCTGGGCAAAAAGGTGCTTATTGCCAACACTATGGCGGTGGTGGTCGATTCGATTTACGGCGCGCCGCTCGGGGATGTGAACGTGGCGGTTGCCTGGATTGGTGCTCTGGCTTATATCATGCAAATCTATTTCGACTTTTCGGGCTATTCCGATATGGCAATCGGTTTGGCGCAGATGTTCGGATTTCGCTATAAAGAAAATTTCAATTACCCCTACATTTCATCGTCTATTCAAGAATTTTGGCGGCGTTGGCACATTTCGCTTTCGACGTGGTTTAAGGAATACCTCTACATTCCTTTAGGAGGCAATCGGAAAGGGAAGCTGCGTTCTGCTTTGAATAAAGTTGTCGTGTTTTTCTTTTGCGGGCTTTGGCACGGCGCAAGTTGGACTTTTGTTCTCTGGGGCTTTTTTCACGGGCTGTTTTTACTCGTGGAGGAATACCTGCCTGTCAAAAAGCTGCCCAAGGCTGTTGGCGTGGTGTATGCTCTTTTAGTCGTGAGCGTCGGGTTTGTGATTTTCAGAGCGAACAGCCTTGATCAGGCGGGGTATTTTATCGTGCAGATGCTCAGCGGTTTTCATTTCGAAGATGCGTGTGTGAGCCTTGCGCTGCAGCAGTTAACCCCGCTTTTCATCTTCACCTTTGGTGTTGCTGTTTTTGCCTGCGCGCCGTGGAAGTTGTGGCTCGGTAGTTTTTCTGAGCGGTTCGACGAAACATTGCGTTCTTTTTTGGCGGTTGCGAGTTTTGTCGCGGCGATTCTTGTGTTGTTGGTTTGTGTACTCACTTTATCGGGGGGCGGCTACAACCCCTTTATTTATTTCAGGTTCTAGGAAGGGGGCTGACGTGGACGTGCGCGCAAGGACAATCGGACTTATAGGCTATGTTGCAGCTTTCTTTGTAATCTGTTTGCTGCCTTTTGTCGGGATGCTTTGGGCAAAGGAACAACCCCTGTCAAGCACCACTGAAGCAGCCGTGTTACCTGAACTGACGCATGACGACGGCTCGCTCAACTTAGAATACCTTTCTCAAGCCAGCAGCTATTTCGAAGAAAATTTCGCGTATCGAAATTTTGCTATTGATGCAAACGCGCGTCTCAAGGTGTCGCTTTTCGCCACTTCGCCCACCGACCAAGTTATTGTGGGCACCAATGGGTGGCTCTACTACGCAGAAGAGCTGGACGATTACCGAGGACTTAGCGCCATGACACCGCGCAAGGCTAAAAACATCGCGCACAACCTTTCTTTGATGCAGGGATATTCTCGCGCAAGGGGCTCTGAGTTTGTTTTCGTGGTAGCGCCCAACAAAAGTAGTCTTTATCCTGGGTATATGCCTTACTACTATCTGGGACAGCAAAACGAAAACAGGCAGCTTTTGCAAGCGTGTCTTGAGGAAAAGGGTGTTTCCTACCTTGATTTGTTTGGGCTGTTTGTGGCCGAGGACGAAGAACTATATTGCTTAACTGACAGCCACTGGAACAATGTCGGGGCGCTTAAGGTCGCCAACGCTTTGCTGGATGCTTGCGACAAAGCAGAAGCAGTCGTTGAATCGAGTTTTACCGACGATGCTTTTGTGGGCGATATTGAACGTATGCTCTATCCGAAAACTGCCCGACCCGAACCGTTGCTTGTTTTTTCAACGGGGGATTGGCATGGGGACAACGATGCTTCGTCGGTTGAAGACGCTTTCATCAAAACTGTCGCAGACAGTGGGGCGGCGAGGGCTGACGCGGGCACGGCGGCGGGCACCACAACGAGCGGCGACACGTTGCTCATGTTCAGGGATTCTTTTGGAAACAGCCTGATTCCTTTGATGGCGCCCGAATTTGAAACAGCCTACTTTTCGAAATATGTGCCTTACGACTTTACCCAAATCGAAACCCTTAAACCCACGCACACGATAGTGGAGCGCGCCGAGCGCCACGTTGGGCTTTTGGCAGAAGCTCCTGCCGTCTTGTTGGCACCAAGCTTGACTATTTCTCCTGTTCGTACCCTGGAAAGCAACACTTCGATTGAAGTTTTTGAAGACGGAAATCTTGTTGTTATCCAAGGATGGGTTGATGAATCGTGCATCGGTGAAGATGACGAAATTTTCATTGAGATACGTTCGGCTCAATCCAGTGTAGGCTACGTTCCGTTTCGTATTAGCAACGAAACGGCAGATAAGAAGGCAAAGACGGGGACAATAACCTACTGCGATTATGGGTTTAAGGCATATTTCTTGCCTGATGCCTTGGGAAAGGGCGAACATAGCATTACAGTACTGGTATCGCAACTTGAAACAGGCGAGGTCGTTGCCGTAGCAAGCATGATGCTTGAACGATAAAAGGAAGGTTAGCAGGAGGTTTCGATGCAAAAAGGCAAGATAAGGGCAAGCGCGATAGTGGCTTTAACGCTCCTTATGGCTGTGGGGTTGAGTAATGCCGTCGGAAATACTTGGGGCGAACAATCGGTAGCTTTTGCACTAGCAACGCTTGACGGACAAGAAATCAACTGGGCGGCAGATGGGGCAAAAGCCGCCGCACAAGGTGCTGCCGCTGAAGCCGAAGCCGCTGCTACGCAAGCCGTGCAAGCTGCCCAAGCCGCCGCCGAAGCTGAAGCGCGAGCTGTTGCCGAAGCTGAAGCTGCTGCTCAGGCTGCCGCTGAAGCCGAAGCTGCCGCGCAAGCCGCCGCTGAAGCTGAAGCCGCTGCGGCTGCTGCTTGGCAATACAACTACGGTGGTTCTTCGGGGGGATATACGGGCGGACAAAGCGAGGATCAGTGTGTGGGAGACATTATTCTCAACTGATTCGCGGTGCTTCTAATGCCCTTCCACGGCAGCCCTAATGGCAGCCCTAATGGCAGCCCGACAGCGCCTCTGATGCATTTGTGTTGTCATTTTGAACGAGAAATGAGGGTATAAGGGCATCAAAGTGGGTTTTTATGCTTGTTTCGTCTATAATAAATTGCGTAGGAAAAAATGTGGTGCATGAACAACAAGCCGTTGCGGTCTGTTGTGCAAAATGAGGAAGTACTATTTCGCAGGAGAACATACAATGTTGACTATTCATCAACCAAAGATAAGACACGCTCGCAACAAGAGCCGCTTATACAGTGAAATTGAAATTGATGACGAACAAAAAATACTGTGGTTTGAAGTTGATTCGGAATACGAAAAGTATCTTTGCTCAGAACGCTCAGACGCCTTTTTGGTTTCTGCACTGCCTTATGCAATGCGCAAAGGTCACGATATTACCTGTTCAGCACCTATTACGGATGAACTGCTCTACAACATAAGCCAACACCTTATCCCGGCGCTCAGCAAGTACGGCAAGAAGGTCTATCACACGCTTATCGTGGGTACGCCCTCAGCAGAACCGATTGAAAATTTCGGGGCGGTCGGCACGGGAATGTCTGGTGGGGTGGGGTCGTTCCATGCGGTTCTCAACCACTGGCGCCCCTACGGTTTGATGCCGAAACTTACCCATCTTTGCATCAATAACACAGGGTCGTTCAATACCGATTACGCGCAACACAACATTCCTAAGGCGCGCGAAGACGCGATTGCTCTCGCGCAAAAAGTTGCTGATTCTCTGAAACTTCCTCTTATTATAACGGATTCAAATATTTGCGAAGTGTTCGACTTCGATGACTACAGCCATGTCCATACCTACAATTCTGCTTTTGCCATTTTGGCTTTGCAAAAACTTTGGGGAACCTATTTCTATTCATCGGCAAGCAGAGATTACGCCGCTTTTTCTCTCGAAGAACACGAAGCGAAAGATTGTGCTTTCTACGATTTGCTTACCTTGAATTGCCTGAGTACGCGCCGCCTGCGTCTTTATTCCGAAGGTGCCGTGCGTGACAGGGTGGAAAAGACTGCTGCTATTGCCGACTTTCCTATTGCCCAGAAGTACCTGCATGTTTGCACAGACAAAGGGCAGAACTGCGGCTTGTGTGACCAGTGTCGCCAAACCATGATAACTCTAGATACCCTTGACAGGCTCGATCCGTTCAAGACTTTCCCGATTGATTACTATCGGGCTCATACGGGGGAATACCTGCTTTGGTTGGCAAAAAAGAAGCTTGAAAAGGATCCCGAAACGCAATTGCTTTACACCCAAGTTCAAAAAGGGAAGCACGCTAAAGATTTCAAGAAGGCTTTAACAAGGCTTGACAAAAACGCTCAGGTGCCCGAAGTACACGCGCAGTGCGTGTGTATTATGGATGCAAAAACGGGGCAGGTTTTGTTGGAAAAGAACGCCGATGTCAAGGAAATCCCTGCGGGTATCACCAAGATTCTCACCTGTATGGTAGCGCTCGAAAAAGGACTTTTGACCGAGGTGGTAACGATGCCCAAGGTGGCTCCAAAAGGGAATTCTAGTGGAGTAAAGCCGGGCGAACAGATGCTTTTGAAAGATATGCTCTATGGCATGATGCTTCTTAAATCTAGCAATGATCTTGCCGAAGCGGTTGCCTTGAACATTTCAGGTTCAACCACGGTTTTTGTCAATGAAATGAATGCTTTGGCGCAGCGCATTGGTATGAAGTCGTCCCATTTTTCTTCACCTACAGGAATCATGCATGTAAGCCACTATGCTTCGGCGCGCGATATTGCCCTTTTGGTGCGCTACGCCTTAGGCAATTCGGTATTTCGTCAAATTTTTGCAACCCCAACATATACCTGCAACAGTTCAACGAGTGGACATACCTTTGAAAGCAACAATGCGCTTATACACCAAAAGAAGGGGTACCGAAATAGAAAATACGAATCTTGTTTAGGTGGTCAAGCTGGCTCAACATCGGGGCGCTATTCTTTTGCCTCTGTTGCGAGAAAACAGGGGCAAGAGCACATCGTGGTGCAATTGGCGATTACTGACAATTACGGAACAGACGAAGGTTTGGTGTATCGTTTTGTAGATGCTGTGGCATTACACGAATGGGCATTTCGGTAAAGCGGTGCTGTGATTTAGGGAAGAAGAGATCTCCAAAGATAAAAAGATAAAAATACGGTTTTTCTGAACGGAGGACTCTTGTGGATTTTATTGAAGAAATTAAAAAAAACGTCAACGGGCGCAGCATCGTGATTTGGGGAATAAGCGGGATGGCGTTGAAGTGCTACTATGTTTTGCAGCATAACAAGCTTTCTCCACTTATGCTTATGTCTGACAGATGTAAAGAAACTCCGGTAATAAAAGGTATTGAAGTGAACGGTCGAAAAGTGCTTGATAAGAACAAAGTTTTTGTAATTGCACTAAACAAGAAGGTGGTCGTTGATGTTTTGAGGTCAAAAGGTTTTGAAGAACACAAAGATTTTATCGTAAAAACTGACGGTTTTCTTAAATATGACTGCCTGTGGGATGGAGTGTTTGTTGGGAGGTTTACAACTCAAAGTAATACTTTTGCGAATTGCCTGGGGATTCATTCTCGACACAACTGTATTTCTTCTATTGGGCGATATTGTGTTTTCAATGAAAGAGCCTATATGAACGGAAACCATCAATCGACAGGCATGACAATGTCGCAATATTTTATGAGATACGTAGACTCTATAGCGAATCCGAACGAGACCAAGAACCTCAATGATTACTTAGAGCCATATAACCGCATAACAATAGGCAACGATGTCTGGATTGGCGCAGGTGCCTTCATCAATACGAGTAAGGTTAAATCAATCGGCGATGGTGCCATTATTGGTGCAAATGCAGTTATAAACGAAGACGTGCCTCCCTATGCGGTTGTTTTGGGAACGCCTGGAAGGGTAAAAAAATATCGTTTCGAGGAAAAACAAATCGAAACACTTCTGCGTGTTCAATGGTGGAATTGGGATGACGAAATGATTAAAAAAAATGCAGATTGCTTTAAAGATGTTAATTTATTTTTTGAACGCTTCAGTTAAATATCGAAATACTAATTGAATCAAGAGAGATGCAATCGATGAATGCAATATATGAAACACTTTCTTTTCTTGAAAAAAGAAAACTTGATTCAGCGGTTAAGCTGACTTTTTCCGGAGACCTTATTTTGTTAGAAGATGGGGTAAGAAATGCTTGGAATGGTTCCGGCTACGATTTTTCTTCCGCTTTTGAGTATTCTTCAAAATATATTTCTGAGGCAGATCTAGCAGTCGGCGTTTTTGAGGGTCCTTGCGCAGGAGGGGAGTATTCTACCAGTAATTATGGTGATGGAAAACCGCTGCGTTTGAATTTTCCGGACAGTTTTGCAAAAGCAGTTTCAAATGCTGGTTTTGATTTGGTTACAACAGCAAACAATCACCTGCTCGATAAGGGTTCTCGTGGCGCGTTGCGTACTTTGGATATTCTTGACTCTGTGGGGCTTTCTCATATTGGTTCATATCGGTCGCAAGCAGAAAAAGATACGGTCACTATTAAGGAAATCGCAGGTATAAAATTCGCCTTTTTAGCGTATACGGCAGGGTGTAATCTGGGGGTTAGGAAAAGAATACGCGGTGGCGATCTGGCCTATCTCACATCATTTTTAGATGCCCCCTCAAGTGACGAATTTGATTCATATAAGGAAATGGTTTTTAGGGATTTCGAGCGCGCTAAAGCGGAGAATCCTGATGTGATTATTGTTCTTCCTCACATGGGAACCCAGTTTTCACATTCTTCAAATGAGTACCAAGAAATCTGGTATAAGATCTTTGCTGATGCTGGGGCGCATATCGTTGTCGCTAATCATTCTCATGCTGTTCAGCCTGTGGAATTCAGAATGGGTATGCTCATTATGAGTTGTCTTGGGAATTTTACGAATTCCTATGTTAAACATGATGGTGATGCTTCTGCTCTCGTAGAGGTTTATTTTGATAAGCTTGAAAAATCTGCATTTGGGGTCGGCATTATTCCAATGTATACACAGATTCCTATTGGTAAAACGCCCCGTGCATTGCCGATATATGACATTATGACCGACCCCGAACTCAGCGCTCAAATTGGGACTTATGAATTCGAGCGGATTAAGCAGGTTTATGGAATAGTGACTGAAGTTATGCTGGGGCATAAGCTGCCAATTGATATGGTGACTTCAAGGCACTATAAAACGGAAAAAGGTTTTTCCCAAGACATAACGCCGCTTTGTTCCCAGATAAAAAGATTCGACGATTCAGTGATAGTACGGTTTTTGACAGAAGCAAAAGCAGTTTGTTTTGTTGGTGATAGTGTTACAGGAGGTTCAAGGAATGGGGGTACCGGATGGTACCGTCCGCTTAGTGCTCATTTTGAAAATATGGTCTCTTATGAAAAGGCGTGGGATGGAGGCACCGTGCAAACATTACTTGACCATATTGATGAAATTTCTGGTGTTGGCGCCGAGACATATGTAGTGGCTATTGGAACCAATGATGTAAGATACAGAAATATGGGTACTTGTGCCATGACCGCCAAAGAGTATATAGAAAAAATACTTGCTTTTACCAACGAAATTTTAGAAAAAGCACCCGGTTCAAGGTTTTTGTTTATTGCCCCTTGGATGGCGTTATCAAATGATCCATATAACAAATGTGACCTCAGTAGCAAAACTAAAGCAATTGCCGTACGCGACGCCTTGCTTGCAGAGTACAGTGGAGCATTGGAAGAATTTTGTTTGAGAGAAAAACATCTCTATTTGAATCCAAATCCCCACATAAGGCAAGTATTATCATTAAATTCGACGAAAAAATATCTGGTTGATCATATTCATCCTGGAAGACTATACGGTGTCGGGTTGTATTCTGAAGCAGCTGTGCTTGCTGGGCTGTAAGTATTTTATGCTCATGAAGAGACAGCGATATTCATGAATGAGTGCTTTCTACGTGGTAGAGTTTCTGTTTTTTGCACATGCCTCATGAAATACTCGATATTGGCCAAGTATTTTTCCGGCTTATTGTTTATCATATAGCCGCTTTTAAGAATGGCACATATTGCCGTGATATCCAAAACGTCGACACAAGTAAACTGGGGAGTTAGGTAGTCTTTGAGAAGAGAGAGTTCTGTGCAAGCCAGGACAAAGATAGTGTCATTGCCTTTTTCCCGTAATGCCTCCAGGAGTCTTGTTGTCTTCAAAACTTCGTTTTCAATGTTTGCACCAGATTTTATCGCACCAATTATTCCCATTATCGTTTTTTGACTATCCTGGTCAGGGTAGATGATATTGTTACGTTGTTTCCCCTGTCCGAAAATATCTGAAAGAATCAATCCACTTGTTCCCAGAACACAAATCGGTCTATCGGGGTAGGTTTCTTCCAGGTAGTTTGCTGTCTCTTCAATGGTGTCAATAAATCTACCAGAAAAAGGCGTTTCGCCACCCAACATTCTTCTGATGAAATAGTGTGACGTATTGCATGCTGTAACAGCAACAGGAACCTTAAGTTGTTCAAGTATAAGAAAGTCCTTTGCAAGCGCCTCGGCAACGCCAGCTTGGCTCTTCAGTATCGAAGCTGTGCGTTCGGGAATTCTTGCGTCATTGAGCACTATGATATTGATATGCTCCTGATCACATGTTGCGAGAGTGTAGTCGACTATCCTGTCGAAAGCGGCAACAGTTGCCTTTGAGCCCATGCCACCAATTATTCCTAAATCATACATGCGCTGTTTCCCTGTAACAAAAGGCTTTTTTCAAAGCGGCTCGGTCAATTTTTCCTGTTCCTGTCCTTGGCATAACATCGATTGGTGTTATTTGTGCGGGAACCATATAGTCTTGCAGCGTACGCTTCAGTTCGTCTTTCAGCGTCTTTTTTTCAATTGAACCAACATAGAACAACACGAGCTTTTGTGCCGCCTCATCAAGTACGCAAGCACAAAGGTCTACTTCCGCCAGCGTCATTGCCTGTAGTTCAATTTCGCCAAGTTCGATTCTGTGTCCTGCGAGCTTTACTTGAAAGTCTTTGCGCCCTACAAACATATACTCGTCACGTTCGTTGAGGTAAGCAAAGTCGCCCGTTTTATAGATTGTCTCTCTGTATGCTTTGTTTAGCGGGTTTTGAACAAACACAGCAGCTGTTTTTTCAGGGTCGTTATAATACCCGTGCGATACCTTCGCCCCTCGAACACACAGTTCGCCCACTTCGCCATATTTCGTTTCGGTAGCATCTTCGCTCAGCAGTAAGATTTCGTTGTTCTCATACGGTGTTCCAATCGGCAAAGGCTCGTCGTCAGCAAAATCACGGTCGACGACATAGTGCAGACATGTTCCTGTTGTCTCCGTAGGTCCAAACAGGTTAGCGAATGTTGCTTTTGGCAGCGCTCGCCGCCATGTGTTTAGGACGTTATTAGACATTACTTCACCTGCAAAGAGGCACTTTTGCAGGTGCTCGGGTTTCGATTTTTTCAATATGCCGCTTTTCGCAATGATGCTGTATGAGGTTGGCATCATGTAAACGGCATTGCACTCATGCCTGTTAAGGAAGCCCACGGTCTTTGCAGCAAACATCAAGTCGACTTTTGAGATTATCCAATCGGTGCAGCCGTTTAGTAAGGTTTGATAAATATAGAGTATGGAGCCATCAAAAATGAAAGGTACGCTCTGTCCAAAAACTGTTTCTTCGTTAAAACCGAACTTCTCAGCCACCTGGATGGTGTAGTCAATTACATTGCCATTACTTATCGCAATGCCTTTCGGGGTTCCCGTAGAGCCACTGGTAAAAGGGATATACAGCAGATCCGTGCTGATGCGCTTTTCATGAACCCGTACCAAAACAGTTTCATCTATTGGAGTGTTCGAAACGTCTTTATAGAGAAAGATGCTGCCCTCTTTCATCCCGCTTTCGAGCATTAGCTGCCTGTGCTTGGAATCGGTGATGCAGGCGGCCGGTTGCAGGGTGTCGAGAATCTTGCGAATACGCTTTAGCGGCATATCAACATCCAGTGGTGTATACGGACAGTTTGCATACGCTGCTCCAAGCATTGCCGCTACGCATTGAGGAGTCTTATCCAAAGCAACCACCACTGGCTGTTTGTTTATGCCCTCATTTGCCAAAAACGTACCCATTGCGCGTGAAGCTTCGCGCAGCTGGGAGAAGGCCAGCGTACCTGCCTTGTCCTCACCAAAGGCAATCTTGTCAGGTAGCCTTTTTGCCGTGGCATCAAGCCATTGTGTCACGGACTTCAGTATTGGCATGTATTACCCCTCCGCTTGATAGCGCCGAACAAGCTCCCAGAGGGCTTTGGGGGATGCGAAGTTTTCTGGCAATATATCATCTGGGTCGAAATCGACCTCGAAGACCTGTTCTAGCCCCGCGACAAGATTCATAATGTCAAGGCTGTCGATGACTCCATCTTCAACAAGGTCGGCATCGGGGTTATCAAAGATTTCTTCGTTTACCTTATTCAAAAGGTCAATAAACTTCTGATCCATTATTTCTCGCTCCTTAATCCTAGTATATCCTTTGCTCGTATCGGATCCGGCTTGTATGGTAGTATCTGGGCACCGTCTATCTGCTCTTTCACTATCTTGATAAAGGTGTCTATCGGCTCGTTAGGATGTACGGCAAAATCCAAAAAGTCATAGTCCCACCATCTGAGTGCAAGCAACTGTTCAATGATCCTGTCGTCGAAGCGGTACTTGATAATTTTGGCAGGCACTCCTGCAACTATTGCGTAAGGGGGCACATCTTTGGTCACGAGTGCCCCGGTGCCGATGCACGACCCATCACCGATGCTTATACCCGGCTTCAGTGCTACATGAGAGCCAATCCACACATCGTTGCCGATTTTTACGGTCTGGCAAACATCGTCATCACCCAATGCTATGGCAGGCGGCTTTTCGATCCCTTTTTCTTTTGCTCTTTCCTTAATATGCTTTGTTTCGTGGCGGAAGCTAGGGAATGAATAAACGAAGCTGCTGGTAGTATATTTATCCATAAGGTGATTGCCCTGAAAAATTCGCACGTTGTCTGCTATCGAACAATAGCGCCCAATTTGAACTTGCTGTACGTTGTTCCTGTCGGCATCTCCACCAAGCTCTGAACGCGAGTAGCTGAAAGAGCCCATATTGAATAGCACATTTCCTGCCATAAAGGTAGTATAGGGACATACCTCAAGATCATCTGCAAAAACTAGCGTGTCACCAATTTTGATACTGATATCGCGGTGATATCTGCTGCTTAACATCAAGACATTTCGCGAGGACAATAAATCGAGAATAGCTTGATTAACGCTAATCTTGTAAAGCATTTACTCGCCCTCGTTTCATATCAGCTGACCTGACTCAACTTCAAGGGGGATTACTTTTGCACGACCCTTGACAGGCATAATTTTAATATTTCCAGCATCAACCTGCACCGATTTGATACTTATTTCGCCCTCTTTACCCGTGTGAGCTTCAAGCACGGTCACATAATTTGCCGATGTACCCTTCTGGGTGTAGGTGAGATTCATCGCTTGCAAAGGCTTTTTAAAGTTAGAGATAACTGAGCCGCGTAAGTTGTCATAATCGCTGATATCCGTTGTGCCCGTGAACTTTTCAAGCTCACTGCTGTCGCCATGTTGCGTAATTGACAGAAACTCTTGGGCATCTTTTTCAAGTAAGAAGTTTTGTCCATAAACATGTTCTGTTTCAGATTTGGCAGAATCAAGCAGTACTATGATATTGGGTTTGAGCCACAAAAAAGCACGGCGCAATTCCACATCTGGATACAGCCGATGTGACATCCCAATCAAGACATAATCTGTATGTTCTGAAGCTGCATCGATTGTGGTGAAATCATTATATTCGGGAATGACGTAATCGCCGTCGTCGCAAATCAACGCCGAGTGCGCTAGCGCAGAACGGGAGTAATCTGCAAGATTACCTGCACCGCCGCCCGCTTCCGCAACAAGCAGGTGCCCATCATAGAAAAAGGTAAATGAAAGTAAATCGCAGTGCTTAAAAGCCGAATGGCACGGATTGCCGCTGTTGATGGTGATATAGGTTCCATCTTCATCAAGTATTGTAAAGTTTGATGTTGGTAAAATGAGGTTTCCCCCTAGACGCTCTAACTCGGCGTTCCCTCCGGCAGTATGTCCAAGATTTGGTATTTGTCCATTGGGGCGTATGAGATGTTTGGTAACGCTTTCAATCTTTTCTGCATGCCGCTTGATTTTCTTGATTTTTGGATTTTCGGGAAATTCATTCGCGGTCATAAATTCGATAAACTCATTAATCTGCGTTCGTAGAACGTGCTGGGTGCGTGATTGTTGATAGATACATACCCCATTCTTGTCAAAGTAATAATTATTGAGCGCGGCGAAACCATCAAGTTCTGCCTCATAGGTTTTGTCGAAGAAGTTTGTACTATTCTTGAAATACTGCGTTGCATGAAGCAAGGCAAGAAGAACGCGATACTGTTCTAGCGAGCCAGTGCTTATGGGCAACTGCGTGCCGAGAAGAATGCTGAGCGTATTGACTACTTGGCCAGTAACGCCATCAGGCACGTTTTTGCCACCGAGCACGTTTGCCCAATCAAGGAAGAAGTGCATTCGCCGCACCGCTGTCCACCAGGTATTATATGTCTTTGCCACTTTTGCAACTGTATCAATTTGATAGAAGAACTGGCGCGTGCTTTTATCGAGCAATCCCCATGCGTCTTGGTTGCCTTCATTTTTGTAAAAACTAAGCAAGGTTCGCTGGAACAAAAAGGATGCAGCGTAATCGCCGTTTGCGGCGATAGCCGCGCCCCAAAATATGTCAAGTGGACCAAGATAGTTGGCTTTGTCTCGCCCCCCCCTCTGCCACCAATGATATCCTTGTGCCCCATAAACAAAGGTGCGAAGCTGTGTGTCGCGATTGTTGCTGCCGTACCCCTCAATATTAGCGCTGCAGTAATTCGGCGTTGTTTCATCAAGTGTGTTTATTTCTGCTTCGATGGCTTTCTTCATATTTTGAATTTCTCTGTCTACCCTTTGTAGATCCGTTAGCTCCTCTTGATCTTTGCTTATTGGTAATCCAAGCGCAGATGAAAGCTGTTGTTTCAAGATATCTGGGAATAGCCAATGTATTGCCCAGTGGGAGGAAAAGTTGAACAATTTATGTGTGTATGGTATCTTCGCATCATTGAGGGCTGCAAGGAATTGGGGGCCATGTTCCTTTCGCACCCAGTTTCCTTCGCCTTCGCCCCAAGATATGAAAAAATGCTTGTTATAGCCATCTATCCCTGCTTTTTTTATGACATCAGATAGAAGAGAATTACAAAATTCATAATCCTCTTTGCTCGTGCCCCCTGCAGTGAATTTCACACCTTCCTTGGTCTTAAATGCATACGCTGGGGAACCTGAGATAACATCATAGTCATACTTCAGTCCATAATATGCACTGCACCACCCACCCATACTTGACCCGATAGCGATAACGCGAGTGCTGCCCGTTTCTTCTTTGGCTTTATTGATTAACTCAATAACCGTACGTTCAACCTTGAAATCACGACTGACGCAAACCATTCGTCCAAGGCTACTCGCCTCCTCTTCGGTACCTCCTTTAAGAAAGAGTCCGTTAACATTGAAAGAAGCAACAGCGTTGAGGTAGGAATATCCAAGATGTGGTAGAGCATTTTCGTGCCACCCACCTGCCCCTGGAAAGGCAACAACAAGAACATCAGAAGCGACGGTGGCTTTGCGAAGTATGTAGCGTAGATTGATTTCACCTTGATGAACGGAGTCACGCATTATTTTATCCTTTGAATCACTTCGAGTTTTTAAAAACTCGATCCTTCAAGTCTTATACTATTTGCACAAAACCCTTTGTTTTCGCACTCACATCACCTTCAACTGGCGAAACATATTTCATGTACGAAACAATTCCTCATTATTGTATCAATAAAACTGCCTGCGTTTGCATATTTAGCTGATATAATCCTCTAATTTTGCATTTAGAAATTGGCAACACGGGTTCAGATGATTTTGGGGCTATAATAGTAAAGGAGAAAGAGGTTGCAGCCTAAGGAAAGGTGCTAACAAAAGTAAGGCAACTCCTAAGCGGTTATGCTGGTAGGCGCAGTAGGGCTATCCTTTAGTTGGCAGGGGCAGAAGAATTTAGGAGAAGCGACATACTATGTTGAAAAAAATAAAAAGTATTATTTTTAAACACTGGAAAGAGCGCGAAAAACTAGATGAGTTCTACAAGTACGATAATGGTACAAAAAAAATGTTGCGAGAAGGGGACACTGAGCTAACGCAGGAACAAATAGAAGAAATCAACTCGTTTTGGCATAAGTATAAATTTATGTACGAGATTGACTATTCGGCTCATAAATTAATTACCAGTCGTTCCGGGCGCTTCAACGCAAAGTATCTTCCGAGAGCATTTTATCGGCTCTGTGTGCGGCCTCACTTCCAAGACCCCCTTTATCTTGTTTCGTTTAAAAACAAAAACTATACGGACACCATTCTGTCAATGCTAAAGCAGCCCCAATGTGTAGTCAGAAGAATTCGTGGTTTTTATTTTGATGCCAACTTTCAGCAAATTGATATAAGTAGCGCTGCAGAACTATGTCGGAAATTTTTTCAAGAGAAAAACGATTCGGAACTTATTGTGAAATCCTCTGTCGGTGGTGGCGGTAAAGGGATCTCTTTTATTAGCAAAAACGACAGCGACGACAAGATTAAAGATCTTTTCGCAGAATATACGACAGACTTCATTGTGCAACAAATTGTCAAGCAGCATGCTACTCTTGCAAAAATATCATCCAGGTCGGTAAATACTATTAGAATTAATTCGATAATCTACAATAAGCAGGTTGTGATTCTTTCTTCGTTTTTACGAATGGGACATGACGGCATTAGGGTCGATAATGTTTCTGGCGGTGGTATTGCGTGTTCGATAAAAGATGATGGAACTCTCGCTGATGTTGCTTTTAATCATGACTATGACAGGGTGTATGAACATATAAGTGGTTTCAAATTTGCAGATTACAAAATTGTTGGTTATGAAAAGGCGGTTGCCCTAGTAAAAAAGGCTCACCTCATTGTTCCGCAGCTGGGATTGCTTGCTTGGGATTTTGCTATTGACGAAGCGGGAGATCCGGTATTTCTTGAGTACAATATGTCTGTTGATACTCCTTTTGCCCAATGTGTTAGCGGGCCGCTGTTGGGTGATTTAACTGAGCCAATACTCGACGAACTATTAGAAAAGCACTATAAGGAAAGGGCAAATTTTACCTACGACTATGAAGAATACTACGATCATGTAAAAATTATCAACTATGTAGGATTAAAGAAGCACGTAAAAATTCCAGAAAAAATAAGAAATAAACCAGTAACCTCAATTGCTCGAGAGGCTTTTATTCGCACCAAAATAGTATCGGTAAAAATGCCTAATACTATTAAGACTATGGGAAGAGGGTGTTTTGCCTTTTGTCCGAACTTGCAGAAAGTAATCTTGTCAAGCGAAATAAATGTCATTCCGAGATCGGCTTTTAAATCGTGTCGGCAATTGGAATATGTTTACATTCCCGAAACTGTTCGCTTGTTTGGAAATTACGCATTCTTAGGAACCAATAATCTTATAATTCATACCAAAAAGGGCTCTCCTGCCTATGTATATGCAGAAAAAAGGAATATAAAACTCAGTGACACAGAATACTAAAGCTATAAAGAAATTACAGCTTTAATACATTGGGCAGTAGTGATTCTTAAGGAGCTTTTTTCTTAATCTTGTCGCCGAGGGCATTTTCAATGCGCGCTTCGGCTTCTGCCAAACGTTTATTTTTCGAACCTTCGCCTTCAAAGGTCATTGCAGTGGGAACAACCGTGTAATTGACGGTATCTGTTTCGAAATCCATCACACGACAAGGGTAGTACTTCTCACTTTCGATGCGCGCTCTTCCCCTGAGGTCTTTTCCGAGCACCAATTCGGTGATAAGCGTATCGCGGGTAGCGGGAAGATGGACACTAACGTCGGAAATCAAGCTTCCTGCTGAATAGAAAACCGGCACTTGGCGCTTGTCGGTGGTCGTAATAATGTCGTAGGGTTGAATGCGGTGGGGCTGTGAACCGAAGATATAGTTTGCCCCGGCATTTGCAACCTGCTCTGCGAAATTAACTTGTCGTTCTGTAACGCTGTGAGAATACTTCTTGCCCCAATGGCAAAATGCGATAACGAAATCGGCTCCTTCTGCTTTTGCGTTGCTGATGTCTTGGGCAATTTGTTGGGCTTCAGCTTCTTCCGGGCTTAAATAGCTAAAGAGTGTTTCTCTGCCAACTTTGGTGAAGTTGGTTTTCCGTATCTGCTGGCGTGCTATATCTTGACCTGCCACAAAGGCAATACGAATGCCGTTTATTTCTACCAAAAGATAGCGCTTATCTTTCTTGCTTGCAAAAGCTCCCGTGTGCATCAGTTGATGCTTGTTTTGCATATCAAGAGTTTCGAACAGCCCCTGGACACCGCCGTCATAGATATGATTTTGGGCGTTTATTACCGCATCAAACGAAGCTTTTTTTAGAGCGTATAAATACGATTCTGGTGCATTAAGATGAGCCACATTGTTGACGTATTCTACCTCATGGGTAAAGGGCGCAGAAGGGGATACTATTGCTTCAAGGTTTGCGATTGCAAAATCTGATTGTGCCAGGATATCTTTGATAAAAAGAAAGCTCGCATCGAATGAATAGCCTTCCTCCGCTGCCGCTTCGTTTTGTTGTTGTGCTCTGCACATAAGATCTCCCGTCAGCATAATGACGGCTTTGTTTTTCGCGGTCTTATTTTTGTTCACATATCTACCCGTTTTGTAGGCAAAGCGAGAAAGGCTCATTTCATCTTTTTCGCTAACGAGGGGAAATCTGTTCATCTTTTCATAGGCGGGGGGGCGCATCTCAAATTTTTCTGCGCATTCTTGCAAATCTTGTTCGGTGTAAAACGGCGCTCGTTCGCTGAAAGTTGCTTGCTCGTCTTCGAGGGGAACAAGATGGCTTACCAGCGGCGGCGGGGTTTCTGCTACATGGCGACATGAAAGATCATTGTGAACAGCATAGACAGCAGCAAAGGATGATTCTTCGCAAAGAAAACCCGTTTGGGTGCTGAAGGCGTTATCGGCTATTTTTTTGGTGATAAGGGGTAATTTGATTTCTTTAAGATTTTCACACCCCCGAAAAGCTTCCTCTTTTATTTCTTTGAGGGAATTGTGGATATAAACCGTGCTCAGTGCCGTGCAGTTTTTGAAAACACCCTTGCCGATGAGGTTGACTTTGTAAGGGATTCTGATTCTTTCTAAAGAAGAACAGCCTTCAAAAGCGTTGTCGCCGATATAGGTAATTTGAGCGGGGAATTCGTTTTCTTTTAGGCTTCTATCGGTAACCATGACCGAGTTGATGGCTCTTTTACCGTAGTAGTAAAAACCCGTAAGTTGCGTGCAGTCTTTGAAGGCATCTGAACATATTCTATCCAGTCCATAGGGCAGCCCAACATGTTCTAATTCTTCGCATCCGCAAAACAGTTCCGCATTCAAAACGGTGATATTTTCAGGAATCTCAATTTCTTTGAGAGCATCACAATTGCGGAAGGCTCCGCGGTAAATGGTGGTAAGAGATTTCGGCAATTTTAGCGATTCGAGGGCAATACAGTTCGAAAAACAGAAAGATGAAATTGTCGAAAGTCCATTGTCGATGATGACCTCAGTCAAGTTTTCACAATGCGAAAAGGCTTCTTTTTTCAAGGTTGTTACCGAAGCCGGTATGGTAATTTTCGCAATAATTCTGTTATTGTAAAAGGCGCGTTCTCCAATTGATGTGACGTTATAGTCAAGGGCTTCCGGTATGGTGATTACTTCTTCAGAACCGGTATATTCAACGATTTCTGCTTTATAACCGTTAACAATAAATTTGAAGCCATCAATTTCTTTGAACTTTTTCACTCTTATCCTCCGTCATCACGATTGCATTTCCCACACGTGCACTTATCTTATTGCGGCTGCCTTATTGATCGGAATACTCTAGCTGTTCTTCTTCTGCTTCTTCTCTTGCTTCATATTCTGGTTCGTCTGAATAGCTGGTTTCTTGCGGCTCTTCAAGCCAAGGTCTGTCAGGCAAATTGAAAAGCCTCATAGGTCGTTTTATATGATACTTGTATTTTACTTTTTTTCTTTCAAGTTTATACAAAAGATATTCAATGGTTTTGGTAGAAAAAACTTCAATTTTTGGGTAATCCGGAAACCTGTTGATTTCAGGAAGCTTGATGCCCTCTTCAGTTATCGCAATATCGAATCCGAAGTATTCGAGGAAGGGGACAGCTTGAGCCATATCGAGAACCAGTTGTTTTGTTACTTCCCAATTAGGAAGGTGCCCTTCGATTGTCGCCCCCGTATCGGGGTGGTATTCGCACGGGAGAATTTGGTTGTTTTCGATGCTTTTTGCGTTATAGTAGCGTCCCGTGTCGATATCGATTTGCGCGTACATGCCACCAGCGCTCATGTTGTCCACCACGCCAGTTCTGCTGGATCCAATGCGCATATAAGCATTACCAATTTCGGGCGTTTTGCCATCCTTTTTAAAAACAATCATGCGGATGGTGTTTACCGCACCATCATATATTCTTTTAAGATCTGGATGCATTTGGATATATTCGGTAACAAGGTATTGGTTTTCAATGTCTTTGAGAAGTGCTGCGACTTGTCCTTTGCTGACCTCATCAGAATTCAGATAGTACTTGTTGTTTACATGGGAAAACTTAAAAAATCCTTCGCCGTGAGAGCCTTCATCGGGCTTGAGCGCGAGCACTTTTTTTTCACCAACAAGTTCAAAGATGTCTTCAAGTTTGCCCGAATAGCCCTTCGGGCAATCCATCATGGGTATGATGCGGTTTTGTCCATGCTTATTAACGATGTGAAAGTAGTAGTCGGGAAAATATTTCTTATAGTCGGGGAGGATATATTTGACCGTGATTTTATCTTCAAGGCCAATCCTGCTTTTGGTGTTGATATGGCGCAGCCACAAGTATTCGAGATCCGCTATATAGTTTGTCCTGTTTTGCTTGGTAATGCCGTATTGTTTGATTCGGTAGGAAAGAAATCCGTTTTTATACGCCCATAATTTTTCTTTCAACGTGGCATCTTTGTTGGTCCAAAAATCGTTAGTAACAAGCGAAATCCAGCGAACCCCAAGATAGGGGAAAAGCCCTGGAGGAAAGAGCATGCGAGTAAACCTGCGCCTGATTCTTAAGGCTATTCGATGGGAAATATGCCCCAGTTTTTTTCCGAATCCTTTGCGGCTTTTTTTCTTTTCTTCAAGCTTTGCGAGCAAGTAAGAAGTGGAAAGCTCGCTGAAGGTGTAGGAATCTTTATATTCTGGATTTGCGGTTAGTCGGATAATTTTGAAGCCGCCTTCAACAACAACAAGGGTGATACCCATAAATTCAATCTCAGGGGTGAAAAGACAGAGCTGTCTTATTGTTTTTTTCATCTTTTGGTAATGGGGAATGGTTTTCGCTAATCCCTCATAGGGATATTGACCAGTGTCCGCGTCAAATCTAATGAGGCGAGTTTTTCGGGAAGAAAACTCTTTGCTGGGAGAGCCGATGTCTTGAGGCTGCTTGCACAAAACGAAGGCATCGCTAATGAGGGGAGTCTTGCCTGTTTCATTGAGTACAATCAGCTGCACATTTATTATATGGTCAGAAGAAGATTCTAGGTGTTCGAAAATTCGCAATACTCCCGATTTGCGAAACGTGAGAAAATCTTGTAGGTCTTGAGTACTTGTTGTTCTGTTGTTGATACGGCAAATGTCGCCGTCGTAGAACATTTCGTAAGTTTTTCCATACGCCTTTCCCGACATTCTTCTTATTACAACTCCACCTTTGTCTTTGATAAGTTGTAAAACATTTTCGGCGTTTTCGCCGTAGCCTTCGGGGCAGTCGGGCAGGGGAATGAATTGGCGCTGTCCGTCTCTGTTTCCTATTTGGTAATAGCATTCGGCAAAGTATTGAGCAAAGGGAGCAAACACATGCTTTCTCAGGATGAAATTATTGAGCCATTTATTGTAAGTGCCGTTAATCGGCATGATGTAGCGGTAGTCTTTTTCGGATATTAAGTTGCCGGATTTTATCTGCGCCGCGCCCAGCCTTTTTACCTGTGAAGGTAAATACCCGCGGCGATAAGCCTGGCGTTTTTCGTGCAATGTTGCACTCTTATTTTTGGTCAAATCAGCATAGACTCTATGCGTCCATTCCAGTGCTTGAATCTGGGAAAACCCTTGTAAAACCAAGCGGAAGGCGAGTACTTTCAGGAAGAACTCACGGGTTTTTTCTCGATTTCTTTGCCGTTTCTTTTCCTTCTTTTTGCGCTTGATTGCTACTTTTTTTTGCTTGAGGATTTTGTTGAATTGCTGGTAATCTGCGGGCGTATTGAAATCTTGGGTGGAGTCTGTGAGCACAATAAAGTTTTCAGCAACGATTCTTTTGCCGAAGGAAAGGGCAGAAAACGATTGATAGAGTTGCCAATCGCCGCACTCATCAAGTGCGTCTTCGGCATAGAGATTCTTAACCTTGTCGATGTGGGCTTTTGCTAAGTCTGCATCGTTTATCTTGAGGGCAAAAATTCGCTTGCGGGATCCAAAAAACAAAAGATCGTCTGTGCGAATGGTGGCAATTTTTCGGATGGCTGCACGGGTGTAATAGGTGTCACCGCACAGAAAACAGGTATCGTTTTCAATGAGTTCATAGGTAAAGCGATCGATTTCAAAACTATCTTCTAAGGGGCGGTAAAGGTGCGCTCCTTCGGTTTCAAGCGAAGCATTTTTGCCAGTGATAACAATGGTGCTTTCGGGGTCGTAGTCTTGGATAAGGCGCACGGTTCTTTGCAGAAGTGTTTCGCCTTTGACCTCAAGCAATTGCTTGGGTGTGTTGCGATAATTTCCCCACGCTGCATCAGCGCCGTTTGCCATAATGATGAACTTCACTGGGCATCCTTAGCTTTTGCGGGGACCTTCGTCTTGGGCTTTGGTTCGGCAACTTTCGCAGGAGTTGAGTCGGCTTTCGGGGCATCCTTAGCTTTTGCAACCTGTTCTTCAGCATCCTTTTTCTCCAAAGAAAGCTTTTCTGCAACAAGCGCCGCTATCTTTTGCGTTGAGGTTCCCAATTCTGGCGGAAGGTAGTCAGATCGGTAGCGGTCGAGTGCTTTTTGCGGGTACTTTTTCTTGGTCAAAGAGTTCATGAGTTTTTCCGCATCGTGGAAAACGCAGCTTTTCATGACAACAGGCAAATCGATATTGATGCCGTTGTTTTTCGAATATTCTTCGTAGTCGTAGAGGTAATAGTATGTTTTGATATTGAGCACGGCGGCTTCGATTGCGATTGCAGAATAATCGGTAATGAGGTAATCGCTTGCCGCCAAGAGCGAAATTGTTTTGAAGCCTTTGCAGGTAAGTATCGCATCGTTTTCAACACGGTTTTTTTGGTTAGGATGTGAGCGCACAATGAGTGCATAACGGTCAAAATCAATCAACTTGATAAGTTCTTCAGTATAGCGTTTGTGGTCAAGACCCTTGCGATAGGTGGGGGCGTACAGGATAATTTTTTTGCCTTCAAGTTCTTTATACTTGCTGAAAAAGTTCGCCCGCTTTTCTTCCTGCGTGGCAATAAGATGGTCGATGCGGGGAAGCCCCACATTCACCAAAACATCTTCGCTGACCCCAAAAGATTCGCAATAATATTTGTTCCACGCGCGCCCTCCAGCAATGATGTAGTCGTAGTTAGCATGCATGTTCAAATGCTTTGCCAACCCAGCACTTCTCCCGTAACTGCCGTCAAGAGTTTGAAAGCCTGATTTCTTTATCTTTCCCAGCGCGTGCCACATTTGGATAACGGTCAAATCTTTCTTGTGTTTCAGGATAGAAACCACTGGCCAATAGGCGTCTAAAATGCACACCTTTGATGTGGCAAGATGATACATGCTGCGAAGGCTTGCAAGGGCAAAGCGGGGCAAATCTCGCGCACGCGAAAACCGACAACAAATGGTGATGATTTTTATATCGGGAACCGTGGAGCGCAGTTCCTTTTGCAAATCTTCGAAATCTTCACTCGGTCTGTTTGCTTGCCTGCTGGCAAACAGCACCTTATGGGAATTCGTTGGCAGCCGCTTTAACAGCAGATATATGAAAGCGAGAATCGCCTTTAGTATATTGATCGCGATAGACATCACGAACGACTTACCACCTTTTACCGGGAGAGTTCTTGTTGTGGTTGATTATAGATTATTTCGTGTCAAATGTGATTCCAAAAAGGCTGGGATTCTTATTGGCTTGCCACAATCGTGCCGCAATCGTGGCACAACCTTGCCGCTAGCTTCCAAAAAGGCTAGGATTGCCGTCATAGCGTGATATTGTCTTCAAATAGTCTTCGGGTTCGTTGAAATCTATGGTGTTATCGCTGAAAAGAACGTAGTTTTCACCAATTGTCTTTCCTTCGAAGGGCAGGCCTTGCATCGATTGGTACACCTGCCATCCAGTGCACTTCGCTATTTCGCCTTGTAAGAATAGGTTTCGTACACGCATGACATGTTCACTGAAAAGGGCGCTGTCACCCATTTTAATGGCCACTATTGAATCGTGATTTCCGAAGAAAAGCACATCCTCAACGGCGGTTTCTATGATGCATGTAAGGGCTTCTTCGGTGTAGTAGGTGTCGCCATAAAGGAAGCACGCCCCATCGGCAATGAGTTCTTGGGTGAATCGGTCCACTTCCAACACGTTATTGAGCGGTTCGTGGCGGTGCGCACCCTCAAATTCGTAATTCGGGTCGTGCGAGGTGACGGTAACGCTGCATTGTGGGTCAAGGTCGTGCAAAAGGCGAATGGTGCGCTTGATGATAGGCTCACCTGCCAATTCGATGAAATGTTTGGGAATGCCCAGGTAGTTGTGCCACCGGTCAGTTTTCCCATCTGCCATGATGATGTAGTTCATCCCCGCTTGTCCCACCTGTCTCCTACACCCGTTTATCCCTCATGTCCGTACTGTTTGCTACCCGCGGAGCGTATTTTTTGCACCCGCGCACACGTGCACCCGCGCACACGTTTTCTACCCAAAACTCGCGTATCCCTATTCTATCGCTTGATGATGCCATGGTAGCGGTAAAAATCGCCCAGTTTTTGGTTTCGTTGCCCTCCCCAAAGCTGAATGATGTTCACCCCTGAAGAACTGTTGGCTTCAATCACGCATATTTCATGCGGCATTTTGAGAACGTCCCAGGCAATAAAATGCAGGTAGGGGAGCCTGTTTGCCAGCTGTACCACCTGTTCTTTTATGTTGTTCCAATCTGGGATGACCACGCCTTCAATTTGGTTGTGGGAATCGGGGTGTTTCGCATAGGTGTGCAGGTTGTGGAGCGAACGGGCGCGGGAAAGTTCGCCAGTTTCTAAGTCTATCTTGGCGACAAGGCCGCCTTGGCTGCTGTTGTCCACTGGGATCGTTTTTTCGGTTCCGATGCGCTGAACTGCGAAGAAAAGCTCGAATTCTTTCGTTTCGGGAGATCTCAAGGTGATAAGCCTGATGGTGTTCGTTGTCTTTGAAAACAACTTGGCTGCATAAGCGTCTTGTTCTACCGCTTCGCTCATATACCAATCTCGGCGGCTTTTTAGGACTGCTATGAGGGCTTCTTCTGAACACGGTTCTGAGTTGAGATATATTTGCTCGATTGGTTCGCTTGACCCGTCGGCTTTGGCATCCTTGTTGGGTGCAGCCTTGCTTGCAGCTTTCGAACTTGCGGCTGCTTTTGCTGCAACGACTGCATCGGCGGCGGCTTGCGCGGCGGCGCGGCGGGAGTCGATCTCGGTGGCTTCAGTTGCTTCGGTTGTTTCCTTGTCGGGTTCGGGGGCTTTGGCATGCTTGGTATTTTCAAGATGCTTGGCGTGCTCGGTATGCTCATCGGTTTCATCGTGCTTGGCATGCTTAGCGTGCGTGGTTGCTTTGGGGTCTCCAACACTTTCGACACGGTAGGAAAGCAAGGTAACATCGGTGCCTTTTCCTCGGTCGAGAGGCTTAATGAAAACGCGTTCCTTGCTTTTGAGCATCTCGATGACTTCGGGGTAGTCAACTATTTTGCCTTGCGGCCCCATGAGGTGTTTTCCGTTTCGCAGCATATAGTTTTCGGGCACCCGAATGTATTGTTTAAGCATTTCAGAAGCGACTATCTTGTTATTCAGCAAAAAACTGAAAGGTTCGTTGATGTAGCGAGAACGATACCAATCCCATTCGGAAAGATATTCGCGCTTATCGTTGTGATCGAAATCGTACAGTATCCACTGGTCAGCCAAAAAGCCGCCGAAAATGTTTGCGCGCAACTTCTTGTTCCAGGCACAGTTGTGGTGGTTTTTCGCGAAAAGGATGCGCCAGAAATATATGACAAAAAGTCGCGCTTTTCTGTCCACGATTTTAGTAAAACGACTCAGCCACATGATTTCCCTCACCTCGCAGGGTTAATGGCACAATTGTACCATAGCGGAAACGGGGAAGCGATTTTCGGCAATCTTGCCACAAACTCGTACGAACTTTTGGCAATCCTGCCACAAATACCGACGAACTTTTGGCAGGATTGTTACCGCCTTGCTAAAGCGCATTGTTGCGTTTACTTGCATTTTGCTGTATTTATCGGTTTTTTCTTTCCGTACCTAGTAATCTAGCGGTAAAATGGCTAGTCGGGTTACGAACAGATTGAACGAATTGAAACAACAAAGCTAGGGAGCTTACTATATCTATCCTTAAAGACATTTGGCTGTGGCGCAAGCAGATTGTTCGGCTTGCCTTATTTGACCTTGTGAAAAAGTCACGTGGTGCCGTCTTAAGCTGGTTTTGGCTGTTTGGTAGGCACTTAATCTTTATCTTCATTTTTTGGTTTGCGTTAGATATCGGGCTTCGTGCTGGTAGGGACATGGATCCGCCCTTCTTCTTGTGGCTACTTTTCGGTCTGATTCCCTGGTTTTTTATGCGCGAGATGCTCAGTTCAGGCTCAAGCACCTTTCGTCGCTATTCGTATCTCGTCAACAAAATGAAATTCCCGTTAAGCGGCATCCCTATGATTTTCAATATTTCAACGCTGGTTGTTCATTTGGGGATGAACGTAGTGCTTTTCGCCATCTACTTTTTTATGGGCATGCCGCTTGATTTATATTTGCTTCAGATACCTTTTATCATTGTGGTTATGTTCGTTTTCTTTTATATGTATTCGCTGATGACCTCTTTGCTAACCGCCTTGAGTAAAGACTTTGCCAACTTAGTAAGAGCGATGGTAACGCCTTTGTTTTGGATGTCGGGGGTTATTTTTAACGTAGCGAACATTGAAATTCAATGGGTTAAGAACGTCCTTTTGTTCAATCCTATCACCTTCTTTGTTACTGCGTTTAGGGATGCACTGTATTACAAGGTGTGGGTGTGGCAAGATTTTCGCGCACTGACATGCTTCATACTTGTCTTTCTGGTAACCGTGATGGTCATGTATATTTTGTACCGGCACCTAGCGAAGGAGGTGCCCGATGCCCTTTGATAACAACAAGACAAACCGCGGGCGCCGTGAGAATCCTTCACCTTCGGGAAGCTATAAGCCACTAAACCCTCTATATCGCCAACAGCCTCAACCCTCGCAGCGCCAACCACAGCAGTCGGGAAGACCGCTGCAACAACAGCCACAACAACGACCTCCTGTGTCCGGACAGCAACAGCCTATGAGGCAACAGCAACCTGCAAGACCACAGCAGTTGCCTGCAGCAAGGCAATCACAGCGACAGGTGTCTATACCAAGAAAGCCACAACAACCACAACGGCAACCACAGCCTCCACAACGCCAACAACAGCAACAACCACCAAGGTTCCCGCAGCAACAGTCACCCGCAAGGTCGCCACAGCGGCAGCAACAACCACCAACTGTATCGAGGGTGCTGCAGCGAAGCGCACCAAGGCCACCCCAACAATCGCCCACAACAAGGTCGCTCCAAGGACTGCCAGCAATAGAACAACCATCGCAAAAACCTGCAGCAAGGCGACCCTTTCAACAGCAGTCACCTGTAGGGGAAAGGGCAAGCGGTTCCGAACAAAAGCCTGCAGCAAGACGGCCCTTCCAGCAGCAACCACCGCTCGCAGCGCAGCCTTCTCGTCAGCAACCACCTGCAGAAAAGAAGCGCTCTCTTTCGCAGTTGCCCAGCACTAAGCAACCGCCTCACCAGCAGCCAAGCTCAACAAAGAGGCCCTCTCATCAGCAAACACCTACAGAAAAACGGTCGCAGCAAGCGTCTCAACCCAAGCACTCGCTTTCGCAGTTGCCAACCATCAAAGAACCGCCTCATCAGCAGCCGCCCACAACAAAAAAACCTGCCCACCAACAACAACCAGCTGCACCAAAAAAGCCTGCACACCAACAACCGACACTACCAAAGCTACCTCTACAAAAATCAGCCACGGTAAAGAAGGCTCAAGAAACGACTCAAGAAGATGCTTCGTTCCAGAAGATCCAAAAAGCATCTCCCAAAGAATTTTCAGACAATCCTATCATCGAATTTGAAAACGTTACCAAAACCTATCACTTGTATAAAGACGAGCGTTCTCAGTTTGTCGGTCTGTTTGGGTGGAAGAAGGATGATACCTATTTCGGTTCGGTCAATGCCAACGACGGCCTTTCTTTCCAGATAAATAAGGGCGAAGCGGTTGCGTTTTTGGGGCAAAATGGTGCTGGAAAATCAACCGCACTCAAAATTATCACTGGCGTCTCGTTCCCTACGGCAGGCAAAGCCACCGTGAAGGGCAAGGTAAGCGCGCTCCTTGAGCTCAATGCTGGCTTTGATTCACAGTTAACGGGCAGGGAAAACATTAGCCTGCGCGGGCAAGCGCTTGGTTTGAGTCGGGAAGAAATTAAAGAACTTGAACCGGGAATTATCGAATTCGCCGAACTGGGCGTTTATATCGATCAGCCCATTCGTACCTATTCAAGTGGCATGAAATCACGTCTTGGCTTTGCCTTCGCTGTTTCTATCAACCCGGAAATCTTTGTGGTTGACGAAGCGCTTTCCGTGGGCGATAAACGCTTCAAACAAAAGTGCGTCAAGCGTATTCGAGAAATTATGATGGATCAAGATACTACTGTGCTCTTTGTGACTCACGCCACGGGAGTAGCAAAAGAGTTTTGTACTAGGGGCATTGTCCTAGACCAAGGAGAAATGGTCTATGACGGTCCTATTGAAGCTGCAATAGCCTATTACGAAACATATTGCGGTCTTGCAGCGGCAGCAAAACCAGCGTACAAGGTTGAAAATAAATAGACTGGCTTATTTATTGTTCATCCCAATAACTAATATCTCCCTTGAAAAATAATCATTGCAGTTTTTCGGCAATTCAAGAGATTCGAAGAAAAAATAGATACCTATCTGCTAATATACAAAATGCTGTACTGAGGTAGGCGTAGTTGGGCTCAATAGCATATAAGGTTCTTACGGTTTTTAAGCTATAAGGCAGGAAAGCAAAGATGGATATTGAAGATTTATCTAGTGAAATGCAAGAAAAACTACAGCTAATCTTAGCTGATAGCGTGAAGGTAGTTAGTTTCGATATATTCGAAACCTTGCTACTGCGCCCCGTTACCCATCCAAATAATATCCGGCAGCTAGTGGGAAAGATTGCGGGAGTTGCTAATTTTCAGGATAAGCGACGTTTGGCAGAAAGCAACACGCGCTTTGGTCTGGGCTACCCAACCGAGGAGTGCACCCTTTCTGAAGTCTATGCTACCTATAAGAAATTCTTCAATTGTCCAAAAGACGAAGCTGAACGCCTGATGCAGACTGAAATGGAAGTAGAACTTTCCTTGCTATACCCACGCAAGACAGTTCAATTTTTCTACAACGAAGCAAAAAAGGCAGGAAAAGAAATTGTTATTACCGCCGACACAAACTTACCAGCTGATTTTATAGAAAAAGCCCTTGTGAAAAATGGATATACAGGTTATTCGCGCTTATATCTTTCATGTGAATATGGTCGAATGAAAAAAACTGGAAACTTGTATGGTTGTCTCATCAGTGATTTTTTTGAACGCAGCATTGATGCTCAAGAAATTGTACACATTGGCGACGATTCTCTTCTTGATGTAGAAAAAGCACAAGAAGCGGGTATTCAGGCGGTATACATACGAAGCGCGTTAAACACGTTCATTCGATTTCCAGAGCTAAAAAAGTATTACGGAAAAAGAGGTTCTCTCAACAATCAATTTTTTATTGGCCTTGTAGCGAATGTCATGTTCGATGACCCCTATCGCCCCTTTTTGAAGGCTTCTCGTTATAACGGTGAACCTGAATTGCTTGGTTATTTACTTGCACCATTTTTGATTTCTTTTCTGCTTTGGATGGCGCAGGAAATTAAACAAGGCAATATAGGGCAGTTTACTTTTCTTGATCGTAGAGGATACTTGCTGCAAAAAATGTATAAAATTCTAAAGCTCGAATTTACAGAGCCTGAAATTGCCTCTTTCGCCTTATCGCACTCTACTCAGATAGCGCACTACATACAGGAAGAAACAGGTCTGTTTGATTTTTTGAAAGACAACCCTTTTAATGAAAATACGGGCCTAGCAGATTTTATAATTGAACGCTTGTTTGCGAACAACGAAGAAGAAATTAACGAGGCTTTAAATATATTTGCTCGTAAGGGATATTTCAATTCAAATACACCGGTTGGAAGCCTGGATAGCATTGCGTATTTTCTCTATGAGCTAGAGCCGTGTTTCAAAGCCAACCTAAAAAAGAGAATAGAGCTTTGTAGCGAAAACATTCAAAGTAATATAGATCCTTCAAAAAATCTGGGCATTTTCGATGTTGAGAACAAGGGAAGCGTGAGTAAGTTCTTAAACGAACAGTATGGGTTAGCAAGCACGTATTATCATATGTTTTCTGTGCAAACGGCAGAGTTGGATAACGAGGAATTTGAAAGTGTAACATCGAAATGCTTTATTTCTGAAAGTCCATCTGCTTCAAAGTCTTTTTTGATTAAAGGAAGAACAGGCGCAACTTATTCGGTGCGAGACTTGTTTTTCGAAGACATGGTTTGTGAACCTTTGCCGCGCATCAAACAAACAAAGCAGGATGACTTAAGCGGCACCATTTCTGAAGAAAGTGCTGCTGAAGAAGCTGAGCCACTTTTTTTGATGCAGGGTAGCGTGATTGAATTTACCCAATTATTTGCTGATTTACTTGGGGGGTATTTACCATATTTAGAATTTGATGGCTTTAGTTTGTATAACAGCATTGCAGATTTGTTGGATGCTCCCAATAAAACAGATGCGCGATTATTTAGCAACTTTAGCTACTCTGATGCTGGGTTTTCGCAAGACAGAAAAAGTCTTTATATGGTGTGGTACAAAAAACACTTTCCAAAAGCCTCTTTTGAAAGTATCCAAGAACAAGCGCTTCAAAAAAATGATGGACTTTCTTTTAAGAGGCGATTTAAGAGAAGAGTTCGTATTCTTACTGAAAAATTACACATTTATGAGCAGGCTCGATATGCGTACAGGCAAAGTCGTAAGCTGTATTATTCCGTGGCAAAATCAGAGAGCAATCGGGTATTGGATGATATTCGTGCCCAGGTAAACGAAGGCTTGCAAAAACTTCATGAAGACACCCTGATTGTTCGTAGTAATAATATACTGTTAGTGGAGGGAACGCATCCGGCTGCGTATAAAGCTGTAAGTGACATAAGCGAGGCAATGCCAGATTACAACTGGGTGTATCTTACTGCCCGCCGTCCACAAAAAAAGCTTTCTTTCGCTGTATACTCGATTCCTACCCCTCTTGAAAGGGGTCAATTTCCAAAAAACTCAGCTTTAAGCTATACTGGTGAGTTTCTTGAACAAGCGCGCAATGACGAAAAAATTGGTAAAGTCGTTTTGGAGCGCTTTCGTCAATCTTATCCGAAAATGGGAAGCGGGTATCCAGAATTCTTTGCTTGTGAGGTGGTACGCTATTATGAGGAGGCGCTGCAGCGCTTTGCTCCGCAGTTGGTAGTAGTATGGAATCGTAATCAAGGGAAGAGCGCTATCATTGACGCAATTGCCCACAGTATGAATATTCCGACAGTATACATGGAGTCGGGTGAGCTTCCCGGTACGCTTGCTATTGATGAAGAAGGGCTTTTTGGGGAGAGCAAGGTTGCTTGTAATCCCAAAGAATTTCTAACATTGCCAATCACATGGGGGGAAAGAGAAAATGCAAAAGAGGTAATAGGATATTGCCATGAATCTGGGATAAACCGATATGCGCAAAAGCAAGAAGCGGGTTTCTTTAGTGCTTTAAAACAAATTGATCAGAGGAAGCCGACTATTTTTTTTGCAGGTGACTTTGATGTTGAAAACGGTGTTTATCCACGAAGCGAGCACTCGCAAAAGTTCTATTCTCCTATATTTGATTCCTCAGATCAAACAATAGAGTATCTGGCAAAACTTGCCAAACAGAACAATTGGAACCTTATATACAAACCGCACCCCCATGTGGTGAAGTCGGGTGTCGCTGCAAAAAAGTATCCTAAAAATGTAATTTGTATTGACGAGGGCGACATAAACAAATTGGTAGACTATGCAGATCTAACAATAGTCCTAACCACTAGTCTTGCCTATACGGCACTCATTAGGGGAAAGCCTGCACTTTCGCTTGGATATACAACGCTGAAAGATAAGGGTTGTTCGTATGAGGCATTTGTTTTGGAGACCATAGAGCCGACTGTAAAGGCGGCTCTTGAACAGGGGTTTACCGAAGAGCAAAGAGAAGCCTTTGTTAGACATACTGCCCAAATGAATAAATACTACCTGTTTGATAATCAAAGCAATCGCCCTTTGCGCTATGGACGAACTGTGGAGGAAGCCGTGCAGTACTTAAAAGAGATAATGAATAAGAAAGAGAAGAAGTTATGAAAATAGTAGGGGTCATTCCTGCGCGTTATGCGAGTACACGACTTCCTGGGAAGCCTCTTGCTAATATTTGCGGGAAACCAATGGTTTGGTGGGTATATAACCGCGTAAAGGAGGTTGCAGAACTGACTGAGGTGTTTGTTGCTGTCGACGATGAGTGCGTGGCGGACGAGATCGAAGCTTTTGGTATCAAATGTATAATGACAAAGAAAAACCATCCAGAACATATAAGCAGAATACATGAAGTTTCCGACATGGTTGATGCTGATTTTTATATTTGCGTAAACGGCGACGAGCCACTTATTGATCCGCGTGCAATTCGCCGTCTGATTCCCTCGGAAGCCGTTGTCGATTTGCCATATTTTCAAGGAGCAACCCGAGTCCTCACCAATCCTGCGGAAACAATTGACAACGGAAACATAAAACTTGCATTGACGAATGAAGGAACCTGTGTGTATTTGTCGAGAACTCCAGTGCCCTACCCGCAAGGAAGCTTAGCTTTCCGCTACATGAAATACGTTGGTATCGAATGTTTCAATAAAGCTGCGCTAGATTTCTTTGTTGACACCCCAAGAGGCGAGCTTGAAACAGTAGAAGACATTGACCATCTTCGTTTTGTGGAAAACGGGATCCCTATAAGATTTACCGAAGTTGATTCAACGTCTATTTCGGTCGATACGCAGAAAGACCTAGAGTTCGTTCGAACAATAATCGAAGATCGTATAGCAAAAGGAGAGATAAAACTATGAAGATTAGCGTTCTAGATTGTACCCTTCGCGATGGCGGATATGTAAACGATTTTCGCTTTGGTGTGAATCGTATTCAAACGATACAAGAAAAACTTTGCGACACAAATATAGAGATGCTTGAATGTGGGTTTCTGCGCACAGGAAAGAAAGATCCCAATCTTTCGCTCTACGGAGGTGTAGAGCAAATAAAACTTCCTAAAGACCGTGAGGGAAAAATGTTTTTGGCAATGATTGAATATGGGGGAATAAGCGTTGAAGAAATTGTCCCCCGTCAGCCAGACTTTATTGACGGTATTCGCCTCTCTTTTCATAATTCAGAATGGGAGAAAACCAAACAAGCAGCGCTCAACCTCATGGAAAAGGGCTATAAAGTATTTATTCAACCTATAGGAACCGTATCCTACACCGATGAAGAATTGCTTGCTCTTATTAAAGAAGTAAACACTTTGAAGCCTTTTGCTTTTTACCTTGTTGACACCTTAGGCTCAATGTATAAAAACGATCTTTTGCGTATGTTCTTCTTGGTGGAGAACAATCTTGAAAAAGATATATGCCTTGGTTTTCATTCCCACAATAATCTACAGTTATCTTTCGCAAACGCTATGATATTGCTCGAACTACATACCGACAGGCACATCATTATTGATTCATCGGCTTTTGGTATGGGGCGCGGTGCTGGCAACCTGAATACTGAGCTCATAACTCATTTTATCAACAGCAATATTGAAAAACGGTACAACCTAGTTCCTTTACTTGAACTTATTGATGATATTATCCTGCCCATCTATAAGTACGATACCTGGGGTTTTTCAGAACCATATTATTTATCAGCAATTATGGGTGTTCACCCCAATTATGCTTCCTATCTTATTGAAAAACAGTCAATTGGAATGACGAAGATTTTTGAATTGCTGGACAGTCTTCCTAAGGCTGACAAGCATTTATTCAAGAAGCAAAACATTGAAGACATCTATCACGCTGAAATGAGCCATAACGTTGAGGACGAAAAAGCCGTTAAAGAACTGGCTGCCAAACTTGACGAAAGAGACGTGCTCATATTAGCACCGGGCAATAGCGTTGCTAGGCAGATAGGTTGCATTACTGAGCATATTGAAAACACGAACCCTTTTGTAATCTCAATCAATTTTATTCCGGAAGGCATTACCCCCGATTTGGTTTTTGTGAGTAATCGAAAGCGTTTTGAACACCTAGCACAAGAAGGTTTTCCTATTGTGGTTACTTCAAACATAACAAGCAAAGGCATGAAGGGCGTTTATGTGATTAACTACGATTCCCTTCTCCAGGAAAACATTGATTCGAGTGGTGCAATGGCTCTCCGTTTCTTGATGAGGCTTGGAGTAAAGCACGCTGCTCTTGCTGGGTATGACGGCTTTACGGGGGGCGAGGATCATTACAGCGATAGCCTTGATAACTATCTTGCCACAGAAACGGTAACAGCTCTCAATAGCATTATGAGCAAACAGCTTTCAGAAATCGGCAAAGCGGTTTCCTTGAAATTTATTACCCCTTCGGTATATGAGGTAAATTAGTATGATTGACCATATTATTTTTGATGTGGATGGAACCTTGACCGATGGGGGTATAACTATCTCCAGCAACGGAGTTGAATCAAAACAGTTTCAAGCTAAGGACGGTTTGCTTGTTCGGGTGTTACCAAAGCTGGGTTTCACTACCATGATTCTTACGGGAAGAAATTCGGAATTGACTGCCATTCGTGCTAAGGATCTTGCTATTTCCGTCGTTTTTCAGGGAGTTAATAACAAAATAGAAGTGTTGGAACAATATTTCTTGGAGCACGGGCTTACGGGTGCAAACTTTGCCTATATTGGAGACGACCTGAACGATTATGAGGCAATGCAAATGTGCGCTTTCAAAGCGTGTCCTGCTGATGCAACAAGAGAAATTCGCAGGATTTGCGACTATATTTCACCGATAAAGGCAGGTCATGGAGCAGTGCGGGATATCTGTGAGCATCTTTTGTATGAACAAAATCAATATGATGATATGCTGGCTTTATTCGGATGCGAGACTCTAGAAAAAATATAGACAGGATTCGTGATGAGATACTTAACGGTAAGGCAAATAGCAGAATTCATTGATGGAGAATTTGTTGGTGATGAGGAGATTCTTTCGAAAGAAGTATTTGAAATAAAGAATAGTCAAGTGGAAATAAGCGAAGGGGATTTCTATTTTCCCAATTCAAGAAAATTCAAAGAAAACCAAAAGAAAGAAGTGTTGATAAGGAGATATAAAACTGCGCAAAACGCGAAGTGTCTTTGCTGTGTTGTTGAAAAATCTCTGATAGATGAAGTTGATCCACCCTATATAGCGGTAGAAAGATTATGGGAAGCAGAGATAGAGTTTTTTTCCGCACTGCGCCCTCACATAAAAGAGCCCATTATAACTATAGGGGGAAGCGTTGGGAAAACAAGCACAAAAGACATGGTTAATTCGGTGCTATCTCAGCAATTCAAAATAGTAAAAACCGAGGATTTTCATAATGTTTCGGCATTTTACCACTTAGCATTCTATGAAATGTATAAAGGTGGCTATGACGTTCTTGTTTTGGAAACTGCCATTGAAGGGGAACGTACTCATAGGAGAGACCGGGGGGTTGAGCCCGACATTGTTGCACTTACCAATATCGGCGAACCTCATCTTAGCAAATATAAAACGTTGGAAAATATATTTGCAATAAAATCAAAGATGCTGGAATACATGCGTCCAACGGGTATCGCTTTTTTATGGGCGCATGATGACATGTTACAAAAAGCAACAATAAAAAAACCGCGAACAATAGAATGGCTGGGGGGGGGGTCGTCTGTGCGAAACCATGTAAGCAACATTCGCTCTTCAGGACTAGAAGGCACCACCTGTGATATTTCTTATAAGCAAATACAGATACCTGACATTTATATTCCTGTACCAGGAAAGCATCTTGTCCAAGCTGCTTTAATTGCTACTGCGATAGGAATTGAGTTTGGGTTGACTCCTGAAGAAATTAAAGCGGGAATAAGTTTTTTTGAAGCATCGCGCTTTAGGTCAAAAGTATATAATTCTGATTTTCTAACCGTTTTTGAGGATTGCTATAACTCAAGCCCTTCATCGACCAAGGCCGCTTTAGACGTATTAGCAGAATGCAAACAGAGGAAAGTCTTTATTTTTGGAACCATGCATCATCTTGGTGATAATGAAGCCCAATATCATGAAGAAATTGGGGAATATATTGTTCAAAAAAATATTGATTTAGTTATCTATATAGGAAAATATCAAGAAGAAGTGCGGAGAGGCATAAACCTTGGAGCCGAGAAGAAAAATCAACAAAATAAATGCAAATTCGCACCTTTCGATGTTAATGTTGATGATGATTTCAACTCCTATTATGATCTTAGTGACTTATGTAACGCCCTACCCTCGCTAATACAAAAAGACGACGTTGTGTTAACGAAAGCATCGCTGCGCGCTAAATTTGATCGTATTACTCCTGTGCTGCTGGAATTAGGTGAGAAGAGTACAACAATCCCTGAAAGCAATCAGGGGTTGTAAACAAAAAAGCAAGACTTGATTGTCATGAAAACTACCATTCGCTTAATCCATCGTGATACCTTAAGTTGCGAGCCGATATTGCGCCGAATGCCCAATGGCGATTTGCTGTGCGTTTCCCAGGTGGGCGATGTGGCAGAACCAGCCCCTCTTAACCGTATTCGCAGCTTTCGCAGCACTGATGATGGACTTACTTGGTCAAAATCTGCATGCATTTATCCTGAAACTGGTCAGGCGGTGTATGCCACTGAATTTAACGTGGTTGATGGAATTGCTCGGGTTTACGGACAAACGCACAGTGGTCGTTTCTTGAATATGGGTTGCTTTGTGATGGAAAGTGATGATAATGGTCATACTTGGCACAACGCAGGTATTCCACCCTTCTTTCCTGCTTTTACTTTTTTTCGAGGTTTGCTTGAGCTGAGGGATGGTACGCAATTGTTGCCTTATCAACACATGCCTGTAAGTGAACAGGAAAACATGCGCCTAGTAACTGCAAGCCACGGTATAAGCGACTACAAAAAGCAACGAGCGGTGTGGGACGCAGACATCTGCGCCATTCAGAACGGTGTAGTGTTGACTGCCCCAGGTGGCTTTGCTCCGGAGTTATGTCCTGGGCCAGAAATTCCTATTAAGGGTGATACGGGGCGCAGATGGGCTTGGTCAGAACCCACGCTCATCGAACTTTCAGATGGTCGTGTGGTGATGCTTTTGCGAGTAGATAAAAGCGGCTGCTTGTGGCGCAGCGATTCTTTCGATGGTGGAAAAACGTGGACTAAAGCCGAGCCTACCGATATTCCTAATCCGGACAACAAACCGAAGTTGCTTGCTTTTCCGGATGGACGAATCGGGTTGATTCATACTCCCAATGGTAATCCGGGTTTTTCGAACCGCTATCCATTGGCGCTCTGGATTTCTCATGACGATATGCTCAGTTGGGAAGAAAAACATGTACTCACCGATTTTCCGGGAATATACTGCTACCCAGACGGTTTTGTGGAGGGAAATAAACTCTATTTCACCATTGAAATCAACCGCCATGAAATCCTGTTCTTCCTTTGTGAAGACATATAATCTCATGTCGGGGGTGTTGTAGCTTTGGTTATAGCGGTTGCCCCTTGAAAACTTATTGTGCGCTATCCGCATCCACCACCCAGTCGCTTATTTGCGGAACCGACTTACCGTAGGCTTCCCAGGGGGCTCGAACATTTACGCATTGTTCACACAGCGCTACTTTTTTTCCAAGTCTGACAAGTATTTCATCACCGGTAATCTCGTTCTCGTAAATGTCAATCAAACCTTCGGTTGGAAAATGCATACCAAAATGGGCGTTGAGCGTGTTTACATGCATCAGCATAGGGCATTTTGCTAGTTTCCCATTGCGCAAATTAACACAAAACCCCGCACTCGGGCACTCATAAGAAAAATCTGCATTATCGAGACGCAACGCAAATGGTTTAAAAAAGGTGGTAACAACTCTATTTGTTTTAAAATTATATGTTATGCCGTTTGCTTCAAAAAATGCTTTAATTTCATCTTTCTTTTCTGAAGTTGGAGGATAGTTTGACACATCGACAGTAACCTCATTGTTTCGAATGCTTTCTACGGTTGCTCGATTCATTGTGGGCACAAGTAAGCCATTTGTTACCAGACGCAAATCGGTATTGGGAAAGCTTTTTCGCGCAACAGGAAGAAACTTGTGAGCCTTCGGGTTGAGCAAAGGCTCTCCTCCCATAAGCCGTATTTTACCAACATCAGAAAACAAGGACGCTAAACGAGACAGATCCTTTTTGAACGCCCTAAGGCTGGGGTGTGGAGCATTTTTTTGAAAAAGCGGCGAGTAGTGACTGCACGACCTGCAATTCAAATTGCATCGGTCAGAAAGGTGCATTTCTAGGTAGAACAAAGAAGGACGTTTTGGGTCAGCAGCACGAAAGCTCACGTTACTTAAAACCTTCCTAAATCGCGAGTATAAACTTTTTCACGCGCATCATCAAGTTCTGGAGATGTGCGATTGCAAACGATAAGATCACAGCGCTTTTTGAATTCTTCAAGATTGGTGATTAGTTCGCAAGCAAAACCGCTTTCCTCGGAAAGAAGCGGCTCATAAACCAGCACGGTGATTCCTTTTTTGATTAAGAGCTCCACGATTTCAATACTTGAGCTGTTTCTCAAGTTATCAGAATCTTCTTTTGCGGCGAGACGATAGATGCCTACACAGGAAGGGTTACGACCAGCTATGCTCTCAGCAATAAAATCCATGCGGGTTTGATTTGCTGCAACAATAGCTTCAATAAGATTCTGCGGAACACCGTAATAATTTGCAAGAAGCTGTTTAACATCTTTTGGCAAGCAGGAACCGCCGTAACCAAATGAAGGGTTGTTGTAATAGGTGCCAATGCGGGGGTCAAGTCCAACCCCTTGAACAATCTGCCGCGCATCAAGCGCGTGCGATTCGGCGTAGGTATCAAGTTCATTAAAAAAAGAAATGCGGAGTGCGAGATAGGTATTTGAGAAAAGCTTGATTGCCTCAGCTTCTGAAGAGCCAATAAGAAGCATTGGAATAGAAGGATGATCTTCCTTATGGCGGGTGTTATAATAGCGGGCGCTATCTTCAAGTAACAAGGAAAACTGTTCAGCTCTTTTATGGAGTGCGAGGGAATTGTCTGCAGTTCCCACCACAATTCGGGTCGGATAAAGATTGTCATAGAGCCCATAACCTTCGCGTAGGAATTCGGGTGAAAAAAGAAACTGTGATTGCAAGTATCGTGCGGCAATGTTTTTGGTAAACCCGATAGGCAGCGTTGATTTTATAACCATACAAGCTGCAGGATTATAGGCCACGGCGGCTTCTAGGGCAGTTTCAAGAAGAGAGGTATCGAAGCAGTTGGTGCCCTCATCGTAGTTTGTGGGAAGAGCGAAGATAATGAAATCGGCTTCATCGAACACGAACCGAAAATCAAGAGAGGCGGTAAGGTCAAGTTGCTCTGTTTCAAGAAAGCTGGCAAGAAAATTATCTGCAAGGTAGGAAGACCGCGCGTTGATAGCATCCACCTTGCTTGCAAGAACGTCAAGAGCGCGAACTCTATTATTTTGGCTTAAGAGGCAGGCAAGCGAAAGGCCAACATAGCCCAAGCCAACAACAGCAATATTCATGTATCGAAGCTCCTTACGCCTAGATCCATTCGCCCACATCCTGTTTTGAGCGTTCCCAAGGATGTCCGAAAGTGCGATCCTTTGTTCTGCAGTAGCGACAAAAGGGTTTCGGGGTACTTAAGAAAGCAAGTAGAACCCGGTAGTCCTTAACGCGATAAATATCTAGATAGTCGCCTTCTTCAAGATTCAAGGATGTTCCAAACTTTTGATTAAAGAGGTCTATATTGGGAGCTATGGTGCAGGGGTAAATTTTACCTTCCATAACAAAAGGGCAGGTATTAACATGATAGCAATTCCAAAAACTTTGCTTAGGATCTTGTAAGCCCTCAATGTCAAGGGGTGCTTTACATGATGTTTTTTGAGCGGTACCAGTATTACCCTTGAATTGAAATTTCACCTGCCAAGCATTTGCTGTTTCAAGCATTTTATCATGGTCGAGATTCAGGGGGTATTTTGTTACCACAATAGTGATGTCGTGTTTTTTGCAGATATTCCAAAATTCGTCAGTTTGTTTCAGCAACAAAAGCCCGTTGCTTACTACTTGAATGATTGTTTCAGGAAAGGCTTTACGTGCTACAGGTAAGATTTCAGGTAAATTGGGATGAAGCAGTGGCTCACCGCCCATAATGCCAATGCGCCCTACCTTGCCTTTTGTGAGTAACGACATTTGTTGTAAATCGCTTTTGATATCTTCCAAAGCAACAAAGCGCTCCTGGGCAAGCGGAGCAAAATGGTCGCAACCAATACAATTAAGGTTGCAGTGGTCGAGGATATTTAAGACAAAATACGATAAGTAGGGCTGCTGCTGAATGCGAAGTGCCTTTTTTTCAACTAGTTGGAGCTGGGTATTCAGTTTCTTGACGTGCTTTTTCATGCCTGAGTTTATTGACTGCACTTCTGCTGCCACTTCGTCTATTCGCTTTTCAATATTTTGCATGTGAGACACCATTTCGCTTGCTTGTTCTTTGTGCGTTGTTAGGCTTTCAGATAGTTGGCTTTCTAATGCCTCAATTCTTGCTAACAAAGATTCATATTTTCTCATTAAATCCCCTTGTATGCACAGTATTCTTCGTAAGACAAGTCAAGAACAAGCAGCATTTCTCTGTAGGCGTAATGCAGTTCGGGATAATAGTATTCTAGAGCTTGTCGAGTATCTTCAAAGCGGACAACATCTAGCGCTTGGAAAACCTCAGATTTCAAAGCTGTCCAGACTATTTGATGAGTATCTGTACCCTTGAAGCTGTTGAGGGTACCAATGCTCTGGAGTAGCGCAGTGTTGACAAACGCATGTTTGAATTGGTCGTAGACGTTGCGGACAACAAACTCTTCTTTAATCGCCTTTCGGGCATGATAGAAGTCAAGAGGGAACAAATATTTTGTGCCTTGCAAACTAGTCTTATTGTTGGTTCTGTAAAGGATTAATGGCTCTTTTATTGTGCAGATGTGCCGCGCAAGCACCAAAGCAATATAGGCAAAAAATATGTCATTTGATCGCTCAATCTCTTGAAAAATGATTTCATTATTGTTAATGAAATCGCGATTAAATAGTTTATTCCAGACGTAGCCACCTAAAGCATAGAAAATATCTTTTTGCATAGAGGATGAATCGAAGACACGCAGTGTAGGCAAGAATTTTTCTTTTAGAAAGGGCTTTGTTGTATTTGTCTGCTGTGTTTCATTGTCGTATCTATGTGCATCGCAAACACATATGTCTGCTTGGGTGGCAAGCGATTCCAGAAGCATTTTTTCTAACAGGGTTTTGTAAAAAATATCATCAGAGTCAAGAAAGGAAAGATAGGTTCCTCGGGCAACTTTTAGCCCCACATTTCTGGCAGCGCCAGCCCCAGCATTTTTTTGCGAGATTACCGTTATGCGGGGATCGTCTCCTGCGTAATTATTGAGTATTTCAAGCGATCCGTCGGTTGAGCCGTCATTGACGCAAATCACTTCGATGTTTTTGAAGGTTTGCCCAAGAATGCTGTCCAAGCACGCTTTCAAATAGGGCTCGCTGTTGTATACGGGAACAATAACGGAAACCGTGGGCATCCTATAGGAGGTCACTTCTTCAGGGGAAGCAAAGAAACTTGTATAGTATTGACCAGGGTTTTCAATAATCATGTGCAAGTGTTTATGTTGGAGATCGGAAAAGCGAGAAAGATTAAGCTCTCCGGATTGTTGTGCACTTCCAAAGTCTTTTGATAAAACATGAATGAATTTTTCTTTAAGGTTATTGGGCAACAAGTTTAGTAAGTGAGCGCTTATGGTGTAACGTCTGTGCCAAAAAACATCTGAGAACTCTTCAACTAAGCCTGGTTGCGACTGTAGGATATTCCAAATATGGTCGTATTCTTCGGCTCGATCAAAAGTAACCAGGTTGTTTCGCGAAGAACCAGGTCTATCTTGGCGGTAACAATAGAAGTGATCTTTGAGTAGGAAAACGCGCTTCGCGTACATGAAAGTCTGGAACCAAAACCCGAAGTCCTGATTCACACAGCCGGGATTTTCGCGGTGAACGATGGTATTTTCCTCAACAAAACTTCGCTTGAGAAGCCCAACACAATTCGACATATATACGTAGAACAATCTTTTTTCACCCCGTGGATTGAGCACTTTGTTGTAGAGATCGGGATGCTTTGTAAGGACGTCTTTTTTCTTTGGGGGAGCTTTTTCACCAGAGAACACCCTAAAGTAGTTGGCTTTGATGATATCAACGTTACGGCATCGCGCCGCCCGGTAGAGTTTTTCATAGGCACTGGTGGTGATGTAGTCATCCGAATCAAGGAAAGCGATATATTCCCCGGTAGCATGAGCTATTCCTATATTCAGGGCATGCCCGTACCCCTTATTTGGCTGGTCAATAATGCGTATTCTTGGATCCACTGCTGCATAGCTTTGAAGGATAGTAAGGGAAGCATCGGTTGAGCCATCGTTAACGCAAATGATTTCTATATCGCGAAGAGTTTGTTTAACGGCGCTATTTAAGCATTGTTGCAGGTATTCTGCGGTGTTATACACAGGAACAATGACTGATACCAAGGGGCGTTTATGCTCACTAAATATTTCTTGGATTTCCGGACATGCTTCGATAACAGTAGCGATTTGGGCATCTTTATCAAGAGCACTAGCGGGGCCAATCGCGCTGTCATCTATGCCTAGTTTTTTTTCAGGATTCACGTAACAAGGGGCACTTTCGATAATTCCCTTATCATTGGGCTCAACAGAAATTACTCGTATCTTTCTTTTAGCTCGCAGTGCCATCACCCAAAGCCAGGTGTCGCCTACATCAGGGGCAATAGAACAGCTCAATTCTTCATTGAGGACATCTGCATGAAGCGAATGGGGCGGATACAGCACCCCTGCATCGGTGATGGGGAAGTTGAAAACAGAGGCTTCTTCGGTTTGGACACCTTTTATCCACTTGCGCATAGGCGCTACTTTTTCATCCTCAAACATGACGCGATACGCTCGATGGCAGATGATGTCTTGCCTGCCATCGTGTGCCGAGACCAACGCTTCAAGCCAGTTTTGTTCGTAGTAAACGTTGTCATTTGCAATCACGATGATGTCGTTGGGGTATTTTTTCAGTGCCGGGATAATTTTTTTGTAGCCTTTGATGTCGGAACACCACGCAATGCTTAATCCGTGCTCCTTGAGATCAAGCACTTTTTGAGGAACGTCTTCTTCTTTGTTGGGGAATTGTTCATCGGCAAGCCAAAGGATAAGCTTGTGGGGTTTGAGGGCTTGATTCAAGAGTGAGTATAGGCAATAGTGAATGTCGTAGAGATTATCGGGGCAAGAGGTAAGCGAAACAACGATACGGGGCTCCTGTGTCCCAGAAGGTTCTTCTTGAATGCCGATCATTTTGAAGTTTTCGATTTTACTTGCAATGCGTTCTTTGTTAATAGAGCGAATCCCGTTGTGCAGTACCCGCTTTTTAAACTGTGCCTGGTTAGCGTTTATGGTTGTAGTTAAACTGGTTTTAGTTTGAGCGATTTTTTCATCAAGGGCTTTCAGCTGTGCACTGTCATTCTGCTCCTTGAGCCCCTTATCAAGCAGGTATAATTCCTCGCTTAATGCTGCTAGCTTTTTGTTTTCCTGCTGAGCTTGGCATTCAAGCTGTTCTTGATGAACGTCCAGCGCTTCGGTCATGCTTTCTTTGCTTTGGGCAAGTTCACTTTCGAGTGCGGCAAGCTTTTCACCTAAGCTTTTAAGCTCTTTGTCTTTTTGCTGGGACTGGTATGTTAAATCGCGAGAGCGCAAATACGCCGAAAAACGGGAGAGGCCTTTGACAGGTTTACCGAACACAACAAAATGGTGCTTGTTTTTGATTTTCTGTACGCGAATAATACGTTGGCGAAGCGATTGTTTGCTCAAAGATATCCCAATCTCTCCAGTTGATTGATATTTTAGGAATTATACCACATGGGATTTCCGTGGGATTTGGCTACGAATCTGAGAATTTCCCTAAGAACGGGCAAACGGTTCTCTATAATAATCGGACATATTCTAGTAGAAAAGAACAGCTGGTTTGGTAAAAACTGGTTTGCAGACAAGTTCAGCGCAAATGAGGAATGCAATGACAAAAAATGTGGGAATCATTTTTGCGGGTGGGGTAGGAAGCAGGATGGGGGAATCTTCGCTCCCCAAACAATTTATTGAAGTAAGCAATAAGCCCATTTTGGTCTGGACGCTTGATTGCTTCGAAAAACACCCCTTAATCGACGAAATCTATCTGGCGTGCAAAGAAGAATGGATAGAACACACCCAACGCCTTCTTGAGCAGTACAAGATTGAAAAGGTAAAAGCAATTGTTCCTGGGGGGAATACCGCCCAGCACTCCATCTATAATGCGCTGACAGAAGCACGCCTGCATAACACTGAAGATACTCTCGTGCTTATTCATGATGGTGTGCGCCCCTTTGTCACCGACATCCTTATTACCAACTTAGTTGAAACTGCCTTGGAAAAAGGCAACGCCATAACGTCTACGCCCTGCCAAGAAACCATCATTGTGAGCGAAGACGGAATCAACACAGAAGAAGTACCCCTAAGAAGACACACCTTTTCTGTTCAGGCTCCCCAAACTTTCTTTATTGATGATGTGATGAGCGCCTACGAAGAAGTGCGCAAGACCAACCCTGATTTCACGGATATCGTTGATGCGTGCACCCTTTTTGATGTTTTGGGAAGGGAAGTTAATCTTGTTCGCGGCAATGTCGGCAACATTAAAATCACCAACCCTGAAGATGTCTATATTTTAGAAGGACTTTTTGGCTATCGAAAGACCAAAGAACTTTTGGGGCTCCCCCTACTCGATGCCCAACAAGCCATTCCGCCTTCGCAGGGTAATCAGGATAGTTAGTCCTACACGGGAAAGAAATCAGAAAGAATGTGTTGTGCATCAGATAATCGTTGAAGATATCGAAGAACTTATCAGCCGAGATGGGCTTGATTTATCGTTGTTCAAAAACTCAACGGTGCTGGTTACTGGAGGAAATTCCCTCATTGGGAAATACTTGGTCTGGCTTTTTTGCTATTTGAACGATTCATGCAATTTCAATATTGCCCTTTATGTACTCGTGCGCAATCTTGAAAAAGCTCAAGCGACTTTTGAGGAATACGTGCACAAGGATTATTTCGCCTTCCTTCATCAAGATATCTGTGAGCCTATTAGGCACGGCGGTGGCGAAGGCGAAGGCGGCGGAGCCACTTTAGCTACAGCTCCAGGTACAGCCCTGGGTACAGCCCTGGGTACAGCCCCAGAAAAGATTGACTACATCTTCCACTTGGCAGCTTCAGCAAGCGCGCGCCTGATAAGCCAAGATCCTGCATCAATCGTTCGAGCAAACGCTTTAGGCACCATCAACGTGTTGGACTTTGCCCGCCGCGCAGGAGCGAAAAACGTTGTTTTCGCTTCCACCCGAGAAATATACGGCAAGCTTCCTGAAGGTATCACCCGCATCAAAGAAACCGACATGGGCATTCTTGACCCTACCCATCCCCGCAATTCCTATCCTGAAAGCAAACGGCTTGCCGAAGCCCTTTTTGTTGCCTTTGAAAAACAATACGGCGTTCCTTTCACTATTTTGCGCATTGCGCATACCTATGGACCAGGGATGGAAATCGAAAATGACGGGCGTATCATGGCTGACATTTTGGGCGCGGTCGTTCGTGGGGAAAACATTGTGCTGAACAGCGACGGGTCTGCAAGGCGGGGTTTTTGCTACATCACCGACTGCATAGACGGCATCGTGCGAGCGATGTTTTCCGAGGTCAACTCAAGGGTGTTTAATCTTGCAAACGAAACAGAACCCTACCCGATTTCTGAAGTTTCCCGTATGGTGCTCGACAGCTTTCCCGCATACGGCTTAGAACTTAAACTTGCCCCTGCGCAAGAGGACGCCTTCAGGGGTGGCTATAACTCGATTCCGCTTGTGCAACTTGATACTGTACGGCTTGAATCTTTGGGATGGAAACCGCTGGTAGGTTTGTTGGACGGCATGAAACGAACTGTGCTATCCTTTAAATAAACAAAAATAAAAGTTTCGATTCCCGCCGGAAGGGGGGGGGGCGTGTTTGCCCTAAGCATAAAAGCGGCTTGTGTGATTTTGCGCGTTATTTACTTCTTTATGAAGCTCGCGCCGACAAAAAACAAGATTGTCTTCGTAAGCAGGCAAAGTAACGTGCCGTCCATAGATTTTAGATTGTTGCAGGCAGAACTTGAAAAAGCTTTGCCCGACTTTTCCTTTGTGGTGAAATGCAAAACATTTACTGAAAATCCGAAGGGATTTTTGAACTATTTTCCCGTACTGCTTTCCCAGATGTCTCATATGGCAACAGCAAAACTGGTTATTCTTGATTCCTATTGCCTTCCAGTGAGTGTATTGAATCACAAGCGTGACTTAAAAGTGCTGCAAATAGGGCACGCTATCGGGCTGATGAAAAAGGCTGGTCATGCAGCTATCGGGGTCGAAGAAGGGCGAAGCGCAAAACTTGCGAAGGCGTTTTCTATGCATCGCGGCTACACGCACGTTTTGGTGAGTTCTCCCGCGTGCGAAGAAGCTATTTTGCAGGTTTTTGGATATGCGCCTGATTCGGGCGTAAAGGGTCAAAAGCCGCTTCAAGGAATACTGACTGGCGCGCTTCCGCGTGTTGATTATTCACAAGACGAAAAAATTCGGACAAGGATGGCTACAAAGATATACCAAACCTATCCATTCTTGGAAAATAAAAAAGTTATTGTGTATGCGCCAACATCCAGGAAAAATAGTACCGATTTCCCCCAAAAGGTTAAAGAACTTATAGAGGCGGTCAGCGAAGCAAACAAGAAGCGTGATGAATTTGCCTTGGTGTTAAAGCTTCATCAAAAATATCGCAATCGCTGGGAAAGTAAGATTGCTACCATAAACCAAAGCCAAGCAGGTGATTTTGATATTCAGGACACCTGTGTTTTGTTTGACAAAAAGTTTTCTTCGATAGAGATGGGAATGATTGCCCACGCTTGTGTGAGTGATTATTCTTCGCTGGTATATGAATTTATAGCCATGCAAAAGCCGACGTATTTCTTTGCTTTTGACCTTGATGAATATGAAAAAGAACGGGGAATTTTTATTGATTACCGCCGCGAAGTGCCTGGTAAGGTCTACGCTAAAGCAAAAAGCCTCGTTTCTGCTATTGCCCAAGAAGAATATTCTCCCCAAGAACAACGTGCTTTTCTAGAGAAATATGTTTCATACACGCAAGGCAGCAACACGCATGACCTTGCAGCGCGTATAATAGGCGTTATTGAAAACATTTAAGGTAGAAAAGAATTTCAAAAGTAAGCGCAAAGGATTAGATGTGAAACATGCTCAAAGCCCGTATCATCACGGGACTCATCAGGTCTCTTCGGCAAAGGGATTTGAAAAATCGAAGGCCGAACGAGAAAAAGCTCGCCAACGCAAAAAGATTCTCACCGGGGTTGGCATAGCCTTGGTGGTGCTTATCGCCGGCGCGGCGCTCTACTTGATGTCCTACCTTAACCAACTGAACAATAGGTTTGAACTAGAAGAAGATCTTTCGCCGGTATTGGTTGAAACACCTGCTAATGAGCCCTTTTATGTATTAGTGTTAGGCTCCGACTCTCGCGAAGGAACGGCAAATGCGGATCATCCCACGTACGGCGAAGGCGAAGAACGTTCTGACACCATGATGTTAGTGCGTGTTGACGCGTCCAAAAAACTTATGACCATGCTGAGCATTCCGCGCGACACGCCTTATACGTTGCCTGATGATTCGGTAATAAAAATTAACGAAGTATACAATATGGGCGGTGCCAGCGCTTCGATTCAGGCGGTATCAGAACTTACCGGGGTCTCAATCGCCCATTACGCGGAAATTCATTTTTCCGAGCTTCAAAAACTGGTTGATGATTTGGGCGGAGTAGAGGTGACTGTGCCGGTTGACATCACGGTCAAAGATGCTCTAACGGGTGAAGAAATAAGCTTAGAAGCAGGCAAGCAGGTTCTCAACGGGCAGCAAGCCCAAGCCTTTGCTCGTGCGCGCCATGAATACACCGAAGGCGAAGATGTAACGCGCCAAGATAACGTTCGGGTGTTGGGTGTGGCAATTTTAAAGAAGATTCTTGACAAGCCATCGCATCAAATGCCTGAAGCGCTGCTTGGGCTTGCCGAATGCACGCGAACCGACTTGCGCTCAGGCGAGCTTCTTTCCCTGGCGCTTACCTTTGCCAATGGTGCTGATAAACCAAAGGTGTACACTGGTACCGGACCGTATAGTGGAGCCCTCAATAAAGATGGCTTGTGGATGTGCTATGAAAACCCCGAAGGCTGGGCGGCTATCATGAAGATTGTTGATGCCGGGAAAAATCCGTCGAAAGTAGACGTAGAGGACACCGCAATTATTCCGAAAGCAAAAAAGAAGTCGAGCAAGAAATAAGCTAGCTAAGGAAGGTTTTTTGATGAGCGGCTCTGAGACGGGTTCTAATAATTATTTGAAAGGGAGAAGCGCCTATACCAGAGGGATGAATGCTTTTCCGAATGGAAGAAGAGCCTATACGAGTGCTCCAGTTAAAGCCGCGCTCGCTACGAAGGCTACGGCTGTGAAAACTGCGCCTACGAAGGCTACGCCCACGCACCCTGCCCCCACGAAAGCTACAACCTCTGCGAAAATTGCCGCTGCCACAAGCAGTACGATTCGAAGCGTAGACCTTAAAAAAGCTGTCGCGAGCGCTCATGACACGGCAAGCAGCCATCATGCCGCAAGCGTTCACCACAACGCAAGCGGCCACCACAACGCAAGCGGCCACCACAGCGAAAGTGGCCACGGCCACGGCGCATCTGGCCACGGGCATGGTGGAAGCGACCATGCTGCTGGCGGGCATGGTGCAGGCAGCCACGCTGCAGGCAAAAGCGCAGGCAGCCATGGCGCACCCAGCCACGCTGCAGGCGGTGGGCATGGTGCAGGCAATGCAACGCGGGGCAACAAAGGCGCAGCTCCTATTGGGAAAGCGGCTACAGCGCCTATCGTGAAAGCCTCTACAACTCCTACCGTGAAACCCGCCACCGCTTACGCCACAACTTCTGCCACGAAAGGCTCGTCGCGGCGCAAGGGGGCTGCAATTTTTCTGGCGATTGTCGCCGTACTGGCGTGTTTGGCGCTTGCCTTCTTTTTATTTGTCCGCCACCAAAACAACCTAAGCGTAGCTCCAGTTTCTTCGGATGTTGCCATAATGAAACAACTACCCGAACAAGAAAAGCCGGTAGTCATCACCAAAAAAGAAAAAGAACCTTTTTATGCGCTGGTAATTGGTAACGATTCTCGCGTGGGTACCCGAGAAATCACCAGCCCGAACTATTCTGACGGCAAAGGGCGCTCAGACACCATGATGTTGCTCTACGTTAACCCTCAAACCTATCAGATAACCATTGTTTCCGTTCCGCGCGATACGGCAGCTACGATAAACGGCATGCCGGGCAAGAAAATCAACGATGCCTATTATCAAAACGGTATGGCTGGGGCAGTTGAGGCGGTTGAGGCACTCACGGGCGTGAGCATTAAATACCACTTCGACATGGGCTTTGTCCAGTTCGAGAAATTTGTTGATGCCCTGGGCGGCGTTACCGCACACGTTCCGATGAATATGTCCTTAAAGGGAATCGTGAGCGGCGACGACATTTCCCTTTCTGCAGGCACGCACTTGCTTGATGGGCAGGAAACCTTGGTGTTAGCTCGCATGCGCAAAGATTATCCTGGCGATGAAGACGCTTCCCGCCAAATACAGGATCGCCAGATTCTGGCAGTCATTATGCTCCAAATTGCGAAAAATGCAGGTTTGGTTGACCACGGGGTGGAAGCACTCTACGCTCATGCGGATACCAACTGGGAAAGGGACGCTTTCATCGAAACCCTTGCCGACTTCGTAGATAATGCCGACAAAATTGCTATTATTTCAGGATCAGGACCTTATAAGGGTGGCATTCATGCAGAATACGGTGGTCTTTGGCTTGCTTATCGCGATGAAATCCTTTGGAAAGAGATAATTCAACTGGTAGAACAGGGCGGTGACCCCAACACTTTAGTTGAATTACCTAATCTTTAAGCCGAAATTGAGCGAAAATGAAAAGCGTAAAACGCACGGGAGAAAAATTAACACGCATTTGAGCATATCTGAGCATGCCTTACTATATAATGAGACCTGTTTTTTCAATTCTTGAGGATATACGCATAAGGGTAAACTTTGGTTGAGACGTATCAAGTTTTAATAATATTTGCGGTGGCGTTCTTGGTCACGTATTTTATGGTTCCCGCTTCCAAGCGCATTGCCAGAAAGATTGGTGCGGTGGACTACCCTGGAAATCGCCGTCTGAATTCTACTCCTGTTCCTCGGTGCGGGGGCATTGCTCTTTACACGGGCTTTATGGCGGCGTGCGCTACTATCGCCCTCGGCGTTGCGTTCTTCAACTGGGAAATTGTCGACATTGCTGCTTTGAAGGAAATCAATCTAGTTTTGTTGTTTGGCGGGATAAGCTTCATGTTCATCGTAGGGCTTATCGACGATATTTCTCAACTGTCGCCTTTTGTGAAATTCAGCGGACAGGTAGTTGCGGCAACTATCGTGGCCATATCAGGGATTTCAATCGAACTGGTGCGCACACCTTTTGGGGATGGCTTTATCGAACTCGGTCTCTTTGACTATCCTATTACCGTTTTGTACTTGGTTATTTTTGTCAATATTACCAATCTTATCGATGGTCTTGACGGTCTCGCTACAGGTATTGTGGCAATTGTTGCCTTTGGGCTTTTGTACCTTATCACGGCACGAGGCGGTGCTATCTATGCGATGCCAGGCATTATCTTGGTTGCTGTCTGCCTGGCGTTTTTACGCTTTAACTTTTCCCCCGCTTCCATCTTCATGGGCGATTCGGGTTCGCTGTTTTTGGGGCTTTTAGTGGGCATCATTTCCCTTGCGGGTCTCGTGCGCACCCAAAGCGTGATGGTCATGTTGGTGCCGCTGGTTATGGCGGGTATCCCGCTGGTTGATACCCTTTCGGCAATTGTTCGCCGCCTGCGCGCAAAGCAACCCATCCAACAAGCCGATTCAGGGCACTTGCACCACCGCCTCTTAGATGCGGGATGGTCTCAGCGAAAGTCGGTGTTGGTGTTGTACCTGTGCTCCGCGGTATTGGCTGTGATCGGCTGCTTCTTTGGCGGAAACATGACTGCTGTGGTTTGGAAGTGGGTTATCGTCGGCGCGCTCGCCGCGATTCTCTTCCTGGTCATTTGGCGCCTAGGCTTGTTTAGCCCAGTCTTGAAGCACTACTTCGATAAAAAGGGCGAACGCGGACCGCGCAAGCCGAAAGAAGAAACAAGTGTTTTGGACGAAGAACTTACGAGCGATAACTAATTAACCAATCGAAGCGACAGCCAGCCCGCGCGATGATAGCTAACTAACTAGCGGTAGCCAGAGTGACAGCTAATTAACGGTAGCCGTCAGGATTGTTTGATTGCCAGCGCCAGCTGTCTTCGCACATGCGCACCAAGTCGAAGCTAGCTTCCCAACCAAGAACGCGCAAAGCCTTTTCACACGACGCATAACTAACAGCAATGTCGCCTGCTCGCCGTGGCTGGACGCGATAGGGGATAGGTTTGCCGCAAGCCTGTTCGTAGGCTTTGATAACCTCTAAGACGCTTGAACCTGTGCCAGTGCCCAGATTGAACACTTCAACACAAGCCTTATCCGTGTTTGCCATCCACTCAAGCGCCTTTACGTGACCGCGCGCTAAATCGACCACGTGGATATAATCCCTAACCCCCGTGCCGTCTGTGGTGGGGTAATCGTCCCCAAACACGCCGACATGCTCACGCTTGCCGACAGCAACTTGGGCAACATAAGGAACAAGATTGTTGGGGATGCCTTTCGGATCTTCCCCAATTAAGCCACTGACGTGTGCGCCGATGGGGTTAAAGTAGCGAAGCAACACAATACAGCCGTGAGGGTCGCTTGCGTGCAGGTCGAAAAGCACCTGTTCTATCATGCTTTTGGTGTGCCCATAGGGGTTGGTGGGCGTGCCCTTTGGGCAGTCCTCGGAAAGGGGAATGGTTTCAGGATCGCCATAGACGGTTGCACTGCTGGAAAAAACTAAGTTGTTGACCTGGTGTTCGCGTGCCACCTTGCAAAGCACAAGGGTGCCAGCGAAGTTGTTCCAATAATACTCCAAGGGTTTTTCGGTGCTTTCACCAACCGCCTTGTATCCCGCGAAATGAATGATTGCATCGATGGTGTGTTGCGTGAATATATGGTTGAGCAGCGCTTCATCTAAGATAGAGCCTTCAAAAAAGATAAGTTGCTCGGGCTCACAGGCGGTGATTTTTCTGACACGTTCAAGACAAACGGCACTCGAATTGCTTAAATCGTCTAAAACGACAACCTTATAGCCTCCGTTCAAAAGCTCAACGCAGGTGTGGCTTCCAATATATCCTGCACCCCCAGTTACGAGGATGCAGGTTTCAGCAGTTGGTTTTCCAAGATTGGACAAAGTCACCACAGCTCCTAATACGCAGCCGCAGCCACTACATCTTGCATTGCGGTGCCATACGAGGTGATTCCTATAGCAATGACCACGATAGTCATGATAATGGCAAGCAGTCCGAGTATCCCCACAACAATCAAAGCGATAAAGGCTGACTTCTTCTTGCTGTCGAGTTCTTCAAGAGGCGCGTTTCTGTCGAAAGATCCCTTGTACATGATTGCCAGTATCAAAGGAATCACCGCAAGAAAGCCAGCTCCGAAGAAAAATTCAACAACAGAAAGAATGATGAAAAGGGTCGATTTGTCGTTGTGCAGCGCCGCGCCACCTTGTTGATAAGGTGCTCCGCCCATCCCGTAGGGCTGTTGTGGAGCGTAAGGGTTTGGCGGCATCGGCGGCATCGCTTGCTGATAAGGCTGCTGTGCCTGCGCAGGATAAGGCTGCACTGGCTGCCCAGGTACCTGCACTTCAGGCTGCACTTGCACAGGCACTTGACCTGACGGTTGAATCGGTGGCTGCGGGTTTTGTTCATTGCTTCCCATGTGTTTTCCTTTCACGCGCTTTTGTAAACATCATTATTAAACATCATCTTGCACATCAACGACTAGGTTGCTTCGTCCCTCGCTGCGCTCACTCCTCGCAATGACAGAAGGGCACCGCAATCTTTCCCTCGTCCGTCATTCCTAAGTGCCCTCATTATCTTCGACAAAGACCCCTTTTTGACTCAAAACGGCAACAAAGGTCTTGAAAAATATCTTGGTATCAAGCAAGAAGGAAAGGTTGCGCACGTAAAAGACATCGAGCGCTAAGCGGTCGTGCCATCCGAGAGAATTGCGCCCGTATACGGCGGCGTGACCCGTGATACCTGGCTTCACCAAGAGTTTTTCGGCTTCGTCGCCTTGATAAAGTTCTGTTTCCCGCTCTAAGTCGGGGCGAGGCCCCACCACGCTCATCGTGCCCAATAACACATTGATGAACTGGGGAAGCTCATCAATACTGGTCTTTCTCAAAAATTGCCCCACCCGCGTCATACGGGGGTCGTCTAAGCCATTGTATGTGGACCCATCAGGCATAACCAAATCAGGCGAATCGATTTTCATGGAACGGAATTTATACATGGTGAATATTTTACCGTTTTTGCCGACACGCGCGGCATTGTAAAACACGGGGCCTCTGTCTTCAAAATAAATGAAAGGGGCAAGAAAAACGGTAGCCAGCAATACAAAGGGGAGTGCCAACAGCCCTAAAATAAGGTCGAAAAATCGTTTTAAGAAGCGCTGATACATTAAGGCATTTCCCTTTCGGTTTCTGTCAGGGCTGCTTGCAAACGTTCAACGACGAAAGCAACATCGTCGTCAGAAAGTAAGGTGTGCAGCGGCAAGGTGATTTCGTTTTCGTATTGCGCGTGCGCGTGGGGAAAGTTAGCAATGTCAAAGCCGAGGTTTTTGTAGGCAGAAAGCAGCGGCAAGGGCTTGTAGTGAACGTTCGTGGCGACGCCGTCGTCTGCCATACGCTCAATGACCCGATTGCGAAACGCTTCGCTTTTGTTAGTCAGGCGCACGAGCATCAGGTGACAAGACGATTCGTTTTTTTTATCGCGATGGGCAAGCGTGGTTACCGGCAGCTTGCTCAGTCCTGCTTCGTAGCACTCAACCAGCGCTTGGCGGCGCTTGAGAAGGGCGGGGTAGCGCTTAAGCTGGGCTAGGCCAAGCGCAGCTTGGATGTCGGTCATGTTGCACTTCCATCCTGGAAAGGCGATGTCGTATTCCCAGCTTGCTACGTGTGTCTTGGCAAGCGCGTCCTTTGTTTGTCCGTGTAGGGATAGCAGCATAAGGTGGTTATAGAAAGCGTCGGAATCAAAGGGGGGTGCGCTGGGTATTGGTGTAGGAACACACCAGGTGAGCGCCCCACCTTCCGTTGTTGTTACATTCTTTACCGCATGAAACGAAAACGCCGTGAAGTCGGCGACTGAACCAGCACTGCGTCCGTGATAGCGTGCTCCCAACGAATGAGCCGCATCGGCAAGCACAATTACGCGGTCAAAGCAGGATTGGACAGCCCCCGCGGGGCGCCACAGGTTTCGCTTTGAGGCAAGTACGTCGAAAAGACGGTCGTAATCGCACATGCGCCCTGCGATATCAACAGGAATGACCACCTTGGTTTTTTCGGTAATCAGTTCGGCTAATGCGGCGTAGTCCATCTCGAAGGAATCGGGCGCGGTGTCGCACAGCACCGGGGTTGCCCCCACGTGGCAGATGACCGAACACGACGCAGAATAGGTATAGGCGCTCGTGATAACTTCATCGCCTTCACCAATGCCTAAGGCGCGCAAGGCGCACTCGAGGGCGGCGGTGGCAGAATTGAAGCACGCGGCGCTGTCCGATTCGGCATAGGCGGCAATTTCGCGTTCGAATTCCTTGGTTTTCGGCCCGGTGGTAATCCATCCGCTGCGCAGCGCGTCGCCTACCGCCTGAATTTCTGCATCGGTGATATCAGGAGGAGAAAAAGAGATGTGTCGTTTTGCTTCCACAGCCTACCTTCTTTAAGGGTTCTCGCGGCTTTGCTAGAGCAGCGTTTTTATCAGGTCGGAAATCTTTTGGTACGAACGGGGCTGGTCAAATTCCTTTTCGGCAATCGCGCGTCCTTTCGACCCCATCATCTTGCGCTGGCTTTTTCGGTGGCACAAGTCAGTGATAGCTTGTGCTAAGGCTTGCGGATTTTCGGCCTCCACATTGATGCCGAAGCCGTCCTTGTTCACCTTGTTGCAAAATTCCTTGCTGCTCCCCGTATTGATTATAGGGCTGCCACTTGCCAGATAGTCGCCGATTTTCCCCACGATGCTTTGCGCAGCATCCTTTTTCAAGGAATTGACGACGATGTCGGAAAGGGAAAGATAGGCTGCCATCTGTGGAAATTCCACGTAGCCACAGAAATCAACGGGGGCATCTAATTCGTGGGTGAGCGCTTCTAAGCTGCCGCGCTCAGGTCCGTCGCCCAAGATTTTTACTCGCAGAAACGCAAGTTCGGATTTCTGCGCTGCTTGGTTTCTGATGATTGCGGCGGCTTTGACGAGGGTGTGCAGGTCATAGCTTGCCCCGAGGGTGCCAGCGTAGGTTACCCAAAATTCTGCCGACGGTTTATCAATTTCGCCAAGGTAGCGCGCCGCGCCCGCGTCAAATTCAGCGAGTTTGTTGCCAACGTAGACTGTCGCGCGCGGATAAGGTTCTGCGCGGTCAAGGGCAGGGCGTGCTGTGTATTCGTCAGAGGTGCCGATGGCTCCCGAAAGCAGCTGATAGGTTACGCGCGCATCGGCGGCAAAAGAAGTCGTGGCAGAAATAATCGGCATGGCAATTTTTTTCAGCAGGCGATTTTTGATGGTGATACTCATGGCTTCGGGCCACAAATCGTTGATGTCGGCGACGAAGGGAATATTGTTTTCAACCGCGAATTCGGCGCACACCCGCGCAACGTCGTTCGGCGGGATTTCTGCATAAATAAGGTCATAGGGACCAGCAATGGTATCAAACAGCCGACGCAGATTTTTTGCCGCCTGCGCGTGACTTTTGATGCGCGTCAAATCGAGATTTTTGGAATAGCCAGGCTCTTCAATGAAGAGAATCCGATAGGGAAGCCCTTGATAGCACTCCTGGGTGGTGTCTCGGTGCGCTTTGTCCCAGTGCTGGAAGTTGGTAGTGATTAAATCAACCCTGAATCCCTGTTCAACAAGCATTTCTGCGATGGTACGAAAGCGGGTGTAGCCGCGGGTTTCCCCGCCGAGCTTCACGCCCATGGTCACGACAGCGATATGCTGCTGTTTATGGAAGTGATTATGTCGTTTATTATTTGCATCCATCCAAACCATTATAGCAACCCTTATGCGCGCCGTGATGGTTCTTTTGTGCAGAAATTCAGCTGAAATTCAGGTATTGCGCTTCACGGAGTTTACCAGTAGAATAACGTTCGCTGTTTAACACGGGGTGTTAGCTCAGTTGGTTAGAGCGCTGGCCTGTCAAGCCAGAGGTCGCGAGTTCAAGTCTCGTACATCCCGCCATTTTAATGTGTCGCGCCGCTTGCCCAAGCGGCGTTTTTTGTTTGCGGACAGGCAGGTGGACGGGAGACGCTACCGTCCCCCGTCCATAAATATCTCTTTGAAAAGTCTTAACTTTTTCTTTCTTTCATGTTTGGTTTTGCCTGCAAAAATTAAAAGCAAGCACCTGCAGAAGGGAAGCAATCGATGGACTATCAAAAAAGGCAACAACTCTACGGCGCGCAAAGACGACAAGCACAACGGCAAGCGCAAGCATCATCATTGCAACCGCCCCGACCCCCAACTCCACCGCAAGCACCTCGACCCCCCAAGCCACCACAGCGCAAGTACTTGGCGCGAGCAACGCTTACTCTTCTTGCGCTTCTTGTGGCGGGTGGCATTATCTGGCTGCAAGCACCTTGGGAAAACGCAATAGGTGGGGCTTCGCTGTTCGGACACAAGATAGTAAAACCCGCCTATGCTCTAACACCGACCGACGTGTCGAAACTCACCGAAACAATCGATGTTGCAGATATTTGGGACACGCACTATCTGGTGTTGGTGAATCGCGACCATTCGATCACGAGTCAGCCCAGCAGCGCTTTGGCGCAAGGGCTTATCGCGTCAGAGTTGTATTCTGTGAGCAATACCGTAGAAACTTTATACGACGAAGACATCTTGTTGCACGGGCGAGCCTTGAGTGCGCTTGAGGAACTGATGCATGCAGCGCACAATGCGGGCTTTGACACTTTGCGCGTGAGCAGCGGTTATCGTACCTTCGACATGCAGGAGCAGCTCTACCTTGAGACACCCGATAAATCCCTTGTCCAAAAGCCGAATCACAGCGAACATCAAACAGGCTTGGCGGTTGACATTGCGGTGTTAAACCTCACCCAAGATGACATGAATTTTTCCCCCGCAGCAAAATGGCTGGTCGAAAACTCCTGGAAATACGGGTTGGTGTTGCGCTACGCACCAGACAAGCAAGCCTTGACCCACATATCAGGCGAGCCGTGGCATTTCCGCTTTATCGGCAGGCCGCACGCCTGGTATTGCTGGCAAAACAACCTCTGCCTTGAGGAATATCTGGATTTCTTAGAAGAAAGTGGCGGCTATTCAACCACCCTTGATGGCATGAACTACACCGTCGTATACGAAAAGGCGGAAAATGGGCGCCTGGCTGTTCCTCCAGATTCGAATTTCATCATATCGAGTGATAATATGGGCGGATACATTGTTACAACGTGGGAGTAATCGCATGGACAACAAAGACTACACCATTCTGATTTGCGACGACGATGCCGATATCACCGCGGCGCTGCGCATCTACCTTGCTCAAGAGGGCTATCAGATAATCTGTGCGGAAAATGGGCTCGAGGCTGTGCGCATGCTTGATAAACATGTTGTTCATCTGGTCTTGCTTGACGTGATGATGCCGATAATGGACGGCATTCAGGCGGCAGTGAAGATTCGCGAATCAAGCAACGTTCCTATTTTGTTTCTCAGCGCGAAAAGCGAAGACACCGACCGCATACTCGGGCTGCACATGGGCGGGGACGACTACATCACTAAACCCTTCAATCCCGTAGAACTTATGGCGCGCATCAAAGCGGCTCTTCGCCGCTATGCCCGTCTCGGCGGAATGGGCGCAGGGGTGGGGCAAGCAGCGACCGCGCAAGCAACAACAGCGTCAGCGGCGGCCTCGCCGACCGCGCAAGCAACAACAGCGACCGCGTCAGCGGCAGCGGCGCTGTCAGCAGCGACCTCAACATCAGCAAACCCCGAAGGCGCACCCGAGGGGTCGGAAAATATCTATCAAACGGGCGACCTGGTACTTGATGACAACCGCAAACAGGTGATGTTTGACGGCGAAGAGGTATCGTTGACCGCACTTGAATACAACATCTTAAAACTGTTGATGGCAAACATGGATCGCGTGTACACCTCCGCACAAATATATGAAGCGGTGTGGGACGAACCAGCGCTCCAAGTTCCAAAAACGGTATCCGTTCACATTCGGCATATCCGAGAAAAAATTGAGATTAACCCGAAAGACCCGCGCTATCTCAAAGTAATTTATGGGTTGGGTTATAAGGTGGTGAAATTGGCATGAGCAAAAAAGACAGGGACAACACGACAAACACGACAAACACGACAAACACGACAAACACGACGGTGAATGAAAGTGGTGTAAAACCTCTTATGAAAGATTTCTTTACCTCACGGATAACCAAGACTATCTTGCTCATAGTTGCCTATATTTCGGCGGTGTCTATTGTTGTTGACATGAGCGCGAGTTTTCGAGCTTACATGGGTGGCGTTTGGCACATAGGGTTCTTCTATGCCCTTCTCCTCTTTACCTTTTGCATCGTATGGTATTTTGTTGCGGTTTGGCGCACGCCGCCCGAAAAGCAGGTGCAGTTTTGGCGCGGAGATTTTCTTACGCTTATAATTCTGAGCGTCTGCCTTGCCCTTTCTTGCCTGTATTTTGCTTTCAGTCGTGCCCTTGACTACTACTACGCTCTGTTCGCGCCGCACGCCTATACAGCGTTGAATTCTCCTTGGCTTTTGTTCTACACGGGCTTTTGCTATTTTGTTGTCATGCTCACTTTGACGGTGGTGCTTGTGCGGCTCAAAGAAAAGCAGTCTAGGGCAGAAGGTACGTGGAGGCGCTTTTTCAAACTTTATCCGATAGCGAATCCTTTTGGTTTTGCTGTGGCGGGCATCCTGGGCGCTAACCTGTTCATCCTGTTTTTCATCTGCCCTATTCTTGGCGGCAATCTAAATCTAGCAATCCTTCTCATGGTGTTGGCAAGCGTTGTGGTGTTGGCGCTTGACTATTGCTGTCAGGTGATTTTGTCGCTTGCAGGCGAGTACGAAAAAGCCAATGCCGAAAAAATTCAGGCAGAACGCTTCAAAGCCGAACTCATCACCAACGTGTCCCACGATATTCGTACGCCCTTGACTTCCCTTATCAACTACGTGGATTTACTCAAAGGTTTGCCAGTTGAAACCCCTGAATTTGGCGAATATGTGGGCGTGCTTGAGAAGAAGTCGGGGCGCTTAAAGACCCTGGTGGATGATTTGATGGAAGCATCAAAGGCAACCACGGGCAATGTGAATGTTGAAATGAAGGCGGTCAATCTGAGTGAAATCGCAGGTCAAATTGCAGGGGAGTTCGATCAACCGTTTGCCGAACGCGGACTGACCCTCGTGTTTCCCCAAGCCGACCAAGCGGTTTTTGTGCAAGCCGACAGTAGGCATCTGTGGCGTGTTTTGGAAAACCTTTTCGGCAACGTGGTGAAGTACGCGCTACCGCAAACGCGGGTGTTTGCCGATATTCTTTTGGTTGAGGGCGACAATATCCGTTTCACCTTGAAGAATACCTCACGTGAGCCTCTTGATGTGTCGGGGGAGTCCCTCACCGAGCAGTTCATTCGGGGCGACCGCGCCCGAAAGACCGAAGGCAGTGGGCTGGGGCTCTATATCGCAAAAAGTCTTATGGAACTCATGGGTGGGGATTTGACTATTCGCACCACAGGCGACCTCTTCGAAGCCAACCTAAAATTCAGCTAGTTTTTTGTCGTTGCGAGGAATCGCCGCACCAACCGTTGCGTAGTCGGCATCGTTTCGGCGGCGGCTCCAGCTCATCCATCCTTGTAGGGAACAGCACTACCGCTCCGATTTGCCATTTTGCTACCCACGAGTACGACATTGATTGCGACGCCTAATACTCACACCTGTCCACAGACGGGCGCTGTTTATGCGATATGAAAGTTTGTGACGAGGAGCATCAGAAGCACGCACGCTGCTACAATGGCTAAATGCAAAAATCAGAAGGACATATCATCATCCCGAGTGGTGTTAACGTATGGACGCATGAGTACCAGACGGCTCAGTCGCTTGCCGATGCTGGATATACGGTAAAGTTTGTCCCCACAAGCAATATCATTGGAGAAAAGACGCATGATGTAACACTCGATGGCGTTCGCTTTGAGTTCAAGGCTCCCACATCAGCAAAGATGGCTGCTGTAGAGAGGAACCTGAAAAAGGCTATTTCCCAATGCGATAGAATCGTGTTTGACTCCAGAAGGATGAAGCATGTGCATGACAAGTCAATTGAGCGCGAACTGTCTCGGCAACTCTATAAATCGTCAGCAATCAAGCAGATAGTATTTATCAATCGTTACGGAACCGTGATTGACATCAAGCCTGCTGCACTGTAGGATAATAAGCATTGAAGCGCTGGGACGGAGCAGGATGCACCTACCCCTGGCGCTTCCTTGCGTCTGGGTTGCTTTTATATGAGCAAAAGCCGCCTCGATGCTGGGTATCAAGGTGTCTCCAACCGACTCGTTGTCGAATTGGCCATATCTTCTGTCCGCTATTTTATTTCGAGGATTTTCGAGAAAATCAGGCGGATTTCCGCTAATATATTTCATAGGATATAAAGGGCAAAACTTTGTCGCTTCGCCGTTTTTCATGCGAATCGTCCTGTGCCAAAAAGTAGAGATTTTAGCACGTAGCACCATCAGGGGTTTTGTACTTTATGAGGACTAGAGGAAAAGAAGGAGCTACGCCGTATGAGTACCTTGAGGAAAAGCGGGGCTTTTGTATTCGCGTTGGTAGTAGTGTTAACCGTTGCTCTCTCGTTGCCTGTGTGGGCAATCGCCAATGAACTTGTGGACGGGGCATCTTTGCTTGAAGTCGAGGACCTTGCAAGTCCCGATGAAGTTGCAGAAGCAGATGTTGAAGGTGTTGAAGCGGACGAAATGAACGCGGGCGATACCGTAGCACCCGAGGAAGCGCTTCTTGCGGCAGAAGAAATCGCGCTTACTCCTTTAGCAAACCCTGAAAGCGATTTTGACTATGAAATAGCAGAGGGAATAATGAGTTGGTATTTTGGCTATGGTGCCTATGTCAAACAGTATATAGGTACTTCCAAAAACGTTGTTGTTCCCGCAACCCTTGGTGGGGAAGAGGTTATATACATTAACTTCTATGATCAGGGCTTAGAAACACTCGACGTCAGCGCCTGCACCGCTTTAGAGTCTTTCAATTGTGCTTCCAACAAACTTTCGACTCTCGATGTGAGCAAGAACGCGAATTTGCAGCAGTTGTTTTGCTGGGGCAACCGTCTCACCAGTCTTGATGTAAGCCAAAACACCAAACTAAAAGACTTTGATTGTTCTGCCAATCAGATCACCGCTTTCGATGTGAGCAAGAATGCGGATTTGCGGTCGCTGTACTGCCATGCCAACCGACTCACCGCTCTTGACGTAAGCAACAACGTAAACCTAACGTATCTTAATTGCTCTCAAAACCAACTCAAAGTTCTTGATGTAAGCAAGAATTCAGGGCTATACTCTCTGGATTGCTCCTACAATAATCTTACCGCGCTTGACATAAGCAAAAACACGAGTCTGACTATCTTATGGTGTCAGCTAAGCTATATTGCCGATACTGCAACCCTTGAAGCATGGCTTGCGCAAGCTGGTCATACTGGGCAAGTATTGCCGCAAAACGCTTCTCCAGGTGCCCCAGGCGCGCCTGCTGAAGAAGGCAAGAGCCTTCCCCAAACGGGGGATGCCACCAATGCTCTCGTCAAGGCTCTCTTAGGGATCCTTGCTATAAGTGGTGCAATGGTAGCGTTTGCGAATCGTCGCGTGCGCGCGCCATTGCGGGCTTGACCCGCAATCTTTCCTTTGCAACAACGTGGGAGCATCAACCCACACATCAACGACTAGGTTGTTTCGTCACTGCGTTTCTTGCAACGACGGAGGGTAAAAAGCGTACAAATGTTTCACGTGAAACATTTCTGAAAAAGCAACACGAAGATTGCGGGTCAAGCCCGCAATGAGAACAACTCTCGGATTGCCATACCCCTTCGCTCGCCGCGCTTGGCAAATCGTCGAACTTTACGCGCGCTAAACCGTTGTGTTGCATTTCGACTGAAAACTCGCATAAACTGTTGTGTTCTTGTAGGTTCCTTTCATAATTGACTCCACTATGAGATAATTCTGAACTGGTATGTGCAGTTTTGTCTGCACAAGAGATTCGAAGAATCTTGCGAGCTGCATCTGCGGATATGATGAGCCGTGCCGAACGGAAAAAGATGGAGGATATGATTCGTGAAAACAACTGTCGAAGAACTAAAGGACAACGAGGTAAAAATAGCGATTACGATTGATGCAAAAGAAATTGATGAACGCATCAAAAAAACCTATAAAGACTTCGCTTACCGATACAATTTCCCAGGATTTCGGCGTGGAAAAGCACCTCGTCCGGTTATCGACAACGCCTTGGGCGCCGAGACCATTCTCGCAACCGTTACCGACGATGTCATCAAAGAAACCTATCCTCTTGCCATTGACGAAAGTGGCATTATCCCTATTTCGCAACCCGAATTCGAGGATCAGGAATCTTTGGTTGAAGCGGGCAAGCCCTTCAGCTTCGTCGCCAAATTCACGAAAAAGCCTAACTTTGAATTGAGCAGCTATGACCCAATCGAAGTTGAACTTCCGAGTGAAGGCGCAACTGATGAAGAAATCAACCTACAAATCGACAGCCTTCGCGAGCACTATTTTGAATTCGAAGATGCCGCCCCGAGCAAAAAACTTGAGGAAAAAGGCGTTGCCGATATTTCGCTGATAGCAACTGACGAACAGGGCGCAGCAATCGATTCCCTTAGTTCTGAATCGCGCTTGTACGTTTTGGGTTCGGGGCTGTTCCCCGCAGAATTCGACGAACACCTCGTCGGGCTGAAAAAAGGGCAAAAAGCAGACTTCGACCTTGACTTCAAAGACGGTCTTGTAGCAGGTTTGCCTTCGGTTGCAGGTCAGCACGACAAAGTGCATTTTGTGGTCGAGGTACACGCCGTCAAAGAAAAGGTATTGCCTGAAGTGACGGAAGAATGGGCAACGACAACCTGCGGTTTCGAAAGCCTTGAGGACCTCAAAACGCGCATTGCTGATTCAATCGTGAATTCCAAACAAGAAGCCTTGCCGCGCATGAAAGAAAATCAGGCTCTTGACGAATTGGCAAGCCGCCTTAAGGGCGACATTCCTGAATCGATGGTTGAAGCAAACGAAGGCGATTTGCTTCAGAACTTCTTCCAGCAATTACAGGCACAAGGCATGACCATGGATGCCTATTTGGCGCAAGTGGGTTTGAGCATGGAACAATTCAGAGACGACGTGAAAACCCAAGCCTTTGAGGTCGTGAAGCAAGATTTGGCGCTGGATGCTTGGGCGCAACAGAAGAAGATGGAGATAAGCGAAGCAGATCTCACGCAAGAGTTCGCGAACAGCGGAGTTGAAAACCCCAAGAAGCTCGAAGCCGAATGGCGTGCAAGCGGGAGGCTCCACACTTTGCGCGAGGGAATGTTGCGCTCCCGCGCGATTGCCGATGTGCTTGAGAGCGCCGTCGTAACCGAAAAATCAGACGCAGCTAAAAAGCCTGCCGCAGCCAAAAAGCCTGCCGAAAGCAAAAAGCCTGCCGCAGCGAAAAAATCCGACACACCCGAAAAAACCGCCAAAAGCAAAGAGGGCAAACAATAAAGGTTCTACCAAACACACAGCATGCTTAACCGCAGCAGAAACGAGGAAACATGACTCACGAAACCATCCAATCAGCGTTGATTCCCTACGTTATCGAACAATCCCCGCGGGGCGAGCGTAGCTATGATATTTATTCGCGCCTCTTAAATGAACGGATTATCTTTTTAGGCGAAGCGGTTGATGACCACGTAGCAAATTCGGTGGTAGCACAGCTGCTGCACTTGGAAAGCGCTGATCCCGACAAGGATATTTCGCTCTACATCAATTCTCCTGGGGGTTCAGTCACGGCGGGTCTTGCGATTCTTGACACGATGAACTTCATCAAGTGCGATGTATCTACCATCTGCCTGGGGCAATGCGCTTCAATGGGCGCCGTGCTTTTGGCAGGCGGCGCAAAAGGGAAAAGGCTTGCTTTGCCCAATTCGATGATACTCATTCATCAGCCTTCGGGCGGGGCGCAAGGTCAGCAGACCGAGATTGCCATTGTTGCCGATTTCATGTTCAAAACGCGCAAGCGCCTCAACAATATTTTGGCAGAGGCAACGGGTCAATCGCTTGAAAAGATTCAAGAGGACACCGAACGCGACCATTACATGACCGCCGACGAAGCACTTGCTTATGGCATCATCGACAAAATTGCATCCGCTCGACCGGGCGCAACACAAAACAAGAAGAGCAAATAATGTCTGATAATCGCAAAAACAATCCCTGGGAAACCGACGACGGTTCAGCGAGAATATCCTGCACCTTCTGCGGCAAAGCGCCTCATCAAGTTGCGGCGCTGATTTCAGGACCTAACGACATCTATATCTGTGATGAATGTATTTCTGTTTGTGCCGAAGCCATGATTCAGGATTTGGGCTTTGACCCGACGAGACCCCCTTCGAGGACTTCGTCGACTCCTTCGCACGCCGCGCACGGTGCACAGCACAAAAGGGAAGGAAGGGCGCCTATTTCGGGTGGTTCTGCTGCATCAGCAGGTTCTACCACGTCAGCCGCCACGTCAGCCGCCCCTGCCGAAAGCCCCGAATCAATTCTTGAGAATCTTCCTACCCCGCGCGAACTCTATGAAAAACTCTCCGAACACGTAGTTGGTCAAGAAGATGCAAAACGCGCGCTTTCGGTGGCGGTATATAACCACTACAAGCGCATCAGTATGGGTTTTGACCTCAAAGAAAACGATGTTGAACTGGCAAAAAGCAATATCATGTTGCTGGGACCGACGGGTACGGGCAAAACGCTGCTCGCCCAAACCCTTGCCCGTTCTTTGCGGGTGCCCTTCGCGATTGCGGATGCCACCACGCTGACCGAAGCAGGGTATGTCGGCGAAGATGTCGAAAATATCCTTCTCAAGCTTATCACGGCAGCGGATTTGGACATTCCCCGTTCTGAACTGGGAATTATCTATATTGATGAAATCGACAAAATCGCGCGCAAGGCAGAAAACCTTTCTATCACGCGCGACGTGTCGGGCGAGGGCGTACAGCAGGCTTTGCTGAAAATCGTCGAAGGCACACAAGCAAGCGTTCCGCCGCAAGGGGGGCGCAAGCATCCGCAGCAAGAACTTCTTCACATTGATACGACAAACATCCTGTTCATCTTGGGCGGCGCTTTTGTCGGGCTTGCTGATATTGTGGCGCAGCGCGTAGGCAAAAGCGGGCTGGGCTTCAATTCGGAACTTCCCGAATCCAAAAAGCACGCCGAAGCGGAGCTTTTGGCGAAGGTCTTGCCTGAAGATTTGAACAAATACGGTATGATTCCCGAATTTGTGGGGCGCATTCCCGTTGTTACGGCGCTTTCCGAACTTTCCGAAGATAACCTGGTCATGATACTTACCGAGCCGAAAAATGCTTTGGTGAAACAATACAAGCGCCTGTTTGAATTCGAAGACGCGGAATTGATTTTCGAAAGAGACGCCCTGCGCGCCATCGCTCGTGAATCGGTCGAACACGGCACGGGTGCTAGAGGATTGCGCTCCATCTGCGAGCGCGTTCTTCAGGATGTGATGTATGACCTGCCCGAACAAGAAAACGCCACAAAGGTGGTTTTGCGCGAAAGCGACATAACGGGCGAAACGAAACCTAAAATTACAAGCCAAGAAACAGCGAAAGCTTCAAAGGCTTCACGGAAACAGAGTGCATAAGGGTATATAGGGCAAAAGACATGGACAATAACACGGACAATAACACGGGCACCACCGCGGACGCCACCGCGGACGCCACCGCGGACAATAACGCGGACACCAACACGGACAACAACACGGACGCCACCGCGGACGCCATCGCGGACAATAACAAAACCGAACAGGAAAAAAAGATAGATTTTGATTTTAGCGCTCATGAAGTGCCGTATTTCGACGCATGGATGAAAGAACACGCTTTTGTGCGCTCGGCAGGTTGGGGCAAACACGCGCAAGACACCTACACCATCGTTATTCCTCCTCCCAATATCACGGGCGTGCTTCACATGGGGCATGCTCTCAACAACACCATCCAGGATGCGTGTATCCGCCGCGCCCGTATGCAGGGTTTCCAAACCCGCTGGGTGTTGGGCACCGATCACGCGGGCATCGCAACCCAGACAAGGGTTGACAGAGCGCTTGCTGAAAAGGGAATATCGCGCCTTGCCATCGGACGCGAAGCCTTTATCGAGGCTTGCTATGAATGGTATGGCGAATATGGCTCGACCATCGTCAACCAGCTCAAAGCTATGGGTGCATCGTGCGATTACGAGGACGAACACTTCACGCTTGAGCCAGGATACGTGAGTGCTGTGCGCAAGGTTTTTGTCGATTGGTATCACGACGAACTGATTTTCCGCGGAAAGCGCATCGTAAACTGGTGTCCGCATTGCACGACTGCCATTGCTGACGACGAAGTTGACTACATTGATGAAAAGGGAAAACTTTGGTTTTTGCGCTATCCTTTGACCGAACCTGTTGAGGGGATGGACTACATCGTTGTGGCAACCACGCGCCCTGAAACCATGCTGGGTGACAGCGGGGTGGCAGTATCTCCCAAAGACAAGCGCCTCAAGCACCTGGTGGGAAAAACCGTCATGTTGCCGCTTGTCAATCGGGAAGTTCCTATCGTGTCCGACTTTGTGGTCGACCCTGACTTTGGTACGGGGTTGGTAAAGGTAACGCCTGCTCATGATGCAAACGATTATGCGATTGGAGAACGGGCGGGGCTTGAAAAGATAAACATTTTTGACGAAACGGCGCACGTGGTGGAAGGCTTCGGAGATTTTAGCGGCTTAAGCCGTGACGAAGCGCGCAAAGCGGTGCTTGCTCGCTTTGAAGAATTGGGCTTGCTTGACCATATCGAAGAACACCCCCACAGCGTGATGACCTGTTATCGCTGCTACACCAAACTCGAACCCTGGCTTTCTGAACAATGGTTTGTTTCGGTTGAGCGTTTGAAAGCGGCGGCAGCACAGGTGGTAGAAGAAGGTCGCGTGACGTTTTTCCCCACGCGCTGGAAGCAAGTCTATCTTGATTGGATGGAAAACCTCAAAGATTGGTGCATTTCGCGCCAACTGTGGTGGGGGCATCGCATTCCCATCTTTTACTGTGATGCGTGCGGCTTCGAAGATGCGAGCATGGACGACCTGAGTGTGTGTCCTGTTTGCGGCAAAGTGCTTCGCCAAGATGAAGACGTGCTCGACACCTGGTTTTCGTCGCAGCTGTGGCCTTTTGTGACGATGGGCTGGTCAGATGGGGGCACGGAAGCGCCCGAATTGAAGCTTGCCTATCCCACACAGGTGCTTTCTACCGCTCGTGACATCATGGGGCTTTGGGTTGCGCGCATGGTGATGGCGTCAATGTATTTTTGCAACGAAGTTCCCTTCAAACATGTCATCATCCACCCAACCGTTATGGGTTCTGACGGCAAGCCGATGAGCAAATCGCGCGGCAATGGGGTCGACCCCGTGCGTTTGATGCAAGACTACGGAGCTGATGGAATGCGGTTCGGGTTGCTTATGCAGGTGACTGGCTCGCAAGACTTGAAATTCAACGAAAAGAAGCTGGAAAGCAGCCGCAATTTCGCGAACAAGATTCGCAACGCCGCTCGTTTCGTCGGGATGCATTTGGAAGGCTATGTTCCTGGTCCTCCGCAGGCAACAACGCCCGTTGACCGTTGGATATTTTCGCGCCTTGCGGGACTGATTGCGCGTGTTGATCGGGCATTTGACAACTATGAATTTGGGGAAATAACCCGTGAGCTCTACACGTTTTTCTGGAGTGAATTTTGCGATTGGTACATAGAATTTTCGAAGGGACGCCTGGCGGGGGATGCCCGCGACCGCGAGATTTGTCAGCGCAACCTAGTCTTTGTGCTTGAAACGGCGCTCAAACTTCTTCACCCGATTATGCCCTTTATCACCGAAGAGATATACCGCGAACTTCCCGCTGAAAAAGATGCGCCGTATTTGATTGGAGCGCACTGGCCCGATGCGCAAGCGTACGCTCAATATATCGACCCGCGCTCAGAACGGGCGCTCATCATGGTGACTGAAGTCGTTTCCGCTGTTCGTTCGGCTCGTGCGCGCTATGGTATTTCGCCGAAAACGCCTCTTTCGATTGCGATAAAGGCAACGGATGAGGATTGCGCCTTGCTTGAAGAACAGCGAGGACTGCTAAACGACATGGCGAACCTTGCGACTTTGACGGTCGCGCCCGACGCGGAAAAGCCGTCCGAGTCAAGTGTTGCTCACGTGGCGGGGGTAGAAGTTTTCATCGCCTTAGCAGGGCTTGTTGATTTCGAAGCTGAACGCGCCCGCCTGATAAACGAACAACAAAAAACTGCTGTCGACATGAAAAAACTTGAAGCGAAACTTTCCAATGAGGGCTTTTTGAGCAAGGCGGCACCCGACATTGTCGAAAAAGACCGCGCGCGTTTCGAAGAACTCCAAAACAAGTTTGTGAGCGTCTCCGCGCGTCTTGAGGAAATTGGGTAAGTTTAGCGTTATGAAAGACCAACTTTGATACAATAGTTGACTGTTTTGAAAATATCTCTTTTGAAGAGCGTTTATGCAGGCAGCGAAAGACTGCTTGACAGGGGAAAAAGAAAACGAGGAAACCATGAGCGAACTTTTATCACAGTTATGGACACCTGAACTGCAAACAGCCTTACAGCTTGTTGTCGGTGTGTTAGTGGTACTCTACGTCCTTTCAATTGTCTGGGTGGTACGTGACGCCTATCTACGCGGATCGTTTTGGTTCATCTGGGCGGCGGTTGCGCTGGTGCCGTTGGTTGGCGTTATCGCATACTGTCTTTTGCGCCCGCCCTTGCTTCAAATTGACCGCGACGAACAGGAACTGGAAATTGCCCTTAAGCAGCGCGAACTGATGAAATATGGCGAATGTGCTAACTGCGGTTTTCCCGTTGAAAGCGATTACGCTATTTGCCCGAACTGCCACACACAGCTCAAAAACCTCTGCGGTGGCTGCAACAAGGCGCTCGATCCTGCTTGGACGGTATGCCCCTATTGCACAACACCCTTAGGTTCTCCGTCGCCAAGGCGCTCAAGCACTGCCGCAGCATCCGTGCGCACTCGTTCGACGTCGACTTCGTCTTCGGCTCAAGGCGCGCAATCATCGTCAACGTCGCAGGCGGGTCAAAGCGCCCAAGCTTCGCAGTCGTCTTCGACTTCTTCATCAGTCTCACAGCGCTCCGCCGCAAGACAGGCTCGGGCTCGTACGGCAGCGAGCAGGGATGAAAGCACCACAGGCGACGAAGAATAAGCTGAATAAGGCAAATACCATGGAAATTGTTTTACCTGACGGCTCGATAAAAGAAGTAGGGCAAACGGCGTGTGTCGCCGATGTTGCCGCCTCAATCGGCGCTGGTCTTGCGAAGGCGGCGCTGGCAGGCGTCGTTAACGGCATACCCGTTGATTTGACTTATGAGGTTAAACAAGGAGATACGGTTGCTATTCTGACGAATAGAAGTGCCGAAGCACTTGATTTGTTGCGTCATTCGGCTGCCCATATTATGGCAAGCGCCCTCGAAGATCTCTACCCTGGTGTGGAATTTGGGGTTGGGCCTGCTATCGAAAACGGGTTTTACTACGACATTAAACTCGACAAAAACATCGGTATCGAAGATCTTGAAAAAATAGAAGCGCGTATGGCAGAAATAGTTGACGCAGGCTTGCCCTTCACTCGACAGGTGCTCACGCGCGCTGAAGCCCTCGATTTCTTCGCTTCAAAAGGGCAAACCTTAAAGTGCGAACTGATTGAAGAATTGCCCGAAGGCGAAACCATCACGGCTTACGGTACGGGTAGTTTTACCGACTTGTGTCGAGGCCCCCACCTTGGTGACACTTCCAAGCTTGCTGCTTTCAAGTTGACCAAACTCGCTGGAGCCTACTGGAAGGGCGATTCTGAGCGCCCCATGCTTCAGCGCATTTACGGCACGGCGTTTTTCAACAAGAAGGATTTAGAAGAATATCTGCACAACCTCGCAGAAGCCGAAAAGCGCGACCACCGAAAACTCGGGCGCGAACTGGATTTGTATATGATGGATCCTGTTGCGGGTGTGGGCTTGCCGCTCTACCTTCCCAAAGGCGCGCGCGTCATTCGCACCATGCAAGAATGGTTGCGCCGCGATTTATACGCACGCGGTTATGAAGAGGTCATCACCCCGCATATCTATAATGCTGATGTTTGGAAAACTTCGGGTCATTATGATTTTTACCACGAGAACATGTATTTCTTCCAGATTAACGAAGGCGACGACGAACAGCCGCGTTTTTCCGAATATGCCGTAAAGCCGATGAATTGTCCAGGGCACGTGCTTTTGTATAAAAACGACATTCACTCGTATCGCGATTTACCCTTGCGCTATTTTGAGTTTGGAACGGTCTATCGCCACGAAATGAGCGGGGTAGTCCACGGCCTTTTGCGCGCGCGGGGCTTCACGCAAGACGACGCCCATGTATTTTGCCGCCGTGACCAGGTGGTTGACGAAGTTGTTGCTATACTCGATTTGGTTGACCACATCATGTCGACCTTTGGCTTTGACTACACGGCAGAAATTTCAACGCGTCCTGAAAAAAGCATCGGCACCGATGACATGTGGGAATACGCCACGCAATCCTTGATAGATGCGTGTGCGCGTCATAAGCTGGAACACGAAATAAACGAAGGTGATGGTGCTTTCTACGGACCGAAAATTGACATCAAGGTGAAAGATGCTATCGGACGCACCTGGCAATGCTCAACGGTGCAGGTCGATTTCAATTTCCCCGAACGCTTTGATTTGACGTATCGAACCGATGAAAACACCGAAGCACGTCCGTGGATGTTGCATCGTGCCATCTTTGGTTCAATCGAGCGTTTCTTGGGGATTCTTATTGAACATTACGCGGGTGCGCTGCCTTTGTGGCTGGCTCCCGTGCAGGTGGCTGTATTGCCGCTGGCAGATCGCCATGCGGATGCTTGCAAAGAATTGGTCGAGCGCATTGTTGCGGTCGGCGGGCGGGTGGAGTTGTTCGATCAAAACGAACCGATGCGCGTAAAGATTGCCAAGGCGCAGAGCAAAAAGATTCCCTATATGCTGGTGTTGGGTGACAAGGAAATAGAAACGCAGAGCGTTTCTGTGCGCGAACGCCACGAAGGCGATTTGGGGTGTTGGGAAGTCCAAAAGTTTCTTGGTGTAATTGCTGCGGCAAAACTCTAAGACCTGTCATTGCGATAAGCGCCGCTCCAACCGACCCTTAGCCGAAAGCGCTCAGGCGGCGGGTTCTGACTTTGCCATTGATTTACGACCCCCTCCTGTCATTGCGAGGAGCATCGCGACGAAGCAACCTAGTCGTTGATATGCAGGTTGAAGGGTTTTAGGTTAGTGCTTGACCCGCAATCTTGATTGCGCGGTCACTGCCGAAGGGGTCTCGATTCACCCGTTTCGCTACTCAGATTCTGCGAATCTTCGTGCGCTTCACTGCTGAAATCATAGTAAGGTACTAATTGGTGTTCAGAGAGAATCCCGACCCCTTCGACAGCAACCGCTCGCAGTAAAAGCCTGACACTCACTCTTGCGCGCATTGTTCAGAGAGAATTTCGACCCCTTCGACAGTAACCGCTCGCAGGGCGGGTATTTCCCCCTAGGCAAAATCAACTATATGTTCTATAATTGTTGTACGTACAACATAAAACGTTTTAGCAATACGTACGAAATACTCGCTTGGAGCAAGCATGGACGCAATGGTGACAGCCCGCATGCCGCAGGGCAAAAAAGAGGTAGGAAATCTTATCCTTCATGAACTGGGAACCAACCCTTCTCAAGTCATCAATGAAGTATACGACTACGTGATAGCGCACAAGCAACTTCCTGCTTACAGCAAACCCGCATCTCTTTCAAAGCGCGACATAGAAAAGGCATTTGCGTTTATTGACAGCATTCCTGTGCAGGTTTCGGCTAACTTTGTCACGTTGACTGATGACGAAATAAAGCAGCAACGCCTCATCGATAGGGGATTAGTGCCAGAAGGCTATTTCGAATGAGGCTGATGCTGGACACTAATGTCGCGCTTGATTTTATGCTTGCGCGCCACCCGCACTTTACCAGCGCCCGTAACCTTATGATGCTTGGGTATGTTCAAGAAATCGAACTTTGGATGAGCGGGGCTCAAATAAACGATTTGCTCTATGTGCTCACCAAAGGGGGGAAGCCGACTCACAATGATGCCGCCAAGCAAGCGCTGAAAAAGTTGCGCCGATGTGTACAGGTTTATCGGGTGGGTGAACAAGAAATTGACGCAGCCTTAGAATCTACTTGGGAAGATTTGGAGGATGCGTGCCTTTACCAGGCAGCGCTTAATCTAAAAGCCGATTTCATCATTACCAGAAACAGCCAAGATTTTTCGCGCTCTTCTATACGGGCGCTTTCGGCGGATGCCTTCTTTGAACATTTAGCAGAAAGTGAAGGACTCGCCTACGAAATAGCGGAATTTCCACAAGGCTGAAAATTAGTGTTCAGAGAGAATCTCGACCCCTTCGACAGCAACCGCTCGCAGGGCGGGTATTTACCCCTGTAAACGAAACGTCATGTGCACAACACATACGCAGTGGTACAATCATGAACGATAGAAGAAACACGAAGCGGGCGGGTGACACCAGGGCGACACTATGGGCGACGTCATGGGCGACATCAAAAACCCTTCCGCATGAGCCTACAGAGGTATCTAAGGAGGCAGTTATGACTGAGGTATTGGCATCAGGAGATTTTCAGAGCAAGGTGCTCGAGGCAGAAAATACGGTACTCGTTGATTTTTTCGCATTGTGGTGCGGGCCGTGTAGCCGCATTGCTCCAGTTGTTGATGAACTTTCTGCGGAATTGGCAGGAAAAGTTGATGTTTACAAAGTTGACATCGACAAAAGCCCTGATGTTGCCAGGAAGTATGGCGTAATGAGCGTGCCGACCTTCATGGTATTCAAAGGTGGGGAAATCACCAATCAAATGTTGGGCGGCTATCCCAAGGAGAAAATTCTCGAGCTGCTTGACTAGGTTCGATTTTCAAACTTTGAGAATCGCCCGAAAAAAAGATAGTGTTATAAAAGGAAATGTTAATGCAAGAAAAATTGCAAAAGATAATTGCGGTCTACGAAGAACTTGAAATAAGGCTGGGCGACCCAGCAGTTCTTGCCAACCAAAAAGAATATAACCGCCTTGCGAAAGAATTTTCGAACCAAGGTCCTCTTGCCGCAAAGGCGCGGCAATATGTGCGTGCCCTTGAAGATTTGAAAGCGGCAAAGGAAATGCTTGCTGACGCGGATATGAAAGAATTTGCCCAAGAAGAAATTGCTGGTATCGAAAAGGGTCTTCCTTTGTTGGAAGAAGACATCAAATTCATGCTCATTCCCGTTGACCCTGCCGATGAAAAAGACATCATTGTTGAAATCCGTGCAGGAGCAGGCGGTGATGAAGCGGCGATTTTTGCAGGCGACCTGTATCGCATGTATCTGCGTTTCGCTGATGAACAGGGTTGGAAGGCTGAAACGCTGGACATTTCTGCTTCTGAAGCGGGCGGGTACAAGGAAATCCAGTTCAAAGTCAAGGGTGACAAGGTTTATTCGGTTATGAAGTTCGAAAGTGGTGTGCATCGCGTGCAGCGCGTTCCAAAAACCGAAAGCCAAGGGCGTATCCACACTTCAACCGCGACGGTTGCCGTTTTGCCCGAAGCTGATGAAGTGGAAGTTGACATAAACCAAAACGACCTGCGCGTCGACGTGTATCGTGCAGGAGGCCCAGGCGGGCAGTGCGTGAATACCACCGATTCGGCGGTGCGTATCACGCATCTTCCGAGCGGGCTGGTCGTGCAGTCGCAAGACCAGAAAAGCCAGCTTCAGAACAAGGTTGCTGCGCTGAGCGTGTTGCGTGCACGTCTCTTTGAAAAAATGCTGGCTGAACAGCAAGAAGCCGAAGGTGAACAGCGACGCAGTCAGATTGGCACGGGGGATCGTTCTGAAAAGATTCGCACCTATAACGGTCCTCAAGACCGCGTGACCGACCATCGCATTGGGTATAACGGTACCTACAACGGTGTGTTGCTTGGTGCGGGTGGCAACGGGCTTGCGGAATTGGTGGTGGCACTTCAAGCGGCTGATCGAGCGGCAAAACTCGAAAAGGCTGTATAGGGGTGCCCGACACCTGGACTATACGTTCAGCCCTGGAATGGACGCAGGGCTATTTGGAGCGCAAGGGGGATGAAAACCCCCGTCTTGCTGCCCAGTGGCTTTTGAGCAAAGCCACCTCTCTTTCTCGCATTGAACTCTACGCTCACTTCGACAAACCCTTAAGCGCTGACGAACGCGAAGTGCTGCGCGAGATTGTCGCTCGGCGCGGTAGCGGAGAGCCACTACAATATATCATGGGCGAAGTGGGCTTTCGCCACCTTATGATACAGGTGCGCCCTGGTGTCTTGATTCCGCGCCCTGAAACCGAAGTCCTAGTGAGCGAAGCGCTGGCTATCCTTTCTTCCAAGCAGCCCGAAAGCGATTCGAAAAACTCTTCTTCGCCCCAAGCAGACCCCGTGTTGGTTGCCGACATTGGCACGGGGAGCGGTTGTATTGCAGCTTCAATTGCTCACGAATACCCCGCCGCACAGGTTTTTGCGGGCGATATTTCCCCTGAAGCGGTTGAACTTGCTCGTGAAAACGTGGAAAGGCTCGGTCTTTTAGAACGAGTCAGTGTTTTTGAGGGGAATTTAACCTCAGCTATTCCTGAAGAGTATCAGGGGAAGTTCAGCCTGCTAATTTCAAACCCTCCCTACATTCCGCGCGCGGTGTTGGAAAGCCTTTCTTCAGAAGTGGTAGATTTCGAGCCGCGTCTTGCGCTGGACGGGGGAAACGATGGACTCGAGGTCTTTCGTGCGTTGCTCGCCGAAGCCTATGAGATTCTTGCGCCCGATGGCGCGGCTGTTTTCGAGCTCCATGAAACGTGCCTGGAACAGGCGGCAGCCCTGGCTGAAGAGGCAGGCTTTGCGGCAACGAGAATTGTGCGTGACCTTGCGCAGCGCCCTCGGGTGTTGATTGCTTTTATGCCAAGCAGTCCCTATCTTGCCTGATTGTGCGTTATCATAGAGAGCACATCGTATCAGCGAGAGGATGGGACGGGTACAACCGTGAGCGAAATAAACACTTTTGACGAGATTGACGAAAACCTTGCCGTAGCTTCTAAGGCGCTTGGCAATCTTGGTGGACGCCGCCCCGAAATAGCCTTGATTCTCGGTTCAGGTCTGGGGAAACTTGCAGACGAACTTGAAGATGCCACGTGCATTCCCTATACTTCGATTCCGCATATGAAAACAAGCACGACGCAAAGCCACGTGGGACAATTTGTGTGCGGGAGGTTTGCGGGCAAAGAGATTATAGTCATGCAGGGACGCCTTCACGGTTATGAGGGCAACACCTCATCAGAGGTCGCTTTTCCGATACGGCTGCTGGCACGTTTGGGAGTCAAGACCTTAATTGTGACGAATGCCGCAGGCGCTATCAACGAAGCTTATGAGGTAGGGGATTTTTGCATCATTTCTGATCACATCAACTTTACGGGGCGAAATCCTATTGTGGGCGTTGGCTCGACTCAAGACTTTGACCGCTTCTTTTCGATGACTGCAGCTTATGACCCTCACTATCGTGAAGTGGCACATGCGATTGCTTTGCAGGAAAAGGTGCAGGTACACGAAGGGGTTTACGTGGGTGTACTCGGCCCGAGCTTTGAGACACCCGCAGAAATCAAGGCGTTTCGTAGCTGGGGGGCAGATGTGGTTGGCATGTCGACGGTTGAAGAAGTGATTGCTGCTCGGCATATGAAAATGCGGGTCTTGGGAATATCGCTCATAGCGAATATGGCAGCAGGCATTGGTGGCGCGTCTCCCGATGGGGAAGAAGTTTTAGATGTTGCCCGCCGCCAGCAAGATGGTTTTTCTCGCTTCCTCAAAGGAATCCTTCCAAAACTCTAGTGGATAGGGGACGGCACTGTCGTTGCGAGGAGTGAGCTCAGCAAATGACAAAGCGGTCAAACTATTTGAAATATTGCTTGACACGTTCTTTGTCGGCACTCTAGAATGTGCGTTAAGCATTGCGTTTACTTGTCATCTTCTTTGAAGCAGAACTTTGCTCTAAGCAAAGTAAGAAATCTGTGCGATGAATCCTTGTTTGAGGAAGGAGATGGGCATGTCACTAACACTCGATTCAATCATTAAAGATATTAAAAAAGACCCTGCGGCCGTTGAGCTTATCGATAAGATTATCCCTGGTTTTGCTACGAATCCCCAGATGAAACTTGTGGGGGGAATGACCTTTAAGAAGCTTGCGAAAATTCAACCAGCAAAAGTTACTCCAGAGAAACTAGAAGCGATAGAACAAGCACTCAGCTCTTTGGGCTAGGGCTTTCGTTTCGGGAACTAAGAGACTTATAGTTGCCAAGAAAATTTGTTTTAAACCGTGATAGCACTGATGCGCTTTGTTGTTGAAGCTGTTTTCGGAGCTATCACGGGTAATGGCTTGTTTTGACTTGAGGACTCGTGGCGTTGATGAGCACGAGTGAGAAGTATGTTGCAATTGGAGGATTGTGAACTACCTGGAAAGCAAAACTATTCCGCCTGCTATTCCATCGCGTATCGTGCCGTGGAACAACCTTCAGGAACGCTTGCGCGAAGGCTTGAACCGCAAGCTTACGCTTGTGGTGTCAGTTGCTGGGTCAGGGAAAACTACCTGTTTGAATCACTTTTTCCATGCTGCGGTCAGCTTTGGGCACCATGCGATATGGCTTTCGCTGGACTCACGCGACAACAATTACTCACAGTTTTGGGATTCGCTTTTTAGCGCATTGGAAAAACTTGAATTGGGGTTGAACACTGAAGGATATCCCGAATCAAAAGACAGGGGAACTGATAAAAGCTGGCTTATTGAAGCGCTTGACCGAATAGCGGGCGCTCCTTTTGAGATATATCTTGTTTTGGATAACTATCAAGAAATTACTTCGCCTACAATTCATGACGACCTCATGTTTTGGATAGAGCACATGCCTGATAACATGCATATAGCGATTGCAAGCCGCCTTATTCCACCCTTGCCCCTATCGCGTCTGCGCGGGCAAAACCAGCTTGTTGAGATTCGCTCCGAGCATCTGTTTCTCGACCTTTACACAACCACTAAATTCTTACGTGAGATAAAGGGAATTAATGCTTCTGATGAGGATATTCATAGTCTTTACGAGTTAACGTGTGGCTGGATAGGGGGGCTTCAGTTGGCATCAGGCGCTTTGCAAAGCTTGGGCGACACGCCTTCTGCTCCGCTTACCCCCGTGCTCACGAATCGCTATATTAAGGATTATCTTATTGAAGAAGTGTTCAGCCAACAAGAGCAGCATATCAGAGATTTTCTCTTAAAAACGTCAATACTGAACCGTCTAACGGAAGAACTTTGCGTTGAGGTAACGGGCTGCAAAGAGCACGAGCATGTTTTGGATGTACTCGTGCGAGCGGGTCTTTTTATTACGCCACTTGATGAGCGAGGCGAATACTTTTGCTACCATCCGCTTTTTGCAAAGGTCTTGCGACAGCATTTGAATTTAGTTACGCCTGAAGAAATACCGCTGCTTTATACGCGTGCAAGCGAATGGTTTGAGCGAAAAGGATTTCTTGACGATGCTATCGAATACGCTCTTGCCGCCGAGGATGATGATCGGGTAATCAGGTTGTTTGAGCGTTCTATGTTTGAAGTCTTCGATAAGATAGAAGGTCAATTCTTTGTTCTTGATGAATCGCGGCAGCGTGGCTGGCTCAGTTCCCTTTCCGAAGAACGCTTCAGTGAAAGTACGCCTTTTCTGCTGTTGAATGCATGGAGCAATTTTGTGGCGAGTCGGCCTCGGGAAAGCAACCTTTATTTAACGAAGGTGCGCCAAAGCCTTACCGATTTGCAAAGCGAGGACAGCTCTTCGGTGCTCCCAGCACACCTTGAAGAAATACTTTCCGCCATAGAAGCGGGCAACGCCAACATGGATGGAGACTATTATCACGCGATAGAGTTGTCCCAAAACGCACTGAGCGATTTTCACGGAGGGAGCGTTTGGTTCAGGGTAACCCTTCTTTGTCTTTTAGGGGAAGCGCTGGCTAGTGTGGGCGATATTGATGAGTCCATGCGCTCTTACAATCGCGCCAAAGCAGTGAGCGTTGCTTTTGGAGGCAATCAACTGGAGCAGTTCTGTTCTTATGAGATAGGAAAGCTCTATTTCCAGCAAGGTCAGCTCGATCTTGCTCTGGAAACATGGAAAAAAGCCTTGCCCTCTTTAGGGGGAGACAAGAAATTCGAATTGTATTCGGTGGGACTTCTCTACGTTGGCTTGGGTAGGCTAAACGTGTTTCGTGGGAATCTTGAAGATGCGACTGAATACCTTAAGCAAGCGCAATCGCTGTTGCTCAAATCTAAGAATCTTTTCTGTCATCTTGAGCTACAAATCGCTTTTGCCTATCTGTACAAAGTGCAAGGAAATTCGTTTAAGGCTTATAACACCATTGCCGCTGCTTCGGAATTGGCACTTTCTTCATATTCGGATATTGCTCCTCGCTACTCTGCTTGGGAAACTTTTATCTGTCATGCAAAAATAGCGCTTTCAAATGGTGACCCAGCTACGGCTCAAGCGGCTCTTGCAAAGCTGGACAGGCATCTTTCCCCCAACAACAGCTACTACAAAATGCAAGCAGAACTTATTCGCGCATCAATTCTTTATATGCAGTTTCGAAACGAGGAAGCGCTCAAAGCTCTTGCTCTTGTTTCTTACAATGCCCAAAAAGCGGGCTATTATGGCATATCTCAAGAAGTCATGGTTGTACGCGCAGCCTGCTTGTATGATTTGGGGAAGATTGATGTAGCGGTGATTGAGCTTACGCTTGCGCTTGATGCGGCTGATCGGGGCGATTACGTGCTTCCCTTTATGCTGGGAACACCAGCAATCGAAGAGTTGTTATATCGGATACTTTATGAGCGGGGAGGGAAAGCGGCGCTTTCGGTTAAAAGGCGCACCCTTTGTAGGGACTTGCTCAGCATTCGAAAATTACAGCGGGCAGATAAGGGAAGCCAGACGAAAAGGGTAACAGCAAGCCTGTCCAAACGTGAAGTTGAGATTTTGAAACTTCTCGAACAGGGGTTGAACAAACAAGAAATTGCCGATAGTCTTCACATTTCCTTTAATACGGTAAAAACCCACGTGAAGAATATATACAAGAAGCTTGAAGTGCACAATCGTGCGGCTGCAGCACAAATTTCACCAGATTTTCTTGAGTGAAGGTGCATGAAATAGCTTCGCAAGGCCGCATCTTCGCAAGGCCGCATCTTCGCAAGGTCACAGCTTCGCAAGGCTGTGTCTTCGCAAGGTCACATCGAACGCTTATTCCAAATCGAACGCTTATGCTGAAGGGGAAACACCCTTCACTACCCAATAAATCACCCTCTTGAATCACCCTGTGGGTAATAGAGATTTTAACCATCAAAATCTAGAATTTACCTAACGTCATTCGGTGATAAGGGAGGGCATGGTGAGCGGACATTCTTCAAATGATGCGCTTGATCCCCGTATGAGCTTTTTGGTGGATTTTCTCAAACGCAAAAACCTCAAAGGCATGATACTTCTTTCCAACAAATTTACCCCGCGGCTCATGGGGGGTTTTTTGCCGAAATTGAGCGACAAGCAGCAGAAAGCTTTCAATAAAGTTATGCCGAAGGAGGGGCAAAAGAAAATCTATTTCCAACTTCTTGGAAGCCCTACTCCTCCTATTGTCGTTCATCTCGCTCAGCCCTTGTTTGTTGATGTCATGAGCGAAGATGAGGTGAAGGCGGCAGGCTTCAAAGGAATCAAACTTCAGGTTGATGATCTCCCAGGGATTATGGCAAGTGTCAGTGGGTCGGGAGACATTTTTGGCGCACTGAAGGGGTTGAAGGGACAGACCTCTTCAGTGCTCAGCATGATGTCGATTTTTTCGCCCTTTGTTTCACTTGGGCCTGCTGAAATTAAGGATTTGCAAGTTCGGGCAAAGAAGCACTTTAAGCCAATACTGGATATGATGCCTCGCTGATAACGAGCAACTTCCTTTTCTAGTCGGCGCTTTTCACGCCCGAGAGAAAGGAAGTCAAGATATTTGAGCATAGTATCTCAGAGGTTTGGGTGCTGTGTTTTCAGTAGAAGGGAGGTTGTTTTACCACGTGATGCTGACAAGTAAAACAATGTTGAGAAGCAAAAGTTTATAGCCTTAAAAAGGAGGTTAGTATGGCAGAGAATTACGATGTTGTTATTGTTGGAGCAGGACCAGCTGGAACGCTTGCGGCAAAGCATGCTGCACAAGGTGGCTGTAAAGTCGTCATACTTGAGCGCGCGGCTATTCCTGGTCAAAAGAACATGTCGGGAAGCTATTTCTTCAAGAGCTGGATGGAAGAGTGCTGGCCTGGCTTTGTCAATCAAGATTTTCTTGATGGTCATATCAAATTGGGAGGCGTTCAGTTTGCCTGGACTCCTGACAACGACTACAAGTTCTACGGCATGATTGTCCAGCCTGGTGCTGAGACGATGTATGAAATGCAGACGGTATTTCGCAACGAGACCGACCCGTGGGTTGCAGAACAAGCGGTAAAAGCAGGTGCTGAGTTAGTCTGCGCTACCGTAAGCGATGCCATTTGGGATGGAGATCGCGTTGTTGGTGTTAAAACTGACAAGGGCGATTTCCTTGCTCCTATCGTCATGGACTGTTCGGGTCTCCATGCCATTCTCGGCAAGAGAACCGGGCTTACCAACTGGGGACCTGATAAGGTCATGTTGGGGCTGAAGTATATCTTCAAGGGTGATCCTGAAGAGCTGCGCAGACTCATGAACACCTATTTCGATGATGAGGGCAATGAAGTCGATTATGGCGCCTTCCCCATTTTTGCAGGTAACAGACCTGAGTTCTGGGGCGCTCATTGTGTGTGCGAGCCAGGGCGCGACGGCACTATCAATCTTATCATCTATCAATGCCTCGCAGAGATGATAGAGAACAAAACCAATATTCACCAACGTGCGCAGTGGATGCTCAATATGCCACCGTACAAAAACATTCTCGATGCGTCAGATTTCGTTTATTGCAACTTCCATTGTCTTGCTTCAGGCGACTTGGTGGGCTACACCAAGAAAAGCTATATGAAGGGCCTTATGATTATGGGCGACGCGGGCGGATTTGCCCAGCCGCTGGATAATTTCGGCGCTAACTGCGCGCAGGCTCAAGGCATTATTGCTGGTAAGCTTGCTGCCGAAATGACAAAGGCAAAGGATTTCTCGGAAGAGAAGTTCGCTGAATTTGAAGAGCGTTGGAAGGAAACCTGGCTCCCTGAAGACAACGTGCCTGAGATTAATCGGGTAATGAGGGAAGGCAGCATTGACGTTGTCATCGATTGTATGGACGAAGCCATGAACCTCTTCTTCCAGAAGAAGTTCGAGAACTATTCCTATCCTGCCATCATTGGCTCTATGTTGCCGAAGTTCTTGCCAGTAATAGGCGAGGTTCCCGTAATAGCGGGCGCCATGACGGGAATTTTGAGGACAGGTGTCAAAAAAGCTACCGACATGATGGCTCTTCTTGCTTCCGATGATTAGGAACAAGGTCAATCAGCCAAATGACTATGAGAATAGGAGTTTAATATGAGTGTATTGGGCGCAAAGGATTATTACAGAGGAAATCCCGGTTTGCTTCATGGTGAAAAATTCTGCGGCAAAAAGATTCGCGATTATCTGGATGGCAAATTCGAGATGATTCCAAAAAGCAAAGAGCATATCTTTGTTGATCAAGATAAATGTATTGGGGAAGCGTGTGCGATATGCTATACGCTTTGCCCAGGTGGTGCCTTTGAGATGGAAGACGGCAAGGCAACGTGGAAGCATGGCATGACCAACTGCATGGAATGTGGCGTTTGCCAATATGTCTGCACCGTTGATGCTATCGACTGGGCGTATCCTGAAGCTGGAACAGGCATTGTTCTTAAGTGGAGTTAAGTGTTTCGCGTAAACACGGTGCGTTAATCTAAGGTAGTGAAAAACCGATCCTTCTTGCTATCCCGAACAGGCAGGGGATCGGTTTTTCTTATGGCAAATGATTGTGAATGGTTGCGCGATGACAAGTCCCGATAAGTTTTTTACTATCAACAAAATGAAGATGCACTATGTCGACCAAGGGCAGGGTACCCCGATTGTGATGCTGCATGGAAACCCAACGTGGTCTTTCTTTTATCGCAACTTGATACGTGATTTGTCAAAGACTCACAGAGTAATTGCGCCTGACCATATCGGTATGGGCTTTTCCGATAAGCCCCAAGATGTCGTTTTGGATCTTGCCTTTCATATTGAAAATCTTACGGGTCTTTTGGAGTATCTGAATTTGGAAAACATTATTCTTGTCGTTCATGATTGGGGAGGTCCCATTGGCTTTGGCTACGCGGTGACTCATCTTGAAAAGATAAGTAAGATTGTGGTTTTAAATTCGGCAGCATTCTTTGACTTGAATATGCCGAAAAGGATTGCACTTGCTCGGGGCGTGTTTGGAAAGTTTTTGATTCAGCGCCTGAACCTGTTTGCTCGAGCAGCAACGCATATGACCACCATCAAAAAACTTCCTAAGGAAGCAAAACAAGGCTACTTGCTGCCTTACGATTCTTACCAAAACCGCAGGGGCATCTATGCGTTTCTTAGAGATGTTCCCCTGGAGTCAGACCATCGAACAAGAGCCTTGCTTGATTCGATAGAGGGCAAGCTTCACAAAATCAAGTCAGATATCTTGATTCTTTGGGCAAAGGAAGATTTTTGTTTCACCGAGCATTTTCTCAACCGCTGGAAAGGTTTCTTTCCCCAAGCGAAAACGCAGGTTTTTGAAAATGCTGGGCATTACATTTTGGAAGATGCTTTTGAGGAAGTTCTTGAAGAAATAAAGGAATTCGTCCAATGAACACCGCTTCATTACTCGAAAAACAAGCACGTCAGCTTCCTGAGAAAACGGCAGTCGTCTTTCGGGGCGAAAGGGTAAGCTTCAAAGAGTTAGATGAAACAATAAACCGCTTTGCTCACTATTTTGTAAAACAAGGAATTTCATCGGGCATGAAGGTCTTGCTTTTTATACAGCCTTCCGTTGAGCTTCCTGCAACGACGTTTGCGCTTTTCAAAATCGGCGCGATTCCCGTTTTTATCGACCCAGGGATGGGAGTGAAAAATCTTGTGAGGGCGGTTTCGGAAGTGGTTCCGCAAGCTATGATTGGACTACCTCTTGTCCGCATCCTTTCGCGTGTGTTTCGCAAAAGCTTTAGCAGCGTCCATACAAAACTGAGTTGTGTGACTTTGCGCGACGAAGCAAAGAACGAAAGCGTTGATTTTGAAAAATATGAGGCTCCTGAAAATGAAATGGCAGCGATTTTATTCACCTCAGGGGGAACGGGCAAACCCAAAGGAGTTGTCTACACTCACAAGATTTTCATGACGCAAACAAGGCTTTTGCAAGAGATGTTTTCACTGACCTCAGACGATATTGACTGTCCCTGCTTCCCGCTCTTTTCGTTTTTTACGCTTGCCATGGGTATGACCTCTTGTATCCCTGAAATGGATTCGGCTCATCCGTCAAAAACCGATCCGAAAACCCTTGTTGCGGGCATGATTGAAAACCACACCACCTTTGCGGCGGGTTCTCCTGCTATTTGGACGAAGGTTGCCGATTATTGTAATGCGCGTGACATCACGCTTCCTTACCTAAAATATCTGGTTATGTTTGGCGCTCCCGTTGCCCAAGACATGCATGAAAAATGGCAAAAGATTTTGCCGAACGGAACTACCTATACGCCTTATGGCGCAACGGAGGCATTGCCTATTTCAAATATTTCAGGGAAGGAAATTTTGGAGACTACGGCTGAAAAGACTCTTGTCGGAGCTGGTGTTTGTGTGGGTAAAGCAGTCCCTTCGGTTGAGGTTAAGATTTTCAACGAGGATGAAATAATAGTTTCGGGAGACGTTGTTACGAAGAAGTATTACCACGAAGAAGAGGCCACGCAAGCAAGTAAGCTTTTTTTCGAGGAGAAGCTCTGGCACAAAGTTGGTGATGTGGGACAGATAGACGAAGAGGGGCGCATATGGTTTTGGGGACGCAAGAGCCATGTTGTTGACGTGGGGAAGAAAAAGATGTATCCCGTGCCCTGCGAGAGTGTTTTTAATCAGCACCCTCAGGTGAAACGAAGTGCGCTTGTGGGACCTTGTATCAAGGGTCGGATTACCCCTTCTTTAGTGGTTGAATTGAAAAGCGGCTCCCCAAAGCTAACGAAAGGCTTGCTGAGAGAACTCCAAAAAATACGGGATAGCTACGAACACACTTTGCCGATTGAGTGCTTCTATCTGAAAAAGTCTTTCCCCGTTGACGTGAGGCACAATATCAAAATCGATAGGCTCGAACTCACAAGATGGGTGGAGGAAAAAGAAGAGCAAAAAGGAAAAACACACCTGACGTCTTGACAACAAGGAAACTTGCTTGATAATAAAATGCTATGAGCTTCAGTATTCTACATTCTATGACCATGAACATGCCCAAGCCTGGGTATGTTGGCATATCTGCCAACGCTCAGGCGTAATTTTCATGCGGACTCGTCTATAATAGAGTCTGCGATTCGGCAATTCCACCATGGTAATTTTTTCCAAGTACGAGGTAATCGATTAGCGATGATACAAATCAATCATCTGTCAAAAACTTTTGAAGGTGCTACCGTTCATCATGCGTTGCGTGATGTTTCTCTCACGATTGAAGACGGCGATATCTACGGTATCATCGGGGCTTCGGGCGCGGGCAAGTCAACCTTGGTGCGCTGTATCAACCTTCTTGAACGCCCCACCGCAGGGCAGCTTTTTATCAACGGGGTTGATGTGGTGAACCTGCGGGGAAAACCCTTACTTGAGCTGCGCAGAAGTATTGGAATGATATTTCAAGATTTCAGCTTGTTTCAGCAACGCAGCGTTTTGCACAATGTTACGTTCCCCTTAGAATTGCGCCACGACAACAAACAACACCGTGTTGCGCGCGCACGAGAACTGCTGGAAATCGTGGGGCTTGCCGACAAAGAAACAAGCTATCCTGCGCAACTTTCAGGCGGGCAGCAGCAGCGTGTTGCTATTGCGCGCGCGCTCGCAAACGAGCCAACCATTATGTTGTGCGATGAGGCAACCAGCGCACTTGACACCCGCACTACCACGTCAATTTTGAAGCTTTTAAAAAACATCAATCAGGAATTCGGCGTGACGATGGTTGTTATCACCCATTCGCTGTCGGTCGCTCACAAGATTTGCAACAAGATTGCCGTTATCGATGAAGGGCGTATCGTGGAATCGGGCTCAACGGCAGACGTGTTTGCCCACCCGCAATCGCCCATAACGAAAGAATTGCTTGCAAGCGACACCTTAAGTGTGGGGGCGTAATGGAAGCGATACAGGGATTTTTGAGTCAATACGGAAGTCTTCTTGCTCAAGGGGTTTGGGACACGCTTGTCATGACAGGGGTGTCAACCTTTTTTGCCTACGTGATTGGCATTCCCATCGGGGTGCTGGTGGTTTTGACCTCACCAACGGGCTTGCGTCCTTTGCGCGTGGCGAACACTGTGCTTGGTTGGATTGTCAATATCGGACGCTCGATTCCCTTCATTATTTTGTTGGTGGCGCTCATTCCCTTCACCCGCTGGATTGTGGGGACATCTCTGGGCGTGCCAGGTGCGGTGGTTCCTTTGGTAGTTGCCGCCGCTCCTTTTGTGGGGCGGATGGTTGAGCAAAGCCTTGCCGAGGTCGACAGTGGGCTTATCGAAGCCGCCATGAGTTCGGGTGCCTCAACATCTCAGATTGTGTTCAAGGTGTTTTTGAGAGAAAGCCTTCCTTCGCTGGTGCGCGGCGCTTCCATTACCTTCATTACGCTTTTCGGCTATGCCGCGATGGCAGGTACTGTTGGCGCAGGTGGGCTGGGAGATATTGCCATACGCTATGGATATCAGCGCTTCCAAGGAGACATTATGGTGGTTGCGGTTATTCTCTGCATTGTGCTCGTGCAAATTATCCAAAGTATCGGCGACATTGTCGCGCGCAAGATTGACAAGAGAAATTAAAGAAGCAGACGAATAAAGGGCTACCTAAACAGAAAGATAGCAATAGTAAACGAAAAAGATAGAAAAACTGACTCACATCATCTGCGTTGATAGTAAGAAACAAGGGAAAAGAAAGAAAGAAAGGAAAAGGATTATGAAAAGAAAGATTGGTTTGATAGGAGCACTTCTTTTGGCAGGCGCTTTGTGCTTCTCACTGGTGGGCTGCACTTCGGGGTCGAATGGGGGCTCAGGTTCTTATACGATTGCGGTTCCGTCTGACACCACCAACGAAGCACGAGCGTTGTTATTGTTAGAAGCCCAAGGGCTCATCAAGTTGCGCGAGGGTACTGGATTGACCGCAACGAAAAACGACATTGTTGAAAACCCCTACAACATCGAGATTATTGAAGCTGAAGCAGCCGCTTTGCCGCGTACCTTAGAAGATGTTGACTTTGCCGTCATCAACGGCAACTACGCCCTGAGCGCTGGACTCGACACGACTACGGTTCTTGCGGGCGAAGACCCCGCTTCGGATGCGGCGAATGAATACGCCAACCTTATTGCCGTTCGGGCAGAAGACATGGGTGCCGAAAAGACGCGGGTGCTTATTGAAGTGCTGCAAGGTGCGGAAGTGAAGAACTACATCAACGAAACCTATGCTGGCGCCGTGGTCTTTGTCGAGATTCCCTCAGTACTCGTTTTAGACAGGAAAGACCCTGCCAACACCGTTATTCGCGTTGGTGCCTCCCCTGCTCCTCATGCAGAAATTCTCGAGTTCGCCAAGCCGCTGATAGAAGCACAAGGTTACACGCTTGAGATTATCGAGTTTTCCGATTATGTACAGCCCAACGTTGCTTTGAGCGAGGGCGATTTGGACGCGAACTACTTCCAACATTTCCCCTATCTTGAGGATTACAATAAGGAAAACAAAACCACGCTTGCTTCTGCGGGCAAGATTCATTTCGAGCCTTTGTGCATCTATCCTGGGAAACTTTCCAGTTTGGATGACATTAAGAAGTAAGAGCGCGAAGTAACAACGCGAAGTAACAACGCGAAACGGGAAAAGTAACAACGCGAAACGGGAAAAGCAGCAACACGTGTTTGCCGATTGTTGGGAGTAAGGATAAGCCGATGACGAAAAAGATTGCGGTGCTCGATGGTAATTCCTTGATGCATCGCGCCTTTCACGCAGTACCGCCCACGATGAATGCTCCTGACGGAACACCGACGCATGCGGTATTCGGCTTTTTGTCCATGCTTCTTAAATTTATCGACATCGCACAACCCGATGCAATCGTCTGTGCTTTTGACGCTGGGCGCCCCCAATTTCGGATGGAGGCGCTCGAGCGTTATAAGGCGCAACGTCCTCCCATGGACGACAGCCTGCGGGTGCAGTTTCCGCTGATTGAAGACATTTTGCACTCCATGGACATTCCCGTTATCAAGATTGACGGCTGGGAGGGCGATGACATCTTAGGAACCATCGCCGCCCGCAATGAAGCCTTAGGTTTTGAAAGCTTGCTGGTAACGGGCGACAAAGACGCTTATCAGTTGGCAAGCGATTTGACCCAGATTGTGACCACGAAAAAGGGCATTACCGACATTGCCTTATACGGGCCTGACGAAGTGGTTGAGCGCTACGGCATCAAACCTTCTCAGGTTCCTGATTTCTTGGGGCTTAAGGGGGACAGTTCCGATAACATTCCTGGCGTGCCTGGCATCGGCGAAAAAACTGCGGCGAAACTGCTGCAAGATTTTGAATCGCTTGAGGGCTTGTACGAAAACCTCGACAAGCTCAAAGGCAAGCAGCTTGAAAACGTGCGGGACAATAAGGAAGCGGCTTTTGTGAGTCGTGAAGTTGCGACCATTGTGTGCGACCTTGATTTTCCACTCGATTTGGAAGCGCTGGTGTTTCCGAGTTTTTCCGAAGAAGCCGTCAGCGTTGCCTTCGGAAAACTGCGCTTAAATGCGCATTTGGCAAAGACCTTGAGCCTCATCGGTAAGGAAAAGAAGGGCGCGCAAGCAAAATTGGCGTGGGAGCCGCTCATAAAAGACCCTGCACAAGCCGAAGCTTTAGTGGGTGACGCCCTTGCGGCTCATCAACGCGTGGGGCTTGTGTTTGAGGAAAATGCTCAGGCATCTCTTTTTGATGCATCTTTATTTTTGGTGGTCAACACCGAAAAGGGGAGTGCGTATTTCGAGGGAGAATCCGCGCGTCAAATGTTCGCCCGCATCGTGGCTGAAGGTGCTTTTGCTGCCGTTGACGTGAAGACTTTATTGCGTCACGTGTATCCTGCTGACACCGCGCAGGCAGCGCTCATACAAGACACTGACCTGTTTGCCCTGGATGCCTTCGATTTAGGGCTTGCAGGATATATCCTTGATTCATCGGCAAACACCTATTCGGTTGAAGCGCTGATGGAGCGCCACTGCGAAAGCATCCTTCCCGAAGCGAGCGATGATATAAGTCGCCTTGCGCTCTTCGCCGCCGCCGCGCGGTTTTTGGTTGACCCCTTAACCGAAGCGCTCGCCCAAGACGGCGTTGAAGAAGCCTATCGCAGCATTGACGCGCCGCTCATTGCCGTACTTGCGCTCATCGAGCGCACGGGGGTGGCAATCGATGTTGACCGCTTGGCTGTTTTAGGGGAACAAACGGCAGAAAAGCTGGAAGCGCTTCGCACGCGGATATATGAAAGCGCGGGTGAGGAGTTCAACATTGATTCTCCCAAGCAGCTTGCGCATATCCTCTTTGAACGCTTAGGCTTGACGCCGCGCAAAAAGATTCAAACGGGCTTTTCAACCAACGCCGCTGTGTTGAAGGAACTTGCCGCCGAACACGAACTCCCTGACATGATTTTGTCGTATCGCGAAATGGCGAAGATAAAGTCAACCTATATTGACGCACTTCCTCGCATGCGCAGAAGTGATGGGCGGGTGCACACCAGCTTCAATGAAATGGTGACGACAACGGGGCGGCTTTCTTCTTCTGACCCGAATCTGCAAAATATTCCCGTACGCACCGATTTCGGACGCCAAATTCGTGAATGTTTCGTGCCGCTTAGCGCAGGAGAAAAGTTCCTTTCTGCCGATTATTCGCAGATAGAATTGCGTTTGCTGGCGCATCTTTCCCAAGACGCAGGCTTGATTGAAGCCTTCAAATCGGGTACCGATTTTCATGCGGGCACGGCATCACGCGTTTTTGATTTGCCGCTTTCAGAAATAACACCTGAACTGCGAAGCCGTGCGAAAGCGGTCAACTTCGGTATTGTTTACGGGCAACAGGCTTTTGGGCTTTCCCAAAACTTAGGCATAGCCTTTGGTGAAGCAAAAGACATAATCGACCGTTATTTTCTGGCATACCCTGAGGTGCGCAGCTATCTTGACCGCACTATCAGCGACGCTAAGGAAAGCGGCTTTGCCCTTACCATGTTTGGACGCAAGCGCCATGTGCCTGAATTGCGCGGCAACGGCGCGCAGCGAGGCTTCGGGGAGCGCATCGCCATGAATCACCCGATGCAGGGAAGTGCTGCTGATATTATCAAACTTGCGATGATAGAAGTGCAGCGCCGACTGATGGAAGAGGGCTTTGCGGCGAAACTCATGTTGCAGGTGCACGACGAATTAGATTTTTCGGTGCCTGAAGCTGAAATTGAAGCGCTTTGCGCCATGGTGAAAGAAACGATGGAGGGCATCGTGGAATTGGCGGTTCCTTTAGTGGTGGATGTTTCCTTCGGCGATACGTGGGCGGAGGCTCACTAAATTTTCACAGCATTAGACCGTGTGTAGACTGCTTGCAGAAGGGGATTGCCTTCGATTTTCTTTGATTTCGAGGTGCTGAAACCTTATTTTCACCCCTGAAATTATGGGATACGTGAGGTTTTTGGAAAATTTTCTAAAAAATCGCTTTTGTTGCCCATCAATTTATTGACTTGCCGTGTGGGCGCTGATAAGATGACTCTTTGCGTTTTATCACATTTCAAGGAGAAACCAATCATGTACGCAATTGTAAGAACAGGCGGAAAACAGTATAAAGTTGCTGCTGGCGATATCATCGCCGTTGAGAAACTTGATGTTGAAGAGGGCGGAAAAGTTGAACTCGAAGCTATTTGTATTGTTGACGGCACAAAAATAGAAGCCGACCCCCAAAAAGCCGCAAAAACCAAGGTCGAAGCAGTAGTGCTCGAGCAATTCAAGGGCGAAAAGCAACTCGTCTTTAAGTTCAAGAAGCGCAAGAACTACAAAAAGCTGCGCGGGCATCGTCAAAACCTCACGCGCCTTCAAATAGCTGCTGTGGGCACTTCAAAAGCAGAAACGAAAGTAGCGCCGAAAGCAAGCGTAGCCCAAAAACCTGCTGCAAAGGCGGCTCCTGCAAAAGCAAGTGCTGCGAAGGCTGAAAAGGTTGAAGCGGCATCGGTCGCTACGGAAAAGGTAGCAAGCACTGCTAAACCTGCGGTAAAACCTGCCGCAAAGGCTGCTGCAAAACCTGCTGCTGAAAAGGCCGCTGCTGCAACGAAGAAACCCGCTGCAAGTGCGGCTGCTAAACCTGCGGCTGCAGCGAAAGCTGCTCCTGCAAAGGCAGCAACTGCAAGCAAAACCGCAGCGAAACCTGCTGCTGAAAAGGCTGCCGCTGCAAAACCAGCTGCAAAGAAACCTGCGGCGAAACCAGCTGCAAAAGCTGAAACTGCTGCTAAACCTGCTGCGGCAAAGAAACCCGCCGCGAGCAAGGCTCCTGCTAAATCGGCAGCGAGTGATAAGAAATCTGAAGAATAGTGAGAGAGGGATAGACTAATGGCACATAAGAAAGGTCTTGGCTCCACTCGCAACGGTCGCGATTCAAACGCTCAACGTTTAGGTGTCAAGCGTTTTGGTGGAGAAGTGGTCACGACAGGAAATATCATCGTTCGTCAACGCGGCACGCATTTTCACCCGGGTGAAAATGTCGGACGCGGCAAAGACGACACCTTGTTTGCGCTTTGCGATGGCATCGTGGAATTTACGCGCGGCAATCGTCGGAAAGTTCATGTGCGCCCTGGTGCATAACGTATGAGCATTTAACTGATTCACTTAATCTGTGAATGCCTCCTGTACTATTATGGCAGGAGGCATATTTTTTAGGAAAGAACGGCGTAACCAAAAATGTTTATCGACAAGGTGAGAATACACGTAAAGGGCGGCGATGGCGGTGCAGGCTGCATGTCGTTTCGCCGTGAAGCTCATGTTCCGAAGGGCGGTCCTGATGGGGGCGACGGCGGTCATGGGGGAGACGTCATTGTCGAAGCTGACGGCAGCCTGTCCTCGCTCATTGAATACCGCTTCAAGCATCACTTCAAGGCAACGCGGGGCACGCACGGCAAAGGCGCAAAGATGCACGGCGCGCGCGGGGATAATCTCATCTTGAAAGTGCCGTTGGGCACCATTGTGCACTTCTTTGACGAAGAAACCCAAGAAACAGGCGAATTGATTGCAGATTTGACCCGCGATGGCGAACAAGTTGTTGTGGCAGGCGGCGGTATCGGGGGGCGTGGCAACACTCACTTTGTTACCTCAACCCGCCGCGCTCCTGCGTTTGCCGAATTAGGCGAACCAGCATACGAGGGCTGGATAGAACTCGAAATGAAACTCATGGCAGATGCGGCGTTAGTGGGCGTTCCTTCTGCAGGCAAATCTTCGCTCATTGCGCGCATTTCGGCGGCTCGTCCAAAAATTGCCGATTATCCCTTCACCACGCTCGTTCCGAATCTCGGAGTGGTGCGCAGTGGGGATTTGAGTTTTGTCGCGGCTGATATTCCTGGGCTCATTGAAGGCGCGCACGTTGGAAAAGGCTTAGGGTATGAATTCTTGCGCCACATTGAACGCACGGCGCTTATCGTGCATATCATAGATTTGACTGGCGGATACGAAGGGCGTGACCCGCTGGAAGATTACGAAATAATCAATTCAGAACTGCAACTGTATTCTGAAGACCTTGCAAAGCGTCCTCGTATTATCGTTGCGAACAAGATTGACGTTGCAGGAACCGAAGATGCGCGCAAGCGGCTTGCTGAGCGCGTAAAGGCGGATTCAATTGCGGTGGCGGGAGATGAATATTCGTCCAGTTTGATTGACCCGAAGCTCTACTGCATTTCGGCGCTTACGGGCCAGGGCGTTGACGGACTCAAAGCCGCCATAGCGACCAAGGTTCAAGCCTTACGTGAAGAAGTTCGCGTACGTGAAGAAGCTTCGCCGCAATATGATTTTGTATGGGAACATCGCCGCCAAGCGCGCGACAAGGTTTTCGATATTGTAAAACTTACCGACGGGGTCTTTAGGGTTGAAGGCAAGCAAGTTGAACGGATGGTTATTCAAACTGACTGGGAAAACGAAGAAGCGATTGCATTTTTGCAGCACCGCTTAAAGCGCATCGGCGTGGAAGTCGCCCTGGAAGCGGCGGGCGCAAAAGACGGGGATGAGATTCGCATCGTGGGGCGTTCCTTTGAATTTGAATCGGCGCATGTGTCCGAAGATATCTTCAAAGAACTCGACATTTAAGCGCACGTGGTGTAGCAAATAGATATAATCGACAGGGCTAGATTTTAACGATGAGGCATGTGGTGACAAAAAAGATTGTAATAAAAATCGGATCATCGACCTTAACCACAAAAGAGGGCAAGGTCGATTATGCTTTTCTGCGTAATCTTGCAACTCAGGTAGTCGAGGTAAAAAAAGCAGGCTACCAGCCCATCATTGTGACCTCAGCGGCGATTGCGTGCGGCCTTGAGGCGCTGGGAATAACCGAGCGCCCCGCCGACATGCCGAGCCTTCAGGCAGCAGCGTCGGTTGGGCAAAATGCCTTAACAAGTGCCTATGCTGAAGCGTTTGCGCCCTATAACATCATCACTTCAACGGTTTTACTCACGCGCCGTGAAACCGCCGACCGCAAATCATATCTTCATGCACGCGATACCTTGTTGCGTTTGCTTGAACTGGATGTTATCCCTATCGTCAATGAAAACGACACGGTGAGTGTCGAACAAATTCGCTTTGGCGATAACGACACCCTTGCCGCTTTGGTTGCCTGTCTTATTCAGGCGGATTTGATGGTGGTACTCTCAGATATCGAGGGGCTTTTCGACAAGAACCCGCATTTCTATGATGATGCCCGCCTGATTCCGCACGTTGAATTTATCAGCGAAGAATTGATAGGTTACGCGCAAGGAGCAGGGACAACGGTTGGTTCGGGCGGCATGGTTACGAAAATTACGGCAGCACGGGTGCTCATGGTGGCAGGAATCGAAATGGTTATCTGCAACGGGCGCCGAGAAAACGTGTTGGTTGATGTCGTGAACGGCAACGAACAGGGAACCCGTTTCCAAGCGCGCGAAATACCTCATGACATCACCCCGAAAAAGCTCTGGATTGCGCTGGGGGATGCTGCAAAAGGAACGCTTACGGTTGACACTGGTGCCAAAACGGCGCTTATCGCTCAGGGAAGTTCGCTTTTATGCGTGGGCATCGCAAGCGTGGAAGGCAGTTTTGAGGCTGACGACATTGTTGACATCAAGGATTGCACGGGCCATTTGTTCGCGCGTGGCAAAGTGGCAACATCTGCCGATGAATTGCAGCGCGTCTGCGGTCTTTCTAACCAGGATAAACCCTCTGAACGCACGGGGGATAACGCTTCAAGTAAGCCGATTATTCACCGTGATGATTTAGTCATGTTCGAATAAAATAGGTATAAGCCAAGATAAGCCAAGATAAGCTGAGATAAACCGAGACAAGGACGACAAGACAAAGGAGCCAAGGTATGAGTGAGTCTTCAACACAAAGTGTGCGTGAAATTGCGCTTGCAGCCAAACGTGCTGCTATGAAACTTGCGACCACTTCAGCAGAAGAGCGCAATCATGCGCTCAGAGCCATGGCAGATGCCTTGCGGCAATCCACGTCTGCCATTGTTTCGGCAAACGAACAAGACATGGAACGCGAACGGGCGGCAGGCATGAAGGAAAGCCTGCTTGACCGCTTAATGTTGGACGAATCGCGTATCGAAGGAATGGCTTGCGCCCTCGAAGATTTAGCGACACTTCCCGACCCGCTTGGTGTTGTTCAGCAACAACGCACTTTGTATAACGGCATCGAACTCACGCGCGTAAGCGTGCCGCTTGGCGTGGTTGCCATGGTGTATGAGGCTCGCCCGAACGTGACGGCTGATGCTGGGGGTATTTGCATCAAAACAGGAAATGCTGTGGTGTTGCGTGGTGGGTCAGCGGCGCTTCTTTCAAATAATCTCATCGCCGACGTTCTTTTAGAAGCGGCGATTGCAGCAGGTATGCCCGATGACTGCATTGCGGCCATCAAAACGAGTGACAGAGCAGCAACTGATGAACTCATGAGCCTGCATGGCATTGTGGATGTGCTGATTCCCCGCGGTGGAGCAGGGCTTATTAACCATTGTGTCGAACACTCTAAGGTTCCTGTCATCGAAACAGGTACGGGTAACTGCCACGTTTATGTGGAGGCTTCGGCTGATTTTGACAGCGCACGGGCAATTATTATCAATTCCAAATGTCGGCGCACGGGGGTTTGCAACGCTGCCGAAACTCTGCTCGTGGACGCTGCGATAGCAGATGAATTCTTGCCGCTTATTATGGCTGACCTTGCCGCACAGGGCGTGGTCATGCATGTTGATACCCAAGCACTCTCGATTGCCCAAGCTGCGGGCATTGTAGAGGTTGACCTGGCAACAGAAAAAGATTGGGAGACCGAATACCTTGCGTCAGAAATTGCTATCAAGTGCGTGTCGGGGGTTGAAGAAGCCATTACCCACATCAACACCTACGGCACCAAGCACTCAGAAGCAATAGTCACCACAAGCGATACCGCAGCAGAGAATTTCTTGGCGGCAGTTGACGCAACTTCGGTCTACGCCAACGCGGCAACGTCGTTTACCGACGGGGGTCAATTCGGGCTGGGTGCAGAAATCGGCATCTCAACCCAGAAGCTTCATGCACGTGGGCCGTTTGCCCTTGAGGCACTGACTTCGTATAAGTATGTCCTTCGCGGTAGTGGGCAGGTGCGTGATTAAGTGACCCATATTTGTGAACGCTTCGATTCTTTGGGCTTCGATAACCCTGAGCGCACCTATCGTTTAGGCATCATGGGCGGCACCTTCGACCCTATTCACATAGGGCATCTTGCCTGTGCCGAACAAATCCGCGAAAAATTCGGGCTGGATGCGATTGTTTTCATCCCAGCGGGCGTTCCTGTCTACAAGAAGCATCTCGACATTACCCCTGCGCATCATCGTTTCGAGATGTGTCGTTTAGCGTGTGAGAGCAATCCGTTTTTTGATGCGTCATCTCTTGAAATCGACCGTGCGGGGGACACCTATACCGTTGACACCCTTCGTGATTTGCGGGCGTATTATCCCGAAAACGTTGAATTGTACTTCATCACGGGTGCCGACGCAGTTTTCAGTATCATCAAATGGCGCGAAAGTTCAGCAATCGCTTCGCTTGCCCATTTAATAGCAGCAACGCGGCCTGGCTATGTGGTTTCCGACGAACAAAAAGCTGATTTGTTGCTTCATTCGGATTTTTCCATCACCTATGCCGAAGTAACCGCTCTTGCCATATCGTCTTCCGATTTGCGCGCACGCGTGGGGGAGGGCAAATCGCTTCGCTATCTGGTGATGCAGCGTGTTTTTGACTACATTGAACGCGAGGGTTTGTACCAAGGAGTTGCACATGAGTGAGTATAGTCTGACGGAAGAGTTTTTCCAAAGTACCAAAGCGAGGCTGAAAGAACGGGCTTCTGATTTTCGCTTCAAACATGCACTGAGCGTTGCCGAAACAGCCGAGGTGATTGCGCGTGCTTACGGAGTCGACGAACGAAAGGCGCGGCTTGCTGGTCTTATCCACGATTGGGACAAGGATTATTCCAACACCGAAATACGTCTGCGTGCAACAGAATTGGGTGTTGCATCAGATGCTGAATTGGTGGAATCCATGCCGCACATGCTTCACGGAATGACAGGAGCGGTGGCGCTCAAACAGGAATTCCCTGAAATCGGAGATGATATTTTACAAGCAGTAGCTTCTCATACTTCGGGAGCGCTTGACATGAGCGATCTTGACAAGGTGCTCTACATTGCTGACGTTATCGAACCCGAACGACAAGGGCGTACAAGAACGGGTTTGAGCGAGGGTATAGGGCTGGTAAGCCTTGACGAATTATTTTTTAGAACCTATCAACAGGTGTTCAAACATTTGGTTGAACGGGGCTCTCGAATACACCCCGACACCATCAAAGTGTGGAACCATTCTATAATGAAGATGCAACAAGGCTAGACGAAAGGGATTCTGTGACCAAGGAAATGGATTCAAGACAGCGGGCGTTAGTTGCGGCTCAGGCGGCTGATGCAAAGAAGGCAACCGATATCATGGTGCAAGAAGTTCGTGAACTGGTTTCGGTAACGGATTATTTCGTTATTGCGACTGCTGCCAACAATCGGCAGGTGCAAGCCATCGTTGATGAAATAGAAGAAAAGGAACGCGAACTTGCAGGAGTCAAACCGCTTCATCGTGAAGGAACGAGCGATGGGTTGTGGGCGCTGCTTGATTACGGCGATTTTGTCGTTCATGTTTTTCAACCCGAAACCAGGGACTACTATCGTCTTGAAGCATTATGGAACGACGCTCCTGTTATCGACCTTGCAAAAGAGGCAGGACTAACCGAAGTCGAATATTCCGACCGCATCGCGAAACTCATGGGAAAGTAAACACTGCCAACCCGCACTGTGGACAGGGGGCGGTACAATTTTGTCCCAGTTTTGAGATCAAGATAGAACCACTGATCCCCTGTCCCTATTGGAACGGTACTCTCTTTTATTACTAGTCGTTAAGGAACTGACTTGTCACTAGCCTCCTAGAAGGAGATTGGATGCCGTTAAGACCTTTTGGCTTATCCGGTTACATGCTTCTGTGTACTCGGCGGCTTCTTCTGGCGTCAGGCTGTTTGTATCCCATGCTTCCACTTTCTCGCTCCATTGAGCCGATTCTTCTGCCAACTTGGCATAGTCGCTCAGGAGAGCAGGATCGGTTGGGTTTTCTTTATATTTCTCAACGAACACCAGATAGGCATCTGCCCAAGACTCATAGTCCTTTATAAGCTGACGCCAAGAGTAATCGCTGGAATCTGAAGGCTGAGCTGAAGATTCTGTCTCCCCAGCTTGTTGGTCGGTAGCGGGAGGATTGTTGGTGTCAGCAGGCTTTTCAGAGTTCGACGAACATCCTGCTAAAAGCATCGTCCAAAATAGGCATAATGCAACGATGATGCTAATGGCCGCTAAGGGTGTCCGGGAACCCGTCTCTCTTCTGAAATTGTTTGTTGTCTCGATAGTGGCGGTTTTTCTTTTCATTGTTTCTCTCCAATCGTCATACTAATGAGTGATGGATGGAATACCCTCGCGAAAAAAACATGCCATAGGAAGAAGGGCATACATCCATTAGTCGCCAAACTACAAAGATCAATAACGTCTTTGAAGGATGATGCCCTTCTGCATACGTTATTGATCAGCCCGTTAGGACCTTTGTAATTTGGCGAATAAAAGTTTATCAGATTTCTGTATCTATTGCTCACCAAATAAAGTTTTGTGTGTTAGGTGAATGGTGGTGGGTAAGTTCTCCCTGTTGATGGGTGGCAGCCTCTTTTAAGAGGCGATTAACGAACTTCCTTGAACAGGCTACGTGTGGACAGGGGACGGTACTATGTCCACTTTGTTTCTCTGTCATTGTGAACTCGGTAATTTCTAAAGGGGACACAGTACCGTCCCCTGTCCATCCATCCATACATTTTAGAAGAACTTATAAGATAGAAATTGATAGAAATTGATAGAAATTGTTATATAATGTTATAATCATAATTGTTTTATAGAAAGGAGCCTGAGATGCCAGCGGTACAAATAGCAACAAGAATAGACGAACAGGAAAGTAAGCGCTTTAGAGAAATAACCAAGGCTCTAGGAACAACGCCTTCAGACGCGCTCAGAATGTTTGTTGCTCAGTTCAATGCAGAAGGAGGCTTTCCCTACGAAACAAAGGTGAAGAATTTTTCCTTAGAAGCATTTGATACCGAGGATGAAGCAACCGCTTTTGCCACACGCCTATCCAGAAAGACCATCAATGAAACGCGGTGAGGTTTGGACGTTACGAGATGATGGATACGCCAGCAAGGCAAGACCCGTTGTTGTCGTTCAGGCAGATAGCGTTGCTGGTTTTGATTCGGTCGTTTTGTGCTTATTTACAACGTTTAAGTCTGATGACGCTATGACAAGGGTATTTATATCTGCAGGTCAAAAAAACGGACTGCGAAAAGACAGCTATGTAATGACGGAGAAAATCCTTACTGTTAGCAAAAAAGAGCTTTGTGAAAAAGTAGGTGTCTTAACAAGCGAACAAATGCGGGCCATCTCAAGACAACTTGCGAAAATACTTGATATCGGAAAAGATGATACCGAATAGCCAAATCGGGATTATCAACAACGTCCTCGAAACCGACATCCGACTTCTAGAGTCTTTGCTCCAAACGATGATACTTTGCGGAATAAAACCTACCCGCTTACCGTGAACTACTATGGTGTTATTTGTGGTGGTGAAGAAGAGGAGATAGGCGGGCTTTTCTTAGACTGGATGCTTTCTGTTGAAGGACAGCGCTGCATCAAGCAAGCGGGCTACATCCCCCTTTTCGACGTCGATTAAGCTTGTGGACAGGACACAGTACCGTCCCCTGTCCACTAGTAGGCGGGCAGCCCAAAGGCGGGGGTTGCGGTTTTTACCGCACGATATATAGCTTGTTGCATGGCGCGCACCGCGATTGCGGCCACCACGTCGGGCGCCGCTTCAATGTCGCCCGATGCAAGGGTGAAGACAGCATCTCCATCTTGCGACGTGTGTACGGGAGATATGGCACGTGCATAGGCATCGTGAGTGGTTGATGAAACCTTTGTTGCTTGGGCTTTGGTGAGTTTTGCGTTGGTGACAATGATGCCAAGTGTGGTATTTTGAGGCGCACTGGCCGCCGCTTCGCCCGCTTTTTGAGCCTGTTCAGCAGCGTGCAAAAGAGCATCAAAGCCATCAACGACAGCATCGTTTTCGCCGCGACATCCCGCAATTATGTTTCCGTCTTCTCCGATAATATTGCCGAGTGCATTAAGGGCAACCAGCGCACCCACAATCACCTCTCCCGATTGCAGCACTTCGATACCAAACCCCGCTTTCATAGCGCGGGCAGCACCGAGCAACTTTCCAACACTAGCCCCTGTCCCAGCACCAACATTTCCCTCGCCAAAAGTCGTGCCCCCAAACGCTGCTTCTGTAGCAGCAACGCCCATTGTTTTGTCGGGGTGGCAGTTTTCGCCCACCAAAAGGTCGAACAAGCAAGCCCCCACCACGATAGGCACCACCACTCCTTCAAGGTGAAAGCCGATATCGCGCGCAGCTAATGCGTCCATAACGCCGCAACTTGCTTCAAGTCCGAAGGCAGAGCCTCCCGCCAACACAACCGCATGGATGTTCTCAATCATGTTTTCGGGTCGTAAAAGGTCGGTCTCGCGCGTGGCAGGAGCGCCTCCGCGCACGTCAACGCCACACGTTGCCCCCTGTGGCGCAATGACTACGGTAGCGCCTGTGCCTGCTTCGGTGTTTTGTGCATGTCCAAAGCGAAAAGCCGACAATGCTTCTAAGTTGCTCTTTGTAAGCATGGGGGTGCTCCTAACTCTTTTCAAAAAAGCTGACAATTTCAACGTGATAGGTCTGAGGGAACAAATCAACAGGCTGCACGTGTACCAGCCCATATCCGTACTCTTTGAAGCGTGCAACATCGCGGGCCCAGGTGGCAGGGTCGCAACTGACGTAGGCGATGCGTTTCGGCTGCGCTTTCGCAATGCCGCCGAGTGCTTCAGGCGCAAGCCCTGAGCGGGGAGGGTCGACCACAACTGCGTCGAGTTCCCCTAAATCCGCGAGTTCTCGCGCGCTGTCCCCCCCAACTACTTCGATGGCTACCTGATTGCGCTCGGCGTTGCGCCGCAAATCCTTCACGCTTGTTGAGGCAGCTTCAACGGCAATAACGTCAAAGCCCGCTTCAGCAAGGGCAACGGAAAAAGTGCCGCCGCCTGCATACAGATCGGCAACAAGTGCACCACGCCCAAGCGCGCCACGCCCAAGCCCGTCACGCCCAAGTCCGTCGCCTCCAAGCCCCGCCAAAACCTCTTCAACCAGCACTTCTGCTTGTGCGGTGTTTACCTGGAAAAAGGAAGGAGCGCTTGTCGCAAAGATAAAGTCGTTCAGCTGTTCTTCCCAAAAGCCTTTTCCGCCAAGGCTTTCGACCCCTTTGATTTTGCGTGCCTTGCCCGATTCCGCCATAACGCGCACGATACTCGTGGTCTTTAAGCTGCTTTCCAGCAGTTGAGCGACGTGGGCGCGCGGAAAAGCACTCGGCGGCGTCCAGAGGGCAACTTCCAAATCGTGCGTACGCAGGCTAGCCCGCACCCCAACCCGATAAATGCCTAAGTTGTTGCTTCCTTGAGCGTAACGCAAGGCTCCTCGCAAGGCTTTCAAACTCGCAGAAATCGGCTTGTGCGCAATCAAACAAGAGTCAGGGCTTACTAAGTCATGTGAACCTTCTGTGTGAAAACCAAGATTAAATCCACTTTCCTCATCCCAAGTGGCACCAAATTCAAGTTTATTGCGATAACCCACTTCGCGCTTGCTTGCCTTACAAGGCGCAACAAGCCCGTTTGCCTCTTCTTCCTCAAATCCTGCACTGTGCACAAGAGCCGACACAACCGAGGCACGCTTCGCTTCAAGTTGGGCATCGTAGCGGATATGTTGCCAGGGGCAGCCCCCGCAACTTTCCCCATAAGGGCAGGTGGGAGCCGTACGCACAGGAGAAGCCTCCACCAGCGACACGATGTGTCCGCGACAATAATTCCCCTTGTCCTCATCGATTGAAATCAGCACTACATCACCTGGCGCACTCGCGGGCACAAAGACAGTTTTACCCTCTTTGGTATGCCCAATTCCTGCATTTGAGTAGCTTAAGCGCTTGATGAGAATCTGTTCTTCCATGAAAACCTGTGAATTCCTTGCGTATACCTTTATAGTTTCTTCCCATAATAGCGTATAATTGTCTCAGTTGTGCCCTTGTAGCTCAGGGGATAGAGCGTCTGCCTCCGGAGCAGAAGGTCGCAAGTTCGATTCTTGTCAAGGGCACCAGACGCGTTTGGCAACGAACAGACGCGTGAGGCAACGAAGAGGCGCGGCGCGTTTGCGCATGCGAAGGTAGACGAAAGTCATGACGAAGGCCATGACGAAGGTAGACGAAACGGTAGTGAAAAGGAGCGCGTGCATGGCACAATATACGCCAAGTTATCAGCCAGGTGGGGAAGAAGTCGCAATAATCAAGACTTCCAAAGGCGCAATCAAAGTGGCGCTTGCGGGCAAAGATGCCCCTATCCACGTGGCAAACTTTGTTGAATTGGCAAACAAGGGCTTTTACGAGGATTTGAAGTTTCACCGCTATGTCCCAGGCTTCGTCATTCAGGGCGGGTGCCCCAACACACGCAAATTCACGCCCGAAGAAGTTATCGAAAAAGCGAAAAACCCCTGTGCTGGCTTAGGCACAGGCAATCCTGGTTATACTATCAAAGAGGAATATTCCACGAATCCGAATAATAAGCACTTGGACGGCGCGCTTGCGATGGCGCGTTCCCAAGACCCTAATTCTGCAGGTTCGCAGTTTTACCTTTGCTTAGGGTCGCAATCAATGCTTGATGACGGTTATACTGTTTTTGGGCAGACCACAGAAGGCTTTGATGTTATTCGTTCTCTTCGTGTAGGGGATGTCATTGAAGGCATCGAAATAGAAAATGTAAACGACTAAGTTTTGTCCACGGAATGTCCATTGAAGAAATATCGGTCAAACAAAGGAATAATATGAACAACGAGATATTTCAAGAAGCCCGCCTTGCGTATGACGCAAAAGATTACACCACCGCACTTGCCATCTTCACCGAATGTTTGCAAGATACTTACGACCCTCCCGCTGCGGGCGAAGTGGGTCTTTTGTATCATCAAATCGGAAATTGTCTGATAAAGCTCCAGGATTACAATGAAGCGATTAACGCCTACACGCAATCCACCAACGACGCTTACTATGACGCATCAGGTATTGTGAATTACAATCTTGGTATGGCGTATGCGGCACTCCATGATTATGAAAATGCGATTCTTTATTTTGAAGCTGCGGTAGCAGATGCCCGCTACGATACGCCCTTCAAAGCCTATTCTGCCATGGGAAATGCTCTTCTCAAGCTTGGCAAATCAGGCGAAGCGGGAGTTGCCTTTAGACAGGCGGCGCTTGACGAAAGAAACCCCGACCCCACCAAGGCGCTTTTGAACCTGGGCATTTGCTTCATGGCGCTCAATCGCCCCCAAGATGCGATTGCTTCTTACGAAAGCGCTCTGCCGTTTGGCATGGATGCTCCAACCAAGAACAAACTGTTCGCAAATCTGGGGCAAGCCTATGTTTCAGCAGGTCAAATGCAGCAAGCGGTGACGGCTTTCGAAACTGCTCTTGCGGATAAAACCTATCATCTTAACGATTCTGCAAGCGTGGATTACCAGCTTGCGGTTGCGGCTCTTGCAAGTGGTACCACCCCTCAGGGCACGGGCGCGATTGCGCCTTTAGGCAATGACATGTCGGGGCTTGATGTTATCGCTGACGAATCCGCCAACTATGCTGACGATGGTTCCTATGGCTACGCTCAAGACGACCAATACTACTATCCTGAAACCTACGGGGTGCAGGATGGTTATGCATCGGGCGACGACAGGTTCTTTAACGCTAGTGACGAAGAACTGGAACAGTGGTCAAAGGGAGTCGCTCGCCAGCAGCGCAAGCACCGCAATGTAGGGCTTAAGGTTGCGGTGGGCGTCATTGTCTTTTTGCTCTTAGGGCTTGCTGCCATTGCCTTTGCCTACACGCAAGGATACGGCTACCCGTCCCAAGAATCGGTTATTGAAGAATTGTTCGCCGACCCGAAAGCGGCAGCGAACAGCCTTTTTGTTGATTCAGGTGCCGAAGTGGACGATATGGTCAACATAATCGTGACCGACCGTTCGGCTCGGATTGACGGCATGAACAAATCGATGAGCGAAACGACCGCATACGTTACGGCGCGTACTCCCCAAGGTGGCGACGCACAGTATAAGGTTGTTTTAGTGCGCGATATGCTCGGGTGGAAGGTTTCCCACGTTGAACTTTATTATGCAAGCCAGATGTCTTCTGAAGGTGGTGGTTCTTTGTCAGCCAGCGATGGAGGCATGACTCAAGACACCACGCCTTTGTCGGGCACGCCTGATACCCAACCCGATACTCAGCCCGACCAACAACCACAGACGGAACAACAACCAGAACCACAACCAGAAGATGATGATGAGGACGCCTAAAAGTTTTTAGCGTCGCAAAATTTGTAAACGCTGCAAAAGCAAAAGCTACAAACGTCGCAAAATCTGCGCTCTGAGTGTTTGTGCGACGAACAAGTTAAAGGGCACACTTTGTGCGCCACCAGAAAGGATATACCTATGGCAGTTGAGAAAACCTATCTTATGATTAAACCCGACGGGGTAAGAAATAGACATATCGGTGAGATCATCAATCGCTTCGAACGCGCGGGGCTTTCCCTCGAGCGCTTAGAACTCGGTCTTGTAACTGATGAACAGGCAAAGGCAAACTATGCCGAACACGAAGGCAAGCCTTTCTACGCGGGGCTTATCAGCTATATCACTTCGGGTACGGTGGTAAAGATGGTTGTCTCAGGCGAAGGCGCTGTTTCTAAATGTCGCCAACTCATGGGTGCCACTGACCCGAGTTCAGCAGCCCCCGGCACAATTCGTGGTGACTTTGGTCTCATTATGGATGAAAATGTTATTCATGGCTCCGATTCAACGGAATCTGCCGCACGTGAGATAGGGATATTCTTTTCATAAGAACGTACGGTATCTTCCTTTTTGAATCGGGACACAAGGGTTTTAAGACACATCAAGAAGAGGAGAGGATATCGTGCTATATCGCGTAATCGATGCGGCGGAACTTCCTGTACTCGTCCAAGCCTTCATGGAGTCATACGAAGTGGTGGCTCCCGTTAAGCGGGATGGGGTTCACGTTTTCGATATTATTGAAGACCCAGCAGAAATTGACGTCAACTATACCATGACGATTATTTCACCGAAGAAATACTTCTTGCCTTCGAAGGAAACTTTGCTTGAATTCGATGTAGCCTGCAACGAAGTGACTGATTATACGGTGGAAATTACCCCGCGGGTTATTTTCGGGGCACACGCCTGCGACATCAATGCAATTAACCGCCTTGATTTGGTGTTTAAGGACGGGCCGTATCCTGATCCTTACTATGTTGCTCGGCGCAACGCAACACTTATCGTCGGCATCAGCTGCACGCCCAACGAGAACTGTTTTTGTCACTTGTGGAACAGCGACGAAGCGCGCTTCGGCTATGATTTGTTCCTGCAAAACATTGGCGATAAGTACCTGGTGAGCATTTCAAGCGTTGAAGCGGCTAACATCTTGGAAGCTGCCTGTAATCCACAGGTGGCAACTGATGAGGATCGCATCGCATTTCGCAGCGCCACGCGCCAGCGTCAAGAAAGCTTCAATCGCGAAATCCCCGACATTCAAGAAGTCGCCATGCTTATGGACGCCTTCCACAAAGACCCGTTTTGGGAGGAACTGGGCGGACGTTGTCTTGGCTGTACTGCCTGTTCAGCAACGTGTCCAACCTGTTATTGCTTCGATATTTATGACGTGTTAGACCCCGACGGCAAAACGGGCAAACGCGAACGTGCTTGGGATTCGTGCACGGCACCCCAGTTCGCGCTCGTTGCGGGCGGACACAACTTCCGCGAAAATTCGCGGGGGCGGGTTCGCCATCGCATGTATCACAAACTCAACGGATTTTTAGCCAATCACAATCACATGCTTTGTGTGGGGTGCGGCAGGTGTGTTGTTTCTTGCAAAGCGAACATCAATCCTATCGAGGTATTGAAATTCTTCAAAGAGAAAGGTGCCGAAAATGCCGAATAGCTGTGCTGCTTCCACGGTGCATGTGGCACCCTCTGTGGATTTCGCCACTCCGCTAACGGGTGAGCAGATGATGCTTGCGAACCCGTATCGCCCCTGGTCGGCGAGGATTACTTCCATCACCGAAGTAACCGCAACAGAAAAACTTTTCGAGATGCGCTTAACTGACGAGCGCATCCGCGATGCGTTCCATCACAGTCCTGGTCAATTTGTTGAAGTGAGCCTTTTCGGCATCGGCGAAGCGCCGTTTTCGATTTCGAGTTCGCCGTCTAAACAGGGCTTCATCGAACTGTGCGTGCGCCGAACTGGTGAATTTACTAAGGCGCTCCATGAAATGCAATGCGGTGACATTGTGGGTTTGCGTGGACCTTTTGGACGGGGATTCCCCTTTGAGGACATGAAGGGGCACGACATCTTGTTGGTTGCGGGCGGTTTGGGCATTGCGCCGCTGCGAGCACTTATCAACAATATTCACGACGAACGTTCGGAATTTGGTAAGGTCACTATTATCTATGGTGCGAAAACTCCTGCTGAGATAATGTTTCGCGACCAATTCGAGATGTGGCAACATCGCAAGGATTTTGACTTATATCTTACCGTGGATATTCCTGATGAAACTTGGGATGGGGAAGTTGGCTTGGTAACAAAGCCCTTCGAACATCTTGAAATTGACGCGCGCAACACCTTCGGGGCATTGTGCGGGCCCCCGATTATGTATCGTTTTGTCATCGACGAAATGCGTAAAAAAGGCATCAGTTATGACCATATCTATGTGAGTTTTGAGCGCCACATGAAGTGCGGTATGGGCAAATGCGGACATTGCCAGATAGGTCATCAATACGTTTGCATTGATGGACCAGTTTTCAATTATTGGGAAGCTAAGAATATTCAGGGGTCGATGTAATATGGGTGCCACTAATTCAGCAGCTGCCGCTACCTGTGAGGCAGTTCCTCAATCTCAAATACCCCGCGTGGTTGTTATCGGCTTGGCAAGCTGTTTTGGTTGCCAGCTTCAAATCACGAACAATGAAAAACATCTGCTTGATGTGCTCGGACAGTTTGACCTGAACTATTGGCAGTTGGTGTCAAGCACTCCGATGCCTGATGATTTTGATGTCGCCATCATAGAAGGCGCTATCGTAAACGAAGAGTCCTTGAAGTTGGTGGAAGAGATTCGCGAAAAGGCGAAGATAGTTATCACCATCGGGGCGTGCGCAAACACGGCAGGTATTCCTGGTATCGCGGCAAAGCACTACGATTCTCGTTCGGAATACGTCTATGATGATTTCCCCGCCGCAGGTGGCAAGGCAATTTCTCCGCGCAGTGTTCCCAGCGTTATCGACGTTGACTATCGCGTGCCTTGTTGTCCTATTGACCCCTTCGAATTTCTCGAAGTGCTCGGCAAAGCCTTGTATGGTTCGAATCGCCCCCTGACAGAAAAGACGATGTGCGGGGATTGCAAGCGCAACGAAACAGGCTGTTTTTACCAGCAACAAAAACTGTGCCTTGGCTTGGTCACTCGTGCTGGATGTGGGGCACGTTGCGTGAACCTCGGACGCGCGTGTAACGGGTGTCGCGGGCTTTCTCCTGAAGCAAATCTTGAATCAGCACGCGAAGCCGTTGTTCGCTATGGGCTTAATGTCGAAGATTTTGATTCGGCTTTAGAGTTGTTTAACCAGACCAATCCTGCGTTGCAAGGAAAGGAATAGTATTGTCATGACAAATACTGCTTTGCATATCGACCATCTTGCCCGCATTGAAGGGCACGGAAATATCCATGTTGTCGTCAAGGACGGCGTTGTCGAAACCGTTGAGATGAACGTCGTCGAACCCGCGCGCCTCTTTGAGAGCATGGTGTGTGGGCGCGATTATACGGAAGTTACCTATATTTCATCCCGCATTTGCGGAATTTGTTCGGCAAGCCATGTGGTAACTGACCTGCGCGCTATTGAAAAGATATTTGATGTTCGCCCCACCGAACGCACAAAGGCTATCCGTGAATTGCTCGTGTACGGTTCCTACCTGCAAAATCACGCAACGCACCTGTTTGTGCTTGCGGCACCCGATTATCTGGGAACCCCCGACGTCTTTCCTTTAGCCGAACTTGACCCCGAACTGCTCAATTCGGCGCTGGGAATAAAAGCGCTCGGAAATGAATTGTGCACGCGGGTAGGGGGGCGCTCCATTCATCCGATTACGGCGGTGGTGGGCGGTTTTACCAACGAAATAAGTGCTGAAGAATACCTTGAACTGGCGAACAAAATGGAAGAAATGCTTCCCTTTATGGTCAAGACAGTTGATCTCTTTAACAGTTTCCCCGTGCCTGACATGAAGTCTGAAGGTGATTTATTGGCAATGGTTGAGGACGGCTATTATCCGATAATTACCTCGGATAATGCGCGTTTCCTTCATGCGGGTGAAACGTTTGACGTTGACGATATCCACGATTATATCGAAGAATATCTGGTTGACCATTCTGCGGCACTGCTCGCGCGGGTCAAGAAAACCTCAAGTCCGTATATGACCTCGGCTCTTGCACGTGTTAATGCTTCTTGGAAACACTTAAGCTCCAGTGCGAAAGTTGTTGCCGCAAAGGCAGGTTTGCGTCCGCCTGAGCTCAATCCCTTCAAGAACAATGTTGCCCAAGCGGTCGAATTGGTTGACGCGCTTGAGCGTTGTGCGGGTATTTGTCGCAAACTTGCTGATGGGGAATACGAAGGCTCAAGTGCTCCGATAGCCTATGAAGTGAAGGCGGGGCGCGCAGTTGGCTATACGGAAGCTCCTCGTGGTGCGCTGTTTCATGATTTGACGATTGATGAAGCGGGCAAGGTAGTAGAAGCTTCTATTTTGACGCCGACGGCGCAAAACGTCGCCAACATCGAGGCTGACATACGCCAACTGGCAGAAAAGCTGGTGGGAGAAGGGGTTTCAGAGGACAAGTTGAAGCTTGAGGTTGAAAAACTTGTTCGCTCCTACGACCCGTGTCTGTCCTGTTCAGTTCATTAAGTTACGTCATTGCGGGCCTGACCCGCAATCTTCAATCGTACATTGACCTGCACATCTTCGACTAGATTGCTTCGTTGTTCGCTACGCTCACTCCTCGCAAAGACGGGCGGGGAGTCGTATGCCCCTTGCAACAGTCTAAAGATTGCAGGTCTTGACCCGCTACGACAAAAGCGTTCCATGATGACGAAACCTTCCTCGTCAATGACGGCATTTCCCCAAGGTGTACCCCGTGTGAATTTTCCTCATGCTTTTTATCCCCTGTGATAAAATATCAGTTTGTATGTTTAAGAAATAAAGGGGTTAGCCTTATATGTCGATACTCGATAGGTTCTCAGCTGCTTCAGGTCAAATGTCATCCGACATGGCTATTGACCTTGGTACGGCAAATACGCTGGTAGCCATTTCAGGCGGAGGCATCGTTATTAACGAACCTTCCGTTGTAGCCATAGAAAAAAGTACTCATCGTGTTTTAGCTGTTGGGCACGAAGCGAAGAACATGATTAACCATACGCCTGAAGCTTTTTCGGCTGAACACCCCTTAAGAGACGGCGTTATCGCTGATTATGATGTCACCGAAGCAATGCTGTCTGCATTCATTAATCGGGCAGCGCCGCGCCGTTATCCTTGGCAGCCCAAGCCGCGTATCGTTATCTGTATCCCGTGCGGGGCGACCTCGGTTGAAAAACGTGCGGTGTTTGAAGCGGCGATTCAAGCAGGTGCTCGCCAGGCATATCTTATCGAGGAACCGATGGCAGCGGCAATGGGCGCCGACCTTCCCGTGACCGAGCCCACGGGTTCTATGGTTGTCGACATCGGAGGTGGCACTACCGAAGTTGCGGTCATATCCTTAGGCGGCATCGTAACTTCCTCTTCGCTGCGCCTTGCGGGAAACCGTATGGACGAATCAATCGCTATGTATCTGCGCGACCTTTTAGGTATTAAAATCGGCGAACGTACTGCTGAAGTTATCAAGATAAAGATAGGTTCTGTGCTTCCTTTCGAGGACGGCAGAGAACGTGACATGGCGATATCGGGGCAAGACGTTGTCACCGAACAGCCCAAAGAAGTCATCATCCAATCTGAAGATGTCCGTGCAGCACTGCGGATTCCCGTTGATGAAATGGTGGTTCACATCAAGGAAACCTTCAAAAAGACGAACCCCGACCTGGCAAGCGACATTATTCAAAACGGTATACTCCTGACTGGTGGCGGTGGCTTGCTGGCAGGGCTTGACCGTTATCTGACTGAAAAGCTTGAAATACCGGTATGGACGAGCGACACATCTCTTACCAACGTGGTTATGGGATGTCTGAAGGTGCTTGAAACTCCTACCGCGTTGAAACAGGTCTTAATGCGTTCTAAGTAAGGTAGCTGTTTTTCATGGCGCCGAAACTACAACAAACTCTCACCAGTGCTTCAAGCCGCATTCTTCTTGTGGCGCTGCTCGTAATTTCTCTTGCCTTGGTGTCGATTTATTTTCGCGAAGGCGAAGAAGGCCCGCTCCACCAAGCCCAAAGCAGTGCTTCAGGTATGGTGCGCCCCTTAAAATTTGTTGGTGCGACGCTTGGATCGGCGACCGATGCCGCGGGAACGGCAATCGAAAATGTTTCAGCGTCAGAAACCACCCTTGAGGCACTTCGGGCGCAAAACCAAGAACTGCGAAAGCAAATTGTCGAATTAGAAGAATATCGCCAAGAAGCCATTTATCTTGAAGAGTTGCTCAGGCTCAAGAACTACTACGACCTCGACATCGTTTCTGCTCGCGTCACGGGGCGCAGCTTCAATGCCTGGGAAAAGGTGATAACCATCAATCGCGGCTCGCGCGACGGCGTTATCACGGGGCTTCCCGTTATGGGTCAGTCAGGAGTTATCGGTCAGGTCATAGCGGTACGGGCAACCAGTGCTGACGTGCGTTTGTTGCAAGACCCTCAAAGCGGGGTTGCCGTGCTTATTCAATCGAACCGAGCCGAAGGCATCGTCAAGGGTGCTTTGGACGGCCTTTTGTACCTGGAAAACCTTGACGTGGATGCCACGGTTCAGGTGGGTGATGTCATTATCACGTCAGGGCTTGGCGGCAGCTATTTTAGGGGACTTACCTTAGGGACGGTTGTGAAAATCGAGGAAAACCAAGGCGGTTCAACTCGAAAAATCGTCGTTGCCCCCAACGCCACAACGCGTTCTTTGGAAGAAGTATCCGTGGTGTTAAGCATGAATTCAGAAGGGGATGCGACCGAACCAGTGGCGCCTCCCAAGAAAGACGACGAAGAAGCTGGCGATGATGAATAAAGCATCAAAGCATCTAAAAAGCGAGGTGAAAAGCTATGGAACGTGATTCGCTTATGATGGTGATTGGCGCGTTTCTTGCAATCATCTTACAAATTGTTCTTGCTCCGAATATCGCTATTTTTCAGGCAACGGTGAATTTTTGCATGCTGTATGTCTTAATCGTTGCACTGACGCGTCCGAGCAATAATTCGACCTTGGTAATCGCTTTTTTCTTCGGTATCATCTACGATTTGTTGGGGCATTCTCCCGTAGGAGCCATGGCATTCTTGTTCGTCATCGCGGCCTTTGCCGTTTCAAAAGTCTTTGAAGCGCTCGACAACGACACCTTGTTCATACCCCTTGCCATCCTGATTGTCGCCGTGTTCCTTCTCGAGTTGCTCTACGCTATCTTCATGCTTTCCTTCGGCGTGGTCGAAAGTTCGCAAGTTGCCTTCCTGCAGCGCGCCTTGCCGTGTGCCCTCTACAACACCGTGGTGGGGCTTTTGGTGTTAATCCTTATGGGGAAAGTCTTTACCGATTCAACGCGTTCGTCTGCTTCTTCGCGCACACGCGATTCAATGCATGTGTCCATGACCTCAAACAAAAATTTGGGGAAAGTGCGCACCAAGCACCGTTTTTAGGAGCAGCACGTGTTAACCGCTGTCATTGCCATTGCTGTAACACTTGTTCTTTGTGTTGTCGGAATACTTGTTTACTTCACCTTGCGAAGCAAGAAAAAATCTTCGTATGTGGGCGGAAAACATACGGTGACATCCATCGACAGCATAGACATATCATCCTCGCTTTCTGAAGCAAAGCGTTGGGGTGGCTCAGACGCTAAAGTTGGCAATCCTGAAGGTTTGGCGATGGGCATGGTGGAACGTCTGCGTTCCCGCTTTATGGCAATGGGTGTTTTTGCCGCCGCTATCTTTGGGGCGCTCGGCATCAGGCTTTGGGGGATGCAGGTGCTCATGAGCGAAGATTACGCCCGCCAAGCACGGGAAAACCTCTATACCACCGTTTCGACCATAGCGCCGCGTGGCTTTATCTTTGATGCCAACGGCGTTCCTTTGGTGAAGAATCGTACCTCGCTTACGGTTTTGGCAGATGCTGAAGTTGCCAACGACCGCGTTCTCGTGCAACGTCTTTCGGCACTGCTTGGTGTTCCTCATAACATCGTGCGAGAGCGCATCCGCGACACCAGTTCGGGAGCGCAAGCTCAGCGGGTGGTTGCTGGTGACGTAAAGCTGCGCGATGTTGCCTTCATAGCCGAACACTCAAGTGCTTTTCCTGGGGTCAGCACCCAAACGCGTTCCATTCGAGAATACCCCTGGGGCGCTTTGGCGGCACACGTGTTGGGCTATGCAGGCGTTGCTTCTGAAGAAGATTTGAAAAATCCTCCCGAGGGCATGGAAATTAAAATGGGAGACATCGTCGGGAAAAGCGGCGTTGAGGCAAGTTATGACCGCATACTTTCAGGAGACCATGGGCAGCGAACCGTGGTGGCGGATGTGTATGGCACCGTGCGCGAAGTGGTGAGCGAAACCGAACCCACCAAGGGAAACGACATCTACCTCACCATTTGTTCGCAAGTGCAACAAGTTGCCGACAAAGCCTTGGCTCGTATGCTCGCACCCGAAGACGGTATCATCGGCACGGGAAGGGGCATCACGGCATCACTGGTGTGCATTGACGTGCGTGACGGGGGTATTGTGGCGCTTTCCAACTATCCAACCTATGCTCCTGAAAATTTTATCGGTGGAATGCCCGAGGAACTCTATAAAGTGATCAATGCAAAAGAAGCCTATAATCCGCTTCTCAATCGGGCGATTGGCGGACAATACCCAGCTGCGTCAACCTTTAAGGCGTTCACGGGGCTTGCCGCCCTCAACCATGGCTTTGCTGACGCTAAAAAGAAATGGAACTGCGAGGGTTGGTGGAAAGGCTTTGAAGGACCTGGTCAAGGCTGCTGGAATCTGCACGGGCACGGGGAACTCGATTTTCGAACGGGTGTTGTGGTTTCGTGTGACGTAGTGTTCTACGAAATTGCGAAGAGTTTTTACGAAGCGCGCGGAAAACTGGGCGATACCGCCATGCAAGATTTCATCAAGCGCTTTGGTTTTTCCAGCAAAACGGGGGTTGATTTGGGCGGAGAGGCATCTGGGCAACTTCCGACCCCCGAATGGAAGGCAGAACACTTCCACGATGTTCCTGAAGAGGCGATGTGGGTTCCAGGTGACCTTTCAAATATGGCTATCGGGCAGGGGCTTGTTGAAGTCACGCCGCTTCAAATGGCGATGGGTTATGCTGCCGTGGCAACGGGTAAGCGCATTAAGCCCCACGTGCTCAAAGAAATAAAGAATTCCGAAGGTGAAACCGTGGTAAAGCTCAAACTTGAAGAACTCGATAAGCTCAATATCAAGGAAGAGCACCTTAAAATCATGCGCGACGCCTTGCACGGGGTTGCGCTTGAAGACTACAACGTTTCAGGAACGTTTTGGGAATACGGAATTGGAGATGCAGGAGCAAAGACGGGTACCGCTGAGCGCGACGGCAGGCCTGACACGGGTTGGTTCGCCTGTTATGCGCCTTTTGAAAACCCCAAGTATGTGGTGGCGGCAGTGGTTGAAGAAGGTGGGGCAGGAGCGCTTTCGGCATGCCCGCTGTGTGCCGAAGTTTTGAGCGCGGCACTAAGTTATGATGAAGGAACCCTCGAAGATGCGCTCGTTCCAATTCCTGGTTCGACAGGTAAATCACTCAGTGATGAAGAACTGAAAGCACGCCAAGGCACAGGCGCAGGAAGAACGGACTAGAAAGGTCTTATGCCGCGTACACACGAAATACAGTCAATCAAGGCTCCTTCGCGGGCAGGTATTAAGACGCCTGGGCCTCTTCAGCGCTTTGGCTTCATCAACTTTCCCTTGATATTAGCTGTGGTGCTTTTGGTGGGCTATGGTTTGGTGGTGATGTGGTCGGCGATATATTTCGATGACGATTACAGTTTCAATCGCCAACTTTTCGGTGTGATGCTTGGCTCAATTGCTATGGTTGCAATCTGGTTTTTCGATTACCGAAAACTTTCAAGTTATATGATTATCTTTTTGGTGATAAGTGTCGTGTTGATTTTGTCGCCGCGCCTGCCCTTTATTGGGGTAACGCTTCTGGGTGCAAAACGCTGGATTTCTCTGTTCGGCTTGCAAGTACAGCCAGCTGAAGTTGCAAAAATCACGGTAATTCTTCTTGCGGCAAGCTTGGTTGCCCGCTATGGAGGAAAGCTGGATGATTCGCGGGAATACTTAAAAGCACTCGGCATCCTTTTCATCCCGTTCATCTGCGTGGTGGCGCAGCCCGACTTGGGCACTGGCTTGGTGTATTTTGCCATATCGGCGGTTGCTTTGATTGTGGGAGGAGCGCGTCCGAAATATCTTTTGCTAACCTTGCTGGCATTAATCGTTGCTGTTGTCATCTTGTTTGCTTTAGATGAGCTTATCAAAGGGTCATTGGGGGACTACAAACTCATCAAACCCTATCAGAGGGAACGGCTTTTCGTTTTCGTCGACCAAAGTTATTCGCAGTCAGATGAGGGCTACAACTTAAACCAAGCAAAGATTGCCATTGGTTCGGGGGGCTTGTTCGGCAAGGGGCTTATGCAAGGTACTCAGTCAAGTCTGGGCTTTTTGCCTGAAGCACCTACGGATTTTATCTTCTGCATGCTTGCTGAACAACTCGGGTTTTTAGGTGTTTTGGCGCTCTTCGGGCTTTATATCACCCTCGTTTTGATATGCTTTCGTATTGCAGGGCGAACCTCAGACCTTTTCGGCATATTGATAGTGATGTGTATTGTGGGGATGTGGCTGTTTCACATTCTTCAGAATATTGGAATGACCTGCGGATTAATGCCGATTACAGGCATTCCGTTGCCGTTTATGAGTTATGGGTCGTCGTTCATGATCTTAAATTTTGTGTTACTGGGTTTTATTGGTTCGGTGTGGGCGCATAACAACCGCTAGAATCGGCGAGCCAGTGAGATGAACAGAAAGGTTTAGCATGCAGATTCCCATAGACATCAAGGCGATAGTCAATGAAGCGACCGATGTCGACCAGGCACGCAATACGCCTATATCCGTTTGTGTCTATCTCGACACCACCGCCCCCGCTGACCTTCAAGCCTTCGTGCGTCAAGCATTTGCTGCCACGTCCCCTCATGCACGGGTGATGTTGGCGCCTTTCCCTGAATTTGCGCCGTCAGCAAGTCACGGAGCCGATATCGCGGTTATTGTTGCTGGGTTTGACGAGCGCATTTCCGAATACGCTGCTGCGGTGCGCGCCGCTGGGGTGCCTGCCATGGTTCTTACGACGATGCCTCACATTGTGAGCGAACAGGCGGCAAAGAGCACCTTCCCGCTGCTGGAATGCGACCTTTTGAGTCCTTCAATTCCGCGCTCATCAAAAGCTTTGGCAGAGCGTGCGGGCACGTTTGCCGAACCCCAAGACTTAAGCGAAGAAAATGTTTCTTCGTTGATACGCAAGATGGGGGAATGGATTATTGCAACCTGCCCCGAAAAGAAACTTGCTTTCGCCATGGCGTTTCCGTTTGTGCGCCGCACCTTATCACTTGAAGCGGTAAAGGCAACCGCTCTTCAAAATGCAGGTGTTGGACTGGTGTTGTTTATTCCTGGTGCCGATATGCCCGTGATGACCTTAAACCAAGCAAAGATGCTCTTACAAATTGCGGCGGCATACGGTCAGCCTATGAGTGCTGAGCGCGCCAAGGAATTGGCGGTGGTGGTCGGCGGCGGTTTTGTGTTTCGTTCGGTCGCTCGCCAGGTCATGTCATTTGTTCCCGCTCTCGGTTGGGCGGTCAAAGCAGGAATCGGATACAGCGGCACCTTTGCGATGGGCAAGGCTGCTATCGAATATTTCGAAGGTGGCGGCAACATCCGCGGGCTAGGCGAGGTTGTTAATAAGGCGCGCGAAAAAGTGGTTCAGGCTGCTGCGGCAGCTTCCGACCAGCCGAAACTCAATGCGGCGGTAAAAAACGTACGCGACCACGCAGGTGCCGCGGGCGAAATTATTGTCGGGCGTCTGAAAAAAGACCGTGACTAAAGGCTCAAAGTGACCAACCTTTGGCTGCGTCTTGCGGCGCTTCTTCGAAACACTCAGCGCCCTTCGCGCTACCTCAACCATGAATGGGCATGCACGTATAAGCCTGAAGCGGCGTATCGTTTCTGCATGGTGTATCCCGACACCTATGAACTGGGGCAGGCAAACCAAGCGCTGCGCATCTTGTGCAATGCCGTTAATCGCCAAGAGGGCATGGCGGCAGAACGGGCGTTTTTGCCCGCCCATGATTTTTGCGACACTATGCGCGCGGAAGGCTTGCCGCTTTTTTCTCTTGAAAGTTGTGCGCCCCTTGCTGAATTTGATGCGATAGGCATCACTATTTCTCATGAATTGGCGGCAACGAATATCCTTGAAACCCTCGACCTTGCGGGAATTGAGCTTCATAGCGCAAAGCGCACGGACGCCGCCCCGCTTGTTATCGGCGGGGGGCCGTGCACCTTCAACCCCGAACCCTTCTGGTCGTTTTTCGATGTGTTCGTGATTGGGGAGGGCGAAGATGTTTTAGGCGAGGTACTCCAATGTCATCGCACAATGAAGGACGCGGGGGCGCCCCGTGGCGAAATATTACACGCGATAGCCCAGATTGCGGGTTGCTATGTGCCAGCACTTTATCGTTGGTGCGACGAAGAAGAAGCGCAACGGTGCGGTTCGTGGATTGAACCTCTTGGCGAGGGTATTCCGCGCGTCATAGAAAAGCGTGTTTTTGAGGGCTTTGCAACAAGTTCGGCGTGGGAGCCGTGTATCGTGCCCTTTGCCGAAACGGTGCATGACCGCCTTAATGTTGAAATACTGCGCGGATGCAGTCGCGGGTGTCGTTTTTGCCAGGCAGGTATGGTGAGCCGTCCCGTGCGGGAACGCAGTGCGGACAATATCGTTTCTGCTGTGGTAGAAGGGCTTGCCCAAACGGGCTACGATGAAGTAAGTCTGACCTCGCTTTCCTCAACCGACCATTCACAAATTGCCCTGGTGCTTGAGCGGCTTAACCGCGAATACCAAGACAAGGGTATCCGCATATCGATTCCCTCACAGCGCATGGATGCGTTCGGGGTTTCTATGGCGGGTTTGGTGGCAGGGCAAAAGCGCGGAGGGCTGACCTTTGCGCCCGAAGCAGGAACGCAGCGTTTGCGTGATGCTATCAACAAAAACGTTACCGAAGAAGATATTTTTGCTGCGGTTGATGCGGCCTTTTCTGCAGGTTGGCGCCATTGCAAGCTCTACTTCATGATAGGGCTTCCCGATGAAACCGACGAAGATGTCGCAGGAATCGCAGATCTTGCCGAGCGCATCTACGACCGCGCAAAAGCAGCGCTTTTGCCGCAGATGCGAGGCGCTTTGAAAATAACGGTATCGTGTGCCTTGTTTGTGCCTAAGCCCTTGACGCCTTTTCAGTGGGACGGGCAAATTTCTAGCGAAGAAGCGCTTCGCCGTGTGAATTTGGTGCGCTCATCTTTGCGTTCTCGGGCTATAACTGTTCATTGGCACGACCCTGCAACCAGTTTGCTTGAAGCCTTTCTCAGTCGGGGTGGCAGGGAATGCGCGGACGTGATAGAGCAGGCTTGGATAAATGGCGCGCGCTTTGATGCGTGGACGGAATGTTTCAACAAAGATGCCTGGGACAAGGGTGCCGCTTCGCTTGGGATTGACGTGGCTTGTGCTGCCGAGCACACCTATGAATTGAATTATGTATTGCCGTATACCCATATCAGCGCTGGTGTTACGCAAGATTTTTTGCGCGCAGAACGCAACCGTGCCGAAAATGGTGACGTGACCTGTGACTGTTCTTGTGCCGCCTGCACGGACTGTGGTGTGTGCACTGATATGAACTTGAAAATAGAGCTTGCGGAGGTGCGCCATGCCTGAGCATCCTCATTTTCACCTGCGGGTTTTCTTCCAAAAAAAAGGACGGCTTGCCCTGCTTTCGCATCTTGAATTGGCGCGCGCTTTAGAGCGCACGGTTCGCCGTGCCGCGCTTCCTTATGCGGTGTCGGCGGGCTTTTCCCCGCACATGAAGATAGCATTCGGTTCGGCTCTGCCCGTGGGAGTCGGTGGGGATGAAGAATGTTTTGATGTGCAGCTGACCTCTTATGTTGCACCCGAAAAAGTGCTTGAGGCACTTGCACGCGTCAGTGTGGGCGACTTGATGGTGTCAGCGGTTTATCCCATCGGCAATAAGGTGCCAGCGGCTTCGGTTGCCTACCCGCTTTCTGTTTATGAGGCGAAGTTTTTCTGTGCGCCGCGCCGAGCGCTGTTACCCCCTGAAACCATCACGGTGGTGCGCAAATCAAAGGAAAAGGAATTGGTGGTGGCAGACTTTCTTGAAGGGGATATGCTTTGGGAGGACGCAACGCTTACCTTTAGCTTATGGTCAAAACCGACAGGGTCTTTGCGTGTTGACCTTTTGGTGGAATCGATTGCCAAGCAAGATGAAACTTTAGAACTTATTTCGCTTACCCGCATCCACCAACATGCTCTTTTGAATTTGCTGTAACGCAACATGATGCGCCCCACAATGCGCAGTCCGGCGCAGCGCCCACGCATCCCACAATGCGCCGCACAATGCACCGCACAACGCGGGCGGCTTTTCGCATGAAGATACCGTGCCGTTTCCCTATTCACCTCACACCTTGGCAAGCATACAGGCGCGCCGAGTGCTAGAATACACGCACGAGATAAAGGCGGCTCTTTTGCGGTGCAGCGCGTGGGCGAAAAGGTGGGCACAGCATAAGGGCATCTTTCAAAGCTATTAACGCACACAACAGATAGGAAGGCTTTCATGGGTAGGATATACAATTTTTCAGCAGGACCAGCTGTTTTGCCTGAAGAAGTGCTGCAAGAAGCTGCGGCTGAGATGCTTGATTATCGCGGCTGTGGTATGTCAGTCATGGAAATGAGCCATCGTTCAAAGACCTATATTGAAATCATCGAGACCGCCGAAGCCGATTTACGGGAACTGATTGGCATTCCCGAAAATTACAAGGTGCTTTTCTTGCAAGGCGGTGCGTCGCAACAGTTCGCTGCTGTGCCGATGAACCTCATGAAGAATCGGGTGGCAGACTACATCGTTACGGGTGCTTGGGCAAAAAAAGCGTATAAAGAAGCGCAACTCTTTGGAGATGCGCGCGCCATTGCCTCAAGCGAAGACGAGACCTTCACCTATATTCCTGATTGTTCCGATTTAGCGATTTCTGATGATGCCGACTACGTCTACATCTGTGAGAACAACACGATTTACGGCACGAAATTCGCTGAACTTCCCAACACAAAGGGAAAGATTTTGGTGGCAGACGTTTCTTCGTGCTTCCTTTCCGAACCCGTTGACATTACGCGCTACGGCGTTATGTATGGCGGTGCGCAGAAAAACATCGGGCCTGCGGGTGTGGTAATCAGCATTATCCGCGAGGACTTGATTACCGATGAGGTGTTGCCAGGTACGCCGACTATGCTGAAGTGGAAAACGCAGGCAGATGAAAAATCGCTTTACAACACACCTCCCGCGTACGGTATCTATATCTGCGGCAAGGTGTTCAAGTGGATAAAAGACCAAGGCGGGCTTGAAGTTATGGGCAAACGCAACGAAGAAAAGGCAGCGCTGCTCTACGACTTCCTTGACCAAAGTGCGCTTTTCAAAGGGACGGTGCGTGTTCAAGACCGCTCGCTTATGAATGTTCCCTTCGTAACGGGCAATCCTGATTTGGATGCTCAGTTTGTTGCAGAAGCGAAGGCAGCGGGCTTTGAAAACCTCAAAGGACACCGCAGCGTTGGCGGCATGAGGGCAAGCATCTACAACGCTATGCCGCATGCAGGTGTTGAAAAACTGGTTGAGTTCATGGCGAAATTCGAGCAGGTCAACAAATAAGCGAAATGATAACCTGATAGACAAATTGGTGTACGAACTAAGGTATTAAGAAAAAAAGATAGAAAGAAAGATAGATAGAAAGATAGAATCGATTTTTAAGGGGGCAAAAGGTATGGCAAAGGTGTTGATTTCTGAAAAACTTGCTGATGAGGGCATTGCAATATTAAAAGACAAGGGGCATGACGTTGACGTGTTGCTCGACTTGACTCCCGAAGAACTTGTTGCGACCATTCCTGCCTATGACGCGCTTATCGTGCGCAGCGCCACGCAAGCAACGCGTGAGGTGATTGAAGCAGGCACGAATCTTCGGGTTATCGGGCGTGCTGGAGTTGGTATTGACAACGTAGACGTTGAAGCGGCAACCGAAAAAGGCATCATCGTCTGTAACGCACCTTTTTCCAATATCGTTTCCGCCGCAGAACAAACCCTGTGTCTTATGCTTGCCTGTGCTCGCAAAACGGCAATGGCGAATGCGTCGATGCATGAGGGCAAATGGGAACGCTCGAAATTCACGGGTACGGAACTCTACGAAAAAACCCTTGCCATCTTTGGCTTGGGGCGCATCGGTGGTTTGGTGGCCGAACGTGCGCGGGCTTTCGGGATGAAGCTGGTGGGTTATGACCCCTACTGTTCCCCTGAGCGTGCAGAGGAAATGGGTGTTAAGCTCTACGACACCGTTGACGAAATTGTGCCGCTTGCTGATTTTATTACGGTACATCTGCCCAAGACAAAAGACACCATCGGCATGTTTGGACCTGACCAATATGCCGCTATGAAAGACGGGGTCATCCTTGTCAACACGGCTCGCGGGGGCATCTACAATATGGAATCGCTCGCAGATTTTATCGCTGCAGGAAAGATTGGTGCGGCAGGAATCGATGTGTACGAAAAAGAACCGTGCACGCAAAGCCCGCTGCATGAATTTGAAAACGTCACCTTAACGCCGCATCTGGGCGCTTCGACAAAAGAAGCCCAAACGCGCGCAGGCACCCAAATTGCCGAATATGTTGCGGCAGGCTTGGACGGCTCGATTGTTGCTACTGCCGTTAATATGGCACCCGTTCCTCCCGAGGTCATGGACGCAGTTGGTCCTTATGTGCCAGCATGTCAGATGATGGGTTCGCTTCTCTCGCAAATCGGCGGGGACAAATTGCCGAAACTTCTCAAAATTACTGCTGCAGGAACGCTGGCGAACGCTGATTTGTCTATCCTTTCTGCAGGGGCTTTGAGCGGTATCCTTTCAAACAAGGGAGCCTCTTCGGTAACGCCCGTTAACGCAGATGCACTCGCTCAGCGCTACGGGATCGAAGTGAAAACAGGCTCAAAGACCGATGCCGCAGAATATGCTTCTACGATAACGCTTAACGCCGACGGGCTTGAAACGGCGTGCACGCTTGCGGGTTCTGCCCAAGCCCCGCGTATCGTTTCCTTGCTCGGCTATCGTATGGAAGTGGAGCCTACGGCTAATTCGCTCATCCTTGAATATGTTGATTCTCCTGGCAAAATCGGGACTATTGGCACCGTTCTTGGCAATGAGGGCATCAACATCACCACGATGCAGGTTGGCATGAAACCCAAAGGAAAGAATGCCTTGATTTTCATGAATATCGAAGGTGATGTGACCGAAGGAATTCTCGCACGCCTGCGCTCAGCACTTGAACTGAAAAACCTCTGGCTCATCAGGCTGTAACAGCAGGCTTTAATGCCAGGCTGTGATATGTGGTTGTGCCGTCGGATTGTGACCCGAGCTTGTGAAGGGCTAGGCTGTGACGCGAAAAGTCGCCATATTTGATACCACTTTGCGTGACGGGGAACAATCCCCAGGCGCGTCAATGAACGCTGAAGAAAAGCTGGTTGTTGCGCGCCAGTTGCTTCGCTTGAATGTCGATGTTATCGAAGCGGGTTTCCCCATTTCAAGCCCAGGAGATTTTGAAAGTGTGCGCCGCGTTGCTGAACTTGCGAAAGACAAGGCGATTGTCTGTGCGCTGACCCGCGCTCTTGAAAAGGATATCGACGCGGCAGCAGAAGCGCTTAAATACGCCAAACGCCCCCGCATTCACACAGGCATTGGGGTATCGGCGAGCCACTTGAAAGACAAGCTGGGCATCACTGAAGATGAATGTATCGAACGAGCCGTTCATTGTGTGCGCTACGCCAAGCGCTTTGTCGACGATGTCCAGTTTTATGCCGAAGATGCGGGTCGCGCAGAAAACGCCTTTCTTGCACGCGTGATACAAGCCGTTATAGGCGCGGGTGCCACCGTGATAAATATTCCTGACACAACGGGCTATTCGCTCCCTGATGAATTTGGCGGGCGCATCAAGTATCTTGTCGATACGGTTTCAGGTATTGAAAGCGTGACGATTGCGGTGCATTGCCACAACGATTTAGGCATGGCAACCGCCCTTGCTTTGGCAGGGGTAAAACAGGGCGCCACCCAGGTTGAGTGCACTATCAATGGTTTGGGCGAGCGGGCTGGCAACACCGCTTTAGAAGAAGTGGTCATGGCGATAAAGGTGCACGAAGAAGAACTCGATGCGCATACCACCATCAACACGCGTGAATTCATCAAGGCAAGCCGCCTTGTTTCGTCGATTACGGGGCTTGCGGTGCAGGCGAACAAGGCAATCGTTGGTGCGAATGCTTTTGTTCACTCTTCGGGCATCCATCAAGACGGCGTGTTAAAGAAGCGAGAAACGTATGAGATTATCGACCCTGAAGAGGTAGGTGTTGGCACAAGCAGATTCGTGCTGAGCGCGCGCAGCGGTCATGCGGCGCTCAAGCATCGGATTCAAGAATTGGGTTGGGAATTGCCCTCAGAGGTGCTCGATGATGTCTATCAGGCATTTTTGGTGCTTGCCGACAAGAAAAAAGAAGTTTACGACGAAGATTTAGAAAGTCTCATCAACGAATACGACCGCAATGTGCGTGCTATCTGGGTGCTCGAAAGCGTACAGATAAGCTGCGGGTTCCCGTTAACACCGACCGCGACGGTTACGCTTAAAAATGCAGAAGGGGTTGTGGCTAGTGCGTGCGAGCAGGGTACTGGGCCGATTGATGCGGTATACAAAGCGGTCAACAGTATTGTGGGGGTTGAAAATGACCTTACCGAATTTTCGGTTCAGTCGATGACACGTGGAATTGATGCGCTGGGGGAAGTGACCATCCGCCTAACTTCTTCAGCGGGAGAAACTTTCACGGGACGCGGATCCGATGGGGATATTGTTGTATCGGCAACCAAGGCCTACTTAAATGCGCTGAACCGTCTCTTGGCTGAATAGGGCAAAGGACAAAAACGGCGCGAAGGGCACAAGCGGTGCGAAGGAAGGGGAGTGGAGTGATAAAAAAATACTACCCTTACTTTGTGTGCGGCGGTTTTTCAATAGTTTTCGCGGTGTTCGCCTACTTTGTGGTGCAGAGCAAAACAACCTCTTTTGACAGCTTAGTCTATGGCGTACTCACTTCATATATGCACCCTGTCATCACGTGGATTTTCATAGGGATAACCAATTTAGGCGGCTTTGTTGCTCTTATTGCTTTGGCGATAGCGCTCCCTTTGCTAGTTTTTAAGAAGAAGGAACTCATCGTGGTGCTGTTGTCTGAGCTGGCGGTAGTTTCCCTTATCAACCTCCTTGTCAAAGAGGTGTTTTCTCGCGCGCGACCGCAAGGCCTCATGCTGGTACAAGAGATGGGTTACAGTTTCCCCAGTGGTCACGCCATGGCTTCGATGGCGTTTTACGGATTGGTAATATATCTTGTTTGGCGCATGTCTTATAAGCGAAGCACCAAGATTGTCGTTACGCTTGGGCTGGGTATGCTTGTCCTTCTTATCTGTGCGAGCAGGGTTTATCTTGGCGTGCATTATGCGAGCGATGTGCTTGCGGGCTTGAGCATCTCTCTTGCTTTGCTTATGGTGCTCATTGTTTTTTACCCCAAACTCGAATGGCGATTTTCCTTGTTCTTGCACTCTTGACCTGCGTTTAGCCCTTCCGTCATTGCGGCTTGACCTGCAATCCTAATATCGCGGTCACTGGCGAAGGGGTCTCAGCTCACCCGTTTCGCTACTCAGATTCTGCGAATCTTCGTGCGCTCCACTGCTGAAATCATAGTAAGCTACTAACTTGTGTTCAGAGAGAACTTCGACCCCTTTGCCAGTGACCGCCAGTGTCAGGGGACGAGTGTCAGGGGGACGTATAACTTGACACATCCCATTTCATCGTTGCGGCCTTGACCTGCAATTCTTCTATCGCTCTTCCAGAAATGTTTCACGTGAAACATTTGTACGTTTTTACCATTCGTTATTGCAGTTGACCAGCACTTTCGTCATTGCGAGGAATGAGTACCGTGTCAGGGGGACGTATAACTTGACACGCCCCATTTCGTCATTGCGGGGAATGAGCGTAGCGAATGACGTGGCAACTTAGACGATGATGTGCAGGTTGAAGGGTTTTAGGTTGTTGCCTGGATTGCTTCGGCTTGCGCCTCGCAATGAAAAAAGGAGGTCATTGAACGATTTTCGATAATAAGGAAAAATTTCCTCATTCTCTCTTTACTAATAGAACAATGTTATGTTACGATGCTTGCATGATAGAAGCGTAACATTGTTTTGTTATATGGACGAGGAAAGGAGACGTAATGGAACAAGACCTCATTTCCAAGAAGGAACTTCTTGAGTTGACGGACATATCATACGGTCAACTCTACCGATGGAAGCGCGAACGCTTGCTTCCTGAAGACTGGTTTATTAAGCAGGCTTCCTATACGGGGCAAGAAACATTTTTCCCCCGTGCCCAAATGCTTGAGCGCATCAACGCCATCAAGGAACTCAAAGACACTCATTCGCTTGAAATGATAGCAAGTATCGTCACCCCGCAAAAAGGTAACGCTGTGGCGCTCAGCGAACTGAAAGAGGTTGTCAAAAGCGATAAGGATTATCTGAACGCCCTTGTTGAGAGGCTTGCTCAAGAAAATCTTGCAGAAACTCAAGCAGATTTACCTGCGGTGTCTGCGACAACGCCCACGGAAAAGTACCTCAGCTTTAGCGAAGTGGTTTTTATTGCAGCGCTGGGAACTCTCGTTGAAAAGGGACTGCTCCTCGGGTCTGTGGCAATAAATCTGGCACTTGAGTCCCGCGTCCTTGCGGCTCAGTGGACAGGAGACGTTATGGGTTGTGCGGTCATCATGGTTCCCGAAGCGCAAGCATCAGCGGGCAACACCTTAGTTGCAAGCTGGCATCTTGTTTTGTTCAAGCAAGGCGACCCACCGATTTTCTCCAAGCAAATTATCACGGTGGCTTTGCTGCCTCTTGAAGAAACTTCGGCCCTTATTAAGCGCACCCTTCAAAAGCGCCAGGAAAATATCCAAAACTCTTAAGGAGACAATCATGAATGAGAACAGAGAAAGCAAAAAGGAATTCAAAGAAGCCAGAACAGCGGCAAAAGTAGAACGTAAAGTGCAGCGCAAAAACATGAAGAAGCGCGGCAAAGGCGCTGGGGGGATTGGCAGTGTCGAGTTGCACGAGGGCAGCTACTACGTAGAGGGCATCACCAATATCTTTGGCGGCGAATTCAAGGAAATGTATATTGAGGGCATCTGCAACAATAAAGGCGCCATCAAGGCGGAAAAACTCGATGTCGAAGGCATTTTCAACTGCGAGGGCGCCATCGAAGCCGATGATTTTTATTGTGCGGGTACGGCAAATATCAACGGCGATGTACGTTCAAAGAGCATGAATGTTGAAGGTATTGCCGACATTAAAGGCAAGCTTGAAACCACAAGTATTATCTGTGAGGGCGTTATCCATGTTGCCGAAGAAGTGTCGGCGGATAGCATCAAGGCACGCGGTGCGCTTGTTGCCCGTGAAATCGTAGGCGATGAAGTGAAGATATTTTCTGAAGTGCGTCGGGGGCTGTTGTTCATATGGCGAAAGAAACTTGGCGTTATTGACCTTATTGAAGCAACGCAGATTGAATTGCATCGCGTGAGGGCAAAAGTGGTCAGCGGTCAAAACATTCGCATCGGACCTAAATGCGAAATCGAAAAAGTTGATTGCAGCGGCACGCTTTTTATTGATCCCACGGCGCGGGTAGGAGAAATTACTGGAACGCATGAGCGTGCCTTAAGCTAGATCTTCCTCTTGTGGGCGCATGCAGCGCTTCGTTAGTAGTCGGAGCGCTGCATGTTGATGTAGTTCAAGAGTTCGGAGCGCTTATGTATCCGCGTCTTTTCGTAGATATGTCGAATATGGGTGTTCGCGGTATGGGGCGATATCACAAGTTTCTTGGCGATGGAATCGGCCGTTCTGCCCGAAGCGATAAGGAACAATATTTCCGATTCGCGTTCCGACAAACTGAATTCTTTCGTGATTTCATTGCAGATGCGTTTCAAATCGTCTCCACTCAAGGGTTCTGAAGTGAGGGCTGCGATATTGTATTCCTGCTTAACGAGCGCAATCAGCAAGGCAAGAAGAATGGCGATAAACACCAGACAAGTTTCAGGCGTGATAGCTTGGGCAAGGGCAGGGTTGAGTTCGTAGAAAATTGCTAAGGAATTACCTGCTAAAATGCCCGCTCGAATAAATCCTGCGCTAAAACTGAATGCCCAAACGGGAGGGATATATCCCTTTGAGGTTAGGATGCCGAAATACATAATCAGGAAAATTTCGAACACCGACGAAACAGCAAGCGCCATAATGAACGAAGGAAAATAATAGCTTGTTTCGGCAAGGAAGAGGGCAAAGGCAATAACCTCAACCACCAAAAGCCAGGGATAGAGCTTGAAGATGTTGATGCGATTAGCGGCTGCAATACAAATCGTCGAAATCGCAAGAATAAGGATAGCGCCACCCACAATACCAACCGTGAAGCTCTCTTCAGTCGTGGGCAGTATTTCCCACGGGATAATGGCTGCGAGAAAATAACACGCAGTGCTTGCGGCAAAGGAAATAATGCACACCACGATAAGGTTTCTGAATCCCTCTTTTGCAGTGTTTTTTGGAAGTAGGGGCGGATACGTTACCTTTTGCGTTTTTTGCTCTTTCGTCACATACAAAAGCAACGCGCCTGAGACCAAGGGAAGCAGGGCAACAAAGACCGATGATACAAGCGGCGGCAAAAACGACGCAATCGCGATGGTAGAGATAAGGGTCAGCCCGAAAACCATGCCGATATGCTTGATAGAGAAATTAGCCTTGATTGATGCGTAGCGTTCCCCCCAAAGAATCCACATCACAGCTTCGGTTATCCCTAAGAAGAAGGGGAGCGAAAAAGTGATGGCTCGTATCGAAAAAGCCTGAGGAACAACGAGAAAAACGAGGGTAGCCACGCCCGTGAGAAGAGGCGCAGCCCAATAAAGCCACCGATAATCAGAAAGGTGGCGCTTTCGCCCGAGTAATTTTGCAATTACGAAAAGCGCACATACGGTCGCCGCGAGATTAATAAGCCATGCATAGGTGACGCTGTCGTCGAGAAGGGGCACGTGGAAAAATGCGCGCGGAACGAACCAAAGACAATAGTGCCATGCGAGCAAAAGGGCAAAACCAAGGTACTTCAAGGGCTTTTTGGTCAGGCTTTCTTGAGCGGAGCCGTTAGATGCGTATTGTGTTGTTGCTGCCCCCATGGTTTTATAACTCCTCGCTCTCAAGTCCTGTGCTTCACTTGCTCAACATTTTACTGTATCGACCCCCAAAAACGTATCCCTAAAAAGTAAGTAAGAACAGGTATGGAGCCGAAAGAGGGGCGACATATTCTTTTGTTTGGGCGCTTGTGCTGCTCAGAATGTGTTTTCTTGGTTGGATTTATTCATGCAGCGAATAAGCCCTGCTTGACAGTTTGTAGGGGGGGGGGTATTGTTTGCCCAGATAGAGGCAGTAACGGATTCTGGTTATTAAAAGGTGGTAGGCAAGGCGGCGTTCAAGATGGTTTTGATAGCGACCTTGGAGTTGCGCTTACCTCAGAAAAACAAAAGGAAGTGCTAAGCATGGAAGCTATGACTCCGAACGTGGAAACTATGAGTCCGAACAACTTCGGAATGCCTTATCCACCAAAAATTGTGTGTCCGCAGTGTAATAGTCCTTATGTCAGCATTGTTCCTATGATTGTGCAAAGACCGCTGGGTGTAGCAAACGCATTGATTGTTGTCCCTCTTATCTTCATCCCGATTTTGGGCTGGGTTGTTCTTTTTCTCGTAATCTTTGCGAATCGCAGCGTATCCATTCGTCAGTCCGTGTGCCAACATTGCGGCACAGCCGTCTATCTAGATCCCGCCCCGAAGCCAAATCCTATTGGGAAAATATTGTGGCTGGCATTTCTTGGCTTTGCTTTGATGGCTATGATTGTTTCTATAATAGCTGCTTCAGCAGGTTCTTGATGGGGAAGCTCTCCTATTATGTTTAGTTTGACAAAATGGCACTACGAATCTTGAGGTGAAAAAGTGGTAGACATAATCGAATGTTTAAGCTTCTTGCAACACCCAAAGCGGAAGCCAGAGGCTTTTAATCGGCTTGGGGCGATAATCTTTATGGTGACGCTTGCCGCGGCGCTGCTTGTGCTGCTTGCAGGATGTGGCAATTACGGAATCGAGCCGCCAACGCAGCCACAACCTCAGCCACAGCCGAGCGTGCCGCCCACTGGTGAGGAAGAACCCGTCGTAAATCCCGAGGAATGGGAAGAAGCCTATTCAGTGTTGATTAATGCCTTCATGGATTATGAAAACAGCGGCTTTCAGGTCTTTGACGAAGAACTCCTCGGCGGAACTATGCTGACCAGTGATTACCGCTTCAATGGATCAATGGCAGGCATTGGCTTTGAACTATGACTATGAAAATTGACTACATGAAGCGCGTTGCCTCAAAAGACTATCAGTTCTATGATTTTTACAGTCCTTCTTATCGATTTGCTCAAAGAGAAGGGTCTGTTCCTGATTCTAGTGTGCCTTGGCAAGGTGCTGGGTCTTTACCGCATTGTGCAGCGGTGATGTATTTTGATCCTATTACAAAGGTGGTCGAATCAACGGTAAGTGATGCGCACAATTTAGTTCCCTATCCAGCAGAACAGCTAATACCTGGTAGAGATTTTGTCCTTAATGCAGAAAATCCATTCCTTTAAATCTCGCAAGGCACCAGTAGTAAAAGTAAATGCTTTTGTCATTTAGAGTCCAGCCATCAGAGCATCAAATTCATCAACCGTTGCCGTGGCGGCAAATTTTCCTGCGTCGGCATCTTTTATGGACTCCAAAAGCGCTCGGGTGTTTCGTTCCCCATAAAACGGATCCGCATTAATTTCAAACGGGATTCTTTTTTCGCGAATCACGGTTCGAGCGAACATGTTGAACATGCCCGAAGCACTGAGACCAACTTCAAGGCAAAAGGAATCAAAATCATTTTTGACCTGTTCGTCCATTTTGAAGGTAACTAATTTTGTGCTCATGTGGCCTCCTTTAGGTATATAAAAACATTATATAAGTATATATAATAATAAACAATACCTAATGCATCGAATGGCGCAAGATCGCGTTAAAAAGTAAGTACCCCCTCGCATGTTTTTAAGTATTCCTGATTTCACTGTGATTTGGCGATGTCGCGTCTTTGCTCCTGCGCGCACAATACCCCCAACATGTTCTTTCCTTCCGTAATGTTTTGAGAAGGAGAGAAGAAGAATCCAAAACGGAAAAGGAGTATCGATGGCAAAGATGATTTCGAACACAAGGGGGCTGTCATGGTAAGTTTGGCAAGAAAAGACATGAAGTTTTCCGATTTATCAAAAGCACGGCGTATTTTCCTTCTGTGCTTGGTAAGCGCGGGAAGTTCTATTATTTATACTCCCGCTTATTTGAAGGGCGTTTTCTACGACCCCTTGATGCAGGCTCTTGGCTGCACAAATGCTGATTTGGGCGGATTGCTTGCGGCGTATTCTATCGTTGCGATGGTGTGCTATCTTCCCGCTGGTGTTCTCGCTGATAAAATCCGCGTGCGCACCTTGTCGTGGGTTGGCATGGTGACCACCGCCGTGTTTACGTTTTGGTATGCGGCTTTGCCTTCGTTGACCTTGCTCTACTGTATCTTTATTGGTATGGGCTTTACGACCATCCTTATTTGGTGGGGAACCCGCTACAAGCTGGTTCGTTTGATTAGCTCGGAAGATTCTTACCCTTCACAAATAGGCATGAGCTATTCCATCTATGGTGTTGCTGGCTTGATTGTTGGGCTTATCAACACCGCCATTGTTTCTTCGGTTGCCAGTGCCACACAATCGATGAGCATACTGCTTATCTTTTTAGGCTGCCTCATTTTGGTGTTGGGCATTCTGTCTTTCTTCCTCATTCCAAATTTTGAGGGAGAAATTCAAAAAGATGCGAAGATGTTCAGCTTGAGCGAAGCGGCAAAAGCATTCAAGAACCCTGGTGTTATCTGGGCTGCGGTTGCAATGTTTTTCATCTATGCGGTTTATCAAGGAGTCACCTATACCACTCCGTTCATGACGGCGTGTTTTTCCGCACCAATCGCGCTGGTTTCGATTGTTGGACTTATCCGCACCTACGGAATTGGCTTGCTTGCAGGGCCTGCCGCAGGCGGTCTAGCAAAAATCATGAAATCGCCCTCAAAAGCAATCATGTGCTTTTTGGTAGCGTCCATCGTAGTGCTTGCGGCGTTTCTCATGCTTCCGCGCAATGAAGCGATGGTTGTTGCCGTTGCCACCTTGGTCGTTTTGGTCGGCTTCATTTCTTATGGCTGCTTTAGCATCGGGTCTTCCACCTTGACTGAAGCAAAGGTTCCGCTGCCTATCTTTGGCGCTGCAACTGGCATCTTGTCGGTCGTGGGCTTTTTGCCCGACACCTTCTTGCATACCTGGTTTGGTTCAATGATTGACGCAAAGGGTGTTGATGCCTACAACACGATTTTCATGGTGTTAATCGGATTTGCGGCTCTCGGACTTTTTGCTGCGTGGCAGGTGCGCCGTGCAGGTTTGCACGCGCAGGCTCAAAGAGAAAACGAAGCTGCAGATGAATTAGTGCAAGAGGACTAGTTAAACAAGCAACAAGAACGAACAAGTAACAAGAACGAACAAGCAATAAGAACGAACAACAAGAACGAACGAACAATACTAAAAAAGATAAGAGGAGGAACAATGGATTTCAAACTTTCAGACGAGCAACAACTTTTTGTGGAGAACATGAGTGAACTGATGCAGCGTGAAAACTGGGAAGCATATTTTTCAGAGTGTGACGAAAAGCACCAATACCCCCTTCGCTGGACCGAGGCATTATGCGAACTTGGTTTCGACCAGATAATGCTTCCCGAAGAGCATGGTGGACTTGAACTGGGTCTTGTTACTTTGATGGCAATTTATGAAGAATTAGGACGCCACGGTGCACCGACTTACGTTTTGTATCAGCTGCCTGGCTTTGAGACTATTTTGCGCGAAGGCACGCAAGAGCAAATCGACAAGGTTATGGCGTATGTGGGCACAGGAAAGCAGATTTGGAATTCTGCGTGTACTGAGCCTGGTGCTGGTTCTGACGTGGGCGGTCTTCAAACCACGTATCAGCGCCGCGACGGCAAGGTCTACCTTAACGGGCACAAGACCTTTATCACCTCTTCTGCAGGGGTTCCTTTCCTGGTCATCATGGCACGCGATGCGGACAACTACGACACGTTCTCGGAATTTTTTGTGGACATGAGCCTTCCTGGTATCAAACTTGAGCCGCTTGAGAAGCTGGGTCTGCGCATGGATAGCTGTTGTGAGGTTTATCTCGACAACGTGGAACTCGAGGAAAAGGATTTCTTTGGCACCGAAGGAAACGGCTTTAAGCGCGGCATCGGCGACTTTGATTTCGAGCGCTTCTTGGTGGGTGCGTGTGACTACGGAACCGCTCTGTGCGCCTATGAGGATGCGGTCAAATACGCGAATCAGCGCGAACAATTCGGCAAACCCGTTGGGCGCTTCCAGTTAAACCAACTCAAGATTTGTGAGATGACTATCAAAATTGATGCCATGAAAAACATGCTCTACGAAACTGCGTGCGCCTATGACGCGGGTGAAATGACTTCGGCTCAAGCAGCGATGTGCAAGTACTACTGCGCGAACGCTTCGTTTGCTGTTGTTGACGATGCCATGCAGATACTTGCGGGCGTTGCGGTTGCGGGCGACCATCGCATTCAGCGCATCTGGCGCGATTTGCGCGTTGACAGAATTTCGGGCGGCACCGATGAAATGATGATCCTCACCGTTGCGAAGGGCATCTTAAGGCAATACAGCGCCTAGAAAGAAAAGGAGTGGGCAATGACGATAGAAACAAACAAACCAGCATTTGGTGTTCTTGATGGTGTCAAAATCGTCTATTCAGCAGTTGAACTTGCTGCACCAAAAGCGTGTGACCTTATGGCGGATTGGGGTGCGGATGTTACCTGGCTTGAGAACACGGGCGCAGGCGACACGATTCGCGATACCCCTTGGATTAAGCAGGCAGAACGCCGCAATCAACGCAGCGTTTCCCTTAACTATTTTTCAGAAGAGGGCAAAGAAATTCTCTTCAAGATGATAAAAGATGCCGACATTTTCATCGAAGCAAGCAAAGGCGGCACCTATGCGAAAAAGGGCGTGACCGATGAAGTGCTTTGGGAGCATAATCCCAAACTCGTTATCGTACATGTTTCAGGATTTGGGCAAGAGGGCGAGCCGGCTATGGTGAACCGCGCCGCCTATGATTTGACGGTCATGGCGTATAGCGGCTACATGTGCCAAAACGGCACACAAGAACAGCCCATGAACCCAGGTCCTTATGCGGGTGACTATTTCAACACGCTGATGATTGCGTCATCGACCCTGGCGGCGCTCTATCGTGCGCAAAAAACAGGCAAAGGTGAAAGCATCGATTTGGCGATGTATGAAACCCTGCTTTCAATCGGGCAATACTATTTGGTTGATTATCTGAATGCCGACGTTATCTGGCCGCGTCCGGGTGCACGCAACCAAAATCTGTGCGCCATCGGCGAATATAAGTGCAAGGACGGCTTTATTGGATTGTGTGTCTATGGCGTTGATCAGAATAAATATCTGCTGGAAAGCATTGGCTTGGGGCACCTGTGGGGAAGCGAAGAAATTCCTGAGGACTGCAGCGCGCTCTGGCTTTCTAACCCTCACGCCAAAGAAATCGAGCGTAAGTTGGAAGCCTATTGTGAGGCAAACAACCGACGCGACATCGAGGCTGACTTTGCTGCGCATCGCATAGCCGCACAAATTGTGATGGAATTCCCCGACTTGGTTGAAGAAGAGCACTTGAAGGCTCGCAAAGTATGGCTTGATTGGGAAACTGAGGACGGCTCAACGTTCCACGGGCTGAATGTGTTTCCGCGCTTCAAGAACAATCCTGGTCAGGTGTGGCGCCCCATGCCGAGGCTGGGGCAAGACAGCGCTGATGTGCTTTCGAAATTGGGGTATAGCGAAGATGAAATTGCTGCGCTCGCCGAAAATGGGGTCGTGAAGCTGGGGTAAATGATTTGGTGTTAGAGGGTTGAGAAGGAAAGGGAAAGGGAGGTTTTGAGATGACTGATATTGTGGGAACTGAAACCTTGCAAAGCGTGTGGGAGCACCTTGCTCTTAGTCGCACAACCCACCCTTTCCTCATCTTCCAAGACCAGCACGGCGAAGTTTTCGAGTTCACTTACGGTGCTTTCAATGACGAGATAAACAAAACAGCGAACCTCTTTCTCGAACTGGGCGTTTCTGCGGGCGAAATGGTTGCGCTTCACATGCACACCTGTCCCGAATTCATGATGTGCCTTTTTGGGCTTGCAAAAATCGGCGCGGTTGCCGTGCCCTTAAACGAACAAAACTTACAAGAAGAATGCAGATACGTACTCGATAAATGCTCCGTTACCTGCGCCGTTGTTGAAGAGTGCTTTATAGATTGTTATCAAGATATCGCAAAAGATTCACGCTATCTTCCCAAAGGTATCATTGGCGCGCGCCTAGGCTCTCCGAGAAACAACATACGGGACTTCAAAGCATTGAAAGCTGCCCAGCCGCGTGAACTGAGTGAGGTGCGCACGGTTTCTTCTGATGATATTGCAGAAATCATCTTCACTTCAGGAACAACTTCTTGCCCTAAGGGAGTCATTCTCACCCACGCCAACATGGTGTTTTCGGGGCTTTACGGAAACTGGGAAGCAAACATGAGGGCAGATGATCGTCTGCTCACGACCATGCCTGCTTGCCATTCCAACTTTCAACTTGCCGCGCTCACGCCTGTGTTGACGGCGGGCGCGACGCTTATTGTTGTTGAGAAGTATTCAGCGCGTAAGTTTTGGGAGCAGGTTTGTTCGTATCGGGCAACGCTTACTCAAGCGGTTGCCATGATGGTTCGCACCCTGCTTATGCAGCCAATTTCACCTGATGAAAAAAACCACTGTCTGCGCGAAGTTCTCTATTTTCTGCCCCTTACCGCAGAAGAAAAAGAAGCCTTTGAAAAGCGTTTTGCCCTGCGCATCATGAACACCTATGGTTCGACCGAATCAGTCACCTGGGTTATTACCGACCCGCCGAACGGGCAACGTAAGTGGCCTGCGGTTGGGCGCGTTGGACTTTCGTATGAGGCAAAGATAGTTGATGAACAGGGCGCAGAAGTTCCTCACGGGGAAATAGGGGAAATTTGGGTGAAGGGCGTTGTCGGGCGCACCATCATGAAGGGCTATTTTGATGATGAAGCCGAAACCGCGCGGGTGCTGGATGAAGAAGGTTGGCTTCGCACCGATGATAAGGGCTATCAAGATGAATCGGGTTGGTTTTATTTTGTCGACCGAAGCGCCAACATGATAAAGCGTGCGGGTGAAAACATTTCAACAACTGAACTTGAAAGTATTCTTGTGCGTCATCCGCTTATCGCAGAAGCTGCCGTTATCGGTATTCCTGACCCTATTCGCGACCAGGCAGTTAAAGCTTTTGTTTTACCAAAGACGGGCGCTTCCTTAAGTGAAGACACGGTGTTGGCGTTTTGCAAAGAACATATGGCTTCGTTTAAGGTTCCCTCGGTGATAGAGATAGTGGAGTTTCTCCCGCGAACCTGCAGCTTAAAGATAGAGAAGAAGTTATTGAAATAACTATTCAAAAAGAACGAAAAGAAAAGAAAGAAAGACAAGAAAGGAAGTATTACCATGGCAATCAGTACCGAAATCGTCGGCAAGGAGTTTGGACCTTTTGTACGCGAGTACACCTTCAAGGATCTTGAGATTTGCGCTCTTGGCTGCAATGCGGCATTCGACGGCAAGACCGATCTTGAATACGTCAACGAAAAAGATGCCCACAACCCCGATCTCAAAGTGCTCCCCATTTTCGGCGTGCCTTTGACGGTTCACGAAGAAATGACGCAAACGCTTGACTATGGCTACAACTACGCAGGTTCGCTGCACTACGGGTTTGAAATTAAACTCCACGCGCCGTTTAAAATGGCTGACCGCATCGAAACCTTCGTTACCCAAGACGCGCTTTTTGATCGCGGCGAGGGCAGGGGTTGCCTTTCTAAGCAGACGGGCAAATCGTACAGTTCTGATGGCACCCATCTGTGCACGGTTGAGACCTGGGATGTGTGCATTTATGACGGTGGTTGGGGCGGCGAAGCACCGCCGAAGGATATCGTTGAGATGCCCGAACGCGAGCCTGATGCACAGGTTGCCGAAATGATGCCGTTTAACATGCCGTTGATTTATCGCTTGATGGGGGATTGGCACCAGCAGCACATCGATTGGGACTATACTGAACAAACGGGGCTTGACCGTCCTATCGCTCATGCCATCAGCTATGCGGGTATCGTTATGCGCCATGCGATTGCGACCTATTTCCCTGGTGAGCCTGAGCGCATGACGCGCTTTAAGACGCGCGTTACGTCTCCGCTGATTCCAGGCACGCATCTTGTTACCAAGATGTGGAAGGTTGCCGATAAAGAAATTCGCTTCCAACTGGCAGATGCCGACGCAGACGAAACAGGTGCAAAGCCGCATCTCAACTGGGGAATTATCGAATGGGAATAGTTTTTAGGAAGTAGTTTCCTCCCACCCGTAATTTCGAGAAAGGGGCATGTCATGGCAACAAAGACTATGGATGATGTGAAAATGACGCGCTTCTTGAAAAAGATTACTCTCTTTTCAAGTGGCGGCTCCTTTCTTGACGGCTATGTCTTGTCCCTCATCGGTGTCGCCCTGACGCAAATCGTGCCGCATTTCGAATTGAGTATTTTCATGGGCGCTGCCATTGGCGCTTCGGTGTTGGTTGGCATTTTTGTGGGCACCATCGTGGGCGGCTATTTGACCGATTGCGTAGGGCGGCGAAAGATGTTCATTATCGACATCGTTGCAATTGGCGTTTTTTCTCTCTTGAGCGTGTTTGCCGCAAACCCCTTGCAACTGGTCTTGACGCGCTTTTTTATCGGCGTTTTCGTCGGTGCCGACTATCCCATTGCGACATCGTTGATTGCCGAATTTACGCCGAAAAAGCAGCGGGCTATTTCAATGGGCATCGTTTCTGCGGCATGGTATCTCGGCGCGACGGTTGCCGCCTTCGTGGGCTATGCGCTCTACGGTGTTCCTGACGGCTGGAAATGGATGTTGGGCAGTGCTGTTATTCCGTGTATCGTGTTACTTATTGGGCGCCACGACATTCCCGAATCTCCTGTTTGGCTTGCGAAAAAGGGTAGGCGCGCGGAAGCAGAAGCAATCGTTGGCAAAGTGTTTGGGGCTGACGTGGAACTTGAAGTTGAGGGAGGCGCCGTCAAAACCGACGGTGTGGACGCAGGCAAGACCGACTTGCGGAAAGTGTTTGCGAAGGGGTATGGCAAGCGCATCTTTTATCTGGGTATTCTCACGCTTTGTCAGGTGGTGCCAATGTATGCCATCTACACATTTGGGCCCGATATCATGGCGGCGTTCGGCGCTAGTGTGGGGCGCGAAGCGATTTTAGGAGAAAGCGCGGTGAGCCTGTTTTTCTTGATTGGCTCGATTCCTGCGATGTTTTGGCTGAATTCCTTGGGACGGCGCAAACTTCTCATTGGAAGCCTGGGCTTTATGGCGGTGGGGCTTTTGATTTTAGGCTTTTTCCCGACGGCTCCGATGCTCGTGATATTGTGCGCTTTTGGACTTTACGCATTCTTTAGCGGCGGTCCAGGTATCTTGCAGTGGCTCTATCCAAACGAACTGTTTCCGACTGAAGTTCGCGCGTCTGCGGTGGGCATCGCCATAGCGTTTTCGCGCATCGGAACGATTATTGCCACCTATGGCACGCCGCTTTTCCTTGCGGCATACGGCATTGGTCCAACCATGTTGGTTGCAGCAGGGCTTGTGGTGGTGGCACTGGTTCTGTCTGTTTTCCTCGCGCCCGAGACGCGCGGCTTGTCGCTTTCAGAAGCAAGTTCTTTGCCCGTTGAGAGAAAATAAAGATCTTTCCCGAGCGCCTGTTTAATATGTTAGGTAGCTTTTCTTGAATTGCATGATGTGCTAGTTTAAGAGCATCGCTTGGGCAATACCTGATTGAGACGGTGAAATGAACAAAAAGCTAATCACTACCTTATCTCTTCTGTGCTTGTGTCTCTTGCTGGCTGTGGGCATCCTGCGGAAGAAGGTAGAGGTATGAGAGCAGATGATCCTTCTCAGGTGTTGGTCGAATTAATCGAACGAAAACTCAATGAAAAAGACTTTATGGAATTATGCTCTGTGCAACTGAGCGAGGAGAAAGTCATTACCTCGCTTGACGCATGGGAGAGCTGTGGCGGTTACTACACTATTGTGAAAAGCGGAGACACTATCTATAAAGAAATAGTAGGCAGGAATATATTTCTCAAAAAAAATGAAATATCGCTGGGGTTTTATGGTGGTGAGGTTGGAGACGTTTGGAGCATGAGAGGAAAGGGTTTTGTCATTTTAGCCTATGACAAAAAAACCGAAACCTACCTTGTTGCCAATATCCGATTCAAAGCAGAAGCATAGTCCACCTTCTATCTATCTATCTATCTATTTATTTATTTATTTATTTATTATTCCCCTTTCGCAAAATCCCTTATCAAATATAACAAGTTTTTAAGTATCTCTTAGTTCACTGTGATTTGGCGATGCGAGAAGCCCGCATGTGGCGCTTAATGTCTTCAAACAGGTGATGCGAAAAGCTGGTGCAGGCCGTATCAGAAATGCGGGCACCAATGAAAAAATCGCCGAAGAAGTAAACGAAGAAGTAAGCGAAGAAATAAAACGAGTCAGAAAGGGAAAGGTGTCAGGATGAAGATTGTCGTTTCTTTCAAGGTTGTCCACGACGACCAAGATATTCAGGTAGCAGGGGATGGGAGCCTTGATTTTTCGAAGGCTCACCAAGTGGTTTCAACGTATGACCTCAATGCTCTTGAAGCTGCCGCACAGCTTGCAAGTGCAACGGGCGCTTCCGTTGTCGCCATCAGCGCAGGTTCATCTGCAATAGATGATTCAAAGTTGAAGAAAAATGTATTAGCTCGTGGCGTTGACGAACTGTTCATGACCGCCGATGACGCATGCGCCAACATGGATGCGTTCGCTTCCGCCGAAGCGCTGACAGCACTTCTCGAAAAGGTCGGCGATTACGACTTGGTGGTATGCGGTGACGGTTCAGCAGACAATTATGCTCAACAAGTTGATGTTCAGCTGGGGGCGAAATTGGGCATTCCCGTTATCACCGCAGCAACAAAGCTGAGTGTTGAGGGCAACATACTCGAGGTTGAGCGCACGTTAGAAGATGTGGTCGAAACTGTGCGGGTGGCGCTTCCCGCAGTTGTATCAGTTGCTCCTGATGCGGCACTTCCGCGTATCCCTGGTATGAAAGACATCGTTTCTGCAGGAAAAAAACCTGCTGAAGTTGGTGGTGCGGAAACTTCGTTTGTCAACACGCTTGAAGTGCTAGACTGCCGTGCTCCGAAGCAGGCAGATCGTGCCAAGGTAATCATCGACATCGCCGAAGAGGGCGCATTGTCTCGGTTCGCAGCTGCTCTTAAAGCGGCGCTGTAAGGAAAGGGAGGAATTTATCATGAAGGCATTAGTACTTGCAGAGCGTTTTGATGCTGCGGGAAAATTGTGCGCAGGTGCGCGCAGCTTGGCAGACGAAGTAGTACTCGTTGTTATTGGCGAGGGGCAAATACCGAGGGGGGTTGCGGACAAAGTTGTTCATATCGCGCTTCCTCAAGGTGCAGTTTATGACGATGCTGCCGATACCGTCAACGCAATTTTTGATGCGCAGGCACCCGAACTTGTTTTGGTCGAGCCAACGCGTCATTTGAAGGTCATTGCTGGAAAACTTGCCGCGCATGCAAAGACTTCGGTCATCACCGATGTCCTTGAGCTTGACGGCGAAGGTGCAACAAACATGTATTTCGGGGGCGTTGCTCATCGCCGCTTGAAGGCGCTTAGAACCGCTATCTATACCATCAATCCTGAAACGTTCGCTGAATTGCCCGCTTCAGGCACGGATGCTATCGAAGAAGCCGCTTGGGTTGCTCCCCAAACTCCGCTTGAATTGGTTGCGGTAGCGCCCATCGAAAAGAGCGGCGTTGACCTTTTCAAGGCAGACGTTATCGTGGCTGCTGGGCGCGGGTTCGCCGAAGAAAGCGACCTTGACCTTGCACGCGGGCTTTGTGACAAACTCGGTGCTGGTCTTGGATGCTCCCGCCCGTTGACTGAAGGGCTCAACTGGCTTCCCACAGAAGTATACATAGGTGTTTCAGGCTTGATGTTGACCCCCAAGGTATATGTTGCGGTAGGCATTTCAGGTCAAATGCAGCATATGGTCGGCTGTAATCGCGCTGGCACGATTGTTGCTATCAACAAAGACAAGAATGCACCGATTTTAAAACAGTGCGATCTTGGCTTGGTGGGCGATATTAAAGAAGTACTTCCAGCACTCATTGATGTTCTCTAAACACTGCTAAGAAGGAGGCGTATCCATGTCAGATTTTGATGCAATTATCGTAGGCTCAGGTTGCGCAGGCGCAATCGCTGCATACGAACTCGCGCAAGCGGGCAAGTCGGTACTTGTTGTTGAGCGCGGCAATTATGCTGGTGCGAAAAACATGACTGGCGGGCGGCTCTACACGCACGCCCTCAAGCAGGTTTTTCCGAACTTCGAAGACGAAGCTCCTCTTGAGCGGCGCATCACCCATGAGCGCATCTCGATGATGACTCCCGATTCGAACTTCACTATCGATTTTTCCAGCGACGACATGTTGGTCAGCGGACAGGATTCCTATTCGGTACTGCGTGGGTCTTTGGACGGATGGCTTGCCGATAAAGCCGAAGCGGCGGGCGCTGACTATATCTTTGGAATCCCTGTTGAAGAACTGGTTAAGGATGGAAATCGCGTTGTCGGCATCAAAGCGGGCGAAGATGAAATGACTGCCGATGTCGTGATTTTGTGCGACGGTGCAAATTCGCTGTTGACGAAAGAAGCGGTGGGCTTTGAGCGTCCGCGCGGTTCTGCCATGGCGGTTGGCGTCAAGCAAGTTATCGAACTTCCCGCGTCCGTTATTGAAGACAGGCTGCTTGCTAACGAGGGCGAGGGCGCGGCGTGGTTGTTTGTGGGGGATGCGACTAAGGGTCATGTGGGCGGCGGCTTTGTCTATACCAACAAAGAATCCGTTTCTTTGGGTATTGTGGCAACTATTTCTGACCTTGCCAGCGCAGATACCCCCATCTACCAAATGCTTGAGGACATGAAAGCGCACCCCGCCATAGCACCGCTTATCAAAGGCGGTAAGGTTGTCGAACATTCGGGGCATATGGTTCCCGAAGGTGGGCGCGACATGATGCCTCCGCTGGTGGGTGACGGTGTTATTCTTGCGGGTGAGTCAGCCATGATGTGTGTGAACTTGGGGTACATGGTGCGCGGCATGGATTACGCCATTGCGGCAGGAATGCACGCGGGAAGAAGTGCCGTGGCGGCGCTCGATGCGGGCGATACCAGTGCTGCGGGCTTGGGCGGTTATGTGAAGGCGCTTGAGGAATCCTTCGTTTTGAAAGACCTCGAACAGTTCAAGCGCTTCCCGCATTTCATGGAATCCACCACACGCATTTTCAACGAATATCCTGCCTTTGTTCGCAACGCCATGAATACGCTGTTTATCGTTGACGGCACGCCCGTGGCACCACTCAAGAAATCTATGATGCCTCATGTAAAGAACATCGGAATCATAAACCTGCTTAAAGATGTATGGAAGGGGATGAAAGCGCTATGAGTGATATCAAAATAACGGTTAATGTTGATGAATATTTAGCTCTGAATAAGTTTGAGGTCGATGAAGAACAAGCACATATTGAACTCGTGGAAAATCCTGATATGGCCGAATTTCTGAAACTTGTTCGGGTGTGTCCTGCTGCGCTTTACAAGGTTGACGCAGAAGGGAAGACCTCTTTTGACTATGCGGGATGCCTTGAATGCGGAACTTGTCGCATTGCGTGTGGGGACACCATCATCAAGAAATGGAGTTTCCCTGGGTCTACCATGGGCATCGAATACCGCTACGGGTGATGTATTCAGGTGGTGTTCATTTGTATCTAATTCCTCCCAGATTTTGAGGGTTGGGGGTTAACACGGTCGCGGTTTTGCGCTATGATTCAAAACTTCCAAGCAAGAAAAAACAGAAGGGTAAAAGGGTGGAAGCAGATACGGTGAAAAACGCTGAAACGACCCATCCCGCACTGAGCGTGCGAGGCATGGTGATTGGCGGTATTGGTGCGGCAGTTATCACGGCAAGTTCCTTATATGTTGCGCTCAAATTAGGCGCACTGCCCTGGCCTATTGTGTTCGCGGCGCTGGTGTCATTCTTTTTCTTGAAGCTTCTCAAAAACACCTCGCTTAACGAAGCAAATGTCACCCATACGGCGATGAGCGCAGGCTCCATGGTCGCCGGTGGTCTTGCCTTTACCATTCCTGGGTATTGGATATTACAAGCAAGCGGGGTCTTGCAGGGGAGTGCCGACATTGCCTTTTGGCAGGTGTTGCTGATTGCCCTTTGCGGCGTGGGGTTGGGACTTATTGCGACGGCCTGCGTGCGCCGCTATTTTGTCGACACGGCAAATCTTACCTATCCTATTGGCGCTTCAGCCGCTGAATCGCTTCTTGCTGCTGATGAAGCAGGCGCGCTGAAAAGCAAAACCCTGTTCGGCGCTTTGGGCTTGGCAGCCGTCTATGCGTTTTTACGGGACAACCTGAAATTGCTCCCTCAGTTGTTTTTCGCCAGCGACAAGGTTCCTGGTGTTGCCCTAGGTATTTATAACTACCCCATGTTGCTTGCCGTCGGCTTCATGATAGGACCTGTTGCTTGTTTCGTGTGGTTTATCGGGGCGCTCATTGGGAATTTCGGTGTCGTGGTTGCAGGAACAGGCACGGGGCTTTGGGATTTGGCGCAGGCGCTTGATATAAAGATGTCGCTTGGTATGGGTCTCATGCTTGGTGCAGGTGTCGGTGTTGTTTTGGTGCAATTGATTTCCCTGATACGTAAACCCTTAGGGAAACAGACGGCTCAAAGTGCTGCGGCGAACGGTGCTACGGGGAACGGTGCTGAAGACGTCGCAACAGCCGCGCCCAGCGTTCAAACGAAGAAAACCGAAGCTGCCGAAGCGCTTTTTGCATCGGCGTCCGCTTCGTCTCCCTCAATACCTGACCAGATACTTTCCAAAAAGACGCGCCTTATTGCAGCACCTCTCGTATCGGCACTTATAGCAAGCGTTGTTGCGTGGGCGCTTGGACTGGACCTTATTCCTTCCATTTTGCTTGTGGCAGGTGCCTGGATTGCAATACTCATGAGTTCGCAAAGTTCGGGTGCGACGGGCATTAACCCCATGGAAGTTTTCGGTGTCTTGGTGCTTTTGGTTATTCAGGTATTTTGCCACGAAATGACTATGACCAGCCTCTTTTTCATTGCCGCGATTGTTGCGGTTGCCTGCGGTTTAACAGGAGACGTCATGAACGATTTCAAGGCAGGCGCGATTCTTGGAACCAATCCGCGCGACCAGTGGATAGCACAAGCAATAGGCGGCATCGTTGGTGCCGTGGTTGCTTCGGTGGTGCTGATGGCGCTCGTGTCGGTTTTCGGAGTAGGCAGTTTTGGTTCGGGGGAAGGTGCCAAATTTGTTGCCGCACAGGCGAGCATGGTTGCTGCCATGGTTGGCGGCGTGCCGAACTTCACCTGGTTTATTGTGGGCATCGTTGTGGGCATCGTGCTTGCGGCATTCAAGCTTCCCTGCATGACCTTAGGGCTTGGTGTGTATTTGCCGTTCTTCCTTTCCGCGACGGCGTTTTTAGGCGGGCTTATCAAGGTGGTCTTTGACCGATTGGCTCGTGCCCGCGGCAAAGAAGCGCAAAGCATGGGCTTGGCTGCTGCGTCAGGCGTGCTGGGTGGGGAGAGCCTTATTGGCGTTATCGCAGCTCTTGTTGTCATGGGGATGTCATTTTTCGGCTGACCTACGTGCCGCATAATTGTTTTTATATCGCTAACATATAACTTCTCTCAAATCTTTTTAGATATGCTAGAATACCTTCGGTATTTAACTTGAGGTGTGAAAAGAAATATCTAACTTGAGGTGCAATACTAGCAAAATTTAAGAGGCGCATAAGCGCGGGTGGCGTGTTTCCCGAGGAAAGAGCACGTCATCGAAGAATTATGGCGATGCTAGAAAGGATTCATGCCATGAAAAGAAAGATTTTAGCGGTAGTACTTGCGTTGAGTGTTGTGTCCCTGTTCCCGTTGACTGGCTGCGGTTCACCAAAGCCGATGTTTGATGCGAGCCTGGACAAAGTGTTTATTGCCGGGAGCTACGACGGCACCCTTTTAGTGGTTAATCTTAATATCAAAAATAACGCTCAAACTAATATATCTGGTTCAATGGCGCAGCTATATGCTACTGCCACCTTGGACGGAAAAACCTTAGGTTCTGCTTGGCTTTCTGATAAGCACCCTGAAGCGGTTGATGCTTACGCGAGCATCACTCCTCAGGCAGAGGGCAAGGGGCAACTGGTTTTTGACCTCCCTGCGGGTGCCGAGGGTACGGTAGAGTTGGTTATCACGGTTGATACGCTTGATCACAGAGGCGTGGTTGAGGTATTGAACGAGTCTATCAATCTTGCCGATGTGGAAGCGATAGTTTCCGAATCGGAATTTGAGGTTGTTGTCAACAGCGTGACCGTTACCGATGACGGCAATGGAAAAGACTTGCTTGTTCTTAATGTCACCTTTACGAATAATTCTGCCGATGCTGTTTCTTTTGGTGGCAGCGTCAAAACCCAATTGTTCCAAAACGGCATTGAACTGAAAATGGGCTGGCTGCCCTTTAACCATCCCTTGGAAAAAGAAGACATGTGGACCAACTCATCTGTTGACCTTAAGCAAGGATTGAGCATTGACATACAGCAAGTTTATGAACTTCAAGATTCGAAGAGCCCTGTTGAACTTACCTACACCGACTGGGCAAGCTTGGAAAACATTGTGGTTCTTGAAAAGACCATCGATGTTGCAGGAGCCTCAAAAGCGGCATAGCATGAAGGCGGTAATCACGATGACTAAGCAAAACATTTCAAAATTCTTTGGCAGCCTTTTAATGGTGCTTGTCTTGGTTGGGCTTGCGGGTTGTTTGCCGACAGTCCCAGGGGAAAAGGAAGTAGAGCAAGAAGAGAAAGATTCCACCAAAGACGATAAAGCTGCTAAAGACGATGATGTAATTGTTGCTGGTACGGTGGACACTTCCTCAGACTATTCGTTTGAAGTAATCGGTGCTTGCGTGGGGATGGAAGAATATTCAGACGAGCCAGTGGTAATATTGCTTGGTGAGTTTACCAACAATTCTGATGAAGCGATTTCTTCCAGTTGGGCGTTGGATTGTGTGGCGTACCAAAGCGGGCATGAACTGCGTGACGCTTACTTGCGCGGCGCTGGTGCGTACACCTACGACAACATAGAACCAGGAGTTACCACGCCTGTTTTGATTGGCTGGAAGCTGGTAAGCGCTACCGATTCTATCGAGATTACGGTGATTGACCGAAAGCACTACGCGAAGGAAGTCCTTTTCCAAGAAAAGTATACGGTTGAACAACTTCTTGCGAACACTAAAAAGCTTCTTGATGGTTTTGACGGTGTTGTCGATGAGGGCAAAGACTTCGTGGTGTAGGTCGTGGCGTAGGTTGTGCTATAAGTTGCGGTGTGGATATTCTCAATCATGCAACTTTTCGTGAACTTTTCGCGTGAGTCAACTAGCCATACGGCACATAATATGATATAAAGACACGGTGTGTTTTCCGATAAGGGAAACACACCGCGAAATTTGGGTAAGTTCGAGAAAGTGGGTTTAGCCCGCTTTCTTTTTGTCTAAGGCGATTAAGGGAGGAGCCTGTATGCTGACGGCGAAGGAACAAAGCCTGCTTCAAGCGCTTGAAGCACAAGCAGGCGAACACGGTATTGAAATCGTGACCATAGAAGTGGCAGGTGCGAAAAAAGCACCGACCATTCGCATCTATATTGACGCTGCCCAAGGTATCGGCTTTGATGAACTCGCCTCTTCCCAGGCGTGGATTAACCAAGTCATGGATGAGCTCGACCCCTTCCCAGGGGCTTATACCCTTGAGGTTTCTTCTCCCGGTATTGACCGTCCGCTGAGAACGATTGAGCACTTCGAGCGCTTTATTGGGGATGTGGCGGTGGTGCAAACACTGGCACCGATTGAAGGTAGAAGCAAGTGGACGGGGCGCATCCAGGCAGTAAACGCAGGGGAAATATCGCTTGATATTGACGGCACTTTGCAGGTAATTGATTTTCAGAATGTAAAACGTGCACAACTAAAAGGCACGATTGATTTTAACGCATAAGAAAGGAAGCATCATGGCAAGCTCAGAATTGATTGAGGCTCTACAAGCCTTGGCTCACGAAAAGAAGATAGACGAGTTCTATCTGATTGAACGTTTGGAAGCCTCTTTGGCAAAGAGCTATCAACATATCCTCGACCTCGAATGGGATGCGAGGGTGACAATCGAGCGCGCAAGTGGTCGCATCTATGTCTATGAACTCATTCCCGTGGGAGAACCCGACCCTGAAACTGGCGAATACGAAAGCTTCGAAGAGCGCGACGTAACCCCTGATGATGTAAGCCGAATCGCTGCGCAAAACGCCAAGAGCGTCATTGCGGCAATCGTGCGCGAAGCGGGACGCCAAAGCATCTACGAAGAATTTTCTTCTCGCGTGGGAGACCTTGTTACGGGTACGGTGTTACAGGGAACCGCGGATTTCACCATCATAAAGATACGTGACGGCGTTGAAGCAGAACTGCCGCACTACGATTTAAAGCGTTTCCCCAACGAGCGCAGTGAACGTCCAGCAAACGAGCACTATCGTCACAATCAGCGACTGAAAACCCTGATTATCGACGTGCGCGACCCCAATGCGGATACCCCCAAAACACGGGGCGACCAGGCAAGGCCGCCTATCGTTGTTTCGCGCACCCATCCTGACCTCATTCGTCGCCTCTTCGAAATTGAAGTGCCCGAAATCTATGACGGCATGGTTGAAATAAAGTCAATCGCACGCGAGCCTGGTGCGCGTTCGAAAATCGCGGTTACTTCACGCGAAGCAAATCTTGACCCAGTAGGAGCCTGTGTTGGTCCGAAGGGCTCTCGCGTACGCATGGTGGTTGAAGAGTTGCGCAACGAACGGGTTGACGTCATCCAATGGAACGAAGATCCTGCCATTTATGTGTCAAATGCTCTTTCGCCTGCGAAGGTAACGCATGTGAATATTGACGAAGAAAATCACTACGCCACGGTTATCGTTCCTGATGACCAGCTTTCGTTAGCCATCGGCAAAGAGGGGCAAAACGCCCGCCTTGCTGCGCGCCTGACGGGATGGCATATCGACATCAAGAGCGCTTCGTTTGCAGGTGAGCCTATGGCGCTTGACAACATGCTCATTGACGAAGAATCGGCAGAAGAGGAAAGCGGATTGTGTGCCTATGTTACCGAAGATGGCGCTCATTGCCGCAACCATGCTCGTCCGCAAAAGCGCTTCTGCGGCGTGCATGCCGACCATGAGGAAGCATAATCGCGTATGGCAAAACGTGCACAAACAGGAAAGCGACACACGGCTCATCAGCAACGCAGTTGTATTGCGTGCCGAGCGCGCCGTGATAAAGCGAAACTTTTTCGTTTGGTGCGCGACAGCGCGCAAGCTGTGCACTTTGATTCTACGGGGAGAATCGACGGGAGGGGCGCGTATGTGTGCTCGCTTGCCTGTATGGAAACGGCACAAAAAACAAGGCGTCTTGAAAGAGCATTACGGGTGCCTATCACCCACGAAGATTATTCGCGTATCACTGCTGCTGTGAGCAGGGAATATGCGGCAAGTATACAAAGAATCGAGGAGTCCCTATGACCGGCATGCGAGTAAACGAATTAGCAAAAGAATTCGATATGAACAGCAAGGCTTTACTGGAACGTATCCAGGAAATGAAGATTGCTGCGAAAAGCCATGCAAGCATTTTGACGGATGAAGATGTCGCAAAGATACGGGAAAATATTTCACCTGAAATCAAACAACGCGTCGGTCAGCTTGAGGACAAAGAGGCAAAGAAACTTGCCGAAGAGCAGCGTGTTGCGGCTGAGAAAAAAGCGGAACAAGAAGCCGAGCGCCGCGCTGCGGTACAAAAAGAACGGGAACAACGAGCCGCTGAACGTGCAAAACGCGCGGGTGCTACGGCAAGCCCAACCGATGAAGCTATGGCTGAAATTGCGGTCGGTGCCGAGGTGCTTGAGGATGAAGAAGTCGCGCCGAAGAAGGGCGCGGCGGCAAAAAAACGCCTTTCCGCCCAAGGTACTCCCGCAAGCTTTGAAACCCTTGCGGGACAAATTGAAAATGAAAAAGAGCGCGTGAAGCGTGAAGCTCTGGCAAAACAACAACGCGTTCGTGCCGAAAAAGCTGCCGCAGAAGTGGCAAAGAAACAAGCGGTTGAAGAAGCTTTAGCGGCAAGCAAAGGCGGCAAGAAAGCGCCTAAGGCTGCACTCGAAACAGAGGAACCAAAGAAAGCTGCTCCTGTTGCAAAAGCGCCTTCGAAATCGAAGTTCGACGGCTTGCTTTCGCAAATCGTGAGCGAACAAGAACGGATGCAGGCGGCTCCTAAGCCTGAAGAAAAGAAGGGCGCCAAGAGGGCAGCCTCAAGTAAAGCCGACCCACAAAAAACAGAACCCCCAAAGCAAACAGCGCGCAAACAAGACAAGCAAGATATGGATACAGCCCCTGCTGCTGAGCGTAAAAAGGATTCAGGGCGCGGTCGCAAAGATGCGCAAGGCGAAAAGCGTTCTGCAAAAGGCAAGCATGTTTTCGAACCTGACGTTCCCGAACTTTTCGAGTTTGAGGTGGGGGATGACCGCTACGCTCAGATGGCGGTGCAGGCTGAAAAACTCCAGCGTGACAAGGTCTTGGCTGAAGCACGTAGTGCCGTTGAAGCAGCGGCTCAAGAAGGGGAAGGCAGGCGCAAGAAGCGCAAGGAAAAGCGCGAAGCAGAAACGCGTGAGCGCCTTGAAATGGAAGCCCTTGAAAAGGGGCTCGACCCCGAACTCGTGCTTGACGATTCGCTCATTGAAATTCCTCAAGGAGCAAGCGTTTCGAAGTTCGCTGACCTTTTGTCCGTGCCCCCCAACGACATTATCAAGCGCCTTTTTATGCTTGGACAGGTGCTTACTCTTACCCAATCGATGGGTAACGATTTGATAGAACTTATCGCTGAAGATTTGGGGCGCAAGGTGCGCGTTGTTTCTCCCGAAGAAGAATACGCGGTCATTCACAATGACCGTCCCGAAGATTTGAAAGCACGCCCGCCCGTGGTTACGGTTATGGGTCATGTTGACCACGGTAAGACTTCCTTGCTTGATGCTATTCGCAACACTGGTGTGGTCGAAAGCGAAGCAGGTGGCATCACGCAGCATATTGGTGCTTCTGTTGCCAATATCGGCGAGCGACAGATTTCATTTATCGACACCCCTGGACATGAAGCCTTTACGGCGATGCGCGCCCGTGGCGCACAGGTAACCGACGTTATCGTGTTGGTGGTTGCGGCAGACGACGGCGTTATGCCGCAAACTATTGAAGCTATCAATCACGCAAAAGCCGCAGAAGTTCCTATCGTTGTTGCGGTCAACAAGATAGACAAAGACGGGGCAAACCCCGACAAAGTACGCCAAGAACTCGTTGAGCATGGAGTTATTCCCGAAGAGTGGGGCGGCTCCAATATGTTTGTGGAAGTTTCGGCGCGCCAAAAGCTGCACATCGACGATTTGCTTGAAACGATTTTGCTTCAGGCAGACGTTTTAGAACTGAAAGCCAATTCGGATGCGAGTGCTTCAGGTTTTGTTATCGAAGCAAACCTCGACAAGGGGCGCGGTCCTGTGGCTACCGTTTTGGTGCAGCGCGGCACGCTTCGTCCTGGGGATGCGGTTGTTGCAGGCACTTCCTACGGACGCGTTCGCGCCCTGGTTAACCCGCGTGGCAAGCAGGTTGATTCTGCGATGCCTGCCGACCCCGTTGAGATTTTAGGTTTGGGTTCTGTGCCTGTTGCTGGTGATGAATTTAGGGTATTTGAAGACGAACGAGATGCGCGAAAACTTGCCGAAGAACGCGCGCTTCGTGCCCGTTTGGCAGAGCAGGAAACAAAAGCACACATGAGTCTGGATGACCTTTTCAGCAGAATTGAAGCGGGCAAGCAAACCGATCTTAATCTTATCGTGAAGGCAGACGTACAAGGTTCAATCGAAGCGCTTGTTGATGCGTTTGAAAAGATGGATCAATCTGAGGTGCGCATCAATATCGTGCACTCTGCTGTGGGCGGTATCACCGAAACCGATGTTACTTTGGCAGCTGCCAGTGACGCTATCATCATTGGATTTAACGTGCGACCCACGGGGAAATCAAAGCAGCAAGCTGAAAAAGAAAAAGTCGATATCAGACTGTATCGCATTATCTATCAAGCAATCGAGGACATCAATGCCGCGCGCGTTGGTCTGCTTTCTCCCGATATCGTGGAAAAGGATACGGGAATCGCTGAGGTACGAGAAACCTTTAAGGTACCAAAAGCAGGAACTATTGCTGGTTGTTATATTGTTGAAGGGGAAATTTCCCGCGACGATAAAGTTCGCATCGTGCGCGACGGAACGATTATCTTCGAAGGAACGATTGATAGCTTGAGGCGCTTCAAAGATGATGTGAAATCGGTACGCAGCGGCTATGAATGCGGTATCGGCATTGTGGGCTACCAAGACATCAAAGTAGGCGACACCATCGAAGGATATCAAGTTGTCGAAGTGGAGCGTACTGAATAAAAGTAAGGTAAGCGCAAAGCGGTGGGCGCACAAGATTAGAAGCAAACGTATAGAGTAGAGATTAGAGTCATGAAACAAAGCAGTAGCAATAGAAAAGTAAACGAACAGGCGCGTGAGGTAATCTCGAGTTTGTTACTCTTCGAGATTTCTGACCCTCGTTTGCGTTTGGTAACCATCGTTGCGTGCGAGGTGAGTTTTGATCGCAGTGTGTGCAACGTGTTCTATTCAACCGACCCCGAACGCTATGTTGAAGTGGCAGAAGCCTTCAAGGCTGCGTCAGGGCATTTGCGCTCTTTAATGGCGCGAGAACTATCATGGCGCGTGGCACCCGAACTGCGCTTCATGCTTGATGAAACTGTTGATCAAGCGCAGCGTATTGCAGAAGCTTTGGAGCGCGATGCCATGAGGAACAAGCAATGATTACTCCTCAAACAAACACCACGCTTGCCGAAATAGCGCAACGTTTTTTACAGTTGGATGATTTCGTTATCTGTGGGCATGTGAGTCCTGATGGAGACTGCTTGAGTTCGCAACTAACCTTGCTGCATGCTTTGCGCTCTTTAGGGAAAAAAGCGGCGTGTCTGCTTTGCGAGGACGAACCGGTTGATGCTTCGCTGCACTTTTTGCCTGGCATTGAAGAGGTTTTACCCGTGGCAAAATTTTCAGGAACACCGCGGGTTTTTGTTGCCTGTGATGTGCCGATTCCTGAGCGTATCGAAGAAACAGCTGCCGCTCTTCAAGCGGGGGCAGAAGTGACCTTTACCCTCGACCATCATGCGGTGGATCGCGTTATGTCTGACTATACCTATGTTGACCCCGACGCTGCTTCAACTACGATGCTTATTTGGGAACTTATCAAGGAAATGGGCATTGAGCCCACTCGCGAAATGGCTCTGTGTGCCTACACAGGTTTGGTGACCGATACGGGCAACTTCCAATATCAAAACACGGATTCAAGAGCGTTTAGTTCAGCAAGTGAAATGGTGGCGTTGGGGATTGAGCCTGCCGCAGTAGCAACTGAAATTTTCCAAAATCGCAGCCTTGCTTCGCTGCTTCTTGAAAAAATACTGCTCTCGCGTCTTATTGTTGATGACGAAAAACGCTACGTGTTGAGCTACCTTTCGCTCGAAGATTTTTCTTTGTGCGGGGCACAAAAGGCAGATGCCGAACCGCTCATAAACATCCTGCGCTCCCTCGAAGGAGTGCGGGTTGCCTGTGTTCTTCGCGAAACGCAAGAGGGGATTCGCGGAAGCATTCGCGCCAAAGACGAAACGGATGTTGCACAAATTGCGCGCGTCCTTGGCGGCGGCGGGCACAAGGCAGCAGCAGGCTTTACGATGAGTGATTCGCTTGAGGTGGCACGAGAAAAGGTGCGCGTAGCTCTTAATACGATGATGTAAGAAGGGTAGCAAACTTGAAGCGAGGAGCATCGGGATTATCCTTTGTCGTTGGTGTCGACAAGCCACAAAACATGAGTTCTCACGATGTGGTGAATCGCGCACGTCGCATCTTTGCCGAAGGTCGTATCGGACATACAGGAACGCTTGACCCGCAGGCTTCAGGGGTGTTGGTACTGTGTGTTGGTAGTGCCGCACGCTTGAATCCCTACCTTCAAGCCCAGGACAAATCCTACCAATTCACGGTCGTGTTCGGGAGCGCAACTGACACCGATGACGCCGCAGGAATAGTTACCAAAATGGCACCCATACCCCAAGAACTCTACGGTGAAGCCTTTGCCCGCGATTGTGTTTCACGTCTGGTGGGAAAGCACAACCAGCTGCCGCCCGTGTATTCGGCAATCAAGGTGGGCGGCGAGCGTTCGTATAAGGCGGCTCGTGCAGGCAAGGTGCTTGATTTGGCAGCGCGTGAAATCGAAGTTTTTGAGGCTCATCTGCTCGGTGTTCTCGGCGCCCCTTCACGTGAATCGCTTACGTGGGAGATACAGGTGCGTGTTTCAAAAGGAACCTATATCCGCTCTCTCGCGCGCGACCTTGGCGAGGCATTGGCTTGCCCAAGCCATGTCGGGAATTTGAGAAGAACGAGTGTTGGCGTAGTTGGTTTAAAGGACTGTGTCAGCCTTGAAACCTTGGAACAAGAAAAGCAAACCGCAGCACTCGACGCGGCAAAACTGTTGGGGTATCGCATTGCTGAGGTTGGGAAAGAACATTTGAAAGATATTGTTGATGGCAAAACACTGGCTCTAAATGCGATTCGGGCATTGTATGCTTGCACGCAGGAAGAGGGCGCAGGGGGGCGAGGTTTTTCAAAAGCAGGGGAAAGTACGAAGCCTTTCGCAGACGACGAAATCGTGTCGCTTGTATGCGAGGATAGACTCTACGCTCTTATCCGCTATGATGAAAAACGAGAGCAATTAAAACCGTCTTGCGTTTTTCCTCAGGGGGTCTTGCGTGGCTGAAATCCGCTTTATGAACTATATGTTTGACAACGCACTCTTTGCGGGTTCGTCGTGTGCCTTTGGGGTATTTGATGGAGTGCACCGTGGGCACCAATTCCTTATTGGGGAAGCGATAAAATCTGCGCAGGCAAGCAGGAACAAGAGCATTGCTCTTACCTTTGATATTGACCCTGACGAAAAGTTTCATCCCGACCGCCTCCAAAAACTTATGACTAACGAAGGTCGCCTGGATTCACTTGCGACAAGTGGCGTTGATGCGGTAGTCGTATTGCCCTTCACCGATGCTTTGGCTGCGTATGCACCGCAAGAATTTCTTGAAAAGACGTTTAATGGCTTTATCCCAGAAAGCCTTCACGTTGGTTCCGATTTCCGTTTTGGTGCGCGCGCACGTGGCACGGTGAAAGAACTGGAAAGCTGGGGCGCACAGCACGAGGTGTGCATATATGCGCATGAGCTAGAGGGCAGCGACGGCGCACCCATCACCTCGACGCGTATTCGCGAATTGTTGGGTGATACCGCCATTGAAAAGGCAAACGAACTCTTAGGACACCCATACAGTTTTTCAGGGAAGGTTATTCCTGGGCGCGGCGATGGTGTTGATTTTGGCTTTAGAACCGCCAATCTTGTTATTGATGCTGCGATACAAACGCTCGGTGATGGGGTCTATGCGGCGTATGCGCTGTGTGGCGGCGTGCGCTACAAGGCGGCAGTTTCAGTAGGGGTTTCGCCGACCTTCGCCGATGCAACTAAGGCAACGTGTGAGGTTCATATCCTTGATTTTGAGGGTGATCTTTACGGGGCAGAACTCAAACTCGAGTTCATGCATTTCTTGCGTCCGATGATGTGCTTTGACTCAACAGAAGAACTCATTGCAACCGTACTCGCAAACATCGAATGGGTACGTACAAATCTCTAATACACCGACCTGTCATTGCGGGAACACCCCGATTCTCGCCGTCATTGCGAGAAGTGAGCGTAGCGAATGACGAAGCAACCTAGTCCTCGATAGGCAGGTTGACGCTTATAGGACAAAAAGGGCTGCGAATGCAGCCCTTTTTAAAATCTTTGAGAAGCGTTTATTTGACGGTTACAATGTTAATCTTTATTATTTCGGCTTCGTTCCAGATGTCTTTCCTATACTTTACTCCACCGTAAACTTTTACGATTTCTTCGTAGTTTTCGCTAAAACTTAGTTCGGTTGATCCACCTGATTTAACTTCTACTGACTCATCGAAAAATGGGATATCGTATCCCTCGGCGGTGCAAACAACGCGGTAGAAACCAGGAGCAAGTTTTGCCCAGTTTGCTTCAGGGATTTCATTACCATTAGAGTCAGACACCACGACCGTTACAGCTAAATCGACAGGATCTGCGACTGAGGTTTTAATCTTGGTGCCGACTTTGTAATCTTGTTCATCAAGTTCTCTGACGTCTAGCGCCATGCCGCCGTCGAAGCGAACGGTCTTAAAGTGAAGATAGAGATAGATGAAGCCATTTGCGTCTGCTTCGGGTACCTCAAGAACAGCTACATTATTGTGCTTGAAGGCATTATCCGAATGAATATTGCCATTTCCTGGTTTAGGAATGTTCGTGAAAGCAAGGGCTCCAAATTTGACTTCGCCATAGGTGCTGAAGTCAAGAACGAGTTTGCCATTTTCAATCTTTGCCAAGCCATTACCAACTAGGTTAAGACCGTTTCCGACAACCAAGGCAAGCGCGACACCATCATTGTCAAGAAGAGCATCTTTGCTCAGCTTCGCATAGGCAAAATGATTGCTGTTGGCTACAATAAAGGCTTTCTTGTTTGTGTCAAAGTCGGACTGTGCCATTGCGGTTACAGAGTCATAAGATTCTGATACGTATTGACTCCATGTTTCAAGGTAAGTGAATTCTTTTTGACGTATCTGATATTTTGTCTTTGTCGTAATGGTTAAATCGGCTTCAGCGTTTACCGTTAGGCTTCCCGTAGGAATAGCCTTGACAATGGTGGCGGCGGTGTGGCTGAGGTTAAACTGGGTGGCACCCTTCTTGGGAGCTGTGGCGGGATAGTATTCCGCAGCAAAAATTTTCCAGTCTTGAGGAGTAACCACGGCAAAATGCTGGTCGTTTTTATAAGACTTTTCAATCTTGACCGTTTGAACGTTACCAGCTCCATCATAGAAATAGATGATGGCATAGCCGCCGAGTTTATCGGGATTTACGAAATGCCACAAAACGCCCTCGGTTCCGTATTCATCGTAACCAGGGACGAGCGCAGTTTCGCCCTTCTTTTCACTCAAACCAAAATCTGAGCCTTGCAGGTAGCCCTTCCAGTCAATCGCGTCTTTCCCGTTGCCTTGATGGAGCGGGTAGAACGACGAATCCGCAACAACAACAATCGCCGACTGGTTACCATTGTTTCCGCTGTTGCCATTGCCGTTGCCGTTGTTGCCGTTGTTGCCATTACCGTTGCCGTTTCCGCAGGACATTGATAAATCAACGCAAAATATGCAAAATTCGTCGATTAACGGCAACCATTATCCTCAAAGGGACTTATGGTAGGATATAACCTGCAAAATATTTCAACAAAAGTAGGGTGAATCGTGACCGCAGCAACGAAAAAGCAAACACAAGCTAAAAAAGACTCAAGTAAGGCGCAAGCGCCCGAACCTAGTCATGAAACAGAAACGCCCGAGTCATCCGAAAAAACGCCGAGCACTGCGAGCGCTTTGAGCAATCAAAACCGCGCAAGCACCGACCGCGCAGGCACCGCCTTTGTGGTGATGTGGACGCTGCTCGTTGTGGGCGGACTCGTGCTTGCCCTTGCGGCACGCATCTTAGGATATGAGGATAGCCCCTTCTACGTGACATATCTCTTTGCTCTGGTGGTGGCGATATCCTCGGTCATCCTCGTCATTGTTGGTTGCTTTATGTTCGACCGCGGTCTTGCGCGGCACAATACTTCGCTCAAGCGCAATTCTCTCATGTGCATTATTCTCGGTGTCTTTATGTTGGTAGCGCATTTCGTATTCAAGGGATGGGTCCCTTTGATTTTCGGGTGAAAGGAAGCCTTCCGTGTTCAAGATTCCCACAAAACTGTTATTGCTGGTGGCAGCGCTCGTTTGGCTGTTTGCTGGAGCGTTGGTAATAAGCGTTGGTTTGCAGACAAGCGCAGATTCCTGGACGGGCACCATGGTGCTTGCCTTCCTTTTGACCTATCTGCCGTTTCTCGTAATGTTTTTGCGCATTTCCCGCAAGCACATAAAACGCATCTTAGGCTATACGGAAAAGTTCACGGGATTCTTTAAGTTTTTTGACACTTCGTCTTACCTCACGCTTGCCGTCATGGTTGGGCTGGGGGCATCCGTGCGAATTTCGGGCTTGGTTCCAGCATACATCATTGAGTTTTTCTATACGGGGCTTGGCTTTGCCCTCGTGTGCGCGGCTGTCTACTACATTGTTACGTATGTGGCGGTCTCTGATGTGCTCGGAACCGATGACGACAACTTTGGTGCTCTGGTGAAGGGGATAAAGGCGACGTTCATGAGTGCTGAAGAGGCGTAATTAAAGGTCGTGGCAATAGCTTTTGGCGATGATGTGCTTTTCGCTTTGGGGGAATAAATACTCGTACAAGGCAATAAAGTAGCTGTCGGTCATTGACGCCATATAGTCGACAACAATTTGGTTCGGTTCTTCTTTAAGATAATCTTGGGCGGTGATGGTTTTTGACCGTGCAACCAAATTGCTGATGTGATGCTTGAATAGGGGAGAGCTTTCGTTTTTGTTGAGGCAATCCACAAGCAGAACTTCATACATGTCCGAAAACATTTCTTCCACAATATTGCCCGCACCACTGATAACCCCTTCGTTGAGGTAGATGCGTTCGTAGTTTTGGCTCTTCGCGCGCTTGAGGTCTTTGAACACCGCTTCGCTCATCTCGATGCGATTTTTGCCGTAGCTGTTGTTGATGATGTCAACGGTGAGGTTGTTGATGATTTGGGCGTTATTGTTCCCGATGACTTCGGTATCAAAACATTCAAGGGTTGAAAGCACGCCCATCTCAAGGGCATCTTGGCGGTCTTTTCCCAGGTAGGCAATCATGTCGCTCACGCGCACAACGCAGCCCTCAAGCGAAGAGGGTCGCAAATTTTCGATAACCTTTTCATCCGTATAGCAACGCTCAACCAGCGCATCGAAGGTTTCAAAATCAAGCATTTCGGTAATTTCAAGGCGCTGTTGGGCAAATTCCCCGTTGTGGCACAAAACGCCGTTTAAGGTTTGCAGGCTGATATTGCGGCGGAAAAGTTTGTCGAGCACGCGTACCGAATGAACATTGTGGTTGAAATAGCGAGCGGTGTTTGCATGATAGAGCTTGCCCAAGAAGTGCTCACCCGCGTGCCCGAAGGGGGTGTGTCCCACGTCGTGCCCGAGTGCGGTGGCTTCGATTAAGTCGATGTTGAGCCCGAGAATCCTGCCGATATTGCGCCCGATGCGTGACACCAGCTGCACATGCAGGCTTCTGCGGGATATGTCATCGTTTTTGATGAGGGAAAACACCTGGGTCTTGTCGGCGTAGCGGCTATAAGCAGGTACGTTAATGATTTTTTCGATATCGCGCCCGAAAGCAGGTCGTGTCAGCGTTGCTTCGTCGTGGATGTTGGGAAGCCTGCGTTTCACCGCACTATCGCTCGTCCGATACGGATTTTCGTGTGCACGAGCATCAGGGCTGTTTTGGCGGATTGCTTCGGCAATGTGCGGATCCAAATCCAGGTATCGCGTGTGTTTTTGCACCCGAGCAATCTCCTTTTGATAGGGGGTGTGAATTCGGTCATGTTCGGCTATTGATTATACTATTTTTGATGCCTTGAGGGCGTATCAACAAAGGGGTGTGCTAAAGTATTCTCAAATATCAACCGAGTAGAAAGAGGGTGAATACGTGAAGGAATCAGCGACGTATTTTAAGTGGCTTGCGATACTGTGTGGCATCCTGTTGTTGTTTAGTGTCGGCATTTTGGCTGTTGGATACCAGGATATAACTCTTTTCCGTGCCGCGCTCGTTGTGGCATTTCTCGTCGGCACCGTTGCATTCATCTTTCTCGCAAGGCGCAAATCCCGCTAAGTTCCCATGGCGCAATTCGGTGAAGAGGACATCAGACGAGTTCGCGAGGCGAACGATATCGTTTCGGTCATAAGTGACCGCGTTCCCGTTCGCCAAAAAGGGCGCGATTTTTGGTGTTGCTGCCCCATTCATGAAGAAAAAACCCCCTCGTGCAAGATTGACCCTGCGGCGCAGTTGTGGCATTGCTTTGGCTGCGGTGCTGGGGGGGATGTGTATGCTTTCATCATGCAAGTTGACGATTTGGGTTTTCCCGATGCGGTACGCAAACTTTCAGAGCGGGGAAACATCCCGATTACGGAAACGGGTGGCAAGGCGGGGGTTGCGAAGGGCTACAAGGTGCGGCTGGGCGAAGTTTGCAAGGAAGCGGCGGCGTTTTACCACACGCAACTGATGCGCAGCACCGATGCGAACGCTCAAGGGGCGCGCAGCTATCTGGCAGCGCGCGGTTTCGGTGGTGACGTTCCTAAAAAGTGGCAGCTCGGTTTTGCTCCTGGCAACGACCTGCTCGTAAAACATCTGCGAAAACTCGGTTTCAAGGACCAAGAAATAATTGACGCGAACGTGGCGGTTTCTTCGCGCGGAAGGCTCAAAGACCGCTTCTACAATCGCATTATGTTTCCGATAGGCGATATTCAAGGCGCTGCCATTGCTTTTGGCGGGCGCATTTTGGGAGACGGGGAACCGAAGTACCTTAATTCGCAAGAGACTCCTATCTTTCACAAATCAGAGGTGCTTTTCGGGCTTGACAAGGCGAAAGCCACGCTGGCATCAACAGGGGTTGCGGTGGTGGTTGAAGGCTATACCGACACCATCGCCTTGCACGAGGCGGGCATCACTAATGTGGTTGCCACCTTGGGCACAGCACTGACCGCCCAGCACATTCGTATTCTTGCGCGCCACGCGAAGAACAAGATTGTTTACCTCTTCGATGGCGATGAAGCAGGTCAGCGAGCGGCAGATAGGGCGCTGGGCTTTATCGACGATAGCATCACGCCTGAAAAAGGGCGCTTGAAGATACGGCTTGCGGCAGCTACCTTGCCCGAAAAACTTGATCCCGCGGATTTTGTTGCAGAAAAAGGCGCGGATGCGCTGCGCGCGCTTATCGATGACGCGCAAGACTTAATCGAATACGGGATTGAGCGGCGCCTTGCGCGCTGGGATTTGAATGACGCGGAAAGCAGAAGCCGCGCGGTGGCTGATGCGATTTCCATTTTGGCACCTATTAAGGATTCATTGCTCGCAAAAGATTATGCGGTAAAGATTGCGGGCAAAGTGCCACGCATGAAAGAAGAGGGCGCGCTTGCGCTGCTCGCGCAACTGAAAGTTCCCCGCAGCTTTGACGGGGCTTCTTCGCCTGCAAACGTAGGGACAGGCACGGCATCGGGCACAGGCGCGGGAGCGGGCAATATGCGAGCGGAGGCTGGTGTTAAACCGCTGCGGCTTCCGCAGGCAGAGTTGAACCGCCGCCGTTTCGAACGGGAGTTTTTGAGCCTGTGTGCTCACCACCCAGAACTCGGGCTTACTCATTCGCAAACTCTCGCCCAAACACAGTGGCACGAAGCAATTCATGCGCACCTTGCCGAGCGCATTCTTGAAGTCTTGTCGCGCGACGCGCAGATAAGCGCTGCAGAACTGGTGAGCGCAGTTGCTGCTGAAATACCAAAGGCGGCAAGCATTCTTACTTCAGGAGCGATGGGCGAAAAGACAGACTTCGCAACACTTGCGCGCTTTTTGATAGAAGAACTCGAAATTGGCGACGCGGAAGACACGGTTGCTGCTTTGAAGGTGCAACTTAACGACACAAAGAATCTCAGCGCCGAAGAACAGGAGCTACTTTTTGGAAGTGTCGTTGCTATGCAGAAAGACATTACGCGCCGCCGCCAAGAGCATATCGGCATAGAATATAGTGTTGAACATGCATAAAACAGCATGGGTAAAAACGTGAAGGACAAACAATGGACATAATTTTGTCTCCCGACCCCTTGCTTCGGCAGGTGTGCGAGCCGTGCGACTTAAACGACAAAAGCCTGAAGCGGCTTGCGAAGAAAATGGCACAAGCCATGTATAAGAATAATGGGGTCGGACTTGCCGCGCCTCAGGTAGGTGTGCTCAAGCGCCTCATTGTGGTGGATTGCGATCCCGAACATGAAGTGAGTGAAACACAATCTCCCATCTACCTTCTCAACCCTGTAATTGTTGATTTGGAAGGGGAGGGAGTCAGCGAAGATGAGGGTTGCCTTTCGTGCCCTGGCATTTCAGTGCCAGTGACTCGCCAGCCCTTTGTGCGGGTACGCTATTTCGATTTGGATGGCGAGGAATGGATTTTAGAAGGGGACGGACTGTTGGGGCGCTGTCTTCAACATGAAATAGACCATCTTAACGGCAAAACCTTGTTTGAAAGTTGTGACCCGCCTGCACGCTTAGCCGCTTTGCGCGATTACGAAGAAGCGCTTGCTCGGGGTGCCAAGCCAGGCGATATGTCTTTGAATCCTCATGAGGGCTCGGAGTAACTGATGAGGATTGTGTTCATGGGAACACCTGATTTTGCCGCGACCATCCTTGAGGACTTGCTCGAGCACCACGAGGTGGGCGGCGTCTTTACGCGACCCGATGCGGTGCGCGGGCGGGGCAAGGCAATGCAGGCATCTCCCGTGGCGTTGATGGCAGGAACCTATGATATTCCCGTTTACAAACCTTCATCGTTTAAGGACGCAAAAACACGGGCACAGCTGAAAGCCTTGGCGCCCGACGTTGTTTGTGTTGCCGCTTATGGGATGATTCTTCCCCAAGACGTACTCGATATTCCCCCTTATGGGTGCTTGAATGTGCACGGCTCTCTTCTTCCGCGTTGGCGCGGTGCCGCCCCCATCGAACGGGCAATTCTTGGCGGCGACAAGGAAACAGGCGTGTGCGTTATGCGCATGGAAGAGGGAATGGACACAGGCGATTATTGTGTGTGCAGGACAACGGTTGTGGGGGAGAAAACCGCTTCTGAATTATCCGATGAACTGGCGAATTTGGGGTCGTATGCGCTTTTGACGGCGTTGGTTCATTGCGAACAAGACGCACTTGATTGGACACGTCAAGACGAAGCTTTAGTGACCTATGCCGACAAGATTGCGAAGCATGAATTGAATATTTCACCTGCTGATAGCGCGCGTGAAGTGCGGTTGAAGGTTCAGGCATCGTCGGGGGCGCATCCTTCGCGGTGTGTTGTTGCAACGCGCCCGCTTACGGTTATCCGTGCCCGCAACATTGCAGAGGACGAACAAGCGCAAGAACTTGTTGCAGGTCTTGGCGCAGGGGACGTTTGCTTTGTGCAAAAACGCCTGTTTCTGGGCGCGCGTGACGGCGCGGTTGAAGTTTTGCACGTCAAGCCCGACGGAAAGCCTGAAATGGACGCAAAATCTTTTTGCGCAGGTATACAAGGAATCAAAGAGGGCAGCCTGAGGTGGGAAGCCCTTCAAACCGACCCTGAACCAGCACAAGCGCCCTCACGAGTGCCGTCGCACGGGAAAGGCGCTTAATGCCAGGTAAAAACTACCGCGTGAAAGCCAGTCCCGCGCGCCGTGCTGCTCTTGAGGTGGGTACACAGGTGCGACAGCGCTCGGCCTTTACTTCAGAGCTTGCCGCCAAACACATCGACCAAGCGGACATGTCGCCATCTGACAAGGCCTTTGCAAGGCGACTCGCTTTAGGGGTAACGAGTGCTCAAGGCACGCTCGACGAAATGCTCAATAATGCCCTTCACGACCCGCGCGAACTGGATCCGCTCATTCGCGATGCTTTGCGCATCAGCTGCTACGAGATAATCTTTTTAGAAAAATCGGGATATGCTGCCGTAGACCAAGGCGTTGAACTGGTAAAAAGCGTGAATCCCAAGGCGGGCGGGCTTGCAAACGCCGTGTTGCGGAAAATCCTTGCTGCCAAGGACACCTTTCCTTGGGGGGACGTGAAAAGTGATACGGCTGCCTTTGCGCGGCTCTACGCTTTTCCGCTTTGGCTCACCGAACTGCTTATCACAGAATTTGGACGCGAAGGTGCTCAAGCGTTCATGGAAGCCTCAAACGACCCGTCGCCGCTATTCATTGCCGTCAATGCCCTTAAAGCAAGCGACACCGAAGTCGAAGCGGTGTTTTCCGCGCTCGACGTGAGGCTTTTCGCTATATCGCTGGCAGACACACCGATACCAGGGTGTTTTTTGCTGAAAGACAGCAAGGCTTTGCTCGCCCCCGAAATCAAGGCACTCATCGACGAGGGAAAGATTCTCGTGAGCGATGCGGCTTCGCAATTCATAGCCGCCCACATTCTTCCCGATGTTTTGCCTGAGCGATTTCTGGAAATCGGGGCAGGCAGGGCTACGAAAACCATTTTGTTGCAAAGTGGTGCCTATCGCCGCTTCAACAGCCAAATGTCTTTTACCGCACTCGACAATCACGGTTTCAAGATGAAACTTTTGAAGCAACGCGCAAAAACCTATGGGGTGGCGCTCGTTGAGGCTCGCGTTGTCGATGCGCGCAAGCTGAGCGCGACCTTTCCCGAAAAGTCTTTCGATTTTGTGTTTCTTGACGCGCCTTGTTCGGGTTTGGGAACCTTGCGTCGCCATCCCGAAATTCGCTGGCGTATCCAGCCACGCGATATCACCGTGCTTGCCGAACAGGGGTTTTCCCTGCTGGAAGAAGCGGCGAAGCAGGTAAAGGTCGGGGGGCATCTTGCGTATTCGACCTGCACGATAACGCGGGAAGAAAACAATGCGGTTATCGAGAGATTCTTGAAAAGTGATGCGGGAAAAGATTTTGAACTTGAGCCAATCGCGGGCAAGGCTGCCTTTGCGTCTGTTGTGTATCGCGGGTCATCTGATGCTCATTTTGCGGTACGTATGGCACGCATCCAATAAATTGTTGTAGAATTGGGGGCACCATACATCCGAAAAGGAGGGGTTTTTATGCAAGCTGCTCGAATTATGGAAATCCTCAATGTTGCCGAAGCTGCCGCTATTGCGTGTGCGGACTGGGTGGGCAAGGGCGACAAAGTTTCTGCTGACCAGGCGGCAACAACCGCGATGCGCGACGCGTTCAATGATATCGATTTTTCAGGACGTATCGTCATCGGAGAAGGGGAGCGCGATGAAGCCCCCATGCTCTACATCGGCGAAGAGGTCGGACGTGGTGGCGAAGAGATAGATATTGCGGTTGATCCGCTTGAAGGCACGAATCTGTGCGCTTACAACAAGCCGAATTCCCTGACAACGATAGCGATTGCTCCGAAGGGGGCGCTTTTGTTTGCGCCCGATACCTATATGTTAAAAATCGCTGCTGGACCTGCGTGTGTTGGCAAGGTGCACATCGATGCGAAGCCCGAAGAAAACGTGAAAGCGGTTGCCAAGGCGCTCGGAAAACCAGTGTCTGAAGTGAATGTTTGCGTGCTTGACCGCGACCGTCACGAAGATTTGATTGCGGCAATTCGCGCAGCAGGTGCGCGCGTGCGCCTTATCGACGATGGCGATGTTTTCGGTGCTATCGCAACGGCGGTTCCTGGGACTGGAATCGACTTATATATGGGTTCGGGTGGTGCTCCCGAAGGTGTTTTGGCGTGCGTGGGACTCAAAGCCATTGGCGGTGTCTTCATGGGGCGCTTCCGCTTCCGTTCCGATGACGAACGTGCCCGTGCGGAAAAAACTGCCGAAGTCGATCTTGACGGCGTGTTGACCATGGATATGCTCGTGCGTTCCGACGATGCGGCATTTCTTGCCTGCGGTGTGACCAACGGCGAAATGGTTTCGGGCGTGTCGATTGCTGAAGGGTCGATTACCACAGAATCGGTTGTTATGAACGCGCAAGACAAAACCGTGCGTTTCGTTAAGACCTGTCATCGCGGCGAAAACGGCACGGTGCGCTTCCGCTAATTCGGGATTGCAAAGACACATCCATACCTATTTTTTATCGGAAATAGGTGAACTTTCATAGCATTCAAAAATCACCCCGAAGGGTGAAAAGAGACTCTCTATAATCACGGGAAACTACGAAGTGTAGGTTTTTTGATGCTGATTCCAGCGATGAATCAACCGTCGAAAAACAAGGGCTGTTCCGTGATGTCTTTGGAGGGCTGAACGTTGAATCTTGAATATTGCAAGGAATTGATTGTTCTTGCCGACCTCTTGAGTTTCAGCAAGGCGGCCGAAAGGCTCTATATCACCCAATCAACTCTGAGCAAGCATGTAGCAGCAGCAGAAAGAGAAGCAGGATTTCGCATTTTCGACAGAACCACTTCGCACGTTGCGCTTACCGAAGCAGGGCGAATCTACATTGACTACCTGCGCCAAGTCGTTGACAGGTATGATTTGGCAATCTATTACGGCAAAAACCAAGAGAAAGCCGAACGTGATTTGGCTGCGGGCAGCTTACCCGAAAGCGAGCGTGCCGTATCTGCGCACACCGCAGTTAGCGGCACCCCGTTTGCGGACACCCCCTTTGCGGACGTTGTGATTACCAGCAGTTGTGATCAAGCACGGCGCCGCTTTGTTGCGGAGGAAGAACTTATTGGTTTCCCTCCTTCTGCAGCACGCGACGAACTTGACGCCTACTGCGAAGAGGAGCAGGAAGAACCTAGCTGCTCCGATAGTCCTTTTCACGAATAACACTGCGGCGAATTTTCCCGTTGACCGTTTTTGGCAGTTCACTCACGTAGTCGATGATGCGGGGGAATTTGTAGGGCGCGGTTTGTTCCTTGACCCAGGTTTGCAATTCATTCGTCAGTTCATCACTTCCGCTAAAGCCAGGTGCCAAGACGATGGTTGCCTTGACTGCGGTGGTGCGCAGGGGGTCGGGCACGCCTGTTACGGCGCATTCGCTTACGGCATCATGTTCCAAAAGTACGCTTTCAATTTCGAAAGGCCCGATGCGATACCCCGATGATTTGATGACGTCATCGTTGCGACCCACATACCACAAATAGCCATCTTCGTCGCACCACGCGGTGTCGCCAGTGTGATACCAGCCGTCGTATATGGCTTCAGCCGTTTTTTCTTCGTCGCGGTAATAGCCCATCATGATGCCCGCTGGTTTTGAAGGTTCTACGCTAATGCAGATTTCGCCAGTTTCACCAGTGTCGCAGCGGCTGCCGTCCGCGCGCTTGATTTCCACTTGGTAGAGGGGAACTGGCTTGCCCATCGAACCTGAACGCGGCGTTGAATTTGTTAAGTTGCCGATGGATACGACGGTTTCGGTTTGCCCGAAGCCTTCATAGATAGTAAGCCCGCAGGCGCTGAGCCAAAAATCGAAGATGTCGGGATTGAGCGCTTCGCCTGCCGTGCTCAAGTGCACCAGCGACGTGAGGTCAAAGCGCGTGATGTCGGACTGCATCATAAGGCGGTACATGGTGGGCGGGCAGCAAAAGCTGGTAAGGCGGTATTTGGAAACAAGGGCGAGTATTTCGTCAGCCACAAAGCGGTCGAAGTCATAGGTGAGCACGCATGCTTCCATAAGCCATTGCCCGTAGAATTTGCCCCACACCGCCTTGCCCCAGCCAGTGTCGGCGATGGTGAAATGCACGCCATCGGGTTCAACATTGTGCCAGTGCTTTGCTGTCATCAGGTGGGCGAGGGCATAAGCGCTGTCGTGGAGTACCAGCTTAGGGTTTCCGCTGGTGCCACTTGAAAAGTAAGCAAGCATTGGTTCTGCTGATGCGGTGGTGCGCTTCTCAAAGATTTCTGAAGCGGCGCGCACCGAGGTGTTAAAGTCAAGCCAGCCCGCGCGTGAAACGGGTGCCGCGCAGAGGCCTTCTGGTCCGCTTAGTTCTGCACCGCAGGGTTTTTTCGCTGCGGCGAAATCGAAAGAGCCATCTTGTTGGCGATGCTCAAGGGCGCTTGCGGCGTTCACGAGAATCTTCGTTTCGAGGGTCGGGCAGAGTTCTTCTGCGCGGTCGCACACTTCAGCAATGTCTCCTGCGTCAGTGACGATGAGCGACTTTACACCTGCGCCGTTTAAGCGGTATTCCAGGTCGTGCTCTTTGAGCATGAAGGTTGCAGGAATCATAACGGCACCCAGCTTGTGGAGTGCGGTTGCAACAAACCAGAACTGGTAGTGGCGGCGCAAGATTACCATGACCATGTCGCCCGCGCCAATGCCGTTTTCAGCAAGGAAGTTTGCGGTTTTGTCAGACCAGTACTTCATGTCGGCAAAGGTGAAAAGGTGTTCTTCGCCTTCGGGGTTGCACCAGACCATCGCCATGCGGTTGGGGTCATTTTCGGCTATATCATCAACAACATCGTAGCCGAAATTAAAATCATCAGGACAGTTGACGTCGAAAGTTTCAAGTTGGTTTAACTCGTTATAAGTTTCGTTGACGTAACGCAAATTGATATTTCTCATGATAATTCTTTCTTTGAAGGATGCGGTTTTATGTTCCGCAGCAGCGGGTTTGCAAAAATGTGGGCAGGGCACCGACTCGTGATTTTGCGCGGTGGGAAAATCACGGGCGCAGCGCCTAACTAATGCAGTCCTGCTGGGGCTTTAAGACGATGGCGAGAAACACACAAGGCTCGCCCCCGATTGCAACCATGCCATGTCCGCGACCCGAATCGTAGAGCAGGGTGTCGCCAGCAGCGAGTTCTTCCACATGGTCTTCATAGGCAAAGCGCATACGTCCTGAAAGGATGTAGTCGAGTTCTTGCCCCGCATGTTTTGAAAGGTGAATCGGCGCGTCTTGTTCTTCTTCAAGATAGGGAGCCGTTACTAAGAATGGCTCGGCAAGTTTGTTCTTGAAGTGGGGGGCTTTGTGGAGATACTCAAACCCCGCGCGTCGCTTGATGGAAAGTCCCGCGTCGGCACGGATGAGCGAATAGCCGCTCAAATGAGGGTTTTCGCCCGTGAGAAGTTCGATGACATCGACCCCAAGCTTTTCAGCGCACTTATAAAGAAAGGTGAAGGAAAGGTCTTGTTCGCCGTTTTCCTGTCGCTCATATTCTTGTGCACTGCGATTCGTTGCCGCAGCCATTTCTTCAAACGTGAAATCCATATCTTCGCGTAACGCCTTAATGCGATTTGCTACCTCTTTTATATTCGGCTCCATGAACACTTACCTCCTTTTCTTTTTCTTGGGTGATAAGGCATTGTAATGCAAAATGAAGCGCAAGGGACCAAAAAATAACGCATCAGCAAAAAAATTTTAAGAATAAAGGTTTAATTTGCATCAAGAATCCGTAGAAAATTTATCAACTTCTTGAAGAATTTCTTTCTAAACAGTGTCAAAAGTAGCGTTGATTTCTGTCTAATCCCTGTTAAAAATACATCGAATTTATAGCGAATCTTTCTGCACACTGAGCAGCAATTTCTGTCATGTTTTTGCCTAATCGGGTCATTATAGTTAGAGGTACGGAAAACTTGTGGGCATAGGGATTCAATCCCCCCTTCCAAAACGTTACATGATTGAAGGTCATGAGGGGAGGTGATTCCTATGAGGGAAGAATTTTGGTTTTCTTTGGCAGGATTTATTCTGCGGTTGATTGTTTTTTGATTGACTTGAAGAAAAAACTCCTCTCCGATGAAGAAGAGGAGCCAACAAAATAATCCCGAACCACACAAGTGATCCGAGAGCCGTGCGGAGTTAACGCTCCGTGCGGCTCGTCTATAATAGTAATGCAAATTGACAAAATCGACAAGCAGCACGCAATTCATTCATGTGAGTTTGTACACGGGATGTTTTTGAGTGCGGCAAGCGTGATAAAATCATCCTTGAAAAACAAACACAGACAAGCATATGGATGAAGTATATGAACGAAAAAACGAAGCAAAACAGTGTGCCACCACAAGTACAACAGCAAAACTTGCTTCCCCTCGCGCCCCTTACTTTGATAGTGGGGCACTACGGTGTGGGGAAAACCAATCTTTCGATGAATCTTGCTATTGACACGGCACGAAGCGGAAAGCAGGTCACCTTAATCGACTTGGATATCGTGAATCCCTATTTTCGCTCAAGCGATTATGGCGCTCTGCTTAAAGACGAAGGGGTCGAACTTATTGCGCCGCTTTATGCAGGTACCACACTTGATATGCCAAGCCTTTCGGGGCGCATTGACACACTGATTAATGCTGCGGGAGAAAACCACACGGTCATCTTTGATGTCGGCGGAGACGATGTGGGGGCAACCGCGCTTGGGCGTTTCGGGAAGAAAATCGCTGCGCACCCCCACGCTATGCTTTATGTGCTGAATGCGTATCGCAACCTCACGCAGGATATAACAGAGGCGGTTTCGCTACTGCGGGATATCGAGGCAAAATCGGGCTTGCGTGCAACGGGGCTTGTCAACAATTCGCACCTGCAAGGCGAAACAGCGCTTGCAACGCTGCTCGCTTCGCGTGATTTCGCCGAAAACATTGCCCGCGACACCAACTTGCCGCTTCTTGCAACGACGATTCCGCACCCGCTTCTTCACGATTTAGACGCTTCGCAAACCCCAAAGGCGTCCAATTGTCCGAAAAGTTCGGCATTTTTTCCGCCTGAGGTTCCCCTTAACCCCTATCTTGTGCAAGTATATGTGCATACCCCGTGGGAACTATGAACAAGGCAGGTTCCCCCAACTACTCAAAAGCCCTCTGTTTCAAGAGGTGAGCCGAGAGTTAAACTATGACTCTAGCCATACGAAAGGTTTCGCTATGTCACGAATTATCGTTGATGATAGGTATTGCAAAGGATGCGGTCTGTGCGTTGATGCGTGTCCAGAAAATATCATTGAGCTGGATAATGATGCTATCACCGCGAAGGGATATCACCCCGCGCGCCTGATTGATGAAGATGCATGCACGGGATGCACATCGTGCGCGCTCATGTGTCCTGATGTTGCTATCACGGTCGAGAGGTAAAACCATGTCAGAGAAAGTATTGATGAAGGGCAACGAAGCGCTGGCGGAAAGCGCCTTGCGTGCGGGTTGTCGCTTCTTTTTCGGTTATCCGATAACCCCCCAAACAGAACTCGCCGCCTACATGTCAAAGCGGATGCCCAAAGAAGGCGGAACCTTTCTTCAGGCAGAAAGTGAAATTGCGGCCATCAACATGGTATACGGTGCGTCAGCCGCGGGTGCTCGGGTTATGACATCGTCGTCTTCTCCAGGGATTTCGCTTAAGGGGGAAGGGATATCGTATATGGCAGGTGCCGACCTTCCTGGTGTCATCATAAACATTCAGCGTGGCGGTCCGGGTTTGGGCGGCATTCAGCCCTCGCAGGCAGATTACGCGCAGGCGACTCACGCACTGGGGCACGGCGATTTGCACGTTATTGTTTATGCGCCGTCTACCGTACAAGAAATGGCTGATTGTGCGTATAGCGCCTTTGATGTTGCCGACAAATATCGCACGCCAGTGATGATTTTGGCAGACGGGATGTTGGGGCAGATGATGGAGCCCGTGGTGCTTCCCGAACCGAAGAATACCGCACCCGAAAAGCCGTGGGCAACGGTTGGTCACAATCATGCTCGCCCCCACAATATTGTTAATTCGCTGTTCTTGTCAGCTGACAAACTTGAAGGAAAAATCAAGGAGCGCTTCGAGCGCTACGAAGTGATAAAGCGCGATGAACCGCGTGCTGAAAACTTCATGACTGATGATGCCGAAATCGTCGTGATGGCGTTTGGTGCGAGTGCTCGCATTGCGCGTTCTGCCGTTGTTTCTGCGCGGGAAGCAGGCATTAAGGCGGGTCTTATCCGCCCGATAACCTTGTGGCCGTTCCCCGCATTTGCGATTGAAGAAACTATTGCTACGGCAAAAAGCTATTTGAGCGTTGAAATGAACATGGGGCAAATGGTTGACGATATCCGCCTGGTTGTTGCGGGGCGTGCTCCTGTTGAATTTTTCGGACACACGGGCGGCGTTATTCCCACGCCTCAAGAAGTGCTTGCGAAAATCGAAGCGATGCACGAAGCAATAGGTGGAAAAGCGGCCGAAGCAGCGGCCGCGCTAACAGGTGGAAAGGCAGGTGCATAGTCATGGCTGAAAAAGAACGCACAGCAAAGGCGAAAGTTGAGCCTAAAATAGTTTTTCAGCGCCCGCGTGCCCTTGAGGATGCGCCCTTTACCTATTGTCCTGGTTGCGCTCACGGTATCGTCCATCGCATCATTGCCGAGTGTCTTGATGAAATGGATATCGAGGGCAAAACGATTGCGGTTATACCCGTGGGATGTGCGGTTATCGCCGATAATTTCTTTTCCTGTGACGTAATACAGGCTTCTCACGGACGCGCTCCTGCGGTTTCGACGGCGGTAAAACGTGTACTTCCCGAAAACTTGGTGTTCGCCTATCAAGGGGATGGTGACCTCGCCAGCATCGGCATGGCAGAAACCATTCATGCTGCAACGCGCGGCGAAAAGATTACCGTTATCTTCATCAACAACGCCATCTACGGAATGACAGGCGGGCAGTTGGCACCCACCACACTGCCCAATCAGGTGACGCAAACATCGCCCTATGGTCGCGATGTGGTCGAGGCGGGATATCCCATTCGGGTATCGGAAATGCTTGCCACGCTTGACGGGGTTGCGCTGATTGAGCGCGTGACGGTTGACACGCCCAAGCATGTGCGGGCGGCGAAAAAAGCCATCAAGAAGGCCTTCCAATATCAGATGGACAATGTGGGCTATTCGCTCATTGAAGTTGTTTCCACCTGCCCGACGAACTGGGGAATGACCCCGCAAGATTCGTTTGCGTGGATGCGCGAAAATATGCTTCCGTATTATCCGCTGGGAACCTACCGTGATGTAGTGGCAGAGGGTTTTGCCGATGTGGGCGAAGCGGCGCGTGCGAAAGTTGCCGATTGCCCGATTGCGTATAAGGGGGATAAGTGATGGCTACACAAGCAGCACAAGCTACGCAAAACATCATCCTGGCAGGCTTTGGAGGTCAAGGCATCCTGTTTGCGGGAAAACTCATCGCTTATGCAGGGCTTTTAGAAGGGCGCGAAGTTTCGTGGCTTCCTTCGTATGGTCCTGAAATGCGCGGCGGTACGGCAAATTGCAGTGTTTGCTTGTCCGATGAACCTATCGGTTCTCCCTTGGTGGTGTCCCCTGATGTGTTGGTCGCTTTGAACCAGCCCTCTTTCGACAAGTTTGAACACGACATTGCGCCGAATGGCTTGGCGCTTATCGATTCATCTTTGGTGAACTGTACAGAAAAAAGGGATGACCTTCACTTAGTGGGCTTTCCTGCAACCAAGCTTGCCGAAGAAGCGGGCTTAAAAGGGCTTGCTAACGTCGTGACGGTTGGGCGGCTTTTTGCCGAAATAGGCTTTTGCAAGAAAGAAACGCTGTTTGCTGCGGTGGAAAAATGCGTTTCCGCAGCAAAGATTGCCCTGGTAGAAAAGAACAAGGAAGCACTGGAACTGGGGATAGCGAGCTTTGAAGAAATGAAGAAAGTTTCCGAAAGGCGCCCACGCAAGGAAGGTGAATAAGCATGGAATTTTCTGAGATTGGATTGCGTATTCAAGGACTGCGCGAAGCTTGTGATGTAAGCCGCGAAGAAATGGCGGCAGAACTTGAGGTTTCGCTCGATACGTATAATTCTTGGGAAGAAACAGGCGCAGACGTGCCGATTTCGGCAATTTATCACCTTGCGCGTAAATTCGGCGTGGAGTTTACCGAAATACTGACAGGTACAGCAGCAAAACTTGACACCTATCACATTGTGCGGGCAGGCGAGGGTCGCGAAATTGACCGCTATCCTGGGTACTATTACGAAGATCTCGCCTGGCGTTACAGCAAAAAAATTATGCAGCCGCTGCTCGTTACCGTAAACCCCAGCGACGAATCGGTGAAACCAGTGACCCATTCAGGGCAGGAATTCAATATGGTCTTAGAAGGAACGGTTATCATTAACTGGAAAGACCAGGAGTTTTCCTTGAATGCGGGCGATAGTATCTATTTTGACCCGAGCCAACCACACGGGCAACGCTGCGGAGGCAACGTGCCCGCGAAGTTTGTGACGATAATCGCAGAGACGATTGAGTAGCGCCGAGACGATTGAGTAGCGCCGAAATGAACGCAAGACGAAATGAACGCAAGACGAACGCAGAAACGATTGAATAAATGAGCGAACAGGTGAACAATGAACCATGTGTTGAAAAAATATTGCCCTCGTATTGATTTTGAATCCTACGAGGATTTTTATAGCAACTTCAAAATCGAAATACCCGATGATTTTAACTTTGCCTACGACGTTGTCGACGAATGGGCACAAGTTGAGCCTGAAAAACGCGCTCTGGTATGGTGTGATGATACTGACGGAAAAGAAGAATTTACCTTCGCCGACCTTTCGCGCTTGAGCAATAAGGCTGCGAACGCTTTTGTCGATTTGGGTATCGGCAAGGGCGATACTGTCATGGTTATCTTGCGCCGCCGCTGGGAATACTGGGTGTGTGCGCTGGCACTGTGCAAAATCGGCGCAACGCTTATTCCAGCATCCCTTCAGCTGACAGCGAAGGACATCGTGTATCGCGCCGAAAGTGTGAGCTTGAAAATGCTTATCTGCGTTGACGATGATTACGTTTGTACACAGGCTGAAGCCGCGATGCCTGATGCCCCGAGCATTGAACAACGGGTGATTGTGGGCGCCCCGCGCGAGGGATGGCTCTCTTTTGCAAGCCTTATTGAAGACGCGTCTGAAAGATGGGCGCGCCCAACGGGGGATGCGGTACCATTGGCAAAAGACATTATGCTAATTTATTTCACCAGTGGAACAACGGGACTCGCAAAAGCGGTGTGCCATAATTTCGCGCATCCGCTCGGGCACATCTTGACGGCAAAATATTGGCAACAGGTGCAAGAAAACACCCTGCATATGAGCGTCACCGACAGCGGTTGGGCGAAGTTTGGGTGGGGCAAAATATATGGGCAATGGATTGCGGGAGCCACGATTTTTGCCTACGACATGGACAAATTTATCCCTGAAAAACTCTTGGGGAAAATCGAAGAGTATCGCCTTACCACGTTTTGCGCGCCACCAACTATGTATCGCTTCATGTTGCAAGAAGATGTTGCATCCTGGGATCTTTCGTCGGTTGAAAATTTTGCAACTGCAGGGGAGCCTCTGAACGCAGAAGTCACCTTGGCGTGGGAACGGGCAACAGGCAAGCGTATCCGCGAAGGTTTCGGTCAAACGGAAGGGCCCGTGTTGTTGGCAACGTTTCCTTGGGTTGATCCGCGCCCTGGTTCGATGGGCAAGCCCTCGCCTTTGCTCAATATCAAATTACTTGATGAAGACGGTGTCGAGGTTGATGACGGCGAAGAGGGTGCGATTTGCGTTACGGGCTTGAAAGAATCGTGGCCGCCAGGGCTTTTCGTGGGATATTTCCACGATGAACAACGCACGCACGATGCGGTTGGCGGCGATTACTACAATCTCCACGATATGGCATGGCGCGACAGCGATGGATATTTCTTCTTCGTGGGGCGCGATGACGACGTTATCAAATGCAGCGGCTATCGCATCGGTCCGTTCGAGGTTGAAAGTGCCCTTGTTGAACACGATGCGGTTGTTGAATGTGCGGTTACGGCAGCGCAGCACCCTGTGCGGGGCATGGTCGTAAAAGCGACGGTGGTACTTGCGCGCGGCTGGGAGCCAAGCGATGAACTCATCAAAGAGCTGCAAGAACACGTGAAAAAGACGACAGCACCCTATAAATATCCGCGCATTGTAGAATTTACTGACGAATTGCCGAAAACCATCGGTGGCAAAATCAAGCGCAAGCTCATCCGCAACAACGATGGAATAGACTAAAGATTCCGTCGATATTTGTCATTGCGAGCATCGCTTGCGATGCGCGGCAATCCAGGCAACAACGGTAACGCCCCGACCCGCACGTCAACAACGATGGAATAGACTAAAGATTCCGTCTCAACTGCGCTTCGCGTATCTCCATTTCAAGGGAGTTATGAATGATGTTGGCAAAAGGTCCTGCATGGCCAATCAGGTTGGTTACGTGAGGCTGGGTACAACACCTGCGGATAAAATAGTACAAAAAGGCGCAGGTATAAAATTCTGCAAGGAATTGCACGTTTTCTGCGGGAAGATAGCGATTAGACAAAATCAAATAGATGTCGTTTTTGAGGGTCGGAAGATAGAGATCATAGAGATAGTTGCGCAACGAACAGGGGCTATTGTCAAGAAGCGCCTGCGTATAGAATTTTCGCTTGCCCTCAAGTGTTTTTGAGAAGCATTCGAAAAACATTGAATGGTCAAGCGAACGAACACCCGATTTTTGCGTTACATAATAAGGAAACTGGCTCAGTGAATCTTCGCTTGCGTTTTCGTAGAGTAGGGCGCCCTCAGAAAAAGTATCGCGGAGAGCAAGCCCAAGGTCGTAGCGAAAAATCCAATTGATCAGGTAGTCTTTGTTCTCAAAGTGGTAATAGAAGGTTTTTCGGTTCTTGCCCGTGCGCTCAACGATGTCGCTAATGGAAATCTTTTTCAAAGGCATTTTATCGCAGAGGTCAACAAAAGTATTTGCAATGAGCAACATGGTGTTAAGCGCGTTCATTGTTCCCCTCATTTCTTGAGATTTTTCATACCCGAAACGATGCTACCATTGTAATATGGCCTTCCTTCCAAATCACGGACAAAATTAAAAAATTGTGCAGAAAACTTGCTCTCTTTATGCAACAGAAGTTTATTCAGGTCATATAAATACAGAAAAAGAGAATCACTCTTCCCATATAGAGGAAAAAAAGTTTACAAATTTCCCGAAAAAGGTAACAAAGAGATAATTCTGCCCATGGATACGGTCTATTTCAGCGCCTACCATGTTTTACAGGCAAACAATCTTGCGAATAAAGTGTGAAAGAGAGAGGGGTTCTACCGTGGCAAAATATCAAGCGCTCCTAGAGCCATTCAATATCGGGAAGGTGGAATTGCGCAATCGCTTCATAATGCTTCCCATGACGATTGAAAAGGTTGACAATTACCACATCTCCGAGGATTTGATTGATTTTTATGAACAGCGTGCAAAAGGCGGCGTTGCTCTTATCGAAGTTGGCTCAGCCTATGTGAGCGATTGCTTCGACACGCAACCGAAGTATCATACAACGACGGGTGCTTGCGGTATTTGGGACGACCAGTTTATTCCTGGGTGGGAACGGATTGCCGAGGTCTGCCATAAACATGGCGCCAAGGTCGCCGCGCAGCTGCAACTTTGTTACGAATGGCGCGCAAGCGGTGCTGACCCGCTGATGTCTTATGCTCCGTCCAAAGATGTTCCGTCTGGTCCGTTTGTGGGAATGCCCGAACGCGAATATACGCAAGAAGAAATCAAGCTGGTTGTGGAGCAATATGGACAGGCAGCCAAGCGCTGCAAGGATGCTGGCATCGATATCATTGAGGTTCATGCTGGTATTGGGTATATGGTTATGCGATTTCTTTCGAAGTATTCCAATCATCGAACTGACGAATATGGTGGTTCGGCTGAAAATCGCGCTCGTCTCCTCACAGAGATAATTGATGAAATTCATGCCACATGTGGTGATGATATGCCTATCCTTATCCGCATTTCTGCCGATGACCTTATGCCTGAGGGCAATCGTATTGAAGACACGAAAGAACTTATCCCCATCATTGAAGCGCATGGTGTTGATGCGTGGAGTATTCAGGTGGGCTTTCATGAAGCACCGCGTCCTGTGGCTAATCAGATTGTTCCCGAAGGCGAATTTATTGGGCTTGCGAAGGAGTGCAAGACGGTAACGAACAAACCCGTTTTCCCTGGCACGCGCATCAATAGCCTTGATATGTGCAACAAGGTCGTGAGTGAGGGCTATGGTGATGCTGTTGGTATGGCGCGGCAGTTTATTGCGGATCCCGAAACTGCCAAAAAGGTGAGCGAAGGATACCCCGAACGAGTGCGTCCTTGTATTGTGTGCAGTCGCTGCCTCGATAATATTTTCCTTGGCAAGCCTTGCCAATGTTCGGTCAATGCCAACGTGTGGGAGGGCATTGCTGTGGGCACGCCCGAAGAGCATCCGACAACAGAAAAGAAGCATATCGTTGTTGTTGGTGCGGGGCCTGGCGGCTTGGAAACGGCGCGCGTGTCGGCGATTCGCGGGCATCGCGTTACGGTGCTTGATAAGAGCGATCGCGTGAGTGGTCTTTTAAATATGGCTCAAGTCCTCAATCCTAATATTGAGCCATTGGTTACCTATTGGAAGGGCGAAGTGAAGCTTCATCCCAACATCGATCTTAGGCTGAAAACAAAGGTTGACGTTGAAACGCTCAAGGCGCTTAACGCTGATGAAATTGTGGTTGCTCCTGGCGGCGATGTCATCGGTATTGATGTCCCTGGCATCAACGAAAAGAATGTTGTTTCATCCCAAGACATCAAAGACATGGTTGCTGGCATTGTTCCCGAAGGCAAGGGAATCATCTGGAAAGCTGCCGTTACGGCGATTAAGGCGCAAGGTGGAACCGTGGGATTTATGCGCATGGGACTTAATATGAGCGCTGGACCAACGGCTATTGTCGGCAAGAAACTTCTTATTGTGGGCGGCGGTTTTGCGGGTCTTGAATGCGCCGAAGCCATGAAGGATGGGCGCGAGATCATCGTTATTGATGCAGCACAGAAGATGGGTAACGGAATCGGCATCATCGACAAAAATCCAATTCTTACCAAGCTCAAAAAAGAAGGCGTGAAACTTATGACAGGAACAAGCCTTCTGGAAGTAACGAAGAAGGGTGCCCGTGTTTCAACCACGACTATCAACAAGGAAACGAAGGAAGAAACCACAAGCGAATCCTTCATCGAATGTGACACCATTCTTCTTTCTTTGGGCGTTGAAAAAAATACGAAACTCTATGACGAAATCGTAGCGCACTTCCCGCAAGCCAAGCTTATTGGCGATGCGACCACACCCGATGGGGAAGTCTATCGTACCCTTGAAGCGGTCAAGGGTGGCTACACTTCGGCTATGGCATTTTAGACGTCGTTTCTGTTTCGCGGCAAACAGGATGGCTATAAAAGTTCCAACACGAAAGCGTTTTGGATAAAGAAAATTTGATAGGAGGAATAATGGATTTTGGGTATACAGAAGAACAATTAAGGATCAAAAGAGGTATCCGTGAGTTCTCGAAAAAGTGGCTGAGTGAAGAAGTTATTGCTGAGGGTTACAAGAATCGTGGCATCGACCCCAAGGTTGCAAAAGCATGGGTTGATGAAGGATGGGGTCTTTACGGACTGCCCGAAGAATACGGTGGAATACCCGTTGACCACCTTACCATGACCATGATTATCGAAGAGTTGAATCATGCGGGAGGAAACATCCCCATGGCGCCGAATTTGCTCATCATGTTTGACATGGCTGAATTTGGCACACCCGAACAGTTCCAATATGCGATGGATTATTACAAAGACCATGGCTATCCTCCGTATTGCTTGGCAATTTCAGAACCCGAGGCAGGTTCTGACAACCAAGGTATGACCACAACTGCCACCAAAGATGCCGAGGGCAAGATTCATATCAATGGTGTGAAAACCTGGGTTACTTCAGGGGAAACATCCGATGGCTTTATCGTAGTGTGCAAAGACGAAGATCCTGCGCGTGAAAACAAAGAAATGTCAATGTATCTGGTTCCCGCAAATTCTCCTGGTGTTACCATCGAGCCGCTCAACAAAATTGGTATGCAAATCATGCCGTTTGCCATGATTCACCTTGAGGATGTTGTTGTCGACGAAAGCGCGCTTTTGGGCATCAAGGGCAAGGGCTTTTTGCAGCTTATGAAAAACTTCGAATGGGAACGTATCGTGTTGTTGGCTGAGCTTTTAGGCGAAGCACAAGCTGCCATGGAAGATGCGTGCGCTTGGGTCAATGAACGTCAGCAATTCGGCAAGGGTATTAAGACCTACCAACTCGTTCAAGAACATATCGTCGAGATGCAGATAGTGCTTTCCAACGTCCGCAACGCTTTGTATAGAAGCGCTTGGAAGATGGACAACGGCATTCCTGTAAACAATGATGCTGCCATGCTGAAGCGCTATGGTGCGCCACAGCTGACCGATGTTTGCTCGCGTGCGCTCCAGCTTATGGGCGGACTTGGCTTTACCGACCAAACGCGGGTATCGCGGCTTATGCTTGATTGTCGTGGCTTCCAGATTGGCGGCGGCACGGTTGAAATTATGGTTCATATCTCTGGGCGCGGAATCCTTAAAGAGTATGCGAAGGGCGTAGAAGACCCTGATCATCTCTACACCCTCTAAGGAATCGTCCGAGAGCTATAAGCCGTATAAGCACCCCCTTACAAAAGAGGACAGTCGCCTAGCTGTCCTCTTTTGCATCCCTCCTGTACTGGGTAAACATCATCTAATGTATAATTACCCCAACGCCTAATGTTGAATTACCCCAGAAACGAACCACTGGGTACCAACCTTATTCACAACATGACAAGCGTAGACTATCAAGAACTTAACAAGTTTTTTGATGCGTTTACAATTTTCACACCGCTGTCGCGGATTTCTTCGGACATAGATGTGGTTACCTTTGGCGTAATACACAGCAAAGAGCAGGGCATCCCAGGCGAGCTTATCCCGAGGAAATGGGGCGAAGATGTTCCAGCGGAATGGGAAGGATTTGATCCTGGGCGTCTTGTCGAAGCTATTCCAAAAGAATGGGTAGAAGCTTCGGCTAAGCGTTATTTTGGGGTTGAAAAAATCAATCACGAAGCTGTTGATTCCACCGAATACAGCTTCCCCGCTTATCGCAATGGCTACTATCGCCCTGGTGGACAGGGCTATCTGCCTCAGGAGTGGTGCAATGTTTCAAAGTTTGTCTATAACGGCGATGGTACCTATACAGCAACGGTAGACCTCTACCAATGCTACCCTTCAAACGGAACAGAAGCTCCCAGAAATCGCTATGACCAAAGAGAAGCATGGGTACTGGACGGTAAGACCAAAGTCGTAGACGGCGGTTCTGACTTTGACACGAACATCCATCGAACCGCAACCGACACCGTCGTTCTTCGTCCCTTTATTTACGGGAATGAAAAAACCTGGCAAGTTGTTGGGGTTAATGGGTATAACATTCCTAAACAACTTCTTGGTGGTTAGCTTTCCAGAGCGGGGCGCTCCAATCTGTTTTTCCTGCAAAAGTCAAAGATTTTTCTTTCGTTGAAACAAAAGACGCACAGAAAGAACTTATCTCGCAGCCTTGAGATAATGCTAGAATGGGTGTATGAGCAAGGCTTGTGGTATACGTTGACGCAACTTACAACGACAACGAAAGACAGGGAATTCTTTGAATGAAGGCATAAAGCATATTGCCGTAATAGGCTTGGGTCTTATTGGGGCATCGTTTGCGGGGGCGTGCAAAGCGCTCGATTCTGACCTGCACCTTGTTGGTGTTGACATATGCTCAGAAACGCTTGACAAAGCGCTCGAAAAGGCTTGGATAGACGAAGCCTTCACCCCTGATGACCCCGCCTTTGAAGCCTTCATGAAAACCAAATGCGACCTTGCCGTAATCGCAACACCCGTTGCGGCGGTCGGGCTCTACTTCGAAAAATTCGCCGCGTGGGAATACTCGGGCATTATCACCGATACCGTTTCCACGAAATCGCACATCAGCGAACAGGCGACCAGCCTTCTTTCCCATCCCTTTAATTATGTCCCTGGTCATCCCATGGCAGGCTCTGAAAAAAACGGCATCGAAGGCGCTAAGCCCGACCTGTTTCAAGGCGCTCACTGGATACTGTGTCCCGATGCCAACACCGATGCCGAACACTTCCAAAAGCTTCACGAACTCTTCACGGGGTTCGGGGCGCGCGTTATATCACTTCCGCGCGAAGACCACGACGAAGCGGTTGCAATCGTAAGCCACGTGCCTCATCTGGTTGCTTCTGCGCTCGTTCAGCTGGCGTGCCGTCATGCTGACGACCAACAATCACTTTTCCGTCTGGCTGCGGGCGGCTTTAAGGATTCCACGCGCATCGCAGCAGGCTCACCCGAACTGTGGTGCGGCATCGCTTTCGACAACGCTCATGCGCTCAGCCAAGGTCTTAGCGAAATGCAAGAAATCATTGCTCAATTCGAGAAATCCCTCCTCGAAAAAGACAAGCAGCAGATGACGGCATTACTCCACGACGCTGCCGAAGCACGCCGCGCGTTGCCGATTGCCTGGGTGCCCTCGACTGAAAAACTCTTAGAAGTGCGCATTCCCATGCATGACCGCACAGGCGTTATCGCCGAAGTGACCACTATCGCATCTCAAGTTGGTTGCAATATCCAATCTATCGAAATCGACCATGTCACGGAAAGCAGCGCGGTGTTAAGTTTAATCCTGACCGACGAAGGCGATTTCGGGCAGTTGTCGGGACATCTGATTGCCGCTGGTTTTTCCGTATCGTTTAGCCCTTTGAGTCCTAAGGAACACAGTCATGTTGAATAAATCACAACAAACCACCATTGAACCGCTCGGTGTTCCTTTGAAAGGAACAACCAAGGTGCCTGGCGACAAAAGCATTTCGCATCGCGCCATTTTGTTCTCGGCAATGGCGAAGGGCACCTCTCACATTTCAGGCGTGCTCGATTCGGGAGACGTGCGTTCGTCCATCGCGGCAGTAGAAAAGCTGGGTGCACAGGTGAAGCTTGAAAGCCAGGCAGACGGAAGTCTTGCGGGCACGGTAGTTGGGTGGGGGGAGAACGGTCCTGTTCAACCCGATGAACCAATCGATTGCGGCAATTCGGGCACCACGGCGCGTTTGCTTATGGGTGTGCTTGCCCCGTGGGAACTCGATGTCACGGTAACAGGCGACGCTTCCTTGCAAAGGCGTCCTATGCGCCGCATTACCGCACCGCTTATGAAAATGGGCGTACGGTTTGCCCCCGACGGGCAAGAATTGCTCCCGATAACTGTTCACGGCACGAAAAATCTTAAGGCTATCTCGTATGCGGCTCCTATGTCTTCGGCTCAGCTGAAAACTGCCGTTTTGCTGGCGGGTTTGTACGCGCAGGGCACAACCACCCTCAATGAACCTTCGCCTTCGCGCAACCACACCGAACTCATGTTGCCCGAATTCGGCGCTGTGACGACGGCGGCCGACCGCACGGCAAGTGTGAAAGGGCCATCCCTTCTCAAAGCCTGCGAGCTCAAAGTACCTGGTGACCCTTCATCGGCGGCCTTTCTGACTTGTGCAGCAGTGCTGGTGAAGGATAGCGATATCGTCATCGAAAACGTGAGCCTCAACACTGCTCGCATCGGGTTTGTGCGCACCCTTGAGCGCATGGGTGCCGACGTACTCGTTCGCCATAAGGGTTCGGCGGGAAAAGAGCCTTTTGGCACCATCGAAGTGCGTTTTTCGGGATTGCTTCGCGGGTGTGAAATCCCTGCGGATAAAATACCGACCATCGTAGATGAAGTGCCGATACTGTCACTGGTGGCAGCGTTTGCCAAAGGGGTTACGGTGTTTCGCGAAGTCGATGAACTGCGCGTGAAAGAAACCGACCGCATCGAAGCGATTTTGGAAGGTCTTGGACTGATTGGCGTGGATGCCTGGATGGACGGAAGCGATTTATACGTCGAAGGGCAACCTGGTTTGCAGCTGTCCCCTGAAACCGTTTTCGATTCAAAAAACGATCATCGTCTTGCGATGACCTGGGCAATAGCAGGGCTCGCAGGAAACGCTCCCGTGCAGGTGAAGAATTTCGATTCGGTGAAAATAAGCTACCCTCACTTTTTGCAAGATATTGAAAGGCTCACCTAATGATTATCGCGATTGACGGACCTTCAGGGGCGGGCAAATCAACGGTTGCGAAAGCCGTTGCGAAAACGCTGGGCTTTTCCTGCTTAGACACAGGGGCAATGTATCGCGCTATTGCCTGGCAGGCACTACAAGAAGGTGTTGCTTTTGACGACAATGAATCTCTCGGTGCGCTTGCCCTTGCAAAGGAAATCACCTTTGGGCACACGGCAGGAGACCCTATCCCTAAGCAGGTTTTTATCGATGGGGTAGAAGTAACTGATGCCATCCGTACCACCGAAATCGACAAAGCGGTCAGTCCCGTATCTGCTGCTCCCGCCGTTCGCGTGGCGCTTGTTGCGCAACAACAGCGCATCGGTCAGGGCGGCGACTACGTGGTTGAGGGGCGCGATATCGGTACGGTGGTATTCCCCGACGCTGAACTCAAGATTTTCCTTACCGCCAGTGATGAAGAACGGGCGCATCGCCGTGTTCGGCAAAACGTTGACCGCAATATCGGGTCGTTTGACTACGCAGAAGTGCTCGCCGATTTGAAACGGCGCGACGAATACGATTCCTCGCGTGAAATGTCGCCCCTTTGTGCGGCTGATGACGCGATTATTCTTGATACGACCGAATATTACATCGAAGTGGTAATCGACAAAATTTGTGCGCTGGCAAAAGAAAAGTCAGCAAACGAAAGGCAACAGGCTTGAGGTTTTTTGTGCGCATGGAACAAATGTGGGACAGCCCCCTGGGCGGTCTTTCTCGTGAAAAGGAAATCCCTCATGGAGTGGGTAATTTCTTGTACGGGGTCTTGTTCGCTGTTTGCAAAATAGCCTTTCGCTATCGGGTGGAGGGCATCGAAAACTTACGAGGCTTCTACCAAAAAAGCGGCGTTGTCTTGGTGTGCAATCACACCTCGTTTCTTGATACGGTGTTTCTTTACTTAAGCGTTCGCCCCACGCAATGGGCGCGCTTTTTTGCGCGCGATGACCTGTTTGACAACGCAGGCGGATTTTTTGGTCACGTTATTTCTCGCGTGGGGGCGTTTCCCGTTAAGCGCAACACCGCCGACCTTACCGCGATAAAACGTGCCGCTCGCATGCTGAAGAATTGCGAAGTGGTGGGCGTTTATCCCGAAGGAACGAGGCGGGGAAGAGGTACCAAACCTTCCGAAATACATTCAGGAGTTGCGATGATAGCACGCATGGGGAAAGCGCCGCTTTTGCCCATGACCGTGCGTGATGCCGAACTCATCAAGCAAAAAGGCAAGTTCGTGCGCTTCCCGAAGGTAACGGTTGAATTCGGCGCGCCTTTATTGTTGTCGGATTTCGACATTCTTCCTAAAGAAGAACGCCTTGATGCGTGTTCTTGGTACGTGATGCGTGAATGCTTCGCGCTTTCTTTGCGCTGCCCAGCTGACGAAGTTGATATGGTTGTTCTTTTCCCGACATCAAAAGATTATGCCGCATTTTTTAGGCAACACCCGATAGCGCCCCACACCACCGAAGAGTTGCTTGCTTTACAGGTCAAGGCGCCTGCTTCAGCCGCTACCCCAAATTTAGTACGCGGGGGTCAATCATGAAAGTGGTTAAAGCCCGACATGCTGGTGCTTGTTACGGGGTTCAGCGTGCCCTCGATATGGCGTATGCCACCATCCTTGATGGCGATGTCGCGCACACCTTGGGTCCTTTGATCCACAATCCTCAGGTGGTAAACGAACTCGAGGGGCGCGGTGTTTCTGTTGCCGCTTCCCTCGATGGTCTCGACGGGGGAATGGTGATTATCCGCAGCCACGGCGTGATTCCGCAGGTAAAGATAGATGCCGAAGAAAAGGGGATTGCGCTCATTGACGCAACCTGCCCCCATGTCGCTCGTGCCCAGAAAGCGGCAGCTTCTCTTGCCGAGCAAGGCTATCACGTCATCATCGTTGGTGAGAGCGGACACCCTGAAGTTGAGGGCATGACGGCGTATGCACAGGTTGACGGGCGCGCGGTGCTGGTGGTGGGTGACGCAAGCGAATTGCCTGAGGTAATCGAAGAGCCGATTGGTATCGTGGTGCAAACGACGCAGGCGAAGGAAAACCTTGATGCGGTGGTGGCGGCTCTCGAAGAGCGCGGTTTGCAACCTATCGTGAAAAACACGATTTGTTTTGCGACGCGTCAGCGCCAAGAAGCCGCTGGTGAACTTGCCGAAGAAGTGGATGCTCTCGTGGTTATCGGCGGGCGCAATTCATCGAATACTTCGCGCTTATTTGACATCTGCAAGGCACGGTGTGCGCGTTCGTATCATATCGAAACGCCTGATGAAATAGAACCCTCTTGGTTTGAGGGGTGTGAAATCATTGGGGTGACAGCAGGGGCATCCACGCCTGAGGATCAAATAGAAGCGGTCGTGACCTTCATCGAAGCTCTCTAAAACCTCTCAGCAATCACCCAACAAACAAGCTAAAACTCAAATTACCTAAAGCGCAAGGCACAATAAAACTGCGCCCAGGTAGAATAGCGCACCACGTCTCCCGTTTGCGGCGCATGGATGTATTCTCCGCCGCCATGCTTGGTGGCAAGTCCCACGTGTCCGCCGTTGTAGAGCACGTCTCCTGGTTCAGCGGAACTGACGGGAAGAATGGCGTTTGCGCGCGCATACTGCGTATAGGTTGTGCGCGTAATCCAGATACCGATTTGGTTATAGCACCATGACGTAAGGCCTGAACAGTCAAAGGTGTTCGGTCCTGTTGCTCCCCACACATAGGGGCAGCCCAGACGGCTGATGGCATAATCAATTACCGACCCTTGCGAAGGAATGTTGGTTCCGCCTGGGGTGAATACCGCACCATTGCCTGAGGCGGCTTCGGCGGCGGCACGCTGGCGAGCAGCTTCAGCTTCAGCGGCTGCGCGTTGTTCTGCTTCAAGCAGTTTGCGCGCTTCTTCGTCAAGGGTTTCAAGGAGCGCTTCCAATTCGACTACGGTTGCTTCAGCTTTTTCCTTGATGGTCTTGGCAAGCGCGGTTTTTTCTTCGGCGATTGCTTCTTGACGTGCAAATTCGGCTTTCTCTTCTTCAATCTGAGCACGCAGGTCTTTTGCTTCTTCGACCATGTCGGCATCACTTTGATTCATGTGATTGAGAATATCCCAGTTGGTTGCGAATTCTTCAAAGCTTCGTGCAGCAAGAAGAATTTCGAGAAACGACGACCCACCGCTGCGATACATGCTTCGCGCGCGGGTTCCCAGTTTGTTTTGAACCGCGGCAATTTTGCGGTTCGTATCGTCGATACGAACTTGTGCCGCATTTTTGGCTGCGGTGGCTGCTTCATATTCATCAAGTGCGGCAAAATAATCATCGGATGCCTGCAGGAGTTCTGCGTGCATTTCGATGACTTGTGCGCGCACAGCATCAGCTTCCGCCTGCTTTTCAGCGGCAGTCGGTGTTGCGTAAGCGATAGCGGGATTTGCAAGATATGCGGCTCCGATTGCTGCGGCACCGCCAAGAAACGCTCGCCTGCTGATTCTTTGTTTATGCTCTCTCATAAAACCTCCTTGATTGAGCACGTGCTTTAGTCCAGGTTCGTGTGCAGCATACGATGATACCATCCTCGAGCGGAAATCCCAAATTTTCCCAAAGCCCTTCATAACTGTCTCACAAAAGTCTGTGAGTAAACGGCGAGAATGTGATGATATATCCATAACTTTGTGAACTTCTGCGGGGAATAAAGGCGAAAAATTAGCAATTTTTCAGCAACTTTGGTATCATCGCCTACGCAGCAACATAAGCTGCAATATTAGAAACAGGTGCATATGCTGAACTTAAACAAACAACGCACGCTCAACTTTCCTTATGCAATTGGGGTGTGCCTGCTGGCCATTATCATGGTCATTTCCTGCATGCCTAACATGATGGCTTACGCCGTTACTTCTGATGAACTCTTCGCAGAAGCTGATGCCATTTTTGAACGCATAGATGTCTTGCAAACCGATCTTAACAAGGCGCAAGAAGACTACGAAAAGGCGCTTGAAGAAAACAAAGCCGCCACCAAGGCTATGAAAGAAGCGCAAAAACGCATGGCTGCGGCTGAGGCGCGTATCGCAGATTTGCAAGACCAGCTCGCCAATCGGGCGCACAAGATGTACAAAAGCGGACCGACCGTCTTTATCGACGTGTTGTTAGGTGCCACTTCATTTGAGGATTTCCTCGTGGGCTGGGACATGATTGAAAAAATCAGCACGCAAGATGCCGACCTTGTTCAAGAAACGAAGGAAGTACGTGCTGAAGCAGAAGCTGCGCAGGAAGAATATTCCAACCAAGCAGAAATTGCTGCTGAGCGTATGGCCGAGGCAGAAACCCTTAAAGCACAAATTGAAGCCACGCAAGAAACTTTGAGAAAAGAAGCAGTAAGCATTACGGCTGAAGCAATGGAACTCAAAGTACAAGAAGAACTTGAAGCCGAACGTGCTCGTCAGGCAGCCGCTGCTGCAGAAGCAATGCGCAAGCAGCTTGCACAAGGTGGTGCCAGCGGCAGCCCAGGACGTTCTGTTGTTTCAGGGTCGGGCGTTTTGGCCCATCCGTGCCCGAGCAGTTCTATTTCTTCAACCTTTGGCTGGCGCGCTTTTGATAATCGCTTCCATCAAGGTGCCGATTTCGCCGCTTCGACTGGTACCCCTATCTATGCAGCTGACAGCGGCACGGTTATGTATGCCACCTATGACGGGGGCTACAACGGTGGCGCGGGCAACTGGGTTGTTATCGCCCACGGCGGCGGCATGGTGACCAAGTATATGCACGCTTCTGCTGTCTATGTGTCTCCTGGGCAACGGGTTGACCGGGGGCAAAACATTGCTGCAGTGGGCAATACTGGCAACAGCTTCGGTTCACATCTTCACTTCCAGGTGGAAGTCAACGGTGTTGCGGTTGACCCGCTCCTTTTCATCTAGTGGCTCATCAGTGGCTCACGGCGCCGCACACATCATTGAGGTATGCCCTAAAAGCCCCGCGGATGACGCGGGGTTTTGTGCAGGTTGTGCCCTTGTCAGCGTTGACGGGCATCCTTTGCGCGATGTCATCGATTGGCAGTGGCACGCAAGTGCTGAGAGCATCGAGCTTGTCTATGTTGATACGTTCGGCGAAGAGGGTAGTATCACGCTTGAACGCGAAGCAGGAGAACCGTGGGGTTTCGTTTTCGACGGTGTGGTGTTTGACGAGGTAAAAACCTGCAAGAACGCCTGCACTTTTTGTTTTATGCAGCAACTTCCTTGCGGCATGCGCCCTTCTTTGTATCTTCGCGACGACGATTTCAGGCTCAGCTTCACCCAGGGCACCTTTATTACCTGCAGCAATATGAGTGCCGAAGATGAAGCGCGCATCATTGAACAAAGTATTTCTCCCTTGCGTGTATCCTTGCACGCCATTTCACCTGACGTGAGAAAAGCCCTTATCGGCAAACACGCCGCGCGCGGCTTAGAGGCGTGTGAGCGTCTTTTGGCGGCGGGCATCAAGATGCATATGCAGATAGTGCTTGTCCCTGGTGTCAACGATGGCGAAGAACTGCACCGCACGCTTGCCTGGGCATATGAACATTCAGGTATCGTAAATATCGCGGTGGTGCCCCTCGGCTTTACTAAGCATCAAACCCGCTTCACGCAAAGCTTTGATGACGCATATGCGGCACAACAAGTCTTAGACGATTTGGGGCTGTTTCAGGCGCGCGCTTATGCTGAGCGGGGAAACGCATGGGTTTATGCGGCGGATGAGTTTTACTGCAATGCCCATCCGCATGATTTGCTCGATTATCTCCCCGCGCAAGACTTTTATGGGGATTTTGATTTATTCGAGGATGGCGTGGGGATGTTGCGGGCAACGCTTGATGCGTGGGAAGCAAGCGCACAAGCAGTGGACGCGCTTGCTAAAAAGCTGAGAGCCGCAAATAAAACCGTGTATTTTGTTGCGGGATATGCTCAAGAAGCCTTCTTCGAACCCCTCTTGGCGAAAACTTCGCTTCATGGGCTGCTTATCCCGCTTTTTGTGCACAACGATTTTTTCGGGGGCAACGTGAACGTAACGGGGCTTCTTACGGCAACCGATATCTTGAAAACGCTAAAGGATTCCCAGCAGGCGGGGCAAACCGCTTCCCAAACCGCCCCCCAACAGGCGGGGCAAACCGCTTCCCAAACCGCCCCCCAAACCGCCCCCCAACAGGCGGGGCAAACCGCCCCCCAGTTCGCCTCCCAAATCCCGTCCCTCGTAGTTCTTCCGCGCGTAATATTCAACGACGAAGGACTCACCCTTGATGATATGAGTTTGGAGGATATGCGTGCTCAAAGCGTATCACCTCTTGCCGTGGTATCCTGTAATCCGACTGACTATCTCAAAGAGATAGCAGCACTTATCTCATAACAAAAGGAATACCTATGCCATTACCGGTTGTTGCTATTGTGGGTCGCCCGAATGTGGGAAAGTCCACCTTTGTTAATCGTATCGCTCAAATTGATGAGGCGATAGTTCACGAAATGCGTGGCGTGACGCGTGACAGGTCTTACCATGAAGCCGATTGGAACGGCGTGAGATTCACCTTAATTGACACGGGTGGTATCGAAATGGGAACCGACGATGATTTCCAAGAATCGATTCGCGCCCAAGCATTCGTTGCTGCCAAAGAAGCCGATGTGATAGTTTTTCTGGTTGATGGGAAAACGGGCATCAACGCCGATGATGAAGAAGTGGCAAAGATTTTGCGCCGCAGCGAAAAACCCGTCATGTTGGTGGTCAACAAGATGGACACCCCTGGCAAACTTGATGAGATGTGGGAATTTTACCAGCTGGGGCTTGGAGACCCGCACCCCGTATCGTCTCATCATGGCATCGGCACGGGAGACATGCTTGATGTGCTTGTTGACAATATTCGTGCCTTGCCAACGGCTGAAACCGATGAAGAAGAAGACGGCGATTCCATCAAAATAGCCATCATCGGGCGTCCTAATGCAGGGAAATCATCTCTTGCCAACAAAATGATTAAGGCAGACCGCTCCATCGTGTCAGACGTTGCAGGAACAACCCGCGACGCCATTGACACCACCATCGAATACGAGGGTAGCCGCTATACGATAATCGACACCGCGGGACTTCGCCGCAAAAGCCAAATTGACCAAGATGTCGAATACTACGGCTTTGTGCGGGCAATGCGCGCGATTGATAGGGCAAATGTCGCCTTGCTTGTTGTTGATGCAAGCATCGGGCTTACCGACCAAGACCAGCGGGTTGCAGGCTTTGCGCTTGACCGCGGCTGCGCCATGGTCATTATTTTGAACAAGTGGGACTTGGTCGAAGGCCCTGAAGCAAAAGCTGAAATACGCGAACGCATTGCTGACAGGCTTATATTCGTGGGCTTTGCTCCTGTTGTGGCAATTTCTGCTTTAAGCGGGAAAAACGTGGTGCGCATCTGGGATGCAATCAACGAAGCACACGCGAATTATTGCCAGTCAATCCCGACCAATCGCCTTAATACCTGGCTTGAAGAAATCAGGGATTTCGGGCATACCATTTCATCAGGCAAAAAGGTGTTGCGCACCAAATACGTGACTCAAACAGGCACCTGCCCGCCCCAGTTCACCTTCTTTGCAAACCATCCTGACATGGTAGACGACAACTACAAACGCTATCTTGAAAATCGATTGCGCGGCAGTTTCAATCTTACGGGAACGCCCATACGTTTGAAGTTCAAGCGGAAGGATTGATGGGGCCATGTTTGATTTCAGCGACCCTTTTTACCAGGCAAGAATCCTGCTCTTTCTTGCGGTTTTTGCCCTGTCCTTCCTGTTGGGCTCTATTCCTTTCGGGCTTATTATCTCGAAGGTGTTTTATAAAACCGACATACGCGAACACGGTTCAGGAAACATTGGTGCGACCAACGCCATCCGAACGATGGGCAAAGCAGGGGGTGCTAGCGTATTCATTTTGGATTTCTTAAAAGGCGCTCTTTCAGGGTTTTTAGCACTTTTCGCCGCAAAACTTTTCTACGAATTTCAAGGTGTGTCTGAAGCGGTTTGGAGGGTTTCACATTTTTGGAAACCTTTTGGGCTTGCCCCACTCGGTACTCCTGACTTCGGCGGGGTTGTGTGGGTTACCGAAATTCTCCTCGGCTTGGCATTTTTGGGATGCGTGTGGGGGCACGTCTTTTCTCCGTGGCTGAAATTCAAAGGCGGCAAAGGTGTTGCGGTTGCGGTAGGGTGTTTGCTCGCTGTTTACGGACTGGTGGGAATGTCGCTGAATTTAGCGGTATTTATCATGGTGGTTTTGCTCACCCGCTATGTTTCCGTGGGCTCTATTGCGGCTGCTTTTGCCTGTCCGCTGTTTGCTCTCTGCTATTTTTGGGGCAATGCGCCCGCCATTATTTTGTGTGCCCTCGGCGGCTTGACCGTTGTGTGGGCGCATCGTGAAAACATCAAACGCTTGCTTGCTGGCAGCGAATCACGCATCGGCAAGAAGAAGGAGGCATAAGTGAAGGTTTCGGTTATTGGTGCGGGCTCATGGGGAACTGCCCTAGCTCAGCTTTTGGCAGAAAATGGGCACAACATCGGGCTTTGGGCACGCAAGCCCGAAGTAATAGCTTCTATCAACCAAGAGCACAAAAACCCGCGCTATTTAAGTGATATCGAACTTTCCGAAAACATCGTGGCGACCATTTCACACAAAGACACCCTCAAAAATGCGGTGGCTGTCGTGGTGGTGACGCCTTCAAACCTTTTGCGCGGCGTTGCCCGCGCGCTGGCTCCCATAATCGATGACGATTTACCGATAATCATCTGCTCTAAAGGGGTTGAAGAAGGCTCAGGCTTACTGCCGACAGAAATTTTTGAATCTGAACTGGGAAACATGGATCGTCTTGCCGTGCTTTCAGGACCCAACCACGCTGAAGAAGTGATAAAGCAGGTTCCGAGTGCAACCGTTATTGCGTCAACGTCGTCTGCCACAGCTGAATTTTTCCAGGATCTCTTTGCATCCGAGACCTTTAGAACCTATATCAGTAACGATGTACGCGGCGTGGAACTGTGCGCGGCATCGAAAAATGTTATGGCTATTGCGGTTGGTCTTGCCTACGGGCTTGGTTTTGGGGACAACACGGCGGCTCTTCTCATGACCCGCGGACTTGCTGAAATGGGCAGGCTCGTGGCGGCGTGCGGTGGGCAATCCCTTACCTGCATGGGACTTGCGGGGACAGGGGATTTGATTGCCACCTGCACTTCCGAGCATTCCCGCAACCGTCGTTTCGGCAAAATGCTTGCCGAAGGTTCCCAGATTGAGGATTTCACGGAAAAGACTCACATGGTTGCCGAAGGCGCGCTTGCTTGCAAAACGCTTAAAACCCTCGCCGATAACTATGATGTGGAACTTCCGATAACGAACCTGGTGAGAAGTATCGTATGGGAAGGCGTTGACATTGACGAAGCGGCGGCTTCACTGGCGAGCCGTCCTTTGACGACAGAATTTTGGGGAATCTCTTAACGCGAAAGGGAATGAGGAACATGTTTGCTCAGGTGAAAATATCTCCGTCGCTTCTTTCGGCTGACTTTATGAACATGGAACGCGAGCTGCGCATGATTGAACAGGCGGGTGCCAGCTTTGCCCACGTTGATGTTATGGACGGGCATTTTGTCCCGAATCTTACCATGGGCGTGCCCTTTGTACGCTGCCTCAAAGCCGCTACCGCGCTTCCGCTTGACGTGCATCTCATGATTGCAAACCCTCTCGAACAAATCCCGTGGTTTTTAGATGCGGGCGCTGATTGGCTGACCTTTCATATTGAAGCCTTCGAAGACTCACTTGGTTCGCCTGAGTCCCTTGAAGCGGCAAAACAAGCGATAGCCCTCATTCGCGAAGCGGGCGCACACCCTGGTATTTCGTGTAAACCTCAAACACCCACGGCAACGCTTAAGCCTTTGTTATCCTTGGTCGATATGGTGCTCGTGATGAGTGTGAATCCAGGCTTTTCGGGGCAATCCTATATGCAAGGAACTGCCAGTCGCGTTGCCGAAGTCGTTTCGATGGCGCGCGCCCAAGGGCGCTCACCCCTCATTGAAGTTGATGGGGGAATTGACGCGTTTACCGCTCAAGAAGTAGCGCGTGCAGGGGCTGACGTGTTGGTGGCAGGCAATGCCATCTTTAAGGCAGAAAATCCCGCCGCGGCTCTCAAAGAAATCGCCGCTTCAGCACACCTTGCGCAGGCAGCAGCGCTGCAGGGAATCTGCCAAGCAGAGGAAGCATAGCTCGTGACGGCGAAAATGACCTATCTCGACTGGGCTGCGACAACCCCGCTTTATGAGGAAAGCTCACGTGCCATGCAGCCCTATTTGGCTACAGGCGCTGCTCATTTTCCGTGCGGGGGTAACGCGAATTCCTTACACTCCATCGGACGCACTGCCTTTAAGGCACTCGAAGACGCACGCGCAAGCGTTGCACGCGATTTGCATGCCGCCCGCCCGAGTGAAATAATCTTTACCTCAGGTGCCACCGAAGCGAATAATGCCGCCTTAAAAGGCATTGTTTCGGCTTGCATGAAACGCGCCCAGCAAGAAGGCAAGCGCGATTTTGTTCCGCATATCATTGTTTCTGCAATAGAGCACGACTCTGTCCTTGCCCCTGCGCGCCGCCTGAAAGCAGAAGGGTGTGAACTCACGATTCTCAAAGTCGACAATAACGGCTTTATTTCAGAAGAAGTTTTTTGTGCGGCTCTGCAAGAAAATACGGTGCTCGCTTCTATCCAGATGGCAAACAACGAAATCGGCACGGTTCAGTCCATTGCGCGCCTTGCCGCCCACAGCCACGCCGTCGGTGCGTTTTTCTACACCGATGCGGTTCAATCCCTTGGCAAACTTGAGGTCAATCTCGCCCAGCTGGGAATCGACGCCGCATCCTTTTCGGCTCATAAGTTCGGCGGTCCGAAGGGAGTCGGTGTTCTATACCTCAAAACGCGCACACCCTTTGATGCCTTTCTCGTGGGGGGCGGACAAGAAGAGGCTCGCCGCTCGGGCACGCAAAACGTCTGCGGAATCGCAGGTCTTGCCGCCGCGTGTGCGTATGCGACTGCTTCACAAGCAGAAGAACAACAGCGTCTGATGAGCTTGCGCGATTACCTTTATGAAAAACTCACCACGCGCACAACGGTGTTTCCCAGTGTTGCTATCGAAGCGAACTCCACCCAATTCTTGCCGAATGTCGTCAACGTCTGCGTTGAAGGTTTTGAAAGCGAAACCCTCATCTTGCATCTTGACCGCGCAGGTTTTGCGGTTTCGGGTGGTTCGGCCTGTTCGGCACATTCGCTCAAGCCCAGCCACGTCTTGCAGGCGATTCGTATTCCCGACGCGCGCGCTTTGTGTTCTTTGCGCATATCCTTTGGCCGCTATACTACGCAAGGTGACATCGATGCCTTTCTTGCGGTATTCTTTGAATTCTTAGGTGGCGAAAAGGAATAGCTTTGGAACTGATAAACACGCATACGCATACGGTCTTGAGCGGACACGGTGAAGGCAGCATCGAAGAGGTGGTTTACGCTGCGCTTAGAGCAGGCATCACGACCCTTGCCATCACAGAACACTATCCTTTGACGAAACGCTTTGACCCCTTAGGGGTTTTGAGCATGTATGCCGATGAAGTGGACGAATATTGCGACACGATTTTACGGTTGCGCGATGAAAACCCCGACATGGAATTGTTGTTAGGCTGCGAGCTCGATTGGTTGGGAAAAGGTGAAGATCGCGATTTGCAAGAGATATATGACGGGCGTTTCGACATCGTTTTAGGCTCGGTGCATCTCTTGGACGGATGGCCCTTTGACGCGCCCTCGTCTCAGGGGCGCTGGGAAGAACTTGGAGCCGATACGGTATGGAAGGACTATTTTGAGACCTGGTGTCAGGCGGTGCTTTCCGATATGCCCTACACCGTTATGGCACACCCCGACCTTGCCAAGAAATTCGCCTATTACCCGAGCTTTGATTTGTCAAAACTCTATCAAGAAGCGGCAGAGGCGTGCCGTGTTGCAGGACGCCTGGTTGAGGTAAACACGTCGGGTGCGTATTGTCCGTGTCAAGAAATATATCCCGCACCAGCGCTTTTGCGGGAATTTTGTCGGGCAGGGGTAGGCTGCACTATCGGAACGGATGCACACCATCCCGACAATATCGTTCGGGGACTAGCGCAGGGATATAAACTATTATATGAATGTGGCTATCGGGAACTGACGGTGCCCACACAAAGCGGGGATAGGCGCCGCGTTGTTATCGAATAAGGCGTAGACGAACTACACGAGGAAGAGGGCAAAATGTCCGCAACGAAGCATTCAAGTGGCAAAGCAAGTTTGGTAAAGAGTGCTTTGAGCACACTGTCAAAACAGGGCAAGCCTTTAAGCGTTCGCGCCCTGGAACAACACCTTCTTTCCCGTTTTCCTGCGGGTGATGGCCAAGATTGGGATCGCAACGGGCTTTTGGTCGGCGACCCGAGCGCTGAGATAACCCGTGTCGCGGTGGCACTTGACCCCACGGTCAAAGCGATAAAGCAAGCAAAAATGCTCGGTGCCCAAGTGTTGGTTACTCATCATCCCGCCTATCTCAACCCCCCTGAGGTGTTTTACCCTGCCGAATCGGTCGCAATCAATGCGGGCGCGGGAGTATTTGCCGCAATTGAAGAAGGGGTTGCGCTCATGTCTTTTCACACCGCTTTGGATGTGAGCCGTGAGGCGGCAAGCGTGTTACCAAAAATGCTCAGTCTTGATTTTCTAGAAATCCTCGATAGGCTCGACAGCGATAAAAACAAAGGCTACGGACAACTTTGCACGCCGAAGGAAAAGGACGCAGGACTTACTCTAGGTCAACTTGCTGCCCGCTGTACTGCGGTTTTCGGACGACAACCGCGGGTGTGGGGCGATTTTAGCCAAGTGCTTGGCACCATAGTGACGGCTACGGGATCTGCGGGGGATTTAACGGGGAAGTGCCTCGCGCGCTTTGTTGATTGTTTGATTTGTGGAGAGGTTCGCTACCACGATGCGCAAGCAGCGAAAGATGCGGGGTTGGCGCTGATTGATTTAGGGCATGACACTTCAGAGGCGCCGCTTTGTGCCGTGCTCGTGGCAGCCATCGAAGCAAGCGGCTTTCCCAAAGACTCAATTCTCCTTATCGACCAAAGCGATAATTGGACCTATCCTGAAACTGTTCGGCTGTAAGGGCTGGGCATGTGAGAGAATACTATGCAGGTGAGAAATATCTTGAAGAACAGAAGGGAACTTTATGCAGGCTAAAAAAAATGAACTGACGACACTTCTGAAACTTCAGGAAATCGATTTCGATTTGCTTCGTTCGCAAAAGAAATTAGGCGAACTTCCCCAGCGCCAGCTTATTTTGTCGCTGCGTGAAAAGAAAAAGACCATCGAAGCCAAGCAGGCTCAAATCGATGCTATGAAAAAGAGCATCGACGGCGAAATGACTCTGCTCAATGATGAAGAGGAGCGTCTGCAAACCAAACAGGCTTCCGTCGAAGAAAAAATAGCATCGGTGCGCGGTGATTATCGTGTTGTTGAAGCGCATACGAAAGAATTGGGAGGCATCGCGAAGCGCCGCAACACGCTTGAGACAGAATTGGCGCCCTTAAGCGAAAAACTCGCTCAGATAGAAGAAGTGCAGCTGCAGGTGAGCGAAGCGTTTGAAGCGGTGGTCAAGCAAGAAGATGAAGCGGTCGCTTCGTTTCAAAAAGAAGGTGGCGCGCTTAAGGCTCACGTTTCTCAGCTGCAGGCAACGCGGCAAAACTTTTTGCAATCCTTAAGTCCTGCTATTGCGCAGGATTACGAAAAAGCATGCGAGCGTTGCGGCGGCATTGCGCTTTGCCAGCTTCAGGGCAGCATGTGCAGCGTGTGTCGCAATTCTCTTGAGGAAGGAAAATTGTTGCAGGTGAAAGGGCAGGCTCCCTTGTCACAGTGTCCTTCATGCAAGCGAATGATGGTGGTTTCAGATGATTAAGGCGTCCCTTAAAACCGATGGGGGAAGTCGCGGAAACCCAGGCATTGCAGGAATCGGCTTCGAACTGGTAAAAGACGATGGCGAAGTGCTGGCTCAAGGCGGCTGGTATATACCTCATGCCACCAACAACGTAGCCGAATATTCAGCGTTGATTTGGGGGCTTGAAAACGCACGCGCGGCAAAGGTGACCCATTTACAAGCCTTCGCCGATTCCGAATTGATTGTGAAACAGATAGAAGGTAGCTATAAGGTTAAGAGCGCCGATTTAAAGCCCCTCTTTTTGCGGGCAAAATCTTTGTTAGAACATTTTGAAGAGGTGACAATACAACACATTTATCGCGCAGAGAACGAGGTGGCAGACAAGTTTGCCAATAAAGCCATGGACATTTGTGGCTTTGTAGGGTATCATCTGGTGCCATGGGATGGGTCTCAGGTAAACCTTTTTGACGAACTCTGTAGTGATGCGACAGAGCCTTGTCTAACGGGGCGACTTGAGGGAGACTCCGGGGTGGAGCAGGTAGGAACAGCACAGGGGAAAACTACTGTTAGGGGAAGGGAGTCGATAATGGAAAGAAATCATGCCTATACAGGCACGGGTAAGTTGACGGGGTCAACTTACGAAAACGTCGGTGGTAACTACGAACTCATGGTCAAAGAGCATTTCGATGCCGCTCATACCCTCCCAGGTTATGACGGACCATGCCGCTATCTTCATGGTCATACCTGGGATGTTGAGGTAACAATTGGCGGACATGATCTTGATGAGGTGGGGATTTTAGTTGATTTTCAAGCGGTGAAGGAAAGCCTTTGGGCGATACTTCAAAACTTCGACCATCGCTACATCAACGATACGCCGCCTTTTGATGTCATCAACCCCACTGCGGAAAATCTCGCCCGCGTCATATTCTATGAACTTGAGGAATGTATGCCTGCAGGTGCGGTGCTCAAGGTTGTTTCTGTGTGGGAAAGCCCTCATGCGAAGGTGAGTTATAGACCGTAAGGTATACGGTTAGGTATTGCGGTTTTTTGTGGGGTGTTTTACCAACTTGAGGCGTAGGGCTTATGCAAACAAAAAGCCCGCTACTAGGTAAGAGTGCGGGCTTATCTAAATCTCTGAGGTGCATGCTTATGCGCGCTCGATTTTTCCTGCTTTCATGCACTTCGTGCAGACTTTTGCCTGCTTAACTTTACCATTAACCCTAATGGTAACTTTTTGTACGTTGGGGCGGAAAACCCGATTAGACACTCGATGTGAGTGGCTGATATTATGCCCTGCAGCAGGGGATTTCCCGCATATTTCACAAACCTTCGACATCGTTAATCACTCCATTTATCATATCAATCAGTCGACTTTAAGCCTTATCAAGACAAAAAGCCTGAATACTATAACACACCTTATCTTGTCGCTACAAGAAACTTTTTTATATTTGCGTTCAAAGAGAACTTTGACCCTCGTCGACCGTGACCACTCAAACGACGAAGCTTGGAGGGCCTTAATTATAAATTGCTGACCTAATCTTCGCCGATTCTTCTATAATTGTATGCATTGTGGTGTGGATACAATCTAAGGAGACGAATATGTTAGAAGTTACTTTTGCGGGTGGACCTTTGACTTTACCAGACGAACAAATACAAGTAGGGGATACGCTTCCTGCAACAACCCTGACAACCAACGACCTTGCCGCTTTCGACACGGCGGATACCAGCGGGATTCGGGTGTTTTTGACCGTGCCTTCTCTTGACACCCCCGTGTGCGACCTTGAGGTAAGAACCTTTAATCAAAAAGCTGCCGAATTAGCGGGTGTTTCTATCTATGTGGTAAGCGCCGACCTTCCCTTTGCGCAAGAGCGTTGGTGCGGACAGGCGGGAATTGACGCTCTCCAAACTTTAAGCGACTACAACGGACACGCTTTTAGTCACGCAACAGGAACCTTCATCAGCGAACTGGCGCTGCTCACTCGCGCTGTCATCATTGTTGATGCAGATGATGCGGTGGTTTACACCGAATTCGTACCCGAAATAACGAATGCTCCCGACTACGATTCTGCTTACGCAAAACTCAGCGAATTGATAGCATAGATATCTTAAACCTGAAACCAACGGGGTTTTGCTTTGCGAAGCCCCGTTGCTTTACACATTTCCCCTTAGAATTTTCATGTATATCATAAGTGTTGGCTTTCGCGGCTGTGCACTAAAGGTAGCGCTTGCGCTATACTGATGAGTCGGTTTTGTCTGAAACGGGAACATCGGGGTGCGGCGGCGGTGGCTCTACACCGACGCACAAAGACGTATAAGCATGTCCTGAAAGGAAAACAATGAGCGAAAATATTGCGGGTAATCTTCACGTAGCTAACGAAGTTTTAGCCGATATGGTGGGAAATGCCGCTATGGAATGCTACGGCATCGTTGGTATGGCGGCTCCGAGTGCGGCTGACGGTATTGCAAAAATACTGCCTAATTCACGCTTGCGTCGCGGGGTTGTTGTCAACACGACAGAAAAAGGTGTTCATGTTGATTTGTATGTCGTGGTTGAATACGGCACGAACATAAGCACCGTGTCTCAAAACCTTATGGATCAAGTTGCCTTTGCCTTGGCGCAGTACGCAAAAGTGCCGCTCGATGGCGTTGACGTGCATGTCCAAGGAATAAAGGTTCGCAAGTAATCCGTGAAGCATATCTGCGAAAGTTCATTGAATTCAATTCAAAAATAACTGTGCGTCTAGCGAGATGCGCAGAGTCAAGGAGAGTAAGAAACAGATGCCTGAGTCTTATACAAAACAAGAAGTCTTAAACGCCATTGCGTTTGCCGCAAGGAAGCTCAGTGAGCGCAAGGAAGAAATTAATCGCTTAAATGTCTTTCCCGTGCCTGATGGCGACACGGGAACCAATATGTCGTTGACGTTGGAATCGGTTGCCGAACATCTGGCAAAACTTCCGATAGGTGTGTCTTCTTCAGAAATCCGCAAGGCGATAACAACGGGCGCACTTATGGGCGCTCGCGGCAATTCAGGTGTTATCACCTCACAAATTTTGCGTGGCATGTGTGAGGGCATCGATGATATCAAGGGGCTGGGAACCGAAGAGCTCGATGCCATGTTTTCCCGTGGGGTCGAAGTTGCCTTCCATGCAGTAAGAAAGCCTGTTGAGGGTACGATTTTGACCGTGCTGCGCGACACGGCAACGGCGGCACACAAAGCGCGCAAGAAGAAGCTTCCCACCGACAAGACCTTGGCTTTCATCGTTGAAGAAGCCTATGCTTCGGTGCAGCGTACGCCCGATTTACTCCCCGTTTTGAAAGAAAACGACGTGGTTGACGCAGGTGGTTATGGGCTTGCCATTCTCATTGATGGTTTTGCGGCAGCACTGCTTGGCGAAGAAACTCTTGTTGACGAATTTGCTATTATGCGCAGTTCGCAACCTAAGGTTGAAATCGAACAGGTTAACGATTGGGCAGGCTCTGAATATCGCTACTGCACCGAATTCTTGGTCAATTCCGACACCATCCTGGTTGAAGAGAGCATCGATTTCTTGTCCACCATGGGGGATTGCGAACTTTTGGTTGGTTCACATCCGAATTTCAAGGTGCACGTTCACACCAACACCCCCGACAAAGTGCTTGCCTACATACTTGAGCGGGGTCAGATTTCGGAAGTCCACATTCACAACATGCAGCTCCAGACCGAAGAACGCAGCGCTTCTTTGGCTTCAGAAGCCGCACCCGAAAAGCGCAAACCGCTTGGTTTTGTGGCGGTTGCACCTGGTGAGGGTAACGCCAAGATACTGAAAAGTCTCGGGGTTGACGTGGTTGTTTCGGGGGGTCAAACCATGAACCCCTCTACGAAAGATTTGCTTGATGCGGTAAACCAGGTAAACGCTGACGCGGTCATCATTTTGCCGAACAACAGCAATATCATCATGGCAGCACAAAGCTGTGCAAGCGTTGCTGAGGTTACTTGTGCGGTGGTTCCCACGAAAAGTGTTCCGCAGGCGTTTGCCGCACTGTTTGGCTACGATGAAACAGCAAGTTTAGAAGTCAACGTTGAGGCAATGATTGAAGCCTATCAAGAAGTCAAAACGGGTGAAATCACTGTTGCTATCAAAAACGCAAAAGACGCCCATGGCAATCCCATACGCGAAGGGGATGTCATCGGCATTGCGGATGGTTCGATAGAAGCGGTGGGCGAATCGGTCGAAGAAGTCGTTTTCAAGCTTTTAAAGGTAATGGAAGCCGAAGATGCTGATACGCTAACCGTGCTTGCGGGTGAAGATATATGTCAAGAAGATTTCGAAACGCTTCTGGAAGAAATCGAAAGCGTTTATGATGATATTGAGATCGACCCTCATCGAGGAGAACAGCCCCTCTATCCTCTTATCCTTTCAGTTGAATAGGGGCTAAGCGAAATCTTGAACGAAAGACGGGATGGGTCTTTTTGCCATGCAGGAGCACCTACCAACAGCTAAGACAAACTTCAATCGTCTTGCGGGGACGCTGGTACTTGATGAACCCGTGAGCAAGGTTCGCTTGGTCAGTCCTGCACGCGCAAAGGTTCTTGAGTCTTTAGGCATTGAAAGCGTGCGCGATTTGGTCACCCACTATCCCCGCCGCTATATCGACATGTCGCAGGTAGAAACCGTCACGCGGGCATCCATCGGCGAGATGTGCACGATTATCGGGAATATCCACGAAATTCATCTCAAAACTCCTAAACCGCGTTTGAGTCTAGTTGAAATAAGCCTCGTGGACAGGTCAGGAACCTTACTCATCACCTGTTTTAGGCAACCCTGGCTTATGGATACGCTCAAACAAGGGATGCGTATCGCGGTTTCGGGAAAACTTGAGTTTAACTATGGGTTCAAGCGGATGACCAACCCTTTTATCGAAGTCTTGGATGAAAGCTTTAACGAAGAAAGCGGCTTGATTGTGCCCGTTCATTCGGCGTGCGCTAAGATTTCAACCGCTCTCATGCGCCGCTTAATCAGCAACGCTCTTGAACTTTGCCAAGGAACCTATGACCCGCTCCCTCTTGATTTGAGGTGTCGCTATCGCCTTTTGAGCAGGCAACATGCACTGGCGAATATCCACTTTCCCACCGAATCCTCAGAAACAGAATCGGCACGGCGCCGCTTGGTTTATGAAGAACTGCTCTTCCTTGAACTCTATCTTATGACGCAGGGTTCTTTGCGTTCGCGCGAAAAACAGGCAAGGGCTCATCAGATAGACGGCAACTACGTGGAAAAGCTTACGAGCAATCTTCCGTTTACCCTAACCGATGAACAGACAATAGCGCGCGATGAGCTTCTTGCGGTTATGAATAAATCTGCGGCGGCAAACCATCTTCTTCTTGGCGATGTAGGTACGGGAAAAACCATCGTTGCCGCTTTTGGCATTGCGGCGTGTGCCGATACGGGCACTCAAGCGCTCATGATGGCTCCCACCGAAATACTTGCGCGTCAATATGCCCTCAAACTCGGCGAAATTTTTGAGACGATAGGAATCGGAAGCGAAGTTTTGACTTCATCAACCCCTGCCGTGGAACGTGAGACTATTCTTGCGAAAGCCGCAGCAGGAACTATTGATGTGTTGTTTGGCACTCACGCCCTGCTCGAAGACGATGTGGTGATGAAGGACTGTTCCTTTGTGGTCATTGACGAACAGCATCGCTTCGGTGTGAACCAGCGGGCAAAACTGCTTGCGAAGGGTGATGCGGTAGATGCCCTGTACTTAAGCGCAACACCCATCCCGCGTTCCTTGGCGCTTGCTCTCTATGGAGATTTGAGCCTGTCCTACCTGAAAACGCGTCCGCGCAACTTGGCAGGCAATACGACCAAGGTATATCCGCGCACCCTGCGGGGCAATGCTTATGATGCAGCGCTTAAGGCTTTGTCATTAGGCAAGCAGGTGTATGTGGTGTGCCCTTTGGTGGGCAAAACGGCCGTTGAGGAAGAAAGCACCAAGAAGGTGCAATCCCGCGAGGCATCACCAAGTTTTGAAGAAGAAGCCTATACCTGGGCTGCTATCAGCATCGAAGCAGAAAGCGACCTTGAAGGGGAAGATTTGAAGGCGGCGCGCAAAGAAGCAGAGTTTTTGCAAAACACGGTGTTTCGCCACTATCAGGTTGATTTGCTTCACGGCAAGATGAGTGGTGCGGAAAAGCAAGAAGCCATGACGCGTTTTAGCCAAGGGGAAACCCACGTGTTAGTGGCAACGACCATTATAGAAGTTGGTGTTGATGTCGTGAATGCGTCGGTCATGATAATCGAAGATGCCGACCGTTTCGGTCTAGCCCAGCTTCATCAGTTGCGGGGTCGTGTAGGGCGCGGGGATGAACCTGGTGAGGTATTTTTAATATCGAGTTCAAAAGCACCCGCAGCGTTGGAGCGCCTTGCTGCCATGGAAGCGACCGAGGACGGTTTCGAACTGGCGAGTTTCGACCTTTCCCTTCGCCGTGAAGGCGATATTTTAGGCAACCGCCAACACGGTGCTTCGGTATTAAAGCTGGTCAATGTCGTGCGGGACGCCAAAATCATCGAAGCGGCACACGCAGACGCACAGGAAATACTTGACATAGACCCTACGCTTGAAAGTGAAACGTATCGCCCCTTGGGGCGCGAAATGCGCCTTGCCTTCAAAGATGCGCAAAAGACCTTCGGAGGATAAATGCGTATTGTCGCAGGAGAATATAAGGGTCGAGTCCTCAAAGCGCCTTCGGGTCAAACGGCGCGCCCGACAACTGATCGCGTTCGTGAAGCCTTGATGAGTGTGCTTATCTCGGCGCGCGGCACACTTGACGGTGCCGTGGTGCTTGATGCCTTTGCGGGAAGTGGGGCGCTCGGGCTTGAGGCACTGAGCAGGGGAGCGGCTCACGTGAGTTTTTGTGAAAAGAACGGGGCAGTGTTTCACACCCTGCGCGCAAACCTCGATTCGTTTGCGGTGCCTGATGCGCGCTATACACTTTTTCAGACCGATATCTTGAAACATACACCAAAGTTTACCAAAACTCCTTTCGACCTGGTATTTCTTGATCCGCCCTATGGGTACAAAGCCACAGACGTTCTTGCCCTGCTCGAAAGAATGGAAGCGCAGGGCTTGCTTGCGGCAGAAACGCTCATTTCGTATGAACACGCAAAATCGGATGATTTATCTGTGCGCGCAGCTTTTGATTCATTACAATGGGACATCGTTGCGCATAAAAGTTATGGCGATATTGCCCTTGACCTTGCGCTTGTGCGCCACCAAAAGAGGGAAGTTTCATCGACGTGAAAGGGAAGACTATGAAGCGTGCACTTATTCCAGGTACGTTTGACCCGATAACGGGGGGACATTTGGATGTTATTTCGCGGGCATCGCAGCTTGTTGACGAGATTGTCGTTGGCGTTGCGGCTTCGCCTTCAAAAAACCCGCTTTTTTCCCTTGAGGAAAGGGTTGCGCTTGCACGAGAAGCGACGGCGCATTTGCCCAATGTAGAGGTCTTGCCCTTCAATTGCTTGTTGGTTGACTTCGCACAAGATATCGATGCTCAAATCCTTATTAAGGGCTTGCGCGCTATCACCGATTTTGAATACGAATTCCAGATGACTGCCTTGAACTATCAAATCAACAAAGCCATCGAAACGGTATTTATCATGTCGCCTCCTGAATACATGTATCTTTCCTCGTCAATCGTGCGCGAGATAGCTTCTCTACACGGTGATGTGTCAGGATTTGTGCCTGTTTGCGTAAAAGATGCCCTTGAAGCGAAGTTTGCATAAAGGCACCTTATTTGCGCTGTTTATGCGTAAATGTGCGCTTTGTGCAGGATAGTATGGAAATCGCATACTTCATGCTACAATTATTCGTTGTGTATAGCCTTGTGGTTGTCCGCACATCAACGCAGTAATAACGCAGCAAGAAATGGTTGGAAGGACTGTAATGGACGAAACAGGAGTATTGGGCTTACTGGAAGAGCTGTCAATTCTACTGGAAGATTCCAAGCCGGTATTTGGTAAGAATAATATCCGTCAAGTTGATATTGCAGCAGCATTTGAAATCATGGACGAGATTCGTGATACCTTTCCGAGTGAGTTTTCCCTTTCTCGACAAATTGTGCGCGAGCGTCAAAGCTTGCTTGATGACGCCGAAGCTGAAGCGAATCGCATGATTGAAGATGCGCGCAGCCAGGCTATGACCATTGCAAGCGAACAAGAAATCGTAAGAATCTCCCAGCAACAAGCCGACACGATTCTCGCCGATGCGCGTGAACTTGAGCGTCAAACCCGCGCTGGTGCCGAAGATTATGCCGACGAAGTATTTGGTCATGTTGAGCAGAGTTTGGATACCTTGCTTTCCAATGTCCGCCGCTGTCGAGACCGCCTGAACTCAACTTCTCTCATTGGACGGTAATGTCACAGACGAGTATCACTATTACATCCGAACTCTTCGCCCCTGCGGAGAGTTCTTCGTTTGAAGGTGTCTACGACCTTCCGCTTTTTAAGGCAGGGGTCGATTTTTACGAATTCGCCGAACCCCTTCGCTGGAATCTGAACGCTTCCAATACGGGAGACGCCCTTTTGCTGGTCGGCACGATAGAAGGGGTGGCAAAAACCGCCTGCGCCCGTTGTACTGAACCTTTTGAGTTTCCTATAACGGGGGATATCGAGGGCTACTATCTGCTTACGGGCGACTCGCTTGCTCCCGAAGATTTGGACGATGACGAATTCGATGTCTTGCCCGAAAACAACATAATCGACCTAGCCCCTTTGTTCACGGCTGCCCTGTTGCTCGAAGTACCCTTGCTTCCCCTGTGTGATGAAGGTTGCGCGGGGCTTTGCCCGATTTGCGGGCAGAACAAAAATAATGAACCGTGCTCGTGTGATGAGGACGCGCAAAACAATCAAGACAGTGAAAAGCCCCATCCCTTTTCAGCTTTGAAGGACTATCCTTTTTAAATCCGATATTTTTCCTGGCAGCAGGAATGAAAGAGTGCCAGGCGAGGAAAAGACGCGTATGGTATTCGGGTAATAGCGCCTATTCCTGTGCTAGACTGTAGGAAATCGGACAAAAGGGCAAGGAGTTGGTAGTATGCATTGTCAAAACTGCGGAAAGCTCATTTCAGATGAAGCAACATTTTGCACCTATTGTGGAACTAAGCAGACAATAATCAATGAACCCGTGATATCCGCAACACAGCCAGCGCCGCAGGCATCGCAGGTACCGTCAGACCAGACGCCCTTGCCAAGTGCGGCTCCATCGCCAGTTTCAGCACCGCAGCCATCGCAGGCGGCAGCTGCTTCTTTCCCTCCACCAACAATAGCGCCCATGCCCGTTTCTCTGCCCTATGCCCCGCCCGTTTCAGCAGGTACCTCTAAGGGACGGGTTTTGCTTCTTATAGGGGCGATAGCCATGATACTTTTCGGTTTATACTGGGGCTGGTTCTCTCGGCCGACCTGGGCAGGCTTTCTCTCGGGTTACGATCCAGTTGATTCACTCGTGTTGCTGTGGCTTTTTTGGCCCCTGGTTGCTCTTTCTTTGGGGATATGTTCCTGCATTGGTCTGGCGAAGCGCCCCTTGCGCACGGTATCAATAGTCCTTGGTGGTATCGCGGCTTTACCCATGGCAATTCTCCTTGCTCACCTGCTGCATACTTTTTGGTTGGATGGGCGCTATGAGCCTGATTCGTTTCTCGTGCTCCTTGTCGCAGGTCTAGCTGCTTGCGTTTTTATCATCGTGGGTGCAATACAAATGAACAAATCATCAAGAAAGGGAATTTCTCGCTAGGCTTTTAGTATTATCTCGAGGTGTGAGGTATAAGGGGTGGCGAAAAAGCGCGCTAGATTTTATTCATTTCATTAAGCGTGGAGTTATACCAATGTTCCCAGTTGGGTGGGCAGTACTTTTTGGCGCCAGCGATTGATATCGCCCCACCATACCCGTTGGCAAGTCCGCGCACATGCGCGTTGATGGCTTCTTCCCAGCTTCCCCAGCTAACCGAACCCCAGCCCCAGGCATTGTGAGGCAAGAAGCAATAGCGTCCCTTGGTGCTTTCCGTGTTTGAGATAGCGGGTGAGAAACGGGGGTCTACGCCGTAGTTCCAGGCGGCTTCGGCAAAGGTGCGTCCTTGTCCTGCCATGGGAGAGCCTGCCAGATAAGCGTCAATCCGCTTTGTCCAAGTGTTTACGAAGGTTGCTTTATCAACTGACCAGTCAACCCCGCCCGTTGAAGGAGCCTGTGGCGTGGTGGCACCCGAATTGGAACTACCCGAAGAGCCACTGTTCGAAGAATTGCCCGCAGCGGCTGCAGCGCGTTCTTCTTCGGCTTTCTGACGTTCAAGTTCTGCTTGCAGGGCAGCCGCTTGGCGCTCAGCTTCTTCTTGAGCGCGGCGTTGTGCTTCTTCGCGTGCTGCTTGTGCCTCTTTCAAGGCTTCTTCAGCGCGCAGCGTTTCAGCGTCAGCTGCCATCTTGGATTCTTGCAGAGATTTCTTCGTGTTCTGCAATTCTTCCTTCATTGTTTTCAGACGCAGAACTTCGTTTATTGTCGTTTGATTGATGGCGTTGAGATATTCGATGGTATCTAAAAATTCTGTCAGGCTTGCTGAATTGAGTATTGTGTTGATAAGCGAAAAGCCCTCTTGCTGCATTTTATAAAGTGACACCATTGCCGTGGCGCTCTTTGCTTCTTGTTCGGGAAGTGCTTCTTCAAGCGCTTGGATTTTCAGCGTGTTTTCTTCAATTTTGGCTTGCAGGGCTTCGGCTTTCGCTTGAGCTTCGTCATAGGCCTTGGAAGTCGCTTCCATTTGTTCTTGCGTTTCGGCAAGAAGCTGGTCTATTTCGGTGTTATCGGCAAAGGCTTCCCGTGTGTCCGTCGCCCATATTCCGAATAACCCGAATACGAGAGATGCGACCACAAGCCAGGACGTAGCTCGCCTTGTAACGATATGTTTCATCTAACAATGGTCCTTACTATTTCAGCAGAGAAACCAACAAAGTATCCTCTAGTCAAAACGCTGCACCACTCTGCTCTTCCTGCGAAATACATAAAGGCAGCGTTCACGCGCACAAAATGCGCGGGCACAATAGTATAGTGCAATTCCAAACAAATGTCCCTTGTTTTTTTAATTACCTTTGGTACAATGAATCGTTGCGTATTCAAAGGATACATTTTTTCAGGCGAAAAGCCTGTTGGAAAAGGAGTAATTATGGCAGTCCCTAAGCGAAAGACAGGTAGGTCAAAGACCCATTCTCGTCGCAGCGCCAATGACAAGATTGCGTGCCCGCCACGTTCTGTGTGTCCACAATGTGGAGAAGTTAAACTTCCGCATCGTGTTTGTTCAAATTGCGGCTTTTACAAGAACCGTGAAGTTCTCGAGACCGAGTAAGCAAGACTAAAGAGCAATGGTGAACGAAGCTCCTTAGGTTGCCTTACTGATGAGGCATTCCTACGGAGCTTCGTTTCGTTTGTGCAAGCAAAACGGCGAAACGGAGAAAACATGCCTGAAAAGGTGATACTGAGCGTTGATGCCCTCGGGGGAGACAACGCACCCGATGTTGTGCTTGATGGCGTAAAAGCAGCACTTGCCGAAGACGAGAATCTTGAAATTATTCTTTGCGGCCCTGCTGAAGTGGTTGAACCCTTTGCTGCAGGCGTGGCGCGCTGCACGGCACAGCCCACTACTGAATTCATTGACATGGGCGAACACCCCGCCGAAGCGGTGCGTCGCAAGAAGGATTCTTCGCTCGTGGTCGGTTGTCGCTTGGTGAAGGAATCCCGTGCCCAAGGCTTTTTCTCGGCAGGCTCAACGGGAGCGTGCTTGGCGGCAGCTACCCTGGTTATCGGGCGCATCAAAGGGGTTTCGCGCCCAGCGCTCACCACGATTGTCCCGTCTCCCGTAAAACCAGTTGTTATGTGTGACATCGGTGCCAACGCTGATTGCAAGGCGGAATACTTGCTCCAATTTGCACAAATGGCAACTATTTATATGGAAGAGATTCTCCATGTGAAAAACCCGCGCGTGGCTCTGCTCAACATCGGCGAAGAAGAAACGAAGGGTTCTCTCTTTGCTCAAGAAGCGTTCGCTCTTCTCAAGGCGCAGCTCCCCAATTTCGCAGGAAACGCCGAGGGTGGCGATATCCTTCCCGCAAATTTCGATATTTTTGTAACCGATGGTTTTACGGGTAATGTCTGCCTGAAAACCATCGAAGGAACTTCAAAAACGCTCTTCAAGACGCTGAAGGAAATATTTTATAGCAGCGCGCTCACGAAGCTGGGGGCACTGACCATCAAAGGGGGCTTAAGTGATCTCATGGTGAAGGTAAGCCCTGATACATACGGGGGAGCGCCCTTATTGGGCGTGAAGGGTGCCTGCATTGTCGGACACGGTTCTTCTAATGCGCTCGCCATAAAAAACGGGATTCACACCACGGCTGAAATCGTGCGCACGGATGTCTCTGGTTTAATAGAAAAGACCGTTTCAAAGCCATGATGTATGGAGTAAAATACAAGCGGTGGATGCGGACAAGCTAGGCTATGACTCTATGATGATGTATGAAGAACAAAATCGAAAACTCGAACGGATGCAGGATATCTTAGGGTATCGCTTTGTCCAAGAGGATTTTTTGCTTGCCGCAATAACCCATCCTTCGGCAACTGAAGGTCGGTCGGTGAAGTATTCTTATGAGCGTCTTGAATTTTTGGGCGACAGCATTTTAGGTGCCATCGTGGCAGCTGTTGCCTTTCATCGTTACCCCGATCTTGACGAAGGCGGCTTGACGCGCATTAAGGTTGCGCTCGTTTCGGGCTCTAACCTATCCGATGTCGCCGCGTCCCTTGGCTTTGCCGATGTCATCGTTTTCGGTTCTTCAGAAACAGGAACGGGAAAACGCGGGCTTCATTCCGCTCTTGAGAATGTCTACGAAGCGGTGGTGGCAGCCCTTTATCTCGATGGCGGGCTTGATGCTGCCAACGATTTTGTCGAGGCAACGCTTATCCCGAAAATGTCGCTTGACATGGTGAAAGAACCTGAAAATCCCAAGAGCATATTGCAGGAAAAGCTCCAAGAGGGTGGCATCACGCCTACCTATAAATTGGTGGAAACACAAGGCCCCCCTCATGACCGCACCTTTGTCACCCAAGTCTTTGCAGGCGTGCAAGCTCTTGCGCGCGGCGTGGGGCGCACCAAGAAGGAAGCGGAAAGCCAGGCGGCGAAAAGCGCGCTGGCTTCGTTGGGAAATTTCCCTAACCCCCTTCCTGAAAAGGAAAAAGTCAAAGAGAGCAAAGCGGCAATCAAAGCCGAACGTGCGGCAGCAAAAGCGCAAGAAAAAGCTCAGGAAAAAGCTCGCAAGCAACGCGTGCGCGAACGCGCAAAAATGAAGAAGCAGGGGTAGCTTGTCGTGCATCTGAAATCCCTCGTCTTAAAAGGTTTCAAATCGTTTGCAGATCGCAGTGTTCTTGGTTTCGAACCAGGAATTACCGCGGTGGTGGGACCGAATGGTTCGGGCAAGTCGAACATATCCGATGCGGTATTGTGGGTATTAGGCGAGCGCAACGCGAAAAGCCTACGCGGGCAGACGATGGAAGATGTTATCTTCGCGGGTTCATCGGCGCGCAAATCGGTTGGTATCGCTGAAGTTGATTTGATTCTTGACAACAGCGACCACACCCTTCCCATTGATTTTGACGAAGTTGCTCTCACGCGGCGTATGTATCGCAGCGGCGAGAGTGAATATTTGATAAATGGAGCTCTTGCGCGGCGCATGGATGTTCTCGATATTCTTCATGATACGGGGCTTGGAACTGGTACCAATTCGATAATCTCTCAAGGTAATCTTGATACTATTTTGCAATCAAAGCCTGAAGATAGGCGTTCTTTAATCGAAGAAGCCGCAGGCGTTCTCAAGCACAAGCAGCGCAAAATGAAAAGTGAGCGCAAACTTGAGCAGATGGACAACCATCTCATGCGCGTGCGTGACGTTGCCGCTGAAGTCGAGCGTCAGTTAAAGCCGCTTGAGCGCAAGGCGAAACGCGCGCAGTCCTACCAAGGGCTTGCCGCAGAACTTGCCGACCTTAACCTGGTGCTTGCCGTTGATGATTTGCGGATGCTCCAATCAAAGTGGGGGAAGGTAAGCGAACAGGAAAGCAAGCTGGTCGATGAACTCGAAGGCGTGCGCCTGCTCATCAAGCAGACCGAAGACACGATGCAGTCCCTGCAAGAACAGATGCAAGAACAAAGTTCTCAAGCGGGCGATTTGGCTCGTCAGCATCGCCGCGCTCAGTCGGCGCTTGAGCGTTTCGATGCGGCAATTTTACTGCTCCATGAAAAGCGCCGTTCCACTCAAGCCTATGGGGCAGATACCCGCATTGCGCTTGAGACGAATACCCACAAACTAGCCCAAGCAACACGGGCGCGCACGCAAGCACAAGAACAGCTTCAAGACACAACAGCACAGCTCAGCATTGCCGAAGAACAGGCTAACCGTCTTGAAAGCGAACAAGTAGCCTGTCTTTCGCATCGGGCGAGTCTTGAGAAAAATCTCGAGGACTTCTTAAGAAGCGAACGCGAACTTTCCCAGGAAATGGAAACCATTCGGGCTGCTCGTGCAGCGAACCAAGAGGCGCTTTCTACCTCAAAGGCACAAGAGCAACTCTTCGCTGACCAAAGCCTTGCTCTCGGAACGCGCCTTGCTGCCTTGAGCGCGAATCGGGAAAAGGACGCCACCAAACTCCAAGAACAAAAAGACGCGCTGGCAAGTCTTGAAAAGCGGGCAACACAGGTGCGCGACGCAGTTGCCCAAAGCACGGCGCAACGCGAGGATGCTCAGAAAATCCAAGAATCTTTGCGCGAAGAATTGGCGGTTGCTGCCGCGCAAATCAAGGGACTTGAAGAACTCGAACGTTCAAGTGCGTCAGCGAATCAGGCTCTTGCATGGCTTATGGAACACAAAAGTGATTTTGCCTCAGAAATTGAAGTGCTTTCTGACCATATTACGGCACCTAAAGAACTTGAAGCGCTGGTTGAAAATTTCCTCGGCGCTGATTTGGATGCCTTGTGTTTGCGTGACATACAAACAGCAAACGCGATAGCTGAAACCTTGTGTGCGCGCAATCTTTTCGGGGACATTGTTCTGTTTGCCAACGCCAAGGACACACTACCTGCGCGCAAAGCACCTGCTTTCGGCACGTCTCTTCTGTCCTTGCTCCAATATCCGAGCGCTTATGCGACAACCCTTGAATCCCTTCTCGGGGATATATATCTGTGCGACAGCATTGCCGAAGCACTCAAAGCGCACGCGCAAAGCGGCAGCAATTTTCGCTTTGCAACGCGCGAGGGCTTTATGGTATGGCCCGACAACAAGATAACGCTTTCCTTGGTGGGGACAGGCGACGCGACAGGATCTCTTGCGCGGCGGCGTCAATTGGATACGCTCAAAGCCGAGCGCGCACGTCTAAAAGCTGCTCTTTCGCAGGCACACGATGAAAAGGAAACAACTGAGGCAAACCTGCATAAGGCTCAAAGCGAAAGCCTGCGCCTCTCGCAAGAATGTGCTGAAATGCAAGGCTTGCTCAAAGCCGCTCAATCTGAATTTTCCCGCCTTGAAGAAAGTGTTGCAACGCTTCACCGTGAAGAAAAGGATCTCTCTTCCAAGCGCGAAGCGGCGAAGAAGGTGTTAGGCAGTGCCGAACCTGCTCTTGGCGAACAGGAAAGCCGCCTTGTTGAATTGGCTTCTTCACTTGATGAAATGAAGGTACGCAGTATTTCTGCACAAAAAGACATCATTCCGTTGCGCGAAGAAGCAAGCGCACGTGACGAAGAACTGGCATCAGCACGCCTGACGGTAGCAACGCTTACCGAACGCGAAAACTATGCGCGTCGCCTGCTTGCCACGAAAGAACAAGAGATTCGTTCTTTGAATATCGAGATTCAGGTGGCACGAGAAACGCTTGCGAAAAAACTTATCGCGCAAGAACGTGTCGAGCCGCTGCAGGCACGTTTTGAATCCCTTGCTGATAGCGTGCGCGCCTGGATTGAACAACTTGAATCTGCCAGCGCGCAAGAACAAGACCTTTCAAGCGGGCTTCACAGTTCCATCACCCAGGCACGCAGTGGTGCGCGCAGTGCCCATGATTCATTCGACGAAGTCAACGAGCGCCTTTCGCAAAGCAGGGTAGAAAAAGGTCGTCTTGAAATTCAGGTTGAAACGGCGATAAACACTATCGTTCATGATTGTAAAACCCCGCTTGAAACAGCTATCGAAAAACCTGCGCTCACCGACCGTGCAGAAATTGAAGATAAGGCATTTAAGCTGCGCCGTCGCATTGCGAATATGGGCACCATTAACCCTGATGCTGCGGTTGAATACGAAGAACTGAAGAAACGCTTCGATTATATGGCAACACAGCTCGATGACATGTATGCGGCACGCCGTGCGCTCGCAAAGATAATTCGGGTTATCGACACGCGTATGAAAGACGATTTTGTCGTGACCTTTGAAAAGGTGAACGAAAACTTCAAAGAAATTTTCTCAACCTTGTTCCCTGGCGGTGCTGCGGAATTGAAGTTGGTTGACCCTGATGATTTAGAAAACACGGGCATCGAGGTCACCGCACAACCGAAGGGTAAGCGCATTACCAAGATGATGCTTATGAGTGGCGGGGAAAAATCCTTGACCGCACTCGCGCTTTTGTTTGCTGTCTATCGCATCCGTTCGACACCTTTTTATATTTTGGACGAAGTTGAAGCGGCGCTTGACGACACGAACCTGCGCAGGATATGTGCGTATTTCGATTCCTTGCGCCAAACCACCCAGCTTATCCTTATTACGCATCAGCGCCGTACCATGGAAGTTGCCGATGTGCTCTATGGTGTTACGATGCAATCAGACGGCGTGACCAAAGTGGTGAGCCAGCGTCTTGATAGAGCCTTACAATACGCAGAGGATAAATAATGGGGTTTTTTAATCGCATATCGGAAGGTCTTTCCCGTTCGCGCGAAAAGTTCAGCGAACAAATCAACGTCTTGCTCGACCGCGGACCTGACCTCGATGAAGATTTTTGGGACGGCTTGGAAGAAGCGCTCATCCTAAGCGACGTGGGCGCCTTGGCTGCATCCGACATTGTCGAGAAGCTGCGCGACAGCGCAAAACGCAAGGCGCTTCCTGATGCTTATAGTGTGCTCGATATGCTCTACGACCACATTGCTGATACCTTTACGCCCGCTGATGAAGATGTGTTCGATTTAGAAGAAGCCGTGGTGCTGTTTGTCGGCGTGAACGGTTCGGGAAAAACAACGACGGTGGGAAAGATTGCCTTTGATGCAACGCAAAAAGGGCGTCGCGTGCTCTTAGGAAGTGCTGATACCTTTCGTGCCGCTGCAATTGAGCAGCTTGAGATCTGGGCGAAGCGTGCTGAAGTTGAAATTGTCACCCGTCAGCGCGGCAGCGACCCTGCCAGTGTGTGCTTTGAAACCATAGAACGCGCCGAAGCAAGTGGTGCGGATATGGTTTTAATAGATACGGCGGGGCGCCTGCACACGTCTGAAGATTTGATGCGCGAACTGGAAAAAGTGGTCAACGTGGTACGGAAGCGTTCTAAAGCGGACGTGAAAACCGTGTTGGTTATCGACGCGACAACGGGGCAAAATGGACTTCAGCAGGCACGTCAGTTCAATCAAGCGCTTGACTTGGACGGACTGATTGTCACCAAACTTGACGGAACCGCCAAGGGCGGCATTGCGCTGGCAATATCTCATGAATTGGGCTTGCCTCTGTATAGAATAGGGGTTGGCGAAGGTATTGAAGACCTGCGCCACTTTGACCCGCACGAATTTGCCCAGGCTTTGGTGGGAGATTTCGCCGCGAAGCCAACTTCGCCCTCAACTTCGCCCTCGAATTCATAAGAAGGGAACAACTTCACATGCTTGAAAATCTTTCACAACGTCTCCAAGGCATTCTTTCAGGCTTGCGCGGAAAGGGACGCTTGACCGAAGAAGACATCGACCAAGCGATGCGCGAAATTCGTCGCGCCCTGCTCGAAGCGGATGTCAATTTCAAGGTAGTCAAGGGCTTTGTCGAAAACACGAAAGAGCGCTGCATGAGTGCAGAGGTGCTCGAATCGCTGACTCCCGCACAAAACGTCATCAAAATTGTGCTTGATGAATTGACTGAACTGTTGGGTCGCAGCGATTCAAAGCTGGTGTTGGGCAGTCGCGTTCCTAACGTCATCATGTTAGTAGGCTTGCAGGGTTCAGGTAAAACAACGGCTGCTGCCAAACTTGCCTATCGGCTGAAAGAGGAAAATCACACCCCGCTCTTGGTCGCGTGCGACGTGTATCGTCCTGCCGCAATCGAGCAGTTACAAACCCTTGGTGACGAAATAGGGGTGCGCGTTTATCGGGGGGATGGAAAAGACCCTGTGGCTATTGCGCGTGAAGGTGTTCAAGATGCCATCGACAATCTGCGTGATGTGGTTATCGTTGATACCGCAGGTAGGCTCCATGTTGATGAAGATATGATGGACGAAGCCGCCAACATAAAGCGCGCGGTCAAGCCCGACCAAATCCTTATGGTCGTTGATGCCATGACGGGTCAAGATGTGGTGAATGCGGCATCAGCTTTTGCCGAACGAGTGGATTTTGATGGTGTCATCATGTCGAAGATGGACGGTGACGCACGGGGCGGTGGTGCGCTTTCCATTAAGCAAGTAACGGGCAAACCTATCAAGTTCATCTCTTCGGGCGAAAAACCCGATTCCTTGGAAGCCTTTCATCCCGACCGCATGGCAAAGCGCATTTTGGGGATGGGCGATGTCGTAAGCTTGATTGAAAGCGCTGCGAAAATTCAAGAAGAGGAAATTGAAGCCGAACAAGCTGAACGGATGCTATCCGCGCAACTCACCTTGGATGATTTTGTCGACATGAACAAGCAAATTCGCAAGATGGGTGGTGTTACGAAGCTGGTGAGTGCCTTGCCTGGTGGCGATAAGGCGCTTGGGTCAGGGCAGGTTAATGAAGATATTTTTGACCGCATGGTGGTTATTATCAATTCCATGACCAAAAAAGAACGACAGCGTCCCGACATCTTGAACGGCAGCCGCCGTGTGCGCATTGCCAAAGGGGCGGGCGTGGAAGTCACTGACGTAAATCAGCTTATCAAGAAGTTCAATGAAACGAAAAAGATGCTCAAACAATTCATGCCCGAACAAGACTTTGCCCCTGCTAAAAAAGGGAAAAAAGGTAAAAAGAATAAGCGGCGACGCAGTATGCCTGCGCTAAACGGCATGAGTGTTGCCGATATGAAGAAAATGCAAGATATGATCAAAAATATGGAGATGTAGACCAGCCGCCTATTCTGCACGGGCATTTTACTTGCAAGAAGCTGTCTTTCATCGTACAATCGGTGACTGTGTTTTTGTGGGAAGCACACCCACTTTAATGTGAAGAATATGAAAAAAGGAGCTTACCTTAATGGCTGTAAAAATCCGTCTCGCCCGCCACGGCGCAAAAAAGGCACCGTATTACCGCATTGTTGTCGCTGACGCACGCGCGCCACGCGATGGTCGCTTTATCGAAGAGGTGGGTCGCTACAATCCGTGCGCATCGCCGACCATGGTCAAGTTTGATATGGAAAAGGTTGACCAATGGATTAAAAACGGTGCTCAGCCGACTGACACCGTTGCCCGTTTACTTGAATCTGCCCGTCAAGGAGAATAAGCCATGAGCGAGCAGATGGTCGATGTCGTTGGCTTGGTAACGGTTGTCGTCGAGCCGCTTATTGAACACAAAGAAAGTCTTGAGATTATTCCCAGCGAAACTTCTGAGGGGAATATCCTCATTGAACTTAACGTACACGAAGAGGATGTTGGCAAGGTCATTGGCCGCCAAGGTAGAGTCATCAAGGCGATTCGCACCCTTGCGCGGGCTGCAGCGTCGCGTATGGACGCTCATGTCGAAGTCGAACTTATAGACTAAATGCATTCTTGGGTGCGTATTGCTGAACTAGTTAAAACGAAAACCTTAGAAGGAGGGCTTGTCGTGCGCAGTTGCGACGAGCTTTCTTTTTTATTGTGCGAAGGCATGGAAGTTGCGTTCGTGCCGCCTCAAACCGACTGCCCTCGAACAGCACAGGTGATATCCGTTGAAGCGGCAAAAGGCTCTTCGCGGCTGATTTACTTCGATACGGTGCGCGATATTGCCACCGCCGAGGCTTTGGTGGGCTGTTCGTGTTTGGTGAAGCGGGAGGCTTTGCCGCAGGGTTTTGATACGCCTGTTAAAAAGCCTTATGAGGGCTTTGATGTTCATGATGCTGTCTTCGGCTTTTTGGGAAAGGTCAAAGAAGTAGTTGAAAATCCTGCCCAGAGACTTTTAGTTGTGGAAAACCAAGAAGAATTTTTGCTGGTACCTTTTGTCGATGAATTCGTGGAACACATTGATGAGGATGCACAGCACATAGCGGTCACGGTACCACAGGGGCTGCTTGATTTGGCGCAAGAAAACAAAGCTCAAAGGCGCGGGCGAACACCATGAAGATAGAAACGCTTTCAACCTTTCCTGATATGTTGCGCACCGTTATGTCGGTGTCGATGATGCGCATTGCTCAGGAAAAAGGTTTACTCGAATTTATCGCCCATGACCTGCGCGATTGGACGCATGACCGCCATCGCAGCACCGATGATGACCCCTACGGCGGAGGTCAAGGGCTTGTGATGAAGTGCGAGCCCATCTTTGAAGCCTATGATGTAATCGCTGCGCAAAGCGAAAGCGGGAACAAAAGCGCCACTAAGCCCTATACGGTTTTTCTCAGTCCCGTGGGCGAGCCCTTCACCGAAGAAACCGCTTGTTCTCTTGCAGAACTCGACCACATTCTTTTTGTTTGCGGTCACTACGAAGGCATTGACGAGCGAGCCTATACCCTTGCCGATAAAGTTATTTCGCTGGGGGACTACGTTTTGACGAGCGGCGAATTGGCATCCTTGGTCGTAATTGATGCGCTTGTGCGCAAGATTCCTGGTGTTTTGGGGGATGAAATGAGCGCACGCGAAGAAAGTTTCAGCGACGGTTTGTTGGAATACCCCCACTACACACGCCCTGCGAGCTTCCGCGGTCTTGAGGTACCCGAAGTTCTCTTGAGCGGAAACCACGCCGCAATTAACGCATGGCGCCGTGAGCAAAGTTTGAAGCGAACGTTTCAGTTGCGCCCCGATTTGCTTGAATGCGTACCTCTCAATAAAAAAGATTGTGAATTTATAAATTCTTTATTGAACGGGGCACAAAGCGACTCTGACACGTTATCATAAATGGTTATGAAGTTTCGGGCACAAAAGGCCTGAATTTGAAAGGGACCTTGTTTTTATGTACGCAGGAAAACATGCCGAACAAAAGGATGGCCAAGTACGGAAAATAGTCGGTCTTGTCGTAATGGCAGCCGCGTTTTTCCTCCTTGTTCAGGCGCTGCGTATCTTTGTTTTCCAGGGCTATCTCATCCCTTCAGGTTCTATGGAAGAAACTCTCATGATAGGCGATAGAGTTATCGCAGAAAAAGTCACCTACCATTTCCGTGATGTTGAACCAGGCGACATTGTCATTTTCGAAGACCCCAATATCCCGCGGCGTATTTTAGTGAAGCGCTGTGTTGCCGTTGGCGGGCAAACCGTTGATTTGAAAGACGGCCAGCTTTTCGTTGACGGGGTTGCTCAAAACGAACCCTATACGCTGGGCAAGCAATCCGTTCCACTTGTGCGAACTTCGGTGGACGTCAGCTATCCTTATTTTGTTCCCGAGGGAACTATTTGGGTGATGGGGGACAACCGAACGAATTCCCAAGATGCGCGTTATTTTGGACCGATAAATCTGACCAGTGTATATGGCAGGGCGCTCATGATTTATTGGCCGCTTGAGCATGTACACGTATTCGAATAGATTATTCAAGGAGAACCATGCCACGAGATACTGATGTTGCGGGCGAAACTCAAACTTCGCAGGTAATGCCGACGTTTCAAGACGTTATTGCGTGTCTGCAGCAATACTGGTCGAGCCAGGGTTGTGTTATCTTGCAGCCCTACGACAATGAAGTGGGTGCGGCGACAAACGTGCCTGCAACCATTTTGCGGGCACTCGGTCCTGATGTCTGGAAAACTGCCTACGTGCAGGGGTGTCGACGTCCCAGTGATGGACGCTATGGGCAAAACCCGAATCGCTTGCAACACTACTATCAATTCCAAGTGCTCATCAAGCCTTCTCCTGACGACATCCAAGATTTGTATCTGGGGTCTTTACGAGCAATCGGTATCGATGTTGAAAAACACGACGTGCGCTTTGTTGAGGACGATTGGGAAAGCCCGACCCTTGGTGCTTGGGGGCTTGGCTGGGAAGTTTGGATAGACGGCATGGAAGTGACGCAGTTTACCTATTTTCAGCAGGTCGGCGGATTTGAGTGCAGTCCCGTTTCGGTTGAACTTGCCTATGGGCTTGAGCGCTTGACCATGTATATTCAAGGGGTCGATTCAATCTATGACATCGTTTGGGCGCGTGGTGAGGATGGCACCACCTTTACCTACGGGGACGTATTCCTTGAAAACGAGCGCCAGTATTCGGCGTATAACTTTGAACACGCCGACACAGATTTCTTGTTTCAGGAATTTAATGCGCGTGAGAGCGAATGCCTGAAGATTTTAGAAGCGAACTTAGCGCTTCCCGCTTATGACTCAGTGTTGAAATGCTGCCATGCCTTTAACCTGCTCGATGCGCGGGGTGTTATTTCAGCTACTGAGCGCATGGCGTATATCTTGCGTGTGCGCAGCCTTGCAAAGGCGTGTTGCGCAAGCTATCTGGAACATGTTGTCGGTGAAAGTGTTGGCGTTGCGGCGCAAGAGAGTGCTGAAGGAAAGGGGAATCGTGATGCTTAAGACGAAAACCCTTGCCTTTGAGATAGGAACTGAAGAAATTCCCGCCTTTGATTTGGCGAAGGCAACTACTCAACTTGAAACACAAGTTGCCGAAATGCTTAAAGCAGCGCGTATCGCCTTTGAGCGCATCGAAGTGTATTCCACGCCCCGTCGCTTGATTGTGCTTGTTTTTGCCTTAGCAGAGCAAACGGATGCGCTTGCTGAAGAGCATAAAGGTCCTGCGGTCAGCCTTGCCTTTGATGATGCGGGAAGCCCCACCAAGGCGGCGCTCGGCTTTGCGAAGGGCAAGGGCGTAGAAGTTGGTGCACTTGAGCGGCGACGTGTGGGCGACACCGAATACGTTTTCGCGTTGAAGCAAACTCCCGCACAAAAGGTTGCTCCGCTGCTGGGCGCACTGCTTGAAAAACTCATTGTGAGCATTTCTTGGCCGAAATCATGTCGCTGGGGAAGCGAAACGGCGTTTTTCTCGCGCCCCGTTCGCTGGTTGTTGGCCTTGCTTGATGATGAGGTCATTCCCGTGAATTTCGCAGGGCTTTGTGCAGGCAACACCACGCGCGGACATCGCTTTTTGGCACCAGGACCCCACGAGGTTTCCCACGCAAACAAGCTGTTAGATGTTTTGAGTGCGGCATCGGTTATGTATAGCCAAGAGCAACGAACGCAAACTATTCGCAGCGGTATTGCTGCAGTTGAGCGTGAATATAATCTGGTGAGTGAACTGCCTGCAAACACCTTGCTTGAAGTTGTTAATCTGACAGAATACCCAAGCGTACTTGTGGGAAGTTTCGACGAAGCATTCTTAAAAGTTCCTGAAGAAATAATTGTGGATGCGCTTCTCAAGCACCAGCGCTATTTCCCTCTTTACGATAGCAAACATAAACTGACGAACCGCTTTATTGCCGTGTCGAATGGCAACCCCGATTGTGCCGCTATTATTGTTGCGGGCAATGAACGCGTGGTACGCCCGCGACTTTCTGACGCGAAGTTTTTCTATGAGGAAGACTTAAAACGCCCCTTAGATTATTTTGTAGCGCGCCTCGATACGGTGGTATTTCAGGAAAGCCTCGGGACTATGCGCGCAAAGACTGAGCGCATCGCTGCGTTAGTTGAACATCTGTGTGTTGCGGCGAAACTCAGTGAGGAAGACACAACAGATGCACGACGTGCTGCGTATTTGTGCAAGGCCGACCTGGTGAGCAACGCGGTTGTTGAGTTCACTTCGGTGCAAGGCATTATGGGTGCCTACTATGCGCGTGCGGCAGGTGAAAACGAACAGGTGGCAGAAGCGATTGCCGAGCATTACCGCCCTCGTTTTGCCGATGATGCCCCTGCGCGCCTAACTGTTTCTCGTTTGCTTGCGTTTGCCGACAAGCTTGATACCATCTGCGGACTTTTTGCCGTGGGACAAGGACCTACGGGTTCGTCTGACCCCTTTGCTCTTCGCCGAGGTGCTATTGGCATCATCACCATGCTCGACGACGGATTGGGCGTAGGCTTGTACGCCGCGATAGAGCTTGCCTTGGACAATTACGGCGCGCTCGTTGCCGACAAAGAAGCCGTCGCACAAGAAGTTGCCGAGTTCTTTGTGACCCGCACCAAGGTTATCTTGCGCGAACGGGGTTATTCTCCTGATGTTATTGATGCGGTTCTTGCCGTTGGCATCGTTGAACCTGCGCAGATAATCGCGCGGGTTAGGGCCTTGAGCGCCATCTCCGCCGAATTGCCTGAGGCAATGGAAGATTTAGCAACGGCTTATGCACGCGCCAACAACCTCGCTGACAAAACGCTGGGAAGCACGGTTGACCTTTCCTTGCTCCAAAGCGCAGAAACTGCCCTGCTTGATGCGCTCCAAAAAGCTGAGGTGCAGGTAAGCGGCTTTCTTGCTGAAAATGATTTTGCGCAAACCTTAGAAGCTTTGGCGGCGCTGCGCACACCCATCGACACTTTTTTTATAGAAGTGCTCATTATGGACAAGGACGAAGCGCTCAAAAACAATCGCTTGCGCTTGCTGAATCGCTTTGTGGAGGTCTTTTCTCCTATTGCCGATTTCGGCAAAATGGCAAAAACCCAGCGTACGGATACGTGCTAGTATAAGGGGTGAGGGTTCGCTGATGGGCAAATCACGGGAGGTTTTAGCTAAGAGATGATGGTATCGACTTCGCAAAACGCGCCCCTTGCCTCGCTGCCGACTATCCACATCATTAGTGATTCGGTGGGTATAACTGGGCAAGCACTTGCCCGTGCGGCGGCAAGCCAATTCGGCGAAAGCAATCCACGTATTGAAGTCCTTTCCAAAATAACCAGTTTCGATGAGATAAAACTCTTCTTCGAAGAGCACTGCGCTTTGCACGAACAAGAATACGGCACCAGGCAAATATTGGTGTTTTACACCCTCGTTGACCGTGATTTGAGCGATCAGCTTATGGAATACGTAGAAACTGATTCCGATATTGTTGCGGTTGATTTAATGGGCGATGCCTTAGGGGCACTTGCTTCGATAAGCGGGCGCGATCCTGCCATTAAGCCTGGCAGCCTTCATGAGGTTGACAGAAATTATTTCAAGCGCATTGAAGCACTTGAGTTCACTATCGCTCACGATGATGGGCGCAACCCGCAAGATTTGAAGAGAGCCGATATCGTTTTGGTGGGCGTTTCTCGTTCGTCCAAAACACCCCTTGCCATCTATCTTTCCCAGGAAGGGTATAAGGTAGCAAATGTTCCTTTGGATCTGCAAACCGACCCGCCAAAAGAACTCTTCGAAATCGAACCGACGCGGCTTTACGGGTTGATGACCACCCCTGAAATACTTATCGGCATACGTCGACGGCGTTTGGGCAATGCGTCTGCGGTTGCTTCTGACTATGCCGACCCTGAAAAAGTCTATCTCGAACTTGAAAAGGCCCGTGCGCTGATGCGCAAACTTGGATGTATTGTCGTGCATACGGATAATCGTGCCGTTGAGGAGACAGCACAAGAAATATTGCGCTATTATGAACAGGCTCACCCAACAAGGTTGAGTACCTTATAACAATAGTGGGGGCATGGGGCAACATTGGAACTTTTGACAAAGGAGGAAAAGGTGACTGGTGATGTGAAACGGGTGTTTGCATTCGGAAAAGATGCGAACGGCAACAACGTAACTGAGGGCAACACAACGATGAAGGCTGTGTTGGGCGGCAAGGGCGCCAATCTTGCCGAAATGGCAAACATCGGCTTGCCAGTTCCTCCAGGATTTACCATCTCTTGTCAAACGTGTATGGAATATGCGAATGCAGGAAATTCCTGGCAAGAGGGCGTGTTAGAGGTTATTCAGCACTACCGCGAAGATCTCGAAGCGCGTATGGGCAAAAAAATCGGGGACGTTGAAGATCCGCTGCTTGTATCCGTGCGCAGCGGTGCCCCTTTGTCTATGCCAGGCATGATGGATACAGTTTTGAACCTGGGTCTTAACAACGAATCCATCCAAGGACTTATCAAACAGACCGAAAATCCCCGCTTTGCGTGGGATTCGTATCGCCGCTTTATCCAAATGTTTTCAGGAGTTGTTATGGGAGTTGATGGCGATTTGTTTGAAAACGCCATTACCGCGATGCGCAACGCCCGTGGTGTGAAAAACGACACCGACCTTTCTGCACAAGATTTACAAGAACTCGTAGCGAGCTTCAAGCAAATTTTCTCGGAAAACGTTGATGCTGCAGCTTACCCTGACCTCTTGGTTGACGGGAAAGTGGAATTCCCGCAAGACCCCAGCCTACAGTTGCGCCTTGCCATCGAAGCAGTTTTCGGTAGCTGGAACAATCCACGCGCTACGCTCTATCGCAAGCAGAACAAGATTTCTGATGACTTGGGCACGGCAGTAAACGTGCAGACCATGGTCTTTGGCAACAAGGGCAATACATCGGCAACGGGCGTTGCCTTTACGCGCAACCCCGCCAACGGTGAAAAAGAATTCTACGGTGACTACTTGGTGAACGCCCAAGGCGAAGACGTGGTTGCTGGTATTCGCAACACAAGCCCCATTGCCGAGCTTAAGGAAGTAGCTGGTTTGGAAAGTGCTGGGCAAGAACTTGAGGACGTTTTCGTCTTACTCGAGAATCACTTCCACGATATGTGTGATATCGAATTTACTATCGAGCAAGGAAAACTGTGGATGCTCCAAACACGCAGCGGCAAACGTACTGCTGCTGCCGCCCTTCATATCGCCATTGAAATGGTGAACGAAGGACTCATTTCAAAACAAGAAGCGGTCATGCGCATTGATCCTGATCAGCTTGACCAGTTGCTTCATCCGCAATTCGACAAAACTGCCAACTATGATGTGGTTGCAAAGGGCTTAAACGCTTCCCCTGGTGCAGCCGTTGGTGAAGCAGTCTTTTCGGCAGAGGACGCGGTTGCGCTCACGGAGCAAGGCCGCAAGTGCGTGTTAATCCGTTGGGAAACGAATCCTGATGACCTCGCGGGCATGATTGCCGCCGAGGGCATATTGACCTCTCATGGAGGGAAAACCTCTCATGCTGCCGTTATCGCGCGCGGCATGGGAACGCCGTGCGTCTGCGGTGCCGAAGTGCTTAAAATTGACGCCGAAAAGAAGCAGGCGGCAATATCAGGAACTGACATCGTGATTTGCGAAGGCGATTTGATTTCTATCGACGGCACTACAGGTTCAGTTGTTTTGGGTGCGGTTGAATTGGTGCTCCCTGAACTCACGGGCGATTTGGACACCATCTTGGAATGGGCAGACGATTTCCGCACCATGGGCGTGCGCGCCAATGCCGACAATCCAGAAGACGCCGAACTTTCCCGCAGCTTTGGCGCGGCAGGTATCGGTCTGTGCCGTACCGAGCACATGTTCTTGGGCGACCGCAAGCAGATTATCCAAAGCTTTATCTTGAGTGATGATGCCGCTACACGCGACAATGCGCTGGCTGATCTTCTTGAAGCTCAGACGGGCGATTTCTTGGGGATGTTTGAAGCTATGGATGGCTTGCCGGTTGTAGTGCGCCTGCTTGACCCGCCTTTGCACGAGTTCTTGGAAAGCCCGCGTGAACTTGATGTTGAAATTGCGCGCCTTGAGGTAAGCGGTGGCAATCCTTTAGAAATTGCCGAAAAGCAACGCTTGCTTGCACAGATTGATGCAATGAGCGAAGCGAACCCGATGCTCGGTTTGCGCGGTTGTCGTTTGGCGATACTCTATCCTGAACTTCCCGCCATGCAGGTGCGTGCTATCACCAAAGCCGCGGCGACCTTGAAGAAGAAGGGCTTAAACCCCGAACCTGAAATAATGATTCCGCTTGTTTCGGTCTTGCCCGAACTTGCCGTATTGCGCGAAGAGTGCGAAGCGGTAGTGGCGCAAGTGTGCGAAGAAGAGGGTGTTGAACTCGACATTCCTATCGGAACCATGATTGAGCTTCCGCGCGCTGCGGTGACCGCTGATGAAATTGCGGGTAAGGCAGACTTCTTCAGCTTCGGCACGAACGACCTCACCCAAACCACCTTCGGTTTCTCGCGTGATGACGTGGAAAGCAAGTTTATTCCTCGTTATCTTGAGCGTCGTATTCTTCCAGCCAACCCCTTTGAAACGATTGACGCGGGCGTTGCTGCCTTAGTCGAGATGGCGTGTATCAAGGGACGGACAACGAACCCTGATATCACCTTGGGCATTTGCGGCGAACATGGCGGCGATCCTGATTCAGTCAAGACCTGCTTTAAGATAGGTTTGAACTATGTCAGCTGTTCACCCTATCGTGTTCCGCTTGCGCGCCTTGCGGCGGCGCAGGCAGCTCTTGAAGACGGAACCGTACGCGATAAGTAGACCAGTAAGAGGTGCGCTGCATTCGAGTAGGGGGAGTGCGGCGCACCTCTTAAAACGAACTCGGATGTATACGTAGTGGAATCTTTTATCAACTTAATCGGCGCCCCGCTCGGGTATCTTATGTATTGGTGTTTTGAATTGCTGCGCAACTATGGCGCGGCAATTCTGCTGTTCACCCTTCTTACCAAAATCATTTTGTTCCCCTTGTCGGTTGTTGCCCAAAAGAATTCCATCAAGATGGTTAAAATGCAGCCTGAACTTGCCGACATTAAACTGCGCAACATCGGCAATGGCGAACTTATCATGCAAGAGACCAAGGCGCTCTATAAAAAAGAACACTACAGTACCGTCAAAGGTATCTTGCCGCTCTTGGTACAAATCCCTTTAATCTTAGGGCTTATCGATGTTATCTATAACCCGCTTCGCCACTTGCTTCGCTTTGGGAAGCAGACGGTGGAGTCTTTGGTTGATGTTACCGCAGACGTTTTGGCGCTGACCCCCGATGAACTGGGCTTTGGTGCAGAAATTCGCGTGCTTGAAACGGTGCAGAATACGCCTGAACCGTTCAGGGCGTTAAGTGAATCGGGTGGAGTGTTTTCGCTTGATAATCTTGCGTCTATTGCTTCGGTGGACGTCACCTTTTTTGGCATAAATCTTTCTGCAATTCCGCATTTTGGTGAATGGACCCTTATCATTCCGATACTGTCTGCCTTAAGCGCTCTGCTTCTTTCTTTGGTGCAGAATCGCTATAACGTGCTTCAGGCTGAGACGAGCTTTTTTGCGAAATGGGGAATGACCATTTTCCTGGTGGCGTTCTCAGGATATTTTGCCGCCGTGTTGCCTTGTGGGCTCGGCTTGTACTGGACAGCAGGTAACCTACTTTCCATCCCCGTGCTTGCGTTGTGCAATCTCATTTATAGTCCGAAAAAATATATCGATTACGCAAACCGCGTTATGCCTGTTAAGTTGACGCGCGCAGAACGGCGCGGCGAACGCATCAAAAAGCAAGAATTGGCAAAGCGCGAAAAGGCCGACATCAAACGCTTCTTTGAAAAGGGACTCAAAAAGAACCTTGTCATTTATTCTGAGGGAAGTGGCTACGGGAAGTATTTTTCAGCGCTCGTTGACTATATCGGGCACCATTCAGATATCGTGATTCACTACGTGACCAATGACCCCGCCGACCGCATTTTTGAAACCCAAGATGCCCACATTGTTCCCTATTATGTGGGGCATAAGGCGCTTGTTTCTTTCATGATGAAGATGGATGCCGACATTGTTTTAATGACGACACCTGATTTGGAAATGTTTCAGGTGAAACGCTCCTTGGTGCGCAAAGATGTTGAATATATCTATCTTGATCACTCCATGACGTCGTTACAGCTGGTGCTGCGTAAAGGTGCGCTTGACCATTTCGATACGATTTTTGTGTATGGACCAAACCACATCGAAGAAGTGAGGGAAACGGAAAAGCTCTATAACCTGCCGCCTAAGACCCTCGTGAAAACAGGGTATGGCTTGCTCGATGAACTTTTAGCGCACACTGCAGCGCTTGAGGCGCACACTGCAGCGCTTGAGGCAGGTGTAGATGGTGGGAAGGCAAGCGCAGGAAAACAGGGAGCCTGGCAGGACAGTGCCCACGAAACAAGCATTCCGCAGATACTTATTGCCCCTTCGTGGCAGGCAGACAACCTCATGGATTTGTGTCTTGATGACATGTTGCACGCTTTGGTGGGACGCGGCTATCGGATTATTGTGCGCCCGCACCCCGAATACGTGAAGCGTTTCCCCGCACGGATGCAGGCGATTAAGAACCGTTGGGCAGCGCAGGCTGAAACCCGCGACGCGTCGGGCGGCACTTTAGTTTTCGAGACGGATTTTTCCTCGAATGAGACCGTCTATCAATCCGACCTTGTTATCACCGATTGGTCGACCATTGCCCAAGAGTTTTCCTATGCAACAAAGAAGCCTTCACTGTTTATCAATACTCCTATGAAAATTATGAATCCCGAATACGACCGCTTGCCGCTGGTACCACTCGACATTTCTCTGCGCGATGAATTGGGTGTTTCGGTCGATGTTGATGATCTTGCCCGTCTTGGCGACGTGGTGGACGATTTGCTTGCGCGCAGTAGTGAGTATCGAGAACACATCACGGCTGTGTTGCAGGGGAATATCTATGACATTGGGGATGGCGCTCGCGGGGGTGGCGACTATCTTATTGCGCGGGTCAAGGAAATTGAATATCTGCGTTCAGTGGGTAAGGATCCCGCGCGCTTTGCCCGACCTGCGCAGTTGGAAGCGCGGGAAAAAGAAAAGGCGGCCAGGAAAAGGAAAAAGCAGGCTTCAGCTCCGCTTGTTGCAGGGGAGGGGCTATGAGAAAATGCTTTATCGTAGCTGCTTATTGGCTTTTTGCTTGCCTGTTCTTCTCGCCGAATGTGGCATGGGGCTATATCGACCCAGCAACAACAACCTATATTATCCAGGTTTCTACTGCCATTGTGATAACGATTGGTGTGTCGCTGAGCATTTTTGTATACCGCTTTCAGATGATTGTTACCAACATCAAGGTTTTAATCCAGATGTTAGTGCGGCGCGTAAGTACGCGCAAGGGTGGGTCATCTACAAAAGACGACCAAGAAGAAGATGGCGGGCGCTATCTTTCTGAAAAAGAGGCGCTTGAAAAAGGTATCCTTGCTTGTGCTATTCCTGCAAAAGAACATTATGCTGCTATTGCACAAAGCGTTTCTCCTGCGCATGATGAACCATTGACAAGCGCCACTGACGCGCTGGAAGATGGGGAGTCCGTCCAAAAAAGCAAGGGGGCAGCTTTCGCGCATTGGTTGCTTGCCGATGAACGCACGAAAAAAGAACGCGTGAGCATAGCGCTTCTTTTGGTGTCAGCAGTAGTGATGACCTACGCTATCTTCAATATGATTGATTCGGTCATCACCAACAGGATGGAACTGTTCTTTTCTTTTGCCGACATAATCGGGCCTATCCTTGGCTTTTCTTTGGTAATGTTTCTTATTTTGTTTGGGCTTCTCTTTGTTTTGCGCGGGCGGGCTTTCGACATCATGGTGTGCGTAGGTCTTGCCTTTCTCATTTGCGGATATCTGCAGTCTACGTTTTTCAACAAGGGGCTAGGGCAGCTTATGGGTTTGCAGCTAACCTGGGAGGGGCTGGGTGTCGCTCGGGTGCTGCTTAACCTTTTCATGTGGGTGGGTGTTTTCGCCCTTGTGTTTGTCTTGGGACTTAGGCAGAAAAAACGGGTCAAAAAGGTTTTCAAGCAAGGTTTGATTTTTACTTCGGTACTCCTCATTGCGGTACAGGCGGTTGCGTTGGTTTCCCTTATTCCTCAGGTTCAAGATTGGAATCCGGAACGAAGAGATGACGGAATGGTCGAATTCCTTTCACGGGAAGGGCTTTATGAGGTATCGGCAAACGATAACATCATTGTTTTCATTGTTGACACCATGGATAGCGCCTACCTTGACATGCTTTATGATTCAGACCCGCATATCTATGATTTTTTGGATGGTTTCACGCGCTATCGCAACAATACCTCAATTTACAACATGACCTTTCCCTCAGTTCCCCATCTGATGACTGGCGTGTTTCTTGATGTCGATAAAAACCACGATGAATATCTGGAATATGCCTATTCGCATCCTGTTTTTATTGAAGACATCCGCAAACAGGGCTATGTGTGCAACTTATATCTTGACAAGGCCTACGACTACAATGAAGAAGAACAAATTAGGCGCTTTTCGGATAACATTGCCGAAGGGAAAGATGGCGTAAAAGTCGTTAAGGCTCCCGTGCAGCTGTTCCGCTTGTCGCTGTTGCGCAGCGCCCCGCTTGCTCTTAAGCCAAACCTGTGGCTGTATTCTGACATTTTAGGTTTTGAGAGCATAGGAAAAGATGCGGGCAATCCTGAGCGCTATTTGATAAACGACCCTCGGTTTTACCGTGACTTGAAAAGCGAAGGACTGACAACGGTCGATGACCCGCATTTCATCTTCATCCATCTGCAAGGTTTTCATGCTCCCTATACTATGGATGCCCAAGCACAGCGTGTAAGGCGTGGCGTAGAGCCCGAAGAACAGTTCTTAGGTTCGCTGCTTATTCTTGAAGAGTATCTTGGGCAATTAAAAGAACGGGGGCTTTACAAGGATGCGACCATCTTCATCATTGCAGATCATGCAGAGCACAGCATGTTTCAGCTGCCTGAGGATGTTTTGCTTGCGGGCTGTTTTGTCAAGCCCGCTGGTGCTGAAGGCAGCCCCTTGCGCGAAAGTGAAGCGCCTGTGACCATAGAAAATCTGCGCGCTGCCTGCGTTGCAGCAGCTGGGGGAGATTCAAGCCAGTGGGGAAAGACCTATTCTGAGGTTGATGAAAGCGCTCTTCTTGAGCGTCCTTACTATCATCTCTATTCCAATCAAGATGAAAACGGGTGGTATCTAGCTGAGTTTCGCATTGTGGGAGACCCGTGGGATTGGAATAACTGGACGTATCTTGGACGAGAGTCCTATGTTCTTCATCCCTGATTCTTGGTGTTGCGAATCTGGTGAGTTTCCTACATACTGAAAAGCATGACCGATACGTTTAGCATTAAAAAAGCCCCTCTTGTTACAGCTCTTATGACGGTAGTGTTTCTGGCAGCTATGGAAATCACTATTACCGTGTTGGCTGCGCCTTCCATTACCCGCCAGCTTGCGGGTTTTGATTTGATGAGCTTTATGTTTTCTTCCTACCTTTTAGCAGGGGCAATAACGACGCCCATCTTTGGGAGGCTTGCTGACTTTTACGGACGCAAGCGCATGTTGGGCTTAGGGATAATCATATTCCTTATCGGTAGTGTGCTGTGTGGTGTGGCGCAAAGCATGGTCATGCTCATAGTTTTTCGCACTATCCAGGGTGCTGGTGCAGGGTCTATCTTTACCCTTGCCTATACGATAGTGGGGGATGCTTTCCCGATTAAATCACGTGCTGCAATTATGGGTGCGATGAGTTCAGTCTGGGGAATTGCTGGACTTATAGGACCAGTAATCGGAGGCTTTCTTATCGAAGCACTTTCGTGGCACTGGGTCTTTTTCATCAACATTCCCTTTGGTATTGCGGGCTTGTTCGTCTTAGAAATTTCGTTGAAGGAAAACTTCACGCGCGAGATGCGTGAGCGAACCCGTTCAGATTGGTCTGGTTTGCTGACGCGCACCATCGTGTTTGTGAATGCTATTGCTTTTCTTGCCTGCGTTGCGATGCAAGGAATTGATGTCTATGCTGCCCTCTATCTGCAAAACGTCTTGGGCTATTCTGCGATGATAGCGGGTTTGGCAGTGCTGCCCATGTGCTTTTCCTGGGGCTTTGTTTCCTATATCATGGGCAAACTACTTACGCGATTCAACGGCAAGCTGGTGGTGTTGCTTGCTGGGGTGACTCAGCTAATATGCGCCGTGTTGCTTGTCACGCTTAATGTGTCCTCAAGTTTGGCGCTGGTTGTCCTCTTTTTGTTCCTTACGGGTTTTGGGTTGGGCGGCTTGCTTACGTCAACTACTATTGTCGTTCAGGAATCGGTTGGCTATCATAAAAGAGGCACCGCCATGGGCATCAATAGTTTTATCAAAACTATGGGTCAAACTATTGGCATCACCTTTTTGGGTGCTGCGCTTAATTGGCGCTTGATTACGTTTTTTGAAGAACGGGGTTTTTTCGGAGTTGACCTCGATGGTCTTTTACAGGAAGGAAATGCAGCGGTGGGAAGTTCGGTTGGTAGTGGGGTTTTTGGGCAAGGGGCTTCATCGGTTTTGGAAAGTGACCTTATTGTTGCGGCACTCGGTGCGGGCATCAACTTCCTTTTCTGGATAATGCTCTTCTCAACCCTTCTTCTTGTTGTTATATCTTTCTTTATGCCAAGCATTCATCTGGGGAAGAAAGCTTCAGAGGGTGAGGCCGCTTCGTTTCAGGACGGCGTAGCATGAGTTATAGGGATAGCGATTTCTCGACCGTGGAAAAAAGGAGCGGGGATGATTCGGTTGCGATATATCTCAAGAATATTGATCGATGGAATGATTACGATTTGATTTTGGACTTGCTTAAAAAAGAGAGCGATTGTGTGTTGGTAAGCACCGAAGAACATATTTATCAAAGACGCGCAGAGCTGACCTGGGAGGGATATCCTTTCGAGTTGCGCCATGATTGCGTTATGGGAAATTTCTTTTTTTCGGATAGGGTTGAAGAGGCGTCTGTTGTGGAACTTCTTTCGCATGTCGTTGTTGAAAGCATCAAAAACAAACTTGATGAAATAGGGCTTTTGGAGCACACTAAAACAAAGAAAAAGTAAGAGGCACTGCGCGAGGAGAAAAGGGGAGTCGAGGGGCTTTGCAAAACATGAGGGCATATAAGGGTGTCGAAGCGCTTCCGCGTACGCTTGAGCTTGTGTGTAAGTCTTGCGAGGCGGGGCTGCCTTGCGAGACGGAAACGCCCTGCGCACCAAACACAGAGCACGCCTCACGGCATTGTTGCGAACTTCGTTTTGTGGAACAAACGCTTCTTCCGCGTGAGCTAGTCGTGAGTATTGCGCGTACCTCTGATGAGGTAATTGCTGAGCTTGGGCGCCTTGCCCTGCGCGGAGCGCCTGCTCTTGGAGTGGCAGGTGCGTGTGCGGTAGTCCTCTACGCTTGCAACGAAACGAAAAGCGAAACCGTACAAGGACTTCTTGCAGAATTGGAAGAAGTTGCTCCTCGTATTGCGCTGTCTCGCCCTACGGCAGTCAATCTTTCATGGGGTGTTAACAAGGTGATGGATTTCGCCCGCAAGCAAGCACACCTTGCCCCCACGCTTTGCGATTTTGTGCAAGCGCTTTTCAACGAAGTGAAGCAAATGGAAGCCGAAGATGAACTAACGAACCGCAAGCTAGGGGAAATAGGAGCAAAACTCATCCCTGAAAACTGTCGGGTTCTTACGCATTGTAATGCGGGCAGTCTTGCAACGGTGTTTTTCGGAACGGCACTCGGCGTGGTTTACACGGCAGCACAGCAAGGTAAAATTGAGAGGGTTTTTGTTGATGAAACGAGACCGCTTGGACAAGGTGCCCGCCTTACGGTGTGGGAATTGGCACACGCGGGCATTCCGACAACCCTTCTTTGTGATAATGTTGCCGCGGTTCTTATGAAGAAAGGCATGGTTGACCTCGTGTTGGTGGGGGCTGACCGCGTTTGCAAGAATGGGGATGTTGCCAACAAAATAGGAAGTTATGCCTTGGCGCTTTTAGCCCACTACCACAATATTCCCTTTTACGTAGCCGCTCCTTTCTCAACCTTTGACGGGCAGTGCTTGTCGGGAGATGCGATTGTTATTGAGCAGCGCCCCGCGAGTGAAGTTGTTTCTGTTGTGCCAAACGGGGTGGATGTTCTCAATCCTGCTTTTGATGTGATACCTGCGGAATTTATCACGGCAATCATTACCGAAAAAGGAATCTTTGAACCTAAAGAATGAGCGGGCGTTACCGACCGAAGAGCATAGCTTGTGCGCATAGCTTGTGCGCGTTGGCATAAGGGGTAAGAGAAAACGAGGTGTAGGATATGCAAGTCCTTTATCGCGAGAACCAAGAAAACCGCGAACATAAAATTCTTTCAGCACAAGCGGCTTTTTCCGACGAGAGTGAAGGGCGCGCGTCTTCAACGGAAGCAGACATCCTTCGCAACGACTACCAGCGCGACCGCGATAAAATCATCCACTCGAAATCGTTTCGCAGGCTTTCCCATAAAACACAGGTTTTCCTTGCTGCTGAGGGTGACCATTTTCGCACCCGCTTAACTCACACTCTGGAGGTGTCACAGATAGCCCGCACAATTGCCCGTGCGCTTGGCTTGAATGAGGATTTGACGGAAGCCATTTCGCTCGGGCACGATTTAGGGCACACCCCCTTTGCTCATACGGGCGAGGACGCGCTCGCGCTTTGTTTGGCAAAACATCGCGGGATTGATGTAACTTCTGAAGAGGGTAAACGACTTTATTGCCACAACGAGCAAAGTGTGCGGGTGGTTGAAGTGATTGAAAATTCAGGGAAAGGGCTCAACCTCACGGCTGAGGTGCGCGACGGCATCTTGTGTCATACGGGATCTCAGCGTGCCGAAACCTTCGAAGGCAATATTGTGGCGCTGGCTGATAGGATAGCTTACGTGAATCATGACCTGGATGATGCTATCAGAGAAGGGATCATCGAAGAATCACAACTTCCGTCCACGACCCATCAAGTTTTAGGACAAGACCATTCCTCACGCATTCAAACGCTGGTTTTGGATGTGGTTACCACATCTGCTGCCCAAGATGAAATCATGCTGAGTGAGGTGGTGTGGGAGGCCATGATGGAACTGCGGGCATTTCTCTTTGAGCGCGTTTATCAGGCAGATATTGTCTTGCACGAAGCAAAGAAGGCAGGGCGACTTGTTGCGGCGCTGTTCGACTACTATGTGGAGCATATCGACAAGGTCCCTCGTGAATATCGAGCGATTTCAGGCGGAGACGATTTGCGTGCCGTGACCGACTATGTCGCAAGCATGACTGACCGCTATGCAAAAGGGCTTTACGAAGATATCTTTATTCCCCAGTCCATCCAGCATTCTTAAGTCTTTGCGTTTTTCGATTGAGGTGCTTTGAGTGCTTGAGTAAGTCCGCACGCGTTGGATTGTGAAGGGCTTGGGGTTTCAGGGCAGAGCCAAAAAACGCTTCTTGCATACATGCTCAGGTGGTGCTATATTGTCTGATTGTGTCTTTATCCAGACAATATTGCGTTATTGTAATTGAACATATAGAAGGAAATGAACATGGATATCATTCGCGCAATCGAACAACAGCAGATTAAACAGGATCTTCCTGAATTCACGATTGGTGACAACGTGAAGGTACATTACCGCATCACCGAGGGCAATCGTGAGCGTATTCAGGTATTTCAAGGTGACGTTATCCGTCGCCACGGCGCGTCAAGCCGCGAGACCTTTACGGTTCGCAAGATTAGTTTTTCGATAGGCGTGGAACGTACCTTCCCTGTACATTCCCCTAAAATCGAAAAGATCGAAGTCATTCGCCACGGTGATGTTCATCGTGCCAAACTTTACTATCTGCGCAAAAAGATTGGTAAAGCAGCGAAAATCAAGGAAAAAGCTTACTAGGACAAAGGCTCTTCGGAGCCTTTTTTGTTTGCTATGACACAAACTATTGCCGATATCAAAAAACGCTTAGCGCACATCGATGCGTCTGATTTTGCGGTACTGGAACGCTCGCTGCGCTCCGATACGCGCAAAGGAATACAAGAAGCGCTTGCGGTATGTCGTCGAAGGCTTGAGGCGGAAATTGCTGAAGCAAATCGCTTAAGGGAAATGTATGAATTTGAGGAAAGCCTTGCCTCGGGGCAGCTTTTAGTAGGGCTTGACGAGGTAGGACGAGGTCCTCTTGCTGGACCGCTTGCGGTGGGAGCGGTTATCCTTTCTCGCGATACGATGATTCCAGGACTCAACGATTCGAAGAAGTTGAGCGCGGCACAGCGAGAAAGTCTTGCGAAAGAAATCAAGGCGCGGGCGCGTGCTTGGACGGTAGAGTATATCGAAGCCGAAGAAATTGACGCTGCGGGAATAAGCCTTTGTTTGCGTATGGCGTTTTCGCGTGCGGTGAGGAAGATAGAAGCAAGCGGTCTTGTGCCTGAAGTTGTGCTTTTGGATGGCAACCCGCTTGGTTTTGACGCGCGTGAAAGAAATGTGATAAAAGGTGATGGGCGTTGCGCCTCGATTGCGGCGGCATCGATTGTCGCAAAAGTTGAGCGCGACCATCTTATGCAAGACTACGCGAAGCGTTTTCCACACTACGGTTTTGAGAAATCTAAAGGATATGCAAGCCCCGAACACATCGAAGCCATTCGAGTTCATGGATTGTGCCCCCTACATCGTAAAACCTTCTGTTCTTCGTTTTTGCAAGAACAACTTTTTTAGATTCCTGTTCATTTTTTCTTCAATTTTTCGAGACTTTGCATCTACTTTCTGTTTGAAGTAGGGCAGGTTTTTGTCGAAAATTCGCTTGATTCTTCTTTGTTTCTTGTAAGAAATCTGTTTGATTTTCATAGATTTTATCTGCACCTTTGACAGCAAAATCTGTATCCGTTCTGCCTAATCTGCTCGTTACACTGAAAGGCACGCGAAAGGAGAAATGCGCATGGAAGAAGCAGTATTGGATAAGGTGAGCGGTGGCGAGGCTGCGCCCCCACAGCGCAACGCAAAAAGGGCGGCGAGTTCGGCGAGTTCAACACGCGTGGCAAGAGCGGAGAGTTCGGCGAGCCCGCAAAAAGCCCCGTCGAAAAAACGGACTCCCGCAAAACGAAAAACAAGCAAAGCCCCTCAAGCAGAAAATCACAATCAGGAGCTGGGCGCTCGGGGAGAACGGGCGGCGGTCAATTTCTTGCAACGAAAAGGTTTTGAAATACTTGACAAGAATTGGAAGTGCAGTGTCGGAGAAGTTGACATTGTTGCCGAAGAGGGCGACACCCTCGTTTTCGTTGAAGTGAAAACCCGCGCAAATTGCGAGCATGGCTTTCCCGAAGAAGCGGTTCACAAAGATAAGCGAAGGCGTTATGAAAAAATAGTAGGCTTTTATCTGCAGAGTCATGATTTTTGTGACAAGCAGATTCGCTTTGATGTAATTGCGATTCTTGTTGTCGCCCCCGAGCGCGCATTTTTGCGTCATCACCGCAATGCCTTTTCAGCGGGCGAATAGTATTTCGGCGCAAGAAAGTAGTGAAGCGAAAGAGGCGTATGTATGCAAGTGCAGTTTGTGGTTCATGGAGCCACCATTAAAGGAGTTGAGGCGATTCCTGTTGCGGTTGAGGTCTTGGTTTCGAGCGGAATGCCTGCTTTTTCTATCGTGGGAATGCCCGATGCGGCGATTCAAGAAGCGCGCGAACGGGTGCGGGCGGCAATACGCGCGAGTGGATTTGTGATGCCGAGCAACAAGGTCGTGGTAAATCTTGCTCCAGGTGCCTTGAAGAAAATGGGTTCAGGTTTCGATTTGCCGATTGCTGTGGGGCTTTTGGCTGCCACAGGACAGATACCGACCGAATGGCTTTCGTCGGTTTTGTTGGCAGGAGAACTTTCGCTTGAAGGCTCCGTGCGCCCCGTTGCTGGTCTTTTGGCATATGCGGTTTGTGCGCGGGAGCAAGGACTTGATTTCGTCTGCGCTCAGCCCGAGGATGTTTTTGTAGATTTAGCAGGCTTAAAGCGCTTGACAGTTTCATCGCTAGGGCAATTCAGAACAGCCGATTTTACCGCGTGTTCCTCGAAAGCTAAAAGCCCTGCAACACCATGTCTTGATTACGCCGACATCGCAGGATGTGAGATAGGCAAGCGCGCTTTTCAGGTGGCAGCAGCAGGGGGACACGGCGTGTTGATGATGGGACCGCCAGGCTCGGGAAAGACAATGTTGGCTTCGCGGCTTCCCTCAATTCTGCCTCCGCTCACCGAGAAAGAAACGCTTGAAAGCGCCCTTGTCCATTCTGTCGCGGGTCTTGATACGGCATCAATTCTTTCTCAAATTCGTCCGTTTCGCAGCCCACACCACAGCGCAAGTCTTGCGGGGCTGGTGGGCGGAGGGAGCCCTCCTGGGCCAGGAGAAGTATCCCTTGCGCACAACGGCGTGCTTTTCCTTGATGAACTTGCCGAGTTCAGAGCATCGGTTTTACAAGGTATTCGACAGCCCATGGAAAGCGGGAACATTGCTATCACGCGCGCTGACGGCAATGTTGTTTTCCCCGCAAGATTCATGTTAGTGGCAGCAAGTAATCCGTGTCCTTGTGGGCACTATGGGGATTTCGACATTAAGTGCACGTGTACAGTTGCCCAAGTTCATGCCTACCAAAATAAGATAGGCGGACCTTTAGTTGACCGCATAGACATTCATATCGATGTCTGGCGCTCCGACCCGAAACAGGTTCTTAAGGCAGGGCAAGGGGAAAGTTCGGAAAACCTGCGAAAAGGGGTCATGAAAGCACGAGAATATGCGGCGTTTCGAAAAGCACGACGGGGAGAAAATTCCTCACAACATAGTTCAAGCGAACTGCTTGCTCAGTGCAATCTCGACTATGCCGATGAGATTTTTCTCGAGGAAATGGCGGGGCTTCATCATATGAGCGGGCGCGGAATCATGAGGACACTTTCGATTGCGCGTACTATTGCTGACATGGAAGAGCGCCCGCGTGTGATGAAAAAGCACATTTGCGAGGCGCTGAATTTACGCGTGCAAGAACGGATAGGATACTGACACATGAATGCACCAAGTTTGGAAGCTGCAAAAGCGATGCACAAACAGGCACGATTTCCCCGTTATAGCGGGGCAAAGATAACAGGGCAGCGCTCGGTTCTCGAAAAGGGCGCAGACGGTTACCCTGAAGCCTTTTTGTGTCTTGCCGACCCACCCGATGCCTTATACACCATAGGGGACAGTCGTGCGCTCGTGGAAGGCTTGGCTGTTATCGGGGCACGCAGGGCAACTCCCTATGGCATTGCGTGTGCGCGTCTTTTTGCGAACAGGGCTGCGATGCGCGGTGTCACTATCATATCGGGAGGTGCCTATGGGTGTGACAGTGTCGCGCACCGTGCCGCCCTTGATGCGGGTAGTCCTACCGTAGTGTTCTTGGGTGGCGGTTTAGATGAGTTGTATCCCGCTGCTCATCAAGAGCTTTTCCAGGAAGTCGTTGACGGGGGAGGTGTTTTGGTTTCTGAAAACGCCTGGGAATATCCTCCGCTGCCGCATACCTTTCGTGCGCGCAATCGCCTGATTGCAAGCCTTGCACGGGCAACCCTCATTGTGGAAGCGGGACTTCCTTCAGGGACGTTTTCAACTGCCGACGAAGCGTTGGCAGCGAATCGTGAGGTGTTGGTCGTTCCAGGTTCGATTAGTTCTGCGACTTCACGGGGCGCAAACCGCCTTCTTTTTCAAGGAGCAACTCCAGTGGTTGATATTGAAAGTTTCGACGATATTTTGTTTTCGTTGTTTGGGCTTTTGAAGCAGGAAGGCGCAGGGCTTAGCAGTTCGTCGAAAAAGGGCAAACCTGATGCTTTACTTGCAGCACTTCAGGCAAACCCCATGCGAATGGATGAGATTTTAGTGTTTCTGGAAGCAGAAGGGAATGCGAAGGCGAATGCGAATGCGAATGCGAATGCAAGAGAATCTCTCATGCTGCGCTTGACCGAATTGCAAAAGCAAGGTGAGATTGCCCGTTATCCCGACGGGCGCTTTGGTGCCGCCCGTGTGTAATCGAGGCTTCACAGCACCTTGTAAAAAATATAAATAAGTTTATAATAAATTCTGCGAAAAGAGATGTGAAGAAATGCAGCCACCAACAATCCGCGAAATTATCCTCATGCTTGAAAGCGATGGATTTGTGAAAGTAAGGGATAGAGGAGGAAGGCGAATTTATCGTAGAGGAAATCGAGTAGTTACCCTGCATGGAAAAGATAGTGAACGACCAAAAAAGGGAACGTACGGGGCAATTAAAAGACAAGCAGGCTGGTGAAATAAGGATGATGCTGTATCTCCCCTGAATGAATTGGAGTGCGAGATGTTTATTTATGAGGCAACAATTACAAGGAACGAGGAAGGCTACTTTGCAACGGTTGACGATATTGGTGGCGTATACGCAGACGGCGACACGTTCAATGAGGCAATAGAAGGAATTGTTGAAACCTTGCAACTTGTTCTTGCTGAATACCTCGACACAGGCATGACTCTGCCAAAGCCAAGCTTTCAACCCTCTGATACCGATAGTATGCGCGTAGCAATTGCCGTTGAGGTAAGCCCTGAATTTATTGCGCGCAGCAAATGCCTAACACCCACTGAAGCTGCGCGGGAGCTCGGTCTTTCAAAGGGCAGGATATCTCAGTTACTTAATTGCGGGAAACTTCAAGCGATACCTTTCGGAAACGAACGGCTTGTTACCCTTGCCTCAATTCACGTCTACAAAAAAACATCACGGAAAGCAGGGAGACCACGCAAGAGCGAAGCCCGTGCCGAAATTCTTGCAGAAGAAGCTTCCTGTTCTGCTTAAGTTTCTTTGGAGATAGGGTGTCGGGTCTTGCGAAGCGATGTTGAAATACGTGGGTGATTCTTTCATTTTGTGAGGCCGTGCTCTGTGCACGCTGCTTCATTTGCTATGCTTGATTCATGGAAAAACGAGTTGATATTATAGGTGCGGGGCTTGCGGGTAGCGAAGCGGCGCTACAACTTGCCCAACGCGGTGTTGCGGTGCGCCTCTTCGAGATGCGTCCTCTCAAACAAACCCCCGTGCATCAAAGCGGAAAGTGCGCCGAGTTGGTCTGTTCCAATTCCTTGAAGAGCACCAAGCCTGAAAGCGCAGCAGGGATGCTCAAAGCAGAATTGCATGCTTTGAAGTCTGAATTACTTGAAGCTGCGCGGGAGAGTCGCGTAGCTGCAGGGGGAGCCTTAGCAGTTGACCGCGATGTTTTTGCCGATGGTGTTACGGCAAAAATCCAAGCACACCCCCTCATTGAGTTGATATCCGAAGAAGTTGAGCATCTTAGCACCACTGCGGATGCACTCATTGTTGCGAGCGGGCCTTTAACGAGCGACACGCTCACACGTGCGCTTAGGGAAATTACGGGTGGTGCGCACCTCGCCTTCTACGACGCTGCTGCTCCTATTGTAATGGCGGATTCCCTTGACATGAATCGCTTGTTTCGGCAAAGCCGCTATGAAGAAGAAGGGCAAGGAGACTACCTCAATGCACCTTTTGACAAGCGCGACTACGATGCTTTTATCGAAGCCTTGCGGGGGGCAGAGCGTGTTGTTAAGAAGGATTTCGAAACGCGCGAACTCTTTCAGGCTTGCCAGCCTATCGAAGAGATAGCCCGCAAGGGGCATGATGCTCCGCGCTATGGTGCGCTCAAGCCAGTGGGGCTTATCAATCCGCAAACAGGTAAGCGTCCGTGGGCAGCAGTGCAGTTGCGTGCTGAAAATGCCCATGCCTCGTGCTATAACCTTGTTGGCTTTCAAACGAACTTGACCTTTCCCGAACAAAAGCGGGTGTTTCGTATGATTCCTGGGTTTGAAAAGGCTGAATTTGCTCGTTTTGGGCTTATGCACCGCAATACCTTCGTTGATGCTCCGCGGCTTCTGGGCAGTAATCTTAGGCTGAAAGAAAGCGCTCAATCGAGCGCAAAGTTTCCGAGTACGCCGATTTTTATTGCAGGGCAGCTTTCGGGAACCGAAGGTTATTGCGAAGCGATGATGTCGGGACTTATTGCGGCGCTTTCAGTTTATGCGCTCTTATCAAATAAAGAACTTCCTGCGCTGCCTCAAGAAACAGCATTCGGTGCCTTGCTTGTTTATGCGAGCGATCCCGCCACGAAGGACTATCAGCCCATGCATGTTAATTTTGGCTTACTGCCACCTTTAGAGACGACGATAAAGAATAAACAAGAGCGCTATCGTGCTTTCGCCGCACGCGGTGAAGCGGCAATGCAGGACTTCAGCGCACAGCTTAAAAAAAGCGAATTGCTCGTTGACAACCTTGACAGCCTTGACAACCTTGAGGGTCGGGAGTTTTCTTTATGAAGAACATCGATATGATTGACGAATCTTTTGACCAACAGGCGGCGGCACACGTTGAGGGGTTTTGCGAGTCGCTTCGTATTGAGAACAATGCTTCAGCGCACACCGTTCGCGCTTATCGAACCGACCTGTTCGACTTTTTGCGATGGGCACAGCGTGAGAAGCTTGAGCCTTTGCGGGTAACCCATCGTCAACTGCGCCTTTACCTTGGCGAACTTGAGCGGGGGCACTACCAACGTACGACGATGAACCGAAGGCTGAGTGCTCTAAAAAGTTTCTTTCGCTGGCTTAACGTATGCGAAATCATCGAATCTGACCCAGCGAGCGTCTTGCAGGGACAAAAGCAAAAAAAATCCCTCCCGCACTATATCACCTCTTCAGACATGATAAAGCTGCTCTCGCTTTACGGAAAGCGCGACGCGCAGGGAAAGCAGCGCGAACAGTCGCCCACCGACATGCGAAACCTTGCGCTTCTTGAGTTTCTCTATGCCTGCGGTGCGCGCGTTTCGGAAGCATCGGGCTTGTTGCTCTCAAATGTTGATTTTGAATTAGGGCAGGTGAAAGTTTTTGGGAAGGGCGGAAAAGAAAGAATCATCCCCTTACATGAACTGGCGCTCTATTCGATGCAGGGCTATCGAAACTTTGCTCGCCCGAAACTTCTTCGGGAAAAATCAAGCGACTTTTTCTTCGTTTCAACGCGGGGAAATCAGATGACCGCGGACTCCATAAGAAAGATGTTTAAAGAAACCCTCAGCCTTGCAGGGCTTAACACGGCATTTTCTCCGCACGACATGCGCCATACCTTCGCAACCGACCTTCTTGAAGGTGGCGCAGACCTGCGAAGCGTGCAAGAAATCTTGGGTCATTCAAGCCTTTCTACGACGCAGATATATACTCATCTTTCGGCAAAGCGCCTGAAAGAAGTTCATTTGAAATCTCATCCGCGTGCAAACAATACCGCAGATTTTTAGGTTGTTGCCTTTTAGAGGTTTTTGCAGAATTTTCACTTGAACTGCTATATCATATTTACGGTTTAGCGCTTTTTGTCATGGTGCACTGCAAACAGAAGAAGCGCTTCAAAGAACAAAGAGGTTATCAAATGAGCGAACACGGAATGTGGGAAACTTTGCATTTTCGTGAGCCAGGTAAGTAAGTGAGTGAGTGATGGAAAAAATATTCTCGGGGTTTTCTCGAATCGGAAACACGCTTGTATTTAAGTCTGTTCAGCAAGGTTTGATGCTTACCATTCCGATCTTACTCATTGGTTCATTTTCTTTCGTCTTTCTTAATTTTCCGCTTCCTGCTTATCAGGATTTTCTTGAAATGTCTCCGAATTTTTTGGGATTTTTCCAAACAATTTATGATGTTACCTTAGGGCTCTTTTCGCTCTATGTCGTGGTGAGCGTGAGTTTGTCTTATACGCAACTCTACAAGGAAAAACGGGGAGACTTTTTCTGGTTTGGAGCTCCTCTCGCATCATTTGGAGCCTATCTTGTCCTTGTTGGGATTGCCAACACTCCCTGCGTGACTTCAATATTGTCCTCCCAATCTTTGGCGATTGCTCTTTTGAGCGCGCTGGGTGCTTCAGCGCTCTACTGTGCTTTTATGAATCGTTTTCAGCGCAAACAAGCATCTTTTGACAACACATCTGTCAGCACTCTCAATCAATCACTTGCGGCAATTTTGCCCGTGGTGCTTATCATAGTACTTGCTGCAGGAATCAATTTTCTGTCTACGCTTTTGTTCGGGTCAGCAAGTCTTGGAGAGCTTATCTTGCGTGGGCTTCAAACCACGATTCTTAAGGGCTCAACTCTTGGAAGTGGGGCGCTCTATCTTTTCTTGGACAATTTCTTGTGGTTCTTCGGTTTGCATGGTACCAATATGCTTGAGGGTGCGGCGCAAGTTGCTTTTATACCAGGGGCAGCTGAAAATGCCGCCTTTGTGGCCACGGGCAGAGCACCGACCCTTCTTATCAACAAGGCCTTCCTGCAGACCTTTGCCCTCATCGGGGGTGCTGGTGCACTTTTGAGTCTTTTATTGGCGATTGTCGTTTTCGGACGCAAGCGCAACACGAAGAGCTTGGCGGGTTTGGCGATTGTTCCTATGGCGTTTAATGCCCCCGAACTCATGCTGTTTGGTTTACCCGCCATTTTTAATCCGCTCTTATTCATCCCGTTCATTATTGTTCCTTTGGTAAGTCTGCTTATTGCCTATGTTGCTACGGTGGCAGGCATCGTGCCTTATGCAACGGTCGACGTTCCCTTTGCAACTCCGCCCTTTTTGAGCGGCTATTTGGTGACAGGCTCCTATGCGGGATCAGTGTTGCAGGGCGTGAATATCGTGGTGGGAATGCTCATTTACTGGCCTTTTGTGCGCCTTTATGAAAAGAGTTTGGTGCACGGTGAGAAAAATGAACTCACCGAATTGCTTGCGCGCTTTAAGCAAGGCGAATTTGAAGCGGGTGGAAACACGCTTGTTGCTCTGACGGGAACGGCTGGGCTTTTGGTCGCAGGGATTGCTAAAGAGTTGCGACGTGCGGTGGAAAAAGGCAGCTTTGAACTGAACTATCAGCCGCAATATGACATCAGGAACAGATGCATCGGGGCTGAAGCACTTTTGCGCTGGAGACATCCGTCACACGGCGTGATGCATCCGCCTCTGGTGCTAAAACTTGCCGAGGAAATAGGGCTTTTGCCAGAACTGGAAGAAGCCATCATGCAGCGGGTACTCGATGATGCTTTGCGCATACAGCATCTGGCTCATGCAGGAGTCTTACAGCCTGATTTCATGGTGAGCGTTAATGCGACTATCAAAAGCTTGCAAAGCGAAGAGTTCGTCAACAAATTGATAGAAGGGGTACAAGAACGCGCGCTTGACCCAGGTAGACTTGTTCTGGAAGCACCTGAAAGTGATATTTTAAACACAGGGGATTCCATCATGGCTCTCCTTATAGGTTTGCTCAATGCGGGCGTGCTCTTGGCAATCGATGATTTTTCGATGAGCGAGACCGCACTCGAGTATCTTAAGACGAGTGTTTTTAGCATCGTGAAACTTGACGGCTCCAGGGAAAAAGATGCTGCAGCAATGGAAAAAGATTCTGCGGGCAAAACGAAAGTTCAATCTTCTGCCGAGGCTCTTGCATCAACCTTGCGCTTGTCCAAAGAACTTTCTTTCTTGGTGCTTGCTGAATACGTTGAAACACAGGAACAGCACGCTCGTCTCGAGTCTTTAGGTTGTATGCATTTCCAGGGTTATCTCTATTCTGAGGCAGTGCCGTTTGAAAAGCTGATTAAAGCGGTGAAGCGATCTCCTGAAGGCAAGGCCCTTGCCAAACAGAGTCGCGAGGCTGCAACGAAAGCTTCGGAGAAGGCTCAATAAGCGAACATAATATGCGAATAGTTTGAACTGACTGGGATTGGGTCAGTGTGAACAGTCTTGGCTGCCTGCTGCGCTACAATGAGAGGTTGTGAGAATCACACCAATACGTGCAGCACTATTTTGCCCCCGACAAGGGCTGCTGCCTTTTGTGAGGAGCGAAGCAAGAACTTATGGCACAAGACTCTATTGTTATCAAAGGCGCGCGTGAGCATAACCTCAAAAATATCAACCTGTCCATTCCTCGTGACAAGCTGGTGGTCATAACTGGGCTGTCAGGTTCGGGGAAAAGTTCGCTTGCTTTCGATACGATTTATGCCGAAGGGCAACGTCGCTACGTTGAAAGTCTTTCAAGCTATGCGCGCCAATTCCTCGGGCAATCCAATAAACCTGACCTTGACAGTATCGACGGACTGTCTCCTGCTGTTTCCATTGACCAGAAAACAACGAGCAAAAATCCTCGCTCAACGGTGGGAACGGTTACGGAAATATACGATTACTTGCGTCTTTTGTTTGCGCGCGTGGGTATACCTCATTGCCCCGAATGTGGGCGCGTCATCAAAAAACAGACGACCGATCAGGTAACCGATGAAATACTTTCTCTAGGCGAAGGGCTCAAAGCACTGGTATTGGCGCCCGTTGTTGTTGGGCGCAAAGGAGAGTTTAGCAAGCTGCTCAGTGACCTTGCGAAAGAGGGCTTTTCCCGTGTGCGCGTTGATGGGGAAGTGCGCCGCTTAGAGGGCGAACCTATTGTGTTAGACAAACGCTTCAAACACACCATTGATGTTGTGGTTGACCGCGTTATCTTGAAAGCCGACGCTACCAGCCGCATTGCGGAAGCGGTTGAGATGGCGACAAAGTTGGCACAAGGGCGCGTGTTGATACAGGTGCTTGACGAAGCGGGCAATCCGCTGTCACAAGATTCAGGAGAAAAGGTTGCGACTGGAGCAACGGGTGTGCTTCGTGAAGGCGAATACGTGTTTTCGCTTGCGCTTGCCTGCCCCGAGCACGGGCATTCTATCGACGAATTACAGCCGAGGGATTTCAGCTTCAACGCTCCTTACGGTGCGTGTCCTGATTGTCTTGGAATCGGCTCCCGCGAAGAAATAGACCCCAATTTGCTCGTGCCCGACCCATCTCTTTCCCTAAACGAGGGGGCATTTGCTCCTTTTGTGACGGGAAACTACTATCCTCAAGTTTTGCGTGCGGTTGCTCAGCACGTGGGCGTTTCTGCGGACACCCCTTTCGACGATATGTCCCAAGAAGCACAAGATGCGCTTTTGTTCGGCTTGCCCGATGAAAAAGTGCGCGTTGATTACGTGACGGTTGATGGACGGGAAACCTATTGGTTTATCGACTGGGAAGGTGCTTGTGGTGCGGTGATGCATCGCTACAAGGAAGCAAGCAGTGACAGCCAGAGGGAGCGCTACGCGCAGTATTTCGCGATAGCGCCGTGCCCTACTTGTGGCGGACAGCGCTTGAAGCCCGAAATTCTTGCCGTGAGGGTGGGGGATAAGAGCATTTACGAGGTTACAAAACAAAGCGCGAAGGATTCCCTTGCCTTTTTTGATGCGCTTCATTTTGAGGGGTCAGACGAACAGATTGCTGCCCCGATTATCAAAGAAATAAAGGCACGGCTGCGCTTTTTAGTTGATGTCGGGCTCGATTATCTGACTCTCGAGCGAGCAACAGCAACCCTTTCAGGCGGCGAAGCGCAGCGAATCCGTCTGGCAACCCAGATAGGTGCTGGCCTTATGGGGGTGCTCTATATTCTTGATGAGCCGTCCATCGGACTGCATCAACGCGACAACGCGCGTTTGATAACCACCTTGGAACGCTTGCGAGATTTAGGCAACACCGTCATCGTTGTTGAACATGACGAAGAAACCATTCTTCACGCAGACCATATCATTGACATGGGGCCGCGGGCAGGAGAACACGGGGGAGAAGTTGTTGCTCAAGGCACGCCCGCGCATATTTTGAAAGCAAAAAACTCCCTTACTGCCGAGTATTTGAGTGGACGCAAAAAAATCCCCTTGCCTGAGCAGCGACGCATTGCGAATCGTGGTTTTATTTCCTTGATGGGGGCAAGCGAAAACAATTTGAAGGATATTGCCATTGATGTCCCTATTGGTATGCTCACAGTGGTCACGGGTGTTTCTGGCTCGGGGAAGTCTTCCTTGGTTACCGATACTTTGGCACCTGCGCTTGCGAATCGGGTGAATCGCGCGCGCCACCGCGTTGGTTCGTATAAAAAACTGAGCGGCGCTGAACTTTTGGACAAAGTCATTAATATCGACCAAAGCCCCATCGGGCGCACCCCTCGTTCAAACCCTGCAACCTATATTGGGCTTTGGGATGATATCCGAGCACTGTTCGCTTCCACGCAAGAAGCAAAGGCGCGCGGGTATGCTGCGGGACGCTTTTCCTTTAACGTGAATGGAGGGCGTTGCGAGGCGTGCAAGGGAGACGGGCAGCTTAAAATCGAGATGCACTTTTTGCCCGATGTCTATGTTCCGTGCGAGGTATGCGCAGGTAGGCGCTATAATCGTGAAACCTTACAGGTCACTTATCGCGGCAAAAACGTTTCGGATGTGTTGGAACTTACGGTTGATGAAGCCCTTGCTTTTTTTGAGAACATTCCTTCGATAAAGCGGAAGCTACAAACCATGCACGACGTTGGCTTGGGCTACATTCACCTGGGTCAGCCTGCAACAACACTGTCGGGCGGCGAAGCCCAGCGCGTGAAGCTTTCAAGCGAATTGCAACGGCGTCAAACAGGCAAGACCTTCTATATCTTGGACGAACCAACAACAGGCTTGCACTTTGAGGACGTTCGCCAACTTCTTGAAGTCTTGCAGCGCCTTGTGGATGCGGGTAATACGGTGTTGGTCATTGAGCACAATCTTGACATCATTAAATGTGCCGACAGCATCATAGATTTGGGACCTGAGGGCGGCGAAGCGGGTGGTCAGATAATCGCTTGTGGCACGCCTGAAGAAGTTGCGCGTGAAACAAAGAGCTTCACGGGAAAATTCCTCGCAAAGATACTCTAGAAAACCCCTTTACGTGCACGACTGAACGTGCGAAAATTCGCTGATTAGTAGTAATTTTGAGAGGGGTACTTTGTGATATTCAGGAATGCCGAAATCTGCGAGATTGATAGGGTTATGGAAATCCTTGCAGATGGGCGCAGCGCGCTGGCGATTTCGGGTATCAATCAGTGGCAGGGAGGCTATCCTCAACGAGACGTGGTCGAACAAGATGTTTTTCGTGGCGAGAGTTATGCGGTTGAAGCAGACGACAAAAGCCTGATAGCAAGTGCGATGATAAGTTTTCGGGGGGAAAAGGACTATCTTTGGATAGAAGAGGGAGCATGGCTGACGGACACGTGTGTCGAGCCGCCCGTTTATGTGGTGGTGCATCGGGTTGCGGTGGACACCTCGCGCAAAGGTAAGGGTGTGGCTTCCTTCATTTTGCGCAACGCAGAAAAACTTGCTGCAACCAACAAGCGCTTAAGCGTGCGAATTGACACGCACGCAGACAATACTCCCATGCGCAATCTTTTGAAGAAAAAGGGCTATACTCCCTGCGGGAAAATTCACATTACCCATGATGAGGGGCTCGATTCTGCACGCATAGCTTATGAAAAACTCGTTTCAGAAGAACCGCTATAATAAAGGCTATGCAAAATCGATCTCGTGAAAAAATAGCACTCGTCGTTTTTTCGGCGCTTATCCTGCTAGGTTTTGGAGGGCTTATCGGCTATCTTGCCGTTGGGCACTCGTGGAATGTGGCAGCATCAAATATTGACGATGCCGCAGGATCGATGGAGGGCTATACCGTCATTGTGTATCCTGGCACCGTTGAGCCGTTACCGATAAAACTTACCAAGAAGAACAAGAATGGCGCAGAAACGGCGGATGGCATCAGCAGGGCAGCTATTGAAAATGCGATTACAGGAGCCGTTGGTGGTGGTGTTGAGCCTATTGGGGAAAGGGGAAGCGGCGAAGGTGGCGCTGCTGATGATGGTGATAACGATGGCGATGGCGATACCAACGCCAGTGCTCTTCTTGACGCATTTAATGCCGAGCTTGCGCTTCCTGAAGAAATAACACCAACCGATACGAGTGAAGTTCAGTTAAATTATCGCGAAAAAAAGGCGGCGGTTCTTGCTCTTGATAGCGAAAACCCTCGACGCTATCACGAGGGAACCATTCTCAAAGTGGGCAATCAGCGGTTCGGAGTTTTTAGTGTGGGCGAAGATGACTACCTTTACCAAATTGTTCAAAAGGTAAATTATTTTAAAGACTACAAGGTGGATTTCATCGTAGTGATTACCTCGAGTGCGGAATTGCTCAAAGACGTCAAGGGGATTGATATCGTGATTTCCACGCAAGCTGAAGGCTTTTTTGTGATGGGGGAGACAAAGAACAATACCTTTTACGTTTCAACGCCAAAGATTGATTCAGTGGGGGTCATTCTTATTTCACCAAGCAAGGTGGTTTCTGCAAAAACGATAACCCCTAAAAAAGAAGATCAGGATATTTTCCCCAGCAACGAAGTCCAAGACCTTAAAACCCAAGTCGGTGAAGTTCAAGCTGGCGAAGCCAGAGCCGACGAAGCTTAGAGCAGCAAAAAAACAAGGGGTCGCATACGACCCCTTGGTGTGCTATACGTTAGTACATCTCCGCACATAAAAGCGATGATTTTTCTATACAACACCTTGTGCGAGCATGGCATCGGCAAGTTTTTTGAAGCCCGCGATGTTGGCACCAACAACATAGTTGCCGTCAAAGCCATATTCTTTCGCCGCTTCATTGGTTGCATGATAGATGTTTTTCATGATGCCTTGAAGCTTCGCATCAACTTCCTCGAATGTCCACGAAAGGCGCTCTGAATTTTGGCTCATTTCCAGACCAGAAGTTGCAACACCGCCTGCATTTGCCGCTTTCCCAGGGCAAAATACCACGCCGTTTTCGATTAAGTATTCGGTTGCATCAAGGGTTGTTGGCATATTGGCGCCCTCTGCCACGATTGTGCAACCGTTTGAAACAAGCGCTTGTGCGTCTTCAATGAACAGTTCATTTTGCGTGGCGCAGGGGAGGGCGATGTCGCACGCAACGCTCCAAACGCCTCTGCCATCTTCGTATTGTGCGCCCTCAACGCGCGCCGCGTATTCCGAAATGCGTCCACGCTCAACTTCTTTGATTTGCTTCACTACATCAAGCTGGATACCGTTTGCGTCATATATCCATCCCGTGGAATCTGACAAAGTGATAACCTTAGCGCCAAGTTGTTGTGCCTTTTCCGTAGCATAAATTGCCACATTTCCCGAACCCGATACGGCAACAGTTTTGCCTTCCAGGCTGCTGTTGTGATTGATGAGGTGTTCTTGGACGAAATAGACAAGACCGTAACCTGTTGCCTGGGTGCGTGCTAAAGAGCCACCGTAAGAAAGCCCCTTGCCCGTTAAAACGCCTTCCCAGACATTGCGGATGCGGCGGTACTGACCAAACATAAAGCCGATTTCGCGCGCGCCCGTGCCAATATCACCTGCAGGAACGTCGGTGTCGGCACCAATGTGCTTGCAAAGTTCTGTCATGAAGCTCTGGCAAAAACGCATGACCTCACCGTCTGATTTGCCTTTAGGGTCGAAGTCGCAACCGCCTTTTCCGCCGCCCATAGGAAGGGTGGTCAGGCTGTTTTTGAAAATCTGTTCAAAGCCGAGAAACTTGATGATGCCAAGATTAACTGAAGGATGAAGGCGAAGCCCACCCTTGTAAGGGCCAAGGCAGCTGTTAAACTGAACGCGGAAGCCGCGATTTACCTGCACTTTTCCACTATCGTCAACCCAGGGAACACGGAACATAAGCACGCGTTCGGGTTCAACGATGCGCTCCAACAATCCTGCTTCTTCGTATGCGGGATTGGAATCGATAACAGGTTTCAGCGAGGTCAAGACCTCGGTTACTGCTTGGATAAATTCGGGTTCGTTGGCGTTTTTCGCCTTTACCAATTCGATGACGTTGTCGACATAACTCATCAAAGACCTCCTGAAGAATTTAATTTGAAAACACTGAGAATTATAAGGTTTCTTGCTGCTGGTGCTCGTAAAAAACCACAAAATGAGACTTTCTTAGGGCAAGCGTTGTTTTGCCCAAGCAGGTCTGTTGCCCGAAGCGTTGCGCTTGGTGAAACAAAAGCCTGAAACGAGCGAAGTTGTGAATTTATCGAAAAACGATAAATAAATATTGCAAAGCAATAAAACTATGGTAGTATCGTTTCAAATGTAGTAGGAGGAGGAAGATAGCTATGAAGCAAAAAGAAATGTCGTATGTGCTCAAGGTTATCAGTGTGATAGTAGTTCTTGCATGTTTGGCTTTGATGTTTCTCGTTTTGCCGCTTCTTGCTAAGGTCTATATCGGAGATCCGCAAACGGTTGTCCTTTATTGGCCTTTCCTTATTTTTTCATGGATAGCACTCGCGCCAATAATCTTTCTTGTATTTATTGCGTGGGGGATTTTTAACGACATTGGGCGCGATAATTCATTTTCCGAAAAGAATGCTGCCCGTCTTCGTACGATGAGTTATCTTTCCGCGTTCAGTATTCTCATTTGGCTTGCAGGGTTGCTCTATTTTGCCTTTTCAGGATTTGCTGCCCTCGGCGTTTTGTTTGCCTTTACCGTTGCCATGGCGGTCATGATTGTCATGGCGGTGGTGTGCGCCTGTCTTTCTCACCTCACGGCGAAAGCGGCGCGCCTAAAGCAAGAAAACGATTTAACGGTCTGAGGTGTGAGATGCGTATCATTATCAACCTTGATGTTGTGCTGGCAAAGCGGAAGATGAGTCTTACCGAATTAAGCGAGCGAATAGATTTGACCATGGCGAATCTGTCTATTCTTAAGACGGGCAAGGCGAAAGCTATCCGTTTCTCGACACTGGCGGCAATCTGTAAAGAACTTGATTGTCAGCCGGGAGATATTTTGGAGTATTCCGACAAAGGAGAGTAACCCCATGTTGTATACGTACGAAGATGCGGACTCAGGTGCAAAAGCCCCCGAGCCCCAGCCAAAGCCTTGTCAAAATCAGTCTTTTCCTCCACCTATTCCTGTTGCTGTTATGCCGCAGCCCCAGCAGCCCCAGGGTGCTGTTTCCGCACCACCAAAAAAGCCGCCGCTTTATTTTGGTATGCGTGAATGGCTGGGTGTTGTATTCGCTCTCGGTTTGGCAATACTGTGGTTTCAGGTTTTCGGCCTTGATGCCATCACGGACGGGGCTTTCCCTCCTGGCATTGGCGTTTCGGTATTCGTAGGAGCCTTTTTTGTTGCGTATATTGTCTTGCTCGGAAAGCGCGCTCGTTTCACTATTTCAAGCATTGCCTTGCTGATAGCTATTGGCGCGCTTGCGTTTATTCCCGCAATTTTTTCTGACGGCTGGCTGATAATGGCAAACTGCTTTTTACTTTTTGGTTTGTGCGTTATTGGGTTTTTCTTATTGTCGGGCTTTAGGGAACAGGCGTGGTGTCGCCAAGCTGTGGTTGGCAAAGCGATAGGGTTTTTCGCAGGTTCGCTGTTTCGCCATTGGGTAAAGCCTTTTCGAGCACTTGCAGGCCTTCCCTTTAAGGGAGCAATCGGGCTTGTTGGTGTTGTGATTGGGATTTTGATTGCCTTGCTGCTTCTTATGATAATCCTTCCCCTGCTTATGTCGGCAGACGTGGTCTTCAAAGGGTACTTCTCTGATGTCATAGCCTGGCTTCAAGGAATTGAGCCCTTTGAAAGTTTATGGAAAACGCTTAGAGTCGTTCTCGTTTTTCCTCTCTTCTTTTCTTTGCTCTATGTTGCCTATCAACAAGAGGGGAGCCGTTTTAAGGCGTTTTTCGCACCGCTTAACCCCGAAGTAAACAAGGCGGATGTTGCAGAGGGGACAAAACCTCTCATCTCAAGCGTAGCATCCCTTGCTTATGCAACAACTCTTATCGTGCTTGATGTGGTCTATGCCGTCTTTGTCGTTGTTCAGTTTACGTATCTTTTTGGGGGCTCAGAAGTTTTAGCGATAAGTGGCGGGTATGCCAACTATGCCCGATCGGGTTTCTTTGAGCTGGTTGCTGTGGCAGGCATTAATCTTGCGGCGGTATTGGGCGCGGTTTGTTTTGCGAAGGCTCACGGTGCGACAAAAGTGATACTAAGGGTTTGTGAAGTGATTTTGATTGGCGCTACGCTGGTTATTTTGGTGTCAGCTTATTGGCGGATGAACCTTTATATCGAAGTGTTTGGACTTTCGCTGTTGCGCGCTTTAACCTTGTTAGGAATGGCGTTTATTGCAATTTGTCTTGTTGGGGTAGGCGTAAAAGTATTCAAAGAACGGTTTGTATTCTTTCGGGTATTCTTTGTTGCGGGAATAAGCCTTTGGATTGCGTTCAACTACATAAATATTGATGCGCGCATTGCCGAATACAATGTTCAAGGCTATCTTGGCGGAACTATTGAGCAGGTCGATGTCGAATATCTCGCGCTTCTTTCGCCCGAAACCCTTCCCGCTTTAGAAAAACTTGCTGCCGAAGAACCCTCCTACGAAGCCGATCTCGCTTATTGGAAAGAGCACTATCAACAGAGAAAAGAATCTCTTCCTTGGCAAAAGTGGAGTTACAGCTATGCGAAATACGATTTCGGAGATTCGGGGTAGTTCTTAAGCCGTTAAAATTCTTCTTCAAGAAGGTCAAGTAATTCTTGGCGTTTGTGGACGTTCATCTTTTTGTATACATGCTTGCTGTGAGTTCGAACCGTGTTTTCTGACACGATGAGTTGTTCTGCGATACGTGCCACACTGTTGCCGCGGGCAATCAGTTCCATTATTTCGGTTTCGCGAGCCGTGAGTCTGAAGCGCTCACCTGCCTGAACGCTTCGTTTGGAAACTTTGTCACGGAAATGCTGTTCGTCGGAAGTCCCTGTGCGCTTCCTGTCTAAAATCAGTGTTCCAGTTGCAGATTTCGCACGAGGAGTATCGCTTGCCAAGGCGATGAACTCGATACTTGTCATTTCGGGGCCGACAAATGTTTTGCCAGCACTGTTTGCGTTTTGCTGCCAGCGCCCCCGTACGAGATAGAGGGTAATGGACAGAAGCCAGATACACAGCAGCGCCAACAAAGCCATACGCATAGCCGCTTCTCCAGAGTTTGGTATCGAGAGGAAGCTTACGAGAAAACCGATATCGTGGAGCCCAAAAACCACGGCAGCAAAGAAAGAGAAGATAAAGATGGGGTTGATGCCGTGATCGCGCGAGGTTTGTGCGCTTTGAATTTGCACTACCATCAAGGCAAAGGCAAAAAAGGCATATACCAACCCCGAAAGAACGCGCAGGTACTCTTGTCCTAAGAAGGGCAGAATCAAAAATGCTGTGATGAGAATGGGAAAAATTGTTCGGAAGGAAAGAACGGGGTCGAAGTGAAAACTATAACGACGCCAAAGGAAAACCAGCAGCAAAGCGCTCATCAGTGCTCCTGCCATTTGCGAGAGATTTACCACAAAACCTAAGGAAGGGTCGGAAAGTGCCAAGGCGCGAGCTATACCACTGGCAAAACCAAAACTTCCCACGCAAAGAGCGCTTCGCCAAAGAAAGCGTAGGGCGTTGGAATAGACCTTTTGATGTTGGCGGGGAGCATCTTCGAACATGGGTTGCGACAGATCGATGTTGCGTGATGCGAGGGTTAAGCAAAGCCCAATAACGGGCACCGCAATAAGGGCGATGCAAAAAATCGCAACAGCGATAGGGATGATGTGCAAAAGCACGTAAAGTAGTGCTGAATAGGCAGTGCCTACCACAATATCTAAGTTGCCTCGCTCGGGCACTTGCGCGGCAAAGACGCGTTGCCACAATACAAAAAAGAGTGCGGTTCCCACTCCCAAAAGAATTCCCCCCGCACACACCAACGGCAGCGTGTATTTCCAAAGATAGAGCGGGGCAATAAGGCAAAGAGAACCGAAAAATACAGCGACGGTTGTTGCTTGGATAAGTCTTTGTCGGGGAAAATTGGGAAGATACCACGTAGCAGCCATGCACAGGAAAAAGGCTATCCAAAACGCCAAGGACTGTACCAGGGAAAACAGCGCCAAAACATCATAGGTTTGAAAGTCCACAGGCAGTAGGGGAAAGGTACCTCCCCAGTTCGCGGTGGCATTAACGGCAAGAAACAAGGCATAACCAAATACTACCATGTTGGGTTTGAGTAGCTTGAGTATCATGGGGTAAGTATAGAGCAAATTTGTGCAAATCTCACATAGCTTATGTGACAAACTTCTTGCTATTTTCGCTACACTGTTAATAGATGCACGAATAAGCTGCATCGGAAAAACGAGCAAGGAGAGGTTGAAGAAGCGAGTATTCACTAAGGAGGAACAAAAGATGGACAAAGGAAAAGAGGGTATGCAAGTCAGCCGACGCACATTTGTAAAAGGCTCAGCACTTGCCGCAGCGGGTGCTGCTGTGGCAGGAGGCAGCCTTGTTTCGTTGTATGGCTGCACCCCAGAAGAAGAAGGTAGCACGGGCAATGGCACCACTGCAGTAGCAGATGATGTAGTCTGGAGTGCGTGCAACGTCAACTGTGGCGGTAATTGTTTGTTCCAGTGGCATGTCAGCGAGGGAATGATTAGCTATATGGAATCTGACAATACGGGAGATGCAGCATTGCAGTCTCGTGCCTGCTTGCGTGGGCGCAGCATGCGTCGTTGGATTAACAATCCTGATCGGCTCCAGTATCCCATGAAGCGTATCGGCCCTCGTGGTAGTGGTGAATTTGAGCGTATTAGCTGGGATGAGGCCATCAGCATTATTGCCGAAAAATTGCAATACACGATAGATACGTACGGCAACCAGGCAATTCATTTGATTTACGCGACTGGTATGTATTCGGCAACGGGTAATCCTTCAGGACGCCTGCTCAACTGCGTGGGCGGATATTTAAGGGGCATGTACGATTATTCTACCCATATGCTTCAGGTGGTTATGCCCTATATGTACGGCAGCCAGTTCTCGCCCTACGACAATGTGCATGCATCTTCGTTTAGCGAAGCGGCACGTGCATCTGATTTGGTGGTAATGTTTGGCAACAGCCCTGCTGAAACACGTATGGGCGGCGCAAATGCTGTGTGGGATTACGCGCAGATGCGTGAGGCAGTTTATGGGCGCGGCGGCAAAATCATCAGTGTTGATTTCCGTATGAATGAAAGCATTTCGGGTCATCCTGACGAGTGGTTGCCTATTCGCCCTGGTACCGACGGCGCTTTGGTAGCGGCGATTGCCCATGAGTGGATTGTTGACGAAAAGGTAGACGAAGATTTCTTGAACACCTATTGTGTGGGCTATAACGAAGAGAGCCTGCCCGATTCTGCTAAGGGCAAGAACAAATCCTACTATGACTACATAATGGGGACGGGTTATGACGCGGTGGAAAAGACGCCCGAATGGGCAGCACCTATTACGCAAATTCCTGCAGAAAAGATACGCGCTTTAGCTGCTGAAATAGCTGCGGCAGAAGCACCCTATATCTGCCAGGGATGGGGACCGCAACGTCACACCAATGGTGAAGATAGTTCACGAGCCATCTGCATGCTTCCTGTCTTGATTGGCAAAATCGGTCTTGCAGGAACCAACACGGGGCAACGCGAAGCCGAGCCGCCAGCATATCTCGTCGGTGGGATTCCTGCTGGTGACAATCCTGTTGAAGCTGCTATTCCCGTATATCAATGGCTCAACGCCGTTGACCATGGCACTTCCATGACTGAGCTGAATGCTGGTGTCAAAGGGGTTGAAAAACTTGAGTCTGACATCAAATTTATCTGGAACTATGCGGGCAACTGCCTTACCAACCAGCACGGAGACATCAACTACACGCATGATATTTTGGTTGACGAAACCAAGTGCGAATTCATTTTATGTTGGGATACCGTACTCACCGATTCGGGCAAGTATGCCGATATCCTTTTGCCCGATGCTATGCGTTCCGAACAAATGAACCTTATCAATCAAGGCTATGCTGAATACTATACGGGTGTTTTGCTCGGTCAAGCAGCGCAAGCGCCTCCTTTCGAGAATCGCTCAAGCTATGATGTTATGGCTGACATTGCCGAGGCAATGGGTGTGGGAGATGCGTTTACCGAGGGCAAGACTCATGACGATTGGATTAAGGAAATCTATGAGGCGGGTGCTGAAGCAAGCCCTGAATTGCCTTCGTGGGACGACATGCTCAAGCAAGGCATATTTAAAAAGACAGTAGAGCCCTCCATCGGCTTGAAGGCTTTCCGCGATGACCCGATTGCCAATAAGCTGGAAACACCTTCAGGAAAGATAGAAATTTATTCTGAAGCGCTTGCCGAACTCAACGATTCGTGGGAGTTGGGCGAGGGTGAAGTTATCAGCCCAATCCCAGTGTTTAATGCGGGGCTCTATGGCTATGGTGGTGCAACCGAGGAATATCCTTTATATGCTTGCGGTTTCCATCACAAGGCTCGCACGCATTCTTCTTTCTCAGCCGTTGCTGAACTGCGCCAAGCTGCACGCAATCAACTGTGGATGAATCCTGTTGACGCCGAACCCCGTGGTGTTGCAAATGGCGACTTAGTCCTGGTGGAAAGCCCCAATGGGAAGATTCAAGTGGAAGCGCGCGTGACTCCGCGCGTTATCCCTGGCTCTGTTGCTATACCGCAAGGGTCTTGGCATGACGCCGATATGAAGGGCGATAGGCTGGATAAGGGCGGTTGCGTTAACACGCTCACCGACTACAAGCCCACGCCCCTTGCCAAGGGGAATGGTTGTGCGCATTCGATGATTGTCCAGATTACTAAGGCGTAAGGGAGGTAACAAAAATGACTCAACTGGGATTTTATTTTGACAACTCCCGCTGCACGGGATGCAAGACTTGCGAAATGGCATGCAAGGACTATAAAGATTTAGGAGAAGATATCCTTTTCCGTAAGGTTTATGATTTTGAGGGTGGCGTTTGGAGTGCCAACGATGATGGTGGATGGGACACCACAACCTTTTCCTACCATGTTTCGGCAGCTTGTAACCATTGTGCTGCACCAGCGTGCCAGTCAGTTTGTCCGACTGAAGCAATACTGCGTGACGAAGAGACTGGATTGGTCTACATCGACGAAGAAGCATGCATTTCTTGTGAGGCATGCGTGGCAGGTTGTCCTTATTCGGTGCCGAAGATGGATCCGATTACCAATATGGCGCGTAAATGCGATGGCTGCTTGGAAAGGGTAAAAGCAGGACAAAAAGCAATTTGTGCAGAAGCTTGTCCGCTGCGTGCTCTTGAACTTGATGAAATCGAAAAACTTCGTAAAGAGCATGGTGAACTTGACCAAATTGCACCGCTACCCGCGAATGCAACGGGTCCTCACTTGGTGATAAAAGCTTCTCCCGCCGTTGAAGTGGCTGCAGGAGAAAAAGGCTTTGTCGCTAACGAGAAAGAAATAGCGTAAAAAGAGTGGGAAGAAATATCGTTAAGAAATAGCGTTAAGGAATAGCGTTAGGAAAGCAGAAGTGCTTTTCGAAAGAGGGAAGGGAACGGCATCGTTTGATGTCGTTCCCGTTCAAAATGCTTGAAAGCAATGTTTTAGGGGAGAGCAGTTTCTGTTTAGGATTGAGCGTGCTAGAGTGTAACCATGACACAATACGGTTTCTATTTTGATAACAGCCGTTGCAGTGGCTGTAAAACCTGCATGATGGCGTGCAAAGACTACAACGATTTGGATGCGGATTTAACCTATCGGCGTGTCTATGACTACGAGGGAGGCGCCTGGCAGGAAGCCGAGCAAGAAACGTGGGTTCAGGAAGTGTTTTCCTACCATGTTTCCTTTTCGTGTGCTCATTGTTCAGAAGCGGTTTGTTTAATGGTGTGTCCGACAGGCGCTATGCATCGGGCAGAAGGCGGGCTTGTTCGAACGAATAGTCGGGTTTGTATTGGGTGCGGATACTGCACCTTGGCTTGCCCCTATGATGCCCCGCGCGTAAGTGATGTTACCCACACTTCTACCAAGTGTGACGGTTGTTATAGTCGCGTTCTTGAAGGAGCATCTCCTATTTGTGTAGAGGCCTGCCCTCTTCGCGCTCTAGATTTTGATGACATTGAGGTTTTGCGTGAAAAGTATGAGGGCAATGCAGGGATAGCACCTTTGCCTGACCCTTCTTTTACGAATCCGAATATCGTCATCAAGCCTTCTGTTGCTGCTCGCCCTTGTGGCGATAGCGCAGGTTTTATTGCAAATGAAAAGGAGACCCGATAAATGGAAGCAATCATTAACACGAGCCGCGTATTGGGTGGGCTCTATTGTTTTGACCCTAAAGAAGCTGAAGGCTGGGCGCTTATCTCTAGTCTTGCCGATGGTGCTTTGCTTGCTGAATGGCCTTATGGCAGCGAATCTGAACTTGCTTGCGCATGGCGTGAACTTCAGGAAGGGATTGAAACAGGAAGGGCTGATTTAGCACGCGAATACCAGCGCTTATTTATCGGGCCGCAGCATTTTAATGCCCCCGCATGGGGTTCTGTTTACCTTGACCGCGATAGAGTTCTTTTTGGTTCTTCCACCATTGAATTGCGTCAATGGATTCGCCTCAACGAAATAAGCGTTACTGAGGTCGAAAGAACACCGATAGATCATATCGGTAAAATGTTTATGCTTTTGGGGTGGCTGGCTGAGCAAAAACCTGAGCTTATGCCTGAGTATCTGACCGAACATCTTATGCCCTGGGTGCCGCGCTATTTCGGACTTCTTGCCGCGGATGCGCAAAACCCCTTCTACCAAGGTGTTGCGCGTTTGAGCGACATCACGCTTAAAGCTATTTGCGCTGAACTTGAGGTAGTGCCCGCCAAGAAGAAATTGTATTTGTAGTTGTGGGTGTTGATATTCGCATAGCATTGACGCTTTTCACCGTGCTGGCTCCTGCGGGGGCTCTCGCTTACCTGTTTATGGCGTTGCGTATTTTTATTCAACCGAAGCGCAACGAGAAAACCGAACTCTTGGAACACTTTTTAATGGTACCTCTAGGTGTTTCTATCCTTGGATTGATTTCTTCAGCAACACATTTGGGCACTCCTGCTAATTCGCTCTATGTGTTGATGGGTTGGGGGAGATCACCTCTTTCTAATGAAGTAACCGTTGCGGTTATATTCCTTATGCTGACAGGCATGTATTGGCTTTATTCGTTTGTTCGCAGCAAGCGCCTACCGTGGCTCGTGGTGCGATTCTGGCTTATATCGAATTGTCTTGCCGCATTGTGGCTGGTCACGATGATTTCGGTGGTGTATGCAATACCCACTATCCCAACATGGAACAGCGCTTTGGTGCCTTTGGAATTGTGGGTTTTGGCTTTGTCTACTGGTCCGCTTTTGGCAGCGGCAATTCTTTCTTTCATGACGCCAAAAGCACCAAGGAGTTATTTGCTTGCTTTATTGGGAATCAGTGCGTGTGCAATCGTTGCGAGTCTTATTGTTTTCAGCATGAAGAATGTTGAATTGAATGCTATCTCAAATGCGTGGGGGAGTGCTCACGATTTAGTTCCTTGGTATCCGCTGAGCATTGTGACTTGGGCGGTGTTGGGCGTTTTTGGGTTGCTTTTTATTGCAGTTTCTGTGCTGCGCGAACAAAAGGATAAGAGTGGTGCGGGCTTTGACAAAAAGACGGCTCTGTTTTCATTTGGGGGAATAGCCTTGGTTTTTGCCGGTGCAATTCTTATACGTATTCCTTTTTATATGATGCACCTTACCGTCGGCCTTTAGTGAATCAATTCATCAGCATTTCCAATTAATCTTTGCGGGATTGGGCTCGTTGTCTATCGAAACTGCGCGCAGAGCATCTTCCATATTTTTGCATTCTTTGGCGGCGACTTCCAGAAGCGACTCCCATGGAGCACCTGTTCCTAGCGTGTCGTAAGCTGCGGCAAGAGCACCGTAGAGCGCCAATCCGAGCGAGTGAGTTGGCGCATGTATGGTTGCTGCCGCCTGACCACAAGTCCGTGCAGCGGCTTGTGCAGCAGGGGTACTGTCGGCTTCGCGGGCGGCGGCGTGGCATTCGTTCAAGATGATGTTTTTCACATAAGGGAGCTTCACTTTGCCATCGAGCCATTCTTTTGCAGCATCAAGGGCGTGCTTGCATCGCCCATCATTTGGGTACGTTTTTTCATAAATTGGCAGAATGCGTTCGTCTGCGTAGCCAATGCACCAGTTTGCAAGCGTCGATTTACTCTGCGTTTCTATCAGGCGCATGAGCGACTGCATATAGGGTGCTTCAATATCGTTGAGCATCTTGCGGTACTTCGGCATCAGGCTTGTTCCTTCGCTTCTCGGGCGGAAAAATCACTGTATCACTATACCATATACCTAATAAAAGGAAACAAGTGTTTGTATTTTGTTTTGAGACATGGTATTATATGACTAGTCAATGTTGGGGCAGTTACGCCCTGAGTATATCCCACACATTCTAAAATAATCTAGCTCATGATTGGTTGAAAAATGCCTGCTAAGGACTATAAGAGATGGATGGCTGTTAAAGCCAAGATTAACAATAGTGTATCGCGCGTGCTTGGGTGCAAAGAGCGCGACGTTTGGATTTGTAACATTGGCGAAAATGTTGGATTCGAAGAAGATGGGAAGGGCAACGATTTCTCGCGTCCTGTTCTTATTCTTAAGGTCTACAACAGACATTTTTGTCATGTTGTTCCGCTTTCTACCACAAAAAAGCGCGGGAAATACTATTATCCCTTCGATAGTCATACCAACAGAGAAAGCGTTGCCCTATTAAGCCAAGTTAGACCTGTAGATGCGGCTCGTCTTAGGAACAAAATCGGATATGCGGACGGAGCTGACTTTGAGGCGATTAGGAGAGGTGTTCGTGAAGCATTGGGGCTGTAGAAAAGTTCGCTCCCAACCACGAGGTGATTGGGAGCCGTGCCCCGAAGGGATTTGTACGAACATCATATCATATTTTCCAAATTGCTTTTCGGAATCGTCTAGGAAAACTTTGAAATAAGAGTTTGGATAGCTTGTTCGTCGAGTTCGCTGAAAACAGGCTTTTCTTCATCAACTGCTTTGCTCACCATTTTTGCAATTACCTTGTCGAGCCCTCGGAGACTGCTGATGTCCAAACGGCCCCCAAGTGTGCCTGCAAAAAGGGCGCTGTCTTTGAGGTTGGCGGGAAGCATCTTGTTGATAATTTCATCGACGCTTTCGGGAAAGCAGTTGGTAATAAAGTAGGCAGAAGGCAAGGTTTTCAGTTCTTCTTTGTTGGCATCAATAAAGCGCTTGGTTTCATTGTGGACTAATCCTACGCGTACTCCACCACCAATGATGGCGGCGTCGTAGTTTTCGAGTAGGGGAGTTTTAACGGCAGGAGCCGTGTCAGAAGAGGCGGCAAGGTCTACCAGTTCAGTGTAAGGTAGCTCCGCAGCGATTTTCTCCGCAGCTTCTTTGGCTGTTCCTGACTTCGACGCATAAGCTACGAGAATATTTTTCACGGGCACTCCTCTTTTTGTATGTACTGCTGATTCTCAAATTGTATTCGAAAACGGGGGATTTCACAGGGAATTAGGATTGCGGGTCAAGCCCGCAAAGACAAAAGTGCCGTATACTGTTTGGTATGAATGAGAACCTTGTGCGCATAAAAGAAGAATTGACTTCGGTGCCGACCCTTCCAGGAGTGTATTTGTGGAAGGATGCACAGGGGCAGGTGATCTATGTGGGTAAAGCGAAGCAGCTGCGTGCCCGAATGCGCCAGTATGTCAACTTCCAAGACGAACGTGTAAAGATTCCGCTGCTTGTTGAGGCAATCGATTCGTTCGACTACCTCGTAACCGAAAACGACCACGAAAGCCTTGTTCTTGAGAGGAATCTCATCAATCAGCATGCTCCTTTCTTCAACGCGGATTTCAAGGACGACAAAAGCTACCCCTTCATAGCGCTCACGAAAGGCGACACCTTTCCTGCTATCAAATTCACGCGCGAAAAACACAAACCACAAACGCGTTACTTTGGTCCGTATACCGACTCTCGCGCGGCGCGGCACATGATTGACATTGCACGGCGCATTGTGCCGATTTGCTCGGCATCGTGTGCTGATTGGCGCCGCATCACGCGCAAGCTTGATGGCGGGGGCAACGGTAGCGGCAGTGGTGGCAGCAGTGGCGGGGGCAATGCGGGTGCGCGCAACACCAACGTCGCTAGCCTGTCCGAAGCCATTCCCGCAAACGCTCGTCCGTGCTTTGACGCACACGTGGGAATTGGACCAGGAGTGTGTTGCAACAAGATTGACGCACACGACTATGCCGCCCAGATAAAACGTGTGGAACGGTTCTTGGCGGGGTCGTATCGCGAATTTATAACGGAACTGGAAAGCGAAATGCTGGAAGCAGCTGAGGGTCTTGATTTCGAACGCGCCGCACGGCTGAAAAGCCGCATCGAGACCATCAACACGCTCACCGACAAGCAGCATGTTGCGTCCACGCGTGATTTGGACAGTGATGTCATCGGGATATTTCGCGAAGAGACCATTGCGGGCGTTCATGTTTTGATGGTGCGCGAAGGGCGCGTCATCAACAGCAATGAATTCGTGCTCAATCGTGGCAAGGATATCTTCGATGATGAACTCATGCACATGTTTTTGCTGCGCTACTACGATGCCACCACATCTATTCCGCATGAGATTGTTTTGCGCAATATGCCTGATGATGCAGAAATTATGGAAGCATGGCTGACCGAAAAGCGGGCAAATTCTCATGGGGCAAAGGTGCGTTTTGCAGCCCCGCAAAAAGGAGAAAAGGCAGAACTACTTGAAATGGCAGAAAAGAACGCTCGCCACACTTTGGTGCGCTATAAGGTGCGCACAAGTTATGAGGACAAGCGTATCAACAGCGCCCTTCTTCAGCTTGAAAGCGCTCTTGCCCTCGACGAGCCGCCGATGCGCATTGAATGTTTCGACATTTCCACCATCCACGGGAAACATTCCGTGGCATCCATGGTGGTGTTTACCAATGGCAAGCCCGACAAAAAACAGTACCGCCGCTTCAAGATACGGATGCAAAGCGAAGAGGCGAACGACTTTGCCATGATGAGTGAAGTCTTAGGGCGCCGCTATGCGCAGGAGCGTATGGAAGATGAGCGGTTTGGGAAAAAACCGAACCTGTTGATAGTTGATGGCGGCAAGCCGCAGCTCACGGCAGCTACAAACCAGCTGGATGCTCTCGGTTTGAGCGATATTGCCGTGGCGGGACTCGCTAAGCGCGACGAAGAACTTTTCGTGCCGTGGCAAGAAAGCATGCCCATCATTTTGCCATCGGGCTCGCCATCGCTTTACCTGGTGAAACAGGTGCGTGATGAAGCCCATCGTTTTGCGATAGCCTTCCATCGCGAACTGCGGGGCAAGGCTATGACGGCAAGCGTGCTTGACGAAGTGCCTGGTTTGGGACCTGTGCGCAAGAAAGCGCTGCTTAAGGCGTTTAAATCCTTTCGCAACCTGAAGGAGGCGACCCTTGAAGAGATTCAGGCAGCGAAAGTAGTGCCTGTTGATGTTGCTGAGGATCTTTATGCGGTGATTCAGCAGTATAATAAGAAAGAGAAAGATACGAACAGCGAAGGGAATGCTTTATGACCGAGGCGAAAGCAAAAAAGCAAACGCAGGCGGACAAGCAGCCAAAAAAGCAAAAGCAAACGCAAGCGCACACCGATGCGATAGCGTATAAGCGCGTTGACCCTGGCTTAGTTATTGTTACGGGAATGAGCGGTGCTGGGCGAACCGAAGCAATGCACGCGCTTGAGGATTTAGGTTATTACTGCATCGACAACCTCCCTGCCAGCCTTTTCGGCCAACTTCTTACGCTTAATAGTTTGCCAGGTCAGCCCGATGCCGAACCTAAGATAGCGGTGGTATGTGATGCGCGCAGTAGAGATTTCTTCACGGGATTCCAAGAAGAACTCAAGAAACTCAACGAGCAAAACTACAACTACCGCCTTCTTTTTCTTGATGCCGATGATACCAAACTCGTTGCCCGCTACAAATCAAGCAGGCGCCGCCATCCGCTTTGTGAAGAGGGGATGACTATCGGACAAGGCATCAAAACGGAACGAAGCTTGCTTTCGGTGTTGCGCGAAGAAGCAACCGATGTCATCGATACCACCGACATGCTTCCTCAGCAACTGCGCTCAGTCATGCGTTCCCTCTTTTCGCTCAAAACCGAAAATGACACGCTTACGGTTACGGTGTATTCCTTCGGCTTCAAATACGGGGCAGCCACCGACCCCGACATCATTATGGACGTACGCTTCTTACCCAACCCCTACTATGATGCCGTTTTGCGCCCCTTGACTGGCCTTGATAAGGAAGTGCGCGATTATGTTATGTATCGCAGCGAAACCGAGGATTTCTTGAAATCTTGGTACAGCTTGCTTGATTGCGTTATGCCTGGATATGTGAAAGAGGGCAAGCAGCAACTGACCATAGCCATTGGTTGTACTGGCGGACAACACCGCAGCGTTGCTCTTTCGGAAGCCACAGGCAGCTATCTTAAGGCGAAGGGCTATCGGGTGAGCATTGCGCACCGCGACCTTCACCACGCAACTACCTATAAGTAAACTATCGTAAGTCAGCGGAACTTACGAGAGCCCTCAAGGAAGTATAAGAATCCCCAAGGAACTATAAGGAATATAAGGAACCAGAATTCATGACACGAACCCATAAGGCAGATTCATCCATATCCACCCATCGCGAACTCAAAGATGCGCGTCCTTGTATTTTGCCTGAGCAAGAAATACGTGCGGTGGTCATTGGTGGCGGCACGGGTGCGCCCGTCTCCATTATGACGCTGCTTTCCTTGGGCGTTAAAACGAGTGCGGTGGTAGCGATGGCTGATGATGGTGGTTCAACGGGTATTCTGCGTGAAGAAGCGCAGGTAACACCTCCAGGCGACATTAGGAAGTGCCTCAACGCTTTTGCGAGCGACCACGAAAAGCCGATGACGCAAGCTTTCAGGTACCGCTTTGAATTTGCGCGCGACCACACTTTGGGAAATCTTATGTTGGCGGCTCTTGAAATGGCAACGGGGTCTTTCATCGAAGCCATCGACATTTGCGAACAGTTGCTCGGTGCGCGCGGACACGTGTATCCCTCAACCCTTGATTTGGTGACGCTTGTTGCTAAGACGAAAGACGGCAAGATTTTGCGCGGTCAAGCGAGGGCGAGCACCTCACAAACCGCTCTTGAAAAAGTCTGGTTGGAAACGGCGCAGGATTGTATGCCGTATGACCAGGCAATAAACGTAATCCGCGAAGCCGACCTTATTGTGCTTGGCCCAGGCTCGCTTTTCACTTCCATCATTCCGAATCTTTTGGTGCCAGGAATCATTGATGCTATCAAAGAATCAAAGGGCAAGACGCTTTTCATCTGTTCACTTGCCGACATGCAAGGGGAGACCTGGGGGCTTTCCGCGCGTGAGCATGTTGAAGTGTTGCTCGACAATGGGATGAGGGATTTGCTCGATTACGTGCTTATCCATTCGCCGTTTGAGCTTAAACCAGGTGACCCTTTGGAAGAAAGCTATCACGGCGCACTCGGCGAAGAAGGAAGCTGTCAGGCGATTTTGGATATACCTGATGAACGGGTGAGAACGGGCATTCGCCCCATTCCGATAAACTATGCGGACATGAAGGCGATACAAGAACAAGGACCCGCCGTTATCGTGCGAAATCTGGTTGATGAAAAACGTCCCACCTGGCACGACCCGCATGCTCTGCGCGAGGCTTTCAGGGGAATTGCGAAACTATGTCGTTTACCGCTGACATAAAAGATGAACTTGCGCGCGTAGCGCCGAATTGCAGTCACTGCGAAAAGGCGACCTTGGCAGCGCTTGTGCGCATCGAGGGAACCTTGTTTTTCAGCGGCAAGGGCAAGTATCGCATCGAAATTGCCACCGATGTTGCGGGCGTGGCGCGTCTTATCATCAAGCTGCTGCACGGCTTGTACGATCTTAAAACCAAGCTGAGCATCAGACGAAGCGTGCTTCACAAAACTCCCAACTATCTTATTGAAGTGCCCACACAACCAAGTCTCGAACCTGCCTTGCGTGACATGGGGGTGCTTTCCGACGACGGTTTGGAAATGGGTATCAAACAAAGTTTGGTGAAAAAGCAGTGTTGTGCGGCTGCGTATCTGCGCGGCGCGTTTTTGGGTAGCGGGTTTATTTCCCATCCGCGCGGGGACTTTCATTTTGAGATAACGGTTGAATCGCTTGAATTAGCGCAAGGCTTAGTTGCGCTTATGGAACAAAAAGGTATCCATGCGCGCATCATGGAACGCCGCAGCAACTTCATGGTGTATCTGAAAAGCGGAGAAGCCATCCTTGAGTTTTTGGCTTATGCGGGAGCCCATCAAGGTGCGCTTGCCATGGAAAATGAACGTGTGATAAAAAGCGTGCGCAACGATGTGAACCGCATCACTAATGCCGAAATTGCCAATCAGGCAAAAAGTGCTTCCGCATCGGTCGACCAGATTTTTGCTATCAGGAAAGTTGTTGAGCACCACGGGATGGAAAACCTGCCGCCCGCTTTGCAAGAATTCATCAAGCTGCGGGTGAGCAATCCCGATGCAACCCTTAAAGAGCTGGGGGAATACGCGAGCCCTCCCTTGTCCAAGTCGGCGGTCTATCACCGCGTGCGGCGCATCGAACAACTGGCGCAAGAGATTGAATAGCCTGTGGGCTTAACGCGTGTTTGGTGCGCACATCGAGCGCGCATGTCAGGTTGTGGACGTGCGGGTTGCGCACGCGAGTCAAGCTTGTGGGCGTGCGGGCTCAACCGAACTATTCCAAGATGTCACCGTAGAGTAAAGAATACTTGAAGGATGCTCAATAAGGCTTTCGCATGAGGTATACTTACGAAGCAATCATGGCTTTGGGTGGATTGCGCATTATTTGATTTTGCATAGTCAATGAGGAAGGGGTTTTGCATGGCAACCAAGATAGGTATTAACGGGTTCGGTCGTATCGGACGGTTGGTTTTTCGTGTTATGGCAGACGATCCTGATTTAGAAGTGGTCGCCATCAATGACCTGGGGGACATTCCTACCATGGCACATCTCTTGAAGTACGATTCTGTGCATGGTCGCTTCGGTAAGACAGTTGAGGTCACGGGCGAAGGTTTTTCTGTTGACGGAAAAGCAATCAAAGTCCTTTCTGAGCGCGAACCAGGAAATCTTCCCTGGGGTGAACTGGGGGTTGACATCGTTGTGGAATCAACAGGATTTTTCACCGATGCAAACAAAGCAAAGGCACATATTGATGCGGGTGCAAAGAAGGTCATCATTTCTGCGCCAGCGAAAAACGAAGACATCACTATTGTTATGGGTGTCAATGACAACGCCTACGACAAAGCTGTTCACAACATCGTTTCGAACGCATCGTGCACCACGAATTGCTTAGCCCCTGTTGCAAAGGTTCTCATGGACACGTTTGGCATCAAGCGCGGTTTCATGAACACCATTCACGCCTATACCAACGACCAAAAGATACTCGACCTTCCTCATAGCGATTTGCGCCGTGCGCGTGCGGCTTCTTTGTCAATGATACCGACCACCACGGGTGCTGCTCGTGCGGTTTCTTTGGTGCTTCCTGAATTAAAGGGAAAGCTTGATGGCTTTGCTACGCGCGTTCCCACCTTTGATGGTTCGATGGTTGATTTGACGCTTGAACTGGAAAAAGATGCAAGCATCGAAGAAATTAACGCAGCAGTTAAGGCTGCGGCAGAAGGCCCCATGAAGGGGATTTTGGCGTATACGGAAGACGAAATCGTTTCTATCGACATTGTGGGAGATTCTCATTCTTCAACCTTTGACAGCCGTTTGACCATGGTAATGGGCGGCAGCGGCAACTTCGTGAAGGTCATCATGTGGTACGACAACGAATGGGGCTATTCAAACAGGGTGGGAGACCTCGCAAAGATTATGCTTTAGTTTGTGCGAGTTCATACCGACTTGTGCCGTGAGGGATTTATACGATTACGAAACAAAAAGACGCGTCAGATAAGGCGCGTCTTTGATTTGGGGATTCTGGGGATTTGTGAAGGAGCAGTATGTCACAGGTAAAAAGTATTACAAGTGCTGATATCGCAGGAAAAAAGGTGCTTTGTCGCGTTGATTTTAATGTGCCGCTCGCAGAGGGCAAAGTCAGCGACGACACGCGCATAAAAGCTGCCTTGCCCACCATTGAATATCTGCTGGGGCAAGGAGCAAAACTTGTTCTGATGAGCCACTTAGGGCGTCCCGCAGGAACGGGTTTTGAAGCGGCGTTTTCCTTGCTTCCTGTTGCTGACCGCTTGGCTGAATTGTTGGGCAAACCCGTGCAATTCTTAGGCGAAGTCACGCGGGGGGATGTGGGTGCGCAAGTTGACGCGCTTAAAAATGGGGAAGTGGCGCTTTTAGAAAACCTGCGCTTTGATAGCCGTGAAAAAGAAAACGATGGGGGTTTCTGCCAAGAACTTGCAGCTTTAGCCGACGTGTATGTCAACGATGCTTTTGGCACAGCGCACCGTGCGCATGCTTCAACCACGGGTGTTGCCGCACTCCTTCCGTCATATGCGGGCTTTCTCCTTGCAAAAGAGGTAACAACCTTAAGTGAAATGTTGGCGGCACCACGTAGACCTTTTGTGGCAATACTTGGCGGCTCGAAGGTTTCCGATAAAATCAAGGTCATTGATGCCCTTATCGACACCTGCGACACGCTCATTATCGGCGGCGGTATGTGTTTCACGTTTCTTCTGGCACAAGGCTTCGAAGTGGGAAGTTCACTTAAGGAAGAAGAATGGGTGGAGCGCTGTGTTGCAACGCTTAAGCGTGCCGAAAGTGTTGGAGTGAAGATTCTTTTACCTGTTGATGTGGTGGTTGCCGACCGTTTTGCCGAAGACGCTTCAACGCTTACGGTTTCAGCGGATAAGATTCCTGCGAACATGATGGGTCTTGACATCGGGCCTGAAAGCGCTGCTTTATTTAGCGGCGCAATCGGGGACGCGAAAACGGTATTTTGGAATGGACCGATGGGCGTTTTTGAGATGAAAGCCTTTGAAGCGGGTACCAGAGCGGTGGCGGATGCGGTTGCCTATAACAGCGAAGGTGACACGATTATCGGCGGCGGCGACAGTGTTGCTGCGGTTAACAAGTTTAACGTAGGCGATAAGATGACCTTCATATCAACTGGCGGCGGCGCTTCTATGGAATTAGTGCAAGGTGAAGCCTTGCCAGGTGTCGTGGCTTTGCAATAATAAGGATTGCGGGTTGTCATTGCGAGAAGTGAGCGAAGCGAGGGACGAAGCAACCTAGTCGATGGGTTTTAGGTTGAAGCTTGCAGGTCGCGCTCGCACTGACGATAGATGACGGTGACGATGACGATAAGGAAAGGATGCTACTAATGACGCGTTTACCTATGATGGCAGGCAACTGGAAGATGAACAACACCATTTCAGAAGCCGTGGTATTGACTCAAGAATTATCCTATCAACTTGAACACGATTGGGACGATGTTGAAGTGGTGCTCTGCCCGCCCTACACCGACCTCAAACCTGTGCTGACCGTGCTCGATTATGATAAATCGGCAGTAAAGGTCGCCGCACAAAATGTTTTCTGGGAAGAAAAGGGCGCTTTTACTGGGGAAATATCGGTTCGTATGATAAAGGAAATCGGCTGTGCCTATTCGATAGTCGGTCATTCCGAACGTCGTGAAATTTTTGAAGAGAGCGATGAGAGTGTCAACAAAAAAGTGAAAGCCTTGGTGGCCGCGGGGCTGGGCGCTATTGTGTGCGTGGGTGAATCGCTTTTCGTGCGCGACGAAGGCATAGCCCTTATGTTCGTGGAGGGGCAACTGCGCGCCGCTTTCGCGGGACTTGAACCGAACGATGCTGCCAAATGCGTGGTTGCCTATGAGCCTATCTGGGCTATTGGCACGGGACGCACGGCAACACCTGAACAGGCAGAAGAGGTGTGCGCGATGCTGCGGGAAACCATTGCACACATGTTTGGTGGGGCTTGTGCTGAAGAGATGCGCATCCTGTATGGTGGTTCCATGAATACAGGCAATGTTGACATGCTTTTGGCCATGCCCAACATCGATGGCGGCTTGGTTGGGGGAGCCAGCTTGGAAGCAGCTAGTTTTTCTCAGCTGGTTAAGGCTTGCCGCAAATGACCGAGTCGCAAATGACCGAAAAAATGACCGAAAAAAGAACCGAGAAGAGCGCGCTGCACACGCCGTGTGCCCTTATCATTATGGATGGCTACGGGCTTTCTGAGGCGGGCAAGGGCAATGCGATTTCTTGCGCCCACACCCCTTGCCTTGATGCGCTTTTCACTTGCTGTCCCCACACCACTCTTGATGCTTCAGGAGAAGCGGTGGGGCTGCCCGCAGGCCAGATGGGCAACTCCGAAGTGGGGCATTTGAACATCGGTGCGGGGCGCATTGTTTATCAAGAACTCACGCGCATCAACCGTGCGTGCGAAACGGGTTCGCTTGCCGAAAACGACGTTATCAATGCTGCGTTTGAGGCGGCAAAGGCGCCCGAGCAAGCCTTGCATTTCATGGGACTTTTGTCTGACGGCGGCGTTCACTCGAGCAATACGCACCTGTATGCGCTGCTTCGCCATGCACGTGCCTGTGAGGTTCCTCGCGTGTTCGTTCATTGTTTTATGGACGGGCGTGATGTAGCGCCTACCAGCGGGAATGCTTTCATTGCGGAACTTGAAGCGGTCATTGCTGAAATTAATGATGAAATAACCCACATCGAAATAGCAAGTGTCAGCGGGCGCTACTATGCGATGGACAGAGACAACCGCATGGAGCGGGTTGAAAAAGCCTATCAGGCGCTAGTGTGCGCCGAACCGCTGTGCACCGATACGCCTACTGAAATGCTTGCGCGCTCCTATGCGCAAGGTGTCGAGGATGAATTCATTGTGCCGCAAGCTTTTTCGAAGCGAGGGATGCGTGCTGGTGACGCGATGGTGTTTTTTAACTTCCGTCCCGACCGAGCCCGCGAAATTACCCGCGTTTTGGTGGATGAGGACTTCACAGGTTTTGAACGTCCTTTCTTCCCTCGCGTGTCCTTTGTCTGTTTAACTGAATATGACCCGACTATTGCGGCTTCTGTCGCATTTGTCAAAGAATTTCCTGAACAGGTGCTTGCAGACGTATTGGCAAACGCTGCGCTTCGCCAATACCATATTGCAGAAACGGAAAAGTACGCGCATGTTACTTTCTTTTTGAATGGGGGAGTCGAATCTCCCAAGGCTTTAGAAAGTCGCGTGTTGATTCCCAGTCCCAAAGTGGCAACCTATGACTTGCAGCCTGAAATGAGCGCTGCCGAAGTTGCGGATACCTTGGTAAAAGCCATCGAAACCGATGAAGCTGATGTCTATATCGTGAACTTCGCGAATTGTGACATGGTGGGGCACACAGGCGTACTTCCCGCCGCCATTGCTGCAGTTGAAGCAGTTGATGCATGTGTTTCACAGGTATTAGCCGCGCTTGAGCACAAGGGTGGCACGTCACTGTTGACGGCCGACCACGGCAACGCCGACAAAATGTTTGACGAGGCGGGCAAGCCCTTTACGGCACACACCACCGCGCCCGTTCCGCTGATTTTGATTGATTATGCGCACAAAGGGTGGGGGCTTGTTGGCGGCGGCGGTTCCCTGTCAAACATCGCTCCAACCCTGCTCGATATAATTGGCTTGGCAAAACCGCACGAAATGAACGCAGAATCTCTTCTTGCCAAGGGGGATGTATGATGGCTATAATATTAAACTTGTGATTTAGGCACATTGTGTTATTGAGGAGATAAGTTTGAACGCGCTACTGATTATACTTTTGGTTCTGCTGGTTATTTCAGGTCTTGGTCTGATTCTTTTCATTTTGCTCCATTCGGGTAAGGGAACGGGCGTTTCCGACATGATTGCCAGTTCGGTGTATTCGACGCAAACAGGTACAAGCATTGTCGAGAAAAACCTCGACCGTATTACGGTCGCTTTTGCGATTATCTTTTTGCTGTGTCTTATCGGACTGATGATTGTTTACCCTCAGGGACACATTGCTCAACGATAGCCTTGCCTTCTTTGCTAAGTTTTGTCCTTGCGAATTTATAGCTGGACAAGGCTGAAGAGTTTGATAGAATAGGCTATCCTTTCCGTGTGAAACGGAAAGCGCACACGTCGGAGTGGTGGAACGGCAGACACGCTAGCTTGAGGTGCTAGTGCCCAAACCTCGGGTGTGCGGGTTCAAATCCCGCCTCCGACACCAAATGTTAGAAGAGCCTTGTAGCCCAAGGCTCTTTTTTATAAGGGCAGCAGGACAACAAGGTGATAGGGCACGGGACAGCAAAGTGACAAAACCCTTCGTGAAAGCAGTTTTCTTCGATGTCGGCATGACGCTTATTGAGCCTTGTCCTGATATCGATGGCATGTTTTTTGAGGTTGCCCGCGCGCGCGGACACCACCTTTCCTTAGAAGAAGTGAGCAGCCATCTTGATACCGTCTATGGGTTTTACGAGAAAGCTTATCGGGCAAACGGGGATTTTTGGTGTGAGGGCGCATCTGCCGCTGAAATGTATCTCGACATGTATCGGCTGATGAGCCGTCTGGTGGGGCTTGAAGAAGATGCGGAAACCCTTGCGCAGCAGGTGCATCAAGAATACCTTCAGGCACATGCTTGGAAAGTGTTCGATGATGTCAAGCCGTGTCTAGAAATGCTCGCAGACCGAGGCATTCGTCTTGGGGTTATATCGAATTGGGCATCAAATCTTCCTCATCTTTTGGAGGGGCTTGCGCTGCGTTCCTATTTTGAAGAGGTGGTTCCCTCCGCCGCTGTTGGGCATCGCAAACCGCACAAAGCCATCTTTGAACTGGCACTTGAGCGCATGGGGCTTGATAGCGTGCATGCGGCACATGTAGGCGACGTGCTTGATTCTGATGGGATTGGTGCACGCGACGCAGGCTTGCTGCCGATTATCATCGATCGCCAAGAACGTCATGGAAACAGCGGTTTTAACTGCGTTTCATCACTTCTCGAATTGCCAAATTTCATTAATTCTTTGTAGGGTACAATAGAGACGATGATTTCGAAATCAAACATAGTCACCCTGTTCGCCGTGCTTTTGTGCACAGCACTTCTTTTTGGCTGCACACCTTCAAGCACCGAGGACGTTGCTTCAGATGTTGACACCCTTGCGCTGGGTGACATTAGTGACCGATTCCATGCGGAATCAGAAGATGACCCAGCGTTGACCGAAGAAAAGAACACGGCTGAGTTATCAAGCGAAAACAAAAGCGATACCAAGCCGCTTCCTAAAATCACCATTGTCGAGGACATGCGCCCCAGCCTTGGGCACGGCCCTAAAGGCGTGGCGTATCAAAAATACATCATGCTTCACGATACGGAAGGTAGCGCAGACCCACATTCTGTCGTGAGTTGGTGGGACAGCAACGGCAACCTGGTCGCCGCCCATTTCGTTGTAGGAGTTGACGGAGTGGTGGTGCAGTGCGTGCCGCTTGACACCATTGCTCACCATGCGGGTTTTGGTAATGCGGGGCACAATAGTCTGTTCGACACTCCTGAAGACGGGCGAGACGATAAGCTGGGTACGACTTCTATTGGCGGCGCCTATCCCGATTACGGCATGAATTCTTATTCGGTAGGAATCGAAATGGTGCATATTGGCGGGTCGGGATACTATCCTGAAGCGCAGCTGAATGCCCTAGACAGCCTGATTGCCTATATTGACGCGTATTATGGCTTTGAGAGTAAGATAATCGATCACAAGGCGTGGAGAACGAGCAATTCCGATACCTCTGCCGAATTTGCTGAGTATCTGCGCAACTACCAATCCCACCGCACTCATTCGTAATTCTTCTCTTGTTGCAAGCCGCGCAGCGACGCAGAAAAATTCTCAGCCTGGGGCTTATGCTTTGTGGTAAGCTATCTTTCGCTGTTTTTCGCATCAGCGAACGGGCGATTAGCTCAGGGGGAGAGCACTACCTTGACACGGTAGGGGTCACAAGTTCAAATCTTGTATCGCCCACCATTGATAATTAAGCCACCTTCTGGTGGCTTTGTTATTTAATCACGAGTGTACAAAGTCATGCAAACTCTCGCAGGCAACGAGTTTTTTCAAGAAAACGCTTGCACATCGAAAGCGCTTTTAGTAGGATATTTGCTTGCGTTGCGGACGTGGCTCAGCTGGTAGAGCACGACCTTGCCAAGGTCGGGGTCGCGGGTTCGAACCCCGTCGTCCGCTCCATTATCAACTTCGCCGGTCAGTTTTTATTGAGTTGACCGGCATTTTCATAGATTTGCTTCAAGGCGACGTGGCCAAGTGGTAAGGCAGAGGCCTGCAAAGCCTTTACCCCCGGTTCGAATCCGGGCGTCGCCTCCAAACCCCCTCGTGAAAACTCTTTTAATCTGTTAAAGTGTAGACATAACAGATGCGAGGAAACGCTATGGGACTTCTCACTATTGATTCGGTATCAAAAAGCTTCGGCAAGCTCGAAGTGCTCAACAACCTCTCCTTTGCAGTCGAAGAGGGGAGCGTGTTCGGTTTTATCGGGCGCAACGGCTCAGGTAAAACAACAACGATGAAAATCATCGTAGGTTTGCTTAAGGCAGACCAAGGTGACGTTTATATCAACGGCACAAAAGTTATCTTTGGGCAAACTCCGACAAACCACCTGATTGGCTATCTGCCCGATGTCCCCGAATTCTACGGATTCATGAATGCCTATGAGTACCTGCGGTTTTGCGGGAAAATAACTGGTATGAACACGACTGAAATAGACCACAAAAGCACAGACCTTCTCACCCTGGTGGGCTTACAAGACAGCGCGCAACGCCGCATCAAGGGCTATTCTCGCGGTATGAAACAGCGCTTGGGGATTGCTCAGGCACTGATGCACAACCCACTCCTTCTTATCTGTGATGAACCAACGAGCGCCCTTGACCCGCAAGGGAGAAGCGAAATCCTTGCCATACTAAGCCAGGTGCGGCAGCGAACCACGGTGCTCTTCTCAACGCACATTCTTGCCGATGTCGAGCGCATTTGTGATACCGTGGGGGTTCTTCACAACGGAAAATTGGCGTTGGGGGGCAACTTGGAAGCAATAAAAAGTACCCATCGGCGCGACACCATCCTTTTCTGGCTTGATGAAGTCGACGTGCGCCTGCTCGGTCTGGTCGCCCAAGACTTGCAAACGCTGCCTTTTATCGAGCGCATCAGCGTAGCGGGCACCGTGTTTTCCGCCGATGTTAAATCGGTGCGTGAAGATGGTCAAAAACTTCTTGCCGCCCTTGCTGCGCGGCAGCTGACAATATTGGGCTACCAAGTTCAAGAACCAAGCTTAGAAAACCTTTATTTGGATGTGATCTCATGAACGGATTCGGTGCCTTTTTTTCCAAAGAAATAGTTCAAACACTTCGCAGTTTCCGCCTTCTTATCGTCGTTGGAATCTTCATTCTCTTGGGTCTCATGAACGCGCCTATGGCGAAATTCACGCCACAGATACTTGAATTAGCGGGCGTGGGTGAACTTACTGGGGCGATGGGCTTGGCAGAACCCACCGCGCTTGATGCGTGGATGCAGTTTTTCGGCAACGTGGCACAAATGGGCATCTTGGCAATCCTTCTCATTTGCGGTGCTGCGCTCTCAGGCGAAAAAAGCAAGGGAACCTTGGTGCTCCCTTTGACCAAGGGTCTGGGAAGGGCGGGGGTCATCCTTGCAAAATATCTCGTCGCAACGCTTCTGTGGGCACTGGGCATGCTTGTTGCGGCGCTGGTGTCCTGGGCGCTTACCCTTGCCATATTTCCTGGCGAAAATTTTCCTAACCTGGTGTTTTCTATTGCGATGCTTTGGCTGTTTGGGCAGTTTTTGCTGTCCCTTATTCCGCTTTCCTCGGTTTTGTTCAAAGGAAGCATGAGCGGGCTTATCATTCCTGGGGCAATTTTGTTCATTTTGCTTATCTTGACGTCGTTTCCCGATTTGTTCTTTTGGAATCCTGCGCTTTTAGCAACAGGGGGAGCAAACATTTTGATGGAAGCAAAAGAACCTCTCGATTACCTTGTTGCGGGAATTGTTTCGCTTGTCACGATAGTCGGTGCACCCCTTGTCGCCATCCTTGTTTTCCGCAAGACTTCCCTGTAGGCTACTCAGAGATGCGCACTACAAATATAGGCGTATTCCCACGTAGCAGGCTTCTTTAGGAATACCGTCAATAGGGTAGAGCTCTGAAAGGGCGCAGGCTGACACGCGCCAGTAATAATTTGTTTCATTGATGGTAACTATTCCTGACTTGAAGGTATTTCCTGCGTTGTCCTCGCCGACTTCTTCAACATAGGCATCACTGAGACCTTGCGACTGAACTGCCGTCTCAATGGCTTCTTCGATGGTGCGGGATTTCAAATCGGCATATTTTACCTTCATGTCGATGTATCCGTCGCGCCCCACCGTAAACTGCCACGACCCATTCAGCATCAAAATTACCTCTGAACCCGATATGCCATTGAGTTTATTGGCAAAGGCAAGTTTGGCATCAGCTTCTGAAACGCCCTCAGGGATACGCACGACATCGATTCCCGTGCTCTCGACGTTGTTTAAGGTGTTTCTGTCGATAGTTGTGTAGCCACTTTCTGCAAATACGTTATAAATCGTTTCGTTGTCAAGCTGCACCAAGCTGGTCAAAACGGGTAGCTGAAGAGGAACATCGCGGCTGAGATTTTTTTCAAAGTTTTCAATTTCTTGTTGAGGGGCGACAATGATTGCGTCGTAGGCGCGCTGAAAGATGAAATAGCCAATGAGAATTGCTGCAACAATAAAGAAAACAAAGATTGGGCGGAAAACCCACGGCATCGTAAGGGGGCGGTTGAGCGATTCTCCGCTCATGTGAATAACAGGAGAATTGCCCCGAGGCTCATTCTCGGGCTTTTTTAAATTTATGCGGGGTGTCGGCATATAGTGACTCCTGGTATTTTTGTACTTTGGGCATTATAGCATTGCGATTGCAAATACCCCATGTTAGGATTCATCCCGAAAAGGAGCTTGAATGGATTGGTCTATATTTCTAACGCCCGAAGCATGGATTAGCCTTATAACACTGGTTTTCCTCGAGATTGTTCTTGGGGTCGATAACCTGGTATTTATTGCGATTACCACCAACTGCCTACCACCTGAAAAGCAGCGATTGGGGCGCAGACTTGGTTTGGCAGGCGCTTTGGTGATGCGCATCCTCTTTTTGTGCTTTGCGGCATATTTAGTACATATGACCTTTGTGCTCTTCACTATCGACCTGGGGATTTATTCCCATGGATTTTCTGTGCGGGATCTCGTTTTGTTGGTGGGCGGTGCCTACCTTATCTACAAAGGAATCATCGAAGTACGCAATGTTTTGAGATTAACCGAAGAAAAGGCGCAGGTTGATGAGGTGTGCAGGCTGGACAGACTAATTTCGATGCCCCGCGCTGTTGGAACTATCATGGTTATGGACATCATTTTCTCGATTGATTCGGTTATCACCGCCGTTGGTTTGGCAAAGCATTTGATTATCATGATTATCGCCGTGATTGCCGCTGTTATCGTGATGATGGTGTTTATCGACGCGATTTCAGATTTCATCAACAAATATGTCGAAATGAAGATATTGGCGCTGTGTTTTATTGTTGCTATTGGTATATTGCTTTTCTTTGACAGCATCGGTGTTCATTCGGGTATTGAAGTCTTTGATATGGCGGCAGAAAAACTCATGGTTTATTTCGCAATGCTGTTTGCCTTCATCATCCAAATGGTGCAGCTTGCCCATAAACGCGCTCTCAGGCAATGGAAAGAAGAATTAAACGAGGATTAGAGCAACAAACGCGGTAGTCCCTACTGATACAGCGCCAAAGCCTCCTCGGAAACGATGAAGCGGCATGCCTTTTCCAGGATGCGCGCCTTGAACGGAGTGGTAAGCTTAGTGGCTTCTCCGTCGTATTGCACTTCCATCGGCGGGTCGGCGACAACCTCAACATTGTTAGCGCGATGAATTTCGAGCGCATCGCTGCGATTCGGGTAATCGCCCCCTCGGTCAAGGAGCCCTGCGATAAGGTCGGGGATGAGTTCAAAAGCCGTAGAAGCCTTCAAAACAACGACCTCAAAAGCACCGTCGCGTGGTGAAGAATCGTGGGCAACCGAAATATCAAATTGAATTTTTGAAAAGTTCAACACGAGAACTCCCAAACCTTCGCTTTCGATGGTTTTCCCGTCAAGGCTTAAGGTGAAGTGCGATTTTTGCGCAATGGCATGGGTTACGGCGGCTCCAAAATAGGCGATGGGGCCTAAAATGCGCTTTGCAGGTTCGGCGTACTGCATGATGGTCGCGTCGTAGCCCGCTCCAGCGATAAGGGCAAAGCCAAAGGTGGAGCCCCCTATTTCAAGTTCTCCGATATCAAAATCAAGTGTGTCGCCGTTGCGGGCAAGCTTGCTCAAGGAATGATGCTCAAGAGGAAGGGAAAGGTTTAAGGCAACAAGGTTCGCCGTACCTGCAGGAAAGGGCAGAATAGGGATATTGGTGTTGCGCAGGGCATAGCTTACGCTTGCAACCGTGCCATCGCCCCCGCTTGCGACAACCAAATCGAAGGTGTGCGCATCATGGAGCAAGCCGCCGATTTCTTTTCTGCCGTCGGTGGAGCGTATGCACACCTCGTCGCCATCAGCAGCAAATGCACGAATGAAATCATAAATTGACCCTTCGCGAAAGCCTGATACAAGGTTGTTGATGATTAGTAATTTCACAGATTCCCTTTCTGCTATTATGATAGTACAACATTGAGTACAACTTCGAGAGATATTTAGCTAAAAGGAAGACACTTGTACATTACAACCCAAGAAATGCTTGAAGCTTTTGTGCAGCGCAGCTGTTCGTCAAGCGTTTTGGCAATCGATACCGAATTTATGCGTGAGAAAACCTACTACGCGCGGCTTTGCCTCATACAAATGGCAACCGACACTGAAGCAGTGGTTATTGACCCTTTTCAGGTGCGTGATTTAACTCCTTTAAACGCACTTTTTGAAAATACGGAAATCGTAAAACTTTTCCACGCAGCCGCCCAAGATCTTGAGATTATCTATCGCGTCTGTGGTATGCTTCCGCGTCCTATCTTCGATACCCAGATTGCCGCAGCGCTTTTGGGGCATACGCAACAAATCGGCTATGCGCCCCTGGTGTATTCGGTGTGTGATGTGCGTATAAAAAAGATTGAATCATATACGGATTGGTCACGGCGCCCTCTTTCGAATTCCCAGATAGACTATGCTTTAGAAGACGTTATCTATCTGCCGCAGATGCATGTTTCCATGAAAAAGGAACTCGAAGAAAAGGGACGTCTCTCGTGGCTAGCCGATGATTTTGACCAACTCAGCGACGAGAGCCGCTATGAAATTGACCCTCGGGAGCGCTACCGTCACCTCAAGCGCGTAACGCAGTTGACGCGCAGGCAACTTGCAGGGGCACGTGAATTTGCTGCTTGGCGAGAACTTGAGGCACAGCGCAGAAACGTTCCGCGAAAATGGGTGGTTACCGACGAACAAATTGTCGAAGCGAGCAAGCGTGAACCGCATTCCATCAACGACCTTTTTATGGTGCGGGGCTTAAAGGATCGCCTGAACACTAAAGAGGCGCGCACCCTTATTGAGGCCATGGTGCGTGCTTTCGACTTGCCTGAAGAGGAATTTCCCGAACTTGACGGTCCAAAGAAGAGCGAGCCTAATGTTGATATCGAAATAGATTTCATGAGCGCCTTGGTGCGCCTGCGTTCAAAGGAAAGTGGCGTTGCTTTTCAAACGCTTGCTTCTCATGATGATCTTGCGCGTCTTGCGCGGGGGTATCGCAAAGATCTCGAAGTTCTTTCGGGTTGGCGTCGTGTCCTTGTGGGCGAAGAACTTTTAAGATTGTTAGCAGGAGAGATTACCCTGAGCCTTGAGAATGGAGAATTGAAGGTAACAAAGATTTAGCAATCGCGTGTGTTCGGTTGAACCAGCGTGATGCTCACGTATAATAAGCTGATATGAGCACGGATTCGTTACGTATTAATTTGGACAGGGGAGGACGAGGAGTATGTTTCAAGATTTCGGGTATCTTCTTTTTATCGTTGCCAGTCTTGCCATAGGTGGATTTTCTTCCTGGTATGTTAATCATCAATTAAAGAAATACGGCAAAGTCCCCGCTTCAAATGGGCTTACGGGGCTTGAGGCCGCGGTGGGAATGCTTTCGTATTATGGCATCCACAATGTTGGTGTAAGCGAAGGTCAAGAAGGGCAAGACCACTATGACCCGCGCACTAGGTCAATAGCGCTCAGCCCCAGCGTTTTTCGGGAGCGCAGTATTACCGCAATCGCAACTGCTTGTCATGAAGTTGGCCATGCCTGTCAGCATGCGCAAGACTATACTCCTATGAAGATTCGTTCTGCGATTGTTCCCGTGGTAAACCTTGCTTCAAATGCCTGGATGTTTATTCTCATGATTGGTATTATGCTGAACTTCTTAGGGCTTATTAACCTGGCTATCATCATGTATGCGTGCGTACTTTTCTTCCAGCTGGTAACCTTGCCCGTGGAATTCAACGCAAGCAGTCGCGCTATGAAATACATGAAAACAGTCGGAGTTCCCCAGCAAGATTTAGGGGGTGCGGGTTCGGTTTTGCGCGCCTGTGCGTTCACCTATCTTGCCGCAGCCTTGATTTCGGTGCTGCAACTTTTGTGGTTGCTTTCTCAGCGCCGTTAAGAGTGCTAAAGCCGCTGCTTCGTGGAGGAAAATCAAGAAACCCCTGCTTCTGAACCCTTGTCGGTTTCGGCTGCTCTCGGGCTTGCTAAAAACGCCTTGGAGTCCTTTACGGTAAAACTTATCGGCGAAGTGTCGGAAGTAAACAACAAGCCAGGATACAAGGCCGTTTACTTTACGGTTAAAGACGATAAAGCCAGCTTGCCCTGCATGATGTGGCTCAATCGCTTCGATGCTTGCGGCATTGATTTGCGCATGGGGATGTTAGTAGAACTCACGGGGCGCTTTTCCCTCTATGCTCCCAAGGGGCGCATGAATTTCGACGTATTTTCAATTACGCTTGCGGGTGAGGGAAACCTGCGCTTGCAAGTTGCAAACCTTGCGAAGAAGCTTCAAGCAGAAGGCTTGATGGTACCGGCGAAGAAGCGGGCGATTCCTGATTACCCCCAACGTATTGGGCTGGTAACATCACCGCGTGGTGCGGCGGTTCACGACGTGTTGCGTACCTTGCGCAGGCGTTTCCCGCTGGCACACATACTGCTTGCAGGAGTGCCCGTTGAAGGAGACGGCGCTGCTGCAGGCCTCATTGAAGGGTTGCATGCGGTTGAACAAGCCGATGTCGAGGTTGTCTTGCTGGTGCGTGGCGGCGGTTCTTTCGAAGACTTGATGCCGTTTAATGACGAAGCACTGGCGCGTGCTATTGCCGCTTTGAGCGTTCCTGTGGTGACTGGCATTGGGCACGAACCCGACACGAGCATTGCTGATATGGTTGCTGACACACGCGCCTCCACACCAACGGCAGCCGCAGAAGCGGTTAGTCCGTCCCCTGAATTTTTGGGAGGGCTTATCGCAGGAGCCGCCCATCAGCTGAGTGCTGCGCTTAAGCGAAAGCTGGAGCGTTTTGTTTTGGTGTTAGAAGGAATTTCGGTTCGCCCGATTTTCGCTGATGCAAACATGCTTTTTGCCACCGAATCCCAAACGCTTGATATGACCGAAGAGCGCCTTTTTCGCGCTATTCCGCTCAATATTGCGCGCGACCGAAGCGCCCTTGAACATGCCCGCGAGCGCCTTCGTGCCAAGGCGCGTCCTTTGCTTGCTCGCTTCGATTCGGCGGTCTCACTTTCCGCTGCACGTCTGCACGACCTTTCGCCGTTGATTATTTTAGGGCGCGGCTATGCGGTTGCGAAAAACGCCGACAACGCGATTTTGAAAAGCGTTTCAGCTGTGGCAGTGGGGGATAGCGTGGGCGTTGAACTTCATGATGGAAGGCTTGTGTGCCACGTTGATACGATTGAAGAATGGCAGACATCAATGATTACTTTGGAGGAACGTGATGAATGAAGCACTAAAGGCAATCGAAGACTTGAGCTTTCGGGAAGCCATGGCAGAACTCGACAGCATCGTGGGGGTGCTCGAGAGCAATTCGCTTGAACTTGAAGATAGCTTGAAAAGCTATGAGCGCGGAGTTTCCCTCCTTGCTGCGCTTAAGACCCGCATTCGCGATGCCGAACAAAAGGTGGAAGTTCTCATGGGAGAACTTGCTGAAGACGGCGCCGATGACGCAACGCGCGATACCACTTTGTCCTAAGGTGTCTTTGCAAAAAGAGAAAGGAAGCATAAGTTATGACTGATTGCATTTTCTGTAAAATTGCAGCAGGGGAAATCCCTTCAAATAAGGTTTATGAGGATGACAGGGTGATTGCTTTTGAGGACCTCAACCCGCAGATGCCTGTGCATACCTTGGTCATTCCAAAGAATCATTATTCTCATATCGCCGACGGTATTCCCGATGATGAGATGGGATATCTTTTTAATGCGGCGGTAAAAGTTGCTGAAATCAAGGGGCTTAGCGAATCAGGCTTTCGCCTTACGGTAAATACGGGCGCCGATGCCCAGCAAACCGTACATCACATACACATCCACGTATGCGGCGGCGCCCCCATGAATTCAGGTTCCCCTAAACGGTAAAATCTATCAAATGGGAGGCAGTTATTTGGGATTTCCGAATAACTGCCTCTACTCAATTCTTACCCCAGTACTCCCGTGCTTGAAATCCAAAATGAATGCAACATGAAGGGTGCTATGGTGCCGTCATCTAAAGGCTCGATGATGGCTTCGCCGGGAATAACCGTTCCTGCCCCAAAGAGTTTTTGAAGCTCTTCGCTTGTTTTTCCATACAAAGATTTGTCGGTGACATCGTAGTGGCCAGTTTCAGAATTGTAGACATTAAACTGAACTTTGTAGCGATTGTCGCCTAGGTTTTCAAGGGAGGTTGCTAGAGCAATACCCTCAGGCATTCCTGCACCATTGGTAACCAAAAAATAAATAAAGCCCCCATCATAGTAATAGTCGTGGTATCCATGAGAACCAGGGTTTCCTCGTAGATTGCTCACATCACAGTCCAGCTTAAAAAAGACCTTACTAACTTCCTTAACCCGATCAGCTGAAATGCGTTGATTATAAGAGTACTCACCAAGGGTTATTGGCCCTCCTGGAGGGTCTTCCCAAGAATCAAGCTTGTTTTTGCCATCGTGAAGAATGGCGAACCAAACAAGTGCTTCGAGGTCATAATCGTTGGGGTCATAAGCCTTGCCTGTTCTTCCCGAAATGTTGTAGAAACCTATCTCAGAAAAATTGCTCAAAAAGAGGTTTATGCTCTTGTAATCTTCCGCATTTGCAAGGTCAAGCGTGATTGCGGGAGTTTCTTCCACAGCCGCTGGTGTTGATTGCTCATTTTGCGCGGGTGGTGTTGTTTCATCGGGCACTTGGCCTGAAGGCGGCGAGCACGCCAGAATCGAAAAGGATAGTGCTCCTACCAAAAGCACAAGCCCCATACTACCTACCAGCTTTTTTGTTTCCCTCTTAGTGATTGTTGTATCTCCACCTCTTGTAGACATCCTCAAGTCCTTTCTCCAAAATCCTTATCTGTGATTGGATTGCTCACATTAGTATAGCTATTGAGCTTCGCTCGCGAAACGCCACCCCGAAAAAAATAAAAAACCGTTTGCCGAAGGATGATATTCTGCGAAACAGGATATTTTCTTTAAGCTACAATATGTTTCAGACAAGACTATCAACACCACACAAGGAGGCGCTTCGTGAACGTATTAGTAATCAATGCAGGTTCTTCGTCGCTGAAATACCAGCTTATGAATGTCGAAACACAAGAAACTCTTGCCATAGGCATCTGCGAAAAGGTTGGAAGCGAAGATTCCTTCCATAAATATGGGCTAGACGGTGCCGAACAGCTCGACGAAACCCCCCTGAAAGATCACGACGACGCCATGGCGCTTGTCATCGAGGCGCTGGTGAGCGGACCGACGAAGGCACTTGATTCACTTGCCGAAATTGATGCGGTGGGGCACCGTGTTGTGCAAGGCGGGCAGTACTACCCGATTTCAACCCTTATTGACGATGAGGCAATCAGCAAAATCAGCGAACTTTCCGTACTCGCGCCCCTTCATAACCCCCCAGCACTCATGGGCATCAACGCCTGCAAAAACCACATGCCCCATGTTCCGATGGTCGCTGTTTTCGATACCAGCTTCTTCCAAACGCTTGAGCCGAGTGCTTATATGTATCCGCTGCCTTATGAACTCTTCGAAAAGCACGGCATTCGCAAATACGGGATGCACGGAACTTCGCATCGTTACGTATCTGAGCGCGGTGCCGATTTTCTCGGCATACCTGGTGAAAAAGCGCGCATTATCACGCTTCATTTAGGGAATGGCTGTTCTGCTTCTGCGGTCAAAGAAGGCAAAGCGATTGACACCTCAATGGGGCTTACGCCTCTTGACGGCTTGATGATGGGGACACGCTGCGGTGCGATAGACCCTGCCATCGTGCCCTTCATGATGGAATGCGAAAACCTCAACACTGACGAAGTGAACAATCTTATGAATAAGAAGTCGGGGCTTTTGGGGATTTCCGGAGTAAGCAACGATTTGCGCAGCGTCCAGGAAGCCGCCGAAGCGGGAAATGAACGCGCGCTACTTGCTATCGACATGTATGCGAAAGCGGTCAAGAAGTATGTAGGCATTTACCTGGCTGCTCTGGGTGGCGCCGACGGGATTGTGTTTACCGCAGGTATTGGCGAAAATTCTGCCATGATGCGCGCGAAGATACTCGAAGGGCTTGAAGGATTGGGCATCGTGATTGATGCGGAAAAGAATGCCGTGCGCGGAAAAGAGCGCTTCATTTCAACCGATGATTCGCCGATAAAGGTCATGGTTATTCCCACGAACGAGGAATACATGATAGCGCGCGATACCTTCGAGATAGTTTCAGCGCTGTAAGAGTTCCCGTTATTGCAGGGGAAAGATTGCAGGTCTTGACCCGCAATGACGGGTGGTTTGCCTTATGCCTTGCTTGCGAGGGCTTGCACGCAGGTGATTCCGATGACCCCTACGATGTCTTCTGCGGTGCAACCGCGAGAAAGGTCGTTGACGGGCGCGGCAATCCCTTGCGTGATAGGACCGTACGCATCAGCTTTTGCCAAGCGCTGGGTAAGCTTATAGCCGATGTTGCCCGCGTCAAGGTCGGGAAACACCAACACGTTTGCTTTTCCTGCAACACTCGACTCAGGTGCTTTTGACGCGCCAACAGAAGGCACGATAGCGGCATCAAGTTGCAATTCGCCGTCAAGAGCAAGGTCGGGCGCCAGTTCTTTTGCAATCGCCGTTGCTTCAATGACCTTGTTGGCATCGTTGTTTTTAGCCGACCCATAGCTTGAATGGGAAAGCATGGCAACAACTGGTTCGGTTCCAACCAAAGTTTCCCATGATTTTGCAGAACTGAGGGCAATGTGAGCGAGCCGTTCGGCGTCGGGCTGTACTTCGAGCCCCGAATCAGCAAAGATGAAGATGCCATCTTCGCCGTATGCGCAATCGGGAACAACCATGACAAAAAAGGCGCTGACCAATTTGATACCTGGTGCGGTTTTCAAGATTTGCAAACAAGGACGTAAAACGTCGCCCGTGGAATGGCTTGCACCAGCGACCATGCCGTTAGCAGCCCCTGTTTTCACGAGCATTACTCCGTAATAGAGCACGTCATCCATCAGCGCTAAAGCATCCTCTTTGCTCAACCCTTTTTCTTTTCGCAGGTCATAGAGAATTTCTGCCAGCTCTTCGCGGTTGTCTGCCGTGCGCGGGTCGATAATGCGTGCGTCGGCAAGTTCGTAAGGGCTTGCGGCAATATTTCCTGCATCGCCTAAGATAATCAAGTGAGCAATGCCTTCACGCAGTATTGTTTCAGCGGCTTCTAAGGTGCGGGTATCGTCGCCTTCAGGCAAAACAATGGTTTGTTTGTCGGACTTTGCACGGGCGAGAATGGAGTTGAGAAAAGTGCTCATGTTTATCCTTTCGTATAGTTGTTTGAATTATATGATAATCCATACAGCCCGAAGCGTTGCACGGTAAAATGCAACTCGGCATGATATTGTCCGCAGTTGTCTCAATTCGATTATTCATAAGGTAGGAAAACATGGGTGTGCAGGAACGCAGCTTCAAAGACGTCAAGATTTCTGATTACGACGCGGTTGTGGTTGGTAGTGGCTTTGCGGGAAGCGTTGTTGCACGTGAACTTGCCGAACGCAAAGATGCGCGGGTGCTCATCTTGGAAAAGCGCTCTCATATTGCGGGGAATATGTATGACGAATTCGACGATGCTGACATTTTGATACACCGCTACGGCCCCCACATCTTCCATACCAACGACAAGCGTGCTTTCGACTACATCAACCGCTTTACCGAATGGCGCTATTATGAACATGAGGTTTTGGCGGATTTGCACGGCACTTATATGCCTGTTCCGTTCAATAAAAATTCGATGGAAATAGTCTTTGGCAAGGAAGAGGCAGCGGCTCGTATTGAAAAACTTATCGCGACCTTTGGTGATGAACGCAAGGTGACTATCAACGAACTGCGCAGCAACAACGATGCTGAACTGGCAGAAATCGCTGATTTCGTCTACGACAACGTATTTTTGTACTACACTCAAAAACAGTGGGGCGTGACCCCTGAAGAAGTTGACCCGAGCGTTACCGCGCGCGTGCCTGTGTTCGTTTCACGCGACAATCGCTATTTCCAAGATACCTATCAAGGAATGCCCGAGGCAGGCTATACGCCGCTTTTTGAAAACATGCTTGACCATCCCAATATCGACATCTGTCTTGAGGTTGATGCGGAAAGTGTCTTTGAGCTGGAATTTGAAGAAAATGGCGAAAATGCGCCGCTGGAAAGCATCGATATCAAGGGTGTTTCTTTTACCAGTCCCATTATCTACACGGGACCGCTTGACGAACTGTTCCTTTCTCGCTTTGGGCGTCTTCCGTATCGAAGCCTTGATTTCAAGTATGAAACCTACGATTGCGATTATGCCTACCCGTGTGGCACCGTCAATTTCACGGTAAGCGAGGACTACACCCGCATTACCGAATTTAAACATTTGACGGGGCAGATTTGTGATGGCACGACCATCATGAAGGAATATTCACACGCTTACGAAGATCCGAAAACGCAAATCCCTTATTATGCGATTATCAACGAAAAGAATCAGGCGCACTATGAAAAGTATTTGCAGCTTACGCGCAATCTTGATAATTTCTATCTGATTGGGCGGCTGGCAGAATACCGCTACTACAACATGGACCAAATCATCAGTCGAGCGCTTGATTTGTCCGATAAGCTTTGTTCTTCTTGACCTCTGCAAAAGCGAAAGCACCAACATTGAAAACGATATCCTTTATTATTCCTTGTTACAATTCGGCAGCCTATATGGATGTTTCTATTGAGTCCATTTTGGCGTGCGGGGACGATATCGAAATTATCATCGTCAACGATGGGTCTCAAAAGGATAACACCCGCCAAAAAGCTGACGAATGGCACGCAGTGCATCCCGCCACTATAACGGCAATCCACCAAGAAAACGGGGGGCACGGCTCAGCAGTGAACGCCGGTCTTGCTGCGGCAAACGGGCTCTACTTCAAGGTCGTTGATTCTGACGACTGGCTTGATGTGGGCGCTGCAGAAAAAGTCATGCACTACCTGCGTAGTCAGGTTGAGCGTAAAACGCCTACCGATCTTGTGATAGCTAACTATGTTTATGAAAAGGTGCACGAAAACAAGCAAACGACTATCCGCTATCACAAGGTATTGCCCGTGGAACGTGAATTTGGGTGGGGCGATATAGGGCGCTTTTCCCAAAGCCAAAATCTTTTGATGCATTCGGTGATTTATCGCACGGAACTTTTGAAAGAACTGGGGCTGGAACTGCCAAGGCATTGTTTTTACGTGGACAATATCTTCGTCTATGTCCCGCTCCCGCAGGTTAAAACGGTGTATTACCTTGATGTCGATATGTATCGGTACTTCATCGGGCGCGAAGGGCAAAGCGTTACTGAAGGGGTAATGGTTTCGCGCATCGACCAACAGCTTCGCATCACCCGCATCATGATTGATGCCGTGAAGCTTCCCGAAGAAGTGCCCGAGAAAAAACTTGCTGCCTATATGGAAAGTTATCTCGCGATGATGATGGGCATTTGTTCTATCTTCTTGCGGATTCAAAATGCCGATGATTCTGAAAGTAAGCGGCAAGAGATTTGGGAATACCTCAAGGCGAAAGACCCCTTGCTTTATAAGCGGCTGCGTCGCCGTGCGGTCAATCGGGCTTCGAATATTCCTGGAAAAACGGGGCGTCGTCTGGGGCTTGCGGGGTATCGCGTTGTCCAAAAGATTTTCAAGTTTAATTAAAAGGCGGAAGAACGGTCACTACCGAAGGGGTCTCAGTTCATCCGTTTCGCTACTCAGATTCTGCGAATCTTCGTGCGCTTCACTGCTTTCTTATTTATAGTCGGTGGGGTTTTTTGCACCTGAGCCCGTGGTGCGTGTTCTTGTCGTGATTTCATGCCCAAAGCGAATAGCATCTTCACCGAAGCGATCGCGCACAGAATCGGTTGCGCGCAAAAAGTCACTTCGCTTCTGAGCATCGTTTAAGCGCGGCTTTTCCTCGCGAAATGAAGAAACATCTTCTTCAGCGGCCACTTCAAAAAGGCGGGCTTGAAGTTCTGCTTCTTCCTCAAAGCCGCTCATACCAACGCCCAAAAGGCGAATAGGCATTCCTGGTTTCCAGACTTCTTGCACCATCGAAAGGAGCACAGGCGTGAAAAATAAATCGTCATCGGTATTGTGCTCAAGGCGCCGTTGGATGTTTTTCAGACTTCTGTCATCGTAGCGAACCTTAAGGCTTAAGGTGTGAGCACGTAGGCCCTTCATGCGCAATCTGCGTCCCACCTTTGCTGCAATGGAAGAAAGGGCTGCTTCGATTTCCTCAAAGGTAGTCAGGTCTTGTGAAAAGGTGATTTCATTGGAAATCGACTTTACGTCGCTTTCGCTTTCAACAGGGGAATTGTCCTTACCTTGTGCGCGGATGTGCATGACGTGTCCGTTCTTACCAAAAAGGCGACGCAAAAGAGACGGGTCACTTGCGGCAAGGCCTCCCAAGGTCTCAATGCCGTGCCGCGCGAGTTCGCGCTCTGCCGCAGCTCCAATACCGCTCAAAGCACGAACAGGGAGGGGAGCAAGGAATTCTTTCTCACACCCAGGATAAATAACCGTAAGCCCGCGCGGTTTGTCCCTGTCAGAAGCTATCTTTGCAATGGTTTTTGAAGTTCCCAAACCAATCGAGCACGTGATACCCAGCTTCTCGACATTTTTTTGAATACGCTGGGCTATTGCGATGGGGTGTTCGGTGTTGTGCGCAGTAGGGGTGATGTCGAGAAACGCTTCGTCGATACTTACTTGCTGAATAAAGGGGCTTTCAAGGTAGAGTATATCCATAACTCGCTTGGACAGGTCGCGATAGCGGTCGAAATGTCCACACGTCCAGATGGCGTCGGGACACAAGGAGCGCGCCTGCGATGAAGGCATTGCCGAGCGCACTCCGAAGACGCGCGCTTCGTAGGAAGCTGTCGACACGACTCCGCGCTTGTCGGCATCCCCACCAACGATGACGGGTTTTCCGCGCCAAGCGGGGTGATCTAACTGTTCAACGGCAGCGAAGAAGGCATCCAAGTCAAGCAAGAGGATTGCCTGACCATTCCAGGGTTCGAGAAGGTGAGAATCTGTCAATTCTTTATGGGGTGCACCGTTTTCGGAAAAAGTTTTATTCATTGTAGAAATAGTCTAACATGTGGCGCTTGCTCTGTGTGATATATGCTAGGATGTTCTTCCCTCAGTCCCATGAGGGCACTATTTTCTCGTGAGGAATGACGGATAAGGATTAGGGGAAAGGCAAGCTATGACGGCTTCGTTTGTATTGAATGCACGTACTGAAATCCGCAAAACAGCAGCCGTAATCCCTGAACAAACCCTCTATCTTCCTTATGATATTCGCACCGAATTGAAGTGGCTCGATTTTTCAGGGACGAGCAATCCTTTAGGCACACCGCCTTCTTTTCTCAAAGCGATGCATACCGCCCTCGTTGATGGAGGGCTTGAGTTTTCTCCCGACCGCGAAGCGCGCAAGCTACGCTCAATTCTTGCTCGCCGCTATGAATTGAAGCCAGAATCGTTTTTGTGCGGCACGTCAATCAACGAAATGATACGCTGTGCTGCGCAGACTTTCCAGCCGTGTGTGGTGGGCATCTGCGTTCCCACTATGCCTGGGTATCTCAATGCGATTTTTAATGCGGGTCACAAGGTGATTGAACTGTCAGACCCCCATACCTTTGTGGTGCCTGATGCGTCTACGGCGCGACGCAACCGCACGCAATTCGATGCGGCAGTGCTTGCCAACCCCACCTACCCAACATCGCGCTTGCTTTCAAAGGCAACGCTTTTGAGCTACCTTGAAAGCTGCAAGTGGGTTATTGTTGATGAAAGTCTCATTGAGCTTACCCTCGGCGGGGAAAGCATGGTTTCTCTCACCGAACGCTATCGCAATCTTATTATCGTGCGCTCGCTCGTGCATTCCTTTGCGATGCCTGGTGTTCCTATCAGCTATTGCGTGGCTCACCCCGAAACCATTGTTTCTATGCATAATTGCTTTGATTGTTCGGGTATTTCGATGTTTGCCGAGGTTATTGCTGAAATTGCAGGAAGCGAAGAAGAGCATATCGAAAATGCGCGTGAACTGCTTGAGACGGAAATTCCTTGGATGCAGTGCATGCTCAACCTTATTCCTGGCATCCACATCTTTCCTGCTGAAGGCAATTTCGTTATGTGTTCGTACGAGAAAGGGGCGGCAACCGATTTGGCGGTTGCTAATACCGAAGAATTGGTGTCCCGCTTACAGGTTGCAGGTTTCCTCGTAAAGAAACTAAAAGGAATGCCTGGTATTGTGAACGGTAAGTATTTCTGTGTCGCGGTGCGCAAGCGCGAAGAAAACGAAAAGCTGCTGCGTGCCCTTCGCGAGATTATTCTTCCCTAGATTTATTCTATTTAACTGAGTTTCAACTAAGCCTAGCGTTTTTCCGCGAGGAAGAACAAGGCGAGAACACCTGGCCCTGCGTGTGCGCCGATAACGGGGTCGATATAGTTGATAACGAAGTTTTTGACACCGTATTCTTCACGAATCTTATTCATGACATATTCGGCATCTTCATAACAATCGCCATGATTGATGAACATGGTCTGTTCAGACAGGGGCGACAGAGCCGAAGCGCCCACGCGGTCAACCATTGCGTTAAGGCTTTTCTTGCGTCCGCGAATTTTTTCAACAGGAATAAGATGGCCTTCGTCATCCACGTGCAAAACAGGTTTGATGTTGAGCATCGTGCCTGCCCAAGCGCTTGTTTTTGAAACACGACCGCCCCTGAGAAGGTAGACTAAATCCTCCACCGTAAACCAGTGGGCAATGTTAAGTTTATTTTCCTCAACCCACGCGGCAAGTTCTTGTATCGAAAGCCCTTCTTGAGCTTTTTCAACGGCAAGCGAGACCAAAAGACCTTGCCCACCTGATGCAGCAAGGGTATCAACCGAAAGGATGGTACGCTCGGGGAATTCAGCTTTAAGATTGCGAAGGATTAATTCGAGTGCTTCGTATGAGCCTGAAAGACCGCTCGAAAAACCGATGTAGATGAGGTCTTTTCCACTGGTAAGTATTTCGCGGAACAGGTTTTCAGAATCAGCTAAATTGGGAAGGGAAGTGGTTATCACCTTGCCATCGCGCATCATGGTATAGAATTGCTTCAAATCGGTATGCTCACCTTTAAGATAACTTTGATACTGCACGTCATCAACGATGAAGGTGAGAGGCAAGATGTGCAGATTGTTTGTTTCGATGTACTCTTCAGCTAGATTACTGCTGGAATCGGTGACTATCTCATAGTTCATGGTTCCTCCAACCAAGCTAATTATTTACAAGGGTTTTTCAGTATACACATTCAACACGGAAATACCGTGAGGAACCGTCCACATCCATCCTTTCTTCGCCTATAATGATTCAGTTTGAAAGAAAAATTTGAAACGCAGTTATGAAAGGCGTTGAAGCAGCGTGGGAACAAGCTATAAGGAAACCATGATTTTGCCGCAAACTAATTTTGCGATGCGGGCAAACCTTCCCGAAAATGAGCCAAAACGGCTTGCGAAGTGGGACGCAGAAGAAATCTATTGGAAGGTTTTAGAGAAAAATGCAAAGGGGACTCCCTTCGTATTGCACGATGGGCCGCCGTATGCGAACGGGCCTATTCATATTGGGCATGCTTTCAACAAGATACTCAAGGATTTCGTGGTCAAAAGCTATGCGCAGCGCGGCTATTTTACACCCTACGTTCCTGGGTGGGATTGCCACGGGCAGCCTATTGAACATATGGTGGAAGTAACACTGGGATCTGAAAAAATGGCGAAAATAGACCAGCCAACCTTGCGTCGTCTTTGCCGCGAATGGGCAGAAAAATACGTTGATATCCAGCGCGAAGGCTTTAAGCGCCTTGGTGTGAACGGGGATTGGGAACACCCTTATCTTACCTATGTCCCCACCTACGAAGCGGGAAATGTTGAGATTTTCAAAAAGCTTTACTTAGACGGATCTTTGTATCGCGGACGCAAGCCCATTCATTGGTGCAAGCGCTGCCATACAGCACTTGCTGAAGCTGAAATCGAATATAGCGATGAATCGTCTGCTTCAATCTATGTGAAGTTTGCTCTCGACGCGCTTCCGAGCGCCTTTGCGGCGGCGGGCGTTAGCGAAGCAGCTGGTGGCAGCGGTGACAGCGAAGCGGGCAGCAAGATTCCCGCGTATGTGCTTATCTGGACAACAACGCCCTGGACCTTACCGGGTAACACGGCGGTTACCGTAGCACCCGAAGCAGAATATGTCTTGGTTGAAGCGAAGAAGGCCGAAGCGGATGGTGAAGGGGGAGCCGAAACGGGCGGCGTAGAACTCATCTTGGTCGCTGCTGAATTGGTACAAAGTGTTGCCGAAGTTGCTGCGTGGGAAAACTATCGCGTGGTAGAAGATGCGAACGGTAAACCCCTGCGCGTCAAAGGGCGGGAATTGTTGGGAACTACCTATACCTGTCCTGTTCGCCAAGACCTTACAGGAAAGATAGTTTTCGGCGACCATGTGTCTCTTGATACAGGAACGGGTGCGGTGCATACGGCTCCTGGTCACGGTCAAGAGGACTACCTCATGGCACTTGAGTTTGATTTGCCCATACTCATGCCTGTTGACGATAACGGCTGTTTAACCGATGAAGCGGGGCGCTTTAGCGGGCTTGATACCGATGCGGCAAACCCCGTCATCATCGAATGGTTGCGCGAAACGGGAATGCTTGTTGCAGCAAAAAAGATTGAGCACAGCTATCCGCATTGCTGGCGCTGCCATGAACCCGTAATCTTTCGGGCGACCGACCAATGGTTTGTCTCCATGGACAAAACTAATTTGCGCGAAAAAACCCTGCGCTCTATCACCGAAGAGGTGCGTTGGATTCCTGAATGGGCTTCTAATCGCATCGGTTCGATGGTTGCCGACCGTCCCGACTGGTGTATTTCGCGCCAACGTTCGTGGGGTGTGCCGATTCCTGTTTTCAAATGCGCACAGTGTGGTGCAACGGTTGCAAACGAGGAAAGCTTTGATGCGGTTATCGAACTATTCCGCACCGAGGGTGCTGATGCGTGGTTTACGAAAAACCCGCAAGAATATGTGCCCACTCACGTTGTCTGCGAGAGTTGCGGGGGCAATGAACTAATTCCTGAAAAGGATATTCTTGATGTGTGGTGGGAAAGTGGCGTGAGTCACACGAGCGTGTGCCGCTACCGAGCCGATGAAGGACTCACATTCCCTGCTGATATGTATTTGGAGGGCTCTGACCAGCATCGTGGCTGGTTCCAATCGTCTATTCTGACGAGCGTGGGAGCTTATGGTGTTGCCCCTTATAAGTCGGTCATGCATTGTGGATTCACCATGGATGCCGAAGGCAGAAAGATGTCGAAGTCAGCTGGAAACGGCATCGACCCTGCTGATGTGATGAAGCAAAGTGGCGCCGATGTTTTGCGCCTGTGGGTGGCGAGTGTTGATTATTCCCAAGACGTAAACATTGGTGAGGAAATTTTGCAACGCACCAGCGAAGCGTATCGTCGTATTCGCAATACCTACCGCTTCTTGTTGGGCAGCTTAAACGATTTTGACTACCGTCTCCACGCGGTAAAAGATTGGGATAAACTCACGGTTATTGACCGCTGGGCAATGACTTGCATTCAAGAATTGCTTCACGAGGTCGAAGCAGCCTATAAAGATTACAAGTTTCACCTGGTGTATCGTAGCGTTTATGAATATACCATCAACGAACTTTCGTCGATATATATGGATGTTTGCAAGGACAGGCTCTATTCCGAAGCTGCTGATTCTTTGCTGCGTCGCAGTGCTCAAACGGTGCTTTTGAATATCCTTGAAGTACTCGTGCGGGTTATGGCGCCGATTTTGTCTTTCACCACTGATGAAGTTTGGGAAAACTATCCTCAAGGCTTGCGCGCAGATGAAGCAGACGGCGGTCATCTTTCGAACGTTCAGCTTGCAGGGTGGCCCGATGATGGCGATTTCTTGCCGCAGGTTTCGACGGAATCCGCAAGCGCACTCATGCGTGATTTTGCGGTGATTTTAGAGGTTCGTGAAGCGGTTACCAAGGCGCTTGAAGATGCACGCAACGAAAAACGACTCAACAAGAGCCAAGAAGCGACGGTTTTGGTGAAAGCACCCAAGGCAATGCTTGAGGTGTTAGAAGCCTATGAAGCACCCCTGTATGAAGAACTTTTCATTGTGGCACGTGTTGATTTTTCTGAAGCAGATGATTTGGCAGTTGAAATTGGGCTTTCCCCCGATGAAAAGTGCCCGCGTTGCTGGAACTATCGAGTATTGGGCGGAAACGAAAACCACGCGTTCGTATGTGAGCGCTGCGGAGATGTCCTCGATGCAATCGGGTTTGTTGAGGCATAATGCAGCGTCGCAAACGAAATACGATTATCTTCTTTGTTATTGCAGCGCTCTGGCTTGTTTTCGACCGTGTAACCAAGGGTTATTTCGATAGCGCATACACGCAAGGTCAAACAATAACGGAATCGATTTTAGGGATATTCCGCTTTGTGCTTGTTCACAACACGGGTGCTGCTTGGGGCATCTTCAACGAATCGACTTTTTTGTTGGGGGTTTCTTCTGCGGTTGTGTGCGCAGTCATCTTACTTGCTTTTGTGATTGTTGCAAAAAGGATAAACCTTGCCGAAGCCCTTGGACTCGCCTTGGTATTTGCGGGGGGAATCGGTAACGGGGTAGACCGCTTCGTGTCGGGCTATGTTGTTGACTTCATTGAGTTCACCTTCATCAATTTCCCCGTGTTTAATATTGCTGACATGGGGGTTACCTGTGGATTCGTTATCTTTGTAATTGGAATGCTGGCGCACAAGCACCCCGAAAGCAAAACTGAGAGCGAAACGGCCACTCCCGACGACGCCGAAAGATTCGTATAGGCAATGGCGCGCATCTTAAGCTACACCGCCACGCACCAAGACGAAGGGCTGCGCCTTGACGTACTCTTAGCCGAACGTGGGTTTTACCCGAGCCGCAGCGCTGCAGCTCGCTTCATCGACGAAGAGCGGGTTTTCGTCAACGGAAACAAGGTGGCGAAGCGCTATTTGGTTTGTGCGGGCGACTCAATCGTTTACGAGGAAAAAGAAACCTTACTTGCGCCAACGCTTGTGGGCGAGCCTATTGCCCTGGACATTCGTTTTGAGGATGAGCACTTACTCGTGCTTTCCAAGCAAGCGGGACTTGTCTGCCATCCGTCCGCAGACCATATCCAAGGAACCTTGGTGCACGCGCTTATCAATCATTGCGGGAAGGAAAACCTTTGCAACGTGCAAGGAGAAGATGAGCGGCTTGGTATTGTGCATCGTCTTGACCAGGACACAACTGGTCTTATGCTTGCGGCAAAAACCAATCAAGCGGGCTTGGGGCTTATGGAGGGTATTCGTGAGCGCACGGTTGACCGCCACTATCTCGCGTTAGTGCAAGGCAATATTGCCCACGATACGGGAATGGTTGATGCGCCCATTGCGCGCTCGGCAACCGACAGAACACGGATGGCTATTCGCGATACCGAAAGCGCGCGGGACTCGGTGACAACCTTTACCGTACTTGAGCGTTTTGAAGCCAGTCTTAAAGATGACGGTTTCACTTTGATTGAATGCAAGCTCTATACGGGGCGAACGCACCAGATAAGGGTGCACATGCACTACATTAAACATCCCTGTGTGGGGGATCCCGTCTACGGGGGTGGAACCCCGCCGATGCAGCTGGGGCTTGCGCGGCAGTTTCTCCATTCGTATTTACTTGATTTCGAACATCCGACAACAGGGGAGCGCATGACTTTTCTCGATGCGCTACCTGCAGATTTGCAAGCGGTGCTTGATGGACTTGCCAATAGGTCGCGCGGGCGAACCGAGGCAGGCGCGGCGCTCTTTGAGCGATTTGAGTCGCCCGTTGAACCAGAGCTTGAATCTCGTGAACCTCAATCTGCGTCCTAGAAGGAGACACTATGACAAAATCGGTGAAGTACGGCGTTATCCTGGCGAATACGGGCACTCCTTCTGCACCAACACCGCGTGCGGTAAGGAAATACCTTTCCCAATTTCTCATGCACAAGCGCATTGCGCCTATGAATCGCGGTCTGTGGTGGTTGATTTTGCATCTGGCAATCCTTCCTAAGCGGGGGCGTGTTTCTGCAGCAAAATACGAGCAGATATGGAGCGCGGACGGCTCGCCTTTCATGGTTGCGCACGAACAGCTTGTTCTCGGGCTTAAGCGAGCTTTCGAAAAAGACGGCGACGAGGTCGATGCTTGCGTCGCCTGCGCAATGAGTTTTGGAGAACCGAGCCTTATTGGTGCGTTGAAGAAACTTCGCAAAGCACGGTGCAGCTACGTGGTGGTGTTGCCGCTCTATCCGCAAAGCGCCTTTTCGACAACGGGTGCGATTCAAGACGACGTCAAGCGTGCGTTCAAAAAACTCAAATGGGATGTCGCCTATCGAATTATTGACGACTACCACGATAATGCCGTTTACGCCCGCGCAATTGCCGCTTCGATAAAGCACGCGGGCTTTGATGCTGAACAGGGCGACCGTGTCTTGTTCTCCTACCATTCGATACCTTTGAAAGACATTGAGGCGGGGGACACCTATGAACTTCAATGTGGCGCTTCAAGCCTACAAATAGCAAGTGAACTGGGGATAGACAGAAAGTTTTGGACGATTGGCTACCAATGCCGCTTTGACAAAGGGCGGTCTTGGTTGGCACCCTTCACCAAAGAAGTCCTTGATCGCTGGGCGGAAGCGAAGGTCGGTCGCATCTTTTTCGTGTGCCCTGGCTTTTCCGTGGATTGCCTTGAAACACTCTACGATGTAAGATTCGAACTGAAACCGCATTATCTGGATGCCTGTGCTCGCTTTGATAATTCGGTGCGAGAAGAGGATTTTATCTATGTGCCGTGCCTTGACAGAACGTGGGCACATGCGCGGGTGCTGCAAAGTATTTTGAGTCCTTATATAGAGGAGTAGGCTCATGAATGTATCGGCGAATATATCAACAAGCTTAGCGGCAAAAACCGTTTTGTTGGGCGTAACTGGTTGTGTTGCGGCGTATAAGAGCGCTGAAATTGTTCGCGGACTCCAAAAAGCAGGGGTGCGTGTGAAGGTTGTTATGACCGAACATGCGGGAGAATTCATAGGCGCAACCACCTTTCGTGCGCTCACGCGCGAACCCGTTGCGATGCGTCTTTTTGATGAGCCAGGCGATGCCATCCATCATATTTCCCTTGCCAAAGAAGCTGACCTATTCTTGATTGCTCCTTGTACCGCAAACGTAATGGCAAAAATTGCTTGGGGCATTGCCGATGACATTCTCACTACAACTGCTCTGGCAACGACAGCACCGCTTTTGATTGCGCCTGCGATGAATGTTGGGATGTATGAAAACCCTGCTACGGTTGAAAACATGAAGATGCTTGCCGACCGTGGTGTTCAATTTATCGAAGCTGACGAAGGATACCTTGCTTGTGGGGATGTTGGCAAAGGGCGTCTTGCGGAAGTTGACGTGATTGTCGCACGTACACTTGAAGCGCTTGAAGTAACGTGCGATTTAGCAGGAAAGCGGGTCATGATAACGGCTGGCCCCACGGTTGAAGCGATAGACCCTGTTCGCTGCATCACTAACCACTCATCGGGCAAGATGGGCTATGCGCTTGCGGGCGCCGCTCTGCGTCGGGGGGCGCAAGTGACCATCTTGTCAGGTCCTGTTTCGGTGAGTGCCGCACAAGGCGTGACGGTTGTTCCCGTTACCAGTGCATCTGACATGCTCGAAGCTGCGCGTGCGTGTTTTGGGGAGGCCGATATCGCAATTTTCGCCGCTGCGGTGTGCGACATGCGTCCTGTTGCCTCGGCTACCAGCAAGTTGAAAAAGGAAACGGCTGGGGAAAGCTTAAGGACAATCGAGCTGGTCGAAAACCCCGACATCCTTGCAACACTTGCGGCTGAAAAACAAAAAGGTCAGGTAGTTGTGGGTTTTGCTGCTGAAACCGATGAGGTTTTAGCTAACGGCAAAAAGAAGCTTGCTTCAAAGAAGGCTGATTTGATTGTCGCAAACCACGTGGGGAATGGTATCGGTTTTGGGCAAGACGCTAACAAAGCTTGGCTCATCAAAGCAAATGAAGTGATTGATGTTCCCGAAATGCCTAAGGATGACCTTGCCGACATTATCCTCAACCATGCCCTAGAGTTACTCTAAGCATACATTGCACTTTTGCAGGCTAATAAAGGGCGAGGAATTATGATTTCAATCACATTTTCGATATGCTCTTGAAACCACTATGATTTACCGCTAGTATAATCTGCGCTGAATTTCAAGGGAATAAACCTTGAAAAGATGCTCATGTCGGGTTGTGGCGCAGCTTGGTAGCGCACTTGACTGGGGGTCAAGGGGTCGCAGGTTCAAATCCTGTCAACCCGACCATCGGGGGCTTTTCACCTTTTAGGTGAAAAGCCCCCGATGCGTTAGGTCACCGAATTTTACTACCTTGGTTCATTGCGCGCTTAAACTTTATCGACTCTATCCTAGGTGCTTTATAATAATCTCATGCTCATGCCTCTTAAACACATCACAAAAGATGCGGCCTGTATGCTGTGTCCTAGGCTTTGTCAAGCGAAAAGAGGGCTTGGCGAACAAGGGATATGTGGTGCTGATGACACCTTGCGCGTTGCCCGTGCGATGCTTCATTTTTGGGAAGAACCGCCGATAAGCGGCACGCGGGGCAGCGGAACCGTCTTTTTCAGCAACTGTTCTCTCAAATGCAGCTATTGTCAAAATGTCGCTCTCTCGCAAGGGAAAGCAGGCAAAACCGTAAGCATAGAGCGGCTCACAGAAATCTTTCTCGAATTGCAAAGCCAAGGCGCTCACAACATCAATCTGGTGACCCCAACGCATTATGCGAGGGAAATTGTCGCGGCTCTCGACCAAGCAAAGCGGGCAAGCAGCCCCCTGAAGATTCCCGTTGTCTACAACACGAGCGGCTACGAATTACCAAGAACCCTTCAAAACCTTGAGAGTTACGTGGATATATACCTCACCGATTTCAAATATGCGTCACCCGAAATAGCAGCCGCCTATTCGGATGCACCTGACTATCCTGAAGTTGCTCTTGAGGCGCTCAAGGAAATGGTGAGGCAAAAGGGGGAGTATCGCCTCGGCAAAGACGGATTGCTCCAAGAGGGTGTCATTGTTCGCCACCTTGTCTTGCCTGGGCACGTAGCAGAATCGAAGTTGGTGTTAGGGCGTGTCTTTGACGCGGTAGGCAACCAAGTATGCTATTCGCTGATGAACCAATACACCCCGATGCCGTCCTCGCCACCTGAACTGCAAAAGAAACTCAGCGAACAAGAATATGCTGAGGTAATCGATTTCGCGCTCGATTTGGGCATCACCAATAGCTTCATGCAAGAAGGCGGTAGCGCCGCAGAGAGCTTCATACCGCCTTTTGACTTGAGTGGTGTTTAGCGTTACTGCTTGTTGCTAGTCCTTACGTAAATAGTTGATAAACAACGGCACGAGGTGGGGGATAAGCTGCGGCAAGTACGTAGGCATCAGCGCTTCCATGGTTTTCGGTAAAAGATCGGGCATCAATTCATCCATGTCAGGGGGCATCTCGCCCACATAATCTTTGACTTCGTCAATTAAACGCGGCATTACCTTTGAGAGAATCCCTGGTGCCATCTTGGGAAACATTACGGGCATCATCTTGCTCATGAGAGCAGGTCCACCAGGCATATTCGCCATCCCACGCATCATCGGACCCATATTAAGCGGCATAGCGTCCAGCATGTCGGGGAACACTTTTTGCATCAGCTGCGCCATTTCTTTCGGCGCCATAAGCCTGATGAAGGTATCGAACAAGCCCCACATATAGCTGGTTTGGACTTGCGAAGTGGGGATGTCATATCCTGCTGCCACCGCCACCACGCGAGCTAAATCGTCAATGGTTATCGGCAAGGCGTTCTTGTCTGCCGAATCACGGAGTTGCACCTGGCAACACGGGCACATGGCAATGACGGTGTCGGCTTGTATGTCCGTTGCTTCGTCCAAGCGCATTTTGCCGAGCTTCGGTGCGGTGTCGATTTCGCCCACCAAGGTCAACACGCTGCCGCAGCAAAAACCTTCTTCGCGATTGTGCTCCATTTCCACCAAATCGAGACCAGGGATGGCTGCAAGCATCTGGCGCGGTTCTTCGTAGATGCCTTGCGCACGCCCTGCATGGCATGAATCGTGGAAGGTGACTTTCTGCCCCTCAAAGGGGTTTGTCTTAAGCTTCATGCGACCCTCGGCGAGTGCAGGGCCGATTATCTCGGAATAATGCTTGACTTCGAAGTCGTAGGGCTCATTGCGCTTACGGGCTTCTTCGGCATAGAGTTCTTTCCAAACCAGCGCACAGGCAGGACACGAAGTCACCAAAATGCGCGCTCCTGTTTTTCTGACTTTTGCGGTGTTCGCAGAATAGATATGCGTGAAAAGATCCCACTTGCCCGCCATTTTCATAGGGATTCCGCAACAAACTTCTTCAGTGCCCATGTAGGCAACCTTAAGCCCTGAATCTAACAACAAACGCAGCGTTGCTTCGGCTATGTCGGTTTCAACATAGCTGGAAGTGCAACCTGCGAAATAGAGAACATCGGCATCGGTGCCGCTGACAAGTTTGTCGGTGAGTTCGGCAGGAACCCAGTCCGCGCGATGTTCGCGCTTTCCAGCCCAGATGTCGCCCTCGCCACGCAGCGATGCTGCCATCATTTCAAAGGGCGGGAAGGTGCCGAAACCCTTTTCGTTGATGAGCGCACCACGAAGAGCCATGCCGCTGTGTTCAACAGGCAGTTGCAGCTGACAGCGGAAATCGCAGCGTTCGCAGGTGGTACACATCAAGAAGGTCTCAACTGCTTTTTGATCCCAAGATTCACGTCCTGCAAGGATTTCGCGCAAAAACGCGTATTTCCCGCGGGGTGAGTGACTTTCCCAGCCCCGTCCCAGGTACTGTTCGCACGTGGGTACGCAATATCCGCAGCGTGCGCAGGCAAAGGACATGTAAGCAACATCGGCAGGTATATTGTTGCGTGTCCCCGATTTTCTGATGCGCTCGCTTTCGATTTCAGCATTTTCGCCTGTGGTTGGCAGTTTGATTTTTGCCGCGTTGGCTATTGGGCGGATAAGCGGCTCAAGAGCAAGTGCTGCCCCCATCAAAACATCAAGTGCACCCCCGCCACTATGCGGATACACCTTGCCAGGGTTCATAACCGCGGAAGGGTCGATACGCTGTTTGTGTTCTTTGAGGCGAGAAACACGCTTAGCCCCTAAAACATTGCGTGCTTCGCGGCGGAAATACAGCCCTGTTGAGTAAGCACTGCCGCCGTGTTCTTTGGCAATGCGAATCACGGAAAGCGCCAGCGCGAACGCCATGTTGAAGGTGAATTTACGTTCGTCATGGGGGATAAAACCAAGCAGGGTCACCGACCCGTTTGCGCTGAGCATTCCTTCAAGGATGAAGTTTTGTTTGATGCGCGCCTCTATCTTTGCAAGTACCGCCTGCAGCTCTTCCAAAGGCACAATAACTTCAGTGGGAATGATGGAAGGTCCGATGCGCTTGAGACGCATAGGTGCCGTGTGTTCTGCCCATTCGGCTTCTGCCGCTTCTAAGGGCAACATCACACCACCCGCCGCGCTTGTGATGGTGGCAAGTTGTTCGTCAAGCTGGGGAATACGTGCACTCGGAAAGGCGAGCAACACCAGATAGCCTTCGGGCAAATCTTTTGTCGCTGCGTGTTCTTCAGCGATGGCTTCAAGCTGGTAGGGGTGTGCGTGGCGGGGCGGCAAGTAAGATTTGAGGCCCACCGCAGCGGGGTTCAAAAATGTTAGCGACCAAACGGGCAGCTTTGAATCATAGATTGCTTGTAAGGCTTTGCTCACCGCAGCGGTGTCTGCAAACGAAAGCAGGCGAACGGACTGTTCTTCGCGGAGGCGCACCTTGAAGCTGACCTCGGTAATGATGCCAGTTGTTCCTTCGGCGTCAGCAATGTTTTCGAGAAGTTCATCGCCTGTGTATTCGTGCGCCGTACCATCGGGAAGGATAACGCGCGCCGCAACCACGTTGTCGCGGAAACTGCCGTACTCATAGGAACCAAAACCACTGCCACCTTGAGCCAGCCAGCCTGCCACCGTAGAGGAAGGGTAGCTTGATGGGTGCAAGGCAAGTTCGAGACCGTGGGCGATAAGTTGCCTGTCAACCTCTTCCCAAATTGCAGCAGCTTGGCAGCGCACAATGAGGTTTTCTTTGTCAACATCAAGCAGCTTGTTGAAGTTGTTCATGTCGATGACCAGGGCTCCCGTGCGTGGTAGCACGCCACCATAGCCGCTGGTTGCCGCTGCGCGCGCCACCACAGGAAGGTGATTTTCAACAGCTAGCCTAACCAAGGCTTGCACTTGTTCTTCGATTTCAGGACGCGCAACTCCGCCCGCCACACCTGCCTTAACGAAGGGCTTTATCAACGGGGGCATAATACCGATATCGAATGAATAGCTTTTGCGTTCTCGCACATCATCGCGGTAACGCTCAGAGCCAACTAGGGCATAAATTTCTTCTTTGGTCGCACTGCTAATAGCTGCCATGTCACATTCCTCCCATGTGATCGTGTTGCACCAAATTGCACCTCTATTTTGTTTTGTAGGCTTTTTCAAAAACTGCAAGAGTTTTCCTACCTCTTTAGTATTGTACTTCTGATGAACGCTAAAGGAAGGGAAAGTTTCAAATGCACTTCTTAAGACAGGCATCGATTGGTGGAGTACAATAGTTGTAAGGGCTAGCCAAGAAGGTTTATCCGTAAGAGCGGCAAAGATCTTGTGGAGGTATGATGAACCCTGACGGCAAAAGGACAAAAGAGACGTCTGAATCGTATTGATGGTAGAGAACGGTTGAATTGCTAAGTGGATGCTTTAGAAAAAACATGGTTTCTCGAGCTGTATGAGCGTCACGTTGACACGGTGTTTCGTGTTTGTCGTACCTATCTGCACAATACCGCAGACGTTGAAGATGCGACGCAAAACGTATTTCTTAAATTGCTCGACAAGCCCCGGGATTTCGAAAGCAGTGAACACGAAAAGGCGTGGCTTATTCGTGTTGCGATAAACCATTGCAAGGATGTTTTGAAAAGTAGCTGGAATAAAAGAAGCGATATGGAAGGAATCGCCGAGCCGCAAGCCCCTCGCTCAGACCCAGCAGAAACCTATGACGAAACCCTTGCAGTCGTTTTCGAGTTGCCTGAAAACCAAAGGAGTTGTGTGTACCTTTACTATTATGAAGGATATTCCGCAGCAGAAATAGCTGCGATTGTTGATAAGCCGCATTCAACAATACGAAATTACTTGAGTGATGCACGCAAAGAACTGAGAAAGAGATTAGGTGGTGGCTTCGATGAGTAAGCCAACAAACGAACACCAAAACGAAACCAAGCTCAAAGCCGCCTTTGAGCAGATGGGTCCGAGCACCGAAGCGCGGGAGCGCATGCTTGCCCATATTCTTACCGCGCATGAAGAAGGCGCTCAGAAAGCAACAGAACAAGTAAGCGTAGCAACAAGCACCGAAACACCAACCAAGGGGGAAGAAACAGCTGAGGCAAAGGCGACACAAGAAACAGCGCCGAGCGAAACAAGCACCGAAGAATACACCGACATAGACCCACCCGAAAATATTTGGGAAGTACCGAACCTTCCTCGGTATCAGAAACCAAACCCGATACTTCATTTTGCTAAGAGATACGTTGTCCCTCTTGCGGCATGTTTGCTTCTTGCCGCCATTGTTCCGATTGTTTATCTGCAGTTTAATGCTGCTTCAATGGACTTTAATGCAGCGGCACCCATGAGCGCCCCGAATGAAAAAGACCTTTCCGCTGCTTCTCCTGCTGACCAAGATAGCGCCGAAGGTATTGTGGGGCGCGAACCCCAAGATGCGCAGCCCCAAGACGGGCAACCAAACGAATATTTACCCGCCCCACCTGCACAATCTGAAAATGAACCCCAAGCAGAAGAGGGCAGGGGAGCCACGCAAGCAGACGAAGGTAGCGCTGCACCAAAAGCAGACGAAGGGCAGGCAGAGTCAAGCGCAAGCCCCCTTAACCCCTTAGAGGTTGCAAGCGCAACGGTTGCGGCAGGAGCGGCGCTCGGAGTAGTGCTAGGAACTATCACCTTGGGATAAAGTTTGGGTTAGAGCCTTTGAACCTTCTAGAAATTCCTTGAAATATCTGTGGTAATAGAAAAATTGTGCCGTTCAGCAATTCTTGCAAACAGGCAAATTATCAGCTTTCTTCACGGTATTCACACTTCTTATGCCTTGAAATACCCATTTACCGAATAATGAACCCGTGCATTTTGTAACCTCAGTACTCACATTACATATTTTGTTAGAGTATCCACAGGTGACACAGGTCGCTTCTAGTATTAGACTCGGTATCGAGATAAGGGGGACGCCACGTGGGTATGATAGGGTTTTTGATCGTTTTCCCGCTTGTTGCAGCTTTGTTGCTTTTATGCATCAAAAACAACACCGCGCGAAACGTGATCGCAAGCATTTCGACAGCTACTATCGCTTTGGCATCCATCGTTTTAGCAGTTGTCTATTTTGGACACGACGGGTTCTTTGTTTTACTGAATCCGATTATCGACTATGCCTGTTCGGCTATTGGGATTATTATCGCGATCTGCATACTTGCGTATGCAATTCGCTATAAAAATCTTCTCGCGGGCATTCTTGCCCTGGTGCAGGTGGGGGCAGCCTTAGTATTTGAGTTTGGGTTTGCACATGGCTTTGAGGTTCAATCAGGGCTGTATGTGGATTCGCTCTCTTTGCTCATGGCGCTCATCATTGGCGTAATTGGTTCGGGAATTTGTCTGTATGCCTTAGGGTACATGGAAGATTTTCAGGCGCAGCACCCTGATTCTAAGGACAGACGTCCCGTATTCTTCGCGTTGATGTTCCTCTTCCTTTCAGCAATGTTTGGGGTTGTGTTCTCCAACAACATGCTCTGGTTGTTCACCGCGTGGGAAATCACGACCGTTTGTTCCTTCTTGTTGATTGGTTACACCAAAACTGATGAAGCTATCAAAAATGCATTCCGCCAAATCGTCATGAACCTTTTGGGCGGAATTGCTTTTGTGGGGGCACTTTTCTTCATCGCGGTAAACTTCAACACGCTTTCTTTCTCAGACTTCCTTGCTGCGGGCGTACTTAACCCCGACGCTGCCGCACTTCCTGTTCTTCTTCTGGCATTTGCGGGCATTACCAAGGCAGCACAGATGCCCTTCCAAAGCTGGTTGTTGGGTGCGATGGTTGCGCCAACGCCAACCAGCGCCTTGCTTCATTCATCAACCATGGTGAAAGCGGGTGTTTTCTTGCTGGTTAAACTGGCTCCGATTTTCTCGGTGTCCTTCATTCCCAGTGTTATGGTTATCCTGGTGGGCGGCGTTACGTTTTTGTTCACCTCTTTCATGGCGATATCACAGGCAAACGCCAAGCGCGTTTTGGCATACTCGACCGTTGCGAACTTGGGTCTTATTGTTGCTTGTGCGGGTGTTGGAACCCCTGAGGCTATCTGGGCAGCAGCATTCCTTATCCTGTTCCACGCAATCGCAAAATCCCTTTTGTTCCTGTGCGTGGGAACGGCCGAACATCACATCGGTTCGCGCGACATCGAAGACATGGACTTGCTCTTTGAGCGCATGCCGCGCCTTGCACGCTATATGATGTTGGGCATCATGTGTATGTTCATCGCACCTTTCGGTATGTTGATTGCAAAATGGGCAACGCTCGTTTCCTTTGTTGAAACAAGCCAGGTTGCTCTTATCATCTTGCTGGTCTTCGGTTCTGCGGCAACCTTCATGTTCTGGGGCAAATGGCTCGGCAAACTTGCTGGTATTGCAGGAAATCCCAAGAATGAAGAAATGACCGTGCATCGCAGCGAATGGATTTCCATTTTGCTTATGGCGGTGCTTGTTGTTCTTTGCTGTGTTGGGCTGCCGATTATTTCTAAGTTCGTCATCGAGCCCTATATTGCAACGGTGTTCGCTGATTTTGCACCGAGCATTTCTGATGGCAACCTCATCATCGCAAGTGTGGTTACTGCGCTGGTCGTCGTGGTGCTCTTCGCAGGGCTTGGCAAAGGCAAGGCGAAGAAGGCAAACGTCTACCTTTCAGGTGTGAGCGTCAACAACGATTCTCGAACCTTCTCAAGTTCGCTTTCGAAAGAAACCGAAGCGACCGCCAGAAACTGGTATATGGAAAATATCTTTGGCGAAGAGGTAATTTCGAGTATTGGGACGATATGCTCCGCTTTAATTATTGGCATAGCACTTGTTGGGGCAGTAGCCCTTGCAATCGGATTATTCTAGGAGGGGAGGATTATTATGGATATCTTATTAATTATCATCGGAACCCTCGCCTTTGCGGTGGCAGCACCGATTCTTGGATGCCTGCTTTCAGGCATCGACCGAATAATCAGTGCTCGCATGCAGGGCAGGGTAGGGCCGCCCTTGCTGCAGCCATACTATGATGTGCGCAAGCTTCTCGAGAAGGACCGCGTAAGCGTTAATGCTTCTGAGGGCATCTATATCACGTGTGCTCTTTTGTTCACGCTTCTTGCGGGCGGTATCTTCTTTAGCGGTGGGTCGCTGCTCATGTCGGTGTTCATCATCACCTTAGCAGCACTGTTCTTCGTCATTGCCGCGTATTCCACCCGTTCACCCTACGCAGAAATCGGCGCCAATCGCGAAATCATCCAGGTGCTCGCTTACGAGCCCATGGTGCTTCTTGTTGCCGTTGGTTTCTTTATGGCTATTGGTTCTTTCGATGTGTCGGCAGTACTTTCGGCAGAAACACCCGCAATCGTAAAAGCAGGACTCGTTTTTGCAGGCTTCATGTTCGTTTTGACCATCAAATTAAGAAAGTCGCCTTTTGATCTTTCTTATTCGCACCACGCCCATCAAGAATTGGTTAAGGGCATCACCACCGAAATGAGTGGTTCTACCCTCGCCAAGGTTGAGATTATGCACTGGTGTGAAAACGTTTTGTTCTTAGGGTGGGTCGGCATGTTCTTCGTGTGGGCTAACCCGCTTTCATGGATTATCGCAATAGCAGTAGTTTTGTTCGTGTGGTTCCTTGAAATTCTTATCGACAATAATTTTGCTCGGGTGAAGTGGCAAGCCATGCTCAAGTGGTCGTGGATAATTACCTTCTTCGCTGGTGGCATCAATATCATGATTCTCGCGTATCTGTAAGGAGGGATGCACATGTCTTATTTAACTAAGTCACCGTGGGTAATCCACTACGACGCGTCGAGCTGCAACGGCTGCGACATTGAAGTACTGGCGGCATTGTGCCCCGGTTATGACGTAGAGCGCTTCGGCATCATTAACACGGGAAACCCGAAACATGCCGATATCTTTCTGGTCACGGGAAGCGTCAATGAACAAAATATCCACGTTATCAAAGAAATCTACGACCAAATGATTGAACCGAAGGTCGTTGTTGCTTGCGGCGTTTGCGCCTGTTCAGCTGGTATCTTCCATGATTGCTACAATGTCATTGGTGGCGTTGACCAAGCAATCCCCGTTGATGTGTATGCGCCTGGGTGCGCGGTGCGCCCCGAAGCGATAATTGACGCGGTCGTTCAAGGTCTGGGTGTTTTGGACGAAAAGGCAAAAGCCCTCAAAGCACAGAAGAAGGGGGCATAAAAGATGAGTTTACAGGTAAAATTCCTGCCTATGACCACGGACAAACTTGTTCAGTGTGCAGAAGAGCGCAAGGCAGACGGTTGGCGTTTAGTACAAATACTGTGCGTCAAGACCGACACGGGCATCAACGTCATCTATTCGTTCATGAAAGATGATTGCCTTGAAAACTATACGATTGAAAATGTTCAAAAAGATACAAAGATTCCCTCGGTAAGTGGTGTGTTCTTGAATGCATTCGTGTTCGAAAACGAATCGCACGACCTCTTCGGCGTGAATATCGAAGGTATCGCTATTGATTTCGGTGGGAAATTCTACGCCGTTTCTCAAAGCGAACCGATGACGGTTATTTCACCCGCGCAAAAAGAAGCGCGCGAAAAAGCTGCGCGCATCGCTGCTGCGAAAGCCGCGAAAGCCGCAAAGACCGAGGACACCCGAAAGGAAGGTGAATAGGATGGGAAAAGCAACCGTAATCCCTTTCGGGCCGCAACACCCCGTATTGCCTGAACCACTTCATCTCGACTTGGTCGTTGAGGACGAAACCGTTATCGAGGCTATTCCTCAAATCGGCTTTATCCATCGCGGGCTTGAAAAGCTGGTCGAGACGCGTGACTTTAACCAGTTCGTCTATGTTGCCGAGCGCATCTGTGGCATTTGCGCGTTTGGGCATTCGATGGGCTATGCTGAAACAATTGAACGCTTGATGGAAGTAGAGATACCCCGCCGCTCAGAATACCTGCGTGTTATCTGGCACGAAATGTCGCGTATTCATTCGCATCTTTTGTGGATGGGTCTTGCCGCTGACGCATTCGGATTCGAAAGTCTGTTTATGCATTGCTGGCGTTTGCGCGAGCGCGTGTTGGATCTTTTCGAAGCAACAACGGGCGGGCGCGTTATCTTTTCGGTGGTGAAAGTGGGCGGCGTTACGCGCGACATGACTGCTGACCAGCTGGAGCGCATTAAGACCACCCTTGAAGGCATCAAGGGCGAATACGCCCAAATCTGCAAGGCATTCTTAAATGATACTTCGGTCAAAAACAGAACCGTCGGCATCGGTACCATTTCCGAAGCAGATGCGCGCGCACAGTGCATGGTCGGGCCGTTTGCTCGTGCGTCTAATTTTGACAACGACATTCGAGCTCTTGGCAACGGTGCCTATGGCGACCTTGAAGATTTCTCTCCGATACTTGACACGCAGGGGGATTGCTATGCTCGCGTGAAGGTGCGTGCGCTTGAGGTAGTTCAGGCAATCGACATTATCAACGAACTCATCGCCAAGATTCCTGCAGGAGATGTTGCCGTTGAAGTAAAAGGTGCGCCTGCTGAAGGTGCCCAGACCTCCAACGTGCTTGAGCAACCTCGCGGAGAATGCTACTACTATGCTCTCGGAAACGGCACAAAGAACCTTGAGCGTATGCGCATGAGAACTCCCACCTCTCAAAACATCGCAGGTATGACAACTGCTTTGGCAGGTTGCGATTTGGCAGATGTGAACATGATAGTGCTCACCATAGACCCCTGCATCAGCTGCACGGAAAGGTAGGGAAGTGATGGGAAGTTTCAAATTAGGAAAAATGACCGTCGGGTCAATGTTTAAGAAGCCCGAAACGATTCAATATCCCGTTCAGACCCGCTTTGTTCCTGAAGGGCTCAAAGGGCATATTGAAGTTGATATGAACGAGTGCACCTTGTGCGGCATCTGCATGAAGCGCTGCACCACATCAGCGATTACGGTTGATAAGGAAGCCGCAAGCTGGTCGATAAACCGCTTCCGCTGTATTCAGTGTAACTACTGCGTGCTCGAATGCCCCACGAATTGCCTTCGCATGGAGCCAACCTATGCACCGACGGCAACCACGAAGTCAAACGACACCTTTATTAAGGAAGTTGACGAAGAAGCTAAGGCGGCAAAAGAAGCGGCAAAAGCTGAACGTGTCAAGGCGGCGCTTGAAGCAAAAGCTGCCCGCGAGGCGCAAAAGGCATAAAATCGCGCCTTCGAAAAGCCGTATGCCCCGCAAAACATGCGGAAACAGTATAAAACCGGACACCTTTACGTGTTCGGTTTTGTTTTATATGGTATAAATGTTTCTGCTAAAAAGCTACGGTCTTTGCAACAGGTCTTTGCAAGTGGTGAATACACAAAGGAAGGTTATACGCGTGAACACATTGCTCGACGAGCAACAAAGAGAGTTGGAAACAGGTACTGACCTTGCCGTCAGTAATAGAATCGTCACGATTCCCAACCTTATTTCCTTGGTTCGTCTGGGGCTTGTTCCCGTGTTCTTTGTCTTGTTGCTTGCAGGATATGACATCGTTGCCGCGATTGTCTTTGCTCTTGCGGCGGCAACAGACTGGCTCGATGGCTATATTGCGCGTCTCACAAATTCGGTTTCTAAACTGGGACAACTACTCGACCCCGTCATTGACCGCGTGTTGATGGTTTCGGGTGTTTTGGGCTTGGTGCTTATTGACAGGCTCCCTTTGTGGATAGTTCTTGTTGTCATATTGCGTGACGGTGCCCTGCTGTGTTTAGGAGGCTATATCCTTGCAAAATTTAAGCTGAGGATTCCCGTTATCTTTGCAGGAAAACTGACGACTACGTTTTTAATGATAGGTTTTGCGGGGCTTTTATTGAACTGGCCTTTGATTCCTGGTTTGGGGCTCATCAACGTTTCTTGGTTGCCAGGCTTTAACGCTGATCCCGTATCATGGGGGATTTGGTTTATCTATGTGGGACTCATTCTTGGTATCATAGTTGCGGTGTATTATATTTCTACCGGTTATCAAAAGGTTTTGCTTGAAAGAGTGAAGGTGGGCGAGCAAAATACATGAAACAGACGACGCCGCGGAAAAATATTAAGAAAAAGCCACGCGTTCGAAGAGATTCGGCGCGTTTTTCTCCTTCTCCTTTAAAGAAGAGCGCACCCAAGAAAAGTCTTGGCAAACAAAAGCCTGCCTTAAGTGTGGGGCAATCAAAGGTCTTTATCGTGGTGTGTGCGCTTTTTGCCGTGGTGTTGGTTGGCAGTCTTGTTGATTGGGGAATCAACCGCGGAAAGGTTTATTCGGGCATAAGCGTTGGCGAGGTTGATCTGGGGGGCAAAACCGCGCAAGAAGCCACCGAGCTTCTTGAAAACCTCTACTGGTCTCGTGTTGCTCACACGGGTGTTTCAGTTTTTGCTCATGACGCTGCGCTTGCGAACCGTGAAGAATCGCTACGCATCACTCAAGAATATCTTTCTGATGAACTTATCACTATGGAAGAAGCACGCGAACACCGCTTGGTGTGGCAGGTGAATGCTGCCAGTTTGTCAGTAGCCTTTGACGCCGAAGGTCTGGTTGAGGATGCCCTTGCGTTTGGAAGATCCAACGGGGGAATCTTCAAACGCCTGCAAGCACTCTTTTTCAAGCACACTATTGACCCGCGTGCGCGCTACGATAAAGATGCTTTCGAGACGCTGGCACACGATATTGATTTAAGCATTGGAACTCCGCTTGTTAACTACGATATCCTGGTGGAAGAGGGTGTCGCAGAAGTGGTCGAAGGCCACAGCGGAAACATGCTTGACCGCGAAGAATTTCAGCGCGAACTTGATCGTGCTTTTTTGGAAACCGATGAAAAAGATGTTGCCTTTGTCGCACACACGCAATATGCCCCTTTGCAGATAAGCAAAGAAATGGCACAAGAGGCCTGTGAACGGGTAAACGCGGGCATTTCTTTTGGTGCCCATTTTTCTTCCGAAGAAGCTGCCTGGGTTGCCGATTCTTATGACTTGGGCAAATGGGTCTCAACTGCTGTCGAGGCGTCGGGCGAAACGTGGACACTGCGACCTTATCTTGATTACGAAAAAGCGAAAAGCATGGTGGTTGCCTATATGAAGGCAGACTACGATGGCAAAGAGGTCAAGGTTCGTTTCTTGGTCGAAAAGGGCAAGCCTATTGTTGAGCTTGATACACCAGGAACGATTCCTATGACCGAGGATGCGATTCAGGCGTTAAGCGACTACCTTTTCTCCGAAAAGAGTAAGGTTGAATCCCGCCCAACGGTTACGGTTGCCTACATTCCCATACCCAGCAAGCTGAGCTTTGATGACGCGCTTAACTACGGAGTTATCACGCGTATTGCCGAATACACGACCGAATACACCACCTACGCAACGGCGCGCAACCACAATATTCACCTTGCCGCAGATATTCTCAACAACTCAATCATTGTGCGCGATGGGGGCACCTGGTCGTTTCACGAACGGGCAGGGAACTGCAATGAAGACGCGGGCTTTCAGGGAGCAGGAGCTATTGTTGAAGGCGAGATAGTTGACAACGATATTGGCGGCGGTATCTGCCAGGTGGCAACCACCGTTTTCAACGCGGTATATGAAGCGGGCTATCCCGTTTTGCAGCGACACAATCACAGCATCTACGTTGCGGGCTATCCTGATGGGCGCGATGCGGCCGTCAACTGGCCTGACCTTGACTTTCGCTGGAAGAACAATACAACCTCTGACACCTTGCTCACTATGAGCTACACCGATTCAACACTCACCGCTGCCCTTTATGGCGTGAGTCCTGAATATGTGGTTACCACAAACGTAGGGGAATGGTCTGAAGGGGATAAGTTCAAGAAAAGAATGGTGGAAGACGAAGAACTTCCTGAAGGGTATAGCTATATAAAAACTGAAGGTGTTGATGGCTCGAACATCACGGTTGTGCGAACGGTTTCTGACAAAAGTGGGAATATCTTGTACCAAGATAACTTCATATCAAACTATGAAGCCGTCGACCAAATCAGGCTGGCAGGGCCAAACACCCCTGACCCCGACAAAGCTTCGTCTGCCTCTTCCAACAATTAGCTGTCGCACAACCCGCACAACCCGTACAACCCCAATAGACTTCGTGTTTACTTCGCGCCGCACGGTTTCTTAAAGCCCTTCGGGGAATTTTTCAGTGGTATCATAGAAAGACACCTATCACCGCAAGAAAAAGAAAGGAAAGGAAGCTCGTGTATTATCAGCCCGAAATCGAAACTATGAGCGAAGAAAACCTTCGCGACCTGCAAAGTGAGCGCCTCAAAGAATTGGTTGCCTATGTCTATGAGCGCATCCCGTTTTACCATCAAGCATTTGACGAAGCGGGGATTAGCCCTGAGGACATCAAAAGCATTGACGATATTGCGCGCTTGCCGTTTACGGTCAAACAAGATTTACGGGACGGGTATCCTTTTAAGATGTTTGCGGTTGAAAATGATGAAGTGGTGCGCATTCATTCCTCTTCAGGAACCACGGGAAACGCCACCGTCGTCGGCTACACCGAACAGGATTTGGTGAACTGGGGTGATTGCGTTGCCCGCGCGCTTGTCGCTGCGGGTGCGAGCACCAAAAGCACCGTTCAGGTTGCTTACGGATACGGGCTTTTTACTGGCGGGCTTGGCGCCCACCGAGGTGGTGAAGCGATTGGTTGTACCGTTATTCCTATATCTTCAGGCAATACGCGCCGCCAAATACAGCTGTTAGATGATTTCAACACCGACATCCTTTGTTGTACGCCCTCCTATGCTCTCCACATTGCCGAAAGCGCTCTTGAAGAGGGATATAAGCCCGCAGATGATTTGCAGGTGTCGGCTGCAGTATTGGGCGCGGAGCCGTGTTCTGAAGGAATGCGCAACGAAATTGAAGAAAAACTCGGGCTTAAGGTGCACGACATCTACGGCCTTTCAGAAGTTATGGGGCCAGGCGTGGCGTGGGAGTGCGACAAGCAACAAGGACTTCACGTCTGTGATGACCACTTCCTTGTTGAGATAATCGACCCCGATACGCTTGAGCCAGTAGAAGACGGGCAATGGGGAGAAGCGGTGTTCACCACCTTGACAAAACAGGCGTCTCCTTTGATTCGCTACCGCACACGCGATATCACGCGCATCATCAAGGGTCGCTGTGCGTGCGGGCGTGCCTTGACGCGTATTGACCGCATTGCAGGAAGAACTGACGACATGCTCATCATTCGCGGCGTGAACGTGTTCCCCTCGCAAATCGAAGAAGTTATTACGCAGTTTGAGGAAATTACCGCTCAATATGAAATCATCCTTAAGAGTAAAGGGTCGCTTGACCACGTTGAACTTCATGTTGAAACGGTTCCTGATTTCCCCTTCGACGAAGTACGCAAACTCGAAGCCTTGAAAAAAGATATCGCGCGCGAACTCAAGAGCAACCTTCAGGTTGCCGTAGAAGTGAAAATCGTAGAGCCAAAAACGATAGGGCGCAGCGAGGGCAAGGCAAAACGCATTATCGACATGCGAGAAGGGAGACAATAATGATTTCTCAACTTACGGTATTTATCGAAAATCGCAAAGGGCATCTTGCGCAAGCGTGCCGCGTTATTGCGGATGAGGATATCAATATGCGGGCGCTCTTTCTTGCCGATACGACTGATTTTGGTATCGCGCGCATCTTTTGCGACTGCCCTGAAAAAGCAGCCGAAGCTTTGCGCGGTGCAGGGTTTCGCGCAAAGGTAATAGATGTGTTAGGCGTGCGCGTCCCTGACCGCAAAGGCGGGCTTGCAGAATTACTTGAATTCCTCGACCGTGAAAACGTTGACGTGGAATACGGCTATTGTTTTTCTATAAATGAAAATTTTGCTATCGATGTCTTGAAGGTAAATGATGCTTCTATCGAATTGCGGCTCGTGGAAGCGGGATACGCGCTTGTTCAATCGGAAGAGGTTTACGCACTTGATGACTGCTAGTAGAAAACATCGTTTCGGCGTGCGCGCAGACGCAAGGGATGCGCAGGTGATTTCCTCGCGTGTTTCGAAGGTGTTTTTCGCCTGCATACTTGCGCTTGTTTTAAGCCTACCTGTTGGCATTACGCCTGCCTTTGCTGATGTGCGCAAAGCAGATATAATCTTGGGGGTTTCGGTTGATTCCCGCGGGCTTTCCCTTGCTGATTGCCCGAGCGTTGATGCCGAATATGCTGTTGTTATGGCAGCTGATGGCACCCTTTATTTCGAACGCAATTCCAAAGCAGCCACCCAAATTGCCTCAATCACTAAGGTTATGACAGCGATTATCGTGCTTGAAAACACCGACAAAAACACCCTTATCACGGTAAGCGAACGCGCGGCATATACGGGAGAATCTTCGGCAGAACTGCTTGCGGGGGATGTTCTCACGCGCGACGATACTCTCAAAGCCCTCTTGCTTTCTTCGGGTAACGATGCTGCGGTTGCCCTTGCCGAAGCGGTAGGCTATATCCTTTTGGGAGGCGCGAACGCCAACATTGAAGTTGACCCCTGGGTCGCAGAACAAGCCTTCATCGACCGTATGAATGAAAGGGCTCAGGAATTGGGTTTGGTCGACACCTATTTCGAAAACCCCCACGGGCTTGACGACGACGGTTTTGAAGGGGAACAGCGCAGTTGTGCGCTTGACGTTGCCCGTATGGTGAAGTTTGCGATGGAAAACGAAACCTTCCGTTCGATTGTTGCGACTGCAGAAACTGACATCGAGGTAATCCGCGCCGAGGGCGGCAAGGAAAAACTTCACCTGGAAAGCACCGACCAAATGCTCGGGAATTTCGACGGCGCATGCGGCGTTAAAACAGGTTTTACCGATTTAGCAGGCCCTTGTTTTGCTGGTGCGGCAAACAGGGAAGGGGAAGAATACTATGCGGTTGTGCTCGATTCTTCCGATGCCGACCAGCGTTTTGTTGATGCCCAAATATTGTTGCAGTGGATATATGACCACCAGGTTGAATACCCGCTCGCGCATTCCGATCGATACGTTGACATCAAGAAAAACGGGGAAGTGGTATCGGTGCCCGTTGTTGCCGAAGTGGCACACAGCAACTGGATTGACAAAACCGTAAAAGCAACGCTTGCCGATCCCGACCAAGCCGTAGCGATTTTTGATTTGAACGGTAACATCAACCAAACCTTCGAATACAACACCGTTCAAGGAGATGTGCGCATAGGGGATAAGCTGGGCACCATCACTTTCAAGCAGCGCAATGACGTGCTTCTTACCGTTGATATGGTTGCTTGCGAGGAAATGAAAGCTCCTGGTTTGATTGAGGGCATCGGTATTTGGTGGGATCGCCTTTTCCGCAAATTCTCGGGGCAACAAACAGTTGCTTATTCCATAATAGTTAATCAAACGCCTTTGCTTAATCCGCGTGGTAGCGGATGATGTTGGATATGAGGTCTTTTGAATGGAGGACAAGTGATGGTAGGTAACCTTGAACAATGCCCGGTTTGCGACAGTGCAGTACAAGCCGATGAACAGGTGTGCTCAACGTGTGGGTTCAAGTTTTTAGAATCAACCCAAAGCTTTGCACCCGTTGCGCTCACGGAAGAAGAAATCACGAGTGCCACCGAAGTACAACCTACAATCGCCGTGCTGAGAATTGTACGCGGTCCGCAAATTGAAACGACCTTCCAGCTGGCAGAGGGCACGTATTCCATTGGGAGGAGCCCTCAGTGTTCCATCTTCTTAAACGATATGACGGTATCGCGCCAACATGCCGAGATAGCGCAAAAAGATGACGGCTTTTTCATCAGCGACAACAAATCGTTTAATGGGGTCTGGATTAACAACGAAAGTATCACGGAGACAAAACTTCGCGACGGCGACATTATCCAAGTAGGTGCGTTTTGCTTGCTCTATCAGGAAAGCAACGACCAATAATAAACGCACCACCCCTCGTGAACATTCGATTGGGCACGTAGTGTTAGAGTAACTCTAAGGATGCTTGCCTCGCTTAATGATGAACGGTAAGAGAAGAAAGATGCGGTATATGGAACTACTGTCAGGAAACGAAGCAATAGCACAGGGTGCCTGGGAAGCAGGGGTAAGAATAGGCGTTGCCTACCCAGGAACACCGTCAACCGAAACGATGGAGTGCTTTGCGACGAAAGAAGGGGTCTATGCGGAATGGTGCCCCAACGAAAAGGTCGCTCTTGAGGTGGGGCTTGGTGCCTCAGCTGCAGGAGCACGGGTGCTGGCAACCATGAAGCATGTGGGAGTTAATGTTGCTGCTGATCCTTTGTTTACGGCAGCCTATACGGGTGTAGGCGGGGGATTGGTCATTCTTGCCGCCGATGACCCAGGCATGCATTCATCCCAAAACGAACAAGACTCGCGTTTTTATGCTCTCGCTGCGCGCATTCCTATTTTTGAGCCATCTGATTCAGCAGAAGCGCTTCGCTTTACCAAGGAAGCCTACGACCTATCGGAGCGCTTTGACGTTCCTGTCATGATACGTTCAACCGTGCGCATCTCTCACGCAAAAACCCTCGTAGAAGTCGGAAAACGCACGGAAGTTTCCTTGAAAGAATACACAAAGGATCCCGCAAAGTGGGTCATGATGCCTGCTTTCGCGAAACTGCGCCGCAGCGTACAAGATGCACGTGTTGCCTCGCTCAAAGAAGCGGCTGAAAGTTGTTCTTGCAACGAAGTGATGATGAAGGATAGCGCACAAGGCATCATTTGTTCAGGGGCGGCGTATCACTATGTTGTTGAGGCGCTTCCGCACGCAAGTGTTTTCAAGCTGGGGATAACCTGGCCACTGCCGGCTCAAGCCTTGAAGGATTTTGAGGGAGCGGTCGATAAGCTTTACGTGGTTGAAGAAGCCTCTGACTATCTTTCAGCCCAGGTAAAAGCCTTAGGGATACAGGTGGCCGATACGCCAAAAACCCTTCCCCTTGCAGGTGAGCTGACCCCTGATATCGTACGTCAGGCTTTTGGAGGTAAACCACGCCAAGCCTTTGAGCCGTTTGAGGGTCTACCTAATCGGCCTCCTGCTTTGTGTCCGGGGTGCCCTCATCGTTTGGTTTTCAAGGAGCTTACCCGCGCACGCGCTCTTATTACGGGCGACATCGGTTGTTATACCTTAGGAGCTCTAGCCCCTCTTTCAGCTATGGACACCTGCGTAGATATGGGTGCCTCAATTTCGATGGCGCATGGTTTTGAACTCGTTATGGGTGAGACGGAAAAACCTCAGCCCGTAGTTGCCGTTATTGGGGATTCGACTTTCGCCCATTCAGGACTTACTTCGCTTATGAATACGGTGTACAACCAAGGCGGGGGAACGGTGGCCATTCTTGACAATCGCACGACCGCGATGACGGGGCGGCAAGGAAACCCTTTCAATGGCGAAACGCTTCAAGAGCGCCCAACCCGTGAACTTGATCTTGAAACCGTGGTGGCAGCACTGGGCGTTACCGATATCAAGACTATTGACCCCTTTAACATGAAGGCGGTGCGCCAAGCCATAAAAGAAGCGCTCGCAAACAAAGATTTGAGCGTTTTAATATTTCGCGCGCCGTGTATTCTTTTGGAAAAAACGCGCGACGTTCCTGTTTTTGTGGATGAAACATGTACCGATTGCGGCGTGTGCACAAGTCTTGGTTGTCCTGCCATATCACGCGACGTGTTGGCTCAGCGTGCGGTAATCGACGAGGCGCTTTGTGTGGGCTGCGGGCAATGCGAACAGTACTGCGCAAGTTCTTCGATACGAAAAAGTGGCTCGTGGTAAGCGGTTTTGTTTTCGAAGGGCAGGTTTGATTTTGTGGAAGGTGAAAAAATGAGCACAGAGCCGATAACGGTATTGCTATGCGGTGTTGGAGGGCAGGGAACCATCCTTGCTGCTGATTTGTTGGCACACAGCGCCCAAGCAGCGGGCTATGAGGTCAAGCTTTCCGAAGTGCATGGCATGGCGCAGCGCGGGGGCGCGGTAACCACCATTGTTCGCTTCGGAGAAAAGGTTTCTGCCATGGTGACTGATGAAGGTTGTGCCGATGTCGTTATTGCCTTTGAGACGACCGAAGCTCTGCGCAATATTTCTTATCTTAAGGCAGACGGAAAACTGCTCGTCAATGATGAAACGAAAAAGCCCCTTCCCGTGTTGACGGGAAAAATGGAAATGCCGCCTGACGCGCGGGGAACCCTTACCAAGTTAGGGGCAAGCCTTGTTCCTGCGACAAAAATAGCGCGCGAAATCGGAAATGAAAAATGCAGCAATGTGGTGTTGTTGGGAGCCTTGGCAAACGAGGTTGGGATTGGGAAATCTTTTTGGGAAGCGCAGATTGAAACGCGCCTGCCTGCTCGCTTAACGGAAATAAACCTCACCGCATTTCGAGCAGGTTTTGCTTATGAGGAAGAAGCGGGCTTGCAGTGATGTGGGCTTTCCCTTGCCAGATGAAGGGGATTTGAGCAGATAGCACGGATAGAAGGAGCACGATTGCTATGAGCGTATCTCAGATAAGCGTATTTTTAGAAAGCCGTCCTGGTCACTTGAAGCGTGTACTCGATTCTTTTGAGGAAAACGGCATCAACGTGCGCGGGTTTAGTGCTGCTGACACGGGTGACTATGGGATAGTGCGTTTCATTCTTGACGACCCGAAGCGCGGGCAAGAAGTGCTGAAAGCCAACAAAACGGCAGTTGTTGTTTCTGAGGTTTTGTGCGTGCGCCTTGATGACATCCCTGGGGAACTTGCCCGTGTTGTCGGCATCATTTCAACCCATGCCAACATTGTTTATAGCTATTCACTCGTGTCAACCTTCATCGTTTTTTGCGTTGAGGATTTAGCTTCGGTTGAGTCGCTCCTTGAAAAGCAGCCTGTCGAGATAGTCACCCAAGAAAAACTTGCTGAGACCTTTTCGGAAATGAGCTGAGGGGGCATATCCGATGGCATATCCTATTTTCCAGCCGAACATCGAAACCGCTTCGCGCGAAGAAATTCGTTCTATCCAGCTTGAAAAACTAAAGACCCAAGTTTCATGGGCGTATGACAAGGTCGATTGGTATCGCGCGCGCTTTGATGAAGCGGGGGTCAAACCCGCCGACATACAAACCTTAGAAGACATTCGCCTCTTGCCCTTTACCGACAAGCAAGTTTTGCGCGACACCTATCCCTTTGGGCTTTTCGCCGTGCCCTTAAACGAAGTCTTGCGGCTTCATTCTTCGTCGGGAACAACAGGAAAGCCGATTGTCGTTGGCTATAATGCACACGACCTGGATGTTTGGAGTGACTGCATTGCCCGCCTTGCGCAAATGGCAGGGGTGGTGCCAGGGGATCGCGCACAAATGGCGTTTGGCTATGGCATGTTCACGGGCGGTTTTGGCCTGCACTACGGGCTTGAAAAACTTGGCTGCATGGTTGTGCCTGCGTCATCGGGAAACACCGAGCGCCACCTCATGATGATTGAAGATTACCAAATGACCGTCTTGATAGCCACGCCTTCCTACGCCATGCATATCGGTGAAGTTGCCGAGTCGTGCGGCTTTGATTGGGAAAAATCAAGCTTGCGCGTGGGGCTTTTCGGGGGAGAGCCTTGCCCGCCTGCCCTCAAACAAGAAATAGAAAGCACCATGCATATCACCTGCACCGACAACTATGGTCTAACCGAAGTCATGGGGCCAGGAGTTTCGGGGGAGTGTCTTGCATCACGCGACCATCAGCATATTGCCGAAGATCATTTCCTTTGGGAAGTTGTTGACCCTGAAACGGGGAATGCGGTTGAAGAAGGCGGGGAGGGGGAACTGGTTCTCACGCCCTTGGACAAGCAGGCATTTCCCGTTATTCGCTACCGCACACACGATTTGACACGGGTGATATGTGAACCGTGTGCCTGCGGGCGCACGCACGCACGAATGGAAAAGGTCCGCTCGCGCACCGATGACATGCTCATCATACGCGGCACGAATGTTTACCCTCGTCAGGTTGCAGACGTTTTGGCAGGCATCGCGGGAGTCAGCCCGCATTTCCGCATCGTGCTTGACAACGACAAAGGACTTGACACGATGAGTGTTTTGGTCGAACTCGAACCTGAAGCCTTGAGTGATTCTTTCGCTGCTATGGATACCTTTAGAAAGCGCATTGCTGAAAAACTGAAGCAAAACACTCTTGTCTCTGCGCAGGTAAAACTTGTTGAGCCAAACGGCATTGAAAGAACCTTCGGCAAGACAAAGTATGTTGAGGACAATCGAAAGAAATAAGTGCTTCGCCTAAAAAATCACGTGTACCACGCTTGAGAAAAGAATGGCAAGAATATAGAAAACACCCAAGCCAATATTGGCGTTAAGGCAAGATGCCATAGCAGGTGCTCTTGTTTCAAAGACAAAGGGATTTTTCCAAAGTGTTGACAAAAGAGGGTAGAGGATAATCAGCATAAAGCCCACCACGAGCAATCCTGCCGTGAAAAAAAGAGCCACCAAAAGTCCGATTAAAACAATCCAGCCGACAAGCGCCCCCTGATAGACTTTACGCGCTCGAGCACGCCCCAAAAGAACAGGAAGCGTTTTTCTGCCTGCTTGGATATCCTTTTCGATATCGCAGAGGTTATTCGTAAACATAATTAAGCCTATCCCTACCACCAAGGGAAGGGAAAGCCACAACATTTCAAGGCTGAAAATTCCCGTGAGCGCCTGATATGAGGCGAGTGCGATAAGGTATCCCATCGTGATTCCGCTGATGACCTCGCCAAGAGGAAGGTAGGAAAGGGGAGTCTTTCCTGCGGAATACAACACGATGATGGCGGCTCCGATAAAGCCGATAGCAAGAGGTATCCACCCCGCACAGACGATGACATATAGTCCCAAGGCCGCTGCGCAAGCGACAAAACCAACTGCCAAGAAAAGTACCGAGGTAGGATTTACCTTGTTATAGACCAACACTGCATCCGTGGGGTCTTTTTGGTTTTCGAGGCTGTCGGCTCCTTTTTTGAAGTCGAAGTAATCGTTTAAGGTATTGGCGGTTGCCTGCATAAGAATGCTGATGCAAAGCAGTGCTAAAGCAAGGCTGACCGAGATGAAGCCCTGCGAAACCGAAGCAAGCGCCACTGCAAACAAGACAGGAATGATGGCAGCAGGCCACGTGTGAGGAGCTGCAAGCTGAAGAGCAAGTTTGGGGCTTAGAGAAGCGTAGGTGGGTTTTTCATTTTGCAAAGAACCTTGAAAAGAAGTATCTTGAGGGTTTTCTTGCATCGTGCCCTATCCGTTCGTTGGTTTCATCTTTGAATTTCGTTTACCATTGTATATGATTGTAGAATTGAAATGTGTGGGTCTTTGCGTTTGTCGTTTACTGCGAGGTGAATTTCGGTGATTGCTGAAACGAAAATAAAAGTGCGCTATGCCGAAACCGACAAGATGGGCGTTGTTTATCACGCCAACTATCTCATCTGGTTTGAAGTGGGCAGAACCGACTTTCTCGAAGCACTCGGCTTTCCCTATCATCTCTTCGAAGAAAAGGGACTCATGTCTCCTGTTGTTCACGCGGAAATAAACTATGCCACGCCTGTTCGCTATGGCGAAACGGCTTTGGTGCGCACCCGTTTGGTAGAACTAAGTGGCGTTAAGAGCGTTTTTCAATATGAGGTCTTTGCCGAAGGGGCGGATATCACAACCGAAAAGCCCTGCTGCACGGGAAAAACCGTGCATTGCTTTGTAGCAGAAGACACATTCAAGCCCCTCAGCATAAAAAAAGATACGCCCGAACTTTATCAGGCGTATCTCGAAGTGCTTGAACCGTAGCGCTTGGCAGGGTTTAGAAGGTATCCCAATCGAGGTCTTTGGAACTGACGTTTCCGCCTTCAGAAACCTGTAAATCTAAGGTGTAGGAATAGTTTGTTTCAAACACCATAGTGTCGGTACCAGAATCGTCAAATTCCATTTGATAATAATATCCGTCATCACCAAATAAATCGCTATCCCCGAACCAGTTCTCTCCAACAGCTGCTCTAATCTTGTAGGTGTTTACTGGCAGGGTAATTCTTAAGCTTGAGCCAGGAGTTATGAAAAGGGACGATACCAAGGTGTCTCCATTATAGATTTTTAGGAAAGTCAGGGCAGTAGAAGAATTTGAGGTAATCGTGAAATCGCACGCCATAATCGAAAAATCAGGGTTGCGATAAACTTCTTTGCTGCTTGTTATGGGGACTATGCAGGCTTGCGCACGCGCGGCAGCATCGCTGTAGTCGCCCAAGAGCATGAATGCGTTATACGCTTCGTAGCGCTTGTCCTCATTGAAAAGTATGTCGGCGAGCGAATATTCACATTCTTGAGCCTTTACATCAGCGTCAAGGAAATTGCTATAAGCAAGGCTGTCGAAGTACACCAGTGCCTCTTTGTACTTGCCCGCTTTTTGAAGTTCAAGGGCTTTGGCATAATCTATGTGATTCTCGCACAGCGTCGCAAGCTTAGTGGAGTCCTCAAAATCGCCAAGCGAGTTTAATAGCTTTAAGGCTCCTTCGTAGTCGCCTGCATCAATAAGGGCTTGCGCCTTTTCGTAATTTATATGGTCAGAACAAAGAAAGCTGTAATAAGTGGAATCCTGGTAGTCGCCTAAATCGCGGAATTTCGCAAGCGCTTCTTCATAGTTGCCTTTTTCCATGAGTTCAATCGCCTGGTTATAGTTGGTTGAGCGATTGTGTTCGCTGACCAGCGCAAAGGCTACGATGCCAAGAACCACAACGAGAAGACCAGCAAGTATGCCGATGAGAACCTTGCGCCCTTTTTTCTTCTTTTTGGGCTTGGCGGAACCGTTGATAGTGGCAGGCACAAACGGTGCAGCAGGTGTTGGGGGTAGGGGAGCCGTTTGATAAGCAACTTGCGAAGCATCAGGTGCGGGATATAAGGGCTGCTCTTGAGGTTGCAGAGGTTCGAGTGGTTGTGTCGGTGGCTCGAGCGATGCTTCGAGTGGTGGTTGCGGGGTAGGGTCAAACTCTTGTACAGGGGCGGCAAGGGGAACCGTAGCAGCAGCTTCGGCAGGAGGGGCAAAGGTTTGCGGCTCTTCTGAAAGTGTTGGCGGTGGGTAGGCAAGGAATGCAGGAGCGGCTTCTTCGGATTTGACTGAAGCATCCTCAAGGTTTGCCTCTAGGGAGACTTCGGCAATTTCTTGTTTCGGTTCAGCTGCTATTTTCAAGTCCGCAGTATTTTCTTTGGCGGATTCTTTTTTACTAGCCTTTTCTTTTTTGGCAGGCTTTTCCTTTTTGATAGGTTCAGCGTCAGGGGAAACCGTTTCTTCTAAGGAAGGGGCTGGCTCGGGCGTAGGCTCGGGCGCGGGTTCGACCACAAGAGGCGCTACCTCCAAGGCTTCAACTTTGACATCATCTTGAGGGATTGAGGAAAGTGATAGTCCGCACATTTGACAAAAGGCGTGACCGTCGGCAGTGAGATTTCCGCAGCGAGGGCAATTCATGGGAGAGCCTCCTTATACGATGTAAAGCAATCTTGCTGCCATTATAATAGCAATCGCATTCCCACGGAAGCAGAATAGAATAATAGTCTATAAGTATATTTTTAGGTTTACATAAGATATATTATCATACTTTTATATACCGTGTGCGGTAGAGTAGTTTTTGTTATTGCGCGACGCAAGCCGAAGCAATCTAGGCAGCTAAGGAAATGCCCCGACCCATCGTCATTGCGGGCTCGACCCGCAATCTTAAACCTGCATTACCCCTTTGCCAACGAGCGCTTTGACCCTCATTCCTTCTATTTTCCGCTCAAAACCGCACTTTTCTCTCATATTACGCCTTTGACCTGGTATTTTATAAACGAAGCTCTGAGAGCCCTTCTAAGCCCCTATCTTTGTCCTCAATGAGTATTAGGTCATGAAAAATACGGTTCTTAGCAGCGGTTTTGGTCGAAAAGTGCTCTTTTAGTCCACCTGCGGCATACGCGCCGTCTTTTCTTGTTGGAGAACCTTCAAACTTTCCTGTATCTCTGCCAACTGATATTCAAGTACGGTTTCTTGGTTTTCTAAAATGGCGAATTGTTCGGCGCGCGTTACCTCGTTTGCAAGAGACAATCTCACGAAGTATTGGATGCCTTCAATGGATAATCCGCTTTTACGCAGCGCATCCATGAGACGCAGCCACGACACATCGTTATCAGAAAAACTTCGAACCTGGTTTTTGTCGCGATACAGATGCGGGAAAAAGCCACACTTGTCGTAGTAGCGCAACGTGTAGGCTGAAATTCCTGTCATATCCGCCACTTCGCCGATTGCGTATTGCGGCTTTGACAAACCCGATTCAACTGAGCCGTCCGCTAAAACTTCATCCATACTAACCTCGTTCTCTACCCTTAGAGTTACTCTAATGCAACTATATTACCCTAGAGTAACTCTAAGGTCAAGACTTGGAAGCTAGCGACCGCTGCTTCCGAAGCCCTGAGAGCCGCGGGCGGTTTCATCAAGGCTATCGCAGAGCACTATGTTGGGTTCCTCAACGCGCATGATGACTAACTGAGCAATACGATCCCCTTGGCGTATGGTAAAAGTTTCTTGAGGGTCGAGGTTAATCGCAATAACCTGCACTTCTCCCCTATAATTGCTGTCAATCAAACCAGGGCTGTTGACAAGGGAAAACCCGTGATGAAGAGCCAGTCCACTTCGCGGGAGCACAAAGCCAGCATAGCCTTTGGGGATTGCCATGCTAATTCCTGCGGGGATAAGCGCGCGCTCGAAGGGCTTGAGAACCACGTCTGTCGCGGCACATAAATCAAGCCCCGCATCCCCGCTGCGGGTATGAGAAGGTGGTTTTAAGTTAGGAGCATGCAGGCGTACGGGAAGTTCGAGACCATCCACCTTATTGCTGCCCTTCCAAAGCGGTGGCAAATTCTTCGATATTTTGAAAATCCTTATAAACGCTGGCAAAACGAACGTAGGCAACATCGTCAAGCGCATGAAGTCTTTCTAAGACCATGTCGCCAAGGCTTTTCGAATTGATAGAATTCTTAAGCGTGTTTCTCAGCTCTAATTCAATATCGTCTATGAGCTCGCCAATCTGCTCGGAATTGATGGGACGCTTTGCACAAGCAATCAGCAAGCCCCTGAAAAGTTTTTCGCGGTCATACACTTCAGAAGAACCGTCTGACTTGACCACTATCAACGGGGCGCTTTCAAGACGCTCATAAGTAGTGAAACGATAGCCGCACTCAAGGCATTCGCGGCGGCGGCGGATAGAGGCGTTATCTTCAGACGGACGCGAGTCAACGACCTTAGATTCCGAATGGACACAAGAAGGACAACGCATGGCACTCCTTTTCTCGTATGATGAACTACCCTAACATACAAGATATTGTGCCACAATGTTTCTCTGAAAATTTCTAAAAATATATGCCTTAAAGTAGTGTGTCGGCAGGATGGCACATTACACGAAGAGCGTTCCTGTATCAGAAACGCTCTTCGGAACCTGTCGCAGAACGCAGCATCTGCGACAGATAGCAGGAAGGTGTGCTTTTGTGCGGAAACTGCCCCCTTACAATATCGCAGAGTTTCCGACGAAGATAAAAGCAAGTGAAAGAGCAAACAGGCAGCTTCCTATTGCCACGGTCTGCCACGGCTTTGCTTTGTTAAAAGACTTCCCGCGCAAAGACCCATAGCGCAAGTCTTGAACGCTGGGAGTTTCTAAAACGCTTACCAACAGCCTTTCGGTAAAACGTGATTGAGACCCAAATTCAGATGCGCTGCTTTCTTCACTATCAAAAAATGCGGGAAAACTTACAATATTCTCCAGGTGTTTTGACTCGAGAGCAGAGGAACCCTGTGTTGGATAAGGTATTCTTTTGAAATTCTTCATATTTTGTATCCTTTCCTCTTGCTTAGAACTTTTGTTCGTGTATACTATAAAGCGAACAGAGGTTCATGTCAAGAAGTTTTTCAAACATTTGTTCGTGCTGTGAAAGGACAGGTCATGACCGAAAAAGTTACTAAGCGCCAAAGGGCTGTATTAAATAGTATCGAAGACTGTATCCGTGAAAAGGGCTACGGACCAACCGTGCGCGAGGTGTGCCAAAATCTTGGGCTCTCCTCCCCCTCCACGGTTCATGTTCATTTGAAAGCGCTTGAGGAAAAAGGGATGATTAAGCGTGACCCCTTGAAGTCGCGCTCCATTGCTCTTACCTATCCGCTTGACGGGGGCGCTTCCGTGTCTCAAAGTAATGTTATCCGCCCCAGCTTTAGCAAGGTGCTCGACCTTCCCTTAGTGGGCAATGTCGCGGCAGGTGTGCCTATCCTTGCTGAAGAAAACATTATCGATACCATCACCTTGCCCGTCGACATTGTGGGCGATTCGGCGGCATTCCTGCTTTCCGTGCGGGGTGATTCGATGATTGAAGCGGGTATCAACAGTGGGGATTATGTCGTAGTGAAAGAACAGCCGACGGCAACCAATGGTGACATTGTTGTTGCGATTGTTGATGACGGTGCCACCATTAAGCGCTTCTATAAGGAAGACAGCCACATTCGCTTACAGCCCGAAAATTCCTCTATGGAACCCATTATTACCACTGATTGTTCCATAGCGGGCAAAGTGGTTGCCGTGTTCCGCCGCCTTTAGGGTTTCTTATACTTTATAGGGGGAAAAGAGGTTCGCGTATTGCTCGTTGACCAGCATAGTGATACAAGTACCCTGGTCGCTATGTTCTTCAGAGACAATAGAACAGCGCTCATGAATAAGGGAAACTAAGTCTCCTCGATTATAGGGTATGCACACTTCCATGTGTTCATCGCGTGCAGCGGCGATGCGGGCAATATGAGCAACAAGGCTTTCAGTCCCCTCGCCACTCAGTGCTGAAATAAAAATCGCATCGCGGTGGCGCAGTTTAATTGCTTCAAGCGCTTCTGCTTCAAGAAGGTCTATCTTATTGAAAACCTCAACGCGGCTGATGTGGTGCGCATTGATTTGTTGAAGCACCGTATCAACGGCAACAATCTGTGCTTCGTATTCCGTTGAAGAAGCGTCGATGATGTGCAAAAGCAAATCAGCACCAACAATTTCATCAAGAGTTGATTTGAAGGCTTCTACCAAAGTTGTCGGAAGTTTTTGGATGAAACCAACGGTATCGGTAAGGGTAATCTCGCGCCCTTCGGGCAAAACGTATTTTCGTGTTGTTGAATCAAGGGTGGCAAACAGTTTATCGTAGGAAAGCACTTCGGCTTCGGTCATAAAATTGAGCAAACTCGACTTCCCCGCATTGGTGTAGCCCGCAAGGGCAACCTTGAAAACGCCGCTTTGGTAGCGTCCGTCGCGCTGAATTGTGCGCACATCTGAAAGATGTTTCAGTTCGCGCTTGATGGTGGTGATGCGCTTGCGCACCATACGGCGGTCAACTTCAAGCTGGCTTTCGCCCTCACCAAAACGCGACCCAACGCCGCCGCCCATACGATTCGCGGCAAGATGCGCCCACATACCACGCAAGCGCGGAAGCAAGTATTCGTTTTGCGCCAAACGTACCTGCAAACGACCTTCCTTGCTTGTTGCGTGAAGCGCAAAGATATCAAGAATAAGTGCCGTGCGGTCAATCACCTTTACTTTTTTTGGAACGATTCTCTCAAGATTCGTTTGTTGAGAAGGGCTGAGTTCATCATCAAAAATAACGACATCGGCATCAAATGTCGTGCATAGTTTTGCAACTTCTTCAGCTTTGCCCGCCCCAATAAAGGTTTTCGGATGAGGGGATTCGAGTTTTTGTGAAGTACACGCCACCACTTCTGCACCGGCCGTATTGGCAAGACGTTCCAGTTCGGCAAGGCTTTCCTCAAGACTCCATAGCGGGTCAGAGCGGTCTACGCCAACAAGAACCGCGCGTTCTACAAGCGGGTCATCAATTTCAAAATACTTCTTATTCGTCATAGCTTACCTTTTGCGTGCTACATATTTTCTTTTATGCGACGCACCGCTTCAAGAAGTCGGTCATCAGGGGTGGTGAGCGAAATGCGAATAAAGCCTTCGCCATCAGGCCCGTAACCACTTCCAGGCGTCACAATAACGTGAGCCTTTTCAAGCAACCTGGTTGCAAAACTTTCAGACGTTTCCCCTTCAGGAACCCGCGTCCAAATATAGATGGTTGCCTTCGGCGCGATACATTCCATACCGATTGCTCTTAGCGCATCAACAACAAGGTCGCGGCGGCGCTGGTAGAGCGCACACATTTCACTAATGCAGGTCTGCGGTGCTGTCAAGGCAGTGATTGCCGCATCCTGGATTGCATTGAACTGCCCCGAATCAAGGTTGTTCTTCACGGTGCCCAATGCAGCAACTGCTTCAGCATTGCCGCAGGCAAATGCAATACGCCATCCTGTCATATTGTAGGCCTTCGACAAGCTGAAAAATTCAATACAGCATTCTCTTGCGCGCGGGCGTTCCAATATTGAAGGGGCGAGATAGCCGTCGAAGCAAATTTCTGAATAGGCATTGTCATGCGCCAGCAAAATATCGTGTTCTATGCAAAAATCAATCGCCTTGTCAAAGTACTCTTCAGTAGCAAGAGCACCCGTTGGGTTGTTGGGATAGCCCAAAAACATGATTTTTGCGCGCGAGAGAACCTCTTCGGGAATGTTGTCAAAATCAGCCAAAAAACCCTGCTCTGCCCGCATCGGCATGAAGTAGGTCTCGGCACTTTGGAGAGTTGCGCCCCCCGAATACACGGGATAGCCGATGGAAGGAGCAAGAACCCAATCGCCCGGGTTTACAAAAGCGGTGTGCAAGTGAGCAATGCCTTCTTTGCTGCCGATAAGCCCGAGCACTTCGGTTTTAGGGTCAAGATCAACTCCAAAGCGATTTTTCATCCACTGAGCACACGCGCTGCGATATGCAAGAGAGCCTGAATAATCAGGGTATTGGTGGTTCTCGGGTTTATCGAGCGCCGTCTTCATGGCGTCCACTATATGGGCAGGAGTCGGCATGTCGGGATCGCCGATTCCTAAAGAGATGACATCGATGCCCTGTTCTTTGAGAGCATTGCGTTTTTTGTCTATTTGGGCAAACAGATAAGGAGCCATGTGGTTTAGGCAATCAGCAGTTTTCATGCACTATCCTTCCTCGTATTTTAGTTGGTGAAACAATCGCGGTGAAACAAATTGCTCAAGGTTCAAAGGGCAAGCTGGTCTATTTCTATACTACCTGAAAACACCTCGGTTGCAGGTCCTGTCATAGTGATATGGTCATTTTCATCCATGAGAATATGAAGCGTTCCGCCCCGAAGGATGATGTCAACTTCGCGGTTAGCTCTTTTAGTGAGGATGGCTGCTGCTGCCGTGGCGCAAGCACCCGTGCCACACGCAAGCGTTTCTCCGCATCCGCGCTCAAACGTGCGCACGGAAATACCGTTTGTGCCCACGCACGCAAATTCAATATTTGCTTTTTGGGGAAAGGCGGGATGCTTTTCAAAATAGGAACCGACCCGTGCCAAGTTGAGATTCTCTAAATTCTTTTCAACACCTGCTTCAAAAAGTTCGTTGGATAGAGCTGCAAAATCGTCAACAAAACAAACCGCATGGGGGTTTCCCATAGAAACGCAGGTAAAAGGAAAATCTCCCCACGGCGAGGCAAGGGGGGCTTCCTTTATGCAGGGTATTCCGTTTTTGGTTTCGGCGTTAGCTAGAAGGGTGGTCGGAATCTTTTCGGGAAGAAACTCAGGACAGCCCATAGCAACACTTGCCACGCTCAGTTTTTCATCTTCGTCAACTTCAAATCGTATCGGGCGCTGCCCTGCAAGAGTATCGGCGACGAAATGCTTGCTCGACGCTGCTACAAAACCCCTGTCAACCAGGTATTTTGCAAAGCAACGAACGCCGTTTCCACACATTTCGGCAAGGCTTCCATCAGAGTTGATATAGTGCATGTACGCTCCACCTTGAACCCGTTTTGACGGACGCACTAAAATGACCCCGTCAGCACCAATCCCAAACTCGCGGTGACACAAGGCGGCTACTTCTTCAGCGCTTAAGACAATCTCTTCGGAATAATCGTCAATAACAATGAAATCATTGCCACAGCCATGCATTTTCACAAACTCAAAAACCCTCACTTCGTTCATCTCCTCAACTCATTTCAGATTCCATTGTAGCAAGGAGCGCGCCTGCTTGGGAGAATAGGGTTTCGATATCCCCCGAATCTGCATTGAGCCACGTGATGCGCGCATCACTGCGCAACCAGGAACGCTGACGCTTGGCATAACGATGAGTTGCTACCTTCATTTCTTCGCATGCTTCATCAAGAGTAATTTCGCCATCGATGAATCTCACGATTTCCTTATAGCCTATTGCTTGTGGTGCGGTAATCGCTTCACGAAACCCTTGTTTAAGAAGCAGCGCGACTTCGTCTAGGAGGCCTTCTTCGATCATGGCTTCAATTCGTTTGTCGATGCGGGCATTCAAACACGCGGGCTCAACTGCCAAACCAAGAAACACGGCAGGCACCACCTGAGCAATTTCGTGAAGGTGTGCGTGGACGTGGGCATAGCTGGTGTTTTCTTCGAGCATCTCAAAGGCACGAACTACGCGCCGAACATTGTTCGGATGAATCAATGCGGCACTTTGCGGGTCTTTTTGCGCGAGCAAATCCCACAAAGCATCCGCGCCTTTTTCTTCGGCAAGGCGCATATAGTGTGCGCGAATCGCATTGTCGACCTGCTCGCCGCGGGGGAAATCATAATCGTCGAGAGCTGCTCGAACGTAGAGATTGGTACCTCCACAAAGAACTGAGCGTTTTTGTCGTGCGTCAATTTCTTGAAAACAGGTGCGTGCATATGTTTGATAAAGCGCTGCAGAATATGAAGTATCGGGGTCACATAAATCAATACCATGATGTACAACGCGCATTTCAGAAGGCTTGAGTTTTCCCGTGCCAATATCCATGCCCTTATAAACCTGCATGGAATCCGCACTCACCACTTCCCCACCAAAAGCTAAGGCAAGCTCTTGCGCCAGTGCTGATTTTCCTGAAGCCGTGGGACCTAAGACGGCAATCACGGGTGCCGACAGAGAAAGGACGTTTTTGTGTGGATGCGAAACTTCGATGATGATTCCTTAGCGGGTTGGTATCACGAGATAATTCTACCCTTAAGATACCACGTTTTCGCCTCTTCGATTTTTACCGTAACAAACTTTCCGAGCAGTTCATCAAGCGTGGTATCAGCAGGAATTTTGGCATGAACCGTTTGATTTTTCGGGCTTTTGCCTGCAAGCAATTGTGCGTCACGTTTCGACGCTCCTTCAACAAGCACTTCAACAAGTTTTCCCGTATCTTTTTGATTTTGCTTCCAAGCATTTTCTTGAACAAGGCCAACGAGTCTGTCGAAACGCTCCTGAATTACTTCGGCAGGAGTATCATCATGCAGCTTTGCCGCAGGAGTGCCTTCGCGCTTTGAATAGATAAAGGTGAATACCTGGGTATAGCCGACCTCGGAAATCACCTTGCACGTTTCTTCAAAATCAGCCTCGGTCTCACCAGGGAAACCAACGATGATATCGGTTGAAAGAGCGATATCAGGGCAGGTGCGCCGAAGCTTTTCGATAAGAGATACATAATGTGCCTGCGTATAATTCCTGTTCATGGCAGTCAATATCTTGTCTGAGCCCGATTGGATGGGCAAATGCAGCGCGGGCATGAGAGATTTCAGATTTCCAAATGCCTCAATCACTTCATCCGTTAAATCCTTAGGATGGCTTGTGGCAAAGCGAAGGCGCGCAATTCCTGTTGCATCAAGTTCCTTAAGCACATCAGCAAAGCGCGGTGTGCCATACAAGTCGCGCCCGTAAGAGTTCACGTTTTGCCCGAGCAAGGTGATTTCTTTTACGCCGCTTTCTACATAACCAGCCGCTTCGCCGACTATCTCTTCAAGCGGACGGGACTTTTCCCTGCCGCGCACATAAGGGACAATGCAGTAGGAACAAAAGTTATTGCACCCCACCGTGATGGGAAGCCAAGCTGCCCAATCGTTGACGCGCGCAATAGGCAAATCGGTTGAAAAGCCAGCTGCAGCATCGAGGACCTCAACATGGTGCAAGCCGTCATCAAGGGCAGTCATGAGCAACTGCGGCAAAGAAGCAATGTTGTGGGTTCCGAATACGATATCGATATGCGCCAGTTCTTCGGTCAACTTTTCGCCATCACGCTGCCCGATACAGCCCCCCACCGCAATAAGTCTTTTCTTGAAGGGAGAATCCGCACGAAGTGAAAGATTTTTCATGGAAGCAACTTGCCCCATCAGGCGGGTGTCGGCAGCTTCTCGCACACAGCAAGTCATAAAGATTACGATGTCTGCTTCTTCATAGCTATCCACCCACCGAGACCCCAAATTCTCAAGAATGCCACACACCCGTTCTGAGTCGTGCTTGTTCATTTGGCATCCGAAAGTGCGGACGCAAAAGCTTGTTTCAATAAGTTCTTTGAGCATGGACGATTCTTATTCGCATCGAGGCTAAAACGATGCTTCCGAACTCATTTCGGGAACGCCGTCGGAAGGATTGTAGACACCGCGCAAATAGCGCGGCTCAACCGTAAAACGAATGGCAGTGCGATATTCTCCATCAATGATTATGTCGGCAAACGAAGGAATACAGGCGATTTCAATACCGATGGGAGACAAAAAGCCGCGTGAGATTGCGATTGCTTTGACCGCCTGGTTCACCGCGCCCGCACCAACGGATTGGATTTCAACGCATACGCCGTCTTTAACCATACCAGCAATTGCTCCTGCAACCGAAGCGGGAGATGATTTTGAAGAGACCTTAAGACAGCCGATTTCCGGTTTGAGTTCAGGGTTATTGGTCACGTGTGTATCCTTTATTTTTGGTCCATCTATCCTGTGTTTACGCGCTACTTTTCACTGCTGCAATACTGTTTGTATCTATTTTAGCCAAACACACAGCCAAACGCAACTGAACACATAAATGACGAGGGAAAAGGCAGGCTCAGTGGGACGCTGGTAGGACCTCGGCGGAAAAGGACGGGAAGCTGGTGGGAACTTGCTAGGAAGGCACAAAAATCACGACAGTTTATTGAGGGGAATCTTGATGCTTATCGCTTCCTTTGACAACGCCAGTTCAGGCTTCATATTTTCATCAAGATAGTAACGCTTTGCCAAATCTTTATAGGCTCGCTGTATATTCTCGGCGAACTCATCAAGATCGTCGGGATGCACTTTTAACCCCCTCGCATCGCGGGCCAGCAGTTTGTGCATATCTTTATCACGCTTTTTTCTCTTTTCGCCTGAATCGGCTTCATCAATCGTAACTGATTCGATAAACGGAGAAAGGACGGCTATTTCCCCATCCATGATGCGCCTTGCCGAGCGCTCGGAAATGTCGAGTCCCATCTGTGTTGCTAAGGTGACGAAGTGAGACGGACTTGCCGCAGTACCCAGCCGCTTTATGAGGGAAAGTTCTTCGGGATTGTCGCAAAAGGTTCGCATGCTTTTCGTCAAAGTCGCATTGCCGTATTCGAAAATTGTTGCGGCAATTTCGGTAGGCGAACCCAGATACACCTCACAAAGTTCTCGATGCTCGAAAGCAAATTCCGCGACAATGCGATTGATATTGTGAGGACCCCTCACAACAAGAGCGCCCTCGTCGTTAAAAGTGAAGATTGGCAAAGAAGACTGGTCCGTTTTTTCGGGAAGGCTTTTTAAGTTGGTTTCGATAAGAAAAGCAGCGCCTTTGTCTTTGCCCGAAGCGACCACGCAAGCATGTATTGCATTAACAGAAATCGAATAGAGCGCCATGCCGCGCCCGTGCACACCCCACGTATCAACGTGCATGCTGTCGAGTTTTGAGGTAACCCGCGGCTCAAAGATTTTGCCCTGCATTGCCTCGGGAATACCCGCGCCATCGTCAATAATGCTTATGAAGCGCTGCTCGCCTTCGCGGGAAAGCGCGAGAAAAATATTGCGAGCACCCGCGTCGCGTGCGTTGCGCAGCAGTTCAATAATGATGTCTTCCGTGCAGCGAATGTCGTGTTTTGCCTGACGGCGTTGTGCTTCGCTGCTCCGTAAACGAACGTAGCCATCTCCGAGGTCGTCCTCGACCCGAAGATGGCTATCGCCACAAATTTCATCAATAAAGGATGTTAAAGAATCATCCACAGCTTATTTTGCGAAATCGATTGCACGGCTTTCGCGGATAACAACAACTTTCACCTGACCTGGATATTGCATTTCATTTTCAATTTGATTCGCAATATCGTGAGCCAAAACTACCGTTGAAGCCTCGTCGATTTCCTCAGGAGTTACCATAACACGAACTTCACGACCTGCTTGTATCGCATAGGTGCGCTCGACGCCCTTGTGGTTATTGGCGATTTCTTCAAGTTTTTCAAGCCGCTTGATGTATGAATCGAGGGTTTCCTTGCGGGCACCTGGTCGGGCAGCCGAAACGGCATCCGCCGCTTGCACCAAAACATCAAGAACACTTTGCGGTTCGATGTCGTTGTGATGTGCTTCGATGGCCTGCACGATATCGCCCTTTTCGCCAAAACGACGAGCAAGATCGGCACCGATTACCGCATGGCTTCCCTCAACTTCATGGTCAACCGCCTTGCCAAGGTCATGGAGCAAACCTGCCCGTTTTGCAGGGATGGGGTCAAGCCCCAGTTCTGCTGCCATAACTCCGCACAAATAGGCAACTTCTAAGGAATGGTTGAGAACATTTTGCCCGTAAGACGTGCGGTAGCGCAAGCGCCCAAGGGTTTTAACCAGTTCGGGATGAATGTCATGTATGCCCGTATCAAAACTGGCCTGTTCGCCCGCTTCCAAAACACGCTGATTAACGTAATCTTCTGCTTTGGCAAACATTTCTTCGATGCGAGCAGGATGGATACGCCCGTCCGAAATAAGGTTTTCCATAGTGACGCGTCCGATTTCACGACGAACAGGATCGAAACATGAAATGGTAACGCATTCGGGTGTGTCGTCAATAATCAAGTTCGTACCCGTGAGCTGTTCGAAGGAACGAATGTTGCGCCCTTCGCGTCCAATAATGCGACCCTTCAAATCATCGGTGGGAATATGAATAGAAGAAACCGTGTTTTCAGCTGAATGGTCAGCAGCAACTCGCTGTATCGCAAGACTGAGTATCTCGCGAGATTTTTTGTCGGCTTCCGACTTGGTGCGTGCCTCAGCATCGCGGATGATAGTAGCGCTTTCATGAGCCACTTCATCTTTCAAAGTTTCGAGCAATTCCGACTTTGCTTCTTCAGGTGTCATACCCGCGATGTGCTCAAGCCGCACATTTACTTCTTCTGATAAGGCTTTCAGTTCATGGGAACGTCGATCAAGTTGCCCTTGTTGTGAAGAAATTTGATGTTCGCGCGCATCGAGCGATTCAACACGTCTGTCAAGCGATTCTTCACGCTGAGAGATACGATTTTCTGCTACGCGAACCTCGCGCATGCGTTCTTTGTTTTCTGTTTCAGCTTCCTGCTTTAATTTGAATACTTCATCTTTTGCTTCAATAACCGCTTCTCTGTGAAGCGTTTCGGCTTGTTTCTTTGCATCAGTGAGCAAACTATCAGCTTCTTGTGCAGCACGCTTGGTCGAAGCGTTTACCACAAAACGCGCGATAACAAAGCCGAGAGCGATACCAACAATAGCGCCAATGACGAGCCATAAAAATTCAGGCATTCGCTCCCCCTTTCTTTTGTGTTTCGTTACAATACTCTGTTCAAAAGACATAAAAAATGCCAAGTAAACTCTCGGCATGAGCAAACGCACATAAGGGCATCTCTTATTTTATCTTCTATAACAAATACCATGTATGGTACGTATAACTCAAGCGTCTTACATCATAGAGCTATACGCGCGATTTGTAAAAGCTATCAGGCGAAAAACTAGAAATTACCCTTCTTTTTTGACTACCATCACATTTAATCCAAATTTTCAGACCAAATCTTAGCTGCTGTAGCCGCCACCGAAGAGGCAAAGCCCCTTCCCAAGAGTTTTCGATACGCCCCGTCACGCTTGTTTTTCGTTTTTGGAGGCTTTCTTTCAAGGAAAGCAAGGGCACGCGTCAGTTCGTCTTCGCCCTCTTCAAAAGAAGAGCCTTCCTCCCCTTCAGAAACCGCATCCCTGTTTATCCCTAAGCGTTGCAGTTCGAAATCTATTCCTTGCATCCCCCGCCCCGCATTCATGCGGCTTCTGACAAACATTTCGGCAAAGCGAGCATCGTTTATAAGGTCGCAATTTTCCGCGCGCACAAGGGCTTCTTCAATTTCTTGTTCGGGAAAGCCTTCCCGAACAAGACGCGAAAACATTTCTTGTTTTGAGCGTTCCTTGAAAGAAACCAAAAAGGCTATGCGCTCAAAAGCTGATTGCTGCGCGGGTTTAGGAGCGATTGGCTTGCCCACGATTATTTCGCAGCACTTTTCTTCTTGGATGCTTCTTCTTCAGATAAGTTCGCAACAAACGGTATATCAAAGGCTTCGCGCACCTTCAGTTCTATTTCATGGCACAAATCAGGATTGCTTTTCATGAACGCCTTCGCCGCTTCACGCCCCTGCCCAAGCCTTTCTTCGCCATAGGTATACCACGCCCCGCTTTTCTTCACGATTCCCGCTTCAACACCCATATCTACCACACAGCCTTCGCGCGATATGCCTTCCCCATACATAAGGTCAAATTCAGCCTGGCGAAATGGCGGCGCGACTTTGTTCTTGACAACCTTTACGCGCACCCGATTGCCGACGATTTCGCTTTCTTTTTTAATGGTGTCAGCCTTGCGAATGTCGAGGCGCACGCTTGAGAAAAATTTCAGAGCACGCCCGCCTGTTGTCGTTTCAGGGCTTCCAAACATGACGCCTATTTTTTCACGCAGTTGGTTGATGAAGATGCAGGTAGTGTTTGATCGAGACAGAGAACCTGCAAGTTTGCGCAGCGCTTGTGACATGAGGCGCGCCTGAAGCCCAATGCTCGCATCCCCGATTTCACCTTCTATTTCCGCCTTAGGAACAAGGGCTGCAACCGAGTCGATAACAATGCAGTCAATTGCGTTGCTGCGGATTAACATATCGCAAATCTCGAGGGCTTGTTCGCCCGTGTCGGGTTGAGAAATCAGCACTTCGTTGATGTCGACTCCGATGCGTGCTGCATAGACGGGGTCAAGCGCGTGTTCTGCGTCGATAAAGGCAACGACTCCCCCCAGCGCCTGGGCTTCGGCGAGAATCTGTAAGGCAAGCGTAGTCTTGCCGCTTGATTCGGGGCCGAACACTTCAACAATGCGCCCGCGGGGAACCCCACCGATGCCGAGAGCCATGTCAAGCGGCAGTGCCCCCGTGGGAATAACACCAATTCCCAAATGCGTTGAATCTTCCCCTAGTTTCATGATAGAGCCTTGACCGAACTTGCTTTCGATTTGATCGGTGGTAAGCTTCAGTATCTTTTCTTTTTCCTCGTTCATGTAGATTCTCCTTATAGAGTCCGCATATGCAACATTTAAGACATATACTATTGTACGAACATTTGTTTGTTCGTCAAGAGCATTTATCAAAATTCACAATTTGTTATATTACCTAGTTTTGATGGCAGAACTTAGATGAAATGTGTATAAAAGCCTGACACGAATCAAACAAAAATCTCTCATGGATTCAATGCGTATCAAACATAAAGCTGCGATACTTTCGCCAAGAATAAAACGCGGTTTTGATACGGATGCGCCATAAAAGCGATGTGTTGTCTACAAAAAGCTGTCAGTGTCGGACACCTATTGCAAAACGTCCAGTACTAAGGCAAGCGCGCGTGCAACACTTTGGGCGCGTACTTGTTCTCGGTCGCCCTCAAAAAGATAGCGCTCGGCTACAACTTCTTCTTGGTGGGAAACGGCTATCCACACCGTACCAATCGGTTTTTCTACGCTTCCCCCTTCAGGACCCGCTATGCCAGTTACCGCAACTGCGACATCAACTCCAAGAACACGGCGAGCACCTTGAGCCATTTCGCATGCCACTTCTTTACTTACTGCGCCAAAGTTTGCAAGCACGACAGGCGAAACACCCAGGTTCGTTTCTTTTACCGCATTTGAATAGCTGACGATGCCCCCTGCGAAAACCTCAGAGCTTCCCGACACGCTGGTAATCGTACCCGCAATCAAACCACCCGTACAGCTTTCGGCACACCCTATACGCTGATTTTTTGCGCGTGCTGCCTCAACAACTCGCTGCGCCAGTTCGTTGAGCGACCCATCATCGGTAGCAACACGCGCGTCGGTGCCGCCTGCATTGTTTGCGCGCGAGGCTTCGAGCCCCTTCGAAGAGCCGCCGAAACCGAGTAGGGGTTTCGCTTTCACAAAATAGTCGATGAGGGAAAGTATGGTCAGCGCCAAAGCAATTAGCATGACCGTCCAAGCAACAATCGAAATCACGTTGTTTACCTGCGGCGATAGTTCAAGTATAGGCGCGGAATCTTTGATGATAAACAAGAAAATCGCAAAAATTTGAGAAACCGTTTTCAACTTCCCGTACCAGCTTGCGGCAATAACCACTCCTTGAGATGCTGCAAGCATACGAATGCCCGATACGATAAATTCACGCGTAAGAATAACCAATGCTACCCACGAAGGCAACACGCCAAGCTCAATCAGGGCAAGTAGGGCTGCCGCGACCAATATCTTATCGGCAAGCGGGTCAACGAATTTTCCAAAATTCGTTACCTCACCACGACTACGCGCAAGGTAGCCATCCAGCCCATCGGTTCCTGCAAGGATGACAAAAATCCCGACAGCAACCCATGTTTGCCATACTTCTGCGTTGTGCCAAAGGGGGAAAAGTGTGGGCCATGAGCTTAACAGAGCGACCACAAATAGCGGCACACCACAGATACGCAGCAAGGTGACCACGTTTGCGGGAGTCCATACTTGTTCTGAAGATTTCTGCTTATCCGTTAGCCGATTTGTTGCCATAAAGCCTTATGCACCTTCCATTTCGTAGAGCAATGTATCGTTTATAGTAACGCAAAGCACCTCTCCCACTTCACCGCGCTCAAGATATACAACACCATCCACATCAGGCGCTTGACACTGGGCGCGCCCGTAAAGCTGCCCGTCCTCTTCGTGCCCGCACACAAGCACCGCATACGTTTTCCCGATACGCTGCGCAACGCGTGCCACACTGACCGCATCGGCAATATCGCGAATTTTTTGGGCGCGAGCAAGTTTCGTGTCCTCATCAAGCTGATTGGGAAGCGAAGCGGCTTTGGTGTTGTCCTCGCGCGAATAGGGAAAAACCCCCACATAATCAAAGGCGGCTTCTTCGACAAAATCGCAAAGTGCCTGATGCGCTTCTTCGCTTTCATTCGGGAATCCCGCAATAAGGGTCGTCCGCACGGTAATATCAGGAATACGCAGGCGAATAAGGGCAAGCAAATCGCGAAATTCTCGATAGGAACCTGTTCGGTTCATCGCCTGGAGAAGGTCGGCATCAACGTGTTGCAAAGGGATGTCAAGATAGCTGCAAATATTATCATGAGCAGCCATCACGTCGAGCAATTCTTTGGTGACACCTTCGGGTTGCACATACATGACGCGAAACCAGATATCGCAATAGCGCCTTGCAAAGGCTTCAAGCAACGTGGCAAGGCTTTGTTTGTCGGGAAGATCACTACCCCACCTGCCGCTATCTTGGGCGATGAAAACCACTTCTTTCGCACCGTGTTCAACAACTCGCGCTACTTCGTTTGCTATTACTTCGAAAGGAAAGCTGTGATACCTTCCGCGAATAAGCGGTATCGTGCAATAGGAACAAAAGCGGTCGCATCCTTCAGAAAGTTTTACGTAAGCCCAGGGCTTGTCAGGTCTCGCGCGCTTTTCTGCAGCTTTATCAAGCACACCTTGAGCCCCTTGTACTCCTTGTATTCCTTGCGACGCTTCAATCCCTAAGGCCTTACCAATAATTTCAACGATGTCGCCTTCTTTGTCACAAGGGACAAAGGCGCACACCTCTCCCAATTCCTCTTCAAGTTCGGTCCCGTAACGCGCAGGCATACAACCTGCGACGATGAGTTTTGTTTTGCCCTCGCGCACCGCATCCAATTCCGCAATATCTAATATCGCTTCAATGCTTTCTTCGGTTGCCGCTTGGATAAATGAACAGGTGTTGACAATAACCACATCGCACGCAGCCACATCTTCGCTCACCGAAAAACCTGCAGCAGAAACTTTTTCGTGCATGTGAGAAGAATCCGCTTCGTTTTTGGCGCAACCAAGCGTTATGAAAGCGATTGCAGGCCTCTTGCCGCCCACAAAACTGTGCGGGGGCAAAAGTCCTTCTGAGGAAAACGAGGTCATTGAATTATCGGAAAATACGGGTCGGCAACATAGTGCAAAAAAGCACTCAGCGATAGTTCACGAACTGGAGTGGTTGGCCGTAGTCGTGTTCTTTAACGAAAGTGATAACCTCTTGCAAGGCATCTCTCGATGCTGAGAACACTCGGAGTTTATCACCTTCTATCTGCACCTTTACTTTGAATTTTTCGGCTTTGATATCCTTGTTTATCTTGCTCGCCAGTTCTTTTTCGATGCCGTCAATTATCTGAGCCACCATGCGCACGCTTTGTCCCGTAGCAGCAATGGGAGCCCCCCAATTCAATGCTTTAAGGTCAATCCCGCGTTTGATAATTTTTGAAGAAAGCACGTCGATTACCTGCCGTGCCACAAAATCACTCGGAGCAGAAACGGTAATTGTCTTGCCCGACTTATCAAGGCTAATGTCGGCGCCTGAATCTTTGAGGTCGTATCGTTGTACGAGTTCTTTTTTTGTCTGATTAAACGCGTTGTCGACTTCTTGCATATCAACCGTCGACACAACATCAAAACTTGACTCTTTTGCCATTCAGTTCACCTTTCACCAATACTATATTTTCTAGGCATTGCCGCCAGCAGTATTTCCCGCACTGCCCGTTGCCGCTTGGGCGTTATCCGCACCTGCCCCTTGCCCGTCAGCTCCTGTGGCGTTGCCGCCTGTGCCATCGGCGCCAGGCGAAGAAACCTGCGGATGAGCAGCCATCCATTTCGCGAGTTCAACAGGGAAACTCACCGTTATCGTCCATTGTCCGTCATCGTTGGTAAGCCCCACTTCTTCGTCATCAACAAACACCTTGACCGCATCGGGTCGCGCCGTAACAAGACGCAGCGTAGTCGTGACGTCAAACCTCTTGTTGGCAGGCCCTGAAACAACCGATGCTTCAAGCGCTTCATCGTTAACGTATACCTCAATCCAAGCATCTTCGCCATCGGCGACTTCATACTTGAAAATCGTCTTTGTCGGCGGGACAAGCACCGCTTGACCATCTTCGCCGCTGCTTACTCCCGTAACAGGAACGCTGACAATGTCGCCGTCGGAATCCTTTTTGTTGAAGAAGAGGAAAAACACCAACAGCACCACGAGCGCAAGCACCAGCGCACCCAGCGCAATTACGGGCAAACGCGCGAGCAAATCTCCCCCCGCTTTTGGTCCTGCGTAAAAGTTCGTGTACTGAGTTTCGGGAACGGCTGAGCGCATCGAACGATGGGCGCGCTCTTCTGAATAAACACGTTCTTGATCAGGGCGGCGGTAGCGACCGCTGCGATCGTCTACATACAAGGTGCGTGACGAACCGCGGTCGTTTTCGACAAACTGTCGCTCTGAAGAGGTGTCTTGACGAGGAATTCCCCCAGGTCGCGAGGGTGCAGATAGGGGCGTTGTGTCAATGCTTTTTATGGGCGCGCTCATCGACTGCGGAGCAGAACGCGCATGTTGAACCTGACGGGCGTATGCTTCATCAAGATACAAACGAGTAACTTCAGTTGGATTGAGTCCGAGGAAACGTGCGTAGGCGTTCACCATATTGCGGGCATAGCCCCGTGGCGGCATAGAATCGAAATCGCTCGATTCGATTGAGCGCAAAATGTCGGGGCGAATCCTTAGTCTTTTAGCGACCGCAAGAAGGTCATAGCCTTGCCGTTCGCGTTCTTTGCGAAGGATTGTGCCAAAACTCACCTGTGCCATATCGTCACTCCTCTGCAAACGATTGCACGCCGTCAGTGTCTTGTGCCTCAAAAACCTTGAGGGATTCTAGTTCAATGTCGTCTACTAATACTTCCCGAGGCTTCGAACCATTCGGCGGTCCTACTACCCCCTTCTCCTCTAACATATCCATTATACGCCCTGCGCGCGAATATCCAACTTTCAATCGGCGTTGAATATTAGAAGTTGAACCAAGAGCGGTCGAAACAACGATTTCGGCGGCTTCCCAGATAAGTGGATCATCGCTTCCAAAACTTCCCGCGCCGCCCCCTTCAACACTTTGCGAACCAAGCGTAATGAGATTGGTTTTAAGGATTTCTGAGTGATATTCAGGTTCTCCTTGGTTTTTCAAACATTCGACAACCGCGTTGATTTCTTCTTCGGAAACGAAGCACCCTTGAACGCGCTGCGGCTTTGCTAATTCGGGTTTAGAAAGAAGCAAGTCCCCATTGCCGATGAGGTTTTCAGCACCTGGAGTATCCAAAACAACCCGAGAATCGATGCCTGAAGCAACATTGAACGCAATGCGGTTGGTGATGTTTGCCTTGATGAGTCCCGTAACAACGTTGGTTGAGGGGCGCTGCGTTGCCACAATAAGGTGGATTCCCGCGGCACGTGCAAGCTGGGCAATGCGCGATATGGAGTATTCCACTTCCTTACCCACATTCATCATAAGGTCGGCAAGTTCGTCGATAACGATAACGATATAGGGCATCTCAGTTGCCTGGTCTTCAGCAAGTGAGCCTTGCTGAACTTTTGCGTTGTACTGTCCGATGTTGCGAGCACCAGCCCCCGAAAAGACTTTGAGACGCCTCTCCATTTCGGCAACTCCCCAAGAAAGAACACTTGCCGCTTCGCGCGGTTCGGTAACCACGGGCACGTAAAGATGCGGAATGCCGTTGTAGGGCGTGAATTCAACCCGCTTGGGGTCTATCATAATCAAGCGTACTTCAGCAGGCGTTGCCCGCATAAGAATGGACATGACCATGGCGTTAATCGACACCGATTTACCCGAACCCGTGGTGCCACCGATAAGCAAATGCGGCATTTTCGCCAAATCGGAAATGATAGGCTCCCCTTCAACGTCCATGCCGATAGCAATTTGTAAGGGCCCTGCAGGTGCATGAGCGAGCACATCACCCAACAGCACATTTTTGCGTGCGTGGTTGGGAACTTCGATGCCCACATAATTCGTACCAGGAATCGGGGCGAAAATGCGCACGCCTGGTGCCGCAAGGGCGAGTGCGATGTCGTCCTCAAGAGCCGTCACGCGGCTCACGCGCACGCCCGAGGGAAGGTCAACCTTGAACAAGGTGACCGTAGGCCCTGCCACCCAACCGACCACCGAAGCCAAAATCCCGAAGTCCTCCAGCGTTTCTTGCAGACACATCGCCGTTTGCTTCAATTCTTCGGCGCTTGCCCCACCAAAGGTCTTGCCAGGGGATTTCATCAAAAGGTTCATGGCGGGAAGTTCAAAACCAACCTGAGGATTTGGCGTTGCCAACACCGCAGTGCTAGCACTTGCTTGTCGTGAAGAAGCCGACGAAGAAGATGCTGTTTTTGGTGAACCGTTTGCAGTCTTTTCACTTTTGCGGCCAAGCTTTCTGGTGATGGCTTGGTTTTTGCCCTGAGGAGCATAGAGTTCTTCTGCCCCCTCGAAAGCGGCGTCATCAAAGGCAGGTTCGGGAATCCCCGAGCGGCGTCCAAGCGATGCGGTTGCCCGATGGGGCTTTTTTCCGCGCGGCAACACATTGGTAGGAGCCGCCGCGTTGTAGATCGGTGACGATTTTTGGCGTTTGATGTTTGCGAGATACGGCGGACTGTCAAGGGCGGTGGTTTCGTCTTGCGCCAAGGCGCGCCGTTCCTGCAGTTTTTCGACAAACTTCGAAAGGGAAAGCCCGATGATAACCAAGCCTGCAATAATAATGCCAATGCCGATAATAACCGATATCACCTGACCAAATAAGGTCAAGCCTGCCCACGCGATGCCTGCGCCGATGTATCCACCATGCGCCACTAGATGTTCAGCCTCAAAAAGATTCGCGATTTTTATGGTGGCATCGGGGGTGAAAAGCGCCAGCAAAACCAAGAGAGCAACAAATATTATGGTAAGCCCCACCGACACCCGCGCCACAACGTGCGTTTTCTCGAAGCGGATAAGGAAACTTGCACCAATAATAAGAAACACGAAAGGCAAGATATAAGCACCCAAGCCAAAGACAACATGCATCATATTTGAAATAAAGGAAGTGACCAGCGCGTCTGAAGGAATAACCGCTACAACAAAGACCACAATCGCAAGAAGAGCAAACACTACTGCCGAAATGTCGCGGCGGGTGCGCTCATCAAAGAAACGCGGTGCTTCGCGTTCTTGTTCGGCGCGAGGGTTTTTACCCTTTTGCGCCGACTTTTCAGCAGGACTTACCGCCTTTGTTTTGCTGGTGGTCTTGCTGTTTGTCTTGCGGGCTTGTTTGGTGCCGCTTGTCTTCGGTTTTGCCTTGGCGGCATTGCTTGTTTTTTGAGCCACAGAAAAGCTCCTTTGTGTTACGTTTAGGCTACATTATTCATTTTTTTCTATTATAGACGAAGATTTCGGCTGTGATGAGCACGTTTCTTGAATATCTCCCGCTCATCACGAAACGTCCGTTTTGAACGCATCCAGCATTGCGGGGTTGGCACACGTTTGCCTGTTCGCTTATTGATTTTTGGCTTTTGCCATCTCACAAAGTTGCGTGATGAACTTAGTGGATATGTTTTTGTCAAGATTGTAGCGTTCTTGGTCCTCAAACAAAGTAATAGTCGTGTTACCCAAGCGCACGATGCTGCTAATATGTCTTTTCGAGTCGGGAAGATAAAGAGTATCCGATCCCCGTATCATGCGTGAATCACACAAGAGCGCATCGGTGTTGTTGTCGTTTGAAATGAGTGTGTATTTTCTTTCATCCTTGTCGTAGAAATCTACCCAACCATTAAAACTCTTTATGGCTTCTTCTTCGTCCTTAAAGACAGATACCGATACCAGCAGCAATGAGTGTGGTTCTTTTTGCAGCCAGTAAAGGTCGTATGTTTTGCTTAAGCGCCTAGATATTTCTTTATCCTCAACATCAAAACGAATAATGTAGTCAAGGTCACGAAAGCCCTCTAAGGCAGCTTCGAGGTTTTCAATTTGTGTGTCAGTGAGTTCAGCAATGGGTGTTGCATCAACGGGTGAAGGTCGGGAATCGTCACCAAACAAAGGGTCACAGCCCGACAACAGCACTAAAGTCGCCACCATTAAAGCAAGACAGAACATGCCACCTATCGGCAATTTTCTTAAATGCACAAACACCTTGTCCTCCTTTGTCCACAGAGAAGCAGTATGGAATAACATGCTAACATAGCCCCCAATGACGATGTTGCCACAAATGGCGCTTATCGCGGATGCAATGAGGAAAAGGGACGGTGCTAGGAGCTATGTTTTTTCGAGAAAGAGGCTGACCGTCTCAACGGTGAGGTCGAGTTGACCGTTCACGAACTTAATCTCTAGGATCCCACCAGTCTCATCGGTGAGTATGTAGGTGGAGCCATCTTCGACAGCTTTCCATTCAACCACCCCTGATCCTCTACCCAAATTGTCTATGTATGCCACGCCATCATCGAAAAACTCCATGACGGTGACTTTCAGGTTCCCCGTTACTGCCTGATATTCGTCCACGGTCATGCGGCTACCGTCAATTGTTGCACCGACCAATTTCCAGGTTCCAACTATGGGGTCAGACGCAGAAGCAGGAGTTGATTTATCGAGGTCTTTTGCTTGTGTGCACCCTGCCCCGATACAAGCAAATAAAAGTAAGAAAACGCACAACCCAACCCGTATCGTTTTTATCGCTTTGAGCTTCATGAAAGCACCTCTCGTCTGTGATTTTATACTTCTATGATGTTTAAGATAACCATGGGGCGTTGTTTGGTGCGCTCCCAAAGAATTGAAAGCAAGGTTGACTTGCTCACCTTGTTCAGTTCGCTGCCACGCGAGCCGCGCTCAAGTGCCTTGCGCAGCGCCGCCGACACATGATAGACCACATCATTGTGCAAGCCCTTGTCATCCCCACCTGCAATACCGTGCATTTCAATGGAAACCGTGCTTACCAAAGACTTCTGTTTGGTTGATACCGCCGCAGCAACCGTTGCAACGCCTTGTGAACTGAGTGCCGTGCGCTCATCCAAAACGCCTTGAGACGTATCCCCCACACTCAAGCCATCAACAAAGACGATACCGCTTTGAACATGTTCGCCCCGCTTCACGCCTTTGGTAGAAAGCTCAATCGTTTCCCCATTGTCGCAGATAAAGACATTCTTCTTCGGAACGCCAACAGCCGTTGCGAGTTTTGCGTGCGCCCGCAGGTGCACCAGTTCGCCATGAACGGGCAAAAAGGCGCGAGGTTGTACCAAAGAAAGCATCAGCTTCAGTTCTTCAGCACTCGCGTGCCCTGAAACATGCACCATTGCGCGTGATTTGTCGTAGACGTCGGCGCCCACCTTCGCCAGTGAATTGATAACGCGCGTCACCGCTTTTTCATTTCCAGGAACGGGCGTTGCCGATATGATGACGGTGTCCCCTTCGTAAATGTCGATGGTGCGGTGTTCATCGTTGGCAAGACGCGCAAGGGCTGAGAGTGGTTCGCCCTGTGAACCAGTACACATGACCACGATTTTGTTCGGAGCCGTTCCTTTTATTTCATAAGCGTCAATCAAATCGGAATCGTTGACCTTCAAATACCCCAACTTGCGAGCAATGTCGGTGTTTTGTATCATCGAGCGACCCGTTACCACTACCTTGCGCCCGCTGGCAACCGCCGCGTCGCATATCTGCTGCATGCGATGGATGTGACTGGCGAAAGAAGCGATTATAACCTTTTGACTCGACCCTTCAATGATTTTGCGCAGCGCCTTTCCCACCTCAGCTTCTGAGGGCGTGAAATTCTTGTTAAGCGCATTAGTCGAGTCAGACATCATCAAGTCAACGCCGATTTTTGCGAAACGCGACAGAGCCGCGAAATCGGTATGCACGCCATCAATCGGCGTTTGGTCAAGCTTGAAGTCACCTGTGTGCAAAACATTGCCTGCAGGACTTTGGAAAAATACCCCGACCGCACCAGGAATCGAATGGTTGACGGCAAAAAATTCTACGCCGAAACATCCCAGTTTAACCTTCTGTCCTGATTTTATTTCAACCAGCTTCGCATTTTTAACCTTGTGCTCGGCAAGTTTTCCTTCGATAAGCCCCAAGGTCAGCTTGGTCGCATAAATGGGTATCTGTCTGTCTAAATCCTTCAAAAGATAGGGCAAGGCTCCTGTGTGGTCCTCATGACCGTGCGTAATAACGATACCGCGCAGCTTATCGGCATGCTCAAGTATATAGGTGTAATCGGGCAGGATAAGGTCGATGCCAGGATGATCGTCATCGGGAAACATCAAACCCGCATCATCTATTATCATGTCGCCCGCACATTCGATGACGGTCATGTTCTTGCCGATGCCATCAAGCCCACCTAAGGGAATAATCCTCAGCAAGGCGTTTGGGTCTTTCTTCGCAGAATTGAAGTCCTGGCGCGGTTTTTGTGCAGGACGGTTATTAGTTTTGCTTTTCTCGTTGGTTTGGGCTTGGTTTTCCCCGCGCGTCAAATGCGGGCGTTCCCGCTGAAGCTCAACGTGTTTGAATGAGCGCGTGTTTCTATTGTTACGCGCACCTCTTTGCTCGCGATTGTTGCGAGTATTGTTTTGTTCCATATAAATCCTTTAATCTATCGCTTTACTATAACACCCCGACCTCGCGCATAACCTGCGCTAAGTGTGCGGACTGTTCAGGTGTTGCATCCACCAAAGGAAGGCGTACTCCCCCGACCGAAAATCCTGCTAACTTCAAGGATTCCTTTACCAAAATCGGGTTTGCGGTCACGAAAAGTTCCTTCATCAACGGCTGCAACGCCACATGAGCTTCCCACGCGCGGTCGAAATCTCCCGCCGCGCAAAGCTCAACTATTTCTTTTATTCGTTGGGGAGCAACGTTGCCGATGGTCGAAATGACCCCAGTTCCTCCCCGTTTCATTATTTCAAATACTACTTCGTCATCCCCTGAAAATACCATGAAATCATCGGGGGCTTCGTCAATTATCTTTTGGATTTGGCTCATGTCGCCCGACGCTTCTTTAATGGCAACGATGTTTTCAACGTCATGCGCAAGGCGAAGCGTGGTTTGCGCTTCCATGTTAATAACGCAACGCCCAGGGATGTTATACATAATTATCGGCAGCTCAACCGCACCCGCGATTGTCTTAAAGTGCTGATAGAGCCCTTCTTGCGGCGGTTTATTGTAGTAAGGAACCACCAACATCAAACCGTCCACACCCAACTTTTCGACCTCACAGGCGAACTTGATGGTGTCTGCGGTGCAGTTGTCGCCCACGTTAGCAAGCACAGGAACGCGGTCGCCCACTGCTTCAATTATGGCACGGAAAAGTTCTATCTTTTGTGGATAAAAAACGGTGGGGCTTTCCCCCGTTGTTCCGTTTATCATCAAAGAATCACTGCCACCATCAACGAGACGCACGGCAAGTTCTTGTGCGCGGTTGAGGTCGAGCTCAAGGTCGGAATCGAAGGGAGTGACCATCGCGGGCATCATGCGCCCAAATATGAGATTTTTTTCAGCTGACATGTGCTCCTCCTTATCGATGCTTCGTTTCACTGTCATGTTCGTTTATTGTGCTGCGTTCTTGCGGGACAAAATCATGTCCCCTACATCATAAAGTTTTCCAGCCCAATAATAAGACCATTTCGGTTAAGAACACTTCTTATCCCTAAAAGGACACCAGGCATGTACGAACTTCTATCCCAAGAATCATGGCGAATCGTCAGAGTTTGCCCCAGGGAGCCAAAGATAACTTCCTGGGAGGCAACAAAGCCCATCGAGCGCACCGCGTGAACGGGCACGCCACTAACAAGCGCTCCACGAGCACCTGCCGCACCTTCGATTTCGGTTTCTGTGCCAGGTGCGCTGCTTACAAAATCACGCGCGTCGGCAATCACTTGTGCGGTATGCATGGCGGTGCCACTGGGGGCATCCTTTTTATTGCAGTGGTGAAATTCGATGACTTCAGCTTCAGGAAAATAAGGGGAAGCCACCCGCGCGAATTCCATCATCAACACGGCTCCCGTGGTGAAGTTGGGCGCATAAAACAAGCAGGCATCACCAGTGGCTTGCGTGGCGAGTTCTTCGAGGGCTTCAGGCGAAAGTCCCGTTGTTCCTACTACGCAATTCTTCCCTGCCCTAAGCGCCACCGAAATGCTCTCTGCCACCACATCAGGCTGAGTGAAGTCGACAACAACGTCAAACTCTGAAGCAGCAAGCCCAGCTTCAAGATTTTCATACACAGGATAGGTAGCCGCCGAAACACGAGCATCGGCATGCGGGTCGATACCGCATACCAATTCCATATCCTCGCTTGCTAAAACCGCTTCAACAACAGCTTGCCCCATACGTCCGACGCATCCGTTTACTGCAACTTTTATCATGGCTACCTCCGCCCTTTATCTTTCAGCGCGGCACGCTTCAATGCAACGCGCCGCGAAACTATGCTTAAAAAATATTTAGTCCCTGCGTCGACGAGGAGTACGGCTGTCTTTTCCGTCGCCGCCGCGATTGTTGCCGCGATCCCCGCGGTCTGACCTATCCCCGCGTGAATAACCACCGCTGCGTTCCTTTTTCTCAAACGAGCGCGCATCGCCCTCTTTAGGTTCGGGGGCATCGGGCTTGTCAACGCGGTCAAGAGAAATCTTTCCCGTGTCAGCCACTTCGATTACCTGAACCTTGACGATGTCTCCGAGCCCCAACACGTCCTCAACGCGAGCAACACGTCCGTTTGCCATGCGCGAGATGTGCAAAAGCCCGTCTTTGCTCGGGGTAAGCTTAATGAAGGCGCCGAAATCCTTGATACCAACAACTTCACCATCATAGATTTCATTTACTTCGGGCTCTTTAACGATGGCAAGCACCATAGCTTTTGCGGCTTCACCAGCAGCGCCCTCAATTGAGGCAATGTGCACGGTTCCGTCTTCTTGGATTTCAATCGTGGCACCCGTTTCTTCTTGGATGCTGCGGATAACCTTGCCGCCCGTTCCGATAACTTCACGGATTTTGTCAACAGGAATATGCACGGTTTCGATGCGCGGAGCAAAGGGAGAAAGTTCTTCGCGCGGCGAATCGATGGTTTCAAGCATCGCGTTCAAGATGTGGCTGCGTCCTTCTTTTGCCTGTGCAAGCGCACGTTTGAGGATGTCAAGTGAAAGTCCCCGTGCCTTGTTATCCATCTGAAGTGCCGTGATGCCGCGTTCGGTTCCGCAGACCTTAAAGTCCATGTCACCGAGGAAATCTTCGAGACCTTGGATATCGGAAAGGATGACGACATCATCGCCTTCCTTGATAAGACCCATGGCAATGCCCGATACGGGACGCTTGATAGGCACGCCCGCGTCCATCAGCGACAAGGTTGAGCCGCAGGTGGAAGCCATCGAAGAAGAACCATTCGACTCTAACACTTCTGAAACTACGCGAATGGCGTAAGGGAATTCATTTTCGTCAGGGAGCACGGGGATAAGAGCACGTTCTGCAAGAGCACCGTGACCAATTTCGCGCCGCTTCGGGGCACCCATGCGACCAACTTCGCCCGTGCAATACGGCGGGAAGTTGTACTGGTGCATATAGCGCTTGCCCTCAAGAGGGTCGATGGTGTCAAGGCGCTGCCATTCGTTGAGCATACCCAGCGTCACGACCGATAAAGCCTGCGTTTGTCCGCGCTGGAAAAGCCCTGAGCCGTGAACCCTATTCAGATAACCAGGCACGATGTAGAGTGGGCGAATTTCTTCGGGGCTGCGTCCGTCGGCGCGTTCTTGGGTTTCGATAACCATGGTGCGCATCGCGTGTTTTTCAAGGGCTTTCAGTTCTGCGGAAATATCGCTTTCCCAAAGGGCGCGCTCATCTTCGCTGAATTCGTTTTCCTTGATAGTGGTTTTAAGTTCGCTCACTTTTTCAAGACGAGAGGCTTTGTCGGCATCTTTCAAGGCTGCTGACATTTGGTCAAAAAACCCGTTGATACGCGCAGTTACTTCAGGCTCAATTGTTTTTACGGGATATTCTTTGGGCTCGGGAGCAATCTTTGCGATGAAGGCGGATTGCTTTTCGCAAAATATCGCGATCGCTTCTTGCCCAAAGGTCATGGCAGCAAGCATATCGTCTTCTGAAACTTCATCAGCCCCTGCTTCGACCATCGAAATGTATTCGGTCGTGCCCGCAATGGTGAGTTCAAGATCGGAATTTTCCATTTCTGCATAGGTGGGGTTGATCATGAATTCCTTGGTTTCTTTGTCGCGCCCCACGCGAACACAAGCTGCTGGTCCGTCAAACGGTGCACCACCTGCAAGGAGTGCAGCTGAAGCGCCACCAACACAGATGCAATCAGGCGGGTTTTGTCCATCAACCACCAACGTCGTTGCCACCACATGGACTTCTTGCTTAAAACCATCAGCAAAACCAGGGCGAATGGGACGGTCTATCATGCGCGCGGTGAGCGTTCCTTTGTCACTGGGACGGCTTTCCCGCTTCAAATATCCGCCAGGAATACGGCCAACCGCATACATCTTTTCGATGAAGTCAACCGTCAGCGGAAAGAAGTCGTAGCTTTTTTGTTCTTTGGAAACAACAGCGGTTACGAGCACTGTTGTGTCCCCTTGGGTGACCAACACGGCACCTGTTGCCTGTTTTGCCAGTTCCCCTGTTTCGAATCGGTATTCTTTACCGAAAACTTCAAATGATTCAACAATCTTTTCCATAATATTCTTTCTTCCTTTTTTCTTTGGCACCTCATTGTGCAAAAGCGTCTTTGGCACAACACTACTTATCTTCATGCGTGCCCCGAGCAAAAGTGCCCCCACACTTTCGACCGAAAGACAAAAACCCGCTTTCGCGGGTTGTTGCGTCTAAATGTTGTCGCGGATGCCGATTTTCTTGATGAGAGCACGATACTCTTCGATATCGCGATTCTTAATGTAGACCAACAAACGGCGGCGCTTACCAACTAACATCAACAGCCCACGACGGGTGTGATGGTCTTTCTTGTGAATCTTGAGATGTTCCGTGAGATTTCTAATGCGCTCCGACAAAATCGCTACCTGGACTTCAGCGCTACCCGAATCACTTCCACCCTTGCCGAATTCCTTGATAAGTTCTGCCGTGCGTTCTTTAGTAATGCTATATTTGTTAGCCATTCTTCCACCTTTCAAAACTGTGCATCACGTGCACCTTCTATGGGCTTCCTTCTGGGTATATAAGCGGTGGAGCATAATAACCAAGGAGGAAGTAGTTGCATTTCTGCGTTTTAACAACCTGCATAGTATAGGGGTTTTGCGAACGCGAAGCAAGCGTGTGTTTGCATAAGATGTGCAAGTGATAGAATGGCACACAACAGTATTGAAACAAGGAGATTCATGTACATCTATCGGACCGAAGGCGTCTGTTCGCGCGTAATCAACATTGAGGTGGACGGCAACATCGTCAAAAAAGTAGAATTTGAAGGTGGTTGTAACGGCAACCTCAAAGCGATTTCAAAGCTCATAGCAGGGAAAACTGTTGATGAGGTTACGAGCACGCTTGAAGGGATGACTTGCGGCTCGCGGGCAACTTCTTGTCCCGACCAGCTGGTAAAGGGCCTGCGAGAAGCGGCGGAAAAATCTAGCTAGTTGAGGCTAGGTAAACAACCCACTCGTAAAAAGAAAATTCAAGGATTTCAGGCTTGAGCCGACGTGTTCTTGTGTCCATGCTTGGCAAAACTCAAGAAGTGCGAGAGCGCTTTTTTCGTCCATATCAAAATCAAGAATCTGAGCGAAGGTGGAGCCGAGTAAAACCCGCGCCCACCGACACATCTGCGTTGGTACCAAAACGCTTTGGGCACTGAGGCTTTTTGTGGTGCTCATGCAGTTTTCGCAAAGCAAGCCCCCTTCCTGATACGAAAGCCGCACGAGGGCATCGGCGTTATCGAGGTCGATGTCACAACCGCACAAGGAACAGGCATCAAAGGAAGGCTTAAGCCCCACCAGCGCAAGTGTTTTCAGGAGGTGAGCAGCGGTAAGGGAAACTGCTTTGTGTGGGCTTGCGTCGCAAAGGGCCTTGAACGCGGTTTGAGTGAGTTCGAACAGGCGCGGGTTCGCGAGGTTGCGCTCGGTCACCTTGTCGAGCAATTCAGCCATAGGCGCTGCCGCTGCCGCGGTGTGTATGTTGGTTCTTAGGTTTTCATGAGCGCTTATCAGGCGCGCTTCTTTGACGATATCCAAGCTGCGCCCCTTGCTGCAAAGGATTTCTGCCACACAAAAGAGTTCGAGACGCGTTGCAAAGGTGTTGGTTGGTTTTCGCGAACCTTTCGCAACAACGCGCAGTTGCGAGCCGTCTTTGGCTAAAAGGTTTAAGATTAGGTCGCTTTCGCCTAACTTCGTTTTACGAAGAACGATGACCTGGGCAGTATAGGTTTCGGCTGCCATGAGGCGTTATCGGCAAAGCATGCGCAAGCGCCGAGCGCTACGCAACGTAGGCAAGGGTATTGTCATCATTCCAGACAAAGGAAACTACGCGCGTCTTGGCAGAACCGCGAAGCACTTCCCCATCAGGCAAGGTGGTAATACCCATAACCGTCAGCGTTGCTTCGGTCGTATTGTCGCCCTTGTAGGTCACTTCAAAGTAGCCGCTGTCGGGGAATAGTATTTCGTAGTTCGTGCCGCCAACCGTTAAGATGCCAACATTTGCCAGATAGGAATGCGTTGCCGCAATCAGTTCGGCAGCACGCGATTTTGCAACATTGAGCGTGACGGTTGAACCCGAGTTGAGCTGCGCGCCTGCTTCAGGGTCGGTTGAAACAACGGTTCCTTCAGGCAAATCTGAGTAGACCTCGACGCGAGATACCTCATAGCCCTCTTCTTGCATGAGGGCGACTGCATCATCAACGTCCATACCCACCACATCGGGAACTGTGTAAGGTTCTGCAATTACCATCGTGATAGTCATGGATGCTTTTGCAACCATGCCAGCAGACGGGTCGACCGAAAGCACGGTGCCCTCTTCTTCGTTTGATTTTTCTTTAACCGTGCGGATTTTCGTAAAGCCCTCTTTTGTCAGGGCATCCGTCGCCTCTTCTTCAGTTTTCCCAATAATATCAGGGATAATACGCGGAGTTGCCACCTGCAGCACCACTTCACTGCCAGGTGACAAGCGCCTGCCCGCACGCGGATCCATGAGCAAAACAATACCAGGGACATCGTCAGATTTCACTTCCATGATTTTCACGTCGAAATCTTGCGCGAGGAGCAGTTCGGTCGCTGCGTCTTTGTTCATGCCGACAACATCGGGAAGCGCGTGTGCGCTACCGAGCCAAAACTGCGGAAGCGAGCCGCCCATGAAAAGATAGCCGCCAATGCCAATGCCTGCAAGGGCAAGCGTTGCGGCAATCAAAATTGCGATGAGTTTGCCGCGCCCTTTTTTCTCGGTTTCTTCAGGCACCCTAAATTGCTGAACACGGCGAGATGCATCCCCTTCAAGGGGTGCCATTTCCATCGTGTCGCCGTTGCGCCAGTTTGGCTGGGGCGCACGATAATCTGAACCTACCAGGTATTCATCCTGTTCAGGTGTGGCGTTTTCGGGACGTGGTTCTCGAAGAGCCTCGGTTTCGCCCCCAATAGGGGTGAAGTCAAATTCAGCAGCTTCATCATCGAAAGCAGGGAATGCCGCAATGAGCGAGCCCCCACACTCTTGGCAGAATTTTGCCTTTTTTTTATTTTTATGACCGCAATGCTCGCATATCATGCGTAAAAACTCCCTAAAATAGTATCCAAGACATTTTAGCTGAAGCGGCAATAATTTCACAGTGCTATTTCAGATTTGTTATATTAGGCACATGACGAGGGACTATTTTATCATTGCGAACCTCGCAGCAATGCGACGCTCTGTTCGCTAGTCGCGGGATTCGCCGTAACCGAAGCGCTGTATCTGGTTTAAGTCGCGCCGCCAGTTCTTGCGAACCTTCACCCTCAGTTCCAAAAACACCTTACATTCCAAAAGCTGTTCAAGGTCAAGGCGCGCTTTGGTGCCGATTTCTTTAATCGCTGAGCCGCCCTTGCCAATAATCATACCTTTTTGGCTTTCGCGTTCTACAAATATGTTGGCGAATATGCGGTAGATATCCTTTTTTTGGTCGTAGTCCATTTCTTCGGTGAGTACGCCTATGGCGTGAGGGATTTCATCGTAGAAGTTTTGTAGTACTTTTTCGCGGATGAACTCTGCCACCAGCACTTCAAGAGGTTGATCGGTTTCCATATCCTGCGGAAACCAGCGGGGGCCTTCGGGCAAAAATGCCACAACGGTTTCTAAAAACGTGTCGAGATTGTCCCCCGTCAACGCGGAAAGCGCGATTATGGAATCCCACGGCGCAAGGGCACGCACCGCATCAAGTTGCTTTTCAAGCGCCTCTTCATCAACCAAATCGATTTTCGAAAGCACGGCAACCTTGTTTGCCTGCACCCGTTCGAGCTGCGCGGCGACCCATTCATCCCCTGTTCCTACTTCTTTCGAAGCGTCGATGAGCATGGCAACCACGTCGACTCCGTCTAAGGATTTGAGCGCCGTGGTGTTGAGTTCTTGCCCCAGTGTATCGTGAGGTTTGTGAAGCCCTGGCGTGTCGACCACCACAAGCTGATAGTCCTCGCGCGTAAGTACCGCCCGAAAGCGGTGGCGCGTGGTTTGTGCGGTATCTGAAGTTATGGCAACCTTTTTCCCCAAAAGGGCATTGAGCAGGGAAGATTTTCCTGCATTAGGGCGCCCAACCAAGGTCACAAAGCCTGAATGATGAACAGGGGCGAGGGTTTGGTCTTTTGCGGCGGTTTGTTCTTCTGCTGACAAGGCTTCTTAAGCCCCCGCAATAAGGTCAAGGATTGCTTTTCCGTAAACGAAAGCAGCAACCACCAACGAACTGAGTGAGACCACCAACACGGCAGCGGCAGCGCTGTCCTTCGCCTTTTTCGCAAGTTCGTGATATCCAGGAGAGACCAGGTCAACGATGGTTTCGACTGCCGTGTTAATGCATTCAACGCCGATGACAAGCGCAATGCTGATAATAATTGCAAGCCAGCCGAGAAAATCGATGCGCAAAGCCAAACCGAGCACCACTGCAGCCACGGCAAATGCCAGATGGATACGGGCATTGCGCTGCCTTTTCAAGGTGGTGATGAGGCCCGCCCCCGCACAACGAAACGCCGAAATTAGGGTGAAGCGCACCCCTTTTTGTTTATCGTCGTCATTGCGGACGAACTGCGGATTATTGTTTTGCCCAGGATTCAAGGATTTCTCCTTCCACTTTTTCCATGCGCTGTGCTTCTTCGTCTTCTTCATGGTCAAAGCCGCATAAATGGAGCAAGCCGTGTACCATAAGAAGGGATATTTCTTCTTCGAACGTGCTGTCAAAGGCTATTGCTTGGCGCGCGGCAACATCAGGTGCTATCACCACATCACCCAAGATATACGGGGGCGTTTCTGATTCACTTGGCGCATCGGGATGTTTGGTCGGCACGTCAGGATGTTCGGGCACATCGGGATGTTCGGAAGCATCAAAAACTTCAGAACCGTCGCATTCGAAAGACAAGACATCGGTTGGTCCAGCAATGCCGCGAAACTCTTCATTCATCGCCGCGATGGTTTCATCTGAAACAAAAGTGATAGAAACCTGAGCATTTTCAGGCACGTTTTGGCTGGCGAGAACGTATGCTGCCAAAGGTTTTAGTGCCATGTCGCGCAGAGCCTTTTCGCCATATTCAAAGTTGAGGTATATCGTCATGTGGCTCTACCCTCTTTCGACTTTGCTTTTTCAGCCTTGCTTTTTTCGGCTTTGTCGTAGGCGGCAACGATAGCAGCAACCAAGGAATGGCGCACGATATCTTTGCCCGTGAAGTTGCAAAAAGCGATGTCACGCAGACCGCCCAGAATAGATTCCACCTGCATAAGCCCCGATTTTCCCTGAGGAAGATCGAACTGGGTGGCATCCCCCGTTATGACGATTTTGGAACCGAAGCCCAAGCGTGTAAGAAACATCTTCATTTGTTCGGGTGTGGTGTTTTGTGCTTCGTCCAAAATGATGAAGCTATCGTTTAAGGTGCGCCCGCGCATAAAGGCAAGGGGAGCTATTTCGATAACGCCACTTTCTATCAGCTGGCTTGCGCGTTCCATGTCGGTCATGTCGAAAAGCGCATCGTATAAGGGGCGGATATACGGGTCAACCTTTTCGATAAGCGTCCCTGGTAGGTAGCCGAGGTTTTCCCCTGCTTCGACAATCGGACGTGTCAAAATGATGCGTCCCACTTCCTTGCGCTTAAGGGCTGCCACCGCCATCGCCATTGCCAGATAGGTTTTCCCTGTACCTGCAGGACCGATGCCAAAGGTGATAGTGTTTGTTCGGATGGCGTCAACGTAGCGCTTTTGACCAGCAGTTTTGGGACGAATGGCGCGCCCGCGATACGTAAGCAGGATGTCTTCGCGCAAAGCCTGGGGGCTAAATTCTGCCGTGCGCAAAAGGTCGATGGCGTGGCGCACGTATTCGAAGTTGGGCTGCGAGCCGTCTTCGAGCATCTTTATCAAATCAGAAAAGAGCGCGGTGAGCGACTGAACCTCGAGTTGGCTTCCCACCAAGTCAATCATGTTGCCGCGCACGGTAATGCGCGCCGCAAAAGAATCTTCTATGAGGTGGAGTATCTCATCTGATTGTCCGACGATACAGGTCATGTCGACCCGCTGCGGTACGGTGAGGGTAATTTGTGTCTCGTCTGTCATAGATGCATTCTACCGCAAAACGCCGCGCAAAATATGTGGGTTGTTGGCTTTTCCGTTGTTGTCTGGATTGCTGCGTATCGCGTGCGATGCGCAGCAATGATGTGTGGCAAAAAACGTACAAATGTTTCACGTGAAACATTTCTGGAAAAGCGACATGAAGATTGCGAGCCAAGCCCTTAAACGATGTGGGGTGCGGCAATGACGCGGCTACGGAAGAGTGAGGGTGATGAGGGAACCAGGAATAGCATCGGCGGGGACCTTGATGCGGTGATAACTTTCGCTCATCCCCTGCCCTTTTGTTTCCACCAGTACTGCTTCGCTTGTTCCGCGGCGCCGCTCATAGTCTGCACTGCGAAGCGCATCCGCCAAGGCACTCAGACGCGCAACCCGTTCGTTTTTTACAATCGGATCTACTTGGTCGCTACGCTTTGCCGCAGGCGTATGTGCCCGTTTTGAATAAGGAAAGACATGCACCTTCGAAAAACGGCTATGCTCAACCAGCGCGAGCGTCTGTTCAAAATCGGCTTCACTTTCGCCAGGAAAACCCACGATGACATCGGTTGAAAGCGCCAAGGTGGGCACGCGTTCATAGAGTATCGCAACCTTTTCAAGAAACGCTTGCGCGTCATAGGGGCGATTCATTTCCCCTAACACTTTTGTCGAGCCCGATTGAAGAGGCAGGTGCAGATGGCGGCAAACCCTGCCTTGTGAAGTAGCAAGCAAGTCAATCAAACCTTTATCAACATCGCACGGTTCGATACTCGATATTCTGAAGCGAAGATGCTCACTCGCCTCAAGAAGCCTTTTCAAAAGCGCGGTAAAGTTCATGCCCTCAAAGCAATACGAGCCTAAATTTATGCCCGTAAGAACCAGTTCTTTGACTCCCGCCGCTTCACAGGCGAGTACTTCCGTTTCGATTTCATGGGCCGAAACGCTGCGCGCTTTGCCTCGAGCAGCAGGAACAATGCAATAGCTGCACACTTCATCGCAGCCGTCTTGAATCTTGATGCCAACCCGCGTGGGAAATTCCTTCCCTACCCGCTGCGCGTATGCACCCTCAGGCCCAGCAGGCACAACAGGCATGTTTGCGCCGCCACCAAAGCATTGGATGATTGTTTCAACAAGATAGCGTTTGTCAGGCTCGACAACAACGCGCGCATCAAAGGCTTCGAAGGTTTGCGCATCAAGCGCCGCCGCACATCCCGTGACGAAAACAGAAGCAGTTGCGTTTTCGCGCAAAGCTCGCCGCACCGCCTTGCGGGTCTTTTTTTCTGCTTCGCCCGTGACCGTGCAGGTATTAACAACAATATAGTCGGCGTCGCGCACAGAAACGCAGGCGTGCCCCAGACCAAGAAACGTTGCAATCAAGGAATCGGATTCGACCCGATTAACCTTGCACCCAAGGTTTACCAGGCAAAACTTCACTGAAGTTCGCCTAATTCATATAAGGTGAGTGCTGAAGCAACCACGGCAGCTGTTTCGCTGCGCAAGATAGACGCACCCAAACTAAGCGTCGCCGCACGCGGATTCGCCGCAAGAAGCGCTGCCACTTCGCCTTTAGTCAGGCCCCCTTCAGGACCTACCACCAGAGCAACGCGCGCATCGGACGGTTCGAGGAACAAAGACGCAAAGGCAGCCTCCAGTGCGGCGGCAATAGTGGCCACGCCCACGTCCTTGCCAACGCCCTTTCCCACGCCCTTGCCAACGCCCTTTCCCACGCCCATGCTTGCTTCTTCCCAAAAAATAAGCACGACGCTTGCACCAGCAAGAAACGCACACGCCTCTTTGAGATTTTTCGGTTCTGAAACTTCAGCTATGTGTAGCTGCCCACTTTGCATTGCAGCACTTTTTGCAATCGAGCGCCAGCGTTGCACACGGGAGCTGAGTTTTTTTTCGTCGAGTTTTACGACACAGCGTTCGGCGGCAAACGGCACAACAGCAGAAATCCCCAGTTCGGTGGTTTGGCGGATGATTTGATCCATCTTGTCGCCCTTGGCAATTCCTTGCACGAGCACCACCGTGGGGCGCGGTTTTCCTGCGGGCAGCCGTTCCACGATGCGCACTTCGAGCACATCAAGCGAAAAACGGACAACTTCGCATTCGAAATAATCCCCTGCCGCGTCAACAACGCCGATGTGTTCGCCCGCTTCAAGGCGCACAACACCCGCGTGCTTGAAATCCTCTGCACTGAGGCGCAGAGCAAAACACGCCTCGGCTTCGTTTGCAAGGACTTGGTTTTCGAGAAAAAATCGGTACAGCGCCATAGCGAAATCACGAATCGCATCAGTTGAAAACGTCGCGCAGCTTTTGTAGAGGCGTTCGTGCTTCAGAAACGCTTTCGCCCATGTCAGAGGCAAGCTGCTCGAGAAGTTCGCGCTGAGATTTGGTGAGCTTGGTCGGAATGATTACGTTAACGTGAACATACATATCGCCACGTGAAGAACTTTTGAAGCGAGGCATGCCGTGACCGCGCACCACCACGACCTGTTCGTTTTGGCATCCCTCAGGAATACGCACGCTTACTTTTTCGTCCTCGAAAATGCCATCAACGCTAATCTGGGCACCGAGCGTTGCCTGCATAATCGAAACATTCGCCCGCGCATGGAGATTGTCGCCATCGCGTTCGAAAAATTCATGGAGCACGATTCTGCACGTCACAATCAAATCGCCCGAAGCAGCACCTTGCATTCCCGCTTCGCCGAAACCATTTAAGCGTAGCTGCTGGGAATCCTTGATACCCACAGGAACTTCAACGGTCACGCGCTGGCGGTCGGGCACTCTGCCCTGTCCATCACATTCTTGGCAGGGGTTTTCTATCGTCTTGCCTGTTCCGCGACATTCCTTACACGTTGTCGCCGTTTGCATATCGCCGAGGAACGTGCGCTGAACGGTAACAACACGCCCTTGCCCGCCGCATTCGGGACAGCTTATCTCACGCCCGTTTTCCCCCAGTCCTCCGCCGCCGCAATCGGGACAGGGCGACAAACGGTCATACACGATTTCCTTTTTCGCGCCCATTGCCACTTCTTCAAGGGTGAGGCGCAAACCAACTCCCATGTCGCGTCCTTCTTTGCGAACGGTTCCGCGTGAAGCCCCTCCGCCAAAAAACGAACTAAAGAGGTCTCCCATGCCAAAGCCGCCACCAAACAAATCTTCGAGGTCAACGTAGCTGCCCCCATAGCCACCACCTGTTGCACCAGGAATGGTGCCAAAGCGGTCGTATTGGGTGCGCTTGCCAGGGTCACTTAACACGTCGTAGGCTTCGTTGAGTTCCTTGAAGCGCTCTTCTGCATCGGGTGCCTTGTTTACATCAGGATGAAGTTCGCGCGCCTGTTTGCGGAATGCTTTTTTGATTTCATCGTCGGATGCCGTTTTATCTACGTCTAAAATTTCGTACAAATCTTTCGCCATGGGTGCTAAGAACCTTCCTTAAATATCTTCCTTAAATATCTTGTTTAAGTATCGTGCTAAATCCTTGTTAAATGTCTTGCAGCACCTGTTGAGCTGCGCGTACTGCCTGAATAACTTTTGAATAATCCATACGGGTCGGACCGATAACTGCCACAACGCCGCCTGCTTCGCCCCGTCCGTATTGCCCCGCAACCACCGACACCCCTGAAAGTTCTTCAGGTGTGTTTTCGCTGCCTATTTTGACCACCGTATTTTTGCCATAGGCTCCTTCGTCAAAGATGTGGAACAAAACCGTGTCGTCCTCTAAAACCTGCATGATGGGAAGAAGCGAACTTGCTCGTGAAAACTCGGGCTTGCGCAAAAGCGAGGTGACCCCTAGCCGATGTGCGCGGTTGCCTCTGTTTTCTTGCAAGCAGACAATAACTTCATCCAAAATCAGCTGCACCAACGGGTTTTTCAAAGCTTCGACAAGGCTTTTGTCCGCTTCCTGCTTAACATCGAGCACCGACTTGCCTGCAAAGAAACGGTTCAAGAGGTTTTGTACGTGAGCCAATTCTTCGCAATCAATCGCTTCGGTGAAATCCATGTGGCGGTTGAGCACCTGCCCGTCTTCGGTAACCACGATGATAAGGGCTTGATAATCGCTTAAGGAAACCAGCGAAAGTTGCTTGATGTGTTGTGAGATTACCGAAGGCGCCAACACGATGGAAAGGCAATCGGTCAAGCGGGAAAGTGCTGAGGATGTTTGTTCGAGAAGCGAATCGAGTTCGGTGGCGGAGTTGCGCAATTCTTGAACCATATCGGTGCTTGGGTTTGATTCACCAATAAGGGGCGAGGTGAGCAAATCGTCCACAAATGCCCGATAGCCCGTATCGGTTGGAATACGCCCTGCTGACGTGTGGGGAGAAACGATATAGCCTGCATCTTCAAGCACGGATAATTCGTTGCGCACCGTTGCTGGGCTTACGCCTAAGCGGTAGCGCTCAACAAGCGTGCGCGAACCGACAGGCAACGCGTTGGCGATATATTCTTCGATAAGAGCACTGAGGACTCTTTGTCGTCTATCTGAAAGCAACTGCTCCCTTTCGCAATTATTCGTGAACGAAACTCTTGGAGCATTTTAGCAGCCCCTATCAAAGAGTGCTAAAGAATCATGAAAAATTTCTTTAAGCGTTGGCTAAGCGTAAGAATTCTTTGCCTTTAGGCGGCTGGAAGGCGTGAACGCTCTTTTGATGACGAGTGGTGAAACTATGCGGCTTGCGGGCTTGGGGGCGTTGCTGTTGGCGGGCGAGGAAACTACGCTGCTTGCGGGCGTTGCTGTCTGCGGGCGAGGAAACTACGCAGCTTGCGGGCGCTTGGTGCGGCGATATCGTTTTACCAGACCCTCAAGTGTTCCCAAAAATTCAGGTTCCACAAGACCTGCCTTGGCGAAGTCATCAGGGAAAACCACGGAACTCTTCTTTTGCAGACGGACTTCTTTACCAGCTTCAAGTATTTCTGCCACAAACTGGCTGCAAAAGCGCTTGCGCTTTCTTTTGAGGAAGGAGAATCTCACCATGCCGAGAAAAACACCGACGATATTGTATTTCCAATCAGCAACATCCATATAATGGGAATCGAGATGGCTCTTCATAGAATCGTATGCCTGACAAGACACGGGTATGCGGTAAAGAGCACATTGTACATTGTGGCGCTTGCGGCAAATCTTTTCAGGATCTTCGATATGAAAGCCCCTTCGGGTAAAGCTGTAATAGTGCCCCTCTTCTTCAAAGGCAATTGAAGCATGGGAATAGTGCCCCTGAATAAGGGCAACAATGAACTGGGAAAAATTATCGGAGTGCTTCGTTAAAAGAATATAAATGTGTCGTTTATTTTCCATTTAATAATATCCTTTTCATCATTTTTGCTTCAACACACGGTGTTGTTCCTGCACGCACCCATTTTACGCGACCAACACACAAATTCTGAAAAATTGCTAGAAAAAGCATTGTTGACTGGAGATTCTCATACACAAATTCTTTTTTGTCTGCGCAAAGCATACCTTCAATCCGTAAAGGGTATGGTATCTTTCTCTATAAGGATTTAATAAACAAGGACAGAATCTAGCCCCCAATAAGCGCACTATAATTGAGCTAATCACGAAAGGAAGGCTACTATGTATTGCAGAAACTGTGGAGCACAATTGCCTGAGGCGATATTATTTTGCCACGCGTGTGGACAAGAGGTTGCTGAAAAGGCAAAGTCCCCTGAAGTTGACAACAAGCAAAAGAACAAGCAGCAAATACCACCTACCTCACCCGAGGCGACAGTACCACTTGCGCCAGCTGCATCACCTGCAGCGACGGCGCCATTCGCGCCATCGGCACCTGCTGCACCGTACCCAGCATCTGCGCCCATTGGACAGCCGCAGAACTCTTCTGCTAAACCCCCGAAAAAGCCTCGCAAAATCTGGCTATGGATTATCTTGGCTCTTGTTGGTGTTGCTTTGATTGTCGGCATAACCTTGCTTCTTGCAAATCTTTTCGGGTCGAACGACACAGAGATTGATAAACCTGCTTTAGAGCTTAATGATGCTGTTGCAGAAAAAGCTGAGCCTGATGAGCCGCTCGAAGCACCAGAAAAAGCAACGGAAGAAGAAGCCGAAGAACCAGAAGAAAGTTCCGAAATTGATTTTGATTCTATTACTTTGGTAGGTAGCTGGAAAAACATTATGACCCAAGGCGGCTATGCAACCGTAGAGTTTACAGAAGAGGGACGCTTCACCCTCGTAGACAGGGATGGCGGAGTAACTACGGGTAACTACACCATCCCCGACGGAACCCTCAAAGAGGGCACGGTCGAGTGCCATATCGATGACTCACCCTTGTCTATTACGGGAGATTTTCATCTCAACGGCAAGATTTTGACATGGGGAAATATGATGTTCATATTGGAATGACGTTTTCACCCGAAATCTCGTAACGAGTTCAAAAGGAGTAAAGGAACAATTCCTTTGCTCCTTTTCTTTACCCCCTTATCAAAGTCACTTAGGCTATACTATGCAAAGCTTGTAAAACTTGTAAAGAAACGTGCGCAAAGGCAGTTTGAACAATGAAGGGATGAGGATGACAAAGCAGCCTCAAGAGAACAAAGTTGTCCTTGACACACAGGCTATGCTCTCTCGCCTAAAAGAGGACACCTTTCCTGCCTTTTCTGAGGAACAGAGCTCTGATTTCCTTGACCCCAACATCCGCGACTTCTTTGACGAGCTCTTCCTTGCCACAGGTCTAACGCGCAGCGGTGTCATTCGCGATGCCAATATTTCGCGCACGTATGGCTATCAAATCATGGACGGTACGCGCATCGGCAAGCGTGACTATTATCTGTCCATCTCCTTTGCTATGCATCTAGACCTTACCACTACCCAGCGGATGCTTGCTGTTACCTCAAGTGGAGCCTTGCATGCCCTCATCAAACGTGATGCCGCGCTTATTTTTGCTATCAATCATGGCTACGACAACCTGAAACTCTACGAATTTCTTGTTCAACTCGACCTTGTACCCTTAGACACGGGTATCGAAGGCGCTTAAAACAGCGCAGGTACGCTTACCCTATATCTCGGGGCTAAAAAGTTTTGTTTCACTGCCGTCTTGGCGCACCATGCCTAATATTGTGCTTGAGGTACGTTCTCGATAAATGATCCAGTCCCCCGCAACACAAAAATCCACATATTCGTCAGCGATTAACACCGTGCGATTGTCGCTTACGACATCAATGCTAAACACATCCCTACTAATGCCATCCCATGCAAAAATACCCCGCGAAGAAGCAACAATAGAACTAGAAGTTTGACCGTAGGCTATTCGATAATCCGTGCCGTCTAAGCCGATAGAGGCAAGGCAATGGTTTGTGTGGTCAGAAAAATAAATCCGCCCATTCCAAACAGAAAGCCAGTGTGAAGGTTCACCATACAACAGCGTGCTTTCTCCTGTTGAAAGATTCTTTGCATAGAGATGATACTTGTCGTCGGTACCGTCGGCATAATAGCGGACACCATCAACTATGTTGCTGTAGTGCACATTTTCAGTATCGTCAACCAAAATTGGTTCGCCCCCAGCGCTTTCAACGGCATAGAGGTTCAGATGGTTGTAGGGGTCAGTGAAATACATCTGCCCCTTATCAAAATAAATATTTTCTGCACCCGCGTATTTAAGTTCAGTTGTCGTTTTTGAGTTCAGGTCTATCTTGTATATCGAGCTCCTTTTCCCAGGCTCATCTTCGACAAAATATAAATCACTACCACAGATATTCAAGCCCCGTTTGGCATTACCTGCATAGATTTGCTCAAGCACATTGCCATCCTTGTCCAAGTGATAAATGTTGCCCTCACTGATGACATAAAAGGAGTCCCCCGGGTCTGCCGTTGCTGCAAATCCGCCGTTATTAAGATTCGCATGAAGGTTTCCGCCGTTGGTGTAATCATAGAGCGGTGCTGTTGAGCCTAGGCGCGGTTCGCTACTATAGGGAAAAGAAGAAGACGGCAAAACAGAATCTCTCTGAGTTATAAGCCAGGCACCGCCAGCTCCAAGAAGGACGAGGGCACAACATGCTGCCACAATACCAAGGATAATGCGGCGGCGGCGTGTTTTGAAAGAATCAATGCGCTTGATAATCTGGCGCACATCTTGAAAACGATTTTCGGGGTCAAAAGCGATACACTTTTCAATAAGCGCGCGCAAGGACGAGTCTGTTATGCGCTTGGAAAGGTCACGACGGTCAGGAGAGCCGCACACCAAATATATCATCACGATGCCAAGCGCGTAAATGTCGGTCTGGGGTGAGGACTGGGCATAGCCATACTGTTCGGGCGGTGCGTAAGGTAAGGTTCCCATGTATTGAGTATCTGAAGAAGAACCTTCCTTATAGATACGCGCAATTCCAAAATCCGTAAGACCGATACTGTTATCGGGGCGCACAATGATGTTTTGTGGCTTGATGTCGCGATGTATTATCGGCGGCTTTTGTTTGTGCAAGTAGTCGAGAATCACACAAATTTGCCGCGCAATTTGAAGAACTTGAGTCGGTTCAAGAGTGCCTCGCGCAATAACTTGGTCAAGCGGCTCGCCCTCAAAATACTCACGGGAAAGGTAGCTGCGCCCGTCTTTTATAAAAGTTCCGTAGGTTTTGGGAATGCCTGCAAAATCAAGCCGCGCAAGGATGGCGTGTTCAGCGTCTGCCCTTTCCCCCGCGTCCAAATCAGAGGCACGCAAAACCACCCGTGCGCCTGTTTCTTTGTCGGTAACCAGATAGACTTCTTTAGCACCTGAGTGCTTCAGGCAACTTTCGGGTTCGTAGCGCTCGATAAGCTCAAGAGGCCACGCACCGCTTTCAGCCACTTCATTTATCAGTGCCTCTTTGTATGAGCCCAAAAAAGCTGCGGCATCATCCATGAATATTTTCTCCCCAAAACTATTCCTTGCCTGAGCTCTTTTTATTCTACTATGTAAATCCATCGGACTACCCCACAATCGCAGGTGGTGCTTTTTATAACTGCATGGGCGCTGCGAGCCTATGCGCTGCAAAATTTATGAAACTGGAGGCGCTAACGATTCAACTTGAGCGGTCGGCATCTGCCAGACAATCTCGGGCGCATGGCGAAGCGAAGTCTTTTTCATGTCTGAGTTGATAATCAGGTATTGAACCAAACCATAAATAAAGGCGCCAATCATACCCAACAAGGCCAGGGCAACAAAGATAACCAAAGCTCCCAGCAAACCAAAAAGAAAGACTGCTGCAAAAGCGCCAAACCCTCCTAGGGCAGCACCTAAACTCAAGCCCATCAAAGGTGAGCGGCGCATCCAAACTTTTGCCTCCCCCAATTCCCACGATTGGCGATGACCACAATGGTCACATTTTCCTACCATGTTATTAAAGTCGAAATAGTTGCCCTCTTGCGAAGCCTGCATCGCTTCGGGGATTACCGTTTGGTTGATTGCCTCGTCTGTTTCTCCCGTAACATGCGCCTGCTTCCATTCAGTTTGCACTCCGCAATGCTCGCAAACAAAACGGTACGGCATTTCTCTTGTGACTTTTGGTGTTTCATTCTTTGCCACTGCTATCACGCTCCTTGTATTAACTGCTTGTAGTGCTTGTCAATACTAAAAGCTTAGCGTGTGGGCGTATGTCGTTGGTCTGCATCGTGCATACAGTTTCTTGCCGAAAGAACGCTGCAAGGTCTTTATACACGGCTTTTGATGAAGAGGTGCCCAAAAGTCAAGAGGACTTGCTCAAGGCAAGCCCTCTTTGAAATAATCAAGCGTTTGTCTCAATAGGAGAGTTTATTTTTTGAAGAATTTTTTGAAGAAGCCCCCACTCGACTCCAAAGAAGTCTGAGATTGCTCTGTGGCGGAATTGCCACTTGATATGTTTTCGGGAGAGGGTTCTATTTTGGAATACATGGTATAGTGCGCTTCGCAGAAAGGACAGCGCTTTCCCGTAAGGGAATCACTCTCTAAAGCGCACTTTGAACATGCAATCGCACTACAATTACCGCATTTATAAAGTAGCTTTGAGGCTTCCGAGACAACATGGTTGAAAAGCGCCTCGGAAAGCATGCTTGAAAGCGGGTCATCTTTCTTTTCGCTTTTCATTCTTTCATTAATTTTGGCCAGTTCCAAGTCAGAGCTATCATAGCTGCTACCGCATTTTTTGCATTGCGTTGTCTGCACAAACGATTTGCTTTTATCAGCTTCAGTGATTTTAGCCCAAGCTGGAATTGAAGGAACATAAGCAACTGGTTCATACATCATCCCTGCACCAAATTCAAAAACCTGTTTGCAGTGCTCACATTTTACCTGAGCATTCGTTCCGCCACTTTCTTCAACATAGATGCTCGAATACTTTCCGCATTGCGGACAAGTAACCTTTAAGTGCGCTATCTTTCCCATTCTTTCCTCCGTCCTTGTTTGTCTTAATAAGCTTTACTGTTTCTATTTTTGCACGTATCAAAAGGTGTATGACCACCCTCTTGCGATGTCTTTTTGAGCCCTGTGTATCTCTGCCTGTGCTTTGAGTCTTAAGCGTACGTCCTATTGGTTAAACCCTGGTTCTGCTTTTAAGGGGACTTCTGTCAATACGGTTGCTTTTTTTAGATCGACAATGAAAAAGCATGGTGCGGTTTCTAATTCTGGTGCTTCAGAGGCGTCGACCCCTTCGAAATGCACCAACACATATCTTATTCGCTTATCGTTTATTTTGATAAACGGGTGATAATAGTTATCGGTGACTTTTGCCGCTCCAGAAGCGTCATAGCTCGTCTTAGTGACATGGGTGGAAGCCCCGATAAAATCAACTGGTTTTGAAAGCGATTGAGCATTGTATACATGAAGCCGCCCTAAGACAACTCCTGTGTTTTCTTCGGTTAGCATCGCCATGTTTGAAAACATAACAACGACTGAAGAATCAGAATTGTCATTAATCTTTTCAATATAGATTCCCGCCTTGTTTTCGCTGTCGGCTAAAGGTTGATAGTGGGAGAAGTTGTTCAAGACTTTTTCGGGGCTCGGGTCGGCCGTAAGCACCATTATGCCAACTACGAGTATTGCCGCCATGGCGATTGCGCCGCCACCAATTGCAAGAATCATCTTCTTCTTTTTGGGCGACAGAGTATTTTTCTTGGAAACTTGCTCGGGAACGCCCAGCTGTGGCGTATTCGAATACGGCTGTTCTTGAGCTTCTAGTGTCGCGCAGTGCTTCACTTTCTTTCGTAAGTAGAACCAGACCATGCCTATGTTCAAGGCAGCGAAGATCGTTACGGCAACCACCAGGCTGATAGCGTCTCCAGCAGACCAATTCCCCAATAAAGCATAACCAATGCCGAATAAAAAACTTGCCAGAGCGCCAAGCAAAACAACTTTGCATCCTGAATCCTTGCAGCGTAGTATCAAAATATAGCCCACTACAATCGCCACAGCCGCTAAAGCACAAAGCACTAAAAAGAGATAATTGGCGGGACCCTTAGTCACAGAATGCAGTTCATCTATTCCCAACAAAAGCATTATTCCGCCCCATAGCACATTGAGGACTGCCAGAACAATGCTCCAAATCTTTCCACCGAGCGAAAGCTTTTTGCGTGTTTTGTTTCCTGCCATCGGGGCGGGTGCAGGCTGATTTTGCACAGGGTCAGATGCGGGTGCAGGTGCGGGAACATCCCCGATGGGGCTTCCGCAGTTTCCGCAGAATTGTGCGGCTTCTTGTAGTTGTGTGCCGCATTTTGGACAAAACATAGCTTTCCTCCTCAAGTCAATCAAAGCTTACTAGTCTTAGTCTAGGCGCAAACAAGTTTTTACGGTCTGCGCTGCGCATACAAAACATTTTTAGTCTTCATGTTCCACAAAAAACGATTTGATAGGTATGATTTGACCTTCGACAAATAAGGAAAGTTCATCAAATGCTATGTCTTTTGGCACGTCGAAAAGCAGCGCAAAAGTATCTTGAACTTCTTTAGGAGTCATTGAGCCGTCGACGATTTCGAGAGCAATATAACCAATGGAGCCTGTGTCTTCGTACCTTTTACCAGCAGAATCAATAAGAGAAAACTTTGATTCTTTAAGGAAGTCAAACATATTGGGGCTTTCGCCGTAAAAGATTCCGCCAAGTCCTTTAGTGTCAGAAACATAATCAAAAACAACTCTGACGAGCCTTCCTTCTACCTCATTGATACCCACAGGGGAAACGTCATCGTGAGCTTCACGGATTGCAAGCGTATATGACGTCCATTGGAGTTCTGCTGTCGGGGGCGCTTGTTCTGCTTCGGTGATTTGTGCATCTCCCGCTTCGGGCTCAAGCCCTTTTTCAGTATCGGGGGTGCCTGGTGCGCCGCCGCAGCCCATAAGCACGCCTGCCAAAACGAAACTGAAAACGATTGTTGCTGCTGCTTTGTAGTTCTTCATGTAAATTCCTCCCTTGTATCCTCAATCCTTGGTAGTGCTTGGTCGGAGCACAGAGATGGCTATTCTCATCCCCGTGCCCCCGTGTTGGTAACTTCCCTTTTGTAATTCTACCTGCCCAGTATACACCCCCGCATGAGTTGGTGCGGTCTGCTGGGCGCATACAAAATAAATTGTTAGTTTGCTTGCTGCTTTGAAATGGCGAAAACGCGGTAGGTCGTGTACCATAAGCGAGGGCTGAAAAACGGATTGAGGAGCTCGCATGAAAAAAGAATCGGCCATTACTAACGTTCTTAATTACAACAAAGAATTTGTGGCGCAAAGAAGCGGTGAAATTTTTGAGGTTGACGGAAAACCGCGCAAACAACTGGCTTTAGTTGCCTGCATGGACACGCGGTTCACGAGCATGCTCATTGCGGCGCTCGGGCTTGAAGATGGCGATGTCAACGTCATCAAAGTTGCAGGAGCCGAAGTAAGCGATGCCTACGGAGCGGTTATGCGTTCTTTGCTGGTTGCGGTGTATGAACTGGGCGTGCGCGAGATTATGGTGGTCGCCCACACTGAATGCGGCGCTCAAAACATGAATGCAGCACGTATGACTATGCTGATGCAAGAAGCGGGCGTTGAAGCGAGTGCTATTGAAGAGGCAGCGGCAAGTGGGATAAACCTTGATGAATGGCTGGAGGGCTTTGGCAACATGAGCGATGCCGTTCTCAGAAGCGTTGCAACCATTCAAAACCATCCGCTTGCGCCTTCATACTTGAACGTGCGGGGCTTTGTCATTGAAACCCAAACAGGAGAATTGTTTGAGGTTAGCTAAAGTTTAATAAGTAGTCTAAAGAAACAACCCCTGTTTTGCAGGGGTTGTTGGTAGGCTTAGATTGAGGCCTAGGTCTAGCTGCTTGAGCGTTAGCTGCTTGAGCGTTAGCTGCTTGAGCGTTAGCTGCTTGAGCGTTAGCTGCTTGAGCGCTAGCTGCTTGAGCGCTAGCTGCTTGAGCGTTAGCTGCTTGAGCGCTAGCTGCTTGAGCGCTAGCTGCTTGAGCGTTAGCTGCTTGAGCGATCAAAGAAGATGTTTTTACCCATGACCGAAAGACCGATGCCGTAGCAGATGCGCACCTCTTCGGGGAAAAGCCCTGCTTCAAGCGCTGCAACCCCTGCACTGAAAAGAACGCGGTTATCAATGCGACATTCCATGGCAGAAATCGCCGCCGAGCCCAGCGCAATCCCGATGTCGGTAACCGCAAGGGCACACGCAATTCCTGTTTTCTTGGCTTCGATGCAATCGTCCACGCCGCAGTAACCACAGTTCAAGCCACGGCTTGCTGTTGCGCCTGCAATAAGAACGAGACACGGGCAGGCGTCTACATTGGCAGCATCACGAACAAAGAAAGGCTTGTTGCTTTCCGTGCCGATTCTTCTCATCAGTGTGGTGAGCTTGTCTTTTTCTTCCCCTTCTAACACGAGCGTTTCTATCGCGTCAATGCCACACGCCTTCGGTGCTGTTCTGGCTGCTGCTGCCATCATTTCGGCGCAACGCAGCGCTGCACGTTTCTCGATTACCTCACTTGCATGAATCATGATAAACCTTACCCTTCTCTACCGTTTCGAATGGTGATGGTTATTGCTTCGATTCATTATAGTAAAAGCGGCAGCTAAAATGCGGCGGGTTTGCCCCTAGGGCGCCATATCAATAATTTTCCCATACATCTCGTTGCCGCAAAGCCACCCTGCAAGTGTTGGTTGGTAGCGCTCGTCTATGCGCTCCACAAAACCCTTCTGCGCAAGTTCGCGAAAGACTAACGGCGCATCGGGAAGCAACAGCGTTACTTCGCGCAATTCGTCTTCGGTGATTCCTTGCGTCGTGCGCATGGCAAGCATCAAATCTTCTGCTGCCATTTGCCGACGGTCAAGTTCGTCTATCACGCCCCCGTCTTGGGTGCGCATGCGTTTTGAAGCGTTTTGCGTCATGGTTACCGCCGAAGTCCCCAAACCGATATAGGGCTTGCCCGTCCAATAGGCAAGATTGTGCTTGCATTCATAGCCAGGAAGCGCGTAGCTGGCGACTTCGTAGCGCAAAAGCCCCGCGGGCTCGAGAATGCTTGCTGCCATCTGCATCATGAGTGCCTGAAAGTCCTGGTCGACTTCTTCAATTTCCCCTTTTGCCTGCATTTTTGCAAGAGGAGTCCCCTCTTCCACCGTCAGCGGATACACGCTTACGTGCTTCACGCCTAAGTCTAAAGCAATTTTAAGGCTTTCGTGGAAATCTTCGAAGGTTTGTTCGGGGATGCCACACATAAGGTCAATGCTCACATTGTCGAAGCGCTTTTGAGCAGTGTCGATTGCACGGCGCGCGTCATCGGCGCTATGAACACGTCCTAACTTCTTCAATAGCGCATCATCGAAACTTTGAACCCCCAGCGAAAGACGGTTCACCCCCAATGCCCACACGTCTTTTACGAGCGCTTCGGTTAAGGATTCGGGGTTTGCTTCCATGCTGCATTCAACATCACTCGTCAAATGCATCGACACCGACAAGGCATAAAGCAAGGCTGACAGATTCTTCCCTCCCACATAGCTGGGCGTTCCCCCGCCGAGATAAACTGTTTCGATTTCGGCAAGTTTGCCATCCTTTGCTGCGTGGCGGATTTCTTCTATCAGCGAATCGATGTAGGCAGTGATGGCGGCATCACCGTGAGGCAGCGCCTGTGTTTCGAAATCGCAATAGATGCAGCGCTGTTTGCAGAAAGGAATGTGGAGATAGAGGGCTTTGTAGGCATCATACATGAGAGCGCACCTTTCTGATGGTTTAGGAGCCTTGATGGGAGTCTTGAGGAGAATCGTGATGGGAGCCTTGCTGGGCGTCTTGCTGGGCGTCTTGCTGGGCATCTTGCAAAAGGTCGGTGAATACTTTTTCGAAATCTTCATAGGTCACGCACGCGTTGATGGCACCGCGCGCTTTTGTGGCACGCGGGATGCCCGCAACGTAGAACATGGCGTGCTTGCGCATGCGAACGATATTTCGCCCGCCGAGGGCACTTAAGAGCGCGGCATGGCGACATGCCATAAAAAGACGTTCTTCAATGCTTGGGGCAGCGGGAATTTCACTTTTCTCCAGTGCCGCTTTTGCCGAAGCGAAAATCCACGGGTTTCCCTGAGCGCCGCGCCCAATCATTACCGCATCGCAGCTGGTTTCTTCTTTCATCGCACGCGCATCAGCACCTGTTTTCACATCCCCGTTACCGATGACAGGAATAGTAAGTGCCCGCTTTATGGTAGCGATGATGCCCCAGTCAGCTTGCCCGCGGTAATATTGTTCGGCAAATCTTCCGTGTATAGCAACGCCACTCGCGCCTGCCTCTTGTGCTCGCTTGGCAAAGTCGAGTGCGGTTTCTTCGCCTAGGTGATAGCCGCGGCGAAACTTTACGGTAACGGGAACATCGACCGCGCGAGAAACCGCAGAGATGATGTCGGCGGCAAGGGGCGGGTCGCACATGAGCGCACAACCATCCCCCTTGCGCACAATCTTTCGCGCAGGACAGCCCATGTTGATGTCGATATAGGCAAGCGCCGCGCCGAGATACTCTTGAATCCCATAAGCTTCTTTTGCCATGGTTTCGCTCTCGTGCCCGAAAATTTGCACCGCGACCTGTTTTTCGCCTGGCGCAAGTTTGATGAGGTCACGAGTCTTGGCATTAGAGTAACTCAAACCCTTTGCCGAAACCATTTCCGTATACCCTAAGCTTGCACCCTGTTCAAGGCAAAGGCTGCGAAACACCTCATCGGAAATTCCTGCCATGGGAGCCAAGAGCAGCGGATACTTTTCAAAAAGTGAGGTAGTCGTCGTTGCGGTAGTCATTTTTTCAGCAGCCATCTTACGAAACGCTATTCGTCGACCTTCAGTATTGCCATGAAAGCTTCTTGAGGAACTTCGACGTTACCGATGTTTTTCATGCGCTTCTTGCCCGCTTTTTGCTTTTCGAGCAGCTTACGCTTGCGGGTGATGTCGCCGCCATAGCATTTTGCAAGCACGTCTTTGCGCTTTGCCTTCACGGTTTCACGCGCAAGTACGCGCCCGCCAATCGCGGCTTGTATGGGCACTTCAAACATCTGGCGCGGGATGATGCTTTTCAGCTTTTCGGTAAGCACCTTGCCGCGGTCATAGGCTTTGTCTTTGTGTACGATAAACGACAGGGCATCGATGGGTTTGCCCGAAAGCAAAATATCGAGTTTCACGAGCTTCGATTCCTTATAGCCATCGAATTCATAATCAAGCGAAGCGTAGCCTTTCGTGCCTGATTTGAGTTTGTCGAAGTAATCCATGATGAGTTCCGACAGCGGGATTTCCCACAGCAATTCAACGGTGGTCGTTGAAAGGTAGTCCATAGTTATGAAGGTGCCACGACGCGCGACCGTGAGATCCATGACCGCGCCCACGTAATCGGGCGGGATGAGAACCTTCGCTTTCAGGTAGGGTTCTTCAACCGACACTATTTCGCCAGGGTCGGGCATTTCTTGCGGGGAATGGAGGGAGACCATTTCCCCGTTGGTTTTGAACACGTGGTATTCCACGGAAGGCGCGGTTGCCAAAAGTTCGAGGTCAAATTCGCGCTCCAGGCGTTCCTTGATGACTTCCATGTGCAACAGCCCCAAAAAGCCCACGCGAAAACCGAAGCCGAGCGCATGGGATTTTTCGGGTTCCCAAATAAGCGCGGGGTCGTTTAACGAAAGCTTCTCAAGCGCCTCTTTCAGCGGTTCGTATTGGTCACCGTCTATCGGGAAAAGCCCTGTATAGACCATCGGTTTGACTTCGCGATACCCTGGCAAGGGGGACGCTCCCCTACCTTGCACGGTTGTTATGGTGTCGCCCACCTTCACCTTGCTGACTTCTTTTAGGCCCGTTACGAGATAGCCGACCTCGCCAACGCCCAGGTCAGGCATAGGTGTTTCACTTGGGCGGCGCACGCCAACTTCTTCAACCAGCGTGTCTATTCCTGTCGCAATCATGTGGACGCGATCCCCACGTTTGATGGAGCCGTCCACCACGCGGATAAGTGCGACAACCCCGCGATAGGGGTCGAAATAGGAATCGAAAATGAGCGCGCGCAAAGGCGCGGTGGCGTCACCTTCGGGCGCGGGAATGTTGTAGACCACCGATTCGAGCAAGTCGTGCACGCCGTCGCCCGTTTTTCCGCTGGCGATAACCGCATCATCGGCAGGAATGGCGAGCCCGTCCTCGATTTCGGTGCGCACGCGTTCAGGTTCGGCGGCGGGAAGGTCAATCTTGTTGATAAGAGGAATGATTTCGAGCCCCGCATTCATCGCCATCATGGCATTGGCAACTGTCTGTGCTTCAACGCCTTGCGTTGCGTCCACCACCAACACCGCTCCTTCACAAGCGGCTAAACTGCGCGATACCTCGTAGGTGAAATCAACATGCCCAGGAGTGTCGATAAGGTTAAATTGGTAGGTTTGCCCGTCTTCTGCCTGGTAATCGACGCGAACCGCCTGACTTTTGATGGTGATGCCGCGTTCGCGTTCAATATCCATCGAATCGAGCACCTGTTCTTTCATGTCGCGCGAAGATATCGTGCCCGTCATTTCAAGAATGCGGTCTGACAAGGTCGATTTCCCATGGTCGATATGGGCGATAATCGAAAAATTCCGTATGCGTTTGGGGTCTTGGCTCATCTTTGCGCGTGTGCTCCTTGGTGTCTGTTCGTTTGCGTTTATGGGTCATTTTGTCTGCATTTGTGTCTGCATTCTAAATGTTTGGATGTATTTTACCAATACACCTTGTACAAAAGCGGCTGTTCTGTGATAAACTCTACAAGTTTTCGTCTGAAACAAGCAATAAACATGGAGGAATTAGTGTGGCTAATATAAAAAGTCAAAAAAAGCGTAACATCACCAACGAAAAAGCGCGGCTGCGCAATCGCGCCGTTCGCTCAAAACTCAAGACCGCAACTAAAGAAGTGAGAGAAGCCGTACAAAACGGCAACGGTGCCGAAGCATATGCCGCGGCATTAAAGACGTCTCGCCTGATGGACAAGGCAGTCACCAAGGGTGTCATTCACAAGAATCAAGCCGCAAACCGCAAGAGCGGCATCATGCAGCTTGCCAACACCGTCGCTACTGCTGAAGATATCGCAGCTTATAAGCCTGCTGAAAAGAAAGCACCAGCAAAGGGCGGTTCAAAGAAAGCCGCCGCGAAAGCTGAGCGCAACAAGGCAATGGCAGCTGCTTCAAAGGAAAAAGCGAAGAATCGCGAAAAGACCGAGAAGTCCCAAGCAAGTGCTGCCAAGAAAAAAGCTGACGAAGAGGCTAAGGCAGCTAAAGAAGCTGCGGCTGCTGAAGCGGCGGCTGCCAAGGAAGCAGCAGAAGCTGCGGCTGCAGAGGCAGCTGAAGAGGTTGTTGCTGAAGCGGACGCAGCCGTTGAAGAGGTTGCGGCTGTTGAAGCTGTTGCTGAAGAGGCTGCGGCTGAAAAAGAGTAATCACCTGCGCGCTGCGCAGTTGAGAAGGATGAAACCTTTGGATTCATCCGCATATCAAGGGAAAGGCTCCGCTTCGGAGCCTTTTTGTTTGGGTTTTTGTCATTGCGCCGTTGCACCATTGCAGACGTGACTTCCACTTAATCTTGAGAATAAAAAGCAAGGAAGCGCCAGAGTAGGTAACTAGTACCTTTCGGGCGCTTCAATAATCCATACTTTAGCATAGGCCTCTACGTAATTTCAACTACAATGGTGCCGAGCACCCAATCAAGAAGAGCGGTTCGCTGGTCGGTGCCGCTTTTCATGGCGCGTTCACAGTCGCGCGCGTTGATGAGCGCCCACCGCAGTTCTTCTGAAGTAAAGCCCTGTGCCCAGCGAAGATGGTTTTTGACCTTCCAGTCGGGCATCTTAAGCGTTGCCCCCAAAGCCGCACCACTCCCGCGGTCGTTGAGCGCGCGAGCGCATATTAATTCGCGCACGCGACCCACGCAGCGCCCTAACAAAGACAAGGGGGATGTTGATTCCATTTGCCCGAGGTAAGTGACGCATTTCTTCACGTCGCGCGCGGCGAAGGCATCAAGAAATTCCCAACTTTTCACTTCGTTGGTTCTGCTTACTAAAAAGCGCACCTCTTCTTCGGTCACCGAATCGGGTCCGAAATGAGCAAGCGCAATCTTTTTGAGTTCGCTGTCAAGGTAGACGGTGTTTTCGCCCACCAAATCGATAAGCGCTTGCGCGGCACCTTCGGTAATAGCAACCCCGTGACCACGGGCAATGCTGCGCAGCGTTTTCACCAATTCGTAGCGCTTCTGAGGCAAGCACGATATGGTCGCCTTAGCGCCGAAAGCTTTTACCGCCACAAAAAGCGCTGATTTTTCGGAAAGTTTTTCCGCGACCAGGGCAAGTACCGTGGTGTCGGTGGGAGCTTTCAAGTAAGCAATCAGTTTGTCGGTGTCAGCTTTTTTTAGCTTATCGGCATTGTTGACCTGCACAAGGCGCACATCACTTGCAAAAGGCAAAGTGATGCACGAGGCAATAATGGTTTCCGCCGAAGCACTTTCGCCAGAAAACGAATCATAGTTAAAGGCAAGATCCCCCGAAGCCGCAAGGCGTGTTTTGAGTTTCTTCAAAACGATTTCGCGCTTGAGGACATCTTCCCCGTTGATGAGGTAGACAGGCAATAACGGGTCGTTTTTGGAAAGAGTAGTCATACAAAAATATTCTACCCTAGCGTCCAAACAGAAATCTTTTCATTCGTAAATTTGCACACAACATCCCCCACCTCATCGCTGCGGAAAATCTCGCACCCGACCAATTCCAAAAGTTCCAACACTTCTGTCGAAGGGTGCCCATAGCGATTGGTGGCTCCAACGCTGACAAGGGCAATCTCGGGGCAAAGGCGCGTAGCCGACCTTTCATCAAGGGCAACTTTTGCCCCATGGTGCCCCACTTTAAGCAGGTCAATATCCCCCACCCGTTCCTTGTCTAAAAGCATGTTCATTTCTTTTGCTTCAAGGTCTCCGCACAAAAGCGCACGCCAAGGCTTTTCACCCGTGGTTTCAAGGAGCAGGCACAGGCTGTCCGCGTTGCCCCCTTTATCCGAAAAATCATCGGGCCACGCAACCGTGAGCACAAGGTTTTTCAAGCGAAGGGAATCCCCCACCTCAAGCGGGACAAGCCCCGCCTCGCCCGCAAGGTTTTCGGCACTCGCTAAAAGCCCTGCGCAGTTTTTGCACGAGCAGGCAAACAGCGGGCGCGCAAGGCAAACAGAGTCTACTTTTACCACCCCTCCGAGTGCTTCAAGAGCGCCGCAGTGGTCGTTGTCAGGATGGGTGATGATGACCGCATCCAAGTGATAGACAAAGTGGCGCGCAAGTCCTGCGAGCAGCTCTTGTTTGTTCTCGCCCGTGTCAACAAGGACGCAGGCACCTTTGCTTTTTACTAAAAAGGCATCTCCTTGCCCCACATCCAGCATGACCAATTCGTCGTTTCCCATAAAGGGTGCAGCAAAGAGGAAAGCTATGCCGACCATTCCAAATCCTGCGCACAAGCGAAGAATCTGTTTCTTCGAGGGTTTGTACCAGGTATACCAGAGTAGCGAAAAAATGAGTAACCCTAACAGCACCGCAGAGGAGGCCTGCATATCTGCAGGAATTGCTGCATGGGGTATGTTTGCGAGGACAGAAACTATCTCACAAAAACCCTGCGCCGCAACGAGCAAAGGGGGAAAGAGGACGGCGGAAAGCGCGGGAACGACGAGCACGAGGCACAAAACAAGCAAGCCCGCCGTGCAAAGCAGCGCAAACAAGGGGGTGACAATGATGTTGCTCAAAGGCGCTATGAGCGACACCTGCGAAAAGAATGCTGCCGACAAGGGCACGACAACCACACTTGATGCAAGGGAGAGCGACGCACTTTCGCGCACGAATATCGGAATGCGGGGGAAAACCGCCGTGCACCAGTCCCCAAAAAGCCGCGCAAGAACAATGATGCTGAGCGTTGAAGATGCCGAAAGCAAAAACGAAAGCGAAAGGGCTGTTGCGGGCTTTGAGGCCACCATAGCGATGATGCAAAGCGATAACGCATTTATCGAAGAAGCGCGCCTTTGCGAGAAAAAGGAGAGGGCAACAATGATCGCCATAAAAGCTGCACGTACGGCAGATATTTGCATACCAGTAAACACGAGATAGGTGCCGATAAAGACAAGCTGGATGATAAGGGCAGGTACGCGCGGAATGCGCACAAGGCGCAAGAGCAAGGCAATAAAGGCGGCAACAATACTTAAGTGTGCACCCGACACGGCAACAAGATGGGCAAGCCCTGCAACCCGTATGGAGCCATAGAGTCCGCTTGCGTCCAGAGCTGAGCGTTCCCCCGTCAAAATTGCAGAAAGCAGGATTGCGCCAGGCCCTTCAAAGCCTTTGAGAATTTCGATTCCTGCTTTTCGTATCGTTGTTATTATGCCAAAGATACCCGCGGGTGCTTGAGCTTCATAGCTTGTAAGCGCCGCTCGTGCCCGTGTATTTTTTTGCCAATAGTACTCTGTGCTTGCGTTTGCGGGCGGCTTGAGAATAACTGTTGTTTTGATAACGTCCCCAAAGAAAAGATTGCCTTGAGCGTTTTTTGTATCTCGGGTGCCTTTGTTTTCTGTGAGGGTCAAATTCACAAAGAAGGGCTTTCCTGAAGGGAGTTCTGTACGAGCCCGAACGCTTCGAGCAAACGGTGTTTCGTGGACATCCTCAATGATTTCGAAGCGGTAGCTTTTTTCTTGATAATAAGGTATTTCTGCTTCAAGAGATTTCGTTGAAATACCCCCGAGCGACCCACAGGCAACGCCCAGTGAAATACCTAAAAGTACCAAGAAAACAGCGGCGCTTCGCCTGCGCTGATACTTAGCAAAGGCAGCGATTGAGAGCGCAATCGCAAGGAGGCTTACCGCGAAAAACAACCACAGCTTAGGCGGGCTTAAGAACAACGAATACTGATAGACAACAGCGCTACTCGCCCAAAGCCCTAGCGCCACGAAAAGAAGGGGCAAGGGGAAAGGACGCTTTGAACTTGGCTCTCGGGTATGTTCCATAGCTTTCCCTACACCGTGATATAGGGAAGCAAATTAGCGAATTTCTTTTCCCCAATTCCTGATACCCGCATGATTTCTTCGACCGTTTTGAATGAACCGTTCGCTTCGCGGTCAGCCAGTATCTTTTTTGCCGTTGCTTCGCCAATGCCAGGCAAAGTAACTAAATCTCCCATCGTCGCCGTGTTGATGTTGACTTTGTCCGAGGAGGCTTCCTGTGAGCCTTGCTGCGTGCCCTGTGCGCCGCCAAAAGGTGTGGCGTCTTGGTATGCTTCAGCTTCGGCTTGTGTGGGTATGATTATCTGTTCGCCGTCAACAAGTTTGCGCGCGAGATTAACCGTGTGAGGCGATGCTTCGGCGCTAAAACCCCCCGCTGCTTCTACGGCGGCTTGGACACGAGCGCCTTCTTCGAGTTCATACATGCCTGGGTTTTGAACCGCGCCACCAATGTGGATAAAAAAGGTGTTCGCCTCTTCTGTATTGCTGCTTTCTTCATCGGTTTGAAGCGCGGTATCGATTGCGAAGTTGCTTTCGCTGCTTTGCCCGAGAAGTGCGAAAGTCTCGGTGTGTAAAAGGTCGCTCACGTTTTGAAAAAGGAAGAATACCACCACCAACACCAGCACCCCCATCCCCAGAAGCACAGGGTTTTTCACGTTGCTCATATGGGCTTTTGCCTTGAGTGACTCGGCGCTTTCTTGAAAGGGCATAGGTTTTTTCCTCCTTAGAATGCTTGAAGGCTCTTCTGTTTCAAGGGACTATCTTGCCCCTAAAAAGGAGACAAAAGTTCTATGAGTTTTCGATAAAAAGTTGCTGCGGATTGAACGAAAAATGCAGAAAAATCTAACATGAATTCGATAAGAACTTGCTGCGGATTGAACGAAAAGTGTGCCTTTTTTAGACAGAAAAGCTACACCGATTAGATAGGGAAAGATTAAACGTGGAAGTTGAGAAGTTCGGTGGCGGCAAGTATTTCAGGAATCCAGTCGGCAAGAGGAAGTTTTTCTTCCGCCTCAAGCACGTCGTGCAAGCGCGCGTGGGTTTCGGGATTGCGCGGCATAAACAGCGTGCAGCAATCAGGAGCATCTTGTGAAGAAATATCAAAGGTTCCCAGTTGCTTAGCTTCTTTGATTATTTCTTGTTTGTCGGTGCCGATGAGCGGTCTGAACACGGGCATGCTCACCGCTTCGTCGGTGGCCGCGATATTGTCAAGGGTCTGTGAAGCAACCTGTCCGAGGCTTTCGCCCGTCACTAAAGCGCGACCACGTTCTCGGTGCGCGAGCGCTTCAGCAACCTTAAACATCAAGCGGCGATACATGATAACCCGCAGCTCAGGCGGAACAAGAGCCGCTATTTCACGCTGATAATCTCCGAAAGGAACCACATAAACCCGCTTGATACACCCTGTTTCTTGAAGCACGCGAGCGATATCGGCGACCAAAAATTCGCTCGTTGATGAAGTCTGGGGGCGTCCTGAAAAATGAACGGCGCTGCAGGTGGCGCCCCTGCGCGCAATCCGCCAAAGCGCAACGGGAGAATCAATGCCCGAAGAAAGCAGGCACATAACGCGCCCCGAAGCACCCACGGGCAAACCGCCGATACCCACAATTGAGCGCGCATACACATACGCCGAACTTTGCACCACTTCAACCGCGACCGTCAGGTCGGGGTCTTTCATCTGCACCTTTTTGTCGGGATAGACATCGCACAAATGCGCGCCAACCAAACGATTTATCTCCATGGAATCAATCGGGAAATCGGTGTGATTGCGTCGCGCTTGAACTTTGAAGCTCAAAAATTCACCCGCGTCTTCAATAGCCAATACCGCAGCTTTGTAAAACACTTCAAGCTCACGCGTGCATTTGTAGCCGCTGGAAACACGCACGACACCAGGAACTTTTGAAACCTGATTCGCCAAATCGCAGGCAAGAGCATAATCGGTGCCCTCTTTGATATAGATACAAATGCGGCCCGAAATACGCTTGATAGTTACCACGGGAAAATCGCGGAGAAGTTGCTCGAGATTCTTCAAAAGACGCATCTCGAAAGAAGCACGGTTGTGCCCCTTGAGTCCTATCTCATGATAGTGAGCTAAACAGATTCGTTGAAACATGCGCGTTGATGCGCCTTGGGCGCCCTAGTGGTTCTTGAGGTCTATCGACTGGGGGTCGAAAGAAACCTCGCCCCGTGATATTTCGTTAAAGGCAAGGCTCAAGGGCTTTTTGTCAGCCGCGCGGGCTATTTCTACCGCAGTTTGCAACTGAATCGCGCGGTCACGCTGTCCGCGCATCATGTCATTGATGTCGTGGGCACGAATTGATGCCAACGCACAGAGCAAGAAACGGTCGTTATCGGTTTCTTCTAATAAATCGTCAATCCTTGGCTCGATAATGCTCATGTAACCTAAATCCTTATCCTAATCAGCACATTCATTAATAAATGACACCAGTTCGGCAACCGCCTCATCAAGGTCATCGTTTATCAGCCGTACATCATACTCCATTTTTTGGGAAAGCTCCACTTTTGCCGTGTCCAACCTTTTTTCTATCATCTCTTGCGTTTCTGTGCCCCGCCCACGCAAACGTTTTTCCAAAACGGTTAAATCAGGCGGCTCGATAAACACGAGATGAGCAGCGGGCATCTTTTCTTTTACTTGAAAAGCGCCTTGCACGTCTATTTCAAGGATGACTTGTTGTCCACACGCAATATGTTCCTCTACGGTCTTGCGTAAGGTTCCGTAACGGCACCCGCCATAGACATACGCCCATTCGAGAAGAGCATCCTGTTCTATCAGCGCGTCAAAGTGGGCATCGTCAACGAAAAAGTATTGCTTGCCTTCAATTTCGTCTTTGCGCGGCTTTCGCGTCGTTACTGAAACCGATACCCAAGCATCAGGAAGTTCCTGCAAAAGATGAGCCACCAGGGTACCCTTACCAGCACCTGATGGCCCAGATACGACAAATAGATTGCCTTGACGCAAATCGCTTTGATGCATAAAGGGGGTTTAGCCCAAACGCTCCAAAAGCGCTGCTTGTTGACGTGCGCCCAAGCCACGAAGGCGACGGCTTTCAGCAATTTGCAGTTCTTTCATAATCTTTTCTGCTTTTGCCTTGCCATAACCCGGGAGGGTTTCGATCAACGTGGAAACCTTCATACGGCCGACGATTTCGTCATTTTTCATGCTGAGAACCTTTTCCAAGGACAGCTTGCCAGCCTTCAGATCTTCACGAACCTGTGCCCTCTGAATACGCGCCGCTTTTGCTTTTTCCAGCGCTGCCTGACGCTCTTCGGGGGTTAGCTGAGGTATAGCCATGTTTCTCTCCTTCTTTCCTCAAAACAATTCTTGAGATATTACCATGCAATAAGTCATTTCAAGTCGCAAATCCCTCTTTTTTCATTCTATTTCGAATTTACCACTCAAAACGGTTGGTCACATAAACCGTAACCTATTCTATACCGAATTATACCGATTTTTCAATGCTTTTCACGGGGTTTTACGTGTCGTGACCCTGGAGAATCGATATTTATGCCCTTTGCACACAATTCACACTCGGATGGATCCCATGACGGGGTCAAAAGTTCAATCAAAGGATAATAGGCAACATCGAATTTTATTGCTCCACCGCGGTAAATCATTGAAGTGACTCCGACCACATTTCCACCTGCCGCTTCGATAAGTTCGATGAGCTCTTGAACGGAGCCGCCCGTCGTGACAACGTCTTCACAAACCAAGACGTTTTCGCCTTGATTAACTTCGAAGCTCCGCCGCAAAGTCATGGCGCCATCAACCCTTTCTGACCAGATGAAGCGCTTATCGAGGGCTGCGGCAACCGCATAGCCAAACACGATACCGCCCACCGCTGGTGCCGCCACGAGATCTATTTTGAGACCTTCAGGTAAGAGGTTAACCGCTTCGGCTGCAAGACGATTGTTGAGGGTCGGGTATTCCTGAATACGCGCGCATTGGATGTAGGAATCGGAGTGGCGCCCGCTGGTAAGTTTGAAGTGCCCGCTTCTCAGCGAGCCTGTTTCTTTCAGTATGGTGAGGATTTCTTCGCGTTGCATGTATGTTTCCTTTCTTTTTGTGCTTTATGTGATGGTTCGTCTCGCTTGTGTATCTTATGTGATGAGTTGCACGCTTTCTTGTGTATCTGAGGGCATTTCGTGTGTGTTGAAGGGGCTTGAGCGCTTCATTCGGTGCAAGCTTAAAGCTTTAGGGTGCTTCGATGCTTGCAACAATGTCCTCAAAGGCCTGAAGTGGGTTTGTGGCTTCTGTAATAGGACGTCCCACCACAATATGGCTGGCACCCGCGCGCAGAGCCTGAAGCGGAGTCGCCACACGGCTTTGGTCTCCTATTGCAGCACCTACGGGACGCACACCAGGGGTTACGATGTATGCCGCCTGCCCGAGAAGTTCGCGCAAAAGCGCAGCTTCTTGCGGGGATGCCACCACTCCCGAAAGATTTGCCTGCTGGGCGGTTTGTGCCAGCGCGCATACCTGATCGACAACTTCACGAGCAATGCCCATGTCTTCAAGAGATTGCTTGTCCATGCTGGTGAGCACCGTAATACCCAGGGTAATTGGCGCTTCAAGGCCGTGTTCAGCCGCCGTTTGCACCGCTTGAACTTGAGCTTTTCGCATCATTTCGATGCCGCCTACCGTGTGCATCGTTATCATGTCCGCCCCGCTCAGTGTTGCAGAAGCCGCAGCACCCGCCACCTGATGAGGGATGTCGTGAAACTTCAAGTCCAAAAACACCTTGAAGCCCCGCTCCTTGAGAGCGCCCACCATTGCAGGTCCTTGTTCATAAAACAAGGTCATGCCGACTTTGAGCCAGTGCGCGTGCCCAACAAGTTCATCGGCAAGCGCTAAGGCTTCTTCTTTGCCACAATCAAGTGCCACGATAATGCGCTCACGCGCCGAGAGGTGTTCAAAATCGCTTAACACTGCAGTCCCCCTATAAGTTCATTGACGTCTTTCACGCCGTAGATTTCACAATAGTTTTGTATGCCTTCAATGACCTCGATTGTCGCGCGCGGGTTGACGAAATTCGCCGTCCCCACCGCCACCGCCGTTGCCCCTGCAAGCATAAATTCAACCGCATCTTCCCCGTTCATGATGCCGCCCATCCCCAGTAGAGGGATGCTTACTGCCTGATAAGTTTCGTATACCATGCGAAGCGCAATCGGCTTTACGGCAGGGCCTGAAAGCCCTCCGACCACGCGTGCGAGCAGAGGTTTTTTGGTGCGCGCATCGATTGCCATGCCGAGCACGGTGTTGATAAGGGAAAGAGCATCAGCGCCCGAGCTTTCAGCCGCACGCGCAATTTCGGCAATATCGCCCACATTGGGTGTGAGTTTTACGATAAGAGGTTTTGTTGCCAGAGCACGCGCGCGGGTAACTATTTCTTCAACACTTTTGACATCGCTGCCAAAGGTCATGCCTCCCGCATCAACGTTGGGACACGATATATTCAGTTCGTAGGCATCTATCGATTTTTCTTCTTCAAGAATTTTTAACAAAATGAGATATTCGTTTAAGGTATGCCCTGAAACATTGACGATTATTGGCACGTTTTGTTTGCGCAACCAAGGTATATCATTTTCGAGGAACTTTTTTACCCCAGGATTTTGAAGCCCGATGGAATTGAGCATCCCTGAGGGAGTTTCAGCAATGCGCGGAGTAGCGTTTCCTTCCCATGCATGAAGGGATACTCCTTTTGTCGTGAGAGCACCCAGGGCGGAAAGCTTGACAAAATCGCTGTATTCGCGCCCCGAAGCAAAGGTTCCCGATGCGGTGGTCACGGGATTTTTCATGCCCAGGCCACCGAGATTCACCCGCATTTTCACCCTCATGCAAACACCACCTTCCGTGCATCGAAGACAGGTCCGTCAACACAGGAGCGCTTTTTGCCTTCGCTTGTATCAACCACGCACGAAAGGCAAGCACCCACCCCACACGCCATTCTTTTTTCAAGCGAAACTTCACATGGCGTGTCGCATTCCAGCGCCTGTTGCACCGCAATGCGCATCATCGGTTCGGGGCCGCATACCGCCATATAGTCATACGCTTGTTTGCTGAGTAAATCTTTGGATAACTCCGTACAAAAGCCCCCATGACCAAAGCTGCCATCATCAGTTGCACAAAAAAGGGTGGAATTCGCGTGAGCAAGAGAAAAAGCATGGACGGAGCCGCCCATAAACAAGGCTTCAAAGCGCGTCCGACAAACGAGCGCATCTTTTCTTTGAGCGCCCAACACGACATCAAAGGCAATACCCTTGCCGAGAAGTTCTTCGGCAAGCATAAAAAGTGGTGCCGCTCCAACGCCGCCGCCTACGAGCAGGGCGCGCTCGGCGCTATCAGGGGTATGCCAAGTGTTTCCGAGCGGTCCCATCACATCAAGGACTTCGCCAACGAGAAGTTCACTTAAGTGCGCTGTTCCAAACCCGACGCATTGATAGAGTATTTCTATCGTGGCGTTTTCGGGTGTGGCAGAATATATTGAAAACGGACGGCGCAGGATATGGGCTTCCATCCTTGGCAAGCGTAGGTGGACGAATTGACCAGGCGCGATTGAGTGCGCGGTTTTTTCCGCCTCAAGTTCCATGAGATAGAGTCCCGCGCCAACAGGTTTGTTTGCACGCACGATACCTTGTTCGTCGAACCGTGTTTCCATAAGCATTCCTCCCCTACCCACGCGGCGTTGTTGTGACACGCAGCGTTGTTGTGGTACGCTGTGTTGTTGTGGTACGCTGTGTTGTTGTGGTGCGCTGTGTTGTTGTGACATGCGGCGTTGTTGCAAGGCGCATTATTTTTGCAGCGAGCACCATCTTAGAGCCCTGGCAAATCTTGCAAGGCTTTGATTTCAAGTCCTGCCCCTGCCCCCGATGCGGCTTCCATGCCAGCAATCAGAGCCTGAGCTCCAGCAAGGGTGGTCACGTGGCTAATGCCGTGGCGCACCGCAAGCGAGCGCAGATAGTACCCGTCGTCAAGCGTGAGGTTTCCCAGCGGCGTATTTATCATCAAGGAAACTTCGCCCGACATGATTTCGTTGACGATGGTTGAATCCGTTTCGTGCACCTTCTTCACTTCTTCCACAGGAATTCCCGCAGCCTGCAAAGTACGCGCCGTACCTGCCGTTGCTAACAGCGTAAAGCCCATTCTTACAACATCGCGCGCAATAGCAACGATGTGGCGCTTGTCGCGATCGCACACTGAAAGGAACACCTTGCCCGCTTCGGGCAGTTTGTAAGAAATCGCAAGCTGAGTCTTGGCGTAGGCTGCAGGGAAGTTCGGGGCGATTCCCATGACTTCTCCTGTCGAGCGCATCTCAGGTCCTAAGACCACATCAGTCCCTGGGAAACGCCCAAAGGGCATCACCGCTTCTTTCACGCAGTAATAACTCAGACGTTTTTCGTCATCGGGAAGGTTCATGTCGGCGATTTTCTCTCCCGCCATGATGCGCGCACCACATTTCGCAAGAGCTACCCCCGTTGCCTTTGACACAAAGGGTACCGTGCGGCTTGCCCGCGGGTTGGCTTCGATAACGTAGATAATCGTATCTTTAATGGCAAACTGGATATTGATAAGCCCCACCACGCCCAAGCGCAGCGCTAAGCGGCGCGTGATTAAACGCAGCTGCGAAACGATGGCTTCGGAAAGCGAAAACGGCGGCATACAACATGCCGAATCGCCCGAATGGATACCTGCCATTTCGATATGCTCAAGCACGCCGCCCACGTAAACCATCTCGCCGTCACAAAGCGCGTCAACATCAACTTCGATGGCGCCTTCCAAGAAACGGTCGAGATAAACAGGATGGTCAGGCGATATCTTCGTGGCATCAGCCGTGTATTTTTCAAGCTGGGAAGCGTCATAGACGATTGCCATGCCGCGCCCGCCCAACACGTAACTGGGGCGCACGAGCAAGGGGAAGCCTATGGTTTCGGCAACGCGGCTTGCTTCTTTGAAGCTGGATGCCATACCTGCTTGCGGATAGGTGATTCCCAGTTCATCAAGTATTGCGGAAAAGCGGTCGCGGTCCTCAGCCAAGTCGATGGCTTCGGGCGTGGTGCCCATCACGTTGACCCCTGCCGCTTCAAGCGAGCGCGCAAGCTTTAAGGGTGTTTGCCCGCCGAGGGTAACAACCACGCCGTCGGGTTCTTCAACATCGATGATATCCATCACATCTTCGAAGGTGAGCGGCTCAAAGTAAAGCTTGTCGGATGTGTCGTAGTCGGTCGATACTGTTTCGGGATTGCAGTTCACCATGATGGTTTCATAGCCGATGTCGTGCAGCGCGTAACTTGCGTGCACGCAGCAGTAATCAAATTCGATGCCTTGCCCGATGCGGTTGGGGCCAGCACCCAAAATCAAAGCACGTTTGCGCGTTTTGGGCGTCGTTTCGCTCGTGCCCTTTTCGTAGCACTTATATTTGTATTCGGTGTCGGTAGCAAATGCCGCCGCACAGGTATCAACGGTTTTAACCGTAGGCACCACACCCAATGCTTTGCGGTGTTGGCGCACGTCTGCTTCGCTACTGTTCGTGAGGTGCGCGATTTGAGGGTCGGAAAGCCCGAAGCGTTTTGCGATAAACATCGTATCGGCATCAATTTCAGCAAGGGGCAACTCAGCGATGCCGCGCTCGACAGCTATCATGTCTGCCATGCGCGCCACAAACCACGGGTCGACAAAACTCGCCTTGGAAACTTGCTCGACACTCCAGCCGCGGCGCAGCGCTTCTGCCATATAAAGCGCTCTATCTTGGGTGGGAAGCCCCACCAAATCGGCGAAGCGTTCTTCGTCAAACTTGTCCTTGCCGTCTGCCCCCAGTCCTGCGCGCCCGTCTTCAAGCGAGCGCATGGCCTTGGCAAACGCCTCTTCGAAGGTGCGCCCGATGCTCATAACTTCACCGACCGCTTTCATGCGGGTGGTAAGCGTGGTGTCGGTTCCTTCGAACTTTTCGAACGCAAAGCGCGGCGCCTTGACCACGCAGTAGTCGATGGTCGGTTCAAAAGCAGCAGAAGCAATTTGGGTGATGTCGTTGGGGATTTCATCGAAGGTGTAGCCGACCGCCAGCTTCGCGGACACCTTGGCAATCGGGAATCCCGTTGCTTTCGACGCAAGAGCTGAAGAGCGCGAAACGCGGGGGTTCATTTCGATGATAATGATGCGCCCATTTTCAGGATGGATGGCAAGCTGGATATTCGAACCGCCCGCCGCAACGCCAACCGCTGCCACGATGGCATGGCTCGCGTCACGCACGCGCGCGTATTCGGCGGCAGAGAGCGTTTGCGCAGGAGCCACTGTGATGGAGTCCCCCGTATGCACGCCCATGGCATCAAAGTTTTCGATGGAACAAATGGTAATGGAATTGCCCGCACTGTCACGCATGACTTCCATTTCGATTTCTTTCCAGCCGAGCACGCTTTCTTCAACGAGCACTTCGTTTGCGGGAGAAAGTTCGAGTCCTTGGCTTACGATTTCGCGCAACTCTTCCATGTCATGCGCAATGCCGCCGCCAGCCCCGCCCAGGGTAAAAGACGGGCGCAAGACAACGGGAAAGCCCAGTTCTCCAACGAGATTTTCGGCATCGGCGACCGCATAAGCATAGCCGCAGCGCGCCGTTTCAAGCCCGATAGATTCCATGCATTCGTTAAAGAGTTTGCGGTCTTCTCCGCGCTCAATCGCTTGGATGTCGCAGCCTATCAGTTCAACACCGTACTTGTCGAGCACGCCTTCTTTCGCCAGCGCCACGGCGGTGTTGAGTCCCGTTTGCCCGCCGATAGTCGCCAAAAGCGCGTCGGGACGTTCTTTCGCAATGATTTTTTCAACGAATTCGGGGGTGATTGGCTCGACATAGGTGCGGTCAACCAGTTCGGGGTCGGTCATGATGGTCGCGGGATTGGAATTTACGAGGATAACCTTGTACCCTTCAGCTTTCAAAACCTTGCACGCTTGGGCGCCCGAATAGTCAAACTCACACGCCTGACCAATAACGATAGGGCCAGAACCAATGATAAGGATGCTTTTGATGTCAGTACGTTTTGGCATCTTATTCGACCCCCTCTGCGATTGGAATGACTGGGGTGGCGGGCGCAGTGGCTGCGAATGTGGGTGCGGCTGCGGGTGCAGCGGGTGCGGGTGCAGCAGCCGCTGTGGCTGGCACCGTTGCGCTCACCTTTGGTTCGGCATCCCCAAACCTGCGCTGAAGTCTACCTATGAGGGAAGCGGAATCCAAATCCTCGGTAGAAATGGCAGCAAAAACATTGCCATGGTCGCGAATATTTTGGGTTAACATGCGCGTATCAATACCCTCTATCACCACCACTCCCTGTTCAAGCAGGAAATTGGAGAGGCTTATTTCGCTGCGCCAATTCGAAGGAGTTTTACACAAGGAATGTATCGCAAAGCCGACAATGTCGGTTTTCCCTTCCGCAATATCCCCGAGATTAAGTCCGTAGTTGCCGATTTGCGGATAGGTCATCGCAATTATGGTACCTGCGTTTGCGGGGTCAGAAATCACGTTTTCATACCCAATCATAGAAGTGTCGAATCGTATTTCACCAAACACCTCACCGTATGCTCCCCCTGCAAAACCCTCAAATACTGCCCCGTTGTTCAAGACAAGGAGCGCACGCGCACCAAGCGGTGATGAGGTTTGTGCTAACAAATTTTCGCTTTGCTTACTCAACGATTACACCTTCTTCCATAGTTGCGAAGCCACCGACATAGACATCATTTGCCCGACCTTTCAGTTCAGCGCCGAGAAATGCAGAATTGACCGCCTTGGAATAGAAATCTTCTTTCGTAACCGTCCAGGTGGCTTCAGGATCGATAACCGTTAAGTCGGCGATGTTGCCAGCTTCGATTTTCACCTGCTCAAGGCGGAGCACCTTGCGCGGGTTAATTGCCATCATTTCGACCATGCGGGCGTAATCAATGATGTTGGTGTCAACAAATTTCGTAAGAATGAGCGAAAGCATTGTTTCAAGTCCCGTCATACCAAACCATGCCACTTCGAATTCGCAATCCTTTTCCCAGGCGGCGTGCGGGGCATGGTCGCTTGCGATGCAATCAATCGAACCGTCAACCACTCCTTGGATAAGCCCCGCGACATCTTCGGCAGTGCGCAAGGGCGGATTCACCTTGAGATAGGTGTTGTAATCATCCCCGATATCATCCTCGGTGAGAATGAGGTGGTGCGGGGTCACTTCACAGGTCACAGGCAAGCCTTCCGCCTTTGCGGCGCGCACCAAATCGAGGCCGCGCAAGGTAGAAATGTGCTGAATGTGCAGCGGGCAGCCAGTTAAGCGGCTGATAGCGATGTCGCGGGCGATTTGGATTTCTTCACCTGCAGCAGGCCAGCCAAGCATTCCTAAGCGCGTTGAGACAACCCCTTCGTTGACCTGCCCAGCTCCCACCAAACTTTCGTCTTGGCAATGACTCATGACCGCCTTATCAAACATGCTCGCGTAATCCATGACCAGGCGCATCATGCCTGCGGTGTGTATGCCGCATCCGTCATCGGTAAAGGCAACCGCGCCGTGTGCCACCATGTCGCCCATTTCGGAAAGCGTTTCGCTTTTGAGCCCTTGGGTGCACGCCCCTGCAACATATACGCGGCATTTTCCCACTTCATCGGCACGTTCAGTGACGAACCTCACCTGTGCCGCATTGTCGATTATCGGCTTGGTGTTGGGCATACAGCACACTGCACTAAATCCCCCGTGTGCCGCAGCGCGCGAGCCACTTGCAATATCTTCTTTTTGTTCCTGACCTGGTTCGCGCAAGTGAACATGCATGTCCACCAACCCAGGAACCACTATCTTGCCCGTAAGGTCGCGGGTGATTCCCTTTTCGATGGAAAGACCCTTCCCCACTTCCACTATTTCACCGTGGCGAATGAGAATGTCACAAACCGCGTCCAGCTTACATGCTGGGTCGATGACGCGCGCGTTTTTAAGCAGTAAGGCCATCGTCGCTCCCTCCTAATAGCAGATAGAGTGCGGCCATGCGGGTACAAATTCCCGCATAGACCTGGTTGAGAATTACGGAGCGCTTCGGGTGGTCTGCCATATAGCTGTCGAGTTCAACGCCGCGGTTGATAGGGCCAGGATGGCAGATGAGCGCGTCAGGCTTCATGAGACGCTCGCGTGCTTGAGTAAGTCCGAATAACAGGTTGTATTCGCGCAAGCTGGGATAGGGCGCCCCTTCGAGGCGTTCGCGCTGGATACGCAGCATGTAGACCACGTCGAGTTCGGGCAAGACTTCGTCGATGTTGCTCGAAACGTAATCGGCGCCGAGTATGTCGGGGCGGGCAGGCATGAGCGTGGGCGGTGCGATGACGGTAACCGTAGCGCCCATGATTTTAAGCGCAGGAATGAGCGAACCGCACACCCGCGAATGCCCGATATCGCCCACGATGCCGACGTGTAAGCCTTCGAGCTTTCCGAGGTTTTCCCAGATGGAATACAGGTCAAGCAGGGCTTGGGTGGGGTGCTGATGCTTGCCATCCCCCGCATCAATAACTCCCGCGTCAACGTGTTCGGCAATCAGGCGCGGCACGCCTGCGTGTTTGTCGCGCACGATGACCATGTCAACTTTGTAGGAATTAAGGGTTTCTATCGTGTCGATAAGACTTTCGCCCTTAACCGCCGACGTTGAAGAACCACCGAAGTTTAAGCTGTCACACGACAGGCGTTTTTCGGCGAGCTCAAACGAAGAACGGGTACGGGTGGAAGGTTCGTTGAACATATTGATAACGGTAAAGCCTTTGAGCGTGGGTACTTTTTTGATTTTGCGCTCATTGACCTCCTTGAATTTCACCGCAACCTCAAGAAGCAGCATGATGTCGTCGGCGGAATATTCCGAGATGTCAATGAGGTGTTTATGGGTAAATGCCATCGTTATTCACCGCCTAAAGGAGCAGAGCTTGCCCGCGTTCCTGGTTGTATGTCGATGATTTCAACGGATGAGGTGCCGTCAACTTCTTCGAGGTAGAGGCGCACGTTTTGTTCTTTTGAGGAAGGGACGTTTTTGCCCACATAATCGGCGCGAATGGGAAGTTCGCGGTGTCCGCGGTCAACCAGCACTGCCAGCTGTACTGCTGCGGGGCGCCCGAAATCGGTGAGCGCGTCGAGCGCAGCGCGAATTGTGCGCCCTGTGTAGAGGACATCATCGACTAAGACAATGGTTTTGCCTGCCATGTCAAAGGGGATGTTCGTTGCGTGTACTTCGGGAGCGAAGTTCGTGAAGAAATCGTCACGGTAGAAACTGATGTCGAGACTCCCCAGTTCCACCGTGCTTCCTTCGATTTCGGCGATTTTTTCAGCGAGCATACGCGCGAGGATGTCGCCGCGGGTAACGATACCAACTAAGGCAAGGTTTTGCGCCCCGTGGTTCGATTCGAGGATTTGGTGCGCAATGCGCGTTAAGGATCGCTCAATTTCTGCAGCGTCCATGACGGCAGCGTTGCTTTGCGCGCTTTTCGCATTTTTCGCATCTGGCGTGCTTTTCGGGCTGTCTTTCATACACACTCCTTTCAGGCTGAAGTGCGCACAGTCGACCAAACAGGCTTTGAGAATGTCTGCCTCGGGGCATAAAAAAACCCTTGTACCAGACAAAGGCTCCCAGAATTTTACACCCTTTTCTTGTGGATGCTTTCTTGGCCTTGTCGGTCTCTCTGTACCGCTTTTAAAGGACTGAAACGAGTATAGGGGAAAAGCACCCCGCTGCGATACCCTCAAATCACGATTCCCTAAAAATTCACAGGCGGTTTATTCCTTGAGTTCTTGCAAGGCTTCTTCTACGTCGTAGGATTTGGTACTTTCCGCATGCGCAATGCGCTCTGCCTCAAGCATTGCGTCCACCGTCGCTGAGTTTGGGTCGCTTAGCGGCGTGAGCATTTCTTGGTCGAGGGCAACAAGGCGGGCGCGCGCTTCTTCGACCACCTGCAAGCGATTCCCGTTTTCGATAACAAAACCAAGCCAACGCCGTTCGCTTTCTTTGTCGCCCAAACGCCGATAGGCTCCTGCCTTGGAAAAAGCTGCCTGCACCTGAAGGCGTGTGCAGCTGCGATTACTTTGCAGGATGTCGTTGGTAACGACAAGAAGAACGGTGTCGTCCTCGTCGCGTTCAGCAAGGTCAAGCGCGCGTTCTTCGGCAATGTATTTAATGCTGTCCGCAAATTCGGGGTTAAGCGGCACCCGATGGACAAAAGATTCCGCTTCAGCAAGACAGCGCAAGGCTAAGTCAACGCCGTAAAGACGCTTTATTGGTTCGTGCATATTAAGGCAGATATTCCCCGCTTCTCGTGGTCTTTTTGAGGCTTGCGCACTTTGGCGCATTGAGTCAAGAACCTCTTTCGCCCGCGCTCGATTGCCAATCTCAAGATAAGCAAGCGCCCACGAACCCATGAAAAGCGAACCCCATTCATTGAAGGGCGCTTTGATGCGGCTTGCTAAATCGCGCCCCTCTTCCAAAAGTCGGTGCGGGTCACATTCCCTATTCAAGAGCAAAAGAAGCTGCTTGAAATATTTTGCAGCCTTATTATTGAGAATACGGGCAGAGGACAGGCTTGCTGCCGCAACAAGAAGAAGTACGATAAGAAGTGTCCACGCCGACATGAAACTTAAGCCACCAGCGTTGATAAAACTGCCCACCAAAAAAATCGCCGCAGGAAGAAGTGACAGCACATAGTAGAGAAGGAGATATTTCCTCATGTATTGCAGCATAGCCCTGCCCTATCCTTTTCGCCCGCAATCAATGTTGCTGAAATACTGTTGTTTAGGTATTGCTCAAGTATTGTTGTTCAAGTATAGGTGCTCAGCTTGGCGAGAAACTCTGCGCACTACCCTTCGTTGTAATTCTTTACGAAAAGAATAAAAGCCTCAAGGGTGGATGAGCGAATATAGCGCTTGTGGTAGGCAAGATAGAGCCAATAAAACTCGAGTGGAACTTCGTCAACAGGAACCGTTCTTAGGTTTGAGAAGAGCTTCAAGCCGACCGAATCGAGCATAAGCGCGGCAACATCTCCCTTAAACGACACGAACGATGCCATAGTGATGTCATCATCATAGAGCTGATGAACCTTGTTCAAATTGTATTCCTCAAGCATTTGAAAGACCCGCTCGCCAATCGGGGTACCGCGCCGATAGGTATAAATTTCTTGTTCTCGAAGGTCTTGGAAGCTGATTCGGTCAAGATCCACGAAGGGATGATCCTCCCGTACGCACAGCACGAGACTCCTATAAAGAACAGGATGGTATTCTATTTCGGTCTCTTCTTCCTTTTTGCCGCAAAACACAACGTCAAAAAGCTTGTCGTGAAGCCCTTGTGTCAAGTAATTCGTAAAGCCCTGAAAAGTTCTGATTTGTACATCTGAACCGCATTCGGTGCTAAAAGCATTTAACAAGGGGTGAAGATAATCGTCTAAGGTGGTAAAGGGTGTGCCTAAATTGATAACGCCGCTCAGGGTGTCCTTGCGCCTTTTCACCGCAAGAATCCCTTCGTCGAGCTTGCTCAGTGCCTGGTGAACGTATTCGTAAAATTCCTCGCCGTAAACAGTCAAGCCCACATTGCGTCCGTCGCGATAAAACAAGGGGGCACCCAATTCTTTTTCAAGTGAGGACATTGCGTCAGACAAGGTGGGTTGTGTTATGAAAAGTTCCTTTGCCGCACGGGTATAGTGCTGCAATTCAACCAGTTTCTTAAAGTAATAAAGCTGAGAGAGATTCATAAACGCGCTCCTCTTGTCTGGAAGTAATTACCCAAGCAAGCCCCTTGATTTTGTGCCGCTGTTTTATTCCCTTTTGCCCCTAATTTCCCTATGTGGACAGTGTAGCAAAATACCCCTTGAACAAAAAGCCTTTTCCCCAATTTGAGAGCCTCATTTGATACCCAACGTGAAGCTCCAATTTGAGACCCGCCATCGAAAACGACAGCGGGTCTCAAAATCACAACTTAATGCGAACCTAGAATTTTGAGAATCCTAGAGCTTTTCAAGATAGTGCTTCTTGCCGCCATAGTAAGCGAGGTTGAAGCCCAAGTAGATGATGACGATACTGACCAAACCAGTGATGAAGAACGGTGCCCAGCCAAAGTTCTGGTAGATGAGTGCCAGACCTGATGCGGCAAACGCGCCAACCAAGTTAACTGGAATGAGGATAACTGAATAGATACGTTCATAGTCCTTAGAGCCGAATATTAATCGGGTCACATAGGGCAAAAGCGTGGTAACGAACGGATATATCAGGCCATACATCAAGCCACCAGCGAAGGTTATCGGCAGTATAACGTTTTCGCCGCCGAGCCATATCATCGAGAGCCCAATGAAACCGCCGACGCAACCGACAATCAAAGCCAATTGAATGGATTTCGACTCCAAGGCACCGATGAGGATTTTACCGCCCGCCATACCAATCATGGTAAAGGCTTCTAGGGTACCCGACATAATCATGAGGTTCTTTATTATTTCGAGCGTTTCGCGATTTACCGCAACATAAGACTGGTAGAACGTCGTAAAGTGCTGCGGGAAAATACCCCCGATGTTCGCCATACACCCCGCAAATATCAAGGCATAGAAGAACCAGCGTGTGTAGGCGACTTTGGCAGGAACACCTGGCTTATCAAGGTTACCCTCTGCGTCTAATTCGCTTTCATTAAGGTCGGCGCCATACGGTTTCAAGCCAAGCTCTTCAGGACGAGAACGAATCCCAAATAAGGTAAAGGGAACGCTCAAGCACAAAGCAATCAGCCCGATGACCAGATAAACAGAACGCCATCCCGCGAGTTCGGGGCCTAACAAGAACTGACCAATGATGTTGAGGGTCGCGCCACCAAGACCAGTCATTGCATAAGACAAGCCGATAACGAGTCCGAGGCGTTTTTTGTACCAGCGGTTAAGAAGACCAGCAACCATCAGCCACAACAAGGTGATTTCTCCAAAGCCCATGAATACAGCAGATACATACCATTGCCAAAGCTGAGTATAGAACGACATGCACATATACCCAAGGCTTGTGCAAAGCGCAGCAATCGTGCAGATGATGCGCATGTCGAACTTCTTCATTAACCAACCGACTGGTGCCGAAAAGGTGACCTGTGACAAATAAAGAATTGTCATATAGAAGGACACGCTAAAAACGTCGACTCCCAGATAGGCTGCTACGGGACGATAGCAAAGTCCCGGAACGCTGAACGCAGCTGCGGCACAACCAAAGGTACAAAAGATACACGTAAGTAATACCAACAGATGACGTATCGTCATTTTTTGAGTTTGAGGTGAAGTTGCAGCAGTCATGATTCTGAATCCTCCTTTGAATACAACATGATTCTCCTCTCATATTCCAATAATTACGTTTCACACATGTGAGTGGACCTAGGTATCGCACATCATGTTTTAGATTATGGGATGCTCGTTTCACTGAAAGAATGGACAATGTAGAGTTTCTGATGGTTTTTGAATACTGAATTGATAATAAAAAGTTATCGTTTGTTGTGAATGCGCTTGTCCTCTTTGTTCGCCTTGACAAAAAGTGCCAGCCAAATGCCGTATCCAATAACTCCCACGACAATGACTGCGGGTGTGGGAACCTTCAAAAACAAGCACAGCACGAGGACAACAAGGACAATTGGATTAGCCCAAAGCGCCATTCTACGGTATCGATTAACGGGAATAACATTTACTTTCTTCTTGCTGCTTTTGTTTGACATGGCCAATCCTTCCATTCTTAAGAGTTCTTTAAAAAGCGTTCGAAGCATGAATAACTTCGCAATTCATTCCATAATTTTTCAATTTTGGGTAGTTTTTAAAATGCTACGTCGTCCTCTTATCTGCCCCCTGCTCTTCCTTTACTAATCTAAGCCTTCGAATACGGTGCTGTCTTTTTTTAGGTGCTGTATCATTTCGTCCACGGCAAAACCGTGATAGCGTTCTTCGTTGTAAGCAAGATTAATTACGTGGAAAGGTTCTGAAATCTCGTGTATGGGAATGCAACGCAGCTGGCGCACCACTTCTTTGTCGAGGGGTTCAAGCATCAAGGCAACGGAGGATTTTTGTGCCACCACAAGCCAGCCTCCGCTGTATTCATCCCCAAAACACGGACGCAAATCAAGATTGAAGCGGTCGACTATCGTATGAAGCGACCAGGCAATAAAAGCGTCCTTGCGATACGAAACCAAAGGATAACCCCGAAGTTGATCTATGGTGAGTACTTCTTGTTGCGCAAGAGGGTGCGATTCATGCACGGCGGCAATCAGTTGTTGGGAAACAACGGGATGGTAAGAAATCCGCTTTTCTTCGGGCATTTTCCCACACAGGGCAATGTCGTATTTTCCCGTTTTGAGACCGTCAATGCAGCCATAGGTTGAATCTTCGTAAATGTCTATCTCAATGAGTTTCCCGAAGCCTTCGCGCAGCGATTGCACCACGCGCGGCAGCAAATTTGGTTGCACGGAAACCACTGAAGCAATGCGGATGCGCCCTTTCAAAAGCGAACCTCCGTCATGCAGCATACCGATTGCGCGGTCGAAACCATTCAAAGATGCCGTGATGTAGCGGCTGAATTCCCGCCCCTGAAGGGTGAGTCTCACATTGCGACCGACGCGTTCAAAAAGACGTACGCCTAATTCGTTTTCGAGGTTGTTGATTGATTTACTTAAGGTGGGCTGCGTAATAAAAAGCTCTTGCGAAGCTTTGCCGTAGTGCTGTAATTCGGCTAATCTCTCGAAATAGCGTAACTGCTGGATGTCCATTTAAACCTCTTGCGCTTTAGCTATTCTGTAATGAGACAAGCGCCTCAAGCTATTTGTCGCATTACAGGATAGATACCGAGCCCCAAAGAGCCTGCCCTCTTAACCTTACCGTCCCCTCATAAAATGATTATCCCCGCCACAGACCGAAATAAACAGGGGCAGAAATCAGTTTTTAACCAGCAAAATACAATGACCTGCTCTTATTCAGAGGACAAATTTGCAGTGCGTTTGAAAGGTTGCTGATAAAACTGCAACAAAACCTCAATATTGGCTGCAAATGCGCGGCGACGAAACGCGCGGCAACGTAATCTAGCTTTTAAGGGTGCGCGAATACTTTTCAATAATGAGAGGGGCAGCAATGCGAACCATTATTTGGTCGGTTCCTTCAGCAATTTGATTTCCACGACAGTCTTGCCAAATTCTTCCCGTGCGGCTACTTTCGGTATAGCCCATTCCGCCTAATATCTGCAAGGCATCACTGGCAAGTTCGGTGGCAGCTTGAGGTACATAGCGCTTCATGAGCGCCACGCTCAAGCGTTCCGTTTCGGCGGCGTTGTCTATTTCCCACGCCGCCCGATAAAGAATTGCGCGCATGTTGTAGAGGCGCACTTCCATGTCGGTAAGCATTTGTTCGATTTGCTGGAAGCCGCCGACCTGTGCGCCAAAGGCTTTTCTGTCGCGTGCGTGAATCACGGCATCTTCCATAGCAGCTTGTGCCATACCCAAAGATGAAGCGCAGGTAAATACACGCCCTATTTCCAAGAGACGGAACAGCTGCTTGAAGCCGCCTTGGCGCCCCGTTAGTCGATATTCGGGCAAGAGTTTTACCTTGTCAAAGACGATAGACGCAAAGGGCAGCATTGATTGTCCGATTTTGCTAATCGGGTAAGCGGTGATTCCTGCTAAATCGCGCGGCAAAAGCCAAAAAGCGAGGGGCGGGTATTTGTCGGCTTCTTCAACGTCTTTGTCGATAGCGGCAACAAGAATATAGGGAGCATATTCCCCGTTGTTCACATAAGTTTTTACGCCATCAAGAATTATGCCCTCATCGGTGGTACGCGTAGACGTTTTCATTCCCATGGAATCTGACCCAGCATCGGGTTCGGATATCGCCAGCGCAAACAGAAGACGACCACTGCGCCGATAATCGTCAAGAACCAACTGAATGTCTGCCCCCGCAGCAAATTCTTCGACAATCCTTAAGTTGAAAAGATCGTTTTGGAAAGGAAGTGTCGCACCAGCACAGCGGGAAAGCTCTTCGATAATGAGCGCCTGAGAGCATAGGGTGAAAGCGTCTTTATTTTCGCCATCCATCAATTCTTTGAGCCCGAAATACTGGTCGACGAAACCTTTTGCAATTTCGTCGGGCAATCCCCCGTCTTTCGACCACTGCCTGACAGAATCGTTCGTGAAATCCTTTTCTCCGAACTCGCGAAACGTGGCAACGAGTTGCTCTTGCTTGTCGGTAAGTTTGAAATCCACGGTTGCACCTCTTCTTGTTGGGGTAAAAACCTGTTGCGCGACTCTTTTAAGTTCTTACCTTAAATTATATACAGTACGAGATTGATAGTTACCCACAAATTATAAAAATTAACCAGTCTTTTCTTTGGCGCTTTTGAGACACCATAAGGCAAAACGAAGACGCTTGGCATGCGCGTGTCATTCAAGAAAGAGAAACTTTTTCGCCACTTTGCTATTATTGCCCATCGTATCGAGACAAATATCATGCGAATATTCTTTTCAGCAGTATAAGCACTAGGTAAAGAAAGGGGTGCTGTCCTATGTCAGTAACAGATAAACTGAATGGTTACGGTCCTCTCAGTGGCGTAAAAATCGTCGAGCTTTGTGAATGGGTCGCCGCACCCGCCACCGTTCGTGTCCTTTCCGAAATGGGCGCTGAAGTGATAAAGGTTGAACCCCTTCATGGTGATGCGCAGCGCACGCAAGGTCCTGGTTTTGGATGCGAGCAAACCGAGGTAGAAGACCCTACAATCGATCTGAACAACACCAATAAAAACTGGGTTTCCTTGAACCTAAAATCCGAAGACGGTGCGCGCGTCATGCAAGAACTTCTTGCACAAGCAGATGTTTTCGTGAACAACTTGCGCGACAAAGCACTCGTCAAGCTCGGCATCGATTATGCTACCTTGAAGGAAAAGTATCCGACCCTTATATGGGCACAAATGCGCGGCTATGGCGAATTTGGACCTGAACGCGACACCCCCGGCTATGATGCCGTTTGCTGGGCAGCACGCGGTGGCGTTGCTAATGTATTTCGCGAAGACGGAGCGGCTCCTTCTATTCCTCCTCAAGCCTTCGGGGACTACAATGCTGCTTCGGTTATGGCAGGCGGTATCTTAGCAGCCCTCTTTAATCGAACGCGCACAGGAGTGGGCGAAAAGGTTGTATGCAATCTTTACGGCGTGGCAATTTGGGGCGGCAATATCGGCGTTATGGCAACTCAATTCGGTGCCCCCTATCCTAAATCTCGCAAGAGGGTTCCGAATCCCTTCAACAATACCTACAAGACAAAAGACGACAAATGGATGCTTATTTGCATGCCGCAATACGATAAATACTACAACATGATGATGGAAATTACGGGAAACAGTGACCACGTTGACGACCCTGAAACCTGGAACCTTCCTGCTCTTAAGAGCAGCGAAAAACAACCCGTCGTAATTGAGTGGCTCGAAGATGCCTTCGTTACTAAAACCTTTGACGAATGGGATGAAATTCTTCGCGAACATGAAGTTCCTCACCAGAAATGCTTCCGCTATACCGACATCATTGCTGACGAAGAAGCCTATGCTAATGATTCGCTACGCTGGATTGAATACGAAGCATTTGGCAAGAAAGCTATTCCTATGTCACCGCTTCGGTTTGACTCTTACGGAGATCCCCCTTTGATTCTTTCAAAGCCGATTGGGTATCACACCGAGGAATTCCTTCAAAAACTTGGATATAGCTCAGAACAGATAGCTGCTATGGAATCAGCTGAAGCAATTAAGTGCTACCACGGGCAAGATGTTCCCGACACAATATTTCCCTCTACACGCCAAAATGCAGGAGAAGCGAAATGTAAATGGTAGCTATCTAAGAACACCTCATTCACCAAACTGTTCGGACTTAAGGTCGCTTCGGCGGCCTTAAGTCTTTCTCAGGAGCTTTCCGTGGCAGAAAAAGCCCCCGCATCAACAACGAACGGGGGCTTTGGTTTTTGGGGGCTTTGGTTTTGGGACTTGAATTTTAGAAGGATTGCCTACTTATTGTGGAAGGCATATTTCTCAGGATTTTCCTTTACGTCTTCTTTGTTCTTCGGATTCATCTTAAGCGTTCCCATGATTCCATCATTAGTATTTGAAGCAAGCACTTGATTGCGGTTTTCCATCTTGACCACATTTTCAAAACTTGTTCCATCAAGAGAAGTCTGTAAGCATTCTTTAGTAAGGCGCAGGCTGAAAGGTGCCGTTGATGCGCAGATTTCTTGCGCAAACTTAAGAGCTTCTTCCAAAACATCATCGTCTGCAACAACTTTATTTGCAAATCCCCACTCGTAGAGTTTTTGAGCATCGAAACGACTGGGGTTCATGAGGACTTCACAGGCACGCGCATATCCGATAATTTTTGGTAAGAAGAACGACCCGCCCATATCGGTGCCCGTATAACCAATGCTGAGATAGCCCGCGTTCATCTTGAAAGACTCGCCCAAGATACGCATGTCGCAGGCGCAAGAAATCGAAAGACCGCCGCCAACCGCATAACCCTTGAGAGCACCGATGATGGGTTGTTCACAACGGCGCATATTGATAATTTGGTCAGAGCACATGCGTTGCATGATGTAAAAGTCGCGCTGAATGCGACCCATATCCTCGGGAGGTTCAAGCGCAAGGTCGTTCAAATTGAAGCCTGCACAAAACGATCTGCCCTCACCCGTCAAAATGATGATGCGACAATCTTTGTCCAAGCGAACCTTAATAAGAAAATCATTGAACTCGCTCATTTGTTTATAGGACATAGCGTTGAGATTTTGTTCGTCATTGAAGGAACAAATATAGACTGCTCCTTGCTTATCTATACGAATTTTCTCATAGTCATACGTAAACTCAGGTAAATAGTAGCTGTCTTGATATACATTCATTTGGTTCAATCCCTTCTCATAGTTGAGCGCTTCCTCATTTTTACAAGAAGCTCACGTTCTTGCTTAGTTACCCTCAATAATCCTCGCTTTTTGCTTATAATGCTAGGGACAAAATTGAAAGTTTGTTTAGTATTTCAAAGTATTTTTTTCCATTAAAGGCTCTCCCTATCAATTGATAGAAACTTCCGATTAAAGGCAGCTAAATGGTCAGCAATTTCTGACGATTTTGGGCATACAATAAGAGAGAATCTGAGGAGTATTTCTCTCGTGATATAGGGTTCATGAGTCATAAAAATACAGGAGGCCACCAATGAATCCACGTGCAAAAATCACCGATGAACAATTTGCAAAGTATCTGAAACAAATCAGAGAATTCAGCGAAGGTCCTCTTGAAAAGCTTCAGCCTGAAGTTGAAGTTTCCAACAAGTTTCCTCAAGAATTTTTTGACCTTGCACGGGCAAATGATCTCTATCGTTTTTCGCTCCCCGCTTGTTATGGTGGGTGGGATTTAAGCGAACTTGAAATTCTCAAAGTGCAAGAAGAGTTTAGTCGCGGCCCAGGTGGCATGCGCATGCACCTTCACTACGCTGCTGACCTTAACTGGCGCATACTTGATGGCTACGGTTCCGAAGAACTCAAAGCGCTTTACATGGATAAATTCCAAGACAAATCTATTTTTACGTGCTTCGCCTTGACTGAACAAAGCGGAGGTACTGGAGCAGACATCCACACCACTGCTGAAAAAAATGCTGAGGGCAACTACGTGCTTAACGGAGAGAAATGGCTCATCTCACACACTGATTGCTGTGATTTTGCCTATGTCTTTGCAGTAACTGATCCTCGTGACCCCAAAGACACGCGCCTGTCGGCATTTTTCGTTCCCGTCAACACTCCTGGCTATGAAACGGTTCCTATGCCCCACATGATGGGTTGCCGTGGAGCTGGCCATGCTGGACTTCGTTTTACCAACCTTATTCTTGATAAGAAATACCTTTTAGGGAAAGAAGGTCAAGGAATGGAAATTGCCATGCATTCCTTGGCGGTTTCTCGCGTGCATATTGCTGCTTCAAATCTTGGTATGTCCCAAAAAATGCTCGAGATGAGCCTTGCGCGCGCTCACGACCGCATCACCTTTGGTAAGCCCATCGCAACCCGCCAAGCAATCAAAATAAAGATAGCCAATATGGATACCATGATACATGCTCTGCGTTGCATGGTTTATGACTTCGCCCGTGATTTTGACGAGAATCCCCACGGCGAATACATTGATGAAAAGGCAGCCATGTGTAAGCTCTTTTCAATCGACACGGTCAAACTCGTTTCCGATGAGATGCTTGAAATATTTGGAGGTGACGGGTATTTCGAAGAATCAAGCTATGGGCCAGTAGAGCGTCTCTATCGCGACTGTCGTGCACTTTGGCTTGAAGAAGGTGCTCCCACTATCCAGCGCATTACTATTGCTCGTGAATGCCAGCGCCATCGGGCAAAACTAGAGTATCTCCCATGATTACCGACCTAAAAATTGATGAAAGCCGTAAAGCCTTATACTATGAAAAGGGTTATTGGGGTGAGCAAACGCTCAACGATATCTGGAATGAACAAGTAAAAAGGCGTGGCAGCAATGAATATGTTGCAGACGATCAAGGTGCCCGATTCACCTATGATGAAATTGATGACAAGGCAAGTCGAATTGCTTCTTGGCTCATTGAAAGCGGAATCGAAATGGGAGACGTAGTATCGTTTCAGGTTCCTACGTGGGCAGAATTTGCAATCATCTATGTCGCATGTCTCAAGGTCGGTGCGGTCATGCATCCTCTCTCCCGCAAATTCAACGACGAGGATCTTGTCTACAACATGAACAGAGTGGGAACAAGGGTCTTTTTCTGCCCCACCTATTCCCACAACTTCGATTACGAAAGCATGGTCTTGGGAATTGTCGAGCGTATTGAAAGCCTTGTTTCAATCGCGCTTATCGACAAAGCGAAACCCTCTAAACATACAAAAGTGACTCTTTCTTATCTCATTGAAAGCTATCCCCCACTTGAGGAAGAATTTCATGTTTCTGCCGATGATGTTGCCTGCATTCTTACTACATCAGGCACCACGGGAAAGCCTAAAGAAGTCTTACTAACTCATAATAATCTTATCTTTTCAGAGCGTTCGTTTACCCAAGCATTCGGTCGCACTGAGCGCGATGTGATGTTTATGCCCTCGCCTCTCAATCATGCCACGGGATTCTTTCATGGAATGCTGGCCCCTATGATTTTGGGTGGACGAACCATTCTCATGCAAGATTTCAATGCAAAGGATGCCATAACGCTTATGAACGCTGAAGGGGCAACCTGGTCCATGGGCGCAACCCCTTTCATTTATGACATCTTAAAACATATTGAAAGCGAACAAGGAAACCCGCTGAAAACCTTGGAGTTGTTTTTGTGCGGCGGAGCTCCCGTTCCCAGTTCTTTGGTGCAGCGCGCCGCACGCAACAAAGTATTGCTCTGTGAGATCTACGGCTCAACTGAAAGCTGCCCCCATGTGTACGTGCCGCCCAAGCATTGCCTTGAGTGGAATGGTGCCTGGTCGGGCATTCCCTTTGAGGGGATTGAAGTGCGTGCCGTTGATGAAAACCGACGCGAAGTTGCGCGCGGCGAACAAGGTGAAGAATGCTCACGCGGCCCCCATCAGTTCGTCGGCTATTATAATGATCCCGAAAGAACCGATCGCGTGCTTGATGAAGAGGGCTGGTTTTTCAGTGGCGACCTTTGCTATATCGATGCCCACAATCGCATAAGGATAAGCGGGCGCAAGAAAGAAATCATTATACGCGGCGGTGAAAATATCTGCGCGGGTGAAATTGATGAATACCTTGAAGGGTGTCCTGGAGTAGGGCAACACGCAACCATCGGGATGCCCGACAAGCGGCTGGGAGAGCGGATTTGCACCTTTGTCGTGGTGGTTGGCAACGCTCAAGTAAACCTTGGAAGTGTTATTGCCTACCTCAGCGAAAAGCATGTGGCGCGACGCCTTTGGCCTGAACGTATCGAACTGATAGACACAATTCCCACCACTGCTACGGGCAAGGTAAAACGCTTTCTTCTTGCCGAAGAACTAAAACTTCGGATGCAAGAAGAAGAAACCGATAGCTAAGGTTCCCTAAAGCCTGAAACACACGGGTCTTGTATCGCAAAAAGATATTCCAGTTGTGCTTGCAGATTCGTTTTTGCAGCCTTTTTCAGACAAGCATCAATGTCGATATAAATTATCTCAAGCAAGTAATCAATATCGATAGTATTGCCGCGATTTATGGCACCCCTGAGCTGTGCAAGACGTTTGAAACGATGCGCTTCAGTTTTTGAAATACACGACAAAGGGTCTTCGATAGGAACACCATGTCCGCTCAGCAAAGAGGTATAAAAACCTTCTTTCACCAATTCTTTCAGATAGCGAAGGCTTTCGAAATAGTCCCGCAAGTTGCCGTCAGGCAAGGCTATTATCGTTGGCGATTGGGCAAAGATTACATCCCCTGTGACTATTGATCGGTCAAGACCAAAACAGATTCCTATGGAGTCGGCACAATGACCTGGCAATGAAATCACCTCGACAACAACGCTTTCGTCGTTGAGCTGAAACAAACCATCCTTAAGAGTTGCATCCTTGCGTGAAAAAACTGAAACTGCCAAGTATTTCGCCAGTTCTGCTGCCCCTTCACTATGATCTAAGTGGCTGTGGGTCAGAAGAATTGCCTCGATGTTCAGGCCATCTTCTTTGCATACGCGCGCGATGGCTTCGAAATGCTTTTTGCTTTCAGGGCCTGGGTCAACAAGGATTGCCTTGGAAGAATCTGTACGCGACAATATCCACGTATTCGTTCCCGCATAGGTTAGCGCGGAAGGGTTGTCGGCAAGCACGCAGCGCGTGAACGGTGAGAGACGACCACCCTTCCAAGCAAGCGATGGTGTGTCGTTTTTTAGGGAAGCAGACATCTAAACACAATCGTTTCATCATCTTTGCGATACGGCTCAAGCATAATACGCCCCGACTTTGTTTCTTCTTTCACAAAAGCCTCGGCACTTTTTGCAGCCGCAAGAAACTCAAGGTTGTAGCGCGTTGGCGCCAGAAGAAGGCTCTTTCCTTCTTCTGATTGCTTGAAAAGCCACGAAGGGTCAACCCAATCGGCTATCACCGCTTCGCTGCTGTGCCCGTCAGGAACCTGACCTTCGGGAAGAAGCGCGGCAAAGAAAAACGTATCGAAACGGCGCGGCTCAAATTCGGGAGTGAGCCAATGAGAGCGAAGCCCCAAAAGATCACTTCGAAGAACTAAGTTTTGTTCAAGCAGAAGTTCGGAAAAAGACTTGGTGTGTTTGGCGAGTAGGTCTCGCTCCACTGCCCAAGAAGGGTCATCAAGATTATCAATAACTTGGTGGTCGTCTTTGCCTGCCAACAACACGCCGCATTCCTCAAAAACCTCGCGTGCTGCCGCAACAACAATGCAACGGGCAAGTTCTTCTGAGACATCCATCCGCCGTGCCCATTCGTGCGGTAGCGGCCCTGCCCAAGGCAGGCGTGGGTCTGAATCGCGCTCATCAACCCTTCCCCCAGGAAAGACAACGGCGTTTGGCATAAACGCCATAGTTGACGCGCGTTGCAACATAAAGACCTCGAGCTTTCCTTCACTTGTCGGCAAAGAATAGGGGGTGGGAATTTCAGGTTTGTTGCGCATCAACATAACAGTTGCCGCAGAGTTTGGCTGTGCAGGTACAAAATCAGGATCAGCAAGATAGGCTTCGGCATGTTCAAGAAGGGTTGGGGGAAGAGGAAATTCAAGGAAGTTTCCCGCCTGCCACTTTTCACTCAAGTCTTTCATATAATCAGCATCCTTTCTCTTAGTGATATTTTATTCCGACATTTCTTCGACATGAATACACACTATTGCAATAATGACCAGATTTTTGAAAGAATACTTGCCGTATCATAGTAAGAAAGGTGCGTCACGAAACAATGCGGGTTCTCGATGAGGACAAAGGAGTTTTGGTGTGGTAGTACAACACCCACTTATCGAATTTGATTGCAGCATGGATAGCCTTGAGCCCGCTGTCATCATGGGGCTGCTTAAAAAAAATGACTCACTGCAAGAAGAAGCACTCAAGATTCATGTCAGCTATATTGCTGACGAATGTGCCAAACGATTTAAGCCGCGCGGAGTCTATAAACTTTTCAATCCGACCATCTGCACCCTTCCTCCCACCTACACCGAACCTGCTATCAAGCTGGTCGGCACCATGATGGTGTTTAAAGGGAAAACCGTCTATGACCGTCTCAAACGCGCCACCCACTGTGCGCTCTTAAGTGTTACGCTCGACAGCGAAACCGTCATCGACACCCTGCGCGAACAACTCTGCTACAACGATTTTGACAGCCATATTTTCGATGCCTGTTGTGCCATGATGCTCGAACGCGCCGCCGACATGATAAGTGCTGAAATTATTCGCGTAGCACGTGAAAAAACGCTCTATACCGATGAACGTCTTTGCCCAGGAGAAGGAGACCTTCCCCTGAATACGCGAGACCAAATACTTTTCTATACTCAAGCCGAAAAGCGCCTGGGCATACATTTAACGTCTGAAAGCGAGCCTGTGCCCCGCCTAAGTCTTTTTGGCGTTATTGGCATGTATGACAAGACACAAAAAGGACGCAGACGCGCCTGCGGCAGATGCAAGTACCGCGATTACTGCAGTATTCGTGCGGTTGGGATGAACTGTCACGGAGACAAAGGCAGCTTTAAGTAAGTGAGCGCAAGAATTCGGTTTCAGATTCGGTCAAAAGACGCCATGAGCCTTCTTCAAGGTCGCCCAAAGTCAGATGAGCAAAAGAAGCACGGTGAAGCGCATAGACGGGGTGATCTATTGCTTCAAACATACGGCGCACTTGGCGCTTTCGCCCTTCATGGATGCTGATGCGGATTTTCGCTCGCCCGCGCGCGCAAGACAAAACCTCAACTTTTGCAGGTGAGGTCATGCCATCTTCCAATTCGATTCCTTGCGAGAGGCGCTCAAGGGATCTTTCACTGGGTATGCCAGCCACTTCTGCTTCATAGGTTTTTTGCACATGATGGCGCGGATGGAGCAGTTGGTGCGCCAAATCGCCATCGGTTGAAAACAAAAGTAAACCAGTGGTATCACCATCCAGGCGCCCCACGGGGAAAAGACCAGGGTATTCTTCGGTTGGTACCAAGGCGGCGACGCATGCACGCCCCTGCGGGTCAGACATCGTTGTGATATAACCAGCAGGCTTGTTGAGCATCAAGGTCACGGGAGCACTCGGATAAGCAACGGGCTTTCCGTCAACAGCAACCGTATCAATAAGGGGGTCTACCTTGCTCCCCAATGCGCAAACAACTTCCCCATTGACGGTTACACGCCCTGCACTCATAAGGTTTTCCGAACCGCGCCTGCTTGCCACCCCCGCGCGCGCAAGAAAGCGTTGCAGGCGCATAGGAACAATGTGCTCGGGCTCGGGCTCGGGCTGTTGTTCAGGTTTTTGCTCGGGCACAGACATGCTGTCGGGTTTTTCGAAACCTGCGGCGGGGCTATTCTTCGATGTGGAGTTCGTCAAAGTCAATCTTTTCCACCGCCCCGAATCCTGTTGCCAAAGCCTGCGCAAGAAGGTTTGCAGAAACACTGCCGCCTTCCTCGTCAGTGGCACCTAAAGCATCCGCCCCGTTGGCTCCTGTCCCGTTGGCGTGTTCGGAAAGTTCGTCCCCTGATTGGGCTTGGTCGTCTGAAAGCGTAATGGTTTTGCGCGTTGCGCTCAAGCGTTCACGGATGAAATCGCGGACTTCATCATCGGGCGCGAAGGATTCGATATCGGGAAGATCATCAACCGAGCGCAGCCCAAACTTTTCAAGAAATGAACGGGTGGTAGCAAAAAGAACGGGATTGCCAGGAGAATCTTCGGTTCCTGCTTCGCGAATCAAACCCTTTTCTACTAAGGAATTGATGGAGCTGTCGGAATTGACCCCCCTCACCGAAGCAACGCCAAGCCGCGTAACTGGCTGGCTGTACGCCACGATTGCCAAGGTTTCGATGGCGGCGGCAGACAGGCGGCGCGTATCCCACGAAATCACATAGCGCTCAATGAGTTCGTGGTAAGCAGGATGCGTAAAAAGCCGCCACCCACCCGCGACCTCGCGCAACTGGATTCCACGATTCTCTTCTTCGAGATGGGCGCGCAAATCCACCAAGGTACATTCCACGAGACTTGGCTCCACTTCGAGCATATCGGCAAGGGTTATGGTGCTGACTGGTTCATCGGTCACGAAAAGCATCGCTTCGAGTGCCGCTTTTAGCTGGTTTTCTTGTAGTTCGGAAAACATCGAGTTGAACCCTTCTTCCTTATTGTCCTGGCGCTTGTTGGCGCGGTTGTTTTTGCGGTTGTTTTTGCGGTTGTTCTTGTGCTTGCGGTGCTTGTTGTTCGACAAGCGTCTGTTGGGGCACTTCTTCGGTTGTCTGTTCGGCAATTTCTTCGGCTGTTACTGAAGTAATCGCACCTTCGCCCTCAAAAGACAGTTCGCCGCTTCCTTCAATATAGCGAATATCGATGTCACTAAACGCACGTTTTTGCACGAGTTTCACCATGGAACGCTTGTAGAGTTCGAGAATCGCCAAAAACGTGGCAATAAGCACGGGGCGCGGCGTGTATTCATTCACCAATTCGGAAAGTAGCAGATGCTTGGAATTGACAATGCGCTGATGAATGGCGCGCACGTGCATTTCAATAGGAATCGGCTTGGCGGCGATGTGCTCGGCTTCAAGCAAAAACGATTCACGCTTGGCGTAGGCACTGATGCACAAAAACGCCAGCGCTTCGAGGGTAACCCCTTCAAGATAATCGGGCATCAAGGTGAGATATGTCCTGTCGGGACCGAAGGGGCGCCCGTGCATACGAGATTCGCTTTCAAAACGCGCTTGGAGGCTTGCCGTGGCATTCTTGAACTTCTTGTATTCAATCAAACGAGCAACTAAAATGTCGCGCGCTTCGGTTGCGGTGATTTCTTCGAATTCATCGGCAACGGAAGATTTCGCCTGCGGAATCAGGCTTGCGGCTTTGATTTCGAGCAAGGTCGATGCAACCAGAAGAAAATCACTCGCCACATCGAGGTCGAGATTGCGCAGGTGGGAAACTTCCGCCAAGAACTGATCGACGATTTCGGTAATCGAAATTGCCCCGATGTCCACCTTTTGGCGCCCCACAAGATACAACAGCAAGTCGAAGGGACCTTCGAAACTTTCTATATGAATCTTATACGCCATAAGCAAATTCCTGCTTTCGGTAGTGCTCTCGGTTCTGCTTTCATCGTACGCGCGGTCGTGCTTCTATCGTGCTTTGGCTACAACGTAATCTTCATCGCATCGCGGCACAGCCGAATGGTTTCTTCTGCCTTCGGGCGGGCTTTTGCCCCGCCTGCCACGAGCACCTCTTTCGCATAATTGGGAATCGCCGCTAATTCAGCGCGCTTTTCCCTAAAGGGTGCCAGGTAAGAAACAATGTCTTCGGCGAATTTCTTTTTATGGGCAACACACCCGCAGCTTGCGTTTCTGCAACATACATCGAATTCGGCAATAACTGCCGCTTCGCCTACGAGTTTGTGAATCTGGTGCAAGGGGCAAATGTCGGGGTCACCCGCGTCGGTTTTTAGCTTGCGTGCTGGGTCGGTAATACAGCTCATCGCCTTTTTGCGCAAGGTTTCTTCATCGTCTGAAATAAAGAGCGCGTTGTTGTAACTTTTCGACATCTTGCGCCCGTCAAGCCCTGGCACCCGCGCGCCCGCGCTTGCAATAAGCGCTTGGGGCTCTACCAAAGGACCAACCACCAAATCTTCCCCTTCACCTTTGCCACCTTTGATAACGTTTCCGTAGGTGTAGTTGAAGCGCCGTACGATTTCGCGGCTGATTTCAAGATGCGGTAGCTGGTCTTCCCCCACGGGAACCTTCGTCGCGCGCATAATGGCAATATCGGCACCTTGCAGCATCGGATACTGGAAAAAGCCGACGTTGCTTAAGTCTTTGTCTTGGATGTTGTCGCGCTGTTCTTTGTAGGTGGGCACGCGTTCAAGCCAGCCCATAGGAGTCACCAGCGCGAAATATATGTTGAGTTCCGCGATTTGCGGAATGTCGGACTGGCGATAGATTATCGACTTTTCGGGATTCATGCCTGCAGCGCACCAATCGAGCACCATTTCTTCGGTGTATTCGGTCAGATGACTCGGGTCAGCCCAGTCGCTCGTAAGGGCGTGCCAGTCGGCGACGAAATAGTAGGTTTCTTCATAGTCGTGCTGGAGTGCAAGCATGTTTTGTAAGTTGCCAAACCAATGCCCCAGGTGCATTTTTCCCGTGGGGCGATACCCAGTCAGTATTATTTCTTCGGGGTTTGACGCAGATGCAAGGTTTGGTGCGGATGCAGGATTTGGTGCGGATTCATGAACTGGTGCGTTGGCGGTTGCGTTGTTTTGTGCGGTCATGGGTTGGTACCTTCCCTAATCGTTAGCTTATGGAAAAGGGAAATATCAGATTGGCGATATTGCCCGCAGTTGCATGAAGGTACATGGCAATAGGATTCATGTTCAAAATATAAGGAAGCCCGATGACAACGAGCAAGAAAATCGGCAAGGCATATTGTTGGATGCGGTAATAGCCAGGCAGGTACTTTTTCGGCAAAATGAAGGCGAAAATGCTTGAGCCATCGAGCGGGGGTATTGGCAAAAGGTTGAAAAACATCAGGTAGAGATTGATGAGCACAAACATCGGCAAGAAAAGCCCGTAGGCATAGAGCGAAAATGCATTATTGAGCCCCGTACTTTGAACAAGCGGCATGAGCGCCCATGCGACCCCCGCACCCAGCAGCGCTAAAACAAGATTGGCTGCAGGACCTGCAAGCCCCACGATAAGATCGCCCTTGCGGGGGTCTTTGAAATAGCGGGGATTATAGGGAACTGGCTTTGCGTAACCGAAAACAGGGCCGTGTGCCAACATGAGCATCAAAGGCAAGATAACGGTTCCGAAAGGGTCAACGTGCTTTATGGGATTGAGGGACAGCCGTCCTGCATCTTTTGCCGTAGGGTCTCCCAGCTTGTGTGCGGCAAAGCCGTGCATCACTTCGTGAAACACGATGGCAGGGATAAAACATAAGATGCTGCATATGATATATGGGATGTTCTCTGACATAATATTTCAGTCTACCTTAAAGAGTTCTTGGTGTGCGCGTTGATAATCGGGAAGATGAGAAAACTTCATAAGAGGCAACGTGGTAGTTTGTGGCGGCAAGCTGTGGTGGTTTGCGCGGTAGTTTTGACGCTCATGCCCCCACCGCGGCAGCTATGCCCCATCTTCTTCTTGCTGCCGTTTTAGCTCTTCCTCAAGTTCTTCTGAAAGGATGAACCATTCCTCTTCAGCACTGCCAATCCTTTTCTTGAGTTGTGCGTGTTCGGCAACAGCATCGCTTGTGTCATCTTCGTTCGTGTAGAAATTGGGGTCGCTCATGAGCGCGAGCAGTTCAGCCATGCGTTTGTTGTCAACTTCCAGCTGCGCGTCAAGCTGGGCTAAGCGCTTGCGATGATGCTTCAATGCCGCATAAGCCTTATTGCGCGCTTCAGCTTCTTTACGCTTTTGGTCTTTTGTCTTGGGCGCACTCCCCCGCTCTGCCGTCAACTGAATTGCGGGGGCTTCTTTTGGTGAAGGCTTGCCAACAGACGAAGACTTGCCAACAGACGAAGACTTCCTGTTCACCGTAACAGAAGTCTTGCGTGCAACAGGCGGGTTTTCAGGAGGAAGAACTTCATCAACAAGTGAATCTGCGCGAAGCCCCATCCCTTCGGCTTGCTCGCTCTTGAAAAGATAATAGTCGTAGTCCCCGTCATAGTTTGTCACTTTGCCAGGGCGTACCTCAATGATGCGATTGGCAATAGAGCGAATCAGGTGGCGGTCGTGGGTTATGAAAAGAATGGTGCCCTCAAAGGCGCGCAGTGCCTGTTCAAGAATATCGGAACTGGCAATATCAAGATGGTTTGTTGGTTCGTCGAGACACAGCAGCGGGCTGGGAGCAACCAACATCTTCGCCAGTGCAAGGCGGCTTTTTTCCCCGCCCGAAAGCACGCTGACCTTTTTGTCCACGTCGTTGCCCGTAAAAAGGAATGCCCCGAGCAAAGAACGCACTTGCGCAATAGACCAGCCTGGTGCCACGCGGTCGAGTTCTTCAAACACGCTGTTGTGCGAACGGAGTTCATCGAGTTGGTGCTGCGCGTAATAGGTTTTCGTTACATGCACGCCGTAGGTGATGTCGCCCGCATCGGGCGCAAGCACGCCTGCGACCATCTTGAGCAAGGTCGATTTACCCGCACCGTTCGGACCTACCAAGGCGATTTTGTCGCCTCGATAAAACGTGAGGTCGAGGCTGTCGTAAACGTGGGTTTCGCCGAAGCTTTTCGCGAGGCCTTCGATGTTTACCACCACATCCCCCGTGCGCGGCGGCTGTTTGAAATTGAAGTGCACGCTTGCTTTTTCTTCAGGCAACTTAATGCGCTCGATTTTTTCCAGCTTTTTGACGCGGTCTTGCGCTTGCTTTGCCTTGCTTGCTTTGTAACGGAAACGTTCGACAAAGGCTTCCATGTGGGCGATTTCCTTCGCCTGGCTTGCCTGTGCGGCGCGCAGTTGCTCAAGCCAAGCTTCACGCGCCTTCAAATAGGCGGAATAGTTGCCCTCATAGAGCATCAACTGGGTGTTTTCGAGTTCGGCAACCCGATTGACCATGTTGTCCATAAATGCTCGGTCATGGCTGACCACAATAATTGTTCCCTCATATCCGCGTAAAAATCCTTCAAGCCACTTCACGCTTTCGAGATCCAAATGGTTGGTTGGTTCGTCAAGCAGCAAAACTTCAGGGGCACTCACGAGCAACTTCGCAAGGGCGACGCGCATCTGCCACCCACCCGAAAACTCGCTTGTTGCGTGCATGAGGTCGCTTTCCTTAAAGCCCAGCCCGAAAAGAACGCTTCTCACCTTCGATTCCAGCGTATAGCCGCCGAGCGCTTCATATTGGTCGCGAGCGCGTCCACACGCCGCAAGCTGAGAGGGGCTGGGGTCTTGCCCGAGAGCTTCCTCAAGGCGACGCAAGAGTTGTTCTGCTTCAAGTATCACATGCTGGGACGAAAGAACTTCTTCGAAAATCGGGCGGTCTTGCATTTCGATTGCTTCTTGTTCCAGGTAGCCAACGCGCACGCCTTTCGCGAACACAACCCGCCCGCTATCAGCGCCGTCATGCTGCGCAATGATGTTTAAGAGCGTGGTTTTACCTGCTCCGTTTGCGCCGACCAGCGCAAGGCGGTCGTGCTCTTCAAGGCGCGCCGACACATCCGAAAAGAGAACTCGGCTTCCGAAAGCCTTGGTGATGTGTTCAAGCTGCATAATCATTGCTGATGCGTGTCCTCCTGAAAACGTGCGGGAGGTGTTTCGGCAATCTCTGTTACACAATCCGCTGGGGGCACAGCAGCACTCTGCTGGTTGAGGAAGGCGGTAGTTGCTGAACCAAATGAGTGCGGTTTTGCTTGAGCCTTTATAGGAGCAGTATGTCTTTCATCCATTTTCGGTTTTTGCTTGCTCGGGCGAATCGCGTTAACAACCACAAGAATAGCGATGGTCAAAGGGAGGGCGACCCAAACGCCCAAAAAGGCGAGCGCTATCCACAAAGGAATCCTGAACCAAAGATGAAGCAAATAGAAAACAAGCGCAAGGAGACCCCACTCAAAATTGAAAAGCATATTGAGCAGAAAGCAAGAAACAAACCCTTTTGATGCATCAGCAATCTTCATAACACCCTACTCCGCACAATTCATACCGTCTAATCAATCGAGCGTGTAAACAAAAACGAGCTCACATTATATGAGCTCGTTGGTAATTCTGGCTCCCCGGGTAGGATTCGAACCTACAACCCTCCGGTTAACAGCCGGATGCTCTGCCGTTGAGCTACCGAGGAATAGTCGCGCTTTGTGCGCAAACAGAAATTATACCTTAAAGCCTTCGCTTGGCAATAAGGAATTTCACGCTGCATGGCGCAAACGATGATGAATTCGACACCAAGACAACATATATTGCAGTTTGCCTTGGCATCGAATCAAATCTGGCTTATTAGTAGACAATGAAATAAACGATTTCAGGATTATCGCTTGTTCCCGTTACCTTAGCTTCGCAAACTACATTTTTCATTTTTGCGCCATATGCATTAGTAACATCACAGGTTGCCTTCAAAAACCACGTGTTTTCATCCTCGGGGGTCTCTGCTAGCTTTCCCACTATGTAATGCAACTTAAACCCATAGGGATATAGGCTCTTCCCATAACTTTCAGCAGCTGCCCACGCGTAGTAAACATCAAGCTTTTCTGTTAATGCTTGCTGCATCGCATTTGCTGCCGCTTCGTTATCTAGATTCTCTTGGGTGTTAATTAGCAAGGCAACTGTCTTCACTGTTGTGTCAAGTGACTCATAATCAACAATAACCCAAGGCGTATAAAACTCTGAGTCGGGGTTCGCAATGTCAAGTTGAACTTCCTGGGTAAAATCCATTTTGCTTGTGGAGTGAATAAAGGTGACAGCGTAACCTAAAGCAGTAAGATCGTTGTATGCCACCGCGAAAGACTGCCCTTTTAAGGAGTTTAGCTTACTCTCCATCTCAGCAGCTTGTGTTCTTTGCTCCTCTTCTTCCTTAGCTTTTTGCTCTTCTTCCTTAGCTTTTTGCTCTTCTTTCGACAATTGGTTGGAACTTGAAGTCTGCTCTTGCGTTTCTTGGGTTGAAGTAGAGCCACCCGACGTACAGGTGTTAACCAAACCTAAGAAAAAGATAACTGCGACGACAATGATAAGAATCTTTGCTGCCTTAGGCAGGTTTTCCCATGCGCCTTTCGTTTTTGATGGCTGCAAAGCAGGAGTATTACTAGGCGGAGGATACAATGGCACTGCTTGCTGGTTGTTTTGCGGCGGGGGGTACTGTGGCTTTTCTTGAACAGAATGTACTTCCTGCTGAGCTCCACATTTTGGACAAAAGGCATCTGCACCAATTTCATTACTACAGTTTGGACAAATCATTGTTTCCTTCTTTCTCTAAACTTTCAACCTTCTGGCATAAAAGCATGCAGCAGCACTTGCCATCTCTGCGAAGCAGTTGGCAACGAACATCAACCTCATCAGCGACATCGCTTTTCTTGATTTCGGGGAATCAAGAAATTTTTGCACTAGTCCCATTCTCGGAATTGTTCTGTTAAAGCTGTCCATACTGTACGGGATTCTTGCTAGCTATTACTGGTTTACTGGCGATAGCTGGATGAAAGGCACCCGCTCCTAGTCGCCAAACCCAAGGTAAACCACAAAGCTTCCTTGTTGGGCAGGTGCCCTTCAACGAAAAAGCTAAGTGGAGACCGTAAACGGTTTCCTGGGCTTGGCATTTTGAAGTATAGCATAGTTACACACTCAGAAAATCACTTGGCTAGGAGTTGCGACGCTTTTTCGTCGTGAACGATTTTGCCCATGCATTCTGCGTGGTTCATGTTTGCCACTGAAAGACACAACAACACATAATTTAGATATAAATCAATGTGTATTTGTATTATTTAGACATTTCGGCAAAGTTATCTGTTCTTTGATGGCATCAGTGCGAAAACAGTAGCTCGTTAACACAAGTAAGTGACCTAACTCGTTTTTAACCGACTGAAATCCCAGGCGGTTAAAATCTGAAGAGCACCGAGGACACCCTTTCGTGCTCTTTTTCGCTTTCCATTTCCTAGCCTTTTACTTCTTTTTCGAGCGCCTTCTCGAGTGCTTTGATGCTGTCAAGATATTCTTTTTCGATTGGCGATAAAGTGCGCGCTTGGTTGCCCACTGGCGAAACTGCGTGCCGCGCAAAGACTTAACGCGATACCCAACCGAAATGATTACGTCGAGGTTGTAGAAGTTTGTTGGCTTGGTAGAAAAATCGGAAATCCCGATTTTTCTTTTTGAGACTTTTTCATCGAGCTCGCCTTCGCTGTATACATTCAATACGTGTTCATTAATTGTTGAGCGCGACTTTTCAAACAGGCGTGCCATATCTTCAATGGTCAGCCAAACAGTTTCTCCCTCGAAGCGGACATCGACAGAAACTTTGTTGTCTTCGGTTTTGAAGATAATCATTTCATTATTGGTAGTTGCCATAGAGCCTCCTGCATAAAACATTTGTTCGTATATAGTATAGCAGGAAATGCCCGTAAAGAGAGCAGAAAAACAAAGCTACTATCCCCTGGTTGGAATTGTCGATAAGGGTTTTTGCTGTTTGACAGAACAGTGCAATAGAACTGGTGGGCCCAGCAGGATTCGAACCTGCAACCAAAGGATTATGAGTCCTCTGCTCCACCGTTGAGCTATGGGCCCGCGCTTGTTGCGCTGTACGCTCGCGCCTAAAACACACTCAAGAGAGTCGAATGCGATTGACTATTGTAACTCAAGTAGTAGGTTCGTGTTCAAAAAATCTATGGATTCCTTGCATAGAGATGCCATGACCGCTAGAATACATCGGACACAATGGTGTTTATCGTTGTTGTTTCGGGCGTTTGGCTCAGCGGGAGAGCACTGCCTTCACACGGCAGGGGTCACTGGTTCAAATCCAGTAACGCCCACCATTACTATCAAGCCACCTTCTCTGGTGGCTTTGCTTTCTCCTTGTCGCCCAGCAACGCTCGCTGTCAGCTGTCAGCTGTCAGCTGTCGGCTGTCGCCCAGCAACGCTCGTTGTCGGCTGTCGCCTATCGATAGTCGCTGTCGCCTATCGCTCCCAGCACATGGTATGATAATGCAAGGAGGTTTTACATGATATATGGCAACATACTCGACACTATTGGGAATACCCCCTTGGTGCGCATAAATCGCATGAACCCGAACCCGTCAGTGGAACTTTACGCCAAGTTTGAAGGCTTCAATCCCACTGGCAGCATCAAAGACCGCATCGCGCTCAAGATGGTAGAACAAGCCGAAGCCGAAGGTACGCTGACCAAAGACAAGATTATCATCGAAGCGACCTCGGGAAACACGGGCATTGGGCTGGCGATGATAGGCGCCGTTAAGGGCTATCGAGTACAAATTGTCATGAGTTCAGCCGTGTCGATTGAACGGCAAAAGATGATGAAAGCCTTCGGCACCGAAATCATCCTTACCGCGCCAGAATTGGGAACCGACGGTGCCATCATGAAAGCCAAGGAATTGGTTGAGGCGAACCCTGATAAATATTTCAATCCCAACCAGTTCTCTAACCACTACAATACCGCCGCGCACTACAAGACCACTGCCGAAGAAATTTGGGAGCAAACCGAAGGGCGGGTGACGCATTTTGTTTCCGCTCTGGGTACTTCAGGCACGCTCATGGGGGTTGGAATGATGCTTAAAGAGCGCAATCCTAAAGTCAAGATAATCGAAGCGCAGCCAGTCAAAGGGCACTACATCCAAGGACTGAAAAGCCTTGCTGAAGCCATCGTTCCTGAAATATACAACATCAACGAAATCGATGAGAGTATTCTCATTGACACCGAAGACGCCTACGAAACGGCACGGCAAATCGTGCAGCAGGAAGGCATTTTCGTCGGCATGTCGAGCGGGGCTGCCATGTTAGCCGCTTTGCGGGTGGCTGAAGAAATAGACACGGGCGTAATAGTTACCATCCTGCCCGACCGAGGGGAAAAGTATTTGAGCACCGATTTATTCAAGGTCTAGACTAACGATTTTGCATGAAGCGGACGCGCGATGCGTGAGCATAGGCACTACCCGCCAAGAACCGCACCTATCGAAAACGCCGAAGAAGGGACTTGTAATGAAAGAAAACACCCCCGCCATCGAACTGGTTAATGTGGTTCAGTGTTTCGGCAGAAAGACTCCCCTTGTTGATATGCGGCAAACCGTTCTTGACCATGTCAGTTTTGAAGTGGCGCCAGGAAGCATCGTTTGTTTGCTTGGACCTTCGGGTTGCGGGAAAACTACTCTGGTGAACCTCATCATGGGAATCATGCTTCCCACTTCAGGAGAGGTGCGCGTGTTAGGCGAAGCGCCGCCCTACCCTAACGCCCGCAAAAAGATTGGATTCATGCCCCAAGACGAAGCGCTCTACAACGACATCACTGCCGAGGATAACTTGCGTTTTTTTGGAACCTTATACGGAATGAAGGGTACTGCCCTTGCGAAAGCCATCGATGAAGTGTTTGCCTTTACACGCCTTAATGCCGACAAAAAGAAGATGGTGTCGCAGTATTCGGGCGGCATGAAGCGCCGCCTATCCCTTGCCATTGCGCTTTTGCACTCGCCTGATTTGTTGGTGTTCGATGAACCAACCGTCGGCTTAGATCCCGAACATCGCATCCATATTTGGGACGGATTTCGCGAACTTTGCACGCAAGGAAAAACGCTTCTCGTAACCACCCATATCATGGACGAAGCCGCCCGCTGCGACACGGTCGCTATGCTGCGCGCAGGAAAACTCATCGCGAAGGATTCCCCTGCCGCCTTGCTCAAACGCACTAAAACAACTGATTTGGAAGCTGCATTTTTGAAGCTGGGGGAAATGGCTGGGAAAGAAGAAGGAGCTCTTGAAACGGAGGCAAAAAATGACTAACATACTTGCTATTGCGCGCCGTATTCTTCTTCAATTTGCTCATGACAAAAGAACCCTTGCCCTGCTTTTTGTCGGACCGCTTATCGTTTTATGGTTGCTCTCAGTTCTTCTTGGTGCGGGTGCTTATTCACCCCGCCTGGCTGCCGTCGACCTTCCCGCAGACTTTCAGGCTGCCCTTGAACAACAAGATGCTCGCGTGTGGCAGGTAGACACCAGCGAAGCGGAAAGAATGCTTAAAAATGACGAGGCTGATGCTGTCTTGCGCATGAAAGATGACACCACTTTAGACATTTGGGCTGAGGGCACTGACTCAACCAAAACAGCAGCTGTTATGACCGCAGTATCTGCTGCCTTAAGTGATGCGCGCAAGCTTGCAGCCGAAGATATGACCGCAACAATTGACGGGAAAAAGGAAGAGCTCGCAGGTAAGCAAGCTGAAGCGAAGGCGCGCCAAGAAGACATGAAAGCCGTGCTTGAGTCAATCACCTTGACTCTTCCCGATGCTGCAAAAGCACAGCTTCCCCCCGAACTCAGTGAATTTCTCGAGGGTGGCCCCTCCCCGTTAGATGCCGATTTATCAGACATGTTTACCTTTGATATCACTGAGTTTATGCCTATTCAAGATATCGAAATGAGTTATTTGCACGGCAACGAAAACTGGAAGATGTTTGACTTTTACGGTCCAGTATTTATCGGCGTGTTCCTCTTCGTTTTTGTTTTTCTTACCAGTGGTATGTCGTTGGTAAACGAACGCGGCGCAGGCACCATGACGCGCTTTTTAACCACGCCTGTGAAGCCGACTCAGATACTGGGTGGCTATACTTTGGGCTTTGGAGTTTTAGCACTTTTGCAGTCAAGCATTATTCTTTGGGTCGCTATCACCTTCATTGGCTTTCCCAACGAAGGCGCTATATGGTTGGTCGTTTTGACAGCAGTATCTTTGGCGCTTGTTTCCGTAACGCTGGGGTTGCTTATCTCAGGCTTGGCAAGTAATGCTTTCCAAGTCATTCAGCTTATGCTGCTTTTTGTGGTGCCACAGATATTGCTCTCTGGCATCTTTGGGCTTTCAAGTTCGCCTCAATGGCTTCAGGTCTTGAGCAAATGCCTGCCGCTTACCTACGGTGTCGATGCACTGCGCGCCGTCATGTTGCGCGGGGCAAGCCTTATGGATATCTGCATGAATCTCACCGTGCTGTGGGCTTTCATTGCACTGTTCTTTGTGCTGGCAGCCTTAAAGTTTCGCAAGAAAAGCGCTCGGACAGCAGCCCTGAGCGCCAGACTTCACAAAGCGTGATAGTCTACGAAAAACTGCAGGAGTCCATCTTGAACTATTAAGAATTTCTTAATAGTTCAAGATGGACTCCTAGAAACATCGCACGAAAACGAACCTCTACCTTTCATGCTTTCCTTCAAGATGTACCCGATAGTCGTCTTCAGCGGAACCACCCGACCCGATGCCAGCCAAAGATTGAAGCTTCTGAGAAACAGGAATTTCCTCAAGACTAGAGCTGTCCAACAGATTAAAGTAATTTTCAACCAACTGCGAAAGGGAGCTGTTTTGCTGCAAGGCAAACCGTTTCCCTTTTTCTACTGCCTTTTCATCAAGGCACAAAGTAAGTTCGACACTCATATCTCTCTCCCTAAGCCCTATATATTGATATAGCATCTTACCCGTATAATCTTAGTACAGAAAAAGCAATAGGTGCGAAGAGTCCTATTTACACATTTCTAATATTGTAAACGTAGAAGCTTAAGCTATTCCGCGAAAGCCTATATGAGGGACGTCGCTAAAGGTTCCATGATAGTCAGAGCCGCCCGTATGGAAGAGCCCGTAGCGCGCCTCCAGTTCCCCACAGCGCTGCCAATCTGAAGGGCCATGGTCGGGATGAAAGCGCTCAATACCGCGCAGACCGCACTCCACCAAAGCGGGAACCATCCCGTAGCTGTCAAGTTGCCCTGGGTGGGCAAGTACCGCAACTCCCCCGTCTGCAACGATGGCGCTCACGGCCTCACAAGCATCGACATAGCTGATATCGCGGGCGCAAATTCCTTCTCCCTTAAAGAGACTGTGACTCAAATTCTTGTATTTCGCGCTGCCGTAGGCTTCGTCGGTAAGTGCCGCCATGAGATGTTGCTTATAGAAGGAAGTTGAGTATTGGGAAAGCTCTGCCGCCCGTTCGATATCGACTTCATAGCCCGCATCAAGAAGTTGATTCATTTGCCAACACGTATTTTCGCGCCTTTGCTCTAAAGTTCCTTGGCAAAGTGCCTTAATCGCCGAAGAATCGCTGCGCAACCCATATCCAAGGATATGTACTTTCTTTTTGGTTTCAACATCCCACGCACTTATCTCAATGCCCCCAAGAGCGGTGAGCCCAAAAGAATTAGCCGTTTCAATTGCAAAATCAAGCCCTACCGTCGTGTCGTGGTTTGTAAAGGCAATATGGGTGAGTTCACGGCGTGCTGCCTGTTCAATAATCTCTTTGAAATTTTCTGATCCATCTGAAATATTAGAATGAATATGAAAATCACAACAGGGATTAAAAGCATCATCCCGCCCCAAAAAACGCAATAAAGTTTCGGTTGACTCCGCCGTCATAGTAAAGGGATTCACCACCTGTCGTCTTGTTTCCCTTGTATTTGAGGGGTAAGACAAAATCATACCATGATACCTTCCTGCATGTTGAATTCGCGGTCACAAAGACCCTCCATGAATTCCAAATCATGGAAAATTCCCAACATGGTGGTGCCTTGGTTCTTGAGCTGTTCAATCAATTCGCGTACTTTTAATTTTGAGGCATTGTCGAGGGACGCGGTTGGTTCGTCTAACAATAACAAGCGCGGTTGCTTAATCATCGCTGCAGCAATATTGAGACGCAGTTTTTCGCCCCCTGAAAATGTCCGCGGATACACTGCCCAAAGTTCTTCTGCCAAATTAAAGTGCGTGAGCATCTTTTCAGTTTCGCTGTGACAAAGTTCAGGATGCTTGCTTCCGTAGGTCTCAAGGGCGCTTTGCAACACGATGTCGTAAGCACTTCGGCGGGGCAATACGTTCAAAAATTGGGTAACGTAGCCGATTTCGTGGGTACGCAGATACACAATCTGGCGCTGGCTTGCCTGAGCAAGATCGATATAGCCAAAAGCGACTGAGTCATACCACATGGAGCCTTTTTCGGGGAAATTCGTCCGAAAAAGACAGCGAAGAATGGTCGATTTGCCGCTGCCGCTCTTCCCTGTTATTCCAACAAATTCCCCTGGCATGACAGCCAAATCAATATTGCGACACCCTTGGATATGGCGATTCATGGCATGAACTGTAAAGGATTTGGTGAGCCCTTCGATACTGAGCAAAGGGCGTTCTTTTCCCAAATAAGGAACTTGAGCATTTTCAAGCGTATAGGCTGCTTCCATTTACCTCACCCTAACTTTTTCTTGCGTTGCTTGCCCTTCTTTTGCCCTCTGGCAATTCTCATGTTCGCTTTCAGAAGAACTTGCAAACTGCGGATAGTGTGATTGGTAGACACAGTGCCCGCCTACAAAAGCCTGCGATACTACAGGAGTGTTTTCTCCAATTTCGCGCACCAGCAAAATATCGGCACGTTTCCCGATGGAAATTGAGCCAAACTCTTTATCAAGATGTACTGCCCGCGCAGGATTGATAGTTATCAGCGCAATCGCACGCGCCAAATCTATCCCGCACTCATGATGCAAGATAAAGGCAGCGTTTAATAATGCCGCAGGATAATAGTCGCTGCAAAGCACATCAACAAGGTTAGCACACACCGCTTCACGCGCAGAAAGGTTCGATGAATGGGAGCGTCCCAATAACACGTTCGGCGCACCCGCTAAGGTGTGCATACCGCGTCTGCGAGCGCTTTCAGCAACATCAAGAGTGATGGGAAACTCCGAAATCGAAGTTTCTAACTCCTCCATCAAATCAAGTTTTTCACACGAGTCATCATCGTGAGATGCCAGGGCAATACCTTGCATCTTTGCCATGCGCGAAAGCTCCAACAACTGCGCCATACTCAACTTATCGGCGGCTTGTTTTTCCGCAATTATTTTGGCTATATCCTCATCGCTGAGGTTTCGATACCCCTTCAAAGTGTCGCCATACACCTTAAGGTCAGCGTATTGCCCTTGCCCTGGGGTATGATCCATAAACGAAAGAAGGTCAACAAGCCCATCAGCAAGGTAGCCCTTGACAGCATCATACATATTGAAAGCGTCAATTTCGACTCTCAAGTGCAGGCGATGGCGAATCAAATGGTCGCGTTCTTCTGCTTGCCGCATGCGGTGAATGTGCGCAATCAAAGCGGAAACGTTTTCAAAACTGCGAATGGGCTTGTGGTCGAATACCGTTGATTGATAGATAGAAAGCGAATGATAAATAGTAGTAACGCCATGCGCCACCAACTCGCGTTCGGCTTCATAAAGGGCAGTGTTCAAATCCATCACAACACCAGGACGAGGACTTGCAACATTTTCGATGAAATCAGAATGGATGTCGATAATGCCTGGTATCACATAACAACCACGAGCATCAATAATGGTTTGTTTTTCCTTTGGTACCCGAGCATCATCACCAAAATCAGCGGCTTCATCAATAATCGATTGCGCTGATTCAATCAAGTTCATTTCGTTTGAATCTTCAAAACTTCTGAATCGTTTGTTGGCACTAGTCGGGCGAATAGATTTTATTCGTCCGTTGAGCACTACCACATCATGATGGGGCAATACCTCGTGTTCGCAAATGACCGTAGCGTCTTGCAAGATAAAAGATTCGCATTCCATATAAAAACCTCTTCTCAGACTTTCGTTATTCTTAAACGTAGCATTTTGCTTATTATTTACAGCAACGAATACACCAGTTGTTGAGTGTAGGCGTGCTGGGGGTCTTCCAGTATCTGGTCGGTAAGCCCGCTTTCGATTACCTGCCCGTCAAGCATGACTAGTGTGCGGTCTGCCAACATCCTCACGACTCCAAGATCGTGGCTTACTACAAGCATGCTTACTCTGAAATCGCGGCGAATGCGCAAAATCAAATCGAGAACATTTGCTTGTACGGAAAGGTCAAGTCCTGTCGTCACTTCGTCAAGAAGCAAAATCGGCGGATTGTTTGAAAGCGCTTTTGCAATCTGTACCCGTTGTTGCATGCCACCAGAAAAACGTCGGGGAGCTTCGGTTTTACGGCGCTCAGGAATGTTCACTTCATCAAGCAAGGAACTCCCCCGCCCAATCATTGTCTCAACAAGTCGATTTCCTGAAGATATCATCTGTTCAGCAATGTTAGAAAGGGACGAATAGTCCATACGCAAACCCAGATAAGGATTTTGGTATACCATCCCCAACATCGTGTTACGTACCCGCAGGCGCTCTTGTGAAGAAAGCTCAAAGGCGTTGTGAAGTCCGCCATCATATGATTGCAAATGCAAAGTCCCGCTACTTGCTTCTTGGTCAAAATACAAACACTGCATGAGTGTTGATTTTCCGCTCCCCGACTCGCCTACAATGCCCACAATTTCACCAGGAAAAAGCTCCAGGCTGACGTTGCGCAGTGCGTGCACCGTTCCACAACGCGGGCAAACATTGCGTTCAAGTTGAGCATTTTCATCTTGGCAATACGAACAGCACGACCCAAAATGACGCGATAATCCTTGAAGGACAAGCGTGGGGCACTCTTCAATAATAGGAGTATGAGCCATAGTTTTTTCTTTTGGGTCAGACATGTCAAAAACACTCTCTTGACTTCTTTGCTTTTCTACTAAGGCTTGCATCTATATCAGCCCTTTCAGTGCGGCTTGTTGGGTACAAAACGCGGTATCGTTGCAACGATAGAGGGTTTTTCCGCTCTCTTCATCAACCGTCTCGTCAAGATAAACACCACTCGCACCACAAATAGTGCACTGCTTTCCACGAAAATCCTCGACCGCAAAAGGATGGTCTTTGAAGTCAAGTGGCTCAACGGTGGTGTAGGGCGGAACCGCATAAATCTTCTTTTCGCGCCCTGCTCCAAACAAGGTAAGGTTCGGGCTTTGATGAAGTTTCAGATTGTCAAAACGCGGAATTGGCGACGGTGCCATAACGTAGCGCTGGTTTACTTTGACAGGATGGTCTGCTCCCGTCGTCGTTGTTCCAAAACAGACAATTTGATCAAAAAGGTTGAGCCAGGCTCCTGTGTAGTCGGCTTGAGCGTGAAGTACGCGGGTAGCTGCCTCTCGGGGTTCAAAATGACGTAGAGGTTCGGGTGTCGGAACCTGCAATACCATAATTTGGTTTTCCTCCAAGGGGTGTTCGGGAATGCGGTGGCGCGACTGAATAATGCTTGCCCGCTTAGTCTCTTCCGTAATCTCCACATCTGTCGTTGCATGGATAAGTTTTTTGATATTGACTGCATTAACACTTTCATCACACCCTTGGTCGATAACCTTAAGCACGTCTCTCTTCCCTATGATTGCAAGCGTTATTTGTAGTCCCCCCGTCCCCCATCCGCGCCCGATAGGCATCTCACGTGAAGCAAAGGGAACCTGATAGCCTGGCACCGCAATTCCTTTGATAATCGCTCTGCGAATTTCGCGTTTCGACGCCTCATCAAAGAAGGCGAAATTATACTGTTTTGTCATCTTGTTCCCCCTCCCTTGCATGAGATTTGTCTTCATTTGCTAAATCTTTTGCCTTGCGCACACTTGAAAGCTTTGATTGGAAGGTCACATAATGAGGAAGCTTGAGATGCGATATAAAGCCTGTCGCTTCGATGCCATCAACGTGATACAAAACGAATTCTTCATCTTGAGTTGGGAATCGCTTATCTTCCGACCTCAGGCAAAAATCGAGTACGCTCATGGCAATGGCTTTTGTTTCGCCATGACCCATAACCATGCCATATCCTAAATCAAAGGTGAACTCTTTCCCGCCGTCTGCTTTTTCTACTTCAATCTCAAAGACACCTTCGACTTCAGTCACGGGAATTGCGCCCACGTAATAAGCACTACCCTTATCTGCTTGATAAGAATCTTTTTCCGCAGAGTTTTCATGTGCCCCCAAAGGGTGGTCAATTGCAATTTCGATATTGCCATAGCGCAACTCAGCAACCGTGGGATGCCCCAAACCAAACCCGCGGATTCCCGCATATCCTAAGGCTATAACTCCTTGCGTCATGCCACGCGCCAAGATTTGCAGCCGCATAGAACGCGGAGTCGGGAAAACAAGCGGCTCCATAGTTGCATCAGATGGAGTGGTATCATCACTATCATATTGGGCAAGGAGACCTTGACTGCGAAGATAGTCAGCCACCTTTGGAAGGCGCCCAAGACGCTCACCCGAAAAGAGCGGCTCAGTCTCAGCATCAGCCTCGGCATCATCGCTTTCAGATATCTCAAGGGTGTTTTTTCCCATAGCTTGCTTATCATCTTCTTTGCCCAAGCCAGCTTCTTCCCATTCTTCTTTCCAAATATGCTTCATTTCCTTGCGTAATTCACGCACCGTTTCGCTGGTTTCTCGCCGTAAATTAAAGTCGATGAGTCGATGACTGTAATCTCTTGTAGCACCCAAGATTTGACCACCAGGAATATCTTTGAACGCGGCAGAGATACGTCGAGCACACTGCATTGCATCCGCCTCTACTGCGCGTGAGATATAAGGACGCTCAAGCGTTGAACGGAATGCTCGCAGCAAAAAAACCGCTTCCTCACACGAACCTTGCGCCTGCTTCAAAGCAAGTGCCGCCAATTCAGGGGCATAGAGTGAACTTTCCCCCATCACTTGGTCAATAAGATCAGGAAAAGTGTCTGCGATGTCTTTTATTTCAACACAAGCCCCTGATTTGACGCGCTCCCAAGCCAACAGCGAAAGGCTTGCTTCGATGGCTTCTTGACCACCACGTACCGCTACATAAGCCATGGTGTTCCCTCGCCTTCTTTGCCCTCTTCCATTGCTAATACCGATAAAAAGGAACTGCGCGGAATAGCAACTACCTGTCCTTGTCTATCAACAAGAATGATTTCTATGCCACAAGGAAACTCATCTTCTCTGCGTTTTCGTGCCCATACCCAATCAAAGTAATCGACACCGAAAACGTGAGAATCCTTCACCCCTGGTCCCTCTACGGAAACCCAATAAAGCGACGCATCCTTCTTTTCGATGTCGTCTCGGTTCTTTGGAAAAGCGAGACGCTCGCACCCCAAAAGAATGGTTGCGCCCGCTTCGGGCGACAAGAAGCTTCCCTTCTTGGCCTGGGCAATAGCTTGTTCAGCCAGCCCTTTTTCACATCCATGGGCAACCACCACGAAGGAAGCGTTTTCTTGTGATGTCGCGCGTGCGTGGGTTTCGGCCATGATGGCATTTTGAATATTGGTCGGCTCACTTGCAATCACGCAAAAGCTTACTGCCTGGTCAATAAACATCTTCACGAGGGTTTCAAGAGGTGCCTCAAGACCGAAATGCGAGCTTCTTTTTTCTTGATAACTGGGAAGATTGTATACCTTCCCTGGTCGCGCCATCGCATCCATTACTGCTCTGAATGAGAGTTGAATATGATGGAGTTCTTTATCTGCCCCCATACTAAACCTCGACTTTCATGGTCGAGAAATCAACGCGAGTCTTGTCGATGAGCGTTGCTTCTCTTGCTTCTCGCCGAGCAAGTTTTCGCGCTTCTTCGCGTATGCGAGCTTCCCAATCCGCTTCCTTTTTTGCTGCAATTCCTGAAGAAAAAGCGGCATCGATGAGGGCGAGATTGTAGGCAAGATTGCGCTTGGTTCCAATAACCATGCCATGGCCGATTGTGTCGCCTAGTTTCACGCGGCACGAACACATAAGAGCTTCCCCCAAATAGAAAAGACTGTTACGAACACTTTCGCGCACCTTAATCATTACCAGTTCTTCATGAGGTTCATCAATAATCTCAACTCGGTGTTCTTTCTCAATTTCTGCGGCGATTTCTTGAGCAAGCGATGAATCTCCCTCAACAAGAATTCGGCATCTTTCATATCTTTGCAAAAGGTTCTCCTTAGGAATGTAGTATGTAGCGCTTGCGTAGTTTTGTCGCAATGATTTCCAGCACGATTGCAACGGCAAGGCAGCAATAAACAATGAGGCCAACTTCACGGAAGCTAAAGTAGAAACTTCCTGCCAAAAAGAGCTGGTATCCAATACCGCCAGCACCAGCTATGGCACCAACAGCAATAGCGTTCGTAAAATTAATCTCAAAACGAATAAAAGTCCATGAAAGCATTTGGCTGATCTTTTCAGGAACTACCGCCTTAAAGACTATCTGCCACCACGATGCCCCACATGCCCGCAAGGCCTCGAGCACCCCCGTATCAATTTCTTCAAAGCATTCCGAATAAGCTTTCACCAAATACGCAATGCTATGGAACAAAAGACCGACAATAGCGGCACCCGCCCCAAGCCCAAGAGCAACCGTGAAAACGAGTACCCAAAGGATGGTCGGAACTGCTCGAAAAACTGACATCACGGCTTTTATTGCGTTAGCAAGAAGGCGATTGGAAAGGTTTACTGCTGCTAAAAGTCCAAGCACAAACGCAATCAGAGCGCCAATGAACGTCGTCAGCACCGAAAGAGCAATAGTGATGAACACCCCTTCGAATACATCAAAAGCTGTGAAGTGCCCTGCCAAACCAGGCTGAAAAAACATTATCGCAAGGTTTTTGAGCATTTGCATAAAAGCATCGAATAGAGCCACCTTGCCGTAGTTAATGGTAAGCATGGTGTAGAGTGTAAGCGCTCCAAAAACAAGCAGAGTAATCGTGAGAGCAGTGTTCGATTTAGTCATCTTGCGGGTTTTAAGTTTCCCACGCCGAGAATAACGCCTGAATTGCTGGGGCATTTCTCCAAGATCGAGATTTACGGAAGCTCCCACGCCACCTGCTGCCACTTCCCCAGCAAATGCCTTTGTGTTTTTTCTCTCTGTCCATAAGGGAGGGGTCATATTATCTGCCTCCTCACATAGTTAGAAATTGCCTCACAAGCAATTACTGCCACTACGATGCACAAAATAACCAAGGCGGCAAGATCGTAGCGGAAGCTTTTGTAGTAGACATCAAAGAGAGCACCAATGCCTGCGCCTGTGAGAATGCCGATAAGCGTTGCATCACGTATATTTGTTTCAATCATATACAGTGTCCAACTAATGACTGCCGTAATCGACATCGGGATAATGGCCTGAGTAACAATAGGAGCAAAGCCCGCACCCGTTGCCCGAAGTGCTTCAACAGAGCCACCAGCAACTTCATCAATGCTTTCCAAGAAACACCGAGTTAAATACCCGAAAGTTCCAAGGAAAAGAGCAAGGAATCCCGTAAACTCACTTTGCTTGAAGGAAAACATCAAAATGAACGCCCATGCTACTACGGGAATATTTCTGAATACCGAAGCAATGCCTCTAATTATCAAAGGGAATGGTCCGCCCAGACCTGCTTCGCGCGACCCAATGACCGCACACATGTAGGCAAAGATGGCAGCGATACAACTTGAAGCAATTGAGAGAAGTATGGTTTTCCCCAAGGAAATTAAAATAGTATCAATCTTCGCAAAAGACTCAAGCGAAGGCGTAAAGTTTTGTGCCATCCAAACAATGCCATGAGGAATATCACCAATCACTTTTATCGGATTAAAACCCACAAACCCAGCCGAGGCAACGTTTATTGCCATAAGTAAAACGAAAACCCCCACAAGTGCAAGGGTTCGTTTTCGGAAGAATTTTTTGTCCATCAAGCGACACCCACTGCAGCAAGTACTTTTTCCTCTTGGGTTTCTGAAATAGGTTCTTGGAGCACCTTTTCTTCAACATAGGGGGTTGCGTAAATGTCAGAAATAGCACGTGCATCAAGTTCGTTGGGTGTCCCGTCAAATACCAGATGACCCTTTTTTAAGGCAATGATGCGGTCTGAAAATTCGATAGCGTAATCAACTTGATGAAGATTCACCAGACAAGTAACGCCAAGAGTATCAACCGCCCAACGCAGATGTTCCATAATCATTTGTGAAGCCTTAGGGTCAAGGCTGGCAATCGGTTCATCGGCAAGAATCAAAAGGGGGTCTTGAAGCAACGCGCGGGCAATCCCGACGCGCTGCTTCTGACCGCCTGAAAGCTGGTCTGTGCGAGTATAGGCGAACTCTGCAAGACCCAGTTGTTCAAGAATAGAAAATGCTCGTTCTTTTTCCTCTTCTGAATACAAGCCTAAAACACCAGCAATGGTGGATTTGTACCCTAGCCTACCCTGCAAGACATTCTCAATAGAAGTCGACCGATATACCAGATTATAGTGCTGGAATATCATGCTGATGCGTCGTCGTGCCTGACGCAGCTCGCGCTTGCCCATTGCAACTACGTCTTTACCGTCAAAGACAACGCTTCCCGCATTCGGGTCGATAAGGCGATTGATGCAGCGCAGCAAGGTTGATTTTCCTGCACCCGATGATCCTATCACTGACACGAATTGACCACGCGCCAAGGACAGCGAAACATCCGTGAGCGCCTTGCTTTTGCTACTGTAATCTTTGCCGAGGCCTTCGATATGAAGTAAGCTGCTTGCATCCATAGTGGGTTCCGTTTCCTAGGAGCTAAGCTTGCGAATCGGGTCGTACCAATCATCAGTTACCTCAACAAAGCGCACCTTATCGGAAACCTTCTTAATGAGTCCCTTTGCGTTTTCGTCATCGGGATCATAGAAGATTCCTGGATTATTGGTAATTTCATCTGAGCAGAAGTGGGCAATGATTTTCTCACGCGTTTCATCATCAATAGCATCATGGTTAAATGCATAGGGAGCATTAAGAACTGGGGTTACACTAATAATGGTGAACTGCTGACCGCGCACGGTATCGAAAGGAGCTTCCGCATCGCTTTTCACTTCATAGACTGCACCAATATCGTTTTCGGTGCCCGACACAAGCTTGAGGAACATGTCGGTGTCGCTGTCGCAAAATGCCGCAGCATCGGCATCTCCCGAAACTAGGTTGAACAAGGACCCTTGGTGAGAACCACCAAATAAAACCTCGGAGAAGAACTTGCCTGATTCGGTCAAGTCATCCGAAGAATCTAAGTTGAAATGCTTTACGATACCAGCAGAAGGAACCTTAAAACCAGAAGTTGAGGTGGCAGAAACATAGGAGAAACTCTTTCCCTCAAGGTTGTCAATGGAAAACTTGCCACTGCCATCTTGATACTCTTTGGCTTTTTCGGTTTGCACCGCTATGCGGCTGTAATAGCAAGCGCCTTCCGTGGTGCCATCCGCATCGCTGTGAATGAACGCACACTGAACGTTGCTGTTCTTTTTGTTCGCTTGGATATAGCCTTCTGCGCCGAGACCGGCCATGTTTGCCTTACCCGAAGCAATTGCTTCGATAGCAACATTGTAGTCGGTGGTGAGAACCATATCGCACTCAAGACCACAAGCTGCCATAATCTCTGCTGCCCAGGCATCGCGCGCTACGGAAAATTCACTTGAAGAAGTGTCGGGAAGCCATACCATGCTAATCTTTTCCGTTGCTGGTTTGGTTTCTGCTGAGGAGCTCGCTTCAGAATTGTCCGTGCTTGGGGCGGAGGTGTCCGTGCAACCAAGGAGGAAGCTCAATGTCGCAGTCGAAAGAACTGCTGTTGAACCAACAACAAATTGACGACGCGACAAAGGAAGTGGTGCATTTTCTTTCATGTTTGTTTCTCTTTCTCTTTATTTTAGCTGTCTTTTCTTGAGAGCGAACAGCATTTTGGAATCGAGAGGAGGGGAAAGAAACCGATTCCGCAATGCCCATTCGCTATCAAAAATCCTAAGCAGCCTGTGTCTGCTTTTCGTTAGGAAAATGTCAAAATTTAGTTAAAGGGAAGGAAAAACTCAGTAAAACCTAAGTGAAAGTTTCGTTAAATTGCCTGTTCAAATCTGAAGTATTGGAAAGATAGATTGAAAAGCCCGCAGACACAGCTGGGCAGACAAAGCAGAGGGCGAATTGCTGCAAACCTATACGTTGCCGAGAAAGACTTGGGAAAGATAATCTTTTGCAATATGCTTGAAGCGGTTCATCACCTTGATTGAAGTGGGCCGTTTGTGAGCGGCTTCATGGCAAGGAAAGAAGCGTGTGATGTGCAAAGGAATTGCACAATCTATGCTGGCAAGCCACGCGCATTCTTCTCTGAATACATCTTCCCTATCAGAAAAATCGGGGACAACAAGCGTGGTCACTTCAACGTGTACCCCTGCTGCATGAGCGGAGCGAATCGATTCTTTCACCACGCCAAGACCGCCAGGGGTGCCGAGTTTCGAATAGCCCTCTTCGGTGTAGCATTTTAAGTCGATATTGGCAGCATCAATAAGGGGAAGGGCTGTCTCCCAAGCAGTACGGTTCACGTATCCATTCGTGACAACTGCCACTAAAAGGTCGGCTTCACGAGCAGCACGCGCACAATCCAAGAGGTGCTCCCAAGCAATGAACGGCTCGTTGTAGGTAAGCGCAATGCCAATATTGCCTTGTGCCTTCAGCGTGCGTGCGCGCCCAACCAAGTCTTGAGGTGAAATGAACTCTGTGGGTAGCGAAGCATCGGCACGTAGAGTTGAGATACTGGCGTTTTGGCAGAAGGGGCAGCGCATGTTGCACCCAAAACTACCGTAAGAAAGAATCTTTGCTCCTGGATGAAAGCGAGCGAGCGGTTTCTTTTCTATTGGGTCAAGGGAAAGCCCTGTTGATTGACCATAGCTTAAGCTTACCACCTTGCCGTTTTGCAGCGTTCGGGTGCCACATATTCCCAAAGTGTCCTTGGTAAGCGAACAGCAATGGGGACATATCGAACAGCGGCGGCTTTCTTCCGCACCGTTTTCTGCGTTGGCGAGTGTCGCTATCTTAGATATGCCTTACCACCTCAAAGCGTTCGACATCAAACCCGCCCGCAGGATTGATGCCCGCTTTTGCACACGCGATAGCCAGTTGTTCTTCGACCGTGTCGACCCCCTCAAGGTCGGGAAGCAACAATCCACGCTTGAAACCTTTGGAAACAATAACCCCGTAGCGCTTCGGGTCAAGTTCATCGAGCGAAGCTGGTTCTGCGGGGAAAAGCACATCGACATTGATAGCAAGATTGTCCAATTCACCAACCCCGATTTTTGGGAAGCGCGGGTCTTGCGTTGATGCGGCAATCGCGTTGTGAATCACTTCTTCGGCAAGGCTTTTGCGCGTGGGTTCAATCGTCCCGATGCAACCCCTTAGGTCACCACTTGAAGCAAGGTGGATAGACACAAAACAACCCGCTTGCTGCGGCAAATCATCGGGAAGTTTGGGAGTCAACAACAGCTTTCCCTCGCGCACAAAGCGCTCAATCGTTTCGCGTGCAAGGCTTACTAAAGCGTCAGGTGCAGCACTCATGCCATGACTGTTTGACGCATCGGTCATACCTATTCCCCCTTTTTTCTTTCGAAAGCAGCTACCCCGTATCCTACTCCGAATGGCCCTTCCAAAGAAAGTAGTTCGGAAGAAAATTCATCACCACTAAGCTTTGCTGTTTCCTCAATCGCCCCTGCCAGCATAGTGAAACCCGAAAGCCCGCATTCGGCGGCATCTTCGCACAGGTCTTTATCAAGACTTGCAAAGTCGAGCGGTTTTCCTGAGCACACCACCCTACCGAACGCCTCATCGAAAAGAGGTCCTGCTGGGTCAAAGCCGTAAGGCCCGTCTGCTTTCAACTTATGGGAAAGGTCTCCGCTTGCAACAAGAACGATGTCCTTTGCGCTCTTTTCAGCAACACGGGCAATACAGCGCCCAAAAGCAATCAGTTCTTCTGGGGCAAGCCCCGATCCGCCAATAACAACAAAGCGCGAAGAGGCGAGCGCATATTCCTCTTCAATCAAATACAAAGGCACCATTACCCCATGGTCAAGCGGGCGAGCGGCGCCCGATACACAACCCGCCGACACAGCTTGTGCCTCTGCTTCCACAACAAGCGCTTCAACAAAATCGGTGTCATAGTGTACCCTGAAAGAATTGAGTGGCGCTCCAAACTGAGCAAAGCTGCCCTGAGCACTGGTGCCTTCTGCTATATAAATCCAATCAGCATAATACGCTGCATGAGGACTAATAATTAAAATGGTGTCGGGCGCAAGGGAGGCAATACGGCGCGCTACTTTTCCACATGCTTCGAGAGTTTTTTCGATTTTCCGTTCGTCTCCCAGCCCGATTTCTCGCACGGCTAAAGGAGGATGCGGAAGGATATATGCTGCCTTCAAAGGCATAACCGACTTCCTTTCTCTGCCAGCTAACCCAATTCATCCAAGTGCTGCATTGCCTTGTCTAACTCCATCGGTTGGGAAAGATTTTTGCCCACCTTTGCTTCAAGAATCGTCTCTTGAAGACCAGAGTTCGGTACAAAATCATCTTTCCTTTTCACGATATAGCAGTGGTGGATTTTGGGGCTGCGCTTGAAATCCTCGGGAATAGTTTGGGCGGTGATGTCAACCAACTCAATGCCACGCGCCGCCAGAGCCTCAACATCGGGCTTGAAGTTTCGCAAATTGCAAGAAAATATCGCACTGCCATCCACGCTCAACACGCGAGCGACGCGCTCGAGCAAAGCTACATGGTCGCGCTGAACGCTCCACGTGACATCCCCCATCGCTTTTGAATTTGAAAAGGTTGGCGGGTCGACGAAAACAAGGTCGAAGGTCTCGCCTACAGTCGCCTGAACATCGAGCCACTGTGCCACATCAGCGCGAATAAATTGGTGCTCATCACCCGAAAACCCATTGAGTTTCATATTGCGTTTCGCCCACGCAAGATAGGTTTGCGAAAGGTCGATTGTTGTCGTTGTTTGTGCACCGCCACCTGCTGCATACACGCTTGCAGTTCCTGTGTAGGCGAACAGGTTCAAAAAGCGCCCACCCTTTGCCTTTTCGCTCACCAAAGCCCGTGTAAGCCGATGGTCAAGGAAAATTCCCGTATCGAGACGCGCACCAAAGTCGACCTCAAAACGATAGCCACCCTCTTCGATGCATGCGTGATAGGCGCTTCCCTGCCCTTCGCGATACTGCCCGCCTCCTTTGTCGCGCACTCTTCGCTTTGAAAATACTTGCTCTGCGGGCACTTCCAAAACACGAGGCACAATAGTTAACACATCATCAAAGCGTCGGCGAGCGCGATCTTCGTCAACCGTTTTGGGCGGGGCATATTCGGTGATGGTGAGGTAGGTTTTTCCAGCGGAAGGGCCGACTCCCTCAAAACAATCAATCGCAACCGCGTAATCGGGAAGGTCGGCATCATAAATGCGATAGCTTGACACGCCCGTGCGCCGTGCCCATTTTCTGCGCAATGCCGCAACTTTTTTAAGCCGCGCGGCAAACTGTTCGCTATTTTTTTCCAGTACGGAAACCGTGTGCGACTCCCCTGTTTTTGCGTCGGGAAGAGCCACGGTAGCACGGTTTTCTTTGCCAAGACGATAGTGACGCAGGGTTGTTTTGATAGAGCCGTTGAAAAGTTCTGTTTTCGCATGGGGCTGATAGCCGAGTGCTCTGTCGATTGATTCATCGGGAGTGATAACGGAAAGCCTCCAGTCGGATGTAAGATTTTCAAGTCCTTGTGCTAAGCGCGCATACAAGGGAGTCAAAGCATCGCGCGAAGAGAGGCGCTCGCCGTAAGGTGGATTGGTCACAATGAGTCCTTTAGGCACGTCTGCCACCAGTTCGCCAAAACGCGCAACGTCGTGCACGAAAAATTCCACCTGCCCTGCCAATCCTGCACGTTTTGCGTTCGCCTTAGCAAGTGCGACAGAAGAAGCGTCGATATCACAGCCTACAATGCGCGGCATTTGTTCTAAACCTTGCGCCAGGCGCGCGTCAGCTTCGTCGATAAGGCTTTCCCACAAATCTTGGTCGTGTCCTGCCCAGCCCTCAAAGCCCCAATAATCACGCGCAATTCCTGGTGCTTTGTCAGCAGCAATCATTGCAGCTTCGATTACCAGCGTGCCACTCCCACACATGGGGTCGACGAAACACAGATTCTTGAGGGATTGCGAATCTTTAGTTGCTTCACTCGCCGCATCCGCAGCCAATGCAGCCCATCCGCTGTCAAGCACAATCCCTGCTGCCAGGGCTTCTTTCAGCGGCGCTGTTACCTGCTTTCCCTGCTCCCGATAACCCCGCCGATGCAGCGGCTCTCCACTCAAGTCAATTGAAATGCTTGCCTTTGCGCTGCCTTTTGCGTTGCCTCTTGCGCCGCCTTTTGCACCCTTCGCACCACCCGCAGCGCCACCCGCAGCACCACCCGCACCCCGCAAAGAAACGACAATCGAAACGTTCGGTCTTTGCGGTTGCACATCGGGGCGCTTTCCGCGCGACTCTCGCAACTGATCACAAATTGCATCTTTTGTTTTGACAGCACTAAATTGGGTGTTGCGCAGCGCTTCGGTTACCCCCAGCGCTGTTACCGCAATGGTTGTATCGGGGGCAATGTGGCGCGCCCAATCAATCGAGCGAACACCTTCATAAAGCGCTTCTGCATCGGGTGCATCAAAGCGCGCGCAGACCAACAACACGCGGGAGGCAACACGCGACCAAAGACAGGTGCGATACGCAGCAGCAAGGTCGCCAAAAAACGCAACGCCCCCTTTCAGAGGGCGTATACGAGAAACTCCAAACGTTTTCAGTTCTGAAGTAAGTAAGGGTTCAAGACCACTCGCACAGCGTGCAAAAAATTCGTATGTTTCGCTCACCGCTCTCGCGTCCTGTCAAATTCCATCAAACTAATCTTCCAGATAATCCTTCAATTTCGAAGAACGCGAAGGATGGCGCAGCTTCGCCAAAGTCTTGCTTTCAATTTGACGAATACGCTCGCGCGTGACACCAAATTCACGTCCGACTTCTTCAAGCGTGCGCGGGTGCCCGTCCTCAAGACCAAAGCGCAACGAAATAACCTTGCGTTCACGTTCCGCAAGACCTTCAAGCACCTTTGCAAGCTGTTCTTGCAACATGGAAAAACTCGCCGCGTCAGGGGGAACCACGGCTGCATCGTCTTCGATAAAGTCGCCTAACTGGCTGTCTTCTTCTTCGCCGATAGGCGTTTCCAAGCTCACGGGTTCTTGCGAAATTTTCTGTATTTCACGCACCCGTTCTGCAGAAAGTCCCATTTCCTGCCCAATTTCTTCGGGCGTAGGCTCACGCCCGAATTCCTGGAGAAGCTGGCGCTGGATGCGTACCAATTTGTTGATGGTTTCTACCATATGCACAGGAATGCGGATAGTGCGCGCCTGATCGGCAATGGCACGGGTGATAGCCTGGCGAATCCACCAGGTTGCATACGTGGAAAACTTGAAGCCTTTTGTATAGTCGAACTTTTCAACCGCACGAATAAGCCCCAAATTGCCTTCCTGAATCAAATCAAGGAAAAGCATACCACGCCCCACATAGCGCTTGGCAATGGATACCACCAAGCGAAGATTTGCTTCAATCAGCTGCTGTTTTGCGTCCAGCCCGACTTGTTCGATGCGGCTTAAACGGCGCTTTTCCCGCCGCTCAAGTTCGACACCTTCTTCGTGCGCCGCATCCAGTTGCTCAATCGCGTCAACCCCTGCCTCAATCTTCATAGCAAGGTCGATTTCTTCTGAAGCAGTCAGCAGCGGCACCTTGCCGATTTCCTTCAAATACATGCGCACGGGATCCCCCGTCAGCATGGTTACCGAAGTATCGGTTGCGCGCTTGCGTGTTTTTGCCTTGCTTTTCCCGCCAACCCGAGGAAGCTGGATATCGACGGTTGCCTTGAGTTCTTCTTCAGGAATTCCTTCCAGAAGTTCTTCATCACTTAGGTTAGGGTCAATTTTTTCGTCATCAAGGGAATCGCTCGCCGCGTCTTCAGCAGGCTCGGCAGGCGGTTCCACATCGAGGTCGTCATCGTCTACGTCATCAACGTCCTCGTCGTCAAGTAAGTTTTGCTCTTCAGGCAAAACTTCACTTTCTTTATTTTCGTCCTCAGGAAGATTTTCAAGATTATCATCAGAAACTATCGCCACGTAGTCTTCCTTTCTCAGAAGCCCAGTTCGCTCTCAGCATAGCGCGAGGGAATGAAAAAATGCATCCAAGTAATATACCATATATAGACGCTTCAGCTAAAAAACACCACCCAATAAGTGCATTTCATCTTAGCACAAATCATAAGACTTACAACAAGTCGTCGGGGTCAATGTCAACCGCTACGTTGACAGTTTTGTGAGCCTTGCGCCGCCGAAAAAGCGGGCCCAGAACAGCCGCAATATCATCCTCAACAGGTGCTTTTAGGACAATATGATACCGATACGTTTCCCGCAGCTTTGCAAGCACACACGGCACGGCACCGAAGCAAACCCATTTTTGCCCCGCAACATCAAAAATCAGCTTTTCGATATCGGCAAAAATCCCTTCTGCCACCTCTTTGACCTCTTCTTCATTCTTGCCCCAAATCAAGATATTCGCCAACCGAACAAACGGAGGATACCCCAGCGCTTGGCGCTTCGAAAGCTCTTCGGTTAAAAACGCCTCGCGGTTATAGCTTGCCGCCGCACGAATGGCACCAGCATCAGCTTCATACGTCTGCACTAAAACCCGCCCCGCAAGTTCGGCGCGCCCCGCCCGCCCTGCAACTTGCTCGATGAGATTGAAGGTGCGTTCGTTACTTCTAAAATCGGGAAGGCGCAACATGGTGTCGGCATTGATAACGCCCACTAAAACCACGTCATCAAAGTCAAGCCCTTTCGCAATCATCTGCGTCCCCAATAACACCGCCGCCGAAGCGCCACCAAATTCTTCTAAGAGTTTTTGATGAGCGCCCTTCGCCGTTGTAGTATCGGCATCCATGCGCACGATTTTTGCATCCCTACCCTCAAGCAACGCCACCAGTTCAGCTTCAACCCGCTGCGTCCCCGCACCGAACTTCTTGAGATAAGGGCTCCCACATTCGGGGCACTGCGCCATCAGCACTTCCTTATAGCCGCAATGATGGCACACCAACATTCCTCCCCGCTCGTGATAGGTAAGCGAAAGCGAACACGAAGGGCATTGGGGCACATAACCGCAATTGCGGCAGAGCACAAAGCGGGCAAACCCGCGCTGATTGAGCAAGAGCACCGCTTTGCGCCCCGCATCAACGGCCTCAAACAAGGCTTTTGTAAGCGTGCGCGAAAACATCGAACGGTGCCCGCTGCCGAATTCGCGTGCCATGTCGACAATTTCGATGTGGGGCATCGCCCGCCCATTCACCCTGTCGGGCAAAACAACCCGCTGCCAACCTTTTACGTGCTCGCAGCGATACAGTGTCTCGATTGAAGGCGTGGCAGAACCCAAAACGAGCGTCGCTTGTTTTTGAGCAACCATCCAAGCGGCTACATCGCGAGAAACATACCGAGGTGCCGAGTCCTGTTTGTACGAACCTTCATGTTCTTCGTCAATGATGATAAGACCAAGCGAAGAAATCGGCACGAACAGGGCACTGCGCGCTCCGACCACCACCCGCGCTTTGCCGCTGCGAATGCAATCCCACTGGTCATAGCGCTCGCCTTGGCTCATCCGAGAATGCATAACCGCAACCGCATCTCCAAAACGCCCGCGAAAACGCGCAACCGTTTGCGGAGTCAGTGAAATTTCAGGAACGAGCACAATGGCACCTTGACCCTTGCCAAGAGCCTTTTCAATCGCCTGAAGATAGACTTCCGTTTTGCCTGAACCCGTTACTCCGTCGACCAACACCACTTCTCCGCAAGCGCGTTCTTGCGCAGAACTGATAACGTCAAGTGCGCTTTTTTGTCCTGCCGTAAGCGCGGGTTTCGCGGTGGGCGAAAATGCCACAGCAGGCTCTTCTCCCCCGCCGCGCATACGCCGCCTGCGCTCAATTTCGACAACTCCTTGCGAAACCAAAGTTTTCAAAACTGCCGAAATCGAACCGAACTCCACTGCCAATTCGGCAAGGCGTAATTCCCCGCCTTGCAAAGCTTCAATAATTCCCCGCTGCTTTACGGCGTTTTGCTTCGGCACAAAATCAGCTGCTGCCTGCCCCAACGACACCCATCTGTCATCAACGGGTCCAATTGTCGGTTCTTCTATCTGCCACCAATTCCCGCGGCGTACCATGCGGGGAACGCCACCAGGAGGGGTGAAAAGACGCACGCAAGAACTCAGCGGGGCGATATAGCTTTCAGAGAGAAACTGTGCGCACGCGGCGGCATCTTCATCAAAATAGGAATGGGATAATACCTGCTGAATAGACTTTAGTTTGGCAGGGTCGATGCGGGGAGTGCCTTCTTCATCAGCTACGAATTCTGCCAAAGCAATTACATACCCGATTGCAAGCCGTCCCCCAAAAGGCACCGCAACAGCACAGCCGACCTCAAGGTCTACCAGGTCGTCATCGGCAAGGTAAGAATAAGCGGTATCGAGCGACTGTGTTGGAATGTCAAGTATGACTGAAGCAAGCCGCATGATGTTTGCCTAAATCGTCTATAAAGAAAGCTCGGCGGCTGTACCAGCAGCATCAACTGCGGCACGCAAAGCTTGCGCTTTGTCGGTTTTCTCCCAGCTAAATTCAGGCAATTCGCGCCCGAAATGCCCGTATGCTGCCGTTTTGCGATAGAGGGGACGACGCAAATCAAGTGCCGCAATAATGGCTGCGGGTCGCAGGTCGAATACTTCGTTTACGGCATCCACAATAAGGGATTGCGCCACCTTATTCGTGCCAAAGGTCTCAACCATAAGCGAAACGGGATGCGCCATGCCGATAGCATAAGCAATCTGCACCTCACAGCGATCCGCCAAGTTAGCGGCAACAACATTTTTTGCAACCCAGCGAGCAGCATAAGCCGCCGAACGGTCAACCTTCGTGCAATCCTTACCCGAAAACGACCCTCCTCCGTGGCGACCCATGCCACCATAGGTGTCAACGATAATCTTGCGCCCCGTAAGCCCCGAATCACCCATCGGACCACCAATAACAAAGCGCCCTGTGGGGTTTACGAACACCTCAAGATTATCGGCAAGCGCGACCTTTTCCCGTGCGAAAACGGGGTTGATGACCTGCTCAATCAAATCTTGGCGCAAGGTTTCCAACTCAACTTCTTCGGCATGCTGGGCAGAAATCAACACCTTTTCAACCTGGGTAGGAACCCCGTCAACATAGCGCACGCTGACCTGAGTCTTGCCGTCGGGACGCAAATAATCGAGCACCCCGTTTTTGCGCACCTGCGTCAATTCTTCAGCAAGGCGATGCGCCAGATAAATAGGGAGCGGCATGAGCGTTGCCGTATCGTTGCAGGCATAGCCGAAAACCATCCCTTGGTCGCCTGCACCAATGTGGTCAAGGTCATCGTCGGTTGCTATGCCTTGTTGTTCTTCATAAGAAGTGTCCACGCCCAGAGCAATATCAGCGCTCTGCTCGTGAATGGTATTGATAACACCGCAGGTCGCGCCATCGAACCCGAATTTTGCGCGATTGTAACCGATGTCGTTGATAACGCCGCGCACGATGGTGGGCACATCAATATACGCCTGTGTCCTGATTTCACCTGTCACCACAACGAGCCCAGTGGTTGCCATCACTTCACACGCACAGCGCACTGCAGCCAAATCGGCAGGTTCCCCACTGGGCGCAATATATCCGTCGCGTGCCAGCTGAGCCTCTTGTTCAAGAATGGCATCCAATATCGCATCGGATATCTGGTCGCACACCTTGTCGGGATGACCCTCGGTTACCGATTCTGACGTAAAAAGAAAATTCGACTCGGTCTTCGCGTTCGCGGTGCCTGATTCTGCGGTTTTTGTCATAGCCCTAACTACTCCTTTTGCATTTTTCTTCTCTTCGGCTCTCTGAGAACCGTCAAAGCATGAGCCTAATGATACACTTTTTCCAAGCCTTACAATACTTGACACTACCTGCTTACAGAAAGCCTACGTACCGAAAGGGCAACCATGGTTCGCAACACCGATACAGAATATGCGCGCAGCGCCAATACCGACCAAGCAAACAACGCCACCGCAGCACCCGTGAGCAACGCCACCTACACGCAAGAATATTTCGACATCATCGCAAGTCTCGAAGGCGACATCTCCGCCCGCAGAGCCGCGTACGCCTATATGCAAAACTCAACCGCCATCTGCCACCATGAAGTCGTTGCTTCCACCTTCGTTCCGCGCCTTTACAACCGCAAAACCCACCAAACGATGAAGCATATCGCCGAAACAACCCACACCATTCTTTGCAAGGTTATCAACCAATACCTAAACGACCCTGAATATCGCACAATTTTCAGCTTCGATGAACGCTTGGCAGACTTGATATTGCTCCCCCGCGGATACGACGCCTTGCTCCCCTTCGCCCGCATTGACATCTTCTTGGATGAAAACGATTACTCGGTTACCTTTTGCGAATTTAATGCCGACGGTTCATCAGGCATGAATGAAAACAGGGAAATCAGTGCCTCTATCGCTTCTTCGAAAACCTTTCAAACCTTCGCTGACGCGCATCACCTTGGTACCTGCGAACTCTTCAGTGCCTGGATTGATGAATTTTTGCAGATATACGAAAGCTACGAACACCGCGTAGAACACCCTCATATCGCAATCTGTGATTTTCTGGAAAATGCCGTAATTGATGAATTCAAGGTTTTTGCCGCCCTATTCGAAGAACGCGGCATACCCTGCAGCATCTGTGACGTGCGCGATTTACACTTTGACGGAGAGACGCTCACCAACGCCGACGGGCAGCGCATTGACGCCATCTGGCGGCGCTCAGTCACCAACGACATCATCGAACACTGGAACGAATCCCAAAATCTTATTGCAGCTCTGCGCGCTGAAAAAGTAGCGCTCATCGGCAGTTTCGCGGGGCATCTCGTTCACGACAAGCAGATATTCAGCGCCCTTTTCGCCCCCGAAACAAAAGTCTTTCTTACCCAAGAAGAAATCGCGTTTTTAGAAGCCCATGTACCCTTCACCACTTTTTTGGACAGCGCATACATCGACCTTGAAAAAGTGCGCGCCGACAAAGCTGCCTGGATAATCAAGCCGACCGACCACTACGGCTCTGACCAGGTCTATGCAGGGCGCTCATGTGAACAAGCGCACTGGGACGGCCTCATCGAAAAGCTTGCCAACCAAGCTTCGGGCATCCCCTTTCTCGTGCAAAGCTATTGCGTCCCTTTCAAAACCCAAACCCTCCCACCCGATACTCACATCGAAGAACTACGCGACGAAGAAGTATCTTCTCAAGGCGTGGCGTACAACAACCTCATGGGTTTATACCTGTATAATGGTGCCTTCGTTGGAGTGTTTTCGCGTCTGGGGCCTTTGCCGACCATATCCAAGGAAATGCAAGGCATTACCGCGGCAACCATCTGGGTAGACTGCGAATAGGCGCAGAAAATCTGACAAAGAAAAGGAGTCTGTCATCAAAAAGAGCATAAAATTCCTTACTCAATCAGCGACAACGCTCTGCCTTGCCTTGGCACTTATCGGCTCGGGGCTCTTTGTTTGCTGCGCTCCCATCACCACCCAAGTCCTTTCAAAGATGTTCAGCGAAGCGCAAGGTTCGGTTTTCACGCATGAAGAACTCGTAGCCGCAGCCGTTGCAACGCGCGACTACACCGTTGGTGCACACGACAAAGAAGCGCTTTTCTATACCCTCTATGACATCAATATGAAAGCAAAAAACGAAGGGCGCGACCGCTTGAGTGGCGCTCCTGACCTGCCGCGAAGCGTGACACCGCCGAGTATTGATGAACTCAGCGCACGCCTGTCCTTCGCAAACGACAGCTACGTACTCACCCATGATGCCCTTTCCCATCTCGACGATGTGTTTGCGGTGGTAAGCGCCGCCCGCGTCATCATCGCCTTACTGGCAGTGCTCGGGCTTGTGGGATGTATCATTATCGGAATTAGCCTGGGGCGAAAATCCCTCGGCGTGACCCTCATAGCAGCCGCAATCATGGTTGGTGCAGTCTTTGTCGCACTTGCAATCTGGGCGACGCTGGATTTCCCCCGCTTCTTCGCCGTACTTCATGCACTTTTCTTCGCGGAAGGGACTTGGTCTTTTAGCGTTGATTCGCTTCTCATTCGCATGTATCCTACCCAGTTTTGGGTTGGCATGGGCGTTATCTGGCTTACCACTTCCGTCCTTGCCTGCATCATTTGCTTCATCATTGGACGCACAATCAAAGGAAGAAAACTCGCCTCATGAACGTAGACATCTCGAACATCTCGAACATCTCAACAGTCACGCCCGCCGCCGCGCCCGCCGCCGCGCCCGCCACCGCGCTCGATTCAAAACCCCCTCGGGTGCGCTTCGCACCCTCGCCAACAGGACAGCTCCACATCGGTGGCGCGCGTACTGCCATCTACAACTGGGCTTTCGCCCGCGCTCACGGCGGCACCTTCATCCTGCGTATCGAAGACACCGACCCCGAGCGCTCGACTGAAGAAAACACGCACATTATCTTGCGCGCTTTGCGCTGGCTCGGGCTTGATTGGGACGAGGGCCCTGAAATTGGTGGCGATTTTGGGCCGTATTTCCAAACTCAGCGAAGCGAAAGCTACGCTTTGGCTTTTGAAACCTTGCAAGCAAACGACGGGGTCTACCCTTGTTTTTGCAGCGTTGAAACTCTCAGTGCCAAGCGTGAGGCTGCTGAAAAAAGCGAGGGCGGATGGGCAGGCTATGACCGCACGTGTCGCGCACTCAGCCCCCAAGAAGCCAACGCCCGCATCGCAGCAGGTGAACCTCATGTGTGGCGGCTAAAAGTTCCCGAAACGCGCGGCGCTATCGAATTTGAAGATGCCGTCTACGGGAAGCTTAGCTTTTCGGCAGACGTGATGGACGACATGGTGCTTATCCGCACCGACAACACTCCCACCTACAATTTTGCCGTTGTGTGCGATGACGCAAACATGCAGATAAGCCACGTAATTCGCGGTGACGACCACCTCTCGAACACCCCGCGCCAGATACTTATCTACGAAGCGCTGGGCATCACACCGCCCACCTTCGCCCACCTATCCATGATTCTCGGTTCAGACAACAAGAAGCTTTCCAAACGCCAGGGCTCAAGTTCGGTTGAAGAATATCGCGACCGCGGGTATCTGTCCGATGCCCTCGTGAATTTCTTAAGCCTGCTTGGCTGGTCGCTTGACGGAGAAACAACCATCATCGACCGTGAAACCCTCACGCGCGAATTTTCGCTTGACCGCATCACCAAAAAAGATGCTGTTTTCGACGAAGTGAAACTCGACTGGATGAACGGTGTCTACATCAGAGAACTCGATGCGCCCACCTGGGTGAGTCATGCAACACCGTGGCTGGTTGAAGCTGGAGCACGCGAAGCTGACATCAAAGAAAATCCCGCCTTTTTTGAAAAGCTCTATCCTTTGGTAATTGAACGTCTGGCGCGCATGGATGAAATTCCCTCCAAACTTGCCTATATGTTTTGGGGTAATAAGGTCATTCTTGATGAAGACAGCGTTAAAAAGGTCTTGCTAAAGGAAGGTGCGCGTGCTGAAGAAGCTTTGCGCGGATGCCGCGCAGTGCTGGCAGATACGTCTATTCCTTGGGAATGTGAGCCCTTGCAAAACGCCTGTCGAACTTTGAGCGACACCCTCGATATCAAGCCAAAGAACCTCTTCCAACCCTTGCGCGTTGCCGTTTGCGGAAACATGGTGTCCCCGCCCTTGTTCGAAAGCATCGAACTTCTCGACCGCACTTGTGTGCTGGCGCGCATAGACCAAACCCTGGATTGCGTCTTTCATGCCTGACGCCCGCACGAACAGCGCAGCAGCCGACGCCGCAGCCGACGCGCCCGAAGAACGCAAAGCAAGCGTGGTGGTGCTGCGCGACTTTTGCACGCGCTTCAAAGGCACGCAGTGCGACCGCTGTGAAAAAGCATGCCCAAAATCAGCCATCAGCTACACACCCGAAGAACTTCCCCTCATTGATACGAATCGCTGCACCTTATGCGGCATCTGCTTTGGAATTTGTGACGCCTTTTCCTCAACCCGCGTCACAATGCTTGACCTTCACGAACGCGTCAGGAAGATAGCAGCAAAGGGCGAAACCGTTCATTTCACCTGTCAAGAAAACGTGTTCCCCGAACTTGACCCTGCCGCCAATGTGGTTATCCTGCCCTGTCTTGCCTGTCTCTCCCCTGAATTTTGGACGGTGGTGCTCAGCGAGAACATCCCCGTGAAAATCGCGTGCGACCTTTCATATTGCGACGGATGCGCCATCGCGGGGGAAAACGCGGAAATGCTCTACACCCATGCCATTCATACGGCTGAGATTCGAACAAACAGCAAAATCGGTTTTAGCAATGAAATTCCCGAAAAAGAAAACCTGCTGAAAGGCTTTACCAGCAGCAAAGGAATTGACCGCAGATCGATTTTCACCAATTTCGCAGGAGACGTCAGCGACATTGCAACAGGCAAACGGAGCGCTCGCAATTCAGAAGTCATAGCACGCTTCACCGAACGACGCGAGCGCAGCAAGGCGCTCAATCAGCTGCGCTTCGCCAACAGCGAAACCATTAATTTCTTTTCCCCTTCGGGGCGAGCGAAGAAAATCCTTCACCCCAAACAACAAATGCTGCTTGAAGCAGTTGCCGCCAACCCCGCTATCGCCCAAAACATCCCTGTGCAAAGCGCTGTCCTTGACAAACAGTTATGCGAAGGCGCTCGCGCGTGCATGAAGGTGTGCCCCACTGGCGCCCTTTCCCCTGACCCAGGCGTAGGGAAAACCGTGCTTGACCAACGTTATTGCATCGGCTGTGGTCTGTGTATCCAGGCATGTGCCGCCTGTGCCTTAAGTCTGGAAACAAAGACCGCCGTATGCCTTATTCCAAAAAATGCCACCGATAAAAAACAAGTAGACAACAAAGCGGGTGGCGAAAGTTCATCTGATGTTAAGCTTGACGAAACCTAAAATCGTGAGGGGCACGTGTCGTCACTGCCCTACCATCATCCCTTAAGATTTGCCAAAGGAGTACACGCATGACCACAAACGATCCGCAGCCTAATTCTTCCCCAGAACCGAGCATCGCGCCTATGCCCTCTGAGCCAAGCGCGCCTGCCGAACCTGCCACACCTGCCACACCTGCTGAGCCCACCATGTCGGGCACGGCATCAACAGTTACGCCCGCGACAAGCTCTACGCCTGCATCCACACCCGCGCCGACTCCTGCGCCGACTCCTGCGCCGACTCCCGCATCAACGTCGGGGTCAGCCTATGCGCCGTGGCAGCCTGCGCCCGCTCCTGCTCCTGTTGTTGCGCCGAACCCTGTTCCGGGCTCAACTCCAACGCAACCCACGCCGCCAGCTTCAACTCCAACGCAGCAAACCGCTGCTGGTGCCTTTGCACCGCAGGCCAACACAACAGGCTATGCCCAAGCTATGCCCCAAAGCTACCAACCAGGTCAAAACGTCCCTCCTGGATACCCACAAGGAACAGGCTTTTCGCAAACCTATCCGCAGCAATCCACCCCAAGCTATCCTTACGCAACCTATCCGCAGCAAGGTTTTGCGCCCGCGCCACCACCACAGAAAAAGAAAGCGTGGCCGTGGGTTTTGGGCGGCTGCCTTCTTGTTCTTTTGCTTTTCATGGGAGGTTGCGTAGGCTGCTTTGCCTTAATTGCCTCCCAAAGCGATTTTGCCAACGACCGTTGGGATAATCTCTACAATGATGATTACTACTACGACAAAGACACCATTGATGACCTCGATAATCCTTTTCATATAGCCGATTCCTATACCCTTGAAGAACTTCGTGACCTTATTCCTGGCACCCCCCAAACCGAGGAAGGGCGCTTTGGTGTCGGAGTTTGGGAGGTCGGCAAAGATATTGAAGCAGGGCTTTACTATTTCGAAGGCTCTCAAACCAAAGAAGGCAGCTTTGGACATTATCGCCTTTTAGCACCAATTGAACATCAACCTGCCCAAGCTAAAGAATATGAACTCTTTGTTTCCATCGTGTATTTCGGGAATTATTTCGCGGAATTGAAGGAAGGGGACGTGCTCGTCTTTTATACCCCCGAAGATGCTTGGATGTTTCTCGCAGATACTACCAAGGAAAAGCCCCTCGAACCGCAAAAGCACTACCAAAGCGGACTGTATCGCGTAGGCGTCGACATTTTGCCTGGTACCTATAAAGTTGTCTATCAAAAGGGTGCTTCCGAAGAAGCCATTAACGATTCAGCGGCATTTATTATGCGCGATTTGCTGTGGAACGAAAATTCTTTTATCGACAAATTTTGGCTCATGCCAGGTGGTTCACACACTATCACCGTTGAAAACGGACAGTGGCTTGAACTCTATGCGGCAGAAATGACCTTGGTAGAAGTCTAGAGGTCAGGAAGTCTAGCAGTCGAAAACATCACAGCCGAAAACATCGCAACCTAAAACGTCACAGCTGAAAAGCCTAGATCAAATCTAGTTCGTCAGTTCCTGCAAAAACGCAAAAATCGCGTCTAGGATAGTGGTGTCATCGTCAAGTTTGAAGCAGCGCACGGGCATGACCAGCTTGTTGGTCGTATCAACATAGCGCGCACCAAGGCGCCGCAGAGCAGAAACCTGCGAAGCCTCAAGTTCAATCGGCTCGATTGTGAGCTTGCCCCCCACAACCGAAATGGTCTTGATGCGCTTTTCGTTGGCGAGAGCCTTGCAGCGCGCTTTCATGAAGAAATTCTTTGCTGCCTGAGGCATTTCGCCTTGCCCTGCAAGCGTTGAGGCAAACAATTCCTCAACCGCCTCAAGGGTGTCTGCCGAAGCAATTCTGCGATAGACCAACACTCTTTCATCGGCGTCCCCAATATATTCTTCGGGTAAATAGGTATGAGCAGGGATGTTGATAGAAATATCTGAAAGCGCGGGCGGCAAACTCGCAAGCGCCTTTTCATCACCCTCACGCGTAGCACTCACCGCTTGGGCAAGCATGGACGCGAACAAATCAAAGCCCACCGCGCTCATGTTGCCGCTTTGTTCTGCCCCCAACAAACTTCCCGCTCCGCGAATCTCTAAGTCGCGCAGGGCGATGCGCATACCGCTTCCCAAATCACTGTGTTCGTTGACCGCCGTCAAGCGCGCCGATGCTTCTTCGGTGAGCGCCAAATGTTCGGGGAACATAAAATAGGCAAACGCCTGCGTAGATGAGCGCCCTACGCGCCCTTTTAGCTGGTAGAGTTGCGCCAAGCCCAAGCGGTGAGAATCTTCGATGATAAGGGTGTTCGTATGCGGATTGTCGATGCCGCTTTCGATGATAGTAGTGGCAACCAACACATCGAGCTCACCCGCACTGAAGTCTTCCATCACGCGTTCAAGAGAATCTTTCGACATCTGACCATGGGCAACACCCACGCGCGCTTCTGCGGCGGCCTCTGCCACGCGCTCAAGCGCTTCATCAAGAGAACGCACGCGATTGCTCACATAATAAACCTGCCCGCCCCGCGCAAGTTCACGGCGCAAAGCACCCGAAACCACATCGGGGTCCCATTCGCCCACGTGCACCTCGACAGGACGGCGGTCATCGGGTGGCGTGAGAATAAGGCTCATGTCACGCACCCCTGAAAGCGACATCTGCATCGTGCGGGGAATAGGCGTTGCCGAAAGGGTCAGGATGTCAATAGATTCCCTCAAGTTCTTCAGCTGCTCTTTGTGCCCCACCCCAAAACGCTGTTCTTCGTCGATAACGACCAAACCCAAATCGTGCGGGTTTACATCACGCGAAAGCAGGCGGTGTGTGCCGATAAGCACCTGAACCTCACCGCGAGAAAAGGCTTCGAGCGTCACTTTCTGTTGAGCGTCACTGCGAAAACGGGAAAGGATATCGACTTGAACCCCGAAGGGGTCAAAGCGGTCTTTGAAGTTCGTGAAATGTTGCTGCGCTAAAATAGTGGTTGGGCACAAAACCATAACCTGCTTCAAATCCTGCGTGGCTTTAAAAGCGGCGCGCAGTGCCACTTCGGTTTTTCCAAAGCCCACATCGCCACAGATAAGCCTATCCATCGGTTTTGCCGATTGCATATCTGCCTTGACGTCAGCAATAGCAGCCAGCTGGTCAGGGGTTTCTTGATAGGGAAAGGCCTCTTCCATCTCCTTTTGCGAAAAAGAATCCGCCGCATAACGATACCCCTGCGTAGCGCTGCGGCGCGCGTAAATATCCACCAAATCAAAGGCGAGTTGCTTGGTTGCTTTTTGCGCTTTGCCAAGTGCCCGCGACCAATCAGCCGTGTTAAGGCGCGTGAGGCGCGGGCTTGCCCCATCGGCGCCCACATAGCGAGTTACGCGGTCAAGCTGTTCAACGGGAACATAGAGTTTGTCGTTTTGCGCATATTCCAACAACAAATAATCGCGCGCGACGTTATCAATTTCTCGTCGAATGAGCTCTTTGAAAAAGGCAATGCCGTGAACGGCGTGCACCACATAGTCCCCTGGTTTATAGGGAAAGGTAATCTCGGTGATATCGATGCGCCTTGACTTGCGCACCACCGAAGCACTTCTCGTATCAGCAATCGAAACTAACGCCAGACGCGCCTTCGGGATAATCATGCCTAAGGGAATTTCGACATCGACAATGTTTATTACACCGTGCTTCAGCTTATCCGCCCGCGGTGCTTCAGAAACATCAGAAACTGATTCGAGCACTTCCACAAAAGAAAGACCGCGGTCAACCAGCTCAAACTTCATATCACGGCGCGCCCGAAAACTCGGCACGGAAAACACGACCGTATAGCCTCCGTCAACAAGACTGCGCAGCTTACCGAAAAGCTTTTCTTCCTTGCCAGCAACCTCGACCCGCTTCACGGGCAGCTCATCATCAGTTTGCCCCCCTACTTGCATGATGGAAACGTAGGTTGCCCGCTGATTCGAACCGAAATCAACCTCAGAGGGCAGCGCATACAAACCCTCGAGAGCAAGAGAAGAACCCTGCGCACGGGATTTTATTTCGTCATAGGCATGGGTTGCATCATCAATCAGCGAACGTGGCTCAAGCTGCACCGTAAGCACCTCTGCCCCCAAATAGCTTCCGAGCGTTGTGGTGGATGGATACAGCAAAGGCAAAAGCGCCCCGTCGCCGTCAAAGTGTAGGCCCCCTTCAAGTTTTTCGAACAACTCACGCAACATCGCATTGCTTTTTGCGGGGTTCGCAAGTTTTTTGCGCGCGTGGTTTGCCCCTTGCGCCGAAAGGGAAAACTCCTTCACGGGAAAGATGTCAACGCTTTTTAGTTCGGCAATCGTTTGCCCCGTTGAAGGAAGGATGCGCCGAATTTCATCGAGTTCATCACCGAAGAAATCAAGACGCACGGGATACACCAGGTTCCCAGGGAAAATATCTACGGTTCCTGCGCGCACACAAAAACTTCCTGGCCCTTCAAGTTCCCCCGTGTTTTCATAGCCGCGCACCACGAGAGCGGCTTTCAAATCATCAACGCTTGAAACCTGCGCATTGTCCATGTGGGCAAGTTCTTTACCGCGCACAAGACTTAAAGGAAGAAAGCACCCCGCTTCAGTCGGGGGCAAACAGCGTAAGAGGGAACGCGCCGAAGCAACGACCACCGCGTGCTTTCCCGTAACAAGCGTGTGCAAGGCGCGCATACGACACGCAACTTCGCGCGGCTTAGTCGGTTTTTGATTAAAGGGATAATCGCTGCGTTCATAGAATCGCTCGACCTTTTCTTCCCCGATATAGGCAGCCACATTGCGCGCAAATGCTTCAGCAGCATCTTCGCCAGCTATAATTACCAGGGTTGCTTGAGGGCGATACGCAAAACGAGCTGCAACTAAAAAAGGACGGGCAGAAGAAGCCACTGCCAGAGTGGCGTCGTGGTTTTCGTCAAGTTTTTGCCAGAAAGGTTTGAGCGCGCCCGTTTTTTCAAGGATATGCGTTAGTGCGTCTACGAGCATTGCGCAAAGCGGCGCGGGCAACTAGCCCATTGCCATTTGATAGAATGCCTTAATTTCAACCTCAAGCAAGCGCATCATTTCGAAATGTTTTTGGAATCCTTCTTGAAAATCAACCTTATGTACTGCCGCGTTCCCGTATTGCCTCACGGCATCATAGGTGTTGCGCGAGGTCTGGGGAATATTGCTTTGCAGCAAAAGAAAATCGATTTTATCGTCAAGAGACGGTCTGTCATGTCCGTTCGACCAGCAAAATTGTTCAAACATCCACCCGTTACCCGTGTTTGCATAATGATTAAGAAATGAATCGGTGATGACTTCGATTATCTTGCGCATATAAAAAGCCGCAGCATCGTAGAGGCCTGCCTGAGCGGCGGCCCTACTTCTTTCATGAAGGTTATAAATCTTCGCATACGCGTCAATAAAAACCTGTGCACCCATAATGGTAGCCTTCCTAAAATCCTCTTCAGCTCTCTTATTTTAGTCTAATCTCCCATTTTTTCCAGTACAGAATTTTTCAGCCGTAAAACATACACCAAATTTTGGTTTGCGAACACCACGCACTTAACCTACCATAGACCCAAGAAAAGGAAGGTTTCTATGCCCAAAGAAACAAAGCAAGCAAAACTAACCCGCGCCTTAGCTGTTGCCGAGCGCATGAACGAACACTACCCCGCAGCCGCGTGCGCGCTTGTCTACGAGAACGATATATTTCACCTAGTCATTGCCGTATTACTTTCCGCTCAAACCACCGATAAAGGGGTCAACAAAGTAACCCCTGTTTTGTGGGAAACCTATCCGCACATCGCCGACCTTGCCCACGCAAATCCTTTAGATGTTGAAGAAATTTTACGCCCAATTGGCTACTACCGCACTAAGGCTGCAAACTGCATCGCTTGTGCGCAAATGATTTTAAGCGAATTTGGTGGAGAAGTGCCGCAAAGCATGGAAGAGCTCCAACGACTCCCCGGTGTAGGGCGCAAAACGGCGAACATCGTCATGAACGAAGGCTTTGGAATCGTTGAAGGAATTGCGGTTGACACACACGTCTTTCGCATCGCCCACCTTTTGAAATTTTCGACGGCAAACACACCCGACAAGGCCGAACAAGACATCCTTGCACTCTACCCGAAAAGTTACTGGGGGCCCATCAACCACCAATGGGTGCTTTTCGGCAGGGAAACCTGTATTGCGCGCCGTCCCCAATGCGCAAGCTGCTTTATCAGCGACCTCTGCCCCAGCTTTCAGTCGCCGAGCGCCCGCAACAGGCACTAACAAATCTAGTCGCTTAAGGCGAAATCGAGATGCCCCGCCCTGGTATCAGCAGCCTCTAAAATAACCTTGACCTTTTGCCCCAGCCGAAAACGCCGCCCACTTTCTTCTCCGACAAGGGTATGCCGCTTCGCGTCATAGACGAAATATTCCTCGCCCAAGTTTTTCGCTGCCACCAAACCTTCAGCCGTGTTGGCAAGGCGCACAAAAAACCCGTAGGCAGTCACTCCCGATATGACAGCACCAAAAACACAGCCCACATCATCTTGCATATATTCAACGATTTTGAGTTCTTGCGATTCGCGCGCCGCCGCTTCAGCAATCCGTTCCGCTTCGGATGATTTTTCTGCCAGCCTGACAAGCGAATCGGCTTCATGCTGATAGCTTTCGCCGCGCCCCAACAGCTGGGCTTTGAGCATCCGATGAATCACCAGGTCGGGGTATCGCCTAATGGGACTCGTGAAATGACAATACTCCCCTAAAGCCAAAGCATAATGCTGTAAACATTGCTCATGATAGACGGCGCGTTTCATAGCTCGCAGGACAAGCGAAGATATGAGTTCTTCTTCAGGCTTGCCCTTGCAGCGCGCAAGCACCTCTTGTATGCGAAAAGGGTTTCCAGCAACAAAATCAGCCGCATCAATGTCGTTGAGGTAATCGAATTCCCGCAGTATTAAGACGAGTTCGGAAAGGCTGTCCTCAGAAGGTTTTTCATGCACGCGGAAAAGTCCAGGGAAGCCGTGATTAAGCAAGTGCTTCGCCACGGTGGTGTTTGCCAGAATCATCGCTTCTTCGACAAGGCACGTCGCAGCCGTTTTGCGGCGTAAAACGATTTCAAGGGGCTTGCCTGCATCGTCGAGTACCACCTTTGCTTCACTTGAGACAAAGTCGATGCCACCTGCAAGTTTTCTCTGTTGCTGTAGCGCACATGCGATTTTGTCGAGCCCCGCGAAGTGTTCGCGGAAGTCATCTGCGTTCTTTGCAAGGTTCGCATTGTTGTTTAAGATTGCAGGTCGAGTCCGCAATGACGAATGCGCGGTTTGCAATGACGAAGGGTCGGAAGGGTTTGCGTTCGCCTTCTCAAGGGTCTCTTGAACCTCTTCATAGGTGAAGCGCGCCGATGATTTGATAACGGCAGGATATACCTCATAGCGTACCACGCGAAATTCCTTGTCAAGATACATATCAACCGTCATGCTCAGGCGCTCTTCACACGGCTTGAGCGAACAGATATCTGCTGACAAAGCTTCGGGCAGCATCGGCAACACGCGGTCAACCAGATAAACGCTCGTTGCGCGCGCCTGCGCGTCAAGGTCGATAGCAGAATTCCATCCCACATAATACGACACGTCCGCAATATGAACGCCCAAGCGCAAACAGCCCTCTTCTTCTTCAAGCGAAAGGGCATCATCAAAATCCTGTGCATCAACAGGGTCGATGGTGAAAACCACTCTTTCCCGAAGATCTTGATAGCCCATCTCCAAGGCTTGTTTCGTATCAAGGGTGCTCTCGCGCGCCTGCTCAAGCGCAGCAGGGGAAAACTGCGTCGCTAGCTTATGGCGGGCGATAATCATCTCGACCCCAAGCGTTTCTTCTTCCCCGTGCCCGACAACTTCCTCAATCACTCCTAGCGCTGCCGTACGAGAACTGGGATATTCCGTAATACGAACGCGCACGATATCGCCCTCCTGCACCTGAGGATTTTCAGCACGCATCGTGAAGATGTCATAGCTTATGCGCTTATCAAGGGGAATCACCACGCCAAAAGGCTCTGCAATCTCATAGCGCCCGATGAGCGTATCGTGGGCGTGTTGAATAACGCGGATAACCCGCGCAACAGGTTTTTCACCCGTGTTCGCATGAGGTTTGGTGGGTTGATGGTGTGCTCGGTTGACTGAAACAAGAGCCACTTCAACAATGTCGCCGTCAAAGGCTCCTTTTATCTTGGATGCAGGAACGAAAAATTCCCCTTCGGCAGTTTGCACAAAGCCGAATCCCCCTGACATGATTTTCAAAATGCCACGGGGATTACTCTGTGGATTGCGTCTTGTTTTTGCGCGTGCGGACATAGCGAAACTCACAGGTCAGTATAAATCAGCGTAACCTTAACTAAACTTTCAGGTAGCGGCGCATTGCCAAGCTTGAACCGACAAGACCAATGAACAGACCAGCAAGAATCAAGGCTCCATAGATAAAGAACAGTGTTTCCGTTTCAAGGGTAACAGGAAGCCAAGTCAGCGCATTGGCGACAAGCGGCAAAGCAAAGCGACGCAACAGGTCAAGTGAGATAACGGCAAGCAGTGCACCGATTAAAGCATGCAGAGCACCTTCCATCAAGAAAGGTCCGCGAATAAACCCGTTCGACGCACCCACCAATCGCATGATGGCAATTTCTTTGCGGCGCGCAAGAATCGCTAAGCGAATCGTATTGTTGATAAAGACTAGCGCGATGAAAATCATCAAAGCGATAAGCGCAATACCAATATAGCGAACATAATTCGTCAGCGAGAACAGCTTCTCGACGGTCTTTTGTCCGTATTTGAGCGAATCAGCGGGATTGGCAGGATCCTCACAAATCATCTGGAAGGTAGAATTTCCCGCAATAGCTTGGGCTACTTCCTCAACGCGTTGTGGGTCGGAAAGCTGCACATCAATAGAAGCAGGCAGCGGATTTTGCCCATCAAGCTGGTCAACGATTTCGGGGTTGGACACCATGGAGCTGCGGAATTTCTCAAGCGCTTCTTCCTTTGTGGTGAAACCAACGCTTTGAACTGGTTCCAAGCCTTGGATGTAGTTTTGCAGTTGTTGAATATCGGCATCCCCAGCATTGTCAGAAACATATACCGTGATAGATACCTGACTTTCGATTGAGGAAACGATGTTTTCAATGATGTAGCCGCCAATGGCGAACACGCCAATAATAAGCAGCGACAAGAAAATCGTGACAATCGAGCCGAGTGTCGTTGAAACATTACGGGAAAACCCGATAAGAGATTCTTTGAAGAAATATATGAGACTAGACATCAAAGCCGTACACCCCCCTGTCTTGGTCGCGGGTCAAGTGCCCACGGTCAAGGGCGATAACGCGTCTGCGCATGTTATCGACCATTTCGCGGTCGTGCGTAGCAACAAGTACCGTAGTGCCAGTACGGTTGATGCGCTCAAGCAAATCCATGATGCCGCGCGAAGTCTGCGGGTCAAGGTTTCCTGTTGGTTCGTCGCAAACCAACAGCGGCGGGCGGTTTACGATAGCACGCGCAATAGACACACGCTGCTGTTCACCACCTGAAAGCTGGTCAGGACGCTTGTTGAGTTTGTCTTGCAGCCCAACCAGGCGCAAAACTTCGGGAACCTGCGTTTTGATGACGTGGCGGCTTTTTCCGATAACTTCCAAAGCGAAAGCAACGTTTTCGAAAACCGTCTTGTTCGGCAAAAGTTTGAAATCCTGGAAAACGCATCCGATATTGCGGCGCAGATACGGCACGCGCCACGAGCGCATCGTGGTGAGATCCTCGTCAGCGACATAGATATGTCCTTCCGTCGGCTTCACTTCACGAATGAGCATGCGAATAAAGGTTGATTTTCCCGAACCCGAATGTCCCACGAGAAAAACGAACTCACCTGCATATATTTGCAGAGTGATGTTGTTTAAGGCGGGCTTATTCGATTGTGCAGGATACACCTTCGACACGTGGTCAAAGGTGATAACTGGCGTTCCCGCCGATTGTGGTGCGTCGTCGATGTCAAGTATCGGCAATGATTCGGACAACTGGGCGGCTTGTTGATTGCCATCCCAGTGCGAACCACTTCGCGATGCAGTTCTTCGACTGCCTGAGCGTGCAGGACTTTCTTGATAATTTTCGTTCGTCACAGAGTGCTCCGTTCAAACTCTGAATGTGCTGAGACGGGTATGTATTCTATCAGATACGCTTACGGGCAAGAGCTTTCTTCACAGCTTCAACAATGGAGGGGGCATCCAGCTTAAAGAAAACAAGCAATTCTTCATAAGAAGCAGACTTGCCGAAAGCATCTTGCATAGCAACAAATTCACACGGAATCGGGTGGCGGCGGGCAAGAACTTCTGCCACCGTCGAACATAAACCACCGCGCACGGAATGTTCTTCGGCTGCCACAACACAACCTGTTTTCGCCGCGCTGGTAAGCAGGGTTTCTTCATCGAATGGTTTTAGGGAAAAAGCGTCGATGACCTCGATGGAAATACCTTCTTCAAGAAGTATCTCGCGCGCCATAAGCGCTTCGTTGACCTCAACCCCGCACGCAATAACGGTTGCATCGCTGCCCTCAGCAAGCACGTAAGAGTGTCCGATTTCCAATTCGGTCGCCTCTTCATACAGGCAGGGAACGGCAGCTCTGCCCAACCTGATATAAACAGGGCCAGGGGTTTTTGCTGCCGCACGCAGAGCACCGCACGCCGCTTCATAATCGGCAGGTATCACGACCTTCATATGAGGAATCCCGCGCATAAGCGAAAGATCCTCAAGCATTTGGTGACTTCCCCCGTCTGCTCCGACAGAAATTCCCGCATGAGTAGGCGTAATCTTAACATTAAGCTTTGAATACGCGAGCGTGTTGCGAATTTGATCATACACCCGCCCCGTACCGAAAACGGCAAATGAGCCCGTAAAGGCAATGTGTCCAGTAAGCGAAAGCCCTGCAGCAACTCCTATCATGTTTTGTTCAGCGATTCCACAGTTAAATAGTTTGTCTTTGTTATCATCGGCGGCATCAGCAAAGCGCTGCATGGTGGTAGAACCAGCTAAATCGGCATCAACCGCAACGATTGGCTGCCCTTCTGCGGCAAGTTTCGCCAAGGTGACCCCCAGTGCTTCGCGGGTCGCCTTGCGTGTTGCGGCGTGTTCCTTGGAGGCAAGATTAACCATCACACACCTCATTTCCGCTCAATTCTTCAAGGGCTTGTGCCAACTGCTCAGCGTTGGGTGCCTTGCCGTGCCAGCCTGCCTGCCCTTCCATAAACGAAACCCCTTTGCCTTTTATCGTCGAAGCAATCACTGCATGGGGCTTTTCCCCATCGGCTGCTTTAAGTTTCGTGAACAATTCAATTAAGGCGGGAATGTCGTGTCCGTCAACGCGTGAGACTTCCCAACCAAAGGCGGCAAACTTTTCGCCGATTTCTCCTGCGTCGCACACTTCCGCACAAGGCCCGTCTATCTGCAAGCCGTTTGCGTCCACAATGGCAACGAGATTACCTAAGCCTTGATGCGCGGCAAAGTTTGCGGCTTCCCACACTTGTCCTTCTTCGCATTCGCCATCCCCCAGCAAAACAAACACGCGATTCTCTTGCTTGTTCAAGCGCAGTCCGCACGCACTACCTGCGGCAATGGAAAGCCCTTGACCGAGGGAACCGGTGGAAACCTCAACACAATCCAAAAGATTGGAATCGGGATGCCCCTGGAGACGAGTGCCTAACTGGCGCAGTGACATCAGTTCTTCTGGCGGGAAAAAGCCTGCATGGGCAAGCGTGGTATAGAGCGCTGGAGCTGCGTGCCCCTTGCTCAAGAAAAAATAGTCGCGGCTTTCAAGTTTCGGGTTTTGCGGGTCAAAGGTCATGACCCCACCGAAATAAAGGGCGGCGCAGATATCGATGCACGAAAGCGAACCCCCTGGATGACCACTGCCAGCACGTCCTATCATGCGAAGAATATCTTTGCGCATCTCGTTTGCTTTTTGTTGGACTTGAATCGAGTCCATGGTTTTCACCCTTTCCTTCGCACTCCTTTAATATGCTGCTCATAACCCGCTGCTAAAAACCTTGCCGTGAATCTTGCAAGAATCCCGCTACCAACCCTCTTAAGAACCCTGCGAAACCCGCCATCTATGATAACCAATCACGAAATCATCGATGTCGCCATCGAGCACCGCTTCAACATTGCCTGTTTCTATATTACTACGAACATCTTTAACGAGTTGGTAGGGATACAACACATAGTTGCGAATCTGGCTCCCAAAGGAATTGTCCATGCGCTCGCCACGCAATTCGGCAAGTTCGGCTTGGCGCTTGAGTTCAGCCAGTTCATAAAGTTTTGACTTCAAAACCTTGCGCGCAGCTTCTTTATTCTGGGTCTGCGATTTTTCGTTTTGGCAGGTCACCACGATGCCCGTTGGCGCATGCGTCAAGCGCACTGCCGAATCGGTGGTGTTAACACTTTGACCTCCTGGTCCACTTGAGCGATACACATCAACCCGCACATCGGCATCATTGAGTTCCACTTCGATATCATCGGGAAGAACGGGAGACACTTCAACTCCTGCGAAGGTAGTGTGGCGGCGCTTCTTGTCGTCCGTGGGAGATATGCGCACCAGCCGATGCACGCCCGACTCGCTGCGCAACATGCCATAAGCGTTGTAGCCTTCAATTTGAATCATCGCCTTATCAAGCCCGATGCCGACCCCAGGAATCAAATCAAGAATGCGCACCTTCCAACCCTTTTTCTCGGCATAGCGCGAAAACATGCGATAGAGCATCTCGGTCCAGTCTTGCGCTTCCAAGCCGCCGCTGCCTGGGTTAACCGTAAGAATGGCATCCCCCGCGTCAAAGCGCCCCGAAAACCAGGAAGCTATCTCTAAATCGTCCAGCAGGGATTCAAGTTTATCGAAAAGATGAGCCGCTTCATCACAGAAGGCGTCATCTTCTGATGCCAAATCGAGGGCAACTTTGGTGTCATCAAGCAAGCCTGCCGCTTTTTCGTATTCGGCAATGGTGTCGCGCAATGCACTGGCATTTTTGGAAAGATCCTGGGCGCGAGTCAAATCATCCCAAAACCCAGGCTTGGCTATTTCGTCATCCAACACAGCAAGTTCGGCGATTTTCTTGTCGATGCGCAGGTAGTCCTTCGCTTCAAAGACTCGCTTTGCAGCGCGCTCTATATCAAGTGATTCTCTATCCGCCATGAAAGTCGCTATTCCCTATCCGTTGCCGTTGAGCACGAAATCAACTCATCCGCTGACCGCACACGATTTTGACTACTCATTGGCGCCATGGCATTTCTTGTATTTCAGCCCCGAACCACACGGGCACGGGTCATTGCGTCCTGCCGTGGCATAAGGGTCATCCTTGTCCTTTTCATACGTCTGCGCTTTCGCAAGCCCTGGTTGCGGAGCAGGGGCAGCGCCACCACCACCGCCCGAGGGCATCGCTGCCGCTTGAGCCGCCACCGATGATGAGGTGAGCGCCGCTTCGGGTGAAGAATAGCTCACCTTACCCGCAAGCGGGTTGCGCTCAGCCGCGTCGTCTTGAACCGCAACCTGCAAGCGCAAGAAAGTACGCAAGAAATCCTCATACATTGAAGAGGTGAGTATGCGAAACGCATCATAGGCTTCCGTTTTGTACTCCACCAAAGGATCGCGCTGCCCGAAAGCGCGCAGCTGGATACCTGTTTTCAAGTAGTCCATTTCATGAAGATGAGCCATCCATTTTGCGTCAATAATACGCAGCATCACCTGAGCCTGAAGCATTTCAAGGGCACCTGGTCCAAGCATTTCTGCCTTATCTTTGTGCACCATTTCCAAGTAAGTAGCTATCGCAGAGACGACTTCGCTCGGATAGCCCTCGTAGTCAACGCCTTCAAGGGAAAATTCGTCCGCACGCCCCGACATTTCCGAAACCCAACTATATACTGCCTTCAAATCCCAATCGTCCGAAGGTGTTTTCTCGGGGCAATTCTCTTCCACAATCGCTTCAGCCGATTCATGGATTATCTCAGGTATGCGGTCACTAATGTCTTTGCCGTCAAGGATGGCGTTGCGCTCCGTATAGATGGCGCTACGCTGCAAATTCATCACGTCGTCGTATTCAAGAACGTTCTTTCTTGAAGCAAAGTGCATGGTTTCAACCTGGCGCTGAGCACTCTCGATTGCTTTAGACACCATGGACGTTTGAATAGCCACGTCATCCCCGATGTCGTTGCGTTCCATCATGCGGGAAATGCCTTCCATGCGGCTTCCCCCGAACAACCTCATAAGGTCGTCTTCAAGGGAAAGATAGAACTGGGAAAGCCCAGGATCGCCTTGACGTCCTGAACGTCCGCGCAGCTGATTGTCGATACGGCGGCTCTCGTGTCTTTCGGTACCAATAACTGCCAGTCCCCCAGCAGCAATCACTTGCGCATGTTCGTCGTCGGTAATGGCTTGCGCTTTTTTGAGCGCCACACTTCTTTGCTTGTCGGTTGCTTCCTCAAGTTCGATTCCCTCAGCCGTGATGAATTCCTCCATCAAGATTTCGGGGTTTCCGCCCAACAAGATGTCGGTTCCACGACCCGCCATGTTGGTAGCGATAGTAACGGCTCCCACGCGTCCCGCCTGCGCAATGATATGCGCTTCGCGTTCGTGATGCTTGGCGTTGAGAATTTCATGCTTGATGCCGCGCTTGGACAAAAGACGCGAAAGACGCTCAGAACTTTCAATCGACACCGTGCCAATCAAGCACGGCTGACCACCCTGATGGCGCTCGGCAACATCGTCGGCAACCGCATCGAACTTGCCTCCCACCGTACGATAGATTAAATCGTTTTCGTCGTTTCGCACCACGGGGCGATTCGGAGGAATCGCCATAACTGGCAGTTTATAGATTTGCCGAAATTCGGCATCTTCGGTCATAGCCGTACCAGTCATGCCCGAAAGTTTTTCATAGAGTCGGAAATAGTTTTGCAGCGTAATCGTTGCCAGGGTTTGGTTTTCCTCGCGCACAATCACGCGCTCTTTCGCTTCCAGTGCCTGGTGAAGTCCTTCAGAATAGCGACGCCCTTCCATGATGCGCCCCGTGAATTCGTCCACAATCTTTACTTCCCCATCAATCACAACATAGTCAACGTCGCGGTGGAAGAGGAATTCGGCACGCAAGGCCTGTTGCAGGTGATTGGCAAGCTGCCCTGAAGGATCTGCGTACAAATCGTCGAGGTCAAGCAGACCTTCAACCCTTTCCAGACCAACATCGGTCGTGTTCACCGTTTTCTTTGCTTCGTCCATCTCAAAATCGGCGCCGCGCCTTAAGTTCGGCATAACCCGTGCGAACTTGATGTAGGTATCCGCCGCCTGCGTTCCCATTCCCGAAATGATGAGCGGGGTACGCGCTTCGTCGATGAGAATCGAGTCGACTTCGTCAACCACGGCAAAGTGATGTCCGCGCTGCACGCGCTGGCGGGCTTGCGTCACCATGTTGTCACGCAAGTAATCAAAGCCGAATTCCGAATTTGTTCCATAGGTAACGTCGGCTAAATAAGCAGGTATTTTGCGTGCTTGAGGCATGCCGTTTTGAATCAGCCCCACTTCTAAGCCAAGGAATTTATAGATGCGCCCCATCCATTCGCTGTCGCGCTTGGCAAGGTAGTCGTTGACCGTCACAATATGCACGCTGTTGCCCGAAAGGGCGTTGAGGTATCCCGCAAGCGTTGAAACGAGGGTCTTTCCTTCACCAGTTTTCATTTCGGCAATCTGCCCATCGTTGAGCGCCATGCCCCCGATAAGCTGCACGTCGAAGTGGCGCATCCCTAAGGTGCGAACACTTGATTCGCGCACGGCGGCAAAGGCTTCGGGAAGAAGCTCGCTGAGCTTTTCGCCGCCTGCGAAGCGTTCTTTGAGCAGCGCCGTTAGTGCCACAAGTTCCGCGTCGTCTTTTTTCTGCATTGTTGCTTCGAGACCGTTTATTTGTTGAACGATTTCTTCATATCCTTTAAGTTGCTTTCCTTCACCTAAAGTAAGCACCTTCGATAAAAACCCTGGCATGTAAAGTCGTCTTTCTCTTGGAGTGTGGGCGAACCTCTTGGCAAAACCTATGAGCAAGCCTTCGGCAAAACCTCGGGGCGAAGCGCACGTACAAGCCTGTCCTTTTCGCTTCTGTCCTTTAAGAGCATGGGGGCGGATAAAGCGATGGGGCGTGATATTTCACCGCGCTTCACTCTATCATACCCTTATATCTATCAAAGGAAATACATACTCCTTTTCACTCGTTTGCACCCCTTATTGTGCGGGGTTTGCGCCCCTTGCTGCATGGGGTTTGCACGAGAGCTTGCGCCCCTTGTTGCGTAGGGTTTGCACGAAAGCTTGCACCCCTTACGAGCGGCATGTTTATGCCCCCTATTATGCAAGGATTTGTCCCCCGTGCGAGCGGTATGTTTATGCCCCTTGTTGCGCAAGCGCTAAGGGAAGTTCATAGGTCTTAAATCCTGGCTCTTCGGCAATAATGCTGTTGTAGAGCAGGGTTGTTTTCTCGGAAGGGTCAATCCCGAGTTCTTCAACCAGGCAATAGCGACACTTGAAGTAAGTCTCAAGCGCTGCCGCGCGCTGCCCAAGGGCAATTTGTGACTTCATGAGCGTGGTGTAGCTGTCCTCGCGGGTGGTGTCGCGCAAAAGAGCGGCGCGGGCAAAGCAAAGGGATGCTTGGAATTCCCCCACCTCCATGAGACGAAGGGCAGCCGCAGAAAGCGTGTCCGCTAAACGGGCACGATAATCTCTGCGCGCTTCCACGATATAGGGGTTTTCTATTTCGGTGGGCAATAAATCGTCGATATAGACATCGTCAAGCTGCATGAATATCTGCGACCATTCCTCAACATGCTCAAAGTCGAACAGGAGTTTTTTGCACAAGGAATCAAATTCAGCAACATCACTCGTTACCATGTTTGCGTCAAGTTTATAGCTGAACTGGGTATGGATAAGATAGGGACAATTCCCGATTTCGCTTGCAAGAGCGCGTTTGAGCTGACCCCACACGCTGTAAAGGTTGCGCTGAGCCGAAGCGACATCGCTTTCAGGCCACAACATCTTGCAAAGACGCTCGCGAGGAAATTCCTTGCCTTGATGGATGACAAGCAGCGCAAAGAGCGTTTTGACTTTGCGTCGAGAAAACAAATGAGCATCAAGCGTCTTTTCGCCGACGCGCACCTCAAGCCCACCGAACAAACGCACCCGAAGCAAGGGAGCAAACTTTGTTTGAGAAGTCACTTCAGTTGCATCCGAGCGCAGTTCATCAGGGTGGGTACGGCGAAATTCGCTGCGCTTTTCCACAGCTTCTTTGCGAAGACGCTGATAGCTGTTTTGCTGACCGAACAGCGACACTTCCATTTCATGGGCAAAAGTTACCAAGCTGCGGGGCACAAGCGCCATGCTATCCGCATCCCCCGTCAGCGCCACCACACGTTCGAACTTCGCCAGCAAAAGCACGTCGCTAAAGCCGATGTCGTTTGCGCGACTTCTGCGCTCAAGATAGGTGGCAACATAGCGAAGGCATGCCGTTGTTTGCTGCTTTTCTTCCCCTGAAGCACCGCCTTCAAGCAGAAGGTGGATATCATCAAGCAACCAAACCAACAGCAAGCCAAGCCCTTGCGACGGAGCACCCGCCGACCGCAAGGCTTCCAAAAAATCGGTGAGCGCAGCACGCTGATGGTGGATGCATAATTGTCCAAAGGCGAGTATTTCCCATAAAAAACCTTGCCCAGCAATGCGCTGAATTGCCTGCTGTCCACCGTAACCTTTTGCCGATGTCGAATCGTATTCAATCAGATTGCCTAAAAGCGCCAAGGCTTTTTTCGCTTGCGATTTCTGCCCAAAGCGAATCAAGAGCAGGGCTGCTAAAGCACGTGTTTCCTTATCGAGGTCAAGAGCAAGATAGAGCCGCGCAACGCCGCGCAACGCGCGTGTTTCGTCCCCAAGAAAAGCAAGACACCATGCCTCGATTACCGAAAGCTTGCTTCCGTAGCTGATATTTGAGGATTTGATGCTTTCAAACACCTGATGCGCAGGCAAAAAACACCCTTGGCGGAAAAGCTGTTCGAAGTTTTCCTCAAGCCAGCTGGCGCGCTGGTAAGGCGGGCACATACGGAGCACCAGGCCACACGCTCGTTCGGGATTGTCTCCCGTTACCAAAAGATTAGCAAGGTGGCAAACAAGACTTGATTTGTCGCCGAAATTTGAATGGATAGCCATCGCGTCAAGAGAAGGGGTAAACGCTTTGGCAATATTATTGAGAGATAGACTGCACGCAGCGAACTGTTCGCGATAGGTGTCAATGCCCAAATAGGCATAGTCGCTTTGGAGATTTTCAAGCAATCCCGCATCCCAACCCTTCACGAAATTCGTGATGTCGGACAGATAGCCGTTTTCCAGTATCAACATGATAAATATAGTGAGCAATTCGTCGATAGCAAGTTCCTCTTTGACAATTGCCTGGCAAAATTTCTCGTGCGCTTTGGTGTCGCCCCAAAAAATTCCTGGAATACGCTGAGATATCGGCAGGGATGCCACGGGGTGCGCAAGCTGTTCGAAATCACTTCGACGCGCATTGATTTCCGTATCTGTCAAAAGGAACTCCTGCGTTTTCAGCCAGACGGCATCGGGCTGATGCTCTCTGAAAACATCGCAGTGCGGAGTCATTGTCGCAATCACTTCACACCCTTGCGACAACAATTCGTCAAAAACCGCCGAAAGCGCTTCGGCTCTCCCTTCGTCGAGAAGCGGGATATCTTCAAAAATTGCAAGGGAGGGCTTTTCACCTTTTTTGAGCAGTGCGGGTGCGATTGCCTTTCGGTCAAGATCGCGTAAAAAACAGGGGGATTTTGCCTGGAGCCAAAAGACGTTTTCAAAAGAAAAGACCGAGTCGGCGTATTCTGCCACAAGCATAGTCTTTCCAAAAAGGGGTGGTGCTACCAAGAACCGTACCGTATTGCGCTTTCGAATCATCTTTGCAAGGAGGTCTCCACGAGGATATTGGCGCTGAATACCAAGGCTTTTTGGTCTGCGTCCGCGGCAGGCGCTGCTCGTCAGAAAATCGGTCATAACTCTTCCTTTCTTAAGGAAGCAGTCTCGGGTTGCTCATACTAAAGAGGTTCTTTGTCAGGCGCAATACGAATTGTCTATAAACACATCAAATTAGGGGGTTTTCAGAAAAAACATACAGTTCTATCAATATTTTGTCACTATTTCCCTATTTTTTTAACAGGTATCTTTCTCTTTTTTAACACAAATCTGTTCTCCCCTTTGCTTTTCGGTTGCGCGGTTGTGCAGTTGCGCGATGTCGAAGAGGGCTTTGTCGTGATATAGTTTATCAACCATGATCGTCCGAAAAAACATATCGCTTCCCCCTTACGCGCTTGTTGCACTTTCCACGCTTGAAGAGGCGGGGTTCGAAGCATGGTGTGTTGGCGGTTTTGTGCGCGACGGACTCATCGGACGAGATGCGGGTGACGTTGACATAGCAAGTTCGGCATCCTGGATGCAGGTGCGTTCCCTCTTTGAAGCAAAGGGCTTCAAGACCTTTGAAACAGGCATCAAGCACGGAACGCTTACGGTACTCATTGATTCTGCGACCATTGAAATCACAACCTTTCGTACCGACGGCATCTATACTGACAAGCGCCACCCCGACTCTGTGACCTTCGTCAATTCTCTTGAAGAAGATCTTGCGCGGCGCGATTTCACCATAAACGCCATCGCCTATCATCCCGACCGAGGGTTTTGCGACCCCTATGGAGGGCAAGACGATATCGCGGCGAAGGTGATTCGGGCAGTTGGCGACCCGCTGCTTCGCTTCTCCGAAGATGCTTTGCGCGTCTTGCGCGGAGTGCGCCTTGCTTCTCAGTTGGGGTTTTCAATCGAAGAAACAACCCTAGCGGGCATGAACGCGCAAAAGGGCTTGTTGAGAGAAATTGCCGTAGAGCGCATAGGGCACGAACTGAATGCTTTTGTCTGCGGCGAACACGTGGGCAATGCCCTCCTTGAATACGTTGACATCATCGGAGAAGTTATCCCCGAACTTTTGCCCATGAAGGGCTTCGATCAAAAAACGCCCTACCACATTTTCGACGTGCTTGAACACACCGCACGCTGCATGGAACATACCGCAGCTATTCTGCGGGTGCGCTGGGCAGCGCTTTTCCATGACATCGGAAAACCTGCCTCTTTCTTCACCGACGACGCGGGCGTCGGACACTTTTATGGACACGCGAAAATCAGCGTTGAACTAGCCCGCACTATCATGCGACGGCTTCGACTTCCCCGCACCCTCATCAATGATGTGTTGCCTCTGGTTGAACATCACGATGATGTGTTAGCTGCCACTCCCAAATCGGTGAAGCGCATGATTCAAAAATTGGGAGGGCATACGGATTTGTTTTTTGCCCTAACAGAACTGAAGCGCGGGGACGCAAGCGCGCAAGCACCGCGTTGCTATCACCGCATCGATTTGGCGCATGAGCTCGACAAGACCCTTGATGACATACTTCTTGCAGAAGAGGCATTTTCGCTCAAAGACCTTGCCATTAACGGGAAAGATCTCATGGCTGAAGGCATTGAGCCTGGACCCCTCTTCACCGAATTGTTGGGCGATGCCCTTGAAGCGGTTATCGATGAGCGCGTTGCCAACGAACACGATGCTCTTATCGCCTACATACAAACTCGGTTGTAGAAACAAGCTACCACTGTCCTCGCCCTTGTGCTTCTGCTAGATTGTACTTCAATTCCTCAAGTTAGTTGAAAGGATGCCCTGCAATGGAAATCAAGATTATCAGCGAAAACAAAAGAGACTTTATGGACTTACTGCTCTTAGCCGACGAGCAAGAAGACATGATTGATAAGTATTTAGACAGAGGAAGCCTTTTCGCCCTATACGATAACGACTTGAAAAGCATCTGCGTGGTAACCGACGAAGGAGATGGAAATTTTGAACTGCAAAATTTAGCGACCTATGAACAATTTCAGGGTGAAGGATACGGCACTTATTTAGTAAAGCACCTCTTTGAATACTACAAAGGCAAGGGAGCAATAATGCATGTTGGCACGGGCGACGTACCTTCTATCGTTTCTTTTTACGAACATTGTGGTTTTACTTTTTCCCATCGTCTTGAAAACTATTTCCTTGAACACTACATCGAGCCCATGTTTGAAGAAGGCATTCAGCTAAAAGACAAGGTCTATTTCCGAAAAACACTCTGAGCATCTTCGCAGGTAAACTATATACTTGCACGAAATTGACCACTTTTGCTGTGCAGCAGTATAGACAATTCCCATCTTAATCCCCACTCACCTCTCAACAAAAAACAGGTCAGAAGCAACTAAGCGTCTGACCTGAAAATATCTGGTAGCTCCGACCGGATTCGAACCGGCGACCTCCGCCTTGAGAGGGCGGCATCCTAACCGCTAGACGACGGAGCCACATGTATGGTGCGTCAAAGCAGTATACCGTAACGGAGAAGCCGCGCGAAACATAAGTTTCTTGATTCTTGCACAATTCTTGCACGATTCCCGCTTTTTGGCTGGGGTGGAAGGAGTCGAACCCTCACATACGGCACCAGAAACCGCTGTCCTGCCATTAGACGACACCCCAGTACTTTTAGACGCATACCACGTGCCCTTTTCGGGGGCAAACGCAAGTGAACATTCTACTTTTCAAGCAATTCAGTGTCAACCGCTTAGTCGAGGTATTCCCACATATGATTTATCGGACCACTTCCCTGTCCTAAGTTGATGCCGTATTGAAGAGCGCCCGTGATATAGCCTTTCGCTTTGCGCACTGCCGCCGCCGTATCAAGCCCGAGTGCCAGATTACAAGCGATTGCTGAAGAAAGCGTGCATCCCGTGCCGTGAGTATTTTTCGTATTGATGCGCTCCCCGCGCACCCAGACAACTTCGCCTGTCTTGGTCACGAGAACATCATCGGCGCTCCCTGCGTTGTGACCACCCTTCACAAGTACCGCAGTATTACTTGCCTGTGCAAGCACCACCGCCGCGCGCTCTTGTTCGACATCACTTGTAAGAGGAAAGCCACAGAGCATAGCCGCTTCAGGCAGGTTCGGCGTGATGATGTCTGCCAAAGGAATCAACGCCTGTTTCAAAGCGTCAATGGCATCATCGCTGATAAGTTTTGCCTGCGACGTTGCTATCATGACTGGGTCAAGCACGATGTTTTCCGCTTTCCAGTAAGTCAAGCGCTCGGCAATCACCTCAATAATAGCAACCGAAGAAACCATGCCAATTTTTGTTGCAGCAGGGCGGATATCTCCAAACACCGCATCAATCTGCTGTGCCACGAATTGGGGAGTTGCTTCTTGAACCGCAAAGACTCCTGTGGTGTTTTGAGCCGTTAAGGCGGTTATCGCCGTTTCTGCAAACAAACAATGTGCCGCAATCGTTTTGATGTCGGCTTGAATGCCCGCACCACCACTCGAATCCGACCCCGCTATGCTCAATACTGCCAACATAATACGCCTCTATCTCTTTATTTATTATTGCAAGGACTGCTCGACACAGCGCACGAGTTTTTGTGTCGCGTTCACTATATCATCTTGCGCAAAAACAGCCGACACCACCGCAACCCCATCAACGCCGCAACCTGCCAGCTTAAGGATACTCATCTCATCAAGTCCGCCGATGGCAACCACGGGAATAGTCGCGTGTGCACAAACAGTCCGCAAAGCCTCAATGCCCATGTGGGGGGATTCAGGCTTCGTTGGTGTAGGAAATATCGCACCCACTCCCAGATAATCGGCTCGATCGCGTTCGGCTTGTAGTGCTTCTTCCACCGTTTGCACCGACACCCCTACTATCTTGTCGGGTCCAAGAATTGCCCGCGCACGAACGCAAGCCATATCCTCTTGCCCTACGTGCACACCATCGGCATCAATCTCGCGCGCAAGTTCAACGTGGTCATTCACAATAAAGGGAATGTGCGCCGCTTTGCACACAGCACGAACTTCAAGCCCCAGCGCCTTCAATTCTTCGTAGGCAAGGTCTTTTTCCCGTAGCTGAACACAGGTAACTCCCCCTTCTAGGGCATCCGCAACACACTGCGCCAGGCTGCGTCCACACAACCACGTGCTATCAGTCACGGCATACAGGCGCAGGGCAGCGCGCAAATCTTTTGCGGTGAAAGCAGGTGTTGGTTTTTCGGAAACACCACCTGATGGGAATTCCTCAGATACATACGTAGAGGCAACCATAGCTTTCAGTTCCTTACTTTCTCCGTGAGTCTCGCCCATCTTAATTCTCACGCGCTTTTGGCTGCTTCGAATGCTTCGATTTTTGCGCCTGCGCACAAAGTATCCGCGTTCATAGTATAGAGGGCATCTAACAAATAGCTGCGAAATGCCCCATTGCCATCGTTGGCGCCCATGCGCGCGGCAGCCTGTTCGCCCGCAAGTCCCATGTGAACCGTGGCGGCAAGCATCCCTTCGATGAGTGTTTCTTCGTTAGCCGCCGCATACGCAGCACAGATACAAGAAAGCATACAGCCAGCACCCGTAATCCGTGATTGCAAGGGGCTTCCGTTTGAGATTGCATATGCCTGATGCGCGTTGGCGACAAGGTCAATCGGACCAGTAATAACGACAACGGCGTTAGTCCGCGCTGCAAGTTCGCAGGCAAAACGTGCGCTTTCGTGCAGGTTTTCGCGTGTTACCACGTCATCGGGGCACACATCAACTCCGCGCGTAGTAGCGGCGGCACCTGCTAGTGCCCGTGCTTCAGACATGTTGGCGCGAATCACCGTAATGTTCAGGCGGTCAAGCAAGTCGGATGCCGTGTCGGTGCGCAGCTTTGAGGCACCCGCGCCTACGGGGTCAAGTACGATGGGGTGTCCGAGTTCTCCCGCACGCTCACCCGCCAAAAACATTCCCTTGATGCTTTGTTCGTTCAAAGTTCCGATGTTGATGGTGAGCGCGTTGCAGATGCTCGTGATGTCGACAACGTCGTCGGGCTCATCGCTCATGATAGGGCTTGCTTTGATGGCAAGAAGCGCGTTTGCGCAATCGTTAACGGTCACGTAATTCGTAATATTGTGGACAAGCGGCGCTTGAGAAGGCAGTGCTTCGAATGCTTTTTTGATTGCCGCTACCCCGTTGATTTCTTCTCTTGTTTCATTGGTTTCCATACTATTTCTCTCCTTTATCTCAAGTTTTCTTTTCCTAGTCTACGCATTGCCAGATGAACGACTACGCTTGCCAACCCGACAATCACCATGACGGGCAGTGTATTGCCGAGAACAAAATCCCACGACATCGAAAAGCGATAGAGCACAAAACCGCCCACCCACAACAGCAAATTCGCCACGTTCACCGAGCGCGTGCTTGCATCGTTTTTCAAGATGAAGAAATCGACGACGAGGATAGCTATCATCGGAGCAAAAAATGAACCGATGAGATACAAGAACCCCTCGAAACGCGCCACGGGAGCAACAAACGCCAAGAGCCCCCCGAGGACAGCAGCACCAATACCGAGGTATTTCGCGTTCAGGCGTTTTGAGATGCTTGTGGCAGAAATGCCTGCTGAAGAAGCGTCGAGGAAGGTTGTCGTTACGGTTGAGAACACCACAATCAAAATGCCCACAACACCCAATCCCGCCCCTGCCATAATAACGCTAATGTCGCTTGAATCAGCAAAGAGCGCAGCGCCAAGCCCGATAATAAACATCCAGCAACTTCCGAAGAAATACCCCAGCGTTGCACCTGTCGTAGCAGAGACGGCTCGCCGTGCACGACGTGTGTAGTCGGAAACCACAGGAAGCCACGAAAGTGGCATGGCAACTGCTAGCTCAACGGCTGCTCCAAACGAAAGCGCTTCTGCCCCACTCGTTGCGCCCGTTGCACTCGTTGCGCCCGTTGTGCCTGTCCCACCTGCAAGTTCTGCCCCACCTGCAAGCCCCGCTCCCGCCGAGCCTGGGTCACCAAACACCACAAAACTCACGAGCAACGTCAAAGCAAACAAGAGCAGCGCTGCAAGCGATTGTATGCGGCTCATATTCTTTATGCCAAGCGTTATCCACAACACGATAAGCCCCGTGATAACAAGACACCACCCGAGATTGCCCATAAGCGGAACCAGATACGTTGCTGCTGTGGCACCTGAAAATATCATAATAGCCGTCCACCCTATCAGCTGAGCAATGTTGGCAATCGAAAAAATGAAAGAGCCGTATTTTCCGAAGGATATCTTCACCGTTTCCATTGCTGATTTTTGGGTGGCAGCCCCAATATAGGCAGCAAGCCCAAACAAAACACCGCCAATAACGTGCCCAATCACGATAGCCTGAATGCCGCGCACCAAGCCAAGCGGCGCAAAAAAGGTGCCTGTTAAAATCTCAGCAAGCGAAATGGATGCCGCAAACCAAACGAGCACAAAGGCGGGAGCAGATAACTTTTCGCCTAAGTTTTCTTTTTGGTTTGCCTCAAAGTTTTCTTCCAAATGAACTCCCTTCGCTGGCATTACCCATATCAGGTTCAAGGGTCGAAGCGTAATCGCGCTTCCTCTCAGCCTGCCATCAGCAAGCTCCCCTGTATGTAATCACTAGTTTACTTGAAAACGATTGTGTAGTTGTCCTTGATATCGGGGAATGCATACAGAAAGTTCAGAAGTTGTTCTTGCGCGTTTGCGCGCGCCTCTTCAAACAGGCCCATTTCTTCTGCGCGCGTCTCCATTGCCTGTTTTTCCGCTTCAAACAATTCGATGTATCCACCGATTTCGTTTTGATTAAAGACCGTCCCCATGTCAAAAAGCACCTCGGTGGTACCGTCCACCTGAGTATGCGAAAGCACCTTTGCAGCAGGAAGTTTAATAGTAATGACGTCGTCTGTTTGAATAACTTCTATTTCATTGCCGTCAAAGCCGATTTCTATAACGCCATCGTAGCGCACACCGAGATAGGCCTCGGTAAAAGGCAGTTCTATGTTGCCAATCTTTTTCACGTCTTTTTCATATATGAGATTCGTATAGCGATACGTGAGCGTGGATATATTAAAGCTCTTGATAATCTCTGATGCCACGAGCGCACTGCCCTGTTCGCGCTCGGTGGTAACGTCGAGTTTAGAAAGGTTGGCAGTAATAAGGGCAACACAGATGAGCGCCGCAACAACGAGTATGCCAATGAGGGCAAGACGGGGACTGATTGATTTATTTGACTTGCTTGACTTGCGGGGTCGAGCGCTACCTTCAACCATAAGACCACTCCGTCCGACTCATTCGATGCAAAGAATTATAGCGCAAGAACACCGCAGGAAGAAAGCAGCCTGGCAAAGAGAATTTCTACCAAAACGTGGTTAGCCCACACGAACGATAATACTCAAAAGCAGAATCGTTACTGACGAGCACCATATTACGCTTGATGGCTTGCCACGCAAGCATACGATCAAAGGGGTCTCGGTGATCCTCGACATAGGGTAGTCTATGATACGACAAGCTTTCTTGTTCACTCAGAGTGATAATCTCAACAAAGAGGTCATCAATAAGAATTGCCTCGATTTCTTCAAGTTCAATACCTTCAATGGGTAGTTTTCCAATCGAGTGTTTTAAGGAAAGTTCCCAAAAGCTAACGGTGCTCACACACACTTCATTGCCTGTGGTTTCAATAAGCATTTTAGCTTTGCTACTCAGCTTTTCGGGTTCTTGCAAGAACCAAAGAAGTGCGCAGGTGTCCAACAGGTATTTCATTCAAGCCCCAAGAATTCTTCTGCTGTTTTGAATTTGAAATTATCAGGAACGTTCATTATTGCTTTTCCTTTCAAAAGACCCAAAGGTCGCTTGGCAGGAACTCTTTCCTTAATAGGCTCAATCTGGGCAACAGGCTTCTTTGCGCGCCCATAAAGAATTTGCACTGTTTCGCCAGCTTGCACCCGATCCAAAACCACCGAAAAAGTAGCCTTCAATTCTCCCACAGTCAGAGCAAGCATGAATATCACTTCCCTCTTATGATTCTTAAAATCTTACTTGTTCCTGCACAATACTACGATGAGATAAACTTGTCAACTTGACATGTTTATCAAAGCTAAAACGGCTCTTCTGACCAATCTTCTAGCTTGAGACTTTTTATCCGAGAGAATTCTTTTGTGTTCGCTGTAACCAAAGTGCCTTCGTGCGCCATCACAGTTGCCGCAATAATGAGGTCGTTAAAGCCGATAATCTGCCCTTTCTTTTCTAACGAGCAGCGTATTTGTCCATACATATTTGCCGAGACATCATCAAAGGCAACAATTTCAAAAGGAGCAAGGAACAATTCCACCAGTTCTTGATTGCGTTTCGGATGAGCGCTTTTTTGCGCGCCATGGATAAGTTCTGCCTTAACCATCGAGGGAATCTTTATATGCGCGGGCATCAGGCTTTGCAACATCTGCTTGATATAAGGACTTCTTCCCCGCAAGCAATCAATGCAGACATTCGAATCGAGAAACCAACTCATGAAAATTCCGCCCGCGAAGCAACACGATCGAAAGCAACATCTGCGCCGCGCACGAAACTGTCATCTTTAAGGGTTCCGAAAAGCTCCCAATATCCCTGCGGCCAGCCCGAATCAACACTCTTTGTTAAAGCAGTTGAAACGTATTTGGAAAAAGAAACATTTTCAATGCACGCATTGCGCTTTGCGGCGTCGAGGACTCCTTGCTCAAGATAGAGTGAAACTTGCGGCATTCGTTCCTCCTTTACCGCTTCAAGCGTGGGTATCTCAAAGCTGCATCCTAAATCTGCGCCCAAGCACTATAAGAAATTATAACATATTATATAACATAATACTATACTATGCCAAAGCAGGCAATAACCCTCTGAAGCTATCGTGCTTGTCAGGTAGAAGGAATGGGCACGATTACATCCCACGCGTCAAGAGGAAAAAATACGAGCAAGGTACCCTCGCCCACTGTTATGCGCGCAGGCTTGCCAACAAATTCGTTGGATACACCAAGAGGTTTGGTGTCGCTTAGGCAAGCATTGGTGAGCGGGTAGAAAAGTCCCTCTTCGGATACACCGCGAGCCTCGCCACTTGCAGAAAAAACCGAAACGGTTCCGCTTGCTTTTTTTGAAAAGGCAATCGAGTTATGATGCTTGCCATCAAGCAGGGCAACCACGCCATCCAGCCCAATGCCAAACACCTGAAAGCCTGCTTGAGCGTATTGGGCGAATAGCTGCAAAACGGCATAGGTGAAATCAAGTCTGCCCCCGAGACACCCATAAACCACCAGCATGTCAAAACCCGCATCGGCCGCCCAGCGCAAAGCAAGTTCGATATCACTTTCGTCCTTTTGCACAGGATGGCGCTCAACATGTGGATGGTCGGGCACAAAACCAAGCGAGTCAAAGTCGCCAATCACTTGGTCGGGCACAACACCGATTTCACGCAAACGTTCATAACCCGCATCAACCGCAACAATGCAATCAAAAGACTGCGCCAAGAAATGCTGAGCGTTAAAGTCGACACTTCCCACGAGGGCGCACCTGTTCACACCGTATCCCTTCCCTTGATGCCAACAGCGCCCAAGCTGTTCGCAGCCATCAAAAGTTGTCAAAACGTTATCAGCAAAACACCTATTGCCGATGAAACTCTTCCCACATTTTGGTAGAATACCATACCTGAGTGGGTCAGGCGACCGCGCATACTATGTGAGGAAAGTCCGGGCTTCCAAGGGCAAGATGCCAGCTAACAGCTGGGCGAGGTGACTCGATGGAAAGTGCCACAGAAAAGAAAACTCCCCTGTTTATCAGGAGAAAAGCTGAAACGGTGCGGTAAGAGCGCACCAGCGTTGCGGTAACGCAGCGGCTTGGTAAACCCCATCTGAAGCAAGCGCAAATAGGAGCGCGATACGGCTGCCCTTCCGTGCGTTCGGGTTGCGTGCTTGAGGTGTGCGGCGACGTACATCCCAGATAAATGGTCGTCCACGACAGAACCCGGCTTACCGACCCACTCAATTTTTGAAGAATTCCCAGGCTTAAATTGTTTCAAAGGGGCAAAGATTGCGGGTCAAGCCCGCAATGACGAAATCCACCAGGTCAAGCAAAGCCAGCGAGGGTTTCTGCGGTACTTAAGATTGTGCCGTTGCGCGGCTGAGCGTACTTCGTACGTGAAGGTAAGTGCAAAAGGTGCAAGATTGAGTGCCGCGGGAAGCCGCAGCGTCAACTCGTTACGTTGATTGGTAAATCAACGTAACTACAAGGGAAAATGGGTGTATGCCGTTCGTTTATCTGAAGGGAAACGGCAGACTTCAACCTGGAAAGCCTGTTCGATGGCGCCTGAAGCGAAAACCGCATCCACGCTGTCAGCGCAGATGCACTTCCCTTTTTCCATTACCATCATGTGGTCTGAATAGCGCAGCGCCAAATCGAGGTCGTGAATAACCATCACGATAGTCTTTCCTGCTTCGCGATTAAGTTCGCTCACCAACTGCATGATGTCATGACACGCCCGCACATCAAGATAGGTAGTTGGCTCATCAAGAGCAATGATGCCCGTGTTTTGTGCCAGCGTCATAGCAATAAACGCACGCTGCCGCTCGCCTCCCGAAAGGCGGCGCACATCATGATGGCGAAAATGTTCGATACCAGCAAGCGCCATCGCTTCTTCAACCTGCAATTTGTCTTCTGCATCTAGGTGAGAACGCATACGATTTTGATACGGATAGCGCCCACACGCAACTAAAGCTTCAACACTCATAGCGGGAGGTCGTGCCCCTTGTGCAAGCAGCGCCAAGTGACGTGCTCGTTCCTTGCCCGTCATCTCAAGACTGGGCTTGCCGTTGATGACCACTTCACCCGTGTAGGGCTCGATAAGCCCGTCGATGATTTTTAGCAAGGTGGATTTTCCGCAGCCGTTCGGACCGACGATGCTCGTTATCTTCCCCCGCGCAAAATCGAGACTCAATCCTTCGATAAAAGGCTTTTTCGTATACGAATAGTCGATGTCACGAACGGTAACCGCTGGGGACGACAAGGTAGCTGCGCCCGAAGTAGCTGCGCCCGAAGTAGCTGCGCCCGAAGTAGTTGCAGTCACAGTCGCTGCAGCCGCAACACTGCCCGCAGTCGCTGAAGCCGTGCTCGTCGCAGCACTACCCGCAGCATCCGAGGCATGTCCCACCTTTTCAGGGACGGCAAATGTAGACGACCGCTTAACCATCGCCACCATACCTTCTGTTGCGGATAATCAAATAGATAAAGAAGGGGCCACCAATAAACGCCATCAAAATACCCACAGGGATTTCGTAAGGCGCAAACATCACACGCGCGAGCAAGTCGCAAAAGACCACGAAGGCAGCACCAAAGGTGGCACTCAGCGGCAAGACGATGCGATTGTCGTGCCCGACAAGAAACCTGATAAGGTGCGGCACAATCAAGCCAACAAAGCCCAGCAAGCCAGCGAAACTTACGGCAGCACCCGCTAAAAGTGCCGCCAAGCCCAAAAGTGACATGCGCCAGCGCCCAACATTCATGCCCAAAGAATGCGCCGTTGCATCCCCCAGCGACATAATGTTGAGCTTGTTCGCCACAAACACCGCCGCTGCCAAGCCCCCAATGATATAAGGGGACGGCCACGTAAGGTTTGACATCAACACGCCTGAAAGTCCACCAACCAAAAACCTGCTGGCACCAACATAGGCATCAGGGTTCACAATAAGGATGGTGTTCATCCCCGCGCCAAAAATACTGGAAAGCGCAATACCCGCTAACACCACCGTTAGCCGAGAAACACCCATACCAAGCGATATAAAGAAGATGACAATCGCGGTGATGAGCGCCCCGATAAAAGCGGCGATGGGCTGAATGGCAAACATGCCAGGAAGCAGCGAACTTGTCAGCAGCACGGCAAAACCCGCCCCAGCATTGATGCCGATAATATTAGGGCACGCCAGCGGATTATCAAGTACCGCCTGAATGAGAGCACCTGCCATGGCAAGTGCGGCACCTGCCATCAAAGCTGCCAAAACACGCGGCAAGCGCACATTTAATAAAATGCTTTTTGCGCTGTCGCTTATCGGGTTTCCCGTGATAAGCGCCATGAATTCAGGGAAGCCCACGGTAGAAGAGCCAATGAAAAAAGCAGCAACGGTGACGATTACCAAAAAAGTAACCGTCGCCGCCACCGCTATCGCTTTCGTATGCTTTGGTCTTCTAGGTTCCATGGAACCTTCCCGTTACGCTTAATACCAAGCGTTCATAATCATCTGCCTGCTATAAGAAATTCGCTGTAAGAAATCCTCTAAGAGAACAGGATATCATAAAGCGTCTGGTAGCTTGTGCCCCAGTTCTCATTTGGCTTAAAGCGGAACAGTTCCTTCTCAAGCGTCACATAATGTCCGCCCTTTACGGCGTCAAGCGTTGCCCAAGCAGGATTTGCTGCCGTTGCTTCTTCGAGATTCTTCATTGCTGCTGCATCATCGTTGCCCATAGGAACAACCAAGATGAAGTCAGGGTTAAGTTCGATAACCGATTCAAGGCTGAAATCGCGAAGAAGGCTCTTGTTTTCGTCAGCAAGATTTTTTGCGCCCAGTTCAGCCAACATTGCACCAGTCATACTTGAAGAATCCAAAACGCGGGTACCGCCTGAAAAGGTGGTCATCAGCATTACGGTAGGAGCTTCACCACTAATAGAAACCTTTGCTTTAATGTCTTCGATTTGCTTTTGGATGTCGGTGCCGTTCTTCTCAAAGAGATCAGCGCGACCCGTAATGCCACAGCAAGCTTCGAGCATTCTTAAGTAGTCCTCAAAAACTGTTACGTTAAAATAAGCAACTTCAATACCTGAATTTACCAGAGTGTCTTTCAGGTCAACCTGAGTTGCGGAACCATCTTTGCCCGTAGAAGCAGCGGTCATGATAACAAGATCAGGCTCAAGGGCGATAATTGCTTCAAGGCTCGGCTCGGTGAAATAGCCCACCTTTTCAACATTGGTTGAGGCCATCGCATAGTCCTCAAAAGCATCGTCAGTTGCACCAATGAGGGTGCCACCAGCAAGTTCCCAGATGTTTGCAAAGCTGCCCATGCAAGCAATAACGCGCTCGGGGCGATCAACGGTAATGGTGGTGCCCAAGTCGTCGGTAAAGGTATAGGCGGTCACTTCGGGTTCGGTGCTCTCAGCTTCTTCGGTTCCTACAGGATCCGTTACCTCTTCGGTCGTGCAGCCTACAAACAGCATGCCCATCAGGCAAACCGCAAAGGCAAGCGTCATCGTGATCAATAATTTTCTTTTTCCTAAAATTGCTTCTCTCATGATTACCTCTCTCCTGTTCGCTTACGTAGATTTTTCTTTACTGTCTTAGTCGATTACTGTCTTAGTCGATTACTTTTGCTGCGTTGTCGAGTTCAAGTTGCTGGCCGTGAGCACAATAATCATCTTGCGCCATAATGTCGCCCTCGTGATAATACGCAGCACGGGCACGACATCCGCCGCAGCCATCTTTGTAATCACAGGTGCCGCAGGCGCCACTATAACTTTGCGTGCGCAAAGTCTTGAAAACTTCGCTATCGCGCCAAATCTCGTCGAAAGGCGTTTCGCGCACATCGCCTGCTTCTTCGGTCATGTAGGCACAAGGTCTCACGATTCCTTCTGAACCGATAACACAATAGGTAAGTCCCGCCAAACAGCCACGCGAGAAGCGCGTTTCGACTTCCATTTGCTTGGCAACGCGGGTGAATTGGGGTGCGCAGGTGGGTTTCACATCTATTGAAACTTCTGCCTGTTTTGCCATGATGGCACGCAACAATTCTTCATTTTCACGGACGGCAAGCGAAGTTTCTTGGATATACACGCCGCGTCCGACAGGAATCAGGAAGAAGATATAGTGCGCAATAGCGCCTATCTCTTGAGCAAAATCGGTGATGTCGCAAATCTCGCCTTTGTTCCAGTCAACTACCGTAGTGTGTAGTTGGAACGGCAAGCCAACCTTCTTGCAGTTTTCAATCCCTGCCAAGGTGAGTGCATGAGCATCTTCCAGCCCGCGAAATTCGTTGTGCTTTTCTTCGTCAAGGCTGTCAACGCTAATGCCCATAGCCATAGCGCCGCAATCCTTTAGGCGCTGTGCCACTTCTTCAGTAATAAGAACGCCATTGGTGCCGAATACAGGACGAAGCCCTTTTGACGCCGCATGCGCGACTAACTCGAAGATATCGGGACGAAGCAGCGGTTCGCCGCCTGAAAAAATCATAATCTTGAAGCCCGCTTTAGCGATTTGGTCAATCATCGCAAAGCCCTCTTCAGTCGTTAATTCCTTTTCCTGCGATTCGTCTGCGTCTTGGTAACAATGTTTGCACTTAAGGTTGCATTCATTGGTCGTCATCCACGATACAATCATTCGATTCCCTTCCTCATTGGGGTTCTCAAATATATTCTCGCAAGCGCCGCCTATGCCCCATGAGCATAAAAGCAACCCTTGCGCACATGAAAGTCACCAGCATACTTGATATAGATGAATGCCGCAACAAAATGTTGCCAAAAAAGACAACGAAACTACCACCGGGCTATGTCGTGTGGAAAGAGGCGGGGAAAACCCCAAGTTTCTACATTTGTATGGGCGCGGAAACCCCTAGAAGATCAAGGGTCTTTGCAAGCACGATACGTGTCGCATTAACCAGATACAAGCGTGCGGCCTGAAGCCTTGCATCTTCACCAAGCACATGACATGTTGTATAGAACTGATGGAAAGCAGCCGCCAAATCCTGCGCATAGTGCGTTAGGCGGAACGGTGCGCGGTCGCGCGCGGCATCGATTATCAGTTCGCCGAAACCCTCCATCTTCTTCATGAGCGCAATTTCTGATTCCTCAACCAGACAGCCGAGGTCAACGAAGGGCATCGATGAAGCGGAAGAATCTTCCGCAGCAGCCGCATCCATGAACAAACCTTCTGCGAGGTCGTCCATGCTCATATCCCCCGCAAACACCGCATCCACCGCACTCGAAGGCGCGGCTTTGCGCAGTATCGAACAAATACGGGCATGAGCGTATTGCACGTAGTAAACGGGGTTTGACGCATCTTTCTTTTTCGCTGCTTCGATATCGAAATCAATCGGCTGGTCACTTGACCGTGAAAGCATGAGATAGCGTGTTGAATCAACCCCCACTTCTTCGATAAGTTCGGCAAAGGTTATCATTTCCCCCGTTCGTTTTGACATGCGAACAATTTCACCATCACGATACAAGTTCACCAACTGCCCGAGAACAATCTCGAGTGTATCGGGGTAGCCCCAGGCAGAAAGCATGGCTTCGCAGCGCTTCACATAGCCGTGATGGTCAGCGCCCCAAATATTGATAAGGTGGTCGAAACCGCGCATAAGTTTGTCGTAGTGGTAGGCAACATCGCTCATGAAATAAGTGAACTCCCCGTTTTCCTTTATCAAAACGCGGTCTTTTTCATCCTCAAAGGCGGTTGAGCGAAACCACGTCGCCCCATCTTTCAGATACACATAGCCCTTGTCCTCCATCGCCAAAAGCGAGCGTGACACAGGGTTTTGCCCCTGTTCGTCGCTCACATAAAGGCTGCGTTCGGAAAACCAGCAGTCGAACTTGTTGCCAAAACGCGCTAGGGTGTCTTTCATGAGTTGCAGCATTTCTTCGTAAGCCATTTCACGAAACGCCGTCACGCGCTCTTCTTCATCAAGCAAAACCCACTTTTCGCCATCGCGGTCAAGGATGTCTTGCGCAATGTCTTTAACGTAGCCGCCACCATAACCGTTTTCGATAAAGGGAATATCGTGTTCCAGCAGTTGCAAGTAGCGACAAGCGACCGAAGCGCCGAAAAGATCCATTTGAGCACCAGCGTCGTTGACATAAAATTCTTCGTAGACATCGTATCCTGCATGGCGCATGATGCGCGCCATCGCATCTCCCAAAGCCGCCCAGCGACCGTGCCCGACATGCATCGGACCAGTGGGATTTGCTGACACGTATTCAAGGTTGATGAGGCGCTTCTCTGAAGGAATTTCGCCTTTGCCGTAGTCGTCTTTGAGCGTGCAGATAGCCGCAAGGACACTTTGGTGAACCTCAGGCTTTAAGCGTATGTTGATAAAGCCCGAACCCGCAATTTCTGCGGAATCTATCAAATCGTTTGGGGGAAGAGAATCTATGATAATTTGTGCGATTTCACGCGGGTTTTTCTTTGCCTGCTTGGCGCAGCGCAAAGCAACCGTGGATGCCCAATCGCCATGACCATCATCGCGCGGGCGTTCCAATGCCGCTGCAGGAATTTCTGTCAGTTGAAGTAACCCCGACTCAGATGCCGCGCGCAGGGCAGCATCTATTACCTGTTCTAACTGTGTCCGCATTGATGTGTTGCTTATCTGCATGGTATTTCGCATCCCCTATAGTGTTCTTCGCATAGTTGCTTTTTGTTTACGTGTTTTTGCCTCGGTCATTCTATCACGGACTACGGGGGTCGGGTCAAACCTGCTGCCCGACCCCCGCAAGGTCGCTTTACGTTCAGTGCCGTTTCTCGTTCTCGGCGCTGCCTTGGCAAAGCCTTGCCGCAGCCGCCTGAACAAAACCTACAAGAGCAACATGGCACCTGTGAGTATCACCGCACAGACAATGCCTAGGACGACAAAGAGCTTCGCACCGAACTTCAACCAGGTTGAATACTCGATTTTCGCAAGCGTCAAGCCGCCCATAATAGCGCCGCTCGTAGGCGTGAACAGGTTCACCAATCCGTTACCTGCAGAAAAAATCATGATCATCGTTTCAACCGAGAAGCCCAAGCGCTCAGCAAGCGGCCCCATGATGGGCATCGTGACGGTTGCCATGCCTGATGAGGAAGGAATCAAGAAACTCAACACGATGTAGAGTAAGAAACTCAGCGGCGCAAAAACAATCGCCGAAACCCCTTGTAAGAAATTCGCCGCGTTTTCCAAAATCCACCCCGACATACCCGTCGTGTCCATCAAAACGGTGATTGAACGGGCAAGGGCAATGATGAGCACAACCCCCATCATGTCTGCCGCACCAGCAATAAACGCCTTGACGAAACGAGATTCGGTCAAACCCCCGATAAAGCCGATGACAAGCGCCATAAGCAAAAACCAGGTCGAAGCTTCATCGAAATACCACTGACCCAACGGAAGGCTTGTCAGCCATGAACTCCAACCAAGGGATTCTTCCACTTCGTTGGTGACGGTCGCACTGATATCGCCTTCAATGGCAAGAGTGCCGTTCACCCCAGCATCGTTCCATTCGGTTGCAACTTCAGCTCCGTCAACCGCACTTACTACTTCGCTCGTCGCAGCACCTGCATTAAATACGCCAACCCCGAAATCTTCCCACGGAACAAAGCCGATAATCATGACCAAAAACGCCAAACCGAACACAATGAGCGTGCCTTTTTGACGCCCAGTCATGTAGCGCTTCTTGCCCTTTGCATCGACAAAACTGCCGTCATTATCTTCGTCTTGATTTTGTTCTCCTCCGAATTCCTCTGCCATTGTTTCTTGTTCTTGCAAGGTGAGAATCGTCGAACCTTTATCGTTTTTGACTTTCTTTGCATAGCGCATGACGAAAAAGATAGAGATAGCCAAGGTCGAAAGCCACAAAACCACGCCTAAGATAATGATGAAGCCCTGGTTGACTTCGATGCCCGAACCACTGAGCGCGTCCACCGCAGCACCAACCGCAAAGGGGTTGACGGTAGAGCCTAAGACCCCGCAACCAGCACCTAAGAGCACCGTTGCCGCGCCCACCATGCTGTCAAAACCAGCAGCAATCATCGTGGCAGCTAACAATAAATAAAACGGTACCGTTTCCTCGCACATGCCGTACGTGGTGCCGCCTATCGAAAAGATAAACATAAGAATGGGAATGAGTATCAATTCGTTGCCGTTAAGTTTTTTCACCAAGGCGGTAATTCCTGCATCCAGCGCTCCCGTTTCGGTCACAATCCCCAAAAAGCCGCCGAGAATCATAACGAACAAACACACGGGCAAAGCATCGGTAAAGCCCTTAACGGGAGCCGTGGTCACGTCATAAAGCGTTGCCCCACTTACCCCTGTGCCTCCTGCCATTGACACAACAATCGTGATGAGCGCCAAAGCAAGAAGCATGATTACCAAAATGGTAAACGAACTAATTGAACGTTTTTTCCTGTCCTTTTCCTGCGTTTTTGTTTCTTCAACCATTACGTCCTCCTAACCACAATCCTTATACCCCTATGTTTACTTAAGCAGAAATAATAGTCCCCGTCTCCCCGCGAAGAGCGGCAGCCGCCTTTTCCAGCGACGTGATGAGTGCGCGTCCTTGCGGATAGCTTTCCACATAGTCAAGGCAGGCTTCTACCTTGGGCAGCATCGACCCTGGCGCAAATTGACCTTCGGCAATATATTGCCTCGCTTCTGCAAGCGTCATATGCTCGATTTCTTGTTGGGTAGGCTTTCCAAAATCAACGCATACGCGGTCAACCGCTGTCAGGATGATGAGCATGTCAGCTTGCGCATCTGCGGCAAGTTTCGCACTGGTGCGATCCTTGTCGATAACGGCAGGCACCCCCACGTAGCCGCCATCTTGTTCGATAACAGGCACGCCCCCGCCACCCGCGCAGATAACGATATAGCCTGCTTCTACCAGGTCGTTTACAACGTCGAATTCAACGATACGCTGTGGCATCGGGGAAGCGACCACTTGGCGCCACCCGCGCCCCGCATCTTCTTTGTAGGTATAGCCTGTTTGTGCTGCCTTTGCTCTAGCAACTTCTTCGGTGACGAATGAGCCGATGGGCTTCGTGGGATTTTTGAACGCCTCATCGGCGGCATCAACAACCGTTTGCGTGATGATAGTTGCCGCGCTTTTCATGATATTGCGTGTTTTGACCTGGCACAAAACCGCCTGTTGCAAATGGTAGCCGATATAGCCTTGGCTCATCGCACCACTTTCCATCAGCGGCATTTCGGGAGCATCCTGCCCATGCGCTTCAGAAAAATCGAATGCTGCTTTAATCATGCCGACTTGAGGGCCGTTTCCGTGCGCCACAATGACATCATATTTTTCGTCAACCAAGTCCACAATACTTTTTGCGGTAACTTGTACCAGTTCAAGTTGTTCTTCAGGCGTAGAGCCGAGCGCATTGCCGCCAAGAGCAATCACCAGCTTTCGCCCATTTCCTGTTTCATAAGGCATCTGAACACCCCTTTCAAATACGTAAAACTATATGAACGTTTATGAAGTTTTATGAAAGCGTTGCATACATAACCGCCTTGATGGTGTGCATGCGATTTTCGGCTTCATCGAATACCTTGGATTGGTTCGATTCAAACACTTCGTCTGAAACTTCCATTTCAGTGACACCAAACTTTTCGGCAATTTGAGCACCGATGGTGGTTTTGACATCGTGGAAGGAAGGCAGACAATGCATGAATATCGCGTCAGGTGCGGCAAGCGCCATGACTTCTTTAGTTACGCGATACGGCTCAAGCAATTCGATGCGCTCTGCCCACACGTCATCGGGCTCGCCCATGGAAACCCAGATGTCGGTATAAATGACATGGGCGCCGCTGCACGCTTCTTGCACATCCTCGGTCAACGTTACCGAACCACCCGTTTCTTCGCAAATGCTTTTGCACGTAGCAACCAAAACCTCACCAGGCATACGAGCGGCAGGGCCGCATGCAACAAAGTGCAGCCCCAGTTTCGCACACACCACCATGAGCGAATTTGCCACATTGTTTTCCGCATCCCCCATAAAGACCAGTTTTTGGTTTTGAAGGCCAGTTGCGAAGTTTTCGTCGATGGTCAACATATCGGCAAGCATCTGCGTGGGATGAAATTCGGTGGTAAGTCCGTTCCACACGGGCACTCCTGCGTTTTCGGCAAGCTCTTCAACGATTGCTTGGGCAAATCCGCGATACTCAATGCCGTCATACATGCGCCCAAGCACGCGCGCGGTGTCCTCGATGGATTCCTTCTTGCCCATCTGCGAACTGCCAGGGTCAAGATAGGTCACGCCCATGCCAAGGTCATAACCTGCAACTTCAAAGGCACAACGCGTACGAGTTGAGGTCTTTTCGAACAGCAAAACGATGTTCTTGCCTTCAAGATAGCGATGAGGAGTCCCTGTCAGCTTTAGATTCTTAAATTCCTTGGACAAGTTAATAAGATAGCGAATTTCATCAGAGGTGAAATCGAGTAGTTTCAAAAAATTGCGTCCGCTTAAACTGGTTGGCATGCTAATCAGCCCTTTCTTATATTCTTATATTCTTATAAACGTTTTGCTCCATGCTTTCATAAAATTAAAACTGAGTCTTTCAAAAAGTTTAGTCTTCGCGCCAAAGCGGCATAGACATACAACGTGGACCACCACGCCCGCGCGAAAGTTCGGCAGAAGGAATCTCGATGACGTTTAAGCCCCGCTCCTTCAAAATGGCGTTGGTGACTTCGTTGCGCTCATAGACCACGATGGACCCTGGAGCAATCGCAAGCGTGTTCGAACCGTCGTTCCACTGCTCGCGTTCTGCGGCGATGCGATCATGGCCGCCGCAGTTGATGAGTTCAACGGGATGACCCAGATAGCGCTCAAGAATGTCTTCGAGCGTTGCATGGATTTCTTTCACTTTGATGTCTTCGGTTCCGTCAGGCGTAATCTCAAATACCGCCAAAGGACCCAAAATACCAGGGTGTACGGTGAACTTATCGTGATCAATCATCGTGAACACCGTGTCGAGATGCATAAATGCACGGGTGTTAGGAATGTTGAACGCGAGGATGGTCTCGATGGTCGATTCTTCGGAAGAGAAAATGGTCTTTGCAATGGTGTCGATTGCGTCGGGCTCGGTACGCTCAGAAATACCAATGGCGAGCACCGTTTCGGAAAGGTTTAAGATGTCGCCACCTTCGATATGGAAGGTAGAATAGCGATTGTAATAGTTAGGCGTGCCTAACAAATCGGGGTGATACTTAAAGATGTATTCCCCGAAAATGGTTTCGCGGTTGCGCGTTTCATAAGTCATCCTGTTAACGCTCACGCCATTACCGATGGTTGCAAAGGGGTCGCGCGTGAAATAGAGGTTTGGCATCGGCGCTACTACAAGCTTCGCCGAGTCGCTGACAAGGTCTACCAGAGAACTATTTTTGTTCGTACCCAATTCATCAAGATTGATGCCCTCCATCGTTTTCACGACAAGGTCAATATTCTTTGGATAGTTTTCGTTGAGATAATCAAAGATGATGCGCTGATAGCGGTCGGTTCTAATACCTGCTTCGGCAATGTATTGCTTTAAGAACGTTTCCCGCAAATCATGATTTTGGTCGAGCACATCTGCCATAAGCCCCTCAAGGTAGGCGACCTCAACACCGTTGTCCCGCAGCGTTTGAGCAAAGGTATCGTGCTCTGCTTGCGCGACCCTTAAAAAAGGAATGTCGTCAAACAACAATTCTTCCAAAGTATCGGGCGTCAGATTGAGTAATTCTTTGCCAGGACGATGGAGAACAACCTTCTTTAGGGGCTTAATCTCACTTTTGACGTTTACACCGCTCATAATAACCTCCCACCACGTAAGTTTTTATGCATTCTATTTTTTTGAGCTTCGATCTTGCCCTTTGTAAAGGCAAAACCTTGTAACAAAGTCAAAATCGCACGCCTGAAGGTAAAAATCAACAACCACAGGGAAACAGTTTTATTAAAAACGTGAACGGTAGTTTTTTAGCGGTAAACGGTAGGTATTTTAAGGGATTTTCGGAAAATTTTACCTCGATTTTGCTCTTGCACGACAGTGCAAAAAAGTATTTGCGGCAGTATTTTCCTGCCATCTACGAGGTATTTTGAAAAATGAGCTGCAAATAATATAAGTTTGCCTGCATAAACATGCTCAATCATGCACTCATAATGGAAGAAAAAGGACATGCGATTTTTCTGAGAGAGAATAAGGGGCACCAAAAGAAAAGAGAATTACGGCAAAGTGATGGCGCGCCCGGCAGGATTCGAACCTGCGACCTTCGGATTAGAAGTCCACTGCTCTATCCAGCTGAGCTACGGGCGCGTGCGTTGAGTTACCGTGCGCTATTATAGCGTATGTTTCTCTCGAGCCCGCAAAATCTGTTCTTACTTGAGAAATTAAGACTTTTCTTCCCAATAGCAGCATTTTGATATATCATGTGCAAGATTGTTTGGCAGATGATGTGCGCAGAGTTTGCCTTTCGCTCATTGCGGGTGTAGTTCAATGGTAGAACTTCAGCCTTCCAAGCTGACCACGCGAGTTCGATTCTCGTCACCCGCTCCACAAAAAACGAGGACAGCCGATATTTCAGCTGTCCTTTTGTTTTGTTGTGACACGATTAGGCGCTTAAGGCAATTAAGCTTGCGCGACAGGCACCCCTTCAAGATAGGCGACAATATCATCTGACTCATACAGAGCCTTCCCGTTAATCACCAGGCAAGGAACTTGTTTCTTCCCTCCGATTTTTACCAAATCGTTCTGGTTCCCTGGTTGCGAAATGTCGCGCTTATCAAGATTGATATTATTTTCCTCCATACACCGAAAGACCTTTTGGCAATACGGACAGCCTTTTCGATAGTATAAGGTGAGATCCTCTAAATACGGCATCGCTGCTCCTTTTCCCCCTAGACAAGATTTGCAAGACTTGAGAAGTCAAAGCCTTGCTGGATAAGGGCAAAGCCGCCAAGCGCAAGCCCCAGAAGAGAAAGAACGATTGAAATAGCACACCAGATAAGGGTCATGATAACGCGATTCTTCATGGAAGGAGCCGTTTCTTTACCAAATCCTATGATGAGATAGATAACGAGACAAGCAATGCTTCCGATAATGGGAATGATATTCAAAAGCAACAGTAAATCGAGTAAAAGCCAGTCTTTGATTGATATGGTTGCGCTAGAGCCGTTTGTAGGCGCGAGCTTAGATTCATTAAACATGGAAAACCTCCTTGTCCTGCGATTGTCTTATTAAGCAACAGACAATCGACCACCGTAATTGAAGGTATTTTATAACAAGTTTTCGCAGATGAGATGTCAACTTTGAACTGTCACGAAACTGCTACAAACTCACCTTATAACGTACATTATTATTGTATAGCGCCACAGGGTGAAAAGCTGCCTTTGCCTGATAAAAGCGCCGATAAACGCCGAGTTCGCCGAAGTAGCACATAGCGGTGCGCTGAGTGACGAGAATGATTAGAACGATTAAGAAAACAGCGGTGTTGACAAATAGCGCTCGCCTGAATCGGGAAACATAACGACGATAATCTTTCCTGCGTTTTCGGGGTGCTTTGCGACCTGAATTGCCGCCCACAGTGCAGCACCAGAAGATATTCCCACCAAAATCCCCTCTCGGCGGGCAACAGCGCGACCTATTTGAAACGCGTCTTTATCTTTTACCCTGATAACCCCATCATAGACTCTGGTATTAAGGATGGCAGGGACAAACCCTGCGCCGATACCTTGAATTTGGTGCGCTGCGCTCTTTCCTCCTGAAAGAACGGGAGAGGCATCGGGCTCCACCGCCACAATCTTGATGTCGGGATTCTTCGCTTTCAGATATTCCCCCACCCCCGTAATGGTTCCGCCTGTTCCAATGCCCGCAATGAACAGGTCAATTTCGCCGTCTGTCTGCTCCCAAATCTCTGGTCCAGTTGTCAGCCTGTGTGCTTCAGGGTTGGTAGGATTGTGAAATTGTGCGGGCAAAAAGCTGTTCGGTGTTGCGGCTGCTATTTCTTCTGCTTTGGCGATGGCTCCCTTCATGCCTTGGTGTCCATCAGTCAAAACAAGTTCTGCCCCGTATGCTTTCAATAAGTTGGTCCGCTCGATGCTCATGGTTTCAGGCATGGTCAGGATAAGGCGATATCCCTTGGAAGCGGCAAAAGCGGCAAGTCCAATCCCCGTGTTTCCGCTTGTCGGCTCAACGATGACCGAGCCTTTTGAAAGCTTGCCTTGCTTTTCCGCTTTTTCAATCAGCGCTTGTGCGATTCTGTCCTTAACGCTGCCAGTAGGGTTGAAATATTCCAGCTTGGCAAGCAAGCGACAAGGCAGTTCATAGGCGCTTTGCGTGTTTGCCAATTCAAGCAAAGGAGTGTTTCCCACGAGGTCGGTCAGGTTTTGCGCGATGTTCATGGTGGCTCCTCTTTGGTAACGGTTCGACACTGCTGAATGGTTGCGACGTGTTCGCTGCGCGTTCACTGTGTGTTCGTTGCGCGTTCACTGTGTGTTCGCTGCGCTCATAATCCTGTGCCGTTGAATCGAAAGTATAACAAAACCTAACATGGAGGATTTCTGATGCTCGCACGAATTTTCTCGGGATGCTTCTTTGAAGGGGTACCCTTGAATAGCCTCTTGCCCGACAATCGACACCTGACAATCGACACCCGACAAAGACGGAGATGCTCATGCAAAAGAAACAGATAGCCCAACTAACAGTCATCTTTATAGGGGTATTACTGCTGTTAAACACCCTCTTTCTTCTTGTGGTAGCAAACTTCAATGCTGGTATCGCGGTGTTGGGCACTTTGTCACTTGCGCTGATAGGGTACGGCATTTTTTGGTACCGCGATAAAGTTGCGAAATGGGTGCACGGGACAGCTATCGCTCTTTGCAGCATTGTCGTTTTGTTCTGCGGGTTTTTGGCTTTCTATGGGAATACCGACAATGTTCGCTACGACGAAGACGCGGTCGTTGTTTTAGGGGCAGGCGTCCACGGCGAACAAGTAAGTTCGACCTTAGCTTGGCGCCTTAACAAGGCTGTTGAATATCACCTTCTTAACCCTCAGGCGGTATTAGTTGTTTCAGGTGGGCAAGGACCTCAAGAAGACATATCGGAAGCACTCGCCATGGAGCGTTACTTGATTGAAAAAGGCGTTCCTGCCGAAAAAATCATCAAAGAAGATCGCGCCACTTCAACCTACGAAAACTTCTTGTTTTCAGCCGCTTTGTTGGAAGAGGAATTTCCCGCGGGCTATTCTGCTGCCTTTATAACCAATAACTTTCATGTCTACCGAGCAGAAAGAACTGCTCAACACGCAGGACTTTCCGCTCGGCACATTGGCGCACCCGTCACGTGGTACAACATCCCCGCCGACTATATACGCGAAATGATGGCAGTCACGAAATCGTGGATTTCCCCACCAAAGACTGCGAGCGCATAAGAGAAATCTGCGCCCGCATCCGTGACCGCATTCGCGACCACATAAATTCTTAAATTACGGAATTCTTCAATTACAGAATTCTTCGCGCAATTCCTAGCCGAACTTTACCGACGAAAGCACTTTCTCAAAATCAGCCAAAAATTCATCATTGTAGAGATCCTGCGGAACTGAATAGGTAAACTGGTACAGAGAGTCGCCATAAATGGTGTAAGCCATGACACCCGTAATCGCTGTTCCCATTGCATAATTTGCAATAAAGACAACGTAGTAATTATCGCCGAGTGTTTTGCCTTGCGGCTCCATAACCCACGAGAAGTTTTCAAAGGGCACTTGTGAAAAATCTCGTTCGCACGAAGCCTTGATGTCGGGAACAAGACCTGCAAGCTGATTTTGTTTTATGTTGTTAGCGCTTTGTTTCGTTATGTTCAGGTTTGTCCTGAAGTCACCAGAGTAGTGGGCGGTGTCATAGAAGAACACGACATCCGAATCTTTCACCTGTTGTAAAATGGTTTCCGCGACACCTGCGTCCCCTAAAAGCTCCGTTAATTTAGCCAGGTCATTTTCTGAAGGGTCGACATATACCCATGCATCAGGTGTTTCTAATTGAAGGGGCAGTTTTTCGGGTCTGGTGATATAAAAACCATTTTCGGAAGGAGTTTCGTCCGCTTCCGCGTCCACGTCCGTTGAAGGTTCGACTTGTGGGGGTGTTTGGTCGATTTCGTTGTCGAGATTGTCTGTTTCAGGTGCCGCTGCGCAAGCCGCCAACGACAAGAGTGCAATTGCAAGAATGCTAACCAGTGCTTTTTTCATAATGATCTCTCCCTTAGTACTTCCCTTGATGATTCCCTTAATGATTCCCTTAATGATGAGTGTTGCACAATTCTGCGCCACTTTGCGACGGTATCGATTCTCTCAGCCCCTCAACCCTGAGAAATTTCATCGCATGTGCCTAGTCGGTATTATATAGCATAGGGCTTCTTTGGATCTCTCTGAACTTGGTGGAAAGTTTGGTAGGTCGGGTCAAGTTCTTTTTACAAATTACTCAGTACAATGAGTTAATAACTCAAGACAGTGAGTAATTTGTAAGTTTTGTCCTATAGCCCGCAGTATCCGCATGGCTTTTTACAGAGAAAGCGCCCGAGGAAGGTGATGACTCACCGTTCGAGCGCTTTGCTGACTAGTATATTAAGTTCACTGCTACTTGATGTCAATGACAATCGCATGACGATTTATAAACAACAAACGCTCTATGCCCTTGACTCTGCTGCCGCAGCAAGTTCGCAGTTCTCGTTCAATGGCTGTATCGGGGATTCTTTTAATACGGCGTGAGTCGAAAATTATACAAGACGCTTGATGAACGGCCTTACGTAAGTTCTTCTCTACTGTTTTCATACTCCCACCTTTAGGAGCCTTCATCTCCCACTTTACTCCATCGATGAGAATGTCTGCAGACGTTGCATGCGGCTCTTCACTACGGCGAATAAATTCTACGGTAAAACCTGCCACAGCCAGAGCTTTGGCTGTTTCGATTTCATGAGACCAAACATTAGCATTGGCTGCAATGATTATTTTCCCTTGCTTGTTCATGATAGAGAGAATACCTTATGCTCACCGACCCATAATGAGATTCTAAACAATTAACGAAAAGAGACCTGAGCGAAGCTATGAGAGTGCTGGGCTTATCTTATGGGATTCAAGAATGGTTATACCTGGTAGATGGGATGATAAATACTTGGACACAGAAAGTTTAAGCGCATAATGAACCGAGGTAGTAAACTCCCGTGACCTGAAGCAGTTGAGGGTTGCCACCTAAAAGGTGGCAACCCTCAACTGGTCGGGACGACAGGATTTGAACCTGCGACATCTTGCTCCCAAAGCAAGCGCGCTACCAAACTGCGCCACGTCCCGACAATGCAACCTGAGTATTATAGCAAAGAATTACCGTCGTACAGAAATTTTCTCTTTCAGCATACGCAAGGCATTGCCACGGTGAGAAATCGCGTTCTTTTTGTCTTGCCCAACTTCGGCAAGCGTCATATCCCCTCCCAGCTCAACAGGTAAAAAAATGGGGTCATACCCAAAGCCTTTATCGCCACGCGCCTCATGCGCGATAAGACCCTCAATCTTACCTTCGGCAACCAATTCCGACCCGTCCTCATCGACAAACACAAGGGTGCACACGAAACGCGCGGTTCTCTCTTCGTGGACAATCGCCTCCAATTCCTCAAGCAGCTTTGCGTTGTTTTCACCGTCAGAGCAACCCTCGCCCGCATAGCGAGCCGAATACACGCCTGGTCTGCCCCCAAGAATGTCAACAACAAGGCCCGAATCATCGGCAAGTGCTGCCAGCCCCGTTGCCTGATGAGCGGCACGTGCCTTGATGCGCGCATTGCCCTCGAAGGTGTCAGCATCCTCGTTTGGTTCTGAAGTTATGCCCACTTCCTTCAAGGTGTAGTATTCCCAACCTTCGAAATCAAGGGCTGTTTTTATCTCGGCGATTTTATGAGCATTGTTGCTCGCGATAACTACTTTTTTCAACAAGACACCTCTTTATTACGCAGGTTCTTACGCAGCTTCTTACCCCAGCTTACCCCAACAAATCAACAGGCGAAACCATTTCAATCGGCGATTGAAGCACCCTGCTCCCAAAGCGTTTGAATTCTTCCAAATCGGTGCTCGTCGTGAAAAAGCGATGCTCGGGCACTTGGTCGGCAGGAGCCGCACACCCCTGCTCGGCAAGAATATCAACCACTTCGCGCGCCACTTCAGTAGCAGACGAAATCAAAGTCACATTGCGCCCTATCATTCCGCCAATCAAAGATTTCAGAAGAGGAAAATGTGTGCAGCCTAAAACTAACGTGTCAATCCCGCAGCGACGAAGAGGCTCCAAATATTCTTGTGCAATTTCGCGAAAAGCAGGGCGGATATAGACCTTTGAAGCTGGGGAAGTATAGTTTTCAATCGGGTCGTCTGCTATGCGTATCCCCTGTTCGGCAATTTCGACAAAGCGCGGTGTCGCTATCGAAAAAACCGTGATTTCGGGGTCGATCGCGCGAATTGCCTGAGAGTAAGCGTCGGATTCAATTGTTGCCTTTGTCGCGATTACTCCCACGCGCTGGTTTTCGCTCGTGCGAACTGCCGCTTGCGCCACCGAATCCACCACGCCGACAATGGGCACGTCGAAGGTTTTTTGAGCGTGCGCCAAGCCCGCTGCCGTTGCGGTATTGCACGCAATGACGATGAGCTTCACCCCATAATCCACCAGCCACGAACCGATTTGTTGCACGAATTCATCAACCTCATCAAGGCTGCGCATGCCATACGGGAAACGAGCAGTATCACCAAAATACGCAATGCTTTCTTGCGGGAGAAGCTGCATGATTTTGCGCGTGACGGTCAGTCCGCCAAAGCCTGAATCGAAGATGCCGATAGGTGCCGTATTCGGTCTGGCTGCTGTATTTGATGCGGATGCCGCAGGCGATGCGATCGGCTCGCTCGCCACGCTCGGTGCCGCAGACGATGCGGTCTCTGTATTTGGGATAGATGCCGCAGGCGACACTTCCCCGCCCTGTTTTGTTGTCGTTGTTTGCTCGAAAGATTCTTGCATACACAAACCCTTAGCAAACTACCAGTGGGAAATGACGGGATCGCCCTCTTCAATGAGGTCGTAGAGTTCTTCAGCAGCATAATAGGGCAAGTTCACGCACCCGTGCGAGCCATAGCCGTTCGCATACATCGAACCCCCGAAACTTGGTTGCCACGTAGCATCGTGCATGCCAATCGCGCCCCAAACAAAGGGCATCCAATACGTAACCCAGGTACGATATTCAGGTTCCTTTTGCCCAGGAAGCGGCTCTCCCACCAACAGCGAAGGGCTTGCCTTTTCGTTTAAGACCCAAACACCTTCAGGCGTGTCATGTATTCCATCGGGCCTGCCGCTAATCAGGTCAGATTCCCAAATACATTCGCCCTCTTCGTTATAGAAACGCGCGTGTTGTTCGGAAAGGTCAATGTCACAGTAGCGCTTGCCCCAATCCCTTTTGCCAACTCCCGTAAACCCAGTGCCTTCTTGAATAACAGGAAGATCAAGGGTTGTCTTTCCTCCTGCAGTAATGGTTTTTTTGATGAGTTCACGCAAAGCATCAACATCAACTTCCCAGCCATAGGTGCCACCCTCAACGGTTATTTCCTTACCGTCGGGGCGGGTATAGGTTCGCTCACTGCCCACAGTGTTGCAGCCCTCTGCCACCATATCAATCCACGCATTCAGCGCTTCATCATCCAGGCGAATTTCAACATTGTCAGTCAGCTTTATCCATTTTGCCATGATATCAGGGGTCAATTCTGCGACTTCAAAGCCTGCCATGGTGAACCGAGGGTTCGTTTCAAGCATGCGGTTTGCCGAAGTACGCGCTTTGAGCAGCAATTCGTTTTCGGCACCAATCAAGGCGTGGACCAGTTCTTGTTGGGTGAAATCAAGTGATTCTTGTTGCGTGACAATTGCCTGGTCAAGTGCTTTTACCACCGCATTGGGGTCGACGGCAGTACCGAAAGATTCGGGCACGATTTCAAAGACTTTTTCCCCAGCGCTATATGCCAAAGTCGCGTTGACAGGCGGGGTTGTGTTTTTGTTGAACTCGGCTAACTGCGCCCGAATGTTTGCGTCAAGGTCGGCCTTGTTGTAGCCTGCCCGCAACTTGTCGCTTGCATCGTGTTCTTTGAGCACTTCAGCAGGCCACATCCACGCCTTGATGTCGCTAAAAGCATTGGCAACGATTGCTTCTTCATCCCAGGAAAGTTCAAGGTCTTGTGCGGAAAAGTCGAAGGAAAGCCCTTGTCCGCGGGCATTGAGTTGATATTCAGAAACCCCTTGCGCGATAATCGGCTTTGCATCTTGTTGAGTTTTCAAGGAAACATCATATGCGCCGATGGTCGTATTCGGATAGAAGTGCTTTGAAAAGTAAATCAACCCCGCGCCATAGGTAAGGGTAGTAAGCGCAATAACCGAACCGAAGAAAATCGCAGCGACTTTAAGAGTTTTGCGGAAATTCTTCTTCTTTTTCGAGGCAAGCGCTTCATAGGGTGTGAATGCCGCAGGCGAAGCCGTTTCAGCGTAGGCAACGTCGGCATCATCATTCTCGGCAGGAAAATCTCCCTCGACGGCGTCGTCATATTCAGCGTCTTCTTCGCTGCCCTCGACCACGTCATCGTAGTATTCTTCGGTAGCAGAATCATATTGCGAATCAACGTCGTCATCTGCGGCGTTTGCTTCAAAATCCGTTTCGCTGTCGTCGTCAGACTCGAAAACAGCTTCCTCTTCGAAAACGTCATCGGCTTCAGCGGCGCCCTCAACTTCAACAGCAGCATCGTCGACATCGTCAACAGGAACTTCTATTTCAACGTCGTTGTCAGATTCAAAAACAGCATCCTCTTCGAAAACGTCATCAACTTCAGCGACAGCCTCAACTTCGGCATCATCATCGACCTCTAAGACAAGCTTCGCTGCCTTACCGCGTGGTTTTGCGTTCTTAGATTTCGCTTTCACCTTATATTCAGCAGGAGAGATTTCGGGAATGTGTACTGCCAAGACTGGCTCATCATAAGACCCCTCATCCAAGGCAGCGTCATCTTCGAGAAGTTCGACATCTTCCCAAATATCCTCGTCAACGTCTTGAGGGACGGAACTATATTCTTTTGCGTCGGGAGCATTCAGCCCTATTGCATGTCTTCCTCGCGGAGTACCACTCTTCTTTTTACGCATCCTAAAAAATTCCCAGTCGTAGGTAACAACGGTATTGTAGCAGTTAGGGATGCTTGTTGCGTCCATAATTCCCGCATTCTCAAAAAGTACTTCGGAAACTTCGCAAATTTAACAAAACAACTCATGGCGCCGCGTGCCCTCCTTTCTGCCCTTTTAGCAAAACAGCCCCCACGCCGCGCGCCTTGTCCGCCTGCTCCCTTCAACAACACCGCCTACTTTGCCCCGTTTGCTCCCTTCAACAGCACCGCTTACCTTGCCTTTTAGTCCCCTTAACTAAGCCCCTTTTCGTCGAACCCTTGACATTTCCCAAATTATTAGTATATTAGCACTATCTTATATACTGTTATATAGAGAGGAGTTAGCATCATGGAAGAAAGAGCAAAACAAATTGCCGAACTATTGAAAATGCTTGCTAACGAAAATCGGCTTCTGATTTTTTGCGGCTTGATGGAACGACCGATGACTGTCAGCGAAATAGGCAAACGGGTGCCTAAAATTACCCAATCTGCCCTATCGCAACATCTTGCCTTGCTTAAGGCATGCGGAATCCTTGACTATGATAAAACTGGGCAAAGCGTTACCTATTCTATTGCTGATCATCGCGTAGAAGAAGTTATTCACGTTTTGAAAAGACACTATTGTGAGGCGGAAGAATGTTAAATTCAATACTTAATTTCAAAAAACAAGCACGACTTTCACGTTCCTTAGCGCTCAGTGCCGCCCTGCTTTTGGTGCTTGGCATGGGACTTTTAGTTGGGTGCGACAACACAAGCACTTCATCGAGCACAAGCACTTCATCAAGCCCGTCTGCTTCATCAAGCGAAGAAAACGCAGCAAGCGCAAGCTATCACAAAATTAGCGCCGACAAAGCAAAGGACATGATGGATTCAGGCGAACCCTACATCCTTATTGATGTACGCAGCGACGAAGAATATCAAGCAGGGCACATCGAAGGGGCTATCCTTATCCCCCACAACGAAATCAAGAAACGGGCATCTGGCGAACTGACCGATAGCGATGCCACGATATTTGTCTATTGTCGCAGCGGCGTGAGAAGTTCAAGCGCGGCTCACGAACTGGTTTCCCAGGGCTATACGAACGTCTATGACATGGGCGGTCTCATGAGCTGGCCCTACGGTACGGTTACCAACTAAAGCACCAACTAAGGCACCAACTAAGGCTAAAGCACGAATACGATCAAAGCAAAAACAAACGAAGGAGATTTTTACTATGGGTTTCTTTTCACAACTCTTATCGGGGGGCGGAATTTCTGCCCAAGAAGCACACGAGCGCATCGAACAAGCACACAAACAAGGCGACAAGATTGTCGTGCTTGACGTTCGCAGCGCGGCAGAATACAAGCAAGTAAGAATCAAGGGAGCCAAACTTCTTCCCGTTGACGAAATCTCTCAGCGCGCGAACAAAGAGCTGCCCAACAAAGATGTTCCTATCTTAGTTTATTGTCAAAGCGGAGCACGAGCCTCAAGCGCTGTGCGCCTGTTAACCTCGATGGGCTATGAGGATGTCGTTAGTTTCGGAGGAATCATACAGTGGCCCTATGAAACAACAAAAGGCTAGGAGATTTTCCATGAAGAAAGTAGTCATCATTGGTGGCGTTGCAGGCGGTGCTTCGGCTGCAGCTCGACTTCGTCGACTTGACGAAACCGCTGAAATCATCATGCTTGAACGCGGTGAGCATATCTCATTTGCAAACTGCGGGCTGCCCTATTTTATCGGCGGCGAAATCACCGACGAAAGCGCTTTAACGCTGCAAACTCCGACAAGTTTCAACGCACGTTTTAACGTAGATGTGCGCGTATTCAGCGAAGCAACTGCCATCAACCGCACAGAGAAAACCGTCACCGTGCAGGATTTGCAAACGGGCGAAACTTATGCGGAAAACTACGACTACTTGATTCTTTCTCCAGGCGCATCTCCCTTGCTGCCTCCCATCGAAGGAGTGCACAATTCAAAAGTTTTCACCCTGCGCGACATTCCCGATACCAAAAAAATAAAAAGCTTTATTGAAGAAGCACACCCCGCATCCGCTGTGGTTGTCGGAGGTGGATATATTGGTATGGAAATGGCAGAAAACTTGGTACACGCTGGTATAAAAGTAACCATTGTGGAAATGACCAACCAAGTGATTGCTCCCCTTGATTTTGATATGGCTGCAAGCGTTCATGCCCACCTACAAGAAAAAGGGATAACCCTGATTCTTGAAGATGCGGTATGCGGCATCTTCGATAGAGATGACCACCTTTCCGTCAAGCTCAATCACAACGAAATTACTACCGACATGCTCATTATGGCTGCTGGTGTTCGTCCCGAAAGTGCCTTGGCACAAAAAGCAGATCTTTCCATAAATGAACGCGGCGCTATCATCGTCAACAAGCATATGCAAACTTCGGATGAAAGCATTTTTGCCGTGGGAGACGCTGTCGAAGTGACCGATTTCATCACCGAACAAAAAGCGCTCATTCCCCTTGCGGGACCTGCAAACAAACAAGGGCGTATTGCCGCGGACAACATTTATGGAATCCCTTCAAGCTATGAAGGAACTCAAGGCTCAGCGATATTGCGTGTCTTTGATTTGACCATCGCAACCACGGGCATCAACGAAAAAACAGCGCAGAAATTAGGGCTTTACTACGATAAGGTATTTACCCATCCAGCAAGTCATGCTGGCTATTATCCTGGCGCGCAAGCTATGACTATCAAGACACTGTTTGAAAAAGTAACGGGCAAGATACTCGGTGCGCAAATCGTTGGATTTGAAGGAGTCGATAAGCGCTGCGACGTGCTGGCAACCGCCCTTCGCGCACACATGAGCGCCTCTGATTTAGCCGAACTTGAGCTTTGCTACGCTCCCCCCTATTCGTCGGCTAAAGACCCCGTCAACATGGTTGGTTTTGTCATCGAAAATCTTTTGACAGGGAAGGTGAAAAACTTCCACTGGCACGATATTGATGCCTTACCAAAAGACGGAAGCGCTACCCTGCTTGACACGCGAACGGCAGCTGAATTTGACAGAGGTTCTATCGAAGGTTTTATCAATATCCCCTTGGATGACTTGCGCAGCCGCTTAGAGGAACTCGATCCAGGCAAGAAGGTATACGTTGTTTGTCAAGTTGGATTGCGTGGCTATATTGCTTCGCGCATCTTGATACAGCAGGGCTTTGATGCGTATAACTTAAGTGGCGGATATAAGCTCTGGGAAACTATTTACCCAAAAAATTAAGCCTTGACAACCAAGGATATGCCGCTAAAATGAGGAATCCGAATAGGCACTGTGTAAGGAGTTTTTTGCCCCAATACGCTGCCTAGCACTTTGAAAAGGTGGAGCCACCTCTCTCTTGAATCGGGGGCGACTGGTTTCGACATGGTGGGTTTGAAATAGGGAGCAAGTCGTGGTCTCCTCGCCACGTTAAACAGGGGTCCAAGTCAATTTAATTGGCAATAAGAACTACGCTCTCGCTGCCTAAACTGAGCAGCGACGTCAACCCAAGAGACTTTCCCGCTCTTGGCACGACGACATTTTAGGGAAATGCTCTTCAGCACGTAGTCGGTATGGCTGAAGAAAAGAAAGAACCGACTAGGGAACGCCTCGCTTGCCCATGTGTGAGGCGCTACTAAAAACTAAACATCGGCTAAGCTTGTAGCGCCTTGTGGAAAATTCAGTATGGACCGGAGTTCGATTCTCCGCGCCTCCACCATTTTAGGGTATCTCGCACCAAGCCAACTACAAACCTACAACAGCCGCTACGTGAGCCATAACCTCTTTCATCGTTTCATCATCAAGTTGACCAACTTGCTCAAGGCTACCTTTTTGTATTCTCGCATCTAAGTCCATGGCGCGGATTGCTTCACACTGTACATACCCATAAACAGGATTGTTGCTTCCAATAGCAACATGCAGGGGGTATCCGTTATTTTTGGATGTAATCGGAGCAAGCACCGTAAGGGATGACATACTATTAATAGCCCACGGACTAATCACCACGGCATAATGACGACCCGCTGGCTCATGTCTTTTTGAGGGGTCAAAATTGATGTTGACTACATCGCCTTGTTCAAAAATCATGGCTGCCACGCCTCTTGTTCTGCTCCGAGCAGTTCATCGCTTGACCAAGCATCGCGATTATCGAATCTGTTGCCTTGATAGGCACACAAAAGGTCATCAGCATTAATTTTTCTTGAAGGCTGCACACAGCGATGTGCTTTTTCAACTGGCAAAAGCTCCAAGTGTCCAGCGGTATTTAGTTCAATTTCAACACAATCGCCTCGCTTTAAGCCTGCTCGCTGCAAGAGCGTCTTGGGAATACGTATCGCATCACTGTTGCCCCACTGGACTAGCGTTGTCGACATCTTATTCTCCTCATCTTCTAATGTATATACACATAGTATATACATTGTGAGCGCCTAACACAACACCAAAACAGAAAGCCGTCGCGCAAAAACCATCCTTGCACAAATGTAGTAATGTTGCTACTATGTGACTAGCATCCTATTCTTGCAAGGAAGGTAGCTGATATGGCTGCGATGACGGCACGTGAATTCAATCAATATACGGGACGCGCAAAACTCCTGGCGCGCGAAGAGCCGCTTTTTATAACCGAACGGGGCAAAACAGAATACGTTCTTCTCAGTATCGGTGAATACAACGAGATCAAGGGTTCGAAAAAAACCTTGGCTGATTGCGTCTTTGCAGACGAACAGACCTATTACGCCATTGACTTTGATAGCTTCATCCCTGAAAGAACTACCTGGACTGAACGCAAGGTCAAGCTTTCATGAAGCCAATACTTCTTGACACCAATGTGGTCAGTGAACTTCGAAAGAATAAAGCGCGTATAAATCCACAGGTATTGAACTGGGCGAAAAGCCTTGAACTTCAGGACAGCTATCTCAGCGTCATTACTGTCTATGAATTGGAAAGAGGTATTTTGCTGCTGGCGAAGAAAGACCCTCAGCAATCGTCTGATTTGAGCACTTGGCTCAACACAATCAAAGACGATGAGTTCAAGGGACGGCTCCTTCCAATAAGCACTGAAATAGCAAGCAGAGCAGCGGCACTTCAAGCTGACAATCCGCGCCCTGTACCAGATTCCTTCATTGCTGCAACTGCCTTGGAACACAACCTGATGTTGGCAACACGCAATACTCAAGATTTTCTTGGTACAGACGTTGCCCTCATAAACCCTTGGGAAGCACCTTAGCACTTCCCACCTACCCCAGGTTGATGGGCTGAGAAAAAAGTCCTACTTGAAGAAGCTGCCGAGGTTGAATACTGATTTTATATCGTCGAAGGCTTCTTTGATTTCTTTTGCCGCAGCAATCCCCTCTTTATAGATGGCATTAAAATCATCAGTGGTTTCGGCAACCTGTTCTTTGGTGATGCCTAAATCGAATTCCTCGCCATCGTCGTCTTCAGCAGCACCGTCGTCGCCATCGGTTTCATCTCCCTCGAAACCCTCATCATCAAGCTCCTCTTCCTCAAGAGCGCTCTCAGCGAGTTCGCTATTTACCGCATCTTCAAACTCTTCTTTGAATTTCTTCTTCGCCATACCCATCTCCTAACGATAACGCTCTTTGAGAGCACGCTCGACATCGCGCTTGGAATCCCGCGCTGCCATATGCGCCCTTTTATCATAAAGTTTTTTGCCGCGTGCAACCGCAATCTCGACCTTCACGCGAGAATTGGAATCAAAATACATCTTCAAGGGGATAATCGCCATGCCTTTTTCCTGCACCGCTTCGCCAAGGATGCGAATCTCTTTTTTATGTAACAGCAGCTTGCGCTTTCTGTCGGGGTCAGGATTATTGTAATTACCCTGCGCAAAGGGCGGGATGTGCACGTTGTTCAGCCACGCTTCCCCGTTGCGAATCAACACGAAACTATCGGTCATCTGGCAGTTGTTCTCCCGCAATGACCGCGCTTCCGTTCCCGTCAGAACAAGCCCCGCTTCATATCTATCGAGAATTTCATACTCGAAAGCAGCTTTCTTATTCTTCGCGATTATCTTTTCTGCTTTTCCCATTACTCAATCATTCCGTCCTCAAACGAGGACACCAAGGTACACGAAGAAACATTATACCGCGAAAATGCACCCGCGCATCTTTTCAGAAATTTTCCGACACTTCGCAAACTTTGCTCGTATTACTACCAAGAGCCAAGAAAAAACAACCTCTTACTAAGGAGAAAAACCATGAACTTACTCAAGAAACTTTGCGCCACCACCCTTGCCCTCATACTTGCCTGCGGACTTATGGTAGGGTGTGCGGCAAGCCCAGCAAGCTCGGATAAGTCATACTACTATGAAAACTCAGGCGGCGCTCCCACAGCAGCTGCTCCTGATGGCTACTATGATATCTACGACGACTATTACTACGAGGATGACTATTACTCGAAAGGCTACCCTGATTATTACCTGGTGCCCAATACCGAAGAGTACACCGACATAACCGAGTCAGGGTTCATCTCCACCATCGCCCGCCCGCTTTCCACCTTTTCTTCTGACGTGGACACCGCATCATATTGCAACTTGCGCCGCATGATTAACGAAGGGTATGACCTTGATTCCATCCCGAAGAATGCCGTGCGCATCGAAGAAATGCTGAACTACTTCAACTACGACTACGCCGCACCCGAAGGCGGCAATCTCTTCGGGCTGACCAGCCAAGTTGCCGATTGTCCTTGGAACCCCGACACTAAGCTGCTCGTTATGGGGTTTGCGACCGAAAAGGCCGATTATGCAGAAATTGCTGGTTCCAACTTCGTTTTCCTCATTGACACTTCAGGTTCGATGAACTCTCCCGACAAGCTTCCTTTGCTGCAAAGTTCTTTCTTAACCCTTATCAAAGAGCTCGATGAAAACGACTGCATTTCTATCGTCACCTATGCAGGTACCGAGCGCCTTGTCTGCGAAGGTGTTTCAGGTGCCGACAAAAAAGGGCTTGCCCGCGCTATCAAAAACCTTTCCGCTGGTGGCTCGACCAACGGAGAAGCAGGACTGGAACTGGCTTATGAAATCGCTCAGAATTACTACATTGAAGGTGGCAACAATCGCATCATCATGGCATCTGACGGCGACCTTAATGTTGGAATGAGCTCACGCGATGAACTGTTTGACTACGTCAGCAAGCAGCGTGAAACGGGCGTCTATCTTTCGGTGCTCGGTTTCGGAAGCGGAAACTACAAGGATGCCAACATGCAAACCCTCGCCGACAACGGCAACGGTGCCTACCACTACATCGATTCTCTTGAAGAAGCCCAAAAGGTATTCGGAGATGACCTTTGCGCAAACCTAGTCACCCTGGCAAAAGACGTGAAGCTGCAAGTCGAATTCAACCCCGCCCAAGTAAAAGGATATAGGCTTATCGGTTATGAAAAGCGCGCCATGGCTGATGAGGATTTCGAGAACAAAGCCGCTGATGCAGGAGAAATCGGTTGGGGACATCAAGTAACCGTCGCCTACGAACTTGTTTTGGCAGACTCGGAAATGGATATCCCGCTTTCAGGATTGAAATATCGCGACACCGACACGACCACAGAGGCATCAAATGAATGGCTGACCTGCACCGTTCGCTACAAATCTCCCGCCACCGACAAAAGCTATGAGAGCCGCTACGTGATTGATGAGACATCCTACACCACGCGCCCGAGCAGTGATTGGAATTTCGCGGCAGCCGTTATCGGAACAGGTATGATTCTGCGCGATTCCGAACACAAGGGCGACCTCACCTTACAAGGTGTCGAAAAACTTCTTGGCAAGACTAAGGCTCATGACCAATACCAACGCGAATTCGCAGAACTTATTAAATACCTCTACCAAGACTAAGATACTACTACCCGCAGCACTACCAGCAACGGCACCGCAGCACTACCAGCAACGGCACCACAGCACTACCCGCAGCACTACCAGCAAGCCCCCTTATCAGTTGACCGTTCGTGCACCCATGAGCGGTCAACTTCTTTTCCCGTCGCTTTCACCACAACGGTGGCTCCCGACAAAACCAACTCCGCCAATACGGTATCAACCAAATGCGGAAGCGCTTCATAGACCGCTGCGGTCAAGCCCACGGTCAAATCGCGCGGGGACATATTTTCTACCTGCATACCAAAACAAACGCCTGACGCATGATAATCCAAAAGCAAGGCTGCATCGAAAAGGTCAACCAATTTCAAATCGTGAAGAGATTGCATGGCACGCGTGTGACGCGCCATATCTTCAGGGAGAAAACGAAAAACCGTGCCCGCCGCCTCCCCCGTACCGTCAACGGCATCAACGGTAATCAGGTGGTCAAAATCACGCACATAAGGCAACATGTCCAGACTCATACAGCCGACATCGAAAAGCTCCACGGTTTCAGGGAAGTCATAGGCGCCAACCAGTTCATCATAGACCGCAGGACCGAGCCCCTCATCAAGCAAGAGACGATTGCCTACGCAAAAAACGGCAATGCGGCGCGCTTCAGCGCAAGAATTGCTTGCGGGATTTACCTGCCTGTTTTGGCTTGCCTGTTTCTCTTGGTCTATCTCGTTGCCTTGCTTCATCTAGCTTATCTGATTCTCGTAGTAGATTTCATGACGCAAAAAAGGGAGCCTGATACTTCAGACTCCCTATTATACCTCGAAGAGCGCTCAGCGTTCACGTTCGAACAAAAGCACAAGCTAGTGCGTTTCGTCCAGCGCGTCCTCGCCCACAATAGCGTGCGTTTCGGGGTCATACACAAGACCGCCATGCTCTTGGCGAAGCAGCATGAGCTTAGAAGCGCTCAGCCCTTCAACATTGGCAAGGTAGACATGGATGAACATGAAGCAAATGAAAACGTACATCATGAAATAATGAATGATACGCATCGTCATTGCCCCGCCAACCAGGTTCAAGCCTGCCACACACAAAGGCGCATCCATCGTTGGTGCCCAAAGGCAAAAACCAGTGTATGCCATAAAGATAATCAAAAACGGAATCAGTAGATAGGTAATCTTTTGCGGAACACCTAACTTCGCTGAAAGCGGATGATCCTTCTTCAAGAACAGATAGTACTTGACCCACGCACCTGCTTGGTGGCGGTTATCAGCCTGCGGCAACCAACTTTTGATGTCGGTTTCCATCTTGCGGGTACCGCCCGTCGGAGCAGACTTTACGACAAATGCCAAAACAATGCGCACGATGCAGTTGATGACGATAACAAAGGCACAAAACATATGGATGCCGCGAGTAACGCCCTCAAAAGCAGGCAGGAACGGGAAGTGGATATTGATACCTGAAATAATCAGCAAAATCATGCAGATAAGGTTTACCCAGTGAGTAATAACGAAGGGCAGTGGATGCGCTTCACGATAATGAGCTAAATGTGCCATCTTACTTCACCCCCCAGGGGCTCGTTACGGTTTGGAACTTCTTGCCAGTAGCAGGTTCACTGATGTGAACAGCACATGCGGTGCAAGGATCGAAACTATGAACGGTACGCAAAGCGTTGATGGGTTTTTCCATGTCGGTAACGGGAACGCCAAGAAGCGCCTGTTCCATCGGCCCATTAACACCTTGAGCATCGCGCGGTGCAAGATTCCACGTCGAGGGGATAATAATTTGATAACCCTTAATTTTGCCCTTTTCGACTTTTTCAGAATGATACAAAGCACCACGAGGAGCTTCCCAAAAGCCCGTGCCTGCACCCGTGTCGTTTTGAGGAGCACGGAAGTATTCGGAATCGCCACCCTTGATAGCCTCGATAAGTTCTGCCACCCATTCCTTCATAAGGGTTGCAACATACAAGGTTTCGATTTGGCGAAGCGCGGTTCTGCCAAGCGTGGACTGAGCCAACTCAACCTTGCCAGGGGCACCCAGTGCTTTAAGGAAGCCGTCGATTTGTTCGACAACAAACGGCACTTTGCGCTGATAGGCCACGAGCAAGCGAGCAAGACCACCAGTCTCCATGCACTTACCGTCATAAGCAGGAGCCTTCACCCAGGTGTAGCGGTCGTTGACCGTGTCGGTGTCGCCTTGGTAGTATTCCGTGAATTCGGGTTCGGTCACGAAATAAGGCGACGTATAGGTTTCTTCACCCTTGTACCAGGAATGACCCATGTACTCGGTAATCTTTGATTCAACCACATCAGAAACGCTGAGGTTTTCATCGGTGACACCAGCGGGCAGATAGCGATTATTCATCTCGAAATCTTCGCGCTCGAAAACGCCCCATGCTGCATAGCGTCCGCAGCCCTTACCCCAAGTCAAAGCATCCGCATAAAACGGTGCCAGCGCAAGGGTGTCGGGAACCATGGTTGTTGATACCCAGTCATAAACTTCGTTTACCAGCGCCCACAAATCAGCGAGATTTTCTTGCGTCGGAACAAAGGCGATACCGCCAGGCTTGCAGGTCATAACGTGGGGCATCTTGCCGCCGACCAAGCCTGCAATTTCAGAAGATTTCGCCTGCATCTCAAGCGCTTCGATATAGTGTGCGGTGCAAATCAAGTCGAGTTCAGGCGGAAGGGTGTAGGCTGTGCCCCCTTCGGAATCAAACCAGTTGCCCGAAAAGATGGAAAGCTGACCGTTTTTGGCAAACGCATCCAAGCGCTTTTTCAGCTGGGTGAAATCGCTGTTGATAGAAGTTCCCGCTTCTTGAGCAAGCGCATAAGCATCCGCAACATCAGCCGTCAAGGCGTTGAGCGGATTCACGTAGTCAAGTGCGGCGAGATTGTAAAACCACAGGATGTGGCTGTGCAAAAATTGCGCGCCCTCCAAAATATTGCGGAGGATACGAGCGTTATTCGGAATGGTGATGCCGTAAGACTTTTCAGCCGCAATAGTAGCCGCCTGAGCATGTGAGACAGGGCAGACGCCGCAAATGCGCTGAACGATGTGAACAGCATCTTCGGGGGTGCGGTCTTGGACGACAAGTTCCGCTCCACGGAAGCAACCGCCAGACACCCAGGCTTCACTTACCTTGCCATTGGTGACTTCCATTTCGATACGTAGATGACCCTCGATTCGTGTTATCGGGTCGATAATTGAACGTGTCATTTATGCCTTACCTCCCTTCGATTCTTCGTTGCCTTCTTTCGCTGCTTTGTCTTCAAGCGCGGCAGGCGAAACATATGCGCCAATAGCGCGGTCGGGATGTTTTTCATCCCACTTGCGCACCTTCTCGAAATCCGCACCGCCGTCCATACGACCAGTCAGCTTCATGCCAAAGCCGTGGATAACCAGGGCGGCAGCTAAAAGACCCGTAACGGAAAGAGCGATGGTTGTTGGCTGGAAGGTGAAATTGCCCAAACGCAACATGCGGTGGCGCTTGTGGAACGGGGTGTTCGTTTGAACCCAGTTCTCATTTGAATTCTTAGGATTAGCGGTAGTACAACCGATGCAAGGAGCACCTGATTCAATACACCAGCTACGACGGCGATTCCAGCGAGTAATTCCGCAATTCGCCTTCGTCTGAGGACCGCGGCAACCCAACGGATACAAACAATAGCCTTTAACTTCCTCTTCGGTGCCGTACTCATACACGAATTCGCCGTTTTCGAAATGACCGCGACGCTGACAGTTATCGTGAATCGTTTGACCAAAGATTAACGCAGGCTTGTTGTCCTTCGTTAAATCAAGACGCTTAAGTTCCAGCATCAACACGTCAACAAGCACTGCTTCAAGCCATTCAGGGTTTGCAGGACAACCAGGAACGTTGATGACGGTTGTGTCGATACCGACTTTTTGCAAATACTGCGAAACGCCCATGGCTTCTGAGGGATTGGGGTGCGCTGCCATCCAGCCGCCGTTGACCGCACAAGAGCCTAAGGCGACAACCGCATTGGCGTGCTCTGCCGTGTGAGCAAGGTGGTCGCGTCCTGGCTCGTTGGCAACACGCAGGGCTTGACCTTCCCATCCTTGCAAAACGGCACCTTCATACACAAAGATGTAGTTTCCTGCTGCGATGGTTTGTTCGCGGGCTTCTTCGAACGACCAACCAGCTCCTGCACCAAGGGTTTCAGAATAATTAAGGGAAATCATTTCCAAAACTACCGTTGCCGCATCTGGTGCGTCAATCTGCGCGAAAGATTCCGTGCAACCAGTGCATGATGCACCTTCCATCCAGATAACAGGATAGAGATTTCCTTCACTCGCACCGATTATGGACTGCTCAACAGCGTAGGCTACTTCATTTGCAGTAAGCTGAGATATCCCCGCTGCGGCGGCAATTGCGCCACAAAGCTTCATGAAATCTCGACGCGTTACGCCACGCGATTCGAGTTTGTCGTAAAACTCTGAGACAATGGCCTCATTTTTCATGTGTACACCTCCTTGGGTGTGCTTGAACTTTATACTGCGTTCATTTTGCCTGATTTCATTGAGGATTTTTTAAAAAAACATAGCGTCTGCGCCAAGCGAGATAATTAGTCCGTAAATGGCATCAAAGTGTTACTTTCTGCTGAAGTCGTAACATGTTTTTTCGCAAGGTTGCCGCAGAAGAATCTTGGAATTTAAGGAGTCGCCTCAGAAAGGGTTAGCGCGGGGATGTGGCACGGGATGCGATGTGCGATGTGCGGTGCGCAGGGGGCGGAATACGAACGAAGGGCACCCGAAAAATCGAATGCCCTTCGATACAGATAGTTCTTGCTGGTACGCGTGTGCTTGTGTGCGCTTAGTAATTCGCTCTTAGTAGTTCTCGGCGCGAATTTCGAAATACTCACGACCGTGCACGCATACGGGGCACAAGTCAGGAGCTTCGGTTCCAAAGTGGATGTGCCCGCAGTTGCCGCACTTCCATGCATAAACGTCGCCACGCTTGAAAACTTCACCGTTGTTGATGCGCTCAATCAAAGTGCGATAGCGCTCTTCATGTTCTTTTTCGACTGCCCCAACGCCATCAAAAGCGTCGGCAAGGTCGTCAAAGCCCTCTTCACGAGCGGTCGCAGCAAATTCAGCATACATCTGCGTCCATTCTTCGTTTTCGCCCGCAGCTGCAGCAGCCAAGTTGTCGATAGTCTCAGGAATCGCGCCACCATTAAGCGCCTTGAACCACAGTTTTGCATGCTCAGCTTCGTTGATAGAAGTCTCCATGAAAATGTTTTGTATCTGCACGTAGCCGTCTTTTTTTGCCTGGCTTGCGAAATACTCGTACTTGGTATGTGCTTGAGATTCTCCTGCAAAAGCATGCATTAAGTTTTGCTCTGTCTTTGACCCTTTCAGTTCCATACTTTTCTCCCTTCGGATAGGTTGTTGTTTGTTAATGTTATGCACCTTGTGACCAACGTAGTCGACAAACTGATGGTCTCAATATCACAATTACGATTATACTCAGTCCCTTTTCCTTCGTCTGCACTATCTCGCTGTTTAGAAAACCTCCACAAGATTTCACTCCCCTTTGTCATTGCAGGGAACAAGCGCCAACGACACTTACCGTGCTCGCTAAAAAGCCCCGAGGAGAGTCGGGGCTTTTCTTGTCGTTGACTTTTTCGTCATTGCGGGCTTGACCCGCAATCCTAAAGCGCAACGGAGCGGCAATCCCGACAACAACCTAAAACCCCTCGTCATTGCGAGGAATGAGCGCAGCGAATGACGAAGCAACCTAGTCCTTGAT